>Ga0153994_1000008_pt1 | contig 447153 bp, 406 predicted proteins | sample TSNC078MetaG_FD_104735 | JGI IMG/M metagenome (GOLD analysis project Ga0153994, IMG submission 104735) | Attine ant fungus gardens microbial communities from North Carolina, USA - TSNC078 MetaG | ecosystem: Host-associated > Fungi > Mycelium > Unclassified | place: USA: North Carolina, Lumber...
GCTAAGCCCTTCAGCGCCGATGGTACTGCACTCGACAGGGTGTGGGAGAGTAGGACACCGCCGAACACAACGTAAGAGAAGCCCCCCAACCAGTCATGGTTGGGGGGCTTTCTCATACCCAAACACACCCCCGACGTCGAGCGAACGGTACCTTCGTCGCCTCAGATCGACCGAACGTACCGTTCGCACGATCAGGGCAGGGCACTGGCGGCACCGTCGCGGCCGGCTCACCACCCCCCGACGTCGAGCGAACGGTACCTTCGTCGCCTCAGATCGACCGAACGTACCGTTCACACGATCAGGGCAGGCCACTGGCGGCACCGTCGCGGCCGGCGCACCACCCCGCCCGACGTCGAGCGAACGGTACATCCGTCGCCTCAGATCGACCGAACGTACCGTTCACTCGATCCTGGCAGGGCAAGGGCAGGGCAGGTGAACGGCTGGACAGAACCGACAGGCGTTATCGCAGAGCCGCCTGCAGCACCTCGCAGAGCACGTCCAGCGTCCTCGAGTACTGCGACTGCGTCGGCGTGCTGTAGCCGACGACGATGCCGTCACCGCCGACTGACGACACGTCGGGATGTCGGAAGAGGGACAGCCCTTCGAGCCCGAGATCGCGCGCCTTGGCTGCTGCAAGCACAGATTGTTCGGTGCCGGAGGGAAGACGGATCACAGCGTGAAGTCCCGCGGAGATCCCCTCGACCCTGACCTGGGGTACTCGCTGCGCAAGGGTCGCAACCAGTTGATCGCGTCGTCGTCGGTACGAGGTCCGCATCTTTCGAATATGACTGTCGAATCTTCCGGACTCGATGAAGTCCGCCAAGGTCAATTGATCCGTTGAACTGACCCAGCGTTCGTAGGGTCCCTTTGTTGCGAGGACGGGATCGATCAGCCTGTCCGGCAACACCATCCATCCGATGCGAATGGCCGGCGACAGTGTCTTGCTGACAGTGCCCAGGTACGCGACGTGCTGCGGCGCAATTCCCTGGAGTGCGCCGACCGGCTTTCTGTCGTAACGGAATTCGCCGTCGTAGTCGTCCTCGATGATGACGCCGCCGGTAGTCGCGGCCCATTCGAGAGCGGTCGCGCGCCTCGCCGGTGTGAGGGGGCCTCCGAGGGGGAACTGATGGGTCGGTGTCAGCAGAACACTCTCAGCAGAGGTTGACGCCAATTCGTCTGTGCAAGTGCCTGATTCGTCGACCGATAGGGGAATCGTCAGAAGCCCTTCGTCGACAAGTAGCTGTCGGTGCAGGTGAAGGCAGAAGGCGTCGACGGCAATCGTTCCTCCGAGTGCACGGGCAAGGAGGGAGATCCCGTGACCCGAGCTGGCACTGATCACAATGCGGTTCGGATCGACGCGAACGCCTCTGGTGCGGCTCAGGTATGTGGTGAGGGCGTTTCGGAGTTCGACTCGGCCTCTGGGATCAGTGGTCGCGAATGCGTCGGTCGGTGCGGTGGTCAAAGCACGTCTGGCGGACGAAATCCACGCAGTGCGGGGAAACGCAGACGCGTCCGGCGATCCGGGGAGAAGGCTGTAGGTCAAGCGCCGTCGGGTCGGTGACGGCTCGACCTCGCGACTGTGTGTGCTGGCGAGTGTGGCGACCACGGTTCCGGAACCCGGCCGTGTGACAAGCCACCCAGCTGCGGCGAGCTCGGCGTAACAGTCCGCAACAGTGTTTCGGGCAACCCCGAGGTCGACGGCGAGGGTGCGGGAAGGTGGGAGTCTGGTGCCGGGCTTCAACAGTCCACTGTCGATCGCGTCGCGAAGCGTCTGAAGCAGCGCAGTGCGAACCCCGATTCCCTGTGGCAACTCGATATGTAGATCGAACCCAAGATTGGCCCATGAATTCATTACCGGATTGAACCATGTTTCGGGGTCTTTCCGGGATTACGGTTTGAGTATGACTACAGCAACAGGACAACGACTGGATATCGCAAAGCTGGCGCCCGAGGTCTACAAGGCCATGATTGCGTTGGATGCCGCTGCGCGAAAGGGGCTGGAGCCGACGCTCGTCGAGCTGGTACTCACGCGCGCGTCGCAGCTGAATCATTGTGCGTGGTGCTTGGACATGCATACGCGAGACGCTCGGAAGGTCGGAGTGACGGAGCAGAAGCTCTACCTACTGAACGCGTGGGAAGAGGCGCGAGGGATGTACTCCGATCGCGAACGCGCTGCACTCGCTTTGACCGAGGCCGTGACAGTCCTTACCGACGGTTTCGTTCCGGACGAGGTGTACAGCGAGGCGGCCGCAGAGTTCTCGGACGAGGAACTGGCCCAGCTCATCAGCGTCATCTTGACGATCAATGCGTGGAATCGCATCGCGGTGACCACGAGGAAGGCGCCGCCGGTACGGAGCTGACCCCGAGCCGCATTCGTCACGTGCGATCGGCGACAGGCTGTCTCGGTCCGAGATCTGGGCAATCACTCCAAAGAGGACTAAAAGATTGCTTTCTGCAGTGAACAAAACCGACTGAATCTTTGAATGTGATGCAAATCACATAGCCTTGGGTCGGAAGGCCATGCCGGACGCCCGCAGATTGTCGGGATTCCGACAAAGCAGTCTCTGTTGAATTATCCACTGAAGGGGCCCGCCATGCGGGCCCCTTCTTTTGCGTGCGGACCGAAAGCGCCCCTTCCTGTGGGTTTCCCGGGAAACCGTGAGTTATCGACTGGCTAGCAGTCGAGGATTGCCGTGATCTTCGGGGTTGGGTGAGGCATTTTTGGGTTGATCGTGACGGTTGTGCGGTTGGACAAGATTCCAGTCACCTACTTGGCTAACTTGTCGCCCGTAGTGCCTTGCGACGTTCGCCTGCTCGGAGCATGGGTGGACTTTCTTGAAACATGCACTACATTGCCATCTAGTAACTGGCCGGTTGCCAAAAGTAGCTGGCCGATCCTCTCGGAAGTGAGTGCTGGACGGCGTGGTCTTGGGATTCCAGGCAACCTCCCCGCTACCGAAATGTCTTGAAAGGGAAGCTTTGATGACTGTGTCTGGTTCACGGCGGAGGCCGCTTGCTCTCCGACTCTCGCTAACCGCAGCTATTGCCGTAACGGTGGCCGGCAGTAGCGTTGCTTTTGCTTCGCCGGCCGTCTCCGCGCCACTGCCGGTGCGAACCGCTGCCGCTCCGGCGTTCACTGCCGGGTTGTGCGAGGGCACCGAGTACACACCCTCGGAGCAGATGCTCGACATCTCCGGCGTTCGACTGGACCATTACAACGACGGCAACATCGTGCCGATGTACGGCACCACCGATCGAGGTACCTCGACGGCGGTGGATGCTCCGGTCTGCGGTGTCCGTGACGTCGACGGAATTGCGAAGTCGGAATGGATGTACTGCACGGACTTCGATCTCGATCCGTGTTCCGGCGTCGACGAAAATGGTTTGCCGGTCGACAAGCACAACGACGAGATGGGCGCGACGGTGCCGTCTTCGGGCAATCCCGATTTGTCGGCCGACGATCTCGCTGTCATCAGTTGGTTGCTGCAAAATCCCGCCAAACTCGACGGCACTGTTTCGGGCAATGGCAGTGAGAATGCACGTTCGGCACGCCAGACGCTGGTGTGGTGTGTCTCGGACTACGACAATCCGCTGATGGCCGACTTCAAAGGCCTGTGCGACAGGAACATCGGCGCCGACGAGCGAGCTCGCATCGTCGAGATCATGAACGTGACGCAAACGCTTGACCTTGCCCGCAAGACGCCGGCGACGGGCACTCTGAAGGCCGGGGAGACCGCCGTCTTCACTCTGAACACGAATATGTACCGGAAGCCGATCACTGTTCAGTCCTCGGCGGGAACGGAACTCACTGTCTGTGGTGACAATGCCAAGGCGACGCTGAGTGGAAACCAGTTGACCGTTGACGGTCGCGGAGATGCACCGACTGCCGTTGATCTTTGCCTCGCCGCCGCAAACGCCGGGGACTACTCCGTGACCGCAAGTGTCATTCCGGATTCGGTCGAGAACCTGCACTGGAACACGGCCGGGGCAGAGTGCCAGATCTTCGCGTCGTTCGACACCGTTCGGCCGGCTTCGATGAATGCGTCTGCCAGCGTCGGATATGCCGCAGCGCCCACGACGACACCAGCAACAACGACACCAGCAACAACGACACCTGCAACCACGACACCGTCGACGACGACCCCGGCCACTACGACGCCTGTAACCCCGGTCGTTCCGATCGTGCCGATTGTTCCGATCGTGCCCATCGTTCCGATTGTGCCGGTCGTGCCGGTAGTTCCGGGTGTCCCTGTTCCCTCGCAGCCCGTTGCCACGCCTGCAACTCCGGCGCCGACGACTCCGAAGCCTGCCACCGGACCTCGCCCGGTTGCCATCGACGGTGGTGCTGCTGAACAGAATTCGGGCCGTAACGTCGCCGTCGCAGTGACCGGCCTCGGGCTTGTCGGAATGGCTGCTGCCGGAGCAGTTGCTCTCCGACGCAAGCGTTCCTGACGCCAGGCACATGCAGTAGACGTCGGCACCGATCACAGGCTCTGTGATCGGTGCCGGCACTGATCAGACGCAGGGGGCGTCAATTCGCAAGAGGTGCCGGGGGCACCTCGTCCCGCAGGAGACAGTTCGATGACCATGTACGAGTCGGATCCCAATCCATCCAATCCATACGACGATCCCAACGATGATCGGCCCGCGAACACCGGCAAGGGGCGTCGTGTCGCGTACATCCTGGCCGTTGTCGCGGTGCTTGTCGCTGGTGCTTCCATGGCCTTCGTCGGCCTGCGATCATCCGATGACAGTGCCGCGATCCCGCTGAGTCCGGGAGTTGTCATGTCGCACTCCGCGAATCCGGCAGCGCCCACTGATGAGTTGATGACTCCCAACACCCTTTCGCTCGACCCGGTCGGGGTTCAGGCGCCGATCGTGGACGCCACCGTGCCGGAAGGAGTTCTCACTCCGCCGGAGAACGTCAAGAACGTCGGAATCTGGCTCGATGGTGCATCTCTCGATTCCGCCACCGGCACGACCTTGATTGCCGGACACGTCAACCTGACCGGCCAGGGTAACGGTGCGCTGTTCGGCCTGGGCACGATCGAGCCGGGTGAAGTGATCCGTACATCAGACGCGACGGGCAAGAGCACGTCGTGGAAGGTGACTGCGGTTACGACGCGCCCGAAGGCCGATGGTGTGGAGGAAAGCGTGCTGGCCGGCCCGGAAGGCCCTCGCAAGTTAGCAGTCGTAACCTGCGGCGGCGAACTGCAATTCGAGGATGGTGTGGGCAACTACGCCGACAACGTCTATCTGTATGCGGACCTGATGGTCTGACGCATTGGAAATCGTGCCCGTTGGATAGTGTCGCAGGTATGGATCTTCACCTGTCTGGAAAGCGTGCGATCGTTGCCGGTGGTAGCAAGGGGATCGGTCTGGCAATCGCCAGAGGTCTGGCCGCTGAAGGTGTCGACGTCGCGATACTCGCACGCACTGAGCAAACGGTCGAAAGTGTTGCACGAGATTTGGTTTCGGAGTTCGGAATTCGTGCGATCGGAGTCGTGACGGATACACGCGACGACGACGCGGTTCAGGTGTCGGTACGGCAAGTAGTAAAGGAGTTCGGCGGTGTCGACATTCTGGTCAACTCCGCAGCGACTCCGTTCAGCGCCGGAAAGCCGACGGATTTCGAGGCGACCACCGACGACGTCGTGCGAGACGAAGTCGAAGTGAAAGTACTCGGGTACCTGCGAACCGCACGGGCTGTGGCGCCGTATCTGATCGATCAGGGTTGGGGTCGGATCATCAACATCAGTGGGTTGGGCGCGAGGCAGGCCACCTCGATCGCCCACACGATCCGCAACGTCAGTGTTTCTGCGCTGACCAAGAATCTTGCAGACGAGCTGGGCCCCAAGGGAATCAACGTCACCGTCGTCCATCCGGGTGTGACGAGAACCGAAAGGTTGACCGCACGGATTACCCGCGAGTCGGAAGAGTCGGGCCGCTCGGCGGCCGAGGTGGAGCGGGGTATCGCGACGAACTCGATACACCGGATCATCGACGCGGAAGAGGTGGCTGACGTCGTGACCTTCCTGGCATCGCCGCGAAGCATCGCTATCACCGGTGACGCAGTGGCAGCGGGCGGAGGAGTGCCGGGGCCGGTCTACTACTGAAAACTCGCGTGCTGCTGCCTGCTCGCGGTGGTGACGATCGTGTGCACGCGTCCGCCGCCGAGTCTCTTGCTTTCGTACATCGCCGAATCGGCGACTTTCTGCATATCCGTGAACGCGGTTGCCCGCTCCTCATCTGCGGTCAATTTGTGTGTGCGCACGGCGATTCCGATGCTCGACGTCGACGGGATCTCGTCGGTATTCGAGTGCATGGCAGGCCCGATCGAGTCGAGCATCGGACCGATTGCCGGCACGGAAAGTCTTTGAGCGAGGATGAATTCGTCGCCGCCGACCCGTGCGACGACAGCATCGGCATGCGCCCAGGACGACAAGCGCTGTGCCACCCGAAGAATGATGCGATCGCCTACGTCGTGACCGTGGACGTCGTTGATCGTCTTGAACCGGTCGATGTCGATTGCGATCACCAGTAGGGCTGCCGATTCCTGGCGCTGGAACTCCGCGAGTACCTTCTCGACGTGGCGATCGAGGCCGCGACGGTTCAGGAGGCCGGTCAGGGGGTCGAGGTCGGAGCTGGATGCGTCCATGCTGAGCATCGTCAGCACGATCTGTGAGATGAACGCGCAGACCACAAGTGCGGTGACGACGACCAGCACTTTCGAAGCACCCAGTGCCGGATCGCGGTCCGGGCCGAACAGTATCGGCTGCGCCGCGATCCCGATTATCGTTACTGAAAAGACCAGGTGGGCAACCTGCAGCTTCGGGTTGTGGAAGTAGGCGATGTAGATGCCGATCAGCGCAAAGATGACGCAGGTGAGCAATCGTGCAAGCTGCGAGGAATCCCCGACCACGGAAATCGTGACTGCGATATCGCAGAACACCACGAATCCGAACGAGCGCCGCTTGGTCGGACCGAAGACCCACCAGGAGACTCCGACCACGAAGCACGAGATCACGACGACAGAGTTGAAGAACAGTGCGATAGTGCTCGTCGGACCGGCGGGGCTGAACCTGTTGAGTAGCGCGCACACGCCCAACCCGATGACGATGATGCCAAGTAATAGCCGGGTGGCAGTGGTGAGGCCGTTGTCGCGAAGATAGCGAGTGAAGCGGTCGTATTGATCGGGAAGAGCTAACCACTCGCGGGTCAGCGTCCTCATGGACTTCATCTGCGACGTCATGAGTGCTTCAGTCTGCGAAGGCGGGAGCGTGCGCCAATCATCGCGAACTGACTCCTCGGCTGTCTGGCACCTTGCAATGCTAACTGGATCGATGCCGCATTGGACCGAGATGTTCGGATCGGCGACCCGCATGTCTGGGTTGCGCCAGCGTGGAGTATAAATACATCTTGTGTCTATGTTGTATTCCGCTTCCGAAACCGTCTTCCGCGAAGTCAAGGAACTGATCCTGTCCGGCGAGCTCGCCGGAGGGGAGTTGATCAGTGAGGGTGACATCGCCGCACGGACCAATGTGAGCCGAACGCCGGTGCGTGAGGCATTTCTGCGACTGGAAGCGGAAGGCTGGATGCGCCTCTACCCGAAGAAGGGGGCGTTGATCGTCCCGGTCGCGGACGGGGAGGCGGAACATGTGGTCAGTGCCAGGCAACTCGTCGAGACTCAGAGTGTTCGAGTGGTGTCGGTCCGACCGCACGCACGCGAAGCGCTTGTCGCAGCGTTGCGCGCGAATCTGATCGAGCAACGTGAGGTTGCTGATCGCGGGGACGTTGCCGCGTTCAGCGCGATCGATGCGGATTTTCACAAGATGATCGTTGCCGCCGGTGGGAACCCACTGCTCGACTCGTTCTACGCGAGTCTGCGCGACAGGCAACGGCGGATGACAGCGCGGTCGATCTCACGCGACCCCGGCCAACTCTCTCGCATCCTTGTCGATCACACCGCGCTGACCGACCTTGTCGAAACAGGCGATGCCGACGGATACAACACTGCCGTACTCACGCACATGCGCCAGGTGCATGGACTCGGCTTCGAAGGAACTCTGTGATGAGCACCCAAACGATGGGCGCTGGGACCGCGGCCGAACCTCGTCTCGACAGTGCACGCGCCGACGGCGGAAAATGGCTGTGGCTGACCGTCGCCGCCAGCATGTTCGCTGCAGCGTGGGGTGGTAACGAGTTCACGCCACTGCTGGTGATGTACCGACTCGACCACGGCTATTCGCCGGTGATGGTCGACTTCTTCCTTTTCGCCTACGTGGTCGGGATCGTGCCGGCTCTCCTGCTCGGCGGACCGCTGTCCGATCGATTGGGCCGACGCCCGATCATGCTTCCGGCGCCGATCATCGCGATCGCCGGCTCGACGCTCCTCGCTTTCGGTGCCGACTCCGCCGCTGTCCTGATTCTGGGAAGGATCCTCTGCGGAATCGCCTTGGGGATCGGAATGGCCGTCGGCGGTTCGTGGGTGAAGGAGTTGTCCACGCAGCCCTGGGATTCGGCGGCGTCGGAAGGTGCGGGCGCCCGGCGAGCGGCGATGAGTCTGACCGCCGGCTTCGCTTTGGGTGCGGGTGCTGCGGGAATCTTGGCGCAGTGGGCGCCCATGCCGAGTGCGTTGGCGTACGTGCTGCACATCGTGATCACCGTGGTTGCGGGCGTGGCGCTGTGGCGTGCGCCCGAAACCCGGCCGGCGCAGGAGAAATCCGAGCGACGCAGGTTGATCGACGACCTCAAGATCCCCTCGGCAGGTCATCGCAGATTCCTCTACGTCGTTGTTCCCTTGGCCCCGTGGGTGTTCGGTGCTGCCAGTGTCGCGTATGCAGTGATTCCATCGCTGATGACCGGGCACAGTGGCGATGCGCCCGTGGCCTTTTCGGCTCTGCTGTGCATGGTCGCGCTGACGTGCGGGTTCGCGATTCAGTCATTGGGGCGCAAGATCGATACCGACCGCAGCGCGCGGGGCGCTCTGGTGGCGCTGGTGTTTCTGGTGGTCGGTATGGCGGCTGCCGCTCTGGTCGCGTCGACGCTGACCGTGGCGGTTGCGATCGTCGCTGCAGCGATTCTCGGCTGTGGGTACGGCATGGCATTGGTGTCCGGATTGCTGGAGATCCAGCGAATTGCGGGGCCGGATGATCTGGCAGGGCTGACGGCAGTGTTCTACTCGATCACCTATATCGGATTTGCCGTGCCGGCACTGCTGGCGATGCTGTCGGAAAGCATTCCGGCGCTGAGCTATACGGTGACGCTCCTGTTCGGATCCGTTGCCGCGGCTGCTTGCCTTGTGCTGATCCTCTTCAAGTCACGTTCGCATCTTCCGGCTGTCTGATGCCGCCGGCCCGCCGACTCCGGTGAGAGTCGGCGGACCGGGATCAATCACGCGTCTACAGTTGCGGACCCGTTCTCAGAACTGTGAACCGAACTGTGTGCCGTACCAGCCGGAACCGAAGCGGTCTTGTTCAAGCCGTTGAGCAATCCGGTGATATCGACGCCCGAGCTCTCCAGAGTTTCGATGACGCCGGCAATCACCTGGGGGCTGATGCCCAGGATCGAGCCGATCGAACCCTGCGCCCCGTCACTTCCCCCGACGATGGAGATGCGATCGATGTCGCCGACCGGCTTCGCTGCCGCCGCGGTGGCGTCGACCAGTGCCGCCAGAACGTCAGGCAGAGTGAGCAACTGCGCGGCCTGCGGGGTGTAGGAGTTGAGTGCCTCGGCGATCTGACGCTTACCCGCAGCCTCCGCTTCGAGTTTGGCGCGCAAACCATCTGCCTCGGCTTGCTGCTCGGCGCGAACTGCGTCGGCCGCTACCTTGCGGCCGTCAGCTTCGGCTTCCAGACGTGCTCGCAGACCGTCTGCGTCAGCCTGCTGCTCGGAGCGAACGGCGTCGGCGACGAGCTTTCGTGCATCGGCCTGAGCGCCACCGGCCTGCCTCGCGGACTCGGCCTGTGCCTGGGCGCGGAGGATCGCAGCCTGTCGCTCGCCCTCTGCGCGTGCGATGGAAGCTTGCCGTTCGGCCTCGGCCGGCGCGATGACGTCTGCCTGCAATGCGGCTTCCGATTGCTGGGCGCGTCGACGCTCGACCTCGGTGCGAGCTTCGACGCGGGCCGCCTCGGCCTGCTCACGTGCGATGCCGACGGCCTTCTCCGCCGTTGCCTGCGCGAGAGGTCCGGCCTGGTCGGCTTCGGCGTTTTCGGCTTCGGTCTGTGCTCGCAGACGAGCGAGTTCGACGTCGCGCTTCTGATTCGCGCTCGCGATCGCGGTGTCGGCTTCGGCCTGGGCGACGGACCCTGCCTGGCGCGCCTTTGCCGACTGGATCTGCGAATCACGTTCGGCTTCAGCGGTTCCGATCGCGGCGTCACGCTTGACCTCGGCGATTCGACGCTGACCGAGCGATTCGAGATACCCGTTGAAGTCGGAGATTCCCGCGATCTTGATGACATCGACTTCCATGCCGATGCGGGCGAGGTCGCCGCCGGCCTCCTCGACCACACTGCGGGCGAGGGAGTCGCGGTTGGAGTTCAGGTCCTCGACGGTCATGGTTGCGGTGATTCCGCGCAGGCTACCTGCGAGGATTTCGTTGATCTGCTGCTGGAGTTCGTCGAGGTCGGAGGTCAGGAATCGTTGCACGGCAGTCTGAACCGCTTCGTCAGCGGAGCCGATCCGTACCAGTCCGACTGCTTCGACGTTGACCGGAACACCGTCGTTGGAGAGCGCGTTCTTGAGGTTGATGCTGACGTTGAACGGCTCGAGCGACATGATGTCGACGCGTTCGATGCCGGGAATCTTGAACCGGGCACCGCCGCGTACCACTTTCGGCTTGCCTCGACCGGTGAAGACCGCCACTTCGTTCGGCGGGACCTTGACGTAGTTCTTCACGTAGATCGCGGGGAGAACGATGAAGATGATTACCGCGACTACAACCGCAATGATGATGATTGGCAGCATGTATCGAGTCCTTAGATCGCGTCGTCAACCGTGACGACGTGAAGGTATTGATCGTCTACATCGGCGATGTAGACGGTGGTGCCGGTGGTGAGCGCGATCGGCTGTGCACTGACGGCCTTGGCCTGCACGCGATTGCCTTCGGCGTCGACGAACGAGACTTCTCCCCAACCTTCGGCTGCGATGGTGAGGGTGACCGTGCCTAACAGCCCGGAGTATGAAGCTCGCCCGATGTGCGAATTATCTTGTTGTTCAAGGAGATAGGGAAGGACAAGGCCGCGCGTGACGACAACGAGAACGGCGGCGAGTGCGAGTGCTGCAGTCACTGTTGCCAACGTCGGAGCGTCCGCGAGAGTGGCAGCAACGCCGCCGGCGCCGAAGCCGAAAAGTGCTGTGGCCAATGTTGTCAGGCTCAGAAATGGCAGCCCGTCTGCGTGGCCGCCGCCCAGATCCGCAACCTCGCCGACGGCAAAGGCTCCGATCAGAGCGACAACTCCGATCACGAAACATATTGTGAATACAACGAACATCGATCCCCCGATCTACCTGTCGAGGAAGCGCGCCCTGAAGTTTTTGTTGTCGGGGTCGTCCCTCGGCCCATCTATATAGTAAAGGTAAGACAAAGCTAATCGGCGCATTCGGAATGTTTCGGCGTGGTGTGCAGCGGCTCGTTGCGGAACGGAAATCAGGTCACGCCGGTCGACTGTTGCCCGGCGATGCTCGACATTGCGTCAGGTCGTGCCGATGCCGCGGGGGTGAGTGCATCGATGGATTTCGTGAACAGCGAAGTGCTGGATCTTCTGAAAGGGATCGGCGCACTGCCTGCCGTGATGGCGCCGGTAGCCGACGGCGCACTGGCCGTAGATGCACACCGCCCGACTGTTTCAGATCATCGGGCGGCGTGCGTCGAGGTCCGTTCGTCGAAGCCTGTTCGTCAAAATCCAGTACGTCACATCCGCGGTAACAGGCGTTGATTCAGCCAAGCGTCCCACAGAGGCCGCAGTGGAGTATCGGTGAAACGTGAAGCGAGATCGGTGAATTGCTCGGTACTGACCGTGCTGTGTCGATGCTTCGTGGTCCACTGGCGGATCAGTTCGAAGAACTTCTCGTCTCCGAGAACGCCGCGCAGGGCGTGCAGAGTCAACGCGCCCCGCTTGTAGATTCGATCATCGAACATGTGGGCAGGCCCGGGATTGCCGATGATCAAGAACTGGGGTTTCCGCCGGAGTCCCTGATAGGCGTTGGCGGCCAGTTGGTCAGAGGACGGGCCACCGGAATTCTCGGACCAGATCCACTCCGCGTAACAGGCAAAGCCTTCGTGTAGCCAGATGTCGCACCATTGTCCGAGAGTGAGACTGTTACCGAACCACTGGTGGGCAAGCTCGTGCGCGACAAGACGTTCGGAGCCGCGCCTACCTGTGCAATGGTTGGCTCCGAAGATCGAGAGCCCCTGCGCTTCGATGGGGATTTCGAGCTCGTCGTCGGTGACGACAGCCGTGTAGTCGGCAAAAGGATACGGGCCGAACAGTTTTCCGAAGACTTCCAACATTTGTGGCTGACGACCGAAATCGATGTCGAACGCTGCGCGTAGCCGCGGCGGGTGAACGGCGAAGACCGGCACCGGGCCGGCGCTCACCTGCCGATGCTCGTACTGGCCGATCTGAATGGTGGCCAGGTAGGTTGCCATCGGTTCGGTCTGCTCGTAGACCCACGTCGTCTGACTCGCGCGGGTCTGCTTGCGGATCAGCTTGCCGTTGGCGAGAGCGTAGAACGGTGAATCGGTGGTGATCGAAATGCGGTACGACGCTTTGGAAATCGGGTGGTCGTCGCACGGGAACCAGGACGCCGCGCCGTTGGGCTGACTTGCGACCAGGATTCCTTCGTCGAGTTCCTCCCAGCCGACTTCGCCCCACAGACTCCTGATCGGCTCGGGATTGCCGTTGTAGGCGATGGTGACCGACAATGCGCCGCCGGCGGGGATCTTGGCGGACGGCGTGACGATCAGCTTGTTGTTCTGGTGCGCGTACTTCGTGCCGCGGGCACCGTTGACCGACACCTTCGACACCTGCAGGTTCTGTGCGAGGTCGAAGCTGAACTTGGATCTGCTCTCGGTGGTGACTGCGGTGATGACAGCTTTGCCGGCGAGCCGGTTGCTGAAGACCTTGTAGGTCAGTTCCAGTTCGTACCGAGACACGCGGTAACCGCGGTTGCCGTTGTGTGGCAGGTACGGATCGAGCGGCTCTTCGAGCATTCTGTTCGGCTTCACGACGCCACCCACGGTGCAATCGGATTGCCCTGCCAGCGGGTGGAGGGCGGAACGGTGTCACCTCGCATCACCAGAGATGCAGGCCCTACCGTCGCTCCCGCGCCGATCCCGGCTGCGGGTAGCGCGACACAATGCGGTCCCAGCGTTGCTCCTGCTCCCAAGGTGACGGTGTCCATGGACATGATCCGATCATGGAAGAGGTGAGTTTGCACGACGCACCCCCGTTCCACCGTTGCTCCGTCGCCCAAAGTCACAAGATCTGCCTCGGGTAGCCAGTACGACTCACACCAAACGCCCTTGCCGATCTTTGCCCCGAGCCCACGTAGGAAGATGTTCAGTACGGCGGTACCAGTCGCCGCCCGGGCGAACCACGGCGCTGCGACGGTCTCGACGAATGCGTCGGCTACCTCGTTGCGCCAGACGAACGAACTCCACAGCGGATGCTCGACCTTGGCGATGCGTCCGACGACGATCCACTTGGCGGCGATGGTGATCGCGCCCGCCACTGCTCCGGCGACGAGCAGAACTACCCCGCTCAGCAGCGCAGCGAACCAGAATCCGACTGCACCGACCAGTGCTTCGAGGGCGAACAGAACACCGAGACCGATTCCGAACGTGACCATCACGGGGAGCAGTCGGCAGGTTTCGACCACTCCGCGGGCGATCTTGAGGCGCATCGGCGGATTGAACGTACGGGCGGCGTCGGTGTCCCCCGCAGCCCTTCTCAGTCGTACCGGTGGACTGCCCAGCCACGATGACCCGGACTTCGCCTTGGACGGGGTAGCCGACAGAACCGCCACCAGACCGTTCTTGGGGACGCGTCGACCAGGTGCGGTCATACCGGAGTTGCCGAGGAACGCGCGCTTGCCGATCTTCGCCTGTTCGATGTGCATCCAGCCGCCGCCGAGGCCGTAGCTCGCAACCATGGTGTCGTCGGCGAGGAATGCGCCGTCGGCGACCGTCGTGAACTTGGGAAGGAGGAGCACGGTGGATGCTTCGACGTTCTTGCCGATCTTGGCGCCGAGGAGGCGGAGCCATCCCGGCGTCAGCAGGCTCGCGTAGAGCGGGAAGAGGAAGGTTCTGGCCGAGTCGAGCAGGCGTTCGGTCGCCCACACCTGCCAGCCGATGCGGCTGCGGACAGGGTGGTAACCGGGGGTCAGCCCGATCGAGAGAAGACGAACGGCCACCAGTGTGATGACTGCGAAGACGAGCAAACTCAGTATGGTCGCGACCGGAAGCATGATCAGCGATTGGAGCACGGCACTCGCGAGCGTGTCGGTGTCGCGAATCCACCAACCGATCAACGCGATTCCCGCCATCAGAGCGAAGATCGGCATACCGGCCAGGAAGACCGAGGTGACGCCGTATACCGGTACCCAACCGGGTGCGCGCTTCGGATGTTCGGCAGGCCACGGATGATTCGCTTTCCCGATCTTGGTGGCGGGGGATCCGGCCCATTGCTGGTTGGCCTTCACCCGACCGAACACCGCAGAACCGGGTTCGACGACGGCGTCCCGACCGATACGCGCGCCGGGCAGAAGTGTCGAGCGTGAACCGACGGAGGCGCCGTCGCCGATCTTGATCTCGCCGATGTGAATGACGTCGCCGTCGATCCAGTGGCCGGAGAGGTCGACTTCGGGTTCGACGGAGCAGCCGTCACCGAGTTCGAGCATGCCGGTGATCGGGGGAAGCGTGTGGAGATCGACGCCGCTGCCGATGTCGGCGCCGAGGGCACGTGCGTAGTAGAGCATCCACGGAGCACCCGAAAGATTGGCTGCGCCACTGGCTTCGGTGAGCCGCAGCGCGACCCACAGGCGCAGATGCTCGCTACCTCCTCGCGGGTACGTACCCGGTTCGAGTTTGCGCAGGAGCAGGCGCGCTCCGACGACGGCGATGGTCATGCGCCCGATCGGCGTGATGAACACGATGAACGCCAACAGGATCCACCACCACGAGACGGTGGGAGCCCAGCTGACGTCGACGAACCAGCCGAGGACGTTGTTCGCGATCGCCAGCCACGTCACCCACTGCAGTCCGGTGAGCGTCGTGAGCGGAACGGTGACGGCGATCTGCGCCAGCTGAGTCTTCAACGGTGTGGGAGCGACGATCCGGGGCTCCACAGTTGCGGTGGGCGCCAATTCGTCCAGATATTCGGCGAGCGACCCCAACCGTGGATGGTCGTAGAGCTGTGCGACGGTCACTTCGGGGAACCGCTCGCGTAGGGCGGTCACCAACTGAGCAGCGGAGAGGGATCCGCCGCCCACTTCGAAGAAGTCGTCGTCGAGTCCGGTGATCTGCGCGCCCAGGATCGAACCCCACAGACCGGCAACCCAGGCAGCGGTGCCGTCGAGCCCCAACGCGGCCCCGGCGTCCTCACCGGCACCGGGCAACGGCCAGGGCAACGCGTTGCGGTCGACTTTGCCCGATGTGCGCGTCGGAAGTTCGTCCATCAACGCCAGACGCGGCACGAGGGCCGCGGGTAGCTGCTCGCTGAGCAGAGCGTGAGCTGCCTTGAGGTCGAAGTCGGGATCCGTGCTCGCGATGTACCCGACGAGGAGTTGATTGCCGGCAGCCGTCTTCTTCACGGCGGCGGCAGCGCCGCTGACGCCCGGCAGGTTCTGCAAGGCGTTGTCGACCTCACCGAGTTCGATGCGCCGGCCGCCGAGCTTGACCTGATCGTCCGCGCGGCCCTGGAACATCAGGCCGGTGGTCTCGAGCCGGACCAGGTCGCCGCTTCGGTAGGCGCGTTCCCACCCGAGCGAGGGCATCGACGCGTACTTCTCGGCGTCCTTCGCGGGATCCAGGTAACGGGCCAGGCCGACGCCACCGATCACCAGCTCGCCCACCTCACCGACCGCGACGGGATTGCTCTGCGCGTCGACGACGGCAAGGTCCCAACCGTCGAGGGGGAGTCCGATGCTGACGGGGCTCTTGCCGTCCATCAGTGCGCCGCAGGCGACGACGGTCGCCTCGGTGGGCCCGTATGTGTTCCAGACCTCGCGGCCCTCGACGGCCAGGCGCTCGGCCAGCTCGGGTGGGCAGGCTTCGCCGCCGAAGATCAGGAGCCGAACGGCTTCGAGAGCTTCGGCCGGCCACAGCGAGGCAAGGGTCGGCACGGTGGAGACGATGCTGACGTCACGCGAGACCAGCCACGGGCCGAGGTCCATGCCGCTGCGGACCAGGGAACGAGGCGCCGGAACGAGGCAGGCGCCGTGACGCCACGCGAGCCACATCTCCTCGCAGGACGCGTCGAATGCCACGGACAGTCCCGCGAGGACGCGATCACCAGGTCCGATGGGCTCGTCCTGGAGGAACATGCGCGCCTCGGCATCGACGAACGCCGCGGCATTGAGATGCGTGACCGCGACGCCCTTGGGGGTGCCGGTAGACCCGGAGGTGAAGATGATCCAGGCGTCGTCGTCGGGTTCGGGTTCGCGAACCGGAGGATGTTCGAGCCGCTTCGGTGCCGTCCCCGGCTGGATACCGTCGCCGGTGATGATCGCCGCTACCTGCGCTTCACCGAAGACCAACTCGGCGCGCTCTTCCGGATCGTCGGCGTCGACGGGCACGTACGCTGCGCCCGCCGCGAGGATCGACAGGATCGCCACGTACAGAGACCGTGAACCTGATGGCATCCTGATTCCGACGCGGTCACCTGCGCCGACGCCGGCATCACCGAGCCAGCGTGCGCCGAGCTCGATCTCGTCGAGCAACTCCGAGTACGACAGTGTGGTGTCGCCGTCGTCGATGGCAGGTGCTTCCGGGTTGGCCTCGGCTGAGGCCCGCACGATGTCGATGAGCGTGCGCGGCGCAGGTGCATGCGCCGACCGTAGGAATACGGACGGAATCCCGAAAGACTGTTCCGTCTCCGACTGCGACTGGAGTGGCAAACCCGTTGGTCCTGTTCTACTCACGAAACTTAGAGTCCTGCGAACTGTCGAGTTGAAAGTCTCATGACAAGTTTGCGAGTTGGTGAACAGATATGCCTAATGCAACATGCCGAACGTGCCGGTCAGTCCGTACTGGCAGCTTGCGCGTGGCCTTCTGCCGAGTCGGCGAACTCGGGTGTGTCGAACACCTCTCCGCCCAGCGGATCGACGACCTTCGAATCCTCGGAGAAGTCGACGGCGCCGGTGTCCGGGTCGATGTTGACCGCATGGGCGGGAACTTCGTGCACCGCGACGAGCATGTGGGCGTCGGAGGGTTCCGTCGTGATCCCGTTTTGCGACGGGGTCAGACCGGCGAAGGTCGACGAGATCTTCAGATCGCGGAGCCGCTTCTCGGTGGGTTGTGGAACGTCGGTCGACGCCGGGGTATTGGTCGAAACTCGCAGGTAGCGCGGTGCCGAAGCGACCTCGTACCGGAACGCCTTCAGCATCGACAGGCACGCGAGCACCATGATGACCGAGAACGGCACAGCGGTGGCGATGGCAACGGTCTGCAGCGCGGTCAGCGATCCACTGCCACCCACGATGAGGAGAACCGCGGCGGCGGCGCCCGACAGGAACGTCCAGTAGACGCGCGTGATCTTGGACGTCTCCAGGCTGCCACCCGTCGCGAGGATGTCGATGACGATCGAGCCGGAATCCGCGGACGTGACGAAGAAGAACACAATCACGACGATCGCGAGGACACTCGAAATCGTTCCGAGCGGAAGTCCGTCGAGAAGCGTGAACAGAGACGTGTTGGTGTCCACGGCGCCGGATGCGTCGAGCATCGTGCCCTCGTTGCGCTGACGCAGGATGCCGGAGTTACCGAAGATCGTGAACCACAGCGAACCGACCAGCGTGGGGGCGAGCAGCACGCCGAAGACGAATTCGCGGATGGTGCGGCCGCGTGAGATGCGCGCGATGAACATGCCGACGAACGGTGCCCAGCTCATCCACCAACCCCAGTAGAAGATGGTCCATGCGCCCTGCCAGCCGTCCTCGGCGAACGGGGACGTGCGCAGCATCAGCTCGGGCAAGGCTTGGACGTATCCGCCGAGGTTCTGCACCCACGACTGCATGAGGAACAGTGTCGGTCCCAGAATCAGGACGAACAGGGCCAGCGCTGCAGCGAGCATCATGTTGATGTTGGAGAGCCACTTGAGGCCCTTGGTGACGCCGGAGACCACCGAGAAGGTGGCCATGCCCGTCACAATGACGATGATGGTGATGACCAACCAGTTGTCGGTCTCCACCCAGCCGAGGTAGTCGAGGCCGGCCGAGATCTGCTGGACACCGAATCCCAGCGACGTAGCGACGCCGAACAACGTGCCGACGATGGCGACGACGTCGATGGCATGGCCGATCTTTCCTTCGATGCGAGCGCGTCCGAGGAGTGGCTCGAGCAGCCAACGGATCGACAGTGGACGACCCTTGCGGTAGGTCATGTACGCCAGACCCAGACCGACGACGACGTAGATCGCCCATGCATGCAGGCCCCAGTGGAACAGCGTCAGTTCCATTGCTTGATTGGCCGCGGCATCCGTGGATCCGGCGATCTGCCCGGCGACGGGAGGAGTCACGTAGTGCGAAAGCGGTTCTGCTACCCCGTAGAACACGAGGCCGATACCCATGCCTGCGCTGAAGAGCATCGCGAACCACGAGAGCATTCCGAACTCGGGCTGCTCGTCGTCGCGTCCCAATCGGATGTTGCCGATACGGCTGATTCCGCAGTAGAGAGCAAAAATCACGAATCCGGTCGCGGAGAGGATGTACCACCAGCCGACGCCGTCGCTGATCACGTTGTTGAGTGTTTCGAAAGCATCCGCGGCGGTTCCCGCGTAGATCACGGCAAAGGCGATCAGGGCAAAGATCACTATCGACGCGGGAATGAACACGGGTTTCCGTAGTTCACGCCACGCAGTTTTGACCGCAGTCATTCCACTCCTCGAACGTTCAGGCATTCACAGCGCCCGTCAGGGCGGCCACGTGTCACGCGTAGGTGGGCGTTTCGCTCACACCATCGCAGTCAAGACCGGGCTATTGCTTTGAAATTCAACGTAACGCCAAGGTTCGGTCAAACTCAACTGAGTGAATGATGCTGCACTGTCGCGAAAATTGTCGTGGGTAGACGCTGAACTCGTTGTAAATCGTTGAACAATAGCCGAATTGAGCTGTTCGTGGAACGCCGAAAGGCGAATTCGATTGGTACGGTGAGCTGCATCGGTCGCGTCGACGCTCACTGATCGATCGTATCTGTCAAACTCGGCGAAACAGCCTGTCTGTCAGGTGGTTAACTCCTGGCGTGCTCGCTCGATCCCGGCAGCGAGATGCCGATACCTAACTGTGATTGTGATGGTCGCAACTATCAGTGCTGCGGGCCCTGTTCGCCTCGTTGGGCGTCGATCAGATCCATCGCATCCTTCAGGCCCAAGCCCGGATGTAGTTCGCGTAGTGCCTTGATTGCCGGAATGCGGTCGTCAGTCGACGCGAGTGCGCTACGGACATCGTCGGCGGGTATTTCGGAGGGGGCAGTTGTCCCGTCCTGCCACGCCGGCTGCGGATTGTTCCTGGTTCGCCAGGCTTGGACGGTGCCGTAGGCAAATCCGACCGTCGCGAACAGCCAGATTGCCAGGCGAACCCAATTACCCGTTGTCGGTTCCGAAGCCACTGTATGGATGGTGCTCGGACCGACCACGACGATGAGCAGAACGAGGCCGATCGTCTGCCACCATCGCTCGACGCGCCTGCTCGGATTCCACCACTCGGCCATCGATCGATACTCGCACAGGGCCGCTGTTTCGGTGCGACGATGGAGATCATGGAGATTCGTGATGCGGTGGAGCGATTTCGAGGGGAATCAGGGGTCTCGACGATCTTCGGAGAACCGCACCAGACCAGCGACGGAACGACGATCATCACGGTTTCGCGTCTGCATCGGCGGTGGCGCGGAGACCTCATACCGGTGCCAGTGGGGGTGTTCTCGATCCACGAGGGTGAGCCGTCGTGGTCACCGGCTGTCGATCACACCCGGGCGGCTCTGATGGGGGAGTTCATCGGGTTGGCGGCCGCCGTGATCGCGACTCTGGCCGTTCTACGTCGACCGCCCTGGCCTGATGTGACGATTCAGAAGGGGTGACCCAGAATTACGCCGATCAGCTGGAACGGCATTGCCAGGAACATCGATCCGACATAGAGCGGATAGCGAATCGGATCGCCGGCGAGGTAACCCTCGGCGAGCCAGGCCATTACGTCTGCTGATCCCATATTCGTTACTTCCCTTCGCTGTCGCGGTTCACCGATGTTTTCGGCTGTGGGAGTTGTTTTGTTACAAGCGAACTCGAACGGGAGCAGATGCGATGGCAGCGTCGACGCAGCAAACGTCGTCGAGACCTGTTGGAGGCATTTCTCGGCGACCAACCGCTTCCGCTCGCTGACGACACATCTGCGGAACCTCCGCCAGGACGCTGGACCAACTGATTCTGGGCACTTTGCCCCATCAAGTCGTGAAATCGGTGCGTTCTGCACATATCGGGTCGATTTAGCGGCTTCTACAGTCACTGCATGACAACTACACTTTCTCTTCTTTCAGGCAAGACCGTCGTCCTGATCGGCGGCGGAACGGGCATCGGGCTGCGAGTGGCGCAGCTTGCCGTCGACGCCGGCGCGCAGGTTGTGCTCGGTGGCCGAACCGCATCCAAACTCGAAGCAGCGGCCTCGCAGCTGGGTGAAGCCGCACACTGGTTCACCGTCGACACCTCGGACGACGACTCGGTGAAAGCGTTCTTCACCAACATCCCCAGCGTCGACGCGCTCTTCACCACGGCTGCCGATTACCAGGTCGGCTCATTTCGTGAACAGAGTGTCGAGGATGCGGCGTCGCCGTTCACATCGAAGTTCTGGGGGCAGTACCGCGTCGTACACGCTGCGCTCGACAAGCTGACACCCACCGCGTCAGTGGTCCTCATGTCCGGCGCTGCCAGTGTGCGGCCGCCAGCGGCCGCTGCGGCATATGTGGCAGCCAATGCGGCAATCGAGGGACTCGGACGCGGGTTGGCGGTCGAGCTGTCGCCGATTCGCGTCAACACCGTCGCGCCCGGAACCATCGACGGGCATCTCTGGGCTCAGCGCCCGGCAGAGGTTCGCGAGGCGGCCTTCACGTGGAGTGCAGAGAACAACGTCCTCGGCCGCGTCGGGAACGAAGACGAGATCGCACAAGCAGTGTTCTATCTCTTCACCAACACGTACACAACGGGTTCCACCCTCTACCCCGACGGCGGGTACGCGCTGCGCTAGACCCGTGCCACATGACGACTGTGGAATCGCGACTGCGTGAAATCGAGACTGTGCGAAATGCATTGTCGTAACACGAAGAAACGTCGATTCGCCCATAGGCGTGACCCCGGACACATTCGTACCGTCTTCTCCGAGAACACTTCCCAACTATTCGAGGAGTCCGTCATGAACAAAGCATCGACAACCGCCGGCGGCGGCGAGGTGTCCGACGGTGACGACTACGCGCTCACCCGCGTACCCGACGAAGCACGGTATTCGTGGTTTTCGGTGGCAGTACAGCGATTCGGTCAGGTGTCGGCACTCGCGCAGTTCCTGCTCGGTGCGACGCTCGGTTACGGTATGACGTTCTGGAATGCCTTCTGGGCATTGACAGTCGGCGCGGTGATACTCGAAGTCGTCTGTATCTTCATCGGAATCATCGGAGTTCGTGAGGGGCTCAACACGTCGGTGGTCGCGCGCTGGTGCGGGTTCGGTCATGCAGGCTCGGCGGTGATCGGACTGGTGATCGGGGTCAGCCTGATCGGCTGGTTCGGCATCCAATCGGCCGTCTCTGCATCAGGGTTGCACGGGATCATGCCGTTCCTGCCGCAATGGGCGTGGGCTTTGGCTTTCGGTCTCCTGATCACTGCAATAGTCCTGCGCGGGTTCGGCTCCATGCAGCTGATCGCCAACATCACCGTTCCGCTGTTCCTGATCCTGGTGGGATGGGCCGTCATATCCGAACTACGTAATCACTCGCTGTCGGATCTGATGACATCTGCTCCGGCCGGGCCGGAGCTCAGCTTTCTTGCGGGAACCACCATCGTCGCAGGCGGTTTCATAGCCGGCGCGGTGATCACACCCGACATGACGCGCTTCAATCGCACGGCAGGCGACGTCGTGAAGCAGACGCTCGTCGGAATCACGTTGGGTGAATACGTGATCGGGCTGACCGGCGTACTTCTCGCGCATGCCGTTCGCAGCTCCGACATCGCCACGATCATTCTCTCGTCGGTCGGCTGGGTCGGCGTTCTGATCATCGTTCTCGGCACCTTCAAGATCAACGACTGGAACCTCTACAGTTCGGGTCTCGGCATCGTGAACTTCATCGACGTCGTGTTCGGTCGAAGGATCAACCGCGCCGTTGTCACGGCAGTTGTCGGCGTCACCGGTTCGATCCTCGCCGCCGCCGGAATCCTGAACTCGTTCACCGACTTCCTGATCCTGTTGGGCGTAGGCTTCCCGCCCATTGCCGGGATCATGGTGGCGGAATACTTCATCGTCAAGACCTGGCGCAAGGATCTGGACGAGAGTCGCACCGCCGGCACCCTACCGAGTTCGGCACCCACCTGGGTACCGGCCACGCTGGTGATCTGGATAGTCTCGGCGCTGATCGGTCATTACAGCACCTTCGGACTGCCATCCATCAACGCGGTGGCCTCGGCATTTGTTCTCTATGTCGTCGCGGGTCGACTCGGCCTGATTCGCGGAGTCGGACGCACCGCAACCGAAGCGCCGCAGAAGCCTTCGGGCTCGTCTGCACTCACGCACTAGCACTACAACTGTAGAAAGGAGTTCGCGATGCGAATCGGAATCGACGTCGGCGGCACCAACACCGACGCAGTCCTGATGGACGGGACCACCGTCATCGGGCATGTCAAACACTCGACCAGCAAGGACATCACTGGCGGAATCGGCGGAGCGCTGACGGCGCTGCAGCAGCAGTACTCGTTCTCTCCCAATGCTGTTCAAGCAGTGATGATCGGTACGACGCACTTTCTCAATGCTCTCATCGAGCAGCGCGGGCTTGCTCCCACCGCGGCGCTGCGACTGGGACTTCCGGCGACTGCCGCGCTGCCCCCGATGGTGGGGTGGCCGCGAGACCTGGTCTCCGCTGTGCAGGGAAGGCACTACCTCGCTCACGGTGGGCACGAGTTCGACGGTCGTCGTATCTCGCCGCTGGATCCCGACGAGATTCGTCGCCATGCTGCCGATATGGCTCGCAGTGGTACTCGTTCGGTCGCAATATCTTCGGTGTTCTCTCCGGTCAATCTCGAATGCGAGGTTGCTGCCGCTGAAATCATCCGAGAGGAACTCGGACCGGACGTCGCAATTTCGCTCTCGCACGAGATCGGTCGAGTGGGTCTGCTTCAACGCGAGAACGCGACCATCATCAATGCTGCTCTGCGCGAGCTCGCCGATCACATCGTCGACGGACTCGCCCGTTCATTGGTCGAGCACGGCATCGTCGCACCGCTGTATCTGAGCCAGAACGACGGCACCTTGATGGACATCGAGTACGCAAGGCGTTATCCGGTAGCAACTTTCGCGTCGGGACCGACCAACTCCATGCGCGGTGCCGCTGTGCTGTCCGGTCTGGCGAGCTGTGCGGTGATCGACATCGGCGGAACCACCACGGACGTCGGTGTACTGACCAACGGTTTTCCGCGAGAAGCAACCACCGAGGTGACCGTGGCCGGGGTGCGGACCAATTTCCGTATGCCGGATGTGTTCTCGATCGGCATCGGCGGTGGTTCGTTGGTGGATGCAGACGGACTCACGGTGGGGCCCGGATCGGTGGGATATGAATTGGGTTCACGGGCACTCGTCTTCGGTGGAGACACGTTGACGGCCACCGACATCGCCGTCGCGGCAGGTTTGGCCGACGTCGGCGATCGCCATGCGGTGGCGCACCTCGACCGCAGCCTGGTGTCGGCGGCGCTCGAACGGATCTCGCGGAGAGTCGCCGACGCCGTGGAGCTGATGCGAACCACGTCGGATCCGCTACCGGTAGTGGCGGTCGGGGGCGGATCGGTATTGCTGGAGCGTGAACTTCCCGGCCTGGGCACGGTGATTCGCCCTGAGCGTTTCGACGTCGCCAACGCGATCGGCGCCGCCATCGCGCAGGTCAGTGGTGAAGTCGACCGTGTCGAAGCGGTGCGGGACGGTCACCGTCACGTTCTTGCCGACGACGCCCGTCAAGAGGCGATCGATCGGGCGGTGGCCGCAGGCGCACGACCCGAGTCCGTGCAGATCGTGGAGTTCGACGAGGTCCCGATTCCGTACCTGCCGGGCAACGCAACACGTATTCGAGTGAAGGCAGTCGGCGACCTGGCACTGCACAGTGGTCTGGTCTCCACCGGTCAGGAGGGCTCACGATGAGTTGGACACTACGAACGGCAGACCTCGACGACCTCGCCAGGGGCGCAGCTCTGTTGGGCACCGGCGGCGGCGGAGATCCGTTTGTCGGCAAGATGCTGGTCGCGCAGGCGCTCGGTGAAGCCGGTGAGATCACGATTCTGGATCCGGAGGAACTCGACGACGACGCATGGGTGATCCCCGTCGCGCAGATGGGTGCACCGACCGTTGTGGTCGAGAAGATGCCGCGCGGAACGGAACCCGAGTTGGCACTGATCACATTGGAGCGGCACTCGGGGCGAACCGCGGATGCGACGATGCCGATGGAGTGCGGGGGAATCAATTCGATGATCCCGTTGCTGGTGGCCGCGCGGCGCGGACTTCCGGTAGTCGATGCCGACGGGATGGGACGGGCATTTCCTCAGCTCGAGATGGAAACCTTTTCGGTGTACGGGATTTCGGCGAGTCCGCTCGCCATGGCGAACGAGCACGACGAGGTGGCGATCTTCGACACCGGCAGCGACAACAGCAGGTTGGAAGGTCTCGCCCGCGGGGTGACATCGAGGTTCGGTGGGATGGCGCACATCGCTCAGTACTCGATGACGGGTGCAGATGTGAAGCGCACAGCTATCCCACGAACTCTGTCATTGGCCCTGACCATCGGTCGGTCCATCAGGCTTTCGCGTGAGCAGCGGGTAGACCCCGTCCAGGCGCTGGTGGACAGTCTGTCCGACACGCTCTACGGATACGGGCGAGTTCTCTTTCACGGCAAGGTGATCGATGTCGACCGGCGAACCGATGAGGGGTTCGCTCGAGGTTCGGTGCGGATCGCCGGCGTCGGAGACGAAGAGCTGGAAGTTCAATTCCAGAACGAAAATCTGATCGCCGTGCAATCCGGAGTAATGGTGGCGATCGTGCCAGACCTTATCTGCATCGTCGAGGCCGACACTGCCGAGCCCATCACCACCGAGGGATTGCGGTACGGGCAGCGAGTTGCGGTCATCGGGATCGCGACTCCGCCGATCATGAGAACACCGGAGGCACTGGCGGTCTTCGGTCCGGCGAGTTTCGGACTCGATCGGCCGTTCCGGCCGGTGGAGACACTCGAGCAACCCGTGCTGGCAGAATAACGAGCCGTGAGCAGCCTGCACGCGGTCCGGGAGGCCGACCTCGACGCGATCGCAGCGGGGGCGGTGGTCTTGGGCTGCGGCGGGGGCGGCGATCCACGCCTGTTCGTGGAGATGCTTCGTCCACTCATTGCGTCCACTTCGGTAGAGGTCGTCGCGCCGGAGAAGTTGCCCGACGGGGCACTGGTCATGCCGGTGGGAATCGTCGGATCGGCTCTGGCTTTGGAGGAGCAATTGCCGTCCGGGCGTGAGTTTTCCGATACTGCAGCAGCTTTGACTCGGTGGACCGGGAAGCGTCCGACCGCAGTGATGACGTTCGAAGGCGGTGGACTCAACGCTCTTTCCGGCATTGCGGCGGCGCTGGCGTTGGGAGTTCCCGTCGTCGACGCGGACCTGCTCGGTCGGGCGATGCCGCGGCTCGATCACTTCTCTCTCGCCGCAGCCGGATTGGAATTGTGCCCGGTCACCCTCGCCCAGCCAGGCGGCCTGATCACCGTTATTGACGGAGTGGATGTGCTGGGCGCCGAGGTAGCAGTGCGCTCTCTGATCGGGCGAACCAGCGGTTGGGGCGCTCTGGCGATCGCGTCGATCGATGCGCGGACCGTGCGGGAGGCCTGTATTCCGGGAACTCTCTCCCGAGCGCACGAACTGGGGCAGCATATCGGTGCGCCCGGCAGTTGGCAGGAGATCGCCGGAAGCGCCGGAGCGCGGGTGCTGGGGACAGGCCGAGTGCGTGCGGTGCGCCGTAGCCGCCCGGGCGCAGACGATCGTCGAGGCAACGTGATTCTCGAACACGATTCTGCGGTGATGCGAGTCGAATTCGAGAGTGAATTCCTGACCGTCGCGTTGGATGGCGAGATGATCGCAACGTGCCCGGACATCGTGACGCTGCTCGACGTCCGGACCGGTGCCTTCGTCTCGTGTGAATCCGTGCACCAGGGTCAGGATGTAGCTGTCTTGGTCCTGCCCGGCCCACCGTGGTGGGCGGACGAGGTGGGCAGATTGAAGATTGTCGGCCCGCGGGCGTTCGGAATCGACCATGACGCGGTGCTGATGGAGGCGCGATGAGCGCGAGTGTTTCGGCGTTGCTGAACAACCCGGTCTTTGTCGGGTTGTATCGACTCGCGGGCGAGGGCGACCCCGTCGTCACGACAGTGGGGGCACTCACCGGCGAATCGGCACAGTCGGCGGAGGCAGTGTCGGGTGCGGCGGGTTCGGGATCGGTTCTGGTGATTCTCGATCGAATCGATGTGGGGGAGTGGAGATTCGATGCGCTCCTTCGACGCACGGCAGCGACCGGGTGCCAGGTAGTCGCTGTTCACAGTGGTGCGACCGAGGATGTGAGTCTCTCGTTGCTCGCGGATCGGCTCGGACTGGTGGTGCTCGGGGTCTCCGACCCTTGGCAGTTCAGCGTGGATCTTCGTGATCTTCTCTCGAATTCGCGTGCGGTGATGGCTGACGCAGTACTGCGGGCGACACACGCGGGCCAACGAGCCGGCGGAAGCGTCGAGAATCTTCTGTCGGTGTTACTGAACACCTTTCAGCGCTCGTTCATTCTCCTGGACTCGTCCGGCCGCCCGCTGACGGGCGCTGAGCTCTTGTCAGAGGCTGATCGAGCAGGCGCGGGTACGTTGTCGGGTCGTGGGGCACCGACCACCGTCGAGTTGGACTCCGGTGGGGCCCTGATCGCGTGCCCGGTGACGTCCGGCGCGGCCAGAGAGCCCTGGCTGGCTGTACTACTTCCGGTGCGACAGAGCGTCGAAGAGGCCTCTCTCTCTGTGGTTCTCGACGTTGCCTCGTTGGCTGTCGGGCACCGCCTGGCCGTTGCACGCATGGTCGACGAGCGTGAAGCGCGCCGGCGCAGCGCGTTGCTCGGTGAACTGATCGACACGTCCGCAGATGCCACACCCGGACTACTCCGGCGCGCACTCGACGCGGGTTGGGTGCTGGACGGATGGCACATCGGCATCAAAGTCCTGGCGGTGGGTGAGGTCGACCTGGTCGCCAGGCGCAGTGAAGTTGCAGACGCCCTCGCCGCCGAGGGAATCGACGCCACCGTCGTCGAACAGGCTGACGGCTGGGCGGCGTGGACGACTCTGCCAGGTGAGCCGCGTCCGGAGGCGATCACCAGGATTGCCGAGAGTATTCGTGCAGGTCAAGCCCGATTGGGGCCCACCATGGAGACATGGGTGGGAGTGGGACGCGCGCACGATGGGCCAGCCGGAATCGGAGCGTCTCTGTCGGAGGCGGGGGATGCCGCTCGGCTCGCCGGTTCCCGGTCGCAAACGGGCCGATTCCTGCACGTGGACCGGCTGGGGTTGGCGCAGTTGCTACTGGCGTGGACGCGAACCGACACGTTTCAGCCCGCGGCCGCGGCACTGCTCGCGCCGCTACGAGATGCGAGTGGGGAGTTGCTGGAGACGCTCTCGACGTACCTCGACGAAGAATCGTCTCTGGCTCATACCGCCACTCGAATGAGCTTGCACCGCAACACCGTATCGAGTCGTATCGATCGAATTCAGCGACTTCTCTCGGTGGATCTGGCCGATCCGGAAACCAGGCTTGCGCTCCACCTCGCCTGTCGGACGATCGCGCCGTGACGACGGTCTTCCCAGCTTCGTCTTGACAAGCACGGGAGGTTCCTGCCATCCTCGTTGCCAGGTCACGAGTACCAGTGTTCAGCCCCGGCTTGCTGGTCGGCAACCCTCCTCCGCGGTGGGGTGCTCCGGGTGACGACCCGGCTGCGTTCGAAAACGAATGCGGCAAGCGCGGACTCTTCCGGGGCCATCTCCCGACGAACGAGTCCTTGAACGTGAGGATTGTCTTCGATGACTGCTGTATTGAGTGCCGACACCTGCTGCACCGCTCCGATCGCCAAGGTTTCGGGTGCCGACCTGCAGGTTCCGCTGGTTCAGGGCGGCGAATGCTCCTACGCCAACTTCGACTACGCCGCGAGCGCGCCGGCATTGGCCCAGGTCACCGACCGTATCGCCGAGTTGTTGCCGACGTACGCCAGTGTTCACCGCGGTGCCGGCTACGCGTCCCGGATCTCCACGCTCACCTACGAGAACGCTCGTGAATCCGTTGCCCGTTTCGTGAACTGTGCCGACGATCAGGTCGTCGTCTTCACCCGGAACACCACCGATTCGCTCAACTTGCTGGCCCAGTGCGTCCCCGGCAGCACCGTTGTCCTCGACGTCGAGCATCACGCAAACCTGTTGCCGTGGAACGACGCTCGTATCGTCACCGCTGCAGACACCATCGAAGAGACGATCGAGCGTCTGATCGGTGAACTGTGCACCAAGCCTGCTGCGCTGCTCGCAATCACCGGCGCCTCCAACGTGACCGGCGAGATCCTGCCGATTGCACGCTTGGCCGACATCGCGCACCGTTGCGGCGCACGTATTCTCGTCGACGCTGCTCAATTGGCTCCCCATCGTCGCATCGACCTGCAGGAATGCGGCGTCGACTACGTGGCGTTCTCGGGCCACAAGCTCTACGCGCCGTTCGGCGCCGGCGTACTGGTCGGACGCCGTGACTGGCTCGACGAAGCTCAGCCCTACCTCGCCGGCGGAGGCGCCGTGCGTGAGGTGACCGTCGAGTCCACCGAATGGGCTTGCGCGCCTGCACGTCATGAGGCCGGTTCCCCCAACGTGCTCGGTGCGGCAGCAATCGCGACCGCATGCGAAACCCTGCACGCCCTGGACTTCGACGTCATCGCCGAGCACGAGAAGGCACTCACCGCGCAGCTCACCGACGGATTGTCCGCCATCGAGGGAGTCTCGTTGGTGCGACTGTGGAACGACGCACCGGACGCCGTCGGAATCGTCACCTTCACCGTCGACGGATTCGAAGCCGGCGAGATCGCCGCATTCCTGTCCGCAGAACACGGCATCGGAGTTCGCGACGGTCGCTTCTGCGCACACCCGGTTCTCGCGCGCCTCGGTCTCTCCGGCGGCGCCGTCCGCGCCAGCCTCGGGCTGGGTAGCAGCTCGGACGACGTGACGCGCTTGGTCGACGCCGTGAACATCCTGGTTTCGAATCAGCGTGATTGGAAGTACGCGAAGACGGCCGGAGCGTGGAACCCCGTGCCCGAGACCCGCCCCTTCCTCGGAGCTGCCGACGACAACGCCGGCGCAGCCGAGTGCGTCTGAGCTGAGCTCGGTCCCCGAAAACTCGAATGGACAACTAGCATGGCAGCCATGGCACCAGCGGATTTTCCCGCCACCCCTTCGAGAGTGAGCATCACTCTCGGTCAGTGGTGCCGTCGTCATGTCGATCTGTGCCGTACCTCGTCAGGAATGTGTTCGAGCTGACGATTCGTCTCGCTCATCCCACACTTTTCTGATTTCGGAGGTCACACATGTCTTCACTCGCTTCGCATTCTCTGCACGTGGCGGTCGAGTTGACCGGATCCGGTCACCATCCGGCCGCTGAGGGCGCACCAGGAAACCTGCCGATCATCGGCGGCGACTACTGGGTGGACCTCACCGAGAGCGACAGGGCTCTCGATTTGGCTTCATTCCCTACCAATGTGGTTCGGATTCGCGCTGCGGATCTGCGTGAGGCGCAGCTCGAACGCGCCCGGATCCGTGCTGCTGTCGCCGAAGAAGGCCGCGATCCCGACAGTGTCGCAGTGCTGGTCGATCTCGAGATTCTGATCGCACCGGAAGCTCGCTCCGCCCGAAAAGAGCTTGCACAGTTGGACAGTGCGTTGACTGCTCCGCGGGTCCCGGTTTCGCTTCACTACGTCGGAACACCCTCCGGGCTCGGCAGTTTGATCGCCGATATCCGAGCTGCCGAGGTCGCCGACGGCGTTACGTTGCTCCCCCTCGCATTGCCCCGCACACTCGAACATCTGGTGGACAGCACCATTCCGTGGCTCCAGGATCGCGGACTTGTCACACCGTCCACCGCAGTCGACGAAGTGCTCGGTCGTTTCGGACTGCCGCCCCGTCAGCGCACGCTCGCGTCCTGATCACCGATCGCATCTGCGTACAGGTGGAACAGCGACGGTAATTCGTCTGCACCGTCCACCTGTGCCAGAAGCGCCCAGCACTGTGCCGTGACGAAGCGCGCCCGCGTGCCGATCCAGTTGGTTGGCAGCAGTTCCGGCGGCAGCAGAGGGTCCGGCTCCATAGCTCGCGTGAATTCCGCCGCGAGTTCGATGGTCATCGTGACAGCATCGGTGCCCGGAGTGTTCTGCAGTTTCTCCAGGCGCACAGTCGCTACGTCGAGCAGCCGTTCGTATCCGGCTGCGATCTCGTCCAGCGGCCACAACTGTGCGGCAATTTTCACGGGGTCTTCGAGCCTGCCCACCTTCAGATCCCGAGTGGTGAGAGAAGACAGGTGCTGTTCGACGTCGAGTTCGGCGGCCGCATCGAGAACGTACGGTTCCCAGGTGTGCGGCGAGACGTACAGACCGCCCTGGACGAGCGCGCCGCCGAGGTATACGACCCTGGTGCGCAGCGCATCTCGTGCTTTCCGTGACGACTCCGGAATTGCGAATCCGACCAGATGCCAATACCCGTCCCACGGTGTCGCAGTGTTGCGATCTTGTTGATAGGCCAGTCGAACGAATTCGACGTCGGGTTCCATCTCGCGCACGGCTTTCGGCGTTGCTCGTAGCGTGGCCTGCCGCCCGCGACCTTCCTGAGTGAACTTCCCCTCGGTGACCAACCGCTTGATGCACAGCCGAACCTGTTGATCTGTTTTGTCGAGGGCGTCGGCGGTGGCATAGAGGGTGCGCCCGTCGACAGTTCCGTCTGTGCGCAGTAGACCCTCGATCAAGATCCTCGTGGGCACATCGACGTCCCTGTCCGTCATTGCCGTGTCCTTTCCTCGCCTCTCGACATCTTCGCCCATAACTGTACTATCGAATGCAATACGATCGTTTCAAATTCGTACGTTAGGCGGGAAGATGGCAGTCGGATCGGTGAGTGAGAGGAAGAGTGGCCATCGTTTACGCAGGTGGATGGTTACTTCCCTGGCAGTGGTCGTTGTTCTGATCGTGGGTCTGGTGGGCTGGACGCTGTACCAGAACACCTATGACATCCGTGAGGAAAAAGTGACGATCTCCGGGGGATCGGTGCCGCTCCAGGGAGTCCTTGCACTGCCCGAACACGGTGACGGTCCCTTCGGGCTCGTGGTTTTCGTCCACGGAGACGGGCCGGTCGATGCAACACACGAGACCTTTTACAGGCCGGTCTGGGAGGCGTTCGCCAAGGCCGGGTACGCGTCACTCTCCTGGGACAAGCCGGGGGTGAATGGGGCACCGGGCAATTGGCTCGATCAGAGCATGGACGATCGGGCGGCGGAAACGGAAGCGGCAATCGAGTGGGCACGGGGCCGTTCGGACATCGATCCGTCTCGTATCGGTCTGTGGGGTGCGAGCCAGGCAGGGTGGGTGATGCCCAAGGTGGTGAACCTCGACCCGGACGTAGCGTTCGTCATTGCCGTGGGTCCGGCGATCAACTGGCTCCAACAAGGCGAATTCAATACTCTTGCCGAACTTTCCGAGAGAAATGCGTCGGCCGACGAATTCGAGAAAGCGCGGGTCGATCGTGCGAAGAACTTGGATCAGTTGGCCCGTGATGCAACGTTCGGCGATCTCGTGGCCTCCGGCGAGGCCGACGGCCTCACCGAAGACCGATGGAACTTCATCCGAAAGAACTACCGATCGGATGCGCGAGCCGATCTCGAAACCGTGAAGGTTCCGGTGCTCTTGATCATCGGCGGACAAGACGTCAACGTCGACGTGGCAGACACCGAAAGGGTGTATCGCGAAGTGCTCGACGCTCCAGGGCAATTGGTGGTCGAGAAGTATCCCGACGCAACCCATTCGATTGTGGACAAGAACCTCGAAGACTCGGAAGTGATGTCGGCTCTGGTAGCCGTTCTTGCTCCCCGTTCGATCTTCGCTCCTGGCTATCTAGCGGATCAGACTGCATTCTTGGAGGGAATTCATGGCTGACGGAATTACGGTTGTCGCACTGGGCGGCGCCGGTGCGATGGGCTCGGCAGCAGTTCGACTGGCTGCAACATTGCCGGGAATCGGCAGCGTAGTAGTCGCGGATCGTGATATCGATGCTGCGAATCGTCTTTCAGTTGAACTGGCTCAGGCATCAGCGCAAGTCGAGGCGCGCAGCATCGACGTCACAGACGGTCGCACGCTACGTGAATTGTTGGACGACGCAGACGTGATCATCAATACCGTCGGCCCGTTCTTCCGTTTCGGTGTCGGCATTCTCCAGGCAGCGATCGAGACCGGGACTCACTATCTCGACATCTGCGACGACTGGGAACCGGCCGTCGACATGCTGGAATTGAATTGCGCTGCCAGGGAAGCCGGAATCTGTGCGGTAGTGGGCATGGGCGCAAGTCCCGGGATGAGTAATCTCCTGGCCGCGATGGCAGTCTCGCGATTGGACGTGGTCGACGACCTGTACACAGCCTGGCCGGTTGATGTCGAAGGCGAGGACGAGTCGATAGACACATTGAGTGCAGCCGCCGTTCACTGGATGCAGCAGATCAGCGGCAAGGTGCCGGTCGTTCGTGCGGGACGAATCGTCAAAGAAGCACCGTTGCGTTCCATCTCACTGGAACTGCCCGGCGGACGCCGCGGAAACGCTTACGTGGTCGGGCATCCGGAGCCGGTGATGTTTCATCGAACCTTCCGCCCCTCCGGTCATTCGGCAAATCTGATGGTGATCACACCGGAAACCGTTGCGTTTCTCGACGTTCTACGTTCGGATATCGACAAGGGCAGAATCGATCTCGACTCGGCCGCTGAAGAATTGGGCAAGCCCTCGCTCAGCCGGATGATCCGTGCTGCGCCTCGCATGCTCACGCGCGCCGACCACGGATCCTTGCCGTCGTTCTTCGCCTCGGCCACAGGGGTGCTCGATGGACGAAAGACGCGCGTCGTGGCACGGATCGCTGATGATTCACCGGTATCGGAGTTGCTGTCGGACATGGCCGGTGCAACCGGAATCCCCTTGGCGCTCGGCCTTGCTCAGGTGGTGTCGCGGCTGGCCGACGGAACGATTTCTGATCGGGTCGGTGTGCACTCAGCTGAGAGCGCCATCGACCCGGAAGTTCTGTTCACTGCACTGGCGCGGTTGTTCGATCGAATCGACTGGAGTGAGATCGTCACCGTCGAATCCGAGTTCAGCTAGTCAGTTCGCGGCGTGTAATCCGATGCGACTTCGGATTTCGGTCTCGACACGATCCGGATCTTTGGGGCTGAACGAAGGCGCTCCGCGACCGGCGAGGGTGAGTACCACCGCGGTCTCCTTCCACGGGCGTGAAAGATCCAGGCTGTACCACGAGCTGAAATCTGTTGTTCCCCAGATTCGTAGGCGCCCACTCAGCCATGACATGACGCCGAGCTCGACGGTTTCGATCTGCGAGTACGGAACGAACTTGCTGACAAACGGAAAGTAGTAGTGGCGGATCGTGACGCCCTGATCGTCGATCCGGACCGTCCTGTCCTCGTAGATGGTCGATGTCCCTGCACTCACAGTGATAACCCGGTTCCTGCTGTTCGATGTACTTGGAGGTTTCCCGAAAACCAACCATACAGTCTCTACTGAGTCGGGACGCTTGCGGCGTGTGTCAGGCTCTGATGTGCCTTGTGGCGACGAGATCGCTGACCGCGATCTGCGCATTGCCGATTGCCGTCTGCACTGGTTCGCAACTGCTCGACGCTCTGGCGAGGGCGAGAATCGCGGTGAGTAGGGCGGCGTCGGGTTCGCCTGCGAACGGCCCGCTCTCGACGTCGAACTTTCCGGTTCGCAACTGCTTTCGGGCGTTGGTGCCAAGTTGCGAAATGACCTCGTCCATTGCGGCCAGGCATTGGGCGAGTGCGCCGATCGACCAGTAGAGATCGGCGGCGACGATGGGTGTCTCCGATGCCACGGTGCCGGCGCGGCGCAATCGGTGATGGGTGTCGAGGAGTATCTCCGGCAGTCTGTGGTCTACGCAGTGTTCCATCCCGCCGCCTTCGTAAGGTGTAAAGTTGGGTTATTCAATTACGGTAAAGCAGGGCGGTAAGGGATGCAAGTAGTTTTAGACGATTACGTCGCCGGTGCGTCGTTCGCGACCGACCTGGTCAATACCTCACCACGAGTGTGGGTGGAGGCAGGGGACGCGTTGCCTGACCCTCAGGCGCTTCACGATCTACTCGGTGAACACGGACTCTCGCCGGATGCGCTCCCCAACGGGCGTCGGCCTACCCGCGGTGAACTTGCCGACGTGCAGGCGCTCAGAGAGGAGATTCGTTCGATTCTCGATGCTCCGACCTGCGACGAGCTCGTTGATCGCACTCATCGACTCCTGCAAACCGTCCCGCATCACGTTCGGCTCGTGCCTGATTCCCAGGACGACTATCGGTGGAATGCACTACCGGACGGCACAATCGATCTCGCGGGTGAACTCACGTTGTCGATCGGATACTCGTTGCTGGGAACTCTGCGCACATTGGGGTACGAACGATTCCGCCCATGCGCGTCGCCGACATGCAACGGGGTGTTCGTCGATACGAGTCGGGGAGGGCGACGCCGCTACTGCATGCCTGCGTTGTGCGGCAATCGAATCAACGTCGCGAATCACCGTCAACGACAGCGTTCTACTTAGTCGTCAACGACAGCGTCGTACTTAGCCGTCAACGACAGCGTCGTACTTAGCCTCTGCGCTCGCTCGGTCGATAGTGACAATCGAACAGAGTACGACCGACTGTATGGGGCACTTCAACGAGATACAGACCACGTCAGTCCCGCACGATTGTCGCCATGGCAACTTCTAGTAGATGGCGGCTCGTATGAAAGCCCGTTCTGTCTCCGCGACAGCAGTTATCAGCGTTGGCGTATTCACCCTGGCCGGGTGTGGCGGCGCATCCAGTCCCGAAGGTTCGGTCGGTGAGTATGCACAGGACGGCAGTTTCACGACCGTCATCAACGCCGATCCCGGAAATCTGCACCCTCTGATCACCAACCTTACGTCGACTCAGATCGTGAACGCGTACTCGTACGATTCGTTGATCGACATAGACGCGCAAACACGCACTGTGCGTCCGTATCTGGCAGAAAGCTGGAGTGAAGAAGGGAACACACTCAAGTTCGTGCTCAAGAAGGGTATTACGTGCGCCGACGGCACTTCCTTCACCGCACAGACCGCGGCCGATGACATCAACTGGGTCATGGACCCTGAAAACGCTTCACCGCTACGCGGATCCACCGTACCGTTGTCGACGGTCGCGTCCGCGGACGGTGACGAACTGACGGTCACTACAGCCGAACCGGCACCCTTCTTGCTCTCTCGAATCGGCGCGTTGCGGCTGCCGTGCGCTGCGACGCTCGACGACCCGGCCAGTATCCGTTCGAGTAGTAACGGAACGGGTCTGTTCAAGGTCACCGAAGTTGTTCCCAACGATCACATCACGATGGAACGCCGCGACGGCTACACCTGGAGTCCGAACGGGGAGACCACTTCCGACACTCTCGGGGTACCGAAGACGGTGACGATCAAGATTGTCACCGATCCGAGTACGACCGCGAATCTTGTTCTCACCGGCGGAGTGAATGCCGCGGCAGTGACAGGTTCGGACGAGGAACGAGTCTTGGCCGCAGGTCTGGATTCGAAGACCTACACCACGTTGTCCGGCGAGTTCATCTTCAATCATTTCGCGTCTCTACCCACGTCGGACCGCGCTGTGCGGCAGGCGCTCGTTCAAGCAGTCGATCTGGACGACTACACCGAGATCACCACCGGCGGAAAAGGAACCCGCGCACGCGCCCTTGCGGTTTCGGAACCCCTTGCCTGCGACTACAACAGTGTCGAAGGAACGATCCCCGAATTCGACGTCGACGCGGCAAAGAAGACGTTGTCCGACGCAGGCTGGAAGGCAGGGGCCGACGGCGTCCTGACGAAGGACGGGCGACCGCTTGCACTCAACGTGATTTTCAACAACTCGCGCGATACGAACTCTGCCGCCGCGGAATACGTGGCAACCCAGTGGGAAGGACTGGGTGCGAAGGTGAAACTGACCGGCGGCGACTACAGTTTCGTCATCGCCAACACGTTCAGCACCACCGACCTGTCGTCGTGGGACGTTTCCATCGGTTTGACGCTGGGGAGTGATACGCCGAGTATCTTTGCCAAGTACTTCACCGGCCCGCCGAAGCCCGAAGGAGTGAACTTCGCTTCCCTCGACAACAAGAAGTACATCGAATTGTCCACTGAGGCTTCGCTTCTTCCCGGCGACGAGTCTTGCAAGATCTGGGAGGAAAGTGAGCGGGCATTGTTCAACGACATCGACCTGCTTCCGGTGTCGACGACACCCGCTCACATGTTCTTCAACGGAGCAACGTCGATCTACCCACCTTCGAGCGGAATCCTTCCGGGCTCGGCGATCCGGGTCTTGAAGTAGACCACCCGCTAACGCTCACTTTCGGGTATTGATCATCCGAAGTGCAAACCGAAATACCACCGCGGCACCCGCACCTGCAGCCAGGCCGGCGACGACATCGGCAAGTAGAACACCGACGCCTATGCCGAGGACGGCAGCAGCGGCGACGGCAAGGGCGACGTCAGCACGAGGAGCGGCGATCGCGGCATCCTTTCCCCGAGTATCGAACGAGCACTCATCTCAACGGAGCATGTCACGAAACTGTCGTCCGCAGGTGTATCAACCGCAAAACGCCTCGAACGCGTCGGCCCCGGCGGAGTTGAACTCCGCCGGGGCCGACAATGCGTCTTGCTCGCTGGCTCAGTGCGTCGGGACGGATTCCTTCGACGTGGTCGGGGAGGTATCGGAGTGATCGCTACCAATCTCCTTGCGGGAGTTGGAGCTGTTGAACCGAGGGAGGAAGCCGGCCAGGACGAGCGCGATGACGGCGGATCCGGCAGCGAGAGCCATGACGACGCGGAAAGCGTTCTCCGACGGCAGCGTTGCCCCGCCGATGGACATGGTCATCTGGGCGATGACGACACCCGCGATGGCGCTGGCGAATGATGTACCGAGGGAGCGCATCAGGGTGTTGAAGCTGTTGGCTGCTCCGGTCTCGGACGGAGGAACAGCGCCCATGATGAGAGCGGGCATTGCGCCGTAAGCCATACCGGTGCCTGCACCGATGATCACGGCGATCACAACCAGTTCCCAAATCGAGTGCATGGCGAAAATACCGATGCCGTAACCGATTGCGACCACAACGGCGCCGAGCATGAGCGTCACCTTGGGGCCGTGCGAATTGGTGATGCGTGAGGACAGCGGAGAGATGAGCATCATGATGATGCCGGAGGGAGCCATGACCAGACCTGCGGTGAGCATCGAACCGCCGAGGCCGTAACCGGTGACTTCAGGCAACTGGACGACCTGGGGAAAGACCATGCTGGCGGCGAACATCGCGAATCCGAACACGATGGATGCGAGGTTGGTGAAGAGCACCTGCCGGCGGATGGATACGCGTAGATCGACAAGGGGCTTGGGGGTACGTAGTTCCCACCAGGCCCAGAATCCGAATATCACGATCGAGGCGCCGAACAGGGAAAGCGTGAGCGTGCTCGTCCAACCCCAGTCGCCACCCTTGGAAATAGCAAGGAGTAGAGCGATGAGGGCTGCCGAAAGCGAGATTGCCCCGCCGAAGTCGAACGTGCCACCCGTGCGAACCGTCGATTCGGGGACCAGGACGACAACGAGACAGGCCGCGAGTGCGCCGAGAACTGCAGAAGCCCAGAACAAAACGTGCCAGTCTGCGTATTCTGCGATCAGAGCCGCTATCGGAAGACCCAGAGCACCACCGACTCCCAGCGAAGCGCTCATCATGGCAACGGCGCCGGCAAGCTTCTTCGGCGGAAGCACGTCGCGCATCACGCTGATACCCAGCGGGATGACGCCGGCGGCAAGGCCCTGCAGGATTCGGCCCGCAACGAGCGGGATCACACTCGAGCTGAGTGCGCCGACCACCGAACCGGTCACCAACAGCGCCATGCTGATCAGGAGCAGACGGCGTTTGCCGAACATGTCGCCCAAGCGGCCCATGGTCGGGACGGCGACGGCGGCGGCGAGCAGCGTGGCGGTCACAGCCCACGCGGTATCGGACGCCGGCGCATTCAGGTATTCGGGCAGGTGCGGGATGATCGGGATGACCAGCGTCTGCATGAGCGAGACGACGATGCCGGAAAACGCCAGTACAGCCACCACTGCCGTGGTGGCTGGTGACTTCGTCGTCTGTGGCGGCGTTGTCGGTGGTGGAGAAGTGGTTGACGACATTGCGGTAACTCCATCGGAGGAAGAACGAATTATGGTTTAAGTCAGTTGCTTGAACTAAAGTTAAATCAAGTGACTGACTCAATGGAAGGGTGTGTCGACGATCGTGACGAACGTCTCCGGTACCGAGCAATTTCGGACGGTCGAGGATGATGGTGGACATGACTACGAGGACTGAGGATGCGACGGCCGACGCCGGCGGCGCGGCAAACTCCGCGCGTTCTGCCGCAACCCGAGACCGCATCCTCGCCGTCGCCGAGCAGTTGTTCGCCGAACACGGAGTCTTCGCGGTGTCGAACCGTCAGGTGAGTGAGGCGGCGGGCCAGGGCAACAACGCCGCCGTCGGTTATCACTTCGGGACCAAGACCGATCTGGTCCGGGCGATCGTGAACAAACATTCTCGGCAGGTGGAGAAGAAGCGTGGTGAACTGCTGCGTGAGATCGAAGGGTCCGAGGATGTTCGTGACTGGATTTCGTGTCTGGTTCGGGCGTCGACCGATCACTACGCCGAAATGGGTGGCCCGACGTGGTACGCGCGGTTCAGTGCGCAGATTCTCACCGATCCGGTCCTGCGGAAGATCGTCTACGACGAGGTGCTGGCCTCGCCCACTCTTCAGGAGACCCTTCGTGGACTTTCGGCCTGTCTGACTGACATGCCGATGAGTGTTCGACGTGCCCGCGCAGACATCGGACGAAATGCGATCGTGCACATGTTCGCCGAACGTGAGCGCGCGCTTGCAGAATCAGGGCCGGACGAGGTCACGTCGTGGGAGGACTTCACCACCGACCTCGTCGACGCGCTGGTGGGTCTTTGGACTGCCCCGATCACCCGCTGACCGACCGTTCTCCGGCGCTGTCCAACAGTTCGGGAGGGGCACTGCCCAAGGGACCCCGTGTCGGTGGAAGATCCAGGAGCAGGCCGACTCCGGCAAGAATGATGACAAGCCCGCTGACGAGCGCGAAGGTGACAGGCTCGTTCAACCACAGCACTCCGATGGCCGACGCCGAAATCGGAACCAGAAGAGTGACGGCTGAAGCCGCGACAGGACCCGCCTGGCGAATTATCCAGAAGTACACCAGGTAGCCACCGGCGGTAGCCCCCAGTCCCAGGGCGGTCACTGCGATCAGTGGACCGACGGTCACGGGTCCCGGCGGGGGAGCGATGGCGGACACAGGTACCAGTAGGACAACCGCGGCGAGCTGCTGGCCGAGGGCAAGTGTCATCGGTGGAGTGCCCTGGAACGATTTTCGTGTGTAGACACCACCGACCGCGTACAGCAGTGCCGCAGTCAAAGATGCGCCGATGGCCAGCATTGCGCGACTGTCGAGCGCTGACGGAATCCCGCCGACGAGCACCGAGACGCCGGCAATGCCGATCGCGACACCCGAGACTTTTCGCCAGGTGATCTTTTGCCTAAGCCAGAACGCGGCAACGAACACGGTGAACATCGGCGTCGTGGCATTCAGGATCGACGCCGTCGACGAGTTGAGGCCGACGATCGCAGTTGCAACGAGGGTGAGGGGGCCGGCGACGTTGAGGGCTGCCAGCAGTAGGAATGCGGGAAACCGGGAACCGACCGCACGCCAGGCCGATCTGCTGGAAGCCGTTATCAGCGCGAGAACCAACGCTGCAACAATGAAGCGGCCGTGCGTCGTGCCGACGGCGCCGAGAGTTGGTGCCGCCACAGCAACCAGGGGGAACGAGCTTCCCCAGAGCGCGCCGACCAACAGCAAAGCTCCAACTACGGCGAATCGGCTGCCACCGATTGCTTTCCAGTTCTTCATTGAGCCTCTTCGTCGAAGACCTCGTGGGTATGGTCTGTGTACTGACCTAACTTATACCCCCTATAGGTATCAATGTCGCGTCCTTGTGGCGTGGGAGGCGAGTGAGGGCTGGGTGATCGATTCTTCGTTCTCCTGCAGTGGCTTACATGATCGAGGGGAGTGAAATGTCGACAGGACTCTCCTATAGTTTCTGGCTCACATACCTATAGGGGGTATGCTCGGAATGTGTGAGCTCGCTTCCCGGGTCACGTCCGTCCGTTAGAGAACAGGAATCGCAATGAGTAGCTGTGGCTGTGGCAATACCCCGACGACAGACGACAACGGTGCTGTAGGCGCTGTCGGTACGGCGATGCCACCCGGTGGAGAAGACCTACTCAACTCGGGGAGTAGCGAACTCGTCGAATGTCGAGTCATGCCCGGTAGCGTGATCGAAAAGACGCGTGCCGAGGCAGAGGGCCTGTTTCGTGACTACGAAGGCAACCGGTACTGGTTCTGCTGCAAGGGTTGTGGACCACGGTTCGACGCAAATCCCAGGAAGTATGCCAACGCGAGCTGAGTAAAAAGTGGTGGTGCAGGCGATGCCTGCACCACCACTTTCTTCCGTCAGTGCAGTGAATGAGTTGCGCCGTTACTCCGCGCCGCGGTCCTACGGTGCCGAATGGTGGAGACAGGTCACGTGGCGCGCTGTCAGATCGACTGACAGTAGCCGAAGAACTCGTGATCTGCTCGATCGCTTGGGCATCGTCGTAGATGCCCCATCCCTTCAATTTCTCATTGCAGCAACGATTTTATGTGTTCGATGTTTCGTGACGGCCTCGCGCGGCTTCGGTATCGTGAGGTTCGATGTGCTTGCGGCGGACGAAGAGCACGATCGCCAGGGCCAGCATGGTCAGTACGGCGACAATCGCGAGCGGGTACGAATGATCCGGGGTCGTCATACCGGAGATCAAGGAAAAGTCCCACAAGCCGTGCACCACGGCGGGTATCAGCAGGCCCCCGGTACGTCGCCGAATGATGTACAAGAAGTAGCCGGCCACGATGGTGCTGAACACCTGGAGAAAAGCTTTGGGGCCTTCGGAGAACAGGTTGGTCGAGTGCGCCAACCCGAAGATGACGGTGCTCCACAGGGCAACTTTCTTTTCGGAGAAGCCGTTGCTGCGGAAGCAGGTGATTCCGATTCCTCGGAACATCGTCTCCTCGGTGAGGCCGACGAGAAGGCAAGTAAGAAGAAGGAGTGCAACGAACGTGAGGTCCTGGTCGGCGAGACCTGGGTAGTCGGTGACCACAGCGATCGAAATGACCATCATGATCGGTACGACGATCAACCAGCGTTGTACCGGTCGGTCGTCGATCCACACCGGACGCCACCATCGCAGGCATGCGACTGCCCCGTATGCGAGGACGAACGACGCTCCGACCGGCACGATGAGCGAACGCCACAACTGGCCGATGTCGGTCGGAGCTGCGTAGCTGATTTCTTCGTCTCGGGTCAGCAGGAACCCTAATCCTTGAATGACAGCGAGATATACGATCACGAGGGCCACGAACGCTGCGACGGAAAGCCGGCGGCCGGCAACGGTGCGGGATGAAGGCGGGGATGTCGTCATGGGATCGAGGTTAGAAGCCCGTACACGGTTGCACCAAACGAAACCCCCGAGGGAGAAATCCTGGTCATGAATCTCTCCGGAGGTTCCGGAGTCTGCCATTTACCTTGAGTTCCATGGTGTGGACGCACTTTTCGGGTTGCAACCCATCGAATTTCGTTCTATTGCAGAGTGATTCGGCACTGCCGGCGCAACCGGATTCCTTGGGGGCAGGCTGCCGAATCAGACGGTGCGAGCGCAGGCGCACTGGGTCGCGGCCAGGGTGCATTCTCCTTGCGTCGTTTCGTAAGTCGCAACAGCGCTCGATGATGCCGGCGTCTCGTTGCCCGTCTCCCGGGGCCAAAGTGCGAACCCTGCAACGGCTCCCACTGTGGCCAGGGCGGCGAGGATGGTCCAGGTGACCGCAAATCCCGCGCTCGAACCAACCCATCCGGCGATCGGATAGGTGACAAGCCAGGCAAGGTGCGACAGGGAGAACTGGGCTGCGAACACCTCCGGAATACTTGCGGGGTCGACGGAGCGCCGAAGTACTTTTCCGGTCGGCGTGACGATCATGGCCATCCCGGCGCCGACGAGTGCCCACACTGCGGCAGTGAGCATCCACGTGAATACACCCGCCACGGCGAGGGCTGCTGCCGCGCTGGCACTGACGACCAAGACAACGGAACCTGCTGTCATCACAGTGCGTTCAGCGGTTCTGTCGAGAACGCGTGGAAGAAGCAGCGCGGTCACCAACGTGCCGGTGCCTGACGCGGCAAGCATCCACGCCACGTCGGATTGGGTTCCACCGAGCTCGTCGCGGACGTAGTTGACGGTGTTGACCACCACGATCGATCCGGCTGCTGCCACCACGAGATTGAGTGCCATGATGCCGCGCAGTCGCGGCGTGGTCACGAAGATTCGCACCCCCGACGCGATCCGATCCCACGCCTTGCGGTGAGTACTTCGGCGAGCGTTGGGGATTCGGGTGGCCAGCACGAGCAGTGCCGAGACCGCAAAGCCCACGGAGGTGGCGACGAACAACAGGTTGAATGTCATGAAGGACAGTGCGACCGCGGCAAGAACAGGGCTGAGCAGGCTTTCCATCGTGTAAGCGACCTGCGATGCCGACAGTGCGCGGGTGAAATCGGCCTCGTCGGTCACGATGTCAGGGATGACCGCTTGGAACGTGGGAGTGAACGCTGCCGACGCAGCTTGGAGAACGCCCACCAGCACGTAGATGTGCCAGATCTCGCTGACGAAGGGCAATGCGATCACGACCGCTGCGCGAATGGCGTCGAGGGCAACGAGAAAAGCCCGTCTCGGCAACCGGTCTACGTACGCCGCCGCGAGTGGAGCGATCACGACGTACAGGGACATCTTGATCGTCAGCGCGGTGGCCAGCACGGCTCCGGCGCTCGGTCCGGCGAGTTCGTAGGCGAGTAGACCCAGGGCAACCGTCGCCAACCCGGTGCCGAACAGCGCGATGATCTGGGCGCTGAAGAGCAGGCGATAGTCGCGAATCAAGAACAGACGCAGGCTGTTCCGTTCCGGTGCGGAGTTAGCGATCCGGTTCATCTGGTTTCACTCCCGCGACAAGATTGAAAGCTCCGGTCAGGACATTGAGGGCGACGATTCCGACTACGTCGGCGATCTCGCGATCACCGTAGCCGTGCGCTCGAAGGCCCGTGATGTGTTCGTCTGAAATCGAGGCAGGCTCCCGATAGACGCGAAGCCCGAGGTCGATCATTGCCGCGATGGCGGGATCGGCCGAGGTGCCCGCGCGGGCACGCTCGATCTCGTCCGCCTCGACGCCGTTGGCGTGCGCGGCGGCGACGTGGGCTTCGAGGCAAACAGCGCAACCTTGCTGGACCTGCACAGCGATAGAGATTCGCTCGGTGATCTTGCGGCTGAGTTTCGCTCGCTTCATTGCCCGGCTGAGTTGCAGATAGCCACCCAGTACGGCGGGCGAATGAGCCATCGCCGCGACCATGTCACCGACCTGTCCGTGACGGTTCACGAGTTCGGCGAGAAGGTCTTTAGATGCACCGACAGCGGTGGCCGGTGTGAGAGGTGCAAGGCGAGGCATGACAAGTCCTAAGTGGTTCCGACGGTGGTGGGTTCGGCCGGTGATCGTCGGCCGAACCCACCACCGGAGTTGGTCAAGAATTGACGCTGGATCTAGCGGTTTCAGACTCGTCGACCTTGGGCGAGCGCATGACTACCGCGGTGATTGCTGCGCCAACTACGGCGATGGCGGCTGCACCGAGGAATACCGCGGAGAACCCGTTCGTCAACTCCGTCAGGTCACCGAGTTGATCGGCGCCGAACACCGCTGCGATCGCGGTCATCACCGCGAGACCGACAGCCGAGCCGACCTGGTAACTGACGTTGACGATGCCGGAGGCCAATCCGCCCTCTTCCGGGCGTGCGGCCGAAATCGCCGTACCCAGTGAGGGAATGAACGCCAGCGTCATACCTGCAGCAGCCACCAGCGACGCCGGCAGTACGTCGACCCAGAAGTTGCCGGTGGGCCGGATCAACGACATCCACCCCAATCCGATTCCCAGTACCAGCAATCCGGCCACGATCATTGCTTTCGCGCCGAATCGCGCCATGGCCCGTGGTGCCACCACGATCATGCCGAGCATGACGAAGATGGTCATGGGCAGCAGCGCTGCACCGGCCGGGAAGGCGCTGTATCCGAGCACTTGCTGCAGGTACAGGTTCAGGAAGAACCACATCGGTATCCAGGCGGCGCCGAGCACGAGCTGAGCGATGTTCGCGGCACCGAGGTTGGGCGCCTTGAAGATTCCCAGACGCACGAGAGGTTCACGACGCTTGGACTGGATCAGTACGAATGCGCCCAACAGAGCGGCCGAAACGGCGAGCGCCAGCCAGGTCTGCCCGGATCCCCACCCGACGTCAGGTGCTCTGACGATGCCGAAGACTCCGACAGCGAGGCCTGCGGTGACGGCCAGTGCGCCGAGGAAATCGATCGAACCGGTACGTGCCGGTGCGTTCGGCATCAGGAAGGGGGTAGCGATCAGCGCGACGACGGCGATGGGAATGTTGAGATAGAACACCCAAGGCCAGCTGGTGTATTCGGTGATGACGCCGCCGAGGAACACGCCGGCCGTACCGCCTGCCGGGGCGGCAGCGCCGTAGATGGACAGCGCCTTGGTCATTTCCTTCTGCGTGCTGCCGAACAGCATCATCAGCAGAGTGAGCGCCGAGGCGGCGATGAGTGCTGCGCCTGCGCCCTGAACTGCGCGGCCCGCAAGTTCGACGGCCACGTTACCGGCGGCACCGGCGACAACGGAACCGATCAGCAGGATCAGCCAACCAGCGGAGAACACTCTGCGAGCGCCGAACAGGTCGGACAGGCGGCCGCCGAGGAGGAGTAGCCCGCCGAACGCGATGACGTATGCATTGAAGACCCAGGTCAGGCCTTCCTGGGAAAAGCCGAGGTCGCTCTGCATCTGGGGGAGAGCGACACCGATGATCGACGTGTCCATGATGACCATGAACTGAGCGGCGGCGATCAACGCCAACGCCCACCACTTACGTGTGGATTTCGGTTGTGTGGACATTCTGAATTCCTTACCTGTACGGGGTATAGATGATGCTTGCGTGGTCAGGGTGGCGTCATGAGCGAGCCACTGCGACATCGGCGCAGTGCTGCGAGGAAATGCACGGGAAAGGGGCGCTTTTCGAACTCGGTCGGCCGACGCTCGGCGTGGGTGCGCATCGGATCTCCTTCGAGTGAATTCACGGTGTTCGAATAGTTCGTTGCATACCCTAGGGGGGTATGGTACAAATTGCAACAGCTTCGATTTCGAAGAACGCAGAACCCAACGCAAACGGCAACGAAAGTGCTGCCGACCTAGGCTCGGGAGGGCAAGATGTCCAGCAATAACGGCTACACATTGGAATTGGCAACGTCGGAGGCATCAGTCGGCAGCAATGTGCCTCTACAGTTTCGGATCCTGGATTCGGCGGGAACTCCGTTGATCCGGTACACCGACACCCACGACAAGCAGTTGCATCTGATCGTGGTCGGTCTGGACCTGACCGGATTCCAGCACGTGCATCCCGAATTGGACGAGAACGGAAACTGGCATGTGTCAGTCGATTTCGATCATGCGGGAGACTATCGAGTATTCGCTGATTTCACTCCGGACGGTGGTGACGGAATCACGCTCAGTGCGGATGTGCGCGTCGCCGGGTCCTATGATCCTCGGCCGTTGCCCGCCGCTGCTGCCGCCACGACGGTCGACGGCTATACCGTCTCCCTCGAAGGCGCGGCCCATGCCGGCCAGACATCGAAGCTCACGCTCTCGGTCAGTCGTGACGGAATCCCGGTCACAGACTTGCAGCCCTACCTTGCTGCGTACGGGCATCTGGTCGCGTTGCGTGCCTCCGACCTCGCCTATCTCCATGTCCATCCGGACGGCTACCCCGGTGACGGTGTCACGCCGGCCGGACCGGCTATCACCTTCTACGCCAACATGCCGAGCGCTGAGGACTACCGGTTATTCCTGGACTTCAAACATGGCGAAGTGGTACGTACGGCGGAATTCACGCTGACGGCCGACAATGCGACCACGCCTGGGGTCGAACACTCGAGCCACTCGCACCACGGGCACTGAAACCGAATGCGTTTCGCAGCAACGGGAAAACGGGCATGGGCAATCGCCATGCATCCATCTGTTCGTGCAGTAGCGAAATGCGTGGCGATGTGCGCAGTGATTGCTCTGCAAGACAACGGAAGTCGAAGAGTCGCCGCACATCGCCCCGGTAACGAGAATTGTTGCGAAGTCACGCGTTGACGAACAGGAGGACATCGAATGTCGGAAGCGACAGAAGTGGGCAGTGCGCCAAGCAGTGCTCCAAACAGTGCCCAAGGCAGTGATGCCACCGGCGATGCATGCTGCACGAGTGATTCGCACGGCTACATCACCGCCAAGGGCGACTACCTGGCGCGTCTGCGTCGTATCGAGGGTCAAGCGCGCGGTCTACAGCGCATGGTCGACGAGGACAAGTACTGCATTGACATTCTCACGCAGGTCTCGGCGATGACCAAGGCTCTCCAGGCAGTGGCCATGGGCCTGCTCGAGGACCACATCGGCCACTGCGTCGTCAAAGCTGCGGTTGCCGGCGGCCCCGAGGCGGACGCGAAGATCAAGGAAGCGAACGACGCGATTGCGCGGTTGGTTCGCTCGTAGAGCTGAGTTCGATGAACGTTGATACCGTGGTGGGCATGTTCAGAGTCGAGATCCGTCGTACATTCGCTGTGAGACAAGGGTTTCCAGCGGCTTCCGGCGCCGGTGCGGGACGCGAAAAACTTACCGCCGCTGATGCTCGCCGAGGGTTTTCGCGTGACGATGCGAGTGGGGTTCTCGTTCGAGGACGACCAACTCGGAGAACGTGGATGGTTCGTAGACACGGACGCCCTGGACGAGTCCGTCGATCGATGTGCCGAGCGGTTGGCGGGCGGTGCCTGGCCGGAGATTTTCGAGCTCGACAACGAGACAATCGGTGTAACAACGAGATACGTCAGATCGCACTGACCTGACGTATCTCGCTGACGCACAGCGTTCGATCGACCGGACTACTGGTAGAGACGCAGTGCAGACCCGATGAAGGTCTTACCGAATGCGAGTCCGGCCTTGTTGAAGTAGAAGCTCAAGACCGTATCTGCAAACGGGACTGCGGACACCGTTTTGGTGATCTGCGACTCGGCATCCGCCCATTCCGCGCATGCTGCGTCGCCGGTCAAGCCGGAGGCCTTGGCAACGGCAGCTTCGTAGGCGGGGTTGTTGATCGAAGAGAAATTCTTACCGGCTGCCGGGGCAGGACCGGAGAAGAACGGGACGAACCCGCTGGGAACCGAGTTGTTGATCTGGATCCACGCGATGTCCCACTGGTTGTTGTCCTTGCCACTGAGCATGACGTCGACAACCTTGGTCTGGTCGGCTCCCGTCACCTCGACGGTCGCACCGAGGTCGGACCATGCCGACTGAGTGAGCTCGGCTGCCGCGCTGCGTGCATCTTCGCCGGCAGCGTAGAAGAGGCGGAGGGCCAGCGGCTTTCCGTCCTTGCTTCGTTTGCCGTCAGAGCCGGCAGTCCAACCGGCCGCATCCAAGGTTGCCTTCGCTGCGCTGAGGTCGAAGTCCGGAATATTGCCTGCGACAGAGTCGTACACGCAGGCGCGGGGTTCGACGGAGACAAGACTTGTTGCACGGGTGCCCTGGCCGCCAGTGATCACTTCAGCGAGATCGTCGAGATTGACAGCCTGGACGAGAGCTTTTCGAACGGCGGGATCACTGGTCGGATTGTCCGCAATCTGATTGAAGTACATCTGACCGGCGGGAAGTGGGCGCTGGACCGAGTCGAAATTGGCGGCATCGATGCGATCCTTGTCCGGACCGGCGATCGGAGATGCGCTCAGTTCGCCGGAGAGGAGCTGGTTTGCTGCGGTGCTGACATTGGGTGCCATGACAGCAATGACTGTCTTGGGGACACCCGGTGTGTCGGAGGTGGTGTCGTCGGGCCCCCAGCTGTAACCGTCACGACGCTCGAACGTGTAGTGGTCATTGGCCGAGACCTCGGTGACTTCGAACATTCCGGAGCCCAGCGATTTGTTGTTCGAGGCGGTCGGATCCTCGAGTCCGGCGTCGCACATGATCGGGAGGCGACTGATGGTGAGGAGGAGGAACGGGGTCGGGGCCGGAGTGGTGACCGTGATGGTGCGGGTGGCGAGATCGGCAGTGGCTGAAGCGCCGATGGGAACCGTGGTGCCGCGTTGTTGTGAACCTTTGGCCGGGTCGGCAACGAAGTTGATGTTGTTCGCGACGGTCTGTGCGGTCAGCGTCGACCCGTCGGTACAGGTCACGCCTTCACGAATGGTGAAGGACGCGGAGGTCGGCGTTTCTTCCCACTTCTCGGCCAACCATGGTTTGAATTCACTGGTTTCGGGATCCTGGTAGACGAGGGAGTCGTACGCCAGCTTCGAGATTTCCGCGGTTGCCGCAGAGCCGGACATGATCGGGTTGAGTGCACCCGGATCGCCCTGCAACGCGTACCGGAAGGTTCCGTCTGTAAGAGGCTCACCGCCGCCAGAGCCCGAGGACGTGCCTCCCGAGCTGCAAGCCGACAACACGAGCGCGAGCCCCGCGGTCGCGGCAAGCGTCGAATAGGAGCGGTGTTTCATTGTGCCTCCGTGAAGGAGCCGGGGCCCCGGGACGAATCGTGAGGGCGCAGTCGAGTGTGACCGCTAAATCTTGGCGTAGGACGTGACGGGCATCTCGGTCGATCTTCACGAAAATCGGGCGGATTTTTGTTCGATTTCACGAAGGTTGAAGTTTTGGTTCAGTTCACGGGGAGTCGAGGTCACTTCGTCGTGGCCACTCGGTCTCCGTGAGCACGGTTGCTGGAACTGACCTCAACGGGGAGGTGGGGCCGAGACCGTGGAGGTCTTCGTCGTCATCGATCTCGGACCAGAATTCGTCCACCGAAACATCAAGGCCGAGAACAATCCACGGCGGTCCGGCTTCTTGAAACGCGTACGAGACAGTCCCGGTGCGCGGAACTGTCGCATCGAACAGTCGGTCTCCGACGGGATAACCCTGCTGCTCGCCGACCAAAGTCAAGGTCGTCGGATCGAAGGATGCCTCGCGCAGTATCTTCTCGACGGTGCGGTCGAAACTCCGCTGGGTGCTGAACTCTTCGTCCGGGCTCGAACCGCTGAACTCGGGAAAATGCGCGCAACACAATACGTGTGAGCTCTCCGAGTTGGAGTACAGGCGAAACACGGGAAATCCACCGGCCACGAAGCGTGACGTTAGCAGAGCGTCAAGATGGAGAAGTTGCTGTTTCAGCAAAGATGGTTGCGTGAATTGTGGGAGGTGTTCATCCTGGATGAATGAGCCATGAACACCACAATCACCACGAGAACTCCGATACGACCGAGAACCCGTACGCCAAGGCGGACGCACAATTCTGGAACTCGCTGTACGAGGAACGCCCCGCGCGCTGGAGCGGAAATCCCAACCCACAGTTGATTGCCGAAGCCTCCGACCTGGAACCGGGCACTGCACTCGATGTCGGTTGCGGCGAAGGCGCCGACGCTTTGTGGTTGGCGCGTCGCGGGTGGAAGGTCACCGGCACCGACATCTCGTCGGTGGCGCTCGGTCGCGCCCAGGCGCACGTCGAGGGCGAGGGCGTCGACATCGAATGGCTGGAAGCCGACCTGACGAAGTGGGATCCGCAGGGGCGCTCGTTCGATCTGGTGTCCGCGCAGTTCTTCCACATGCTCGAACCCGCGCGCGGGGAATTGTTCCGTGCTCTCGGAGATCTGGTCGCGCCGGGCGGACATCTGCTGATCGTGGGTCATTCACCCCACGAGTCGCCGACCGAGCACCATCGGGCAATGCTGCATACCCCGGAATATGTGGAGTCGTTGTTCACGGACGGGTGGAAGGTGTTGGTCTCGGAGTCGCGGGAACGAGATCTTCCCGCGAACCCCGAGATGCATCACACCACGGATACCGTTGCGCTGCTTCAGCGATTGAGCGCGAGTACCGACAGCAGCTCGTAAGCGACGTGAGCCGCTGCGATACCGGTGATCTCGGCGTGGTCGTACGCCGGCGCTACCTCGACGATGTCGGCGCCGACCACGTTGAGTCCGACCAATCCGCGCAGTGTGTTCAACAATTCGCGAGAGGTCATGCCGCCCGCTTCGGGTGTTCCGGTACCCGGAGCGTGGGCGGGATCGAGTACGTCGATGTCGACGGAGACGTATACCGGGCCACCGTCGAGGCGCTTACGCATGCGCTCGACGATGCTGGCGACGCCGTCGACCTCGTAGTCGTCACTGCGGATCACCTGGAAGCCGAGAACGCGGTCGTCTTCGAGGTCCTTCTTGCTGTAGAGCGGTCCTCGGATACCGATGTGCTGCGAACGCTCCATGTCGATCAGGCCCTCTTCGCTGGCGCGGCGGAAGGGCGTGCCGTGGGTGAAGGGCTGGCCGAAGTACGTGTCCCACGTGTCGAGGTGAGCGTCGAAGTGCAGGACGGCGATCGGGCCGTGATCGCGGGCCAGTGAGCGCAGGATCGGCAGTGCGATGGTGTGGTCGCCGCCGAGCGTGAGCACGGATGAACCGTCGGCACGCAGGTCGGTGACGGCGGACTGCACCGTCGTGAGAGCTTCCTGGATGTCGAAGGGGTTGACGCCGATGTCACCGAAATCGGCTACCTGCTGGTTGGCGAAGGGCGAGACCTTGAGCGCCGGGTTGTACGGACGCAGCAGCTTCGACGCAGCGCGGATGTGCCCCGGACCGAACCGAGCGCCGGGGCGGTAGCTGACACCCGAATCGAAGGGAATGCCGAGGATCGTCACGTCGGCGCGCGAGACCTCGTCCAGGCGCGGGAGACGCGCAAAGGTGGTCGGCTCGGCGTAGCGGGGGACGCGCGTGGCGTCGACGGGTCCGATGAACGATCCGGGGTTGTTGGTAGCCATGTGCAGAGGTCCCTGCTCTCGATTCGGCGCACACCGGGCGCCCTTCAGTGATGTAGCTCTCTGAGCAAGTATGGTTTCTTCAAGAGGCTCGGTTGTCAACCCCTGTTTCCTGAAAGGGACACGGCGGTCGTGAAGGAGTGGGTTCAGTGGCCAAGGCGAAGGAAGCGGTCGAGCCGGTCGGTCCGCGCATCGGGGCGAGGCTCAAGGCGGCACGTCAATCGAAGCGGTTGACCCTCGACGACCTGGCCGAGGCCTGCGGTGTGACCAAGGGGTATCTCTCGAAACTCGAGCGCGATCACGTCAATGCGTCGGTGGCAACCCTGATCAAAGTGTGTGCGGTACTCGAGATCCCTGTCGGATCCCTGTTCGAGAACGCGTCTGCCGGTGAAGTGGTTCGTGCCGATGCCATGCCGCAAATCAGCTTCGGCGGCGAAAAGATGACGGAATACCTGCTCACGCCTACCAACGAGCGTCGAATTCAGGTGCTGCTCGGCGAGCTGGAACCAGGCGGCGGAAGTGGTCAGGAGTTCTACAGTCTGCCGATCGACGTGAACTTCGTGCACGTGCTCGAGGGCGGCTTGCGGGTCTCGTTCGAGGGCGGTCGGACGGATCCGAACGGTGAGGCCGTCGACGCCGAGGACGTCGTGCTTGCGGCGGGCGATTCCTTCACATTCACGCCGACGCACAACCATAGTTTTCAGGCCGAAGGCTCGGTTCTGGCGAAGGTTCTGTGGGTCTTGAATCCGGCGTTGCCGGAAGGGCCTCGGGCTCCGTCTTCGTGACGCTCGACGGCGAAGATGTTGATTCTTAGGAAACAAGAGTTGACATGATTGGCGGCACCCGTCACGCTGGTAGTTGTCCCCGTCACACGCACCGTCGAAAATTGGCGTCACGGAACTCCTGAAGGAGCGAACCATGCATGTCGATTCTGTCCGAGTTGGCCTGTTCCAAGGTCCGCTCACCACACCGGACACCTTTGCGTCGGTGGAGTTCAACCTCGCTGCGATCGACACCGCTGCCCGTGAGGCTGCTGAGTCCGGCGCAAGGATCCTTCTGACCCCGGAGATGTCTGCAACCGGCTACGACATCGGCGAACTGGTGTCGCTGCGTGCGGAACCGGCCGACGGCCCGATCTTCGATTCCGTCGCCGAGATTGCTCGCAGTGCGGGCATCGCAATCGTCTACGGCTACCCCGAACTCGACGGGGGAGATGTCTACAACAGTGTGCAGGTGGTGGGCCGCGACGGCACCTCGCTTGCGCACTACCGCAAGACGCATCTGTTCGGCACGCTCGACCGTGAGCACTTTCGGCCAGGTGAGACCTTGGTGGTCGGGTTCGATTTCGAGGGTATCCGCTGCGGATTGTTGATCTGCTACGACGTGGAGTTTCCCGAAGCGGTTCGGGCACACGCCGACGCCGGTACCGAATGGCTCATCGTGCCGACAGGCTTGATGACCCCTTACGAACACATTGCGCAGCAAGTGGTTCCGGCCCGCGCCTACGAGAGTCAGATGTTCGTCACCTACGTCAATCGCTGCGGTGCCGAAACCGAGCTGACCTACTGCGGTCTCTCGTGCGCCATCGCACCAGACGGTGCCGAGTTGGCGAGGGCCGGCGGCGACCAGGAATTGCTCTTCGCGGACATCGCCGCCGCCACCGTCGCGCAATCGCGCACTCTCAATACACATCTCGACGATCGACGCCTCGATCTGTATCCAGACCTTCCTGTCACGACTGTCTCCAAGGAGAACCGTAGATGACCATCCCAGTAGCTCCGGACAGTTCCTCGGAACCCGGCAAGCAGCCGCCCCTCACGATGTTCGGACCGGATTTTCCGTTCCCGTACGACGACTACGTTTCCAGTCCGGCGGGACTCGGCTCGGTGCCCGACCTGGCACTGGGTACCGAGGTTGCCGTGATCGGTGGCGGACTCTCCGGCATGATCGCGGCCTACGAGTTGCTCAAGATCGGTCTCAAACCGATTGTCTACGAAGCCGATCAGATCGGCGGCCGGATGCGGTCGGTCGAGTTCGACGGGCACCCCGGGGTTGTCGCCGAGATGGGCGCAATGCGTTTCCCGCCGTCGTCGACGACGTTGTTCCATTACCTGAACGAACTGGGTCTGCAGACCGAAGAGTTCCCCAATCCCCTTGCCGAGGTCACACCGAGCACGGTCATCGATCTCAAGGGTGAGAGCCACTACGCGCACACTCTCGAGGATCTGCCGCCGATCTACACCGAGGTGGCGCAGGCCTGGCAGCGCACTCTCGAAGAGCATGCAGATCTGATTCCGTTGCAGCAGGCCATTCGTGACCGCGACACCGCAGAAATCAAGCGGATCTGGAACGACCTCGTGGTGCGCTACGACGACCAGACGTTCTACGGATTCCTCGCCGCGTCGAAGCACTTCAAGTCCTTCCACATGCGGGAAGTGTTCGGGCAGGTCGGATTCGGTACGGGCGGTTGGGATACCGATTACCCCAACTCGATCCTCGAAATCCTTCGTGTGGTCATCACGGCCGCCGACGACGACCATCGCGGCATCGTGGGTGGATCGCAGCAGTTGCCGATGCGGTTGTGGAACCGCGCCCCGGCGCAGATGGCGCATTGGCCTGCCGGTACGACGGTCGCTTCGCTCAACGACGGCAAGACCCGTCCCCGCGTCACCGAACTCCGCCGTACCGAGCCCGGCAACATCACGGTCACCGACTCCGACGGGTTCATTCGTACCTATGCGAGTGCCGTTGTGACAGTGCAGAGTTGGATGCTGCTCAACAACATCAGGTGTGACGACGACCTGTTCCCGATCGACCACTGGACTGCGATCGAGCGGACTCACTACATGGGTTCGACCAAGGTGTTCGTGCTCGTCGACCGCCCGTTCTGGAAGGACAAGGATCCCGAGACCGGGCGTGATTCGGTGTCGATGACATTGACCGACCGCATGAGTCGTGGCACGTACCTGCTCGATCAAGGTGAGGGCAAGCCCGGCCTGATCTGCTTGTCGTACACCTGGTCGGACGACTCGCTCAAGCTGCTGGCGCTCGACGCCACCGAGCGCATGAACATCATGCTGCGCTCTCTCGAAGAGATCTACCCGGGCGTGGACTTCCGCAGCCACATCATCTCGAGCCCGGTGACGCTGTCGTGGGAGACCGAGCGCGACTTCATGGGTGCGTTCAAGGCGAATCTTCCGGGGCACTACCGCTACCAGGAACGCCTGTTCTCGCACTTCGTGCAGAATGATCTCGAACCGCGTCATCGGGGAATCTTCCTCGCCGGTGACGACGTGTCGTGGACCGCCGGCTGGGCCGAGGGCGCGATCCAGACCGCGATCAACGCGGTGTGGGGTGTCGTCAACCATCTCGGCGGCGCTGCGCCTACCGAGAACCCCGGACCCGGCGACGTGTTCGAGGAGCTCGCTCCGATCAGGTTGGGCGACTGAGCTCACCGCAACTGCCGAAATGTCGTGCCCGATGGGGGTTGGTACTCCTATCGGGCACGACCTCTTTCCGGTGATCCACGCAACACTGGAAAGTGTTCGGATCCAATAATTTCCAGGAGGGTGTTCAATGGCGAGCACATCATCGGCGACCAAGACCGCAGCTGCAGAATCGAGATCGGCAGGCGGTGATCGATCCGGTGACCCGGCGCTCGAACTGGTCGCCGAATTGGCCGCAGCGGGCCAGCGACTCGTCTTCCGTCAGGGTGACAACCAGAACAGTGACGATCTGACTTGCGTGGTGCTGTGGCCGTCCGGAGAGCCCTCCCTCTCCGATCTGTGCGAGAACTTCGAGTCTCTCGGACTCCGAGTTTCGACGCACCGCCCGCTTCCGACCGTTCTGGGTTCGGCGCATTACTTCACCTTCGAGCCGAGCACCTTCGACGGCAGTGCGCTGGAGAAGATGGCGGACGCCTTCGAAGCCGTCATCGCCGGACAGACCCGGATGGACGCGTTCTCCAGTCTGATCGGACGAGCAGACATCACCTGGCGCGATGCAGAGTTGCTGCGCGCTGCGTGCCGTTTCCTCGCTCAGGCTCGTATCGGTTTGTCCGAGAGCTACATCGTCGGAGTGTTGGCAGCGAAGCCACTCTTCGTACGGCAGGCGATCGAACTTTTCACCGCGCGTTTCGACCCCGCCGTGGCGGGTGTGCGTGAGACAGCTGTGGCTACCACAACGGCAGCCATCGACGAATCAGTCGACGGTGCAGACACTCTCGACGAGGACCGTGTTCTGCGCGGCGTGCGTTCGTTCCTGCAGGCGACGCTGCGCACCAACTGGTACCTGCGCGGTGAGAGCGGCGAACCGCTGCCGTACGCGTCGTTCAAGATCGACTCGCAGTTGCTCTCCACTCCACAGAAGACCGTTCCCTTCCGCGAGATCTACGTCAGCGCACCCAATGTCGAAGGCGTGCATCTGCGTAGTTCCTCCGTCGCCCGTGGTGGCCTGCGTTGGTCGGATCGATACGAGGACTTCCGCACCGAGGCTCTGAGTCTCATGAAGACCCAGAGCGTGAAGAATTCGCCGATCGTTCCTTCGGGAGCCAAGGGCGCGTTCGTGGTTCGGGGCACGTCGTCACCGACTCCGGCGCAGGTGCAGGAGTCGTACAGCACCTTCATTCGCGGCCTGCTGGACGTGGTGGACAACATCGTCGACGGCGCAGCAGTACATCCGGCCGAAGTGATCGAGTACGACGGTGAGGACTCCTACCTCGTCGTGGCTGCCGACAAGGGGACAGCGCGGTTCTCCGACGTCGCGAACGGCATAGCCGTCGAGCGTGGTTTCTGGCTCGGCGACGCTTTCGCTTCCGGCGGTTCGGCCGGCTACGACCACAAGGCGATGGGCATCACCGCTCGCGGCGCCTGGGTAGCGGTACGACGCCACTTCGCCGAGCGTGACCTCGACGTCGACACCGATCCCTTCACTGTCGCGGGCATCGGTGACATGTCCGGCGACGTGTTCGGTAACGGAATGCTGCTCTCGCACAAGATCCGTCTGGTCGCGGCATTCGATCACCGCCACATCTTCATCGACCCGACCCCCGACACCGAGACGACGTTCGCCGAACGCGCTCGACTCTTCACCGTGCCGCGCTCGTCCTGGGACGACTTCGACCGCACCGTGATGTCGCCGGGTGGTGGCGTCTGGCCGCGCAGCGCGAAGTCGATCCGCCTTCCGCTCGAGGCGCGTGCGGCCCTCGGAATCACCGAGGAGAAGCTGACCCCGCAGGAACTCATCCGAGCGATCCTGTGCGCTCCGGTGGACCTGTTGTGGAACGGCGGCGTCGGTACCTACGTGAAGGCGTCGACCGAAAGCAACGTCGACGCGGCCGATCCGTCCAACGACGCAGTTCGCGTCAGCGCGGACGAGTTGCGTGCGACGGTGGTGGGTGAGGGCGGCAACCTCGGTTTCACCCAGCGTGCTCGCATCGAATATGCCGCTGGCGGTGGCCGAATCAACGCCGACTTCATCGACAACGCCGCCGGCGTTGCTACCTCGGACCGTGAAGTCAACATCAAGATCGCACTCGCAGAGTTGGACGCGACTGCGCGCAACGAGCTGCTCGCGGCGGCGCAGGACGAGGTGGCCGCATCAGTACTCGAGGCCAGTGAAGATCAGACCCTCGCGATCAGCCTGGCCGAGCACCGAGCTCCCGCACTGCTCGATCAGCACGAGCGGTTGATCGAGAACCTGGTCTCGGCGGGTGCCATGAAGCGACTGGAAGAATCTCTGCCCGACGCCAAGGCGCTGGCGGTCAGGGCGCGTGCCGGTCAGGGTCTGCTTCGACCGGAACTTGCTGTGCTGGTGGCGCAGTCGAAGAACGTGCTGACAGCGGAATTGGGGGCCTCGACCGTCCCGGACAATCAGATTTTCGCCGGTCGCCTTGCCGAATACTTCCCGCTCTCCGTCGTCGAGGCCGCACCGGACGCAGTTCGTGCACACCGGTTGGGTCGCGACATCATCATCACCTCGGTGGTCGACGAACTGGTCAACCGCGTCGGCCCCGGCGTGCTGTTCCGGCTCGAGGAACACCTCGGAGTTCGCAGTCCGGAAGCGGCTCTCGCTTACGCTGTGGTCAGCGAAGTGCTTGGTACCGAGGACCTTCGACGCGAGATCCTGAACTCGGATCGCAGTGCCACCGAGCAGTTGAAGGCTCTCGACCGCTTGCAGCAGTTGTTGGAATCCGAGATGAGCTGGGTGTTGCGCCGCCCGGGCGCTGCCGGCCGCTTCACCGTGAACCCGCGCGCCGACATCGATCGATGGGCAGCTCCGGTGCGAGCTCTCACCGAAGGTTTGTCGGCCGGCGACCGTATCGAGGCGTCCTTCGGAGCGCTCGCCCTGGCGGACATTGCCTTGCAGGAGAATACGACGGTCGCGGCCGCTGCCGCGATCTACCGGGAACTCGCCGACGCTCTCGACCTGGGTGACGTTCTCGGAGGCGTCGACGTTGCCGTCGGTGCCTCGCATTGGGAGGTCATGGGAAGCGCCGCAGTGCATGCCAGGTTGACGGCGCGTTTCGCGGATCTCGTGTCAGGAGCGCTCGGTGAAGGTGTTCCGGACGTGGTCGAGTTGTGGACGGCCGCCAATCCGCAAGCGGTGCGCCGGTTCACGGCTTTGATGTCGAGCGTGAGTCGCAGCGGAGCGCTGGACACGGCACGACTGTGCACGGTCGACGCCGAACTCGAACTGCTCGTTCGCGGTGCGTCCAGCTTCGCTTCGGTGCACGCTGCGGAGCGCTCAGCGGCCCTCCCAGGCGAGTAGTGAGAGCAGGAGTTCAGCTCTGACCCTGGCCTGACCGAGGTCGCATTGCAGCAGTTCTTCTATGCGCGCGATGCGACCTCGGAGGGTATGCCGGTGAACACCGAGTTCGGCTGCCGCCGACTCCCATTGGCCGTTCGCCTCGAGATACGCGCGCAACGACGCGACCAGGGCCGTCCCGTGTGCCTGGTCGTGTTCGGTCAACACCGGGATGGTGTCCGCAGCCATGGCGATCAGTGCCTCGCGGGCAGGCTCGGACGCCAGAATTGTCGACCCGCTCAGAGCGTCGAACTCGAGAATGCGCGCCGTGGCCGTCGTGAGGTTGGCCGCGGCGCGGGCCTGGACGAGTGCGCGGGGTGCGTCGAGAAGGCGGTGAGGGGTGCTGATTCCGGCACGCACAGCTTTCGCTTCGGTGGGGGAGAGCTGCGCCAGTAGCGTTTTGGCCGTGTCGATCGTGTCGGTTCCGCGAAGGAGTACGGTCAGCGCGCCGTCCTCGGATTGTGCGAACAGTGGCCGACCTGCCCGGGCGAGAGCGTTGTCGAGTTCGCGAAGGACGGGGCCGAGTCCGGATCCGCGAACGTGGACGAGGCGAACGTTGCCGTGTGTGTCGCTCGCTTCGTCCAGGTACGACGGCACACCGTCCTCGGGGATTCGGCCGTCGAGCAGAAGCCCGAAAGCCATGGCATTGAGTCGGGTTCGCTCGGCTCGCAGGCGAACCGGCTTCTCGAGTTCGAGGGTGAGCAACGAGACGGCATGTCCGAGCAGCACCCTGTCGATGTTGCTCAGGGGCCCGGCTCCCGCCATGGCGAGGTAGCCGTGCCAACTGTCGGTCACTCCGACCGGTGACAGCGTGAGCGTCCGCTCGGGTGTGCTCTGCGAGATCGACGCCGGAGAGTTGGGATCGCGGGTGGTGGCCGCGACCGCACGAACCTCGGTGATCAACGACTTCTGGTTTGCCGGATGCACCGCGGTGATCCGATCACCGACAAACGCCACCGAAGTTTTTGTGGCCGTGGCCAGTTCACGCACGATCGCCGACACGCCACCACGCAGTGCAACGCGGGTGATGCGTGTTTGCACTTCTGCCGCGCGGAGTACCGATTCGTATTCCTGCTGGCTCAATCGTGTCATCACCGCGCGCGTGACCGCCGCGAACGGGGTCGTGAACGGCACTTCCAGCAGGGGGAGTCCGCGACCGCGGGCGGCGGCAATCAGGTCTGCGGGAACACTCTCGTGGGAAAGGCCGGTCCCGAAACCCAGAGCCGACACTTCTGCGGCGGCCAGACGGTCGATGTACTCGCTGTAGTCGGTGGCGTCCGCGCCCACCAGCGCCAGCCCGGTGGTGAGCACCAATTCGCCGCCGGAAAGCCAGGGTGTGGGGTCCGTCAGCTCTGTGGCCTGCGCAAACGTGACGGGGTGGGTGGCAGCTGCTCGGTCGGTGAGCAGAGCCAGCGAGAGGTGTTTCTGGCGCAAGAGCCACGAGATCGGAACCGTCACCTGATCAAGGCTAGCTGTCGTTGCCGATATGGAGTAGCCCCGAAGCTCCGGGTATCCATTTCGGCAGTGCTGGCCGTGCTTCGCGCGTCGCATACTCGAATGCAATACACAACCGAGAGGGTGGTCACATGAGTGCAATCGAATACCGGCTTCCGCAGGAGCGTCGCATCGTCACGGAGTTCCCGGGCCCGCGCTCGGCTGCGCTCGCCGAACGCCGTAAGAAGGTCGTCGGCGCCGGCGTCGCATCCACCCTTCCGGTCTACGTCGCCGACGCAGACGGTGGAGTCATCGTCGACGTCGACGGCAACTCGCTGATCGACCTCGGTGCCGGAATCGCGGTGACCAGCGTCGGCGCTTCCAACCCTGCTGTCGTGTCCGCAGTTCAGGATCAGGTCGCACACTTCACCCACACCTGTTTCATGGTTGCTCCGTACGAGGGCTACGTCGAGGTCGCCGAGCGTCTCGCCGAACTCACCCCCGGTGACCACGAGAAGCGTTCCGTGCTGTTCAACTCCGGCGCAGAAGCTGTCGAGAACGCAGTCAAGATCGCCCGTCACGCAACCGGTCGCGACGCAGTCGTCGTCTTCGACCACGCGTACCACGGCCGCACCAACCTCACGATGGCACTGACCTCGAAGTCCATGCCGTACAAGAGCGGCTTCGGTCCGTTCGCCCCCGAGGTCTACCGCGTCCCGATGTCCTACCCGTACCGCGAGGGCCTCAATGTCGACGGCTCCAAGATCACCGGTGAGCAGGCCGCACAGCGCGCTATCACGATGATCGAGAAGCAGGTCGGCGCTGCCAACACGGCCGCCATCCTCATCGAGCCCATTCAGGGCGAGGGCGGATTCATCGTTCCCGCAGAAGGATTCCTCCCGACGCTCGTCGCGTGGGCCAAGGAGAACGGCGTCGTCTTCATCGCCGACGAGGTTCAGGCAGGCTTCGCTCGTACCGGCGCCTGGTTCGCCAGCGATCACGAGGGCATCGTGCCCGACCTGGTCACGCTCGCCAAGGGCATCGCAGGCGGCATGCCGCTCGCCGCTGTCACGGGCCGCGCCGAGCTCATCGACGCCGTCCACCCCGGCGGCCTCGGTGGCACCTACGGCGGTAACCCCGTCGCCTGCGCCGCTGCATTGGCGTCCATCGACCAGATGCGTGAGCTCGACCTCTGTGGCCGCGCACGCACCATCGAGTCGACCGTCGTCGGCCGAATGAACGCACTGGCAAAGGAACTCGACGTCATCGGTGACGTTCGCGGCCGCGGCGCCATGCTCGCCATCGAGCTGGTCAAGCCCGGTGGGCAGGAGCCGGACGCAGACATCACCAAGAAGATCGCCGCCGAATGCCTCGCTGCCGGCGTCGTGATCCTCACCTGCGGTACCTACGGCAACGTCATCCGTCTGCTCCCGCCGCTGGTCATCTCCGAAGAGCTGCTCGACGACGCGTTGACCGTCCTCGAGACCGCCATCCGCACTGCAGCACAGGGGAACTGACATGTCCAACGTCTCGGATCTTCTCGACTCGGTCCCCAAGGGTCTCTGGCTCGGCGGAAAGCTCGTCCCGGCCGAGAAGACCTTTGCGGTCTACAACCCGGCAACGGGTGAGGAGCTCGCCCAGGTAGCCGACGCCACCGCTGCCGACGGTATCCGCGCGCTCGACCTCGCCGCTGCGGCGCAGGAAGACTGGGCGGCTACTCCGGCACGTGTACGCGGCGAGATCCTGCGCACCGCCTTCGAATTGCTGCATGCCCGCGCCGAGGACTTCGCGCTGATGATGACCCTGGAAATGGGTAAGTCGTTGGCAGAGAGCCGTGGTGAGGTCAACTACGGTGGCGAATTCCTGCGCTGGTTCAGCGAGGAAGCAGTTCGCATCGGTGGACGTTTCACGCAGGCTCCTGCCGGTAACGGTCGCATCCTGGTCACCAAGGAAGCGGTCGGACCGGTTCTCGCGATCACGCCGTGGAACTTCCCGCTCGCGATGGGCACACGCAAGATCGGGCCGGCGCTGGCTGCCGGTTGCACCATCATCGTCAAGCCCGCCGAGGACACGCCGCTGACCATGCAGCTCCTCGGTCAGGTGTTCGCCGACGCCGGTCTGCCCGACGGTGTGCTCTCGATCCTCCCGACGTCCGATGCGGCCTCCATCAGCGGACCGCTCATGGAGGATTCGCGTCTGCGCAAGGTCACCTTCACCGGCTCCACCGGCGTCGGAAAGCTGTTGGTGCGCAACGCTGCTGACAAGCTGCTCCGCACGTCGATGGAACTCGGTGGCAATGCGCCGTTCATCGTCTTCGACGACGCCGACATCGACGCAGCTGTCGACGGCGCCATGCTGGCGAAGATGCGCAACGGCGGCGAGGCCTGCACCGCGGCCAACCGCATCTACGTCGCCAACTCCGTCCGCGAGGAGTTCACCGACAAGTTCACCGCCAAGGTTGCGGCCTTGAAGGTGGGCGCCGGTGACGCCGAGGGCACCAACATCGGCCCGCTGATCAACACCAAGCAGCTCGCAACCGTCACCGGACTCGTCGACGACGCCGTGTCCAAGGGTGCTCGCGTTCGCACCGGTGGATCGGCACCCGAAGGCCCCGGCTTCTTCTTCACCCCGACCGTTCTGGACCAGGTGCCCGCCGATGCGCGCCTGCTGAAGGAAGAGATCTTCGGACCCGTTGCGGCAGTAGTCGGTTTCGACACCGAAGACGAAGCGATCGCGGCGGCGAACAACACCGAGTACGGCCTCGTGGCGTACTTCTACACCCGCGACATCGACCGTGCGATGCGCGTTTCGGCCAAGCTGGACACCGGCATGGTCGGCGTCAACCGCGGCGCGATCTCCGATGCTGCGGCGCCGTTCGGTGGCGTCAAGGAATCGGGCTTCGGTCGTGAAGGCGGAACCGAGGGTATCGACGAGTATCTCGATACCAAGTACGTAGCGCTCTAACTTGCTGTGCGCCTTTATTAACCGCGGGCGGTTAATAAAGGCGCACAGTTGTCTATTGACCTAACGGAGTGGGGCGGTAGTACTTGCCCTCGTGGTAGAGCAGGGGCGCGGCAGCGGATTCGTCGTCCTCTTCGGCGTGAACCCGCGTGACGAGTCCGATGACCAGAGTGTGATCTCCGACGGGGATCAGCTGGTCGACCTTGACGCGCATCCAACTGGGGGTGCCGTGCAGAACCGGCTCCCCGGTGTCCAGTACCGCCCACAGCGACTCGTCTGCAAAACGTTGATCGGCACTCCGCGCAAAGCGCTGGGCCAGATGTTGCTGATGCTCGCCGAGAAGATGGATCACCAAGGACTCGGCGGCCTTGAGTGCGTTGATGCTCGACGACGTCTCCGCGATGTTGAACGAAACGAGCGGCGGCTCGAGGGAGACGGACGAGAACGAGGTGGCGGTGAAACCCACCGGGCCGGTACCCGAATCGAGGGTCACGACGGTGACACCTGCGGGGTGGCGGCGAAGCGCTGCGCGGTAGTCGCCGGCGCAGATGCCGGTGGACAACTCGGGCGTCGCCGCTACTTCGGGGACGTCGGGGGTGGTGTGGCTGGAAACGGCATTCGGCTTGTCAGACAACGGGAACTCTCCGGCTGGAACTCGAGGTGTGCGGTGTGGTCGAGGTGACTGCGCTCGGCATACACAGACATGCGTCGGTGCGGCACAGATCTACGTGTCGTCGACGCCAGTGGTTACCGGCCGGGGTCCTGGTTGCAGTGCACATGGTGCGTCCAACTATAGGTGGACGCACGTCTGAGTGGGTTCGGACCGGGTTGGCTGAAGCGCGTCAGTCCATGTCGACGGCGAGGCCGGCGGTGATTCGGAGGAGCTCGGAGTACGTCGTGCGAAAGACCGTGTTCGGGTGCCCGGCGGCTGCCCACAACTCGGGGTACTGCTCGAGGGCGGTATCGATGTAGGTGGGCAGGTTGGTGGGATGCCCGAGTGGCGCGACCCCACCGATCGGCTGACCTGTCGCCGACTTCGCCATTTCCAGCGGCGCCCGCGTGAGCTTGCCTTCGAGGCGTTCTCCGGTTGCTTTCAGGTTGACCTGATGTGCGCCCGACACCAGCAGCAGGACCGGGTCGTCGTCGAGAAGGAACACGAGCGACTTGGTGATCGCGCCTACCTCCACCCCGACGGCCGCCGCTGCCTCGGCCGCGGTGTGCGTGGCTTCGGGCTGCGTGACGATGACGCCGTGGTGACCCCGCGAGATCAGTGTTTCGGCGACGTGCGAGGCGTTGGGGTGGAGGAGGCTCGTCATGAGTTCAGACTAGGACTAGTCGGCGTTCGCCACAGCTGGAGTCGGCGTCGTGTCGGTGGACTTTCGGTTGCGACGGATCGTGAAGCCGAACAGCATGACCGCACCGATCAGCGCGTACAGGAAGAGCGTCAGAGCAGGCTGGCCGACGCCGACGTTGTTGAAGTAGACGATGCTTCGCACGCCTTCGGTACCGGCGCCGGGTGTGATCCATCGGCCGATGGCGGCATAGAACGACGGAATCACGTTGGAGCCGAATGCGCCTCCCGCACTGGGATTGCCGAGGATCACGAAGACGGCGATGGCCAGCGGGACTGCCAGAACGCCGATGGCGGCGCGCAATCCGAGCGTGAACATGGCGGTGCCGAACACCACGGCTGTTCCCAGGATCCAGAGCGGGAACCAGTGGCCGGCGAAAGTTCCGAGCACGTGTGAGGTGATGAGGGCGCCGAGGGCTCCCGAGATGATGGAGTAGATCGCGATTACGCCCGTGTGTGCGCCGGCCTGGCGGAGGGTCTTCGGCGCACCGATGAACAGTCCGATGGCTGCCGCGAGGAGATAGCCGCCGACGACCCAGCCGACCGAGAGGTAGAAGCCGGAGAGGCCGCGGTTGTCGTGCGCTCCGACGGGGATCTCGTCGCGGACGACGAACTGTCGGTCCTGCGTCGCCTCGACCTTCGTGAACACCGCTTCGAGTGACGACGCGATGGAGCTGCCGCCCGCGCTCGCGGTGATCAGGGTGTCCGGTCCGGCCGGATTGATGACAAATGCGCCCTGGATCTCGCGGTCGTTGATCATGCGTCGAGCGGTCGCCGTGCTGTCGACCACCTGAGCGTCGAGCGGGCTGCCGTCGATGGCGTTGAGTTTGTCGGCGATCTGCTGGTCCATACCGTCGGGTGTGCCCTGATCGGCGATGACCGCGATTTCGATGTCTCGCGGAGTGGGCTGATGGAAGGCGGCGACGTAGCTGAGGATGAAGCCCATCTGCAGCAGGAGCACGCCGACGAACAGCGCGGCCATCACCTTGGGTGCGCCGTACTTCACGAGCAGATTGTCGTGGTGGTGTTCGTCGTGGGTGGAGCTGTTGTCTGGTGCGGCGTGTGCCGGATGCGTAGTGGTCACGAAAGAGTCCTGATCTTGTCGAAAGTAAAGAGCTTGTCAATACCCGAGGTATTGAATACTCTAGGTATCGTGACTGAATCTCGTCAACCGGACTGGACGCCGGTAACCCGCCCCGGACGCGACGTGGTGCGGCAAAGACTGCTCGACGCTGCGGCGGAAGAGTTTGCGGAGCGCGGATTCAGTGCTGCACGTCTCACTGAAGTTGCTCGCCGAGCGGGCTTCACCAAGGGGGCTGTCTACTCCAACTTCGAGTCGAAACAGGATCTGTTCGCAGAACTGTTCGCGCAACGGTCTCTGGAACTGGCCGGCCGTGTGCTCGCCGAGATCGCCGGGATGAACCCGGCCGATGCGGCGGGCAAAGGTGGCGAGGCCATTGCGACATGGATGGTCGACGACCCGGGGTGGTCACTGCTCGTCCTCGAATTCGGAGTGCTCGCCGGGCGTGATCCGCAGATCGCTCAAGCGTACTTACGTGAGCGTCGCCACTTGCGCAGTCAACTCGTGGAGTTGATCGGCGAACGTGCCCGTGAATGGGGAGTGGACGATTCCTTCGATGTGCGGACCACCGCAATCTCGTTGATGGCCTTGATATCCGGGCTCGTTCTCGAACACTCGGTGGATCCGGAAGAAGTTGATCAGAGCGTCATGGGTGCCGCCGTGACGGCACTCTTCGCCGGTGCCGTCGCACGGGCAGGATTGCCCGCCGTCTGAGTTGCTCGGTTGACAGGCAACAGATTTGAGAACTACCCTCTGGGTGCAGTACCTCGTTAGGTGAGGCTTCTGCACGAACACAGGCCACTGATCTCACGACGTCGAGAGACGCCCAAGGTTAGGACAGATCTCCCCGGCTTAAGGGGTGATCCAAAGTGGCTTCCCGGTTCCGATCGGGACACGTCGTGCAGTGCCAAAACTCGGACGTGGAGGTGTTTTCGCAGCTTGATGCCGGTTTCTTCCGGCGAAAGCGAGAGTACGTCGATATTCGGTTCTCCTGACGTGTGCTGTGCGCACACAATTGTGGCGTCATCGGACGCCCTAACTTTCAGGAGGTGACCATCGTGGACGACCCGCCGAGTCGATATTCGACCCATCCTTCTGTTCTTGCCGACGATGCTCACCCCGGTCTTTTGCTCTTCAGCCACTGACTCTGTGCATCCTCGGTTTCATCTGCGCGGCTTGCCGCGTCCGCTGACGACTTACATTGTCGCTCAGCGCATTCTGCTGCCCTCATGTACTGGCATGGTCAGGCGTGTTCGGGCAGCCGAGGAGATTCGTCATGTCATTTTCCGTTCTCGCATTGCGGCCACGGCCCACGAGAAACAGCGCACAACAAGCACATTCAACGGTCCTGGCCAAGGAAAGCGCACAGGAATTGGTCGACTACTCGGCCTCGGACACGCGCACCGTTCTCGCAGATCTGAGCACGACGGCCAACGGCCTTCGCGATGATCAGATCGACGGTCTTCGTCGGCAACACGGGCGCAACGATGTCCGCCACGACCGCCCGGCACCGGCGATCGTGCAGTTCGCGCAAGCCTTCAAGAATCCGTTCATCCTGATCCTGGTGTTCCTCGCCCTGATCATGGTGGGGACCGACGTGGTCTGGGCGGACCCCGAGGACGGTCCCTCCTACGAGGGCATCATCACTCTCGGGTTGATGATCTTTGTCAGTGTCTCACTGAGGTTCTGGCAGGAATACCGTTCGAGTCGCGCCGCCGAGGCGCTCAAGGCGATGGTCACGACGACCGTCGCGGCCACCCGCAAGATCAACAATACCGTGGTCACGGCGGAGATTCCGATCGAGCAACTACTGCCAGGTGATGTGGTCCAGCTTGCCGCCGGCGACATGATCCCGGCCGATGTCCGCATCATTCGGGCCAAGGATCTACAGGTCAATCAGTCCATGCTCAGCGGTGAATCGATGCCGGCCGAGAAGTCGGCGGAACCGTCGTCGGGGATCGACGTCGATCGGCTGCTCGAAGCCGAGAACATCGGGTTCATGGGTACTTCCGTCGTGTCGGGCAGCGGCACCGCCGTCGCGGTGCACACGGGCAAGCGGACCTACTTCGGTGCCATGACAGCACAATTGGCCTCCAAGCGACCCGAAACCAGCTTCGACGTCGGGGTGCGCAGCGTCAGCTACCTGCTGATCAAGTTCATGCTGATCATGGTTCCCGCGGTGTTCGTCATCAACGGACTGACCAAGGACTGGAGCCAAGCACTACTCTTCGGCGTCGCAACCGCAGTGGGGTTGACTCCGGAAATGTTGCCGCTCATCGTGACTGCGAACCTGGCCAAGGGTGCGCTTCACATGTCGCGCAAGAAGGTGATCGTCAAGCAGATCAACGCGATTCAGAACTTCGGCGCCATGGACGTTCTGTGCACGGACAAGACCGGAACTCTCACCGAGGACCGCATCGTTCTCGGTGAACATCTCGATACTGCCGGACGCAAGTCCGAGGACGTGTTGCGGCTCGCGGCAGTCAATTCCGTGAATCAGACCGGATTGCGCAGTCTTCTCGACGACGCGGTGATCGAGGCCGCCGGTCCCGAAGTGGTCGAGGACATCTTGCGTCGGCACGGGTTGGTGGACGAGATTCCCTTCGACTTCAAGCGTCGTCGGCTCTCGGTGGTGGTCGATCACGGTGACGCCGATCTGATCGTCACCAAAGGTGCAGTGGAAGAGCTTCTTTCGGTCTGTGAATCGGTTGAACTGGACGGGGTGACCCACCAGTTGACGCCGGGATGGCTGGCCCGAGTCGACCGACTGGTCGCCGAACTGAACGGTCAGGGTAAGCGAGTGCTTGCGGTGGCGACCAAGGTCGTTGTCGACGAACAGCGACGCGAGTACTCAACTGCCGATGAAGAGGGCATGACCCTGGTCGGGTTGCTGGCCTTCCTCGACCCGCCGAAGGAATCTGCGGCCGGGGCGATCGAAGCTCTCGCGAGTCACGGCGTCGCCGTGAAGGTGGTGACGGGTGACAACGAACTGGTCGCCGAAACCGTTTGCGGCAAAGTCGGTATCGACGTGGGAACTGTTGTGTCCGGCGCCGAGATCGAAGCGTTGAGCGACGACGCCCTCGACGAGTTGGTGCAACGGACAACCGTCTTCGCGAAGACGGATCCGATGCAGAAGGCACGCATTGTCGAATCGCTGCGCCGGGTCGGCCACACGGTTGGTTTCCTCGGTGACGGTGTCAACGACGCACCCGCACTTCGGGCCGCGGACGTCGGCATCTCCGTCGACACAGCGGCGGACATCGCCCGCGAATCCGCGGACATCATCTTGCTGGAGAAGGACCTCGGCGTACTCGAACAAGGAGTCATCGAAGGGCGTCGCACCTTCGGAAACATCCAGAAGTACATCAAGATGACTGCGTCGTCGAACTTCGGGAACGTCTTCTCGGTGCTCGTCGCCAGTGCGTTGTTGCCGTTCATCCCCATGATTCCCGTAGTTCTGTTGTTGCAGAACCTGATCTACGATCTCTCGATGCTCACGATCCCGTGGGACCGTGTCGACGACGACTTCCTCGCGAAGCCACGCAAGTGGGAGACCAAGAGCCTTCGCCGGTTCATGGTGTTCATCGGCCCGATCAGTTCGATCTTCGACATCTCGACCTTCGCGCTGATGTGGTTCGTGTTCGCCGCCAACTCTCCCGAGCATGCGGCGTTGTTCCAATCGGGCTGGTTCATCGAGTCGTTGATCTCGCAGACGCTGATCGTTCACATGATCCGCACCCGCAAGATCCCGTTCATCCAGTCGCGCGCTTCGCTGCCGGTACTGCTCAGCACGGGCGCTGCCTGCGTCTTCGCGCTGGTGTTCCCGTTCACGTCCTGGGGTCATTCCCTCGGGTTGGTTTCACTGCCGTGGAACTACTTCCCGTGGCTGGTCCTCACTCTCGCGGCATACTGCGTCGTCACGCAGGTGGCCAAGGGAATGTTCATCCGTCGATTCGCGACCTGGCTCTAGGAGTTCACCGTGGAAATCCACGTCATCCTTGTGCGGATAGCGCTCGGGCTCGTCCTCGGCGCTGCCGTCGGGATCGAAAGGCAATGGCGCGCAAGGATGGCGGGTCTGCGAACCAACGCGTTGGTGAGCTTGGGTGCGACGCTCTTCGTGATCATGGGCGCGTACGGGTTTGAGGGGCCGGACGCTGATCCGACGCGCGTCGCAGCGCAGATCGTCTCGGGGATCGGCTTCCTCGGTGCCGGGGTGATCATGAAGCAGGGAGCCTCGGTCACGGGCCTGAACACCGCCGCAACCTTGTGGGCCACGGCCGCCGTCGGCGCGCTGGCAGGCGGCGGAATGTACTGGGTGGCGGTGTTCGGAGCCGGTGCGATCATGTTGGCGAACACGCTGTTGAGGCCGTTGGGCCGGATGATGGATCACCAGCCTGCCCGCACCGGGCGCGAGGAACCACCGGCTGATTACACCTTCGAGGTGACCTGCCACGGTGACGCCGAAGCCCACATCAGAGGGCTTACCGTGCAGTCCATTTCGAGGCCGGAGTTCCAACTGCGGTCAGTGCAGTCCTTCGACATCCCGGACAGCGACCGCGTGCGGGTGGTGGCCGAACTGGCTGCGGCGGAGCGTGACGACGGACTTCTGGAATCCGCCGTCAGCCGGCTTAGCCTGGAACCGTTGGTAACTCACGTTCGGTGGGAGGTGGAGCCGTCGAAGTAGATTCGAGGTCTCGGTCAGCTAGCGTGCATGTTCCTGCGGCGCAAGAGAGTTCCCCGGTGCGATGTCCGCGCAGTTCGACGGCGCAGGCTTGCCGTTCAATCGGTCGTCGACCCAAGCGAGCGCCCCGGGGAGCCAGAGCATGGCGCCGAGGAAGTGGCTGATGGTGTCGTACTGGTCGTACTGAATGGCCAGACCGGCGTCGCAGTACTTGCGTGCGAGGCTGCGGACGTCGCCCGTGATCATCACGCCGTCACCTGCTCCGACACCGGGGCCGCCGGGTTGGGTGCCCTCAATGGTGCCGTTCGCTGCCTGCGCGATGAACATCGGAATCGTCGGTGTCGCAGCAGTGCCCATGTTGATCTTGTTCACGACATCGACGTACTCGGGAACCGTATTGGGATCTGCGTACTCGGGTTTGACCAAGTCCTGCCAGGTCAAACCGGGATATTGCGCCAGCACATTGCCGATGGACGCGTCTTCTAGTCGAGCCATGACGTCACGTCCACGGTCGCTGAGATACTTCCCGAAATCGATGTCGTACGAACGCGCAACGCCGACAACTGCCATGCCGACCACGCCGCCCCACCCGATGCTTCCGCTCGCGTAGCGAAGGTTGTTGGCTGGATTGACCAGCACGCCTCCCTGCGCGGCACCGATCAAGTTGTCGTTGATCTCCGGTGCATATGCGGGAGCGAGTATCGAAGCCCAGTTGGTAGCGATCGCTCCGCCGGAGTAACCCATCAGCGCGATCTCTGCGTCGTCGGTGATTCCGGTTTCCGGGACATCGCGGGCGGCACGCAGAGCGTCGAGCGTCATCATCCCGTATTCGGGTCCGGCAGCGAAGTTTGCATCCGGGCCCTCGGTGTCCGGGACGACGATGGTGTAGCCCAATGCGAAGAGCGGCCCGAACAAGGCTGCCTCGATGGACGTGAAGGTACCGCCGATGTTGAAGTTGCGTCCGCTGGGCGTCCAGTCGCCGATCGGGGTGTTGCCCGCGATCGCGCGAGAAGGACTGTCGTCGGGGTTCAGAGAATCGTAAAAGGACTGGTACGAAACAACTTTGTTCGGTTGAGCGTTGGCGGGGCGCAGGATCGAGGTGACGTTGGCGGACGGCTGTCCCAAGGCGTCGGTTGATCGATAGAGAACCTGCACTGCCTGTATCGGGGTCGGGACGTTGAGCACCGTGTACGGCACGGTGCGAGTCTCGAGGACTGCGCCGGGAGCGTACGACGAGAGGGGCGTCGCGCCGTCGTAGCTGTAGAAACCGTCATCAGGGGACTGGGCAAGAGCCGGCTGTGCGAGCGCTACCGGTGCGCCGACGCCTGTCAGTGCGACAGCGAGTACTCCGACAACTGTGCGAGATAAGACCCTTGACGACATACTCGTCCTCCACATTGGTGTGCCACGCCCCACCCTGAGATCGCGGTGTGACGACCACCATATATTACTCGCGGGTAATGTGGGGATCGGTCATCTCGGGCGCCGTGTCGAGTTCTCGGCGTAGAAAGATCTCGGAGGACTCGCCGGGGAGTAGCAATACTCCGGCATCGACGTATCCCATTGCGCGATAGAAGTTCTGGGCTGATTCGTCGGCGAGTGTGGAGGTGAGGACCGTCGAATATCCCGCACGGCGCATCTGTGTTTCCCAATATCTGACCAACGCGCTCCCGATGCCTTGGCCGCGGTTTAGAGACTGGACGGTCAGCATGTTCATGAACGGAATCTCGTCCCAGAACAGGCCCCAACGGAGCCATCCGATTGGATTATCGCTGTCCTCGGCGACGAGTATCCGGCCGCGTTGGACCACCGACACGAGTTCCTCGTCTGCGATGTGCGAGTCGTTCTCACGTAAGAACGGCAAGTCTGTCTGCGCTGCGACGCGAATGTTCACCACACACATCAGTATTGCCGTTCAAGCTGAGGCGGTTACGTTCGGCTTGGACAGGTAGACAACTCCGGGAATGTGACTGGGGTCGGGCGGCAATTGAGCGTAGCCGGCTTGGATGTAGAGGCGAATATTCCGCACGCTCCTGCTTCCGGTGAACAACTCGAAACTGGTGATGTGCTCGGGAGCATTCTGTTCCACGTGCTGCAAGAGGCGTCGGCCGAGGCCATTGCCCGCCAAGTCCGGCGCCACCATGAGGCGACCTATCTGCCATGCGGTTCCGTCGGCTGTGCCGCGGACGGCCCCGACGAGCCGGCCGCCGCGTCGTGCGGTCCAGACCGTCGACTCCTGAACCCAGGCTCGGACCGTGGGTAGGTCCTCGTGGAGCGGGGGTATGTCCATGCTGTTGTTCGAGATTGCTTCCGAGACCCAGCAACAGCGTTGTAGAACAAGGATTTCCGCGGCGTCCCCGTCCGTTGCGTTCTGTATGACTATTTCGTCCATGGTTTCCCTTACGAATCGGTTCTTCGCACCCGCAGGGCAATTGTTCACCCGCAGGCTGAATTTGGCGCGCGGCTGAACAATTGGCGCGCGGCTGTGTATTCGGAAAGTTTCAATTAGGTCATAACAAACAAAACGCCCGCGACCAATTGGTCGCGGGCGTTTGTGAAAAGAACGTCAGACAGTTGCCGGAGTGTTCTCGTCCAACTTCGGATCGTCGTTCGCGATTCGCTTGTTGCGAATGAGGCTGCTGATGAAAGCAGCGCCGATCAAGAAGACACCGACCAGGCCGGTGATGATCTCGTTGATGTGAACGCCGATGGACACCATCAAGATGACGGCCAGAGCGCCGATGGCCCAGTGGGCACCGTGCTCGAGGTAGACGTAATCGGAGAGCGTGCCCTTGCGGACCAGGAAGACCGTGATGGAACGGACGAACATCGCGCCGACGAAGCCGAGGCCCAGAGCGATGATGATCGGGTCTGCCGTGATGGCGAATGCGCCGATGACGCCGTCGAAGGAGAAGGACGCGTCGAGGACCTCGAGGTAGAGGAACAGGAAGAAGCCGGCCTTGCCGGTTGCCTTCGCGAGCTGCGTGGGGCCGCCGGATTTGGAGGTTTCTTCCTCTTCGCCTTCTTCCGGCAGGTTGAACAGTTCACCCAGTCCGTTGACCGCGATGTAGGTGATCATGCCCAGAACACCGGAGATCATGACGGTGGAAACCTTGTCGTCGGCAGCGAGGAAAGAACCACTGAGAACCAGGACGATGCCGGCCACGACGACGGAGAGCTGATCGAGCTTGCCGATGCGAGCGAGCGGCTTCTCCAGCCAGGACAACCACGTGATCTCACGCTCTTCGAAGATGAATCCGAGGAAGAGCATCAGCAGGAACATGCCACCGAAGGCAGCGATCTGCGGGTGAGCGTCGGTGAGGATGGTTTCGTAGCTCGGTTCGCCGTTGGCGAAGTACGCGGCGTCGTCCGCAGGCGGGTTCAGTGCGAGGTCGAGTGCAGCTACGGGTCCGAGACCGGATGCAGCCCAGACGATCACGAGCGGGAACACCAGACGCATACCGAAGACGGCGATGATGACGCCGATGGTGAGGAAGATCTTCTGCCAGAATTCACTCATTCTTTGCAGAACAGTGGCGTTGATGACGGCGTTGTCGAAGGAAAGCGAGATTTCCAGAATCGACAGGATGATGACGAGGAACAGTGCCTCGGGTCCGCCGTAGATGAACGCAACGATCATCGCGAGGATCGAAATTGCGATGGATAAACCGAATATTCGCAGTACCACGGAGCGTGGCCCTTTCTAGTTGGTCAATGCAGAGTGGTTACTGCAAGCGGTCTCTCACCGCATCCGAACGTGAAAACGGGGAGGGTTCCACAGACTACTGCGGAACCTTCCCCGAGTCAGCTCGTCGAGAGCGAAGATCAGACGTTGACGCCGTAATCGCGCGCGATGCCCGCGAGGCCGGACGCGTAGCCCTGGCCGATTGCGCGGAACTTCCACTCTGCACCGTTGCGGTACAGCTCACCGAAGACCATGGCGGTCTCGGTGGAAGCGTCCTCGGAGAGGTCGTAACGAGCGAGCTCGTTGCCGTTCGACTTGTCGACGACGCGGATGTACGCGTTGCGGACCTGGCCGAAGGACTGCGAGCGAGCTTCTGCGTCGTAGATCGAGACGGGGAAGACAACGCTCTCGACCTCGGCGGGAACCGCTGCGAGGTTCACGTCGATCTGCTCGTCGTCGCCTTCGCCTTCGCCGTCCGTGTTGTCACCCTTGTGCTCGATCGAGCCGTCGGGCGAACGGAGGTTGTTGAAGAAGATGAAGTGCTGGTCGGAGAGGACCTTCTTGTTCGAGCCTGCGCCGATCGCGCTGGCGTCGAGGTCGAAAGCAGCTCCGGTGGTGGAACGCGCGTCCCAGCCCAGGCCGACGACCACTGCAGTCAGGTTCGGGGCCTCCTTCGTGAGAGAGACATTGCCGCCTTTGGTCAAGCTGACGCCCATTCAGGGGTCCTTTCAAGAGGAGAGACAAGGCCCACTACGACGCGAAGTCGTCTTGGGAGTGTGTTTACCTCCACCACCCTAACCGCAGTTCCGGTGTGTTCGCCGTAACAGCAGAATTACGAACCGAGAAGCGAAGTGCTGGACCCGTAGGATTCAATCGTGGTGGGAAGATGGTCGGAGCGCTTCAATCGGGGGGCAAGAGTGGGGGAGTCGGTCAGTCGTGCGCGGGAGGCGCAGACGGCCATGGTTTCGGCGTTCCTCGACATGGACAAGCGGCAGACCATCGCGTCGGCAGCAGTCGACGCTTCCGCCGAGCTGTACCCCGAGCGCGGGCTGCGCGCCGCGTGGGAACCCGTTCGAGATCGGTGCTTCCAGGCTGCGTCGGACTACCTCGACACATCCGAGCGCTACGGCAACGATCAGGTACTTCACCAGAACCCGAACGGTGCTCGGGCGGCGTTCGAGAAGTCGGTAGCTGCACTTGTCGAGGCAGCGCAGGGCGTCGACGCCTTCTACAACGGACATCGCGCGCACCTCGAGCAGGCGACGGTCACGATGTCCGCCATTCCCGTTCTCGGCCAACAGGCACGAACCCTGGCGAACGCCGCCCGGGAAAAACTGGCTGCCACCGATCAGCGCTATCGCGAGTACCCGTCGGTGGTGACGGCCTCAGAACACCTCGACGACGCGGTGGCAGCGCTCGACAATGCGCGATCCTCCGGTCGCGCCGACGCAGTCCGCACGCGGGCCGAGAGTGTCCGCGAAGCGGTATCGGCGCTCGAGGAAGCATTGGCAGACGCCCCGTCGACCCAGCACCGTGCCGAGATGACGATCTCCTCGGTCTCGACCAGGTTGTCGGCAGTGCGCACTCGAGTGGACCGGCTGGATCCGGCGTACTCCGCATTGCTGCGCGAGTTCAACGCCGCGAGTTCCGCTGACCTCGTCGACAACAGCAGTCGCAGCCGAGCGCACATCGATCAGGCTGACATCGATCTCAAGGAAGCGAAGCAGTCGTTGGCTGCGGGAAACCCCGAACACGCACTGGCTTTGATGGCCGAAGCACGTGTTCACCTCGCCGACGCCGAAGCGTGCGCCGATGCAGTGACGGACCGTCTCGCTACTCTGCGTGCAGTTCGGGCAGATCCGAGCGAAAAGGAACGTGAGGTTCGTTTCCGGCTGAAAGACGCCCAGATGTTCGCTGTTAACCAAGGGTTGGTGGCGGAGTGGGGTTCTGTACTCGATGCTCAACTAGCAAGGATCGAGCGAGCGAGTGCGTCACTGTCGGGAACTCATCCGGACTACTGGTCGTATGTATTACAGCTGGACTCGGTATCGACGTTCATCACCGAAGTTGTCGAGAAGATGCGGGCGCGAGCCGGCAAAAACTGAATGGTCGGGCCGATCGGGGGATCGGAGTTGCTCGACGCGTTGTCACAGGGGGTCGTTTCATGGACTTGATTGCGGTTACAGAGAGAAGAGAAATGCAGCACTTTCAACATCTCGAGGACGACGTGCGGGAGCAATTGTTCCTGCATGCGCCTCGATCGTTCGCGGATTCCGACGAGAGGGATCTGCTCGCGATTGCTCTGGGTGCAACTCTCTACGTTCCGGCCACCCGCGCCGGGTTGGCCGACATCGTGGTCAAGCGAGCGTCCGAGGGCGTCAGCTCGATGGTGCTCGATCTCGAAGACGCCGTCGCTGATCACGAGGTCGAATCGGCGCGAGCTAACGCGGTTGACGCTCTCGACAAGATCGCGTCGACCGACGCCGTCGGCATGTTGCTGTTCGTGCGGGTCCGTGAGGTCGCGGACATCCACAAGGTCGCCGCGTCGTTGACCGAGGGGCGTGCCGCGCTCACCGGGTTCGTCATCCCCAAGTTCGGCAGCGAGTCCGGCCCCGTGTTTCTCGACGCCGTCGCGGACGCGTCCGAGCTGCTGGGTAAGCATCTCTACGCGATGCCGGTACTCGAATCACCCGCGCTGGTTCACCGCGATACACGTGATCTCGAATTGCGCACCATCAGTGGAATTCTCGCGCAACACCGCGAGCGCATCCTTGCCGTCCGCATCGGCGCCACCGACATGTGCAGCACCTTCGGCATCCGTCGTGACCGCGATCTGACCATCTACGACGTGCGCGTGGTGGTCGACGTCATCGCCGACATCGTCAACTACCTCGGCCGCGCCGACGGTTCAGGTTTTGTCATCACCGGGCCGGTGTGGGAGTACTTCGCCGATCACGAACGCATGTTCCGGCCGATGCTGCGCGCCACCCCGTTCGAGGAACACGACGCCGTCCGGTTCCGTCAGCACCTCGTCAGCCGCGACCTCGACGGCCTGCTCCGTGAGATCGCGCTGGACCGAGCCAACGGAATCCAAGGCAAGACGGTCATCCACCCGTCGCACGTCGCGGCGGTCAATGCTCTCTCCGCGGTCACGCACGAGGAGTACCACGATGCCCTCGACATTCTCGGTGCCGACGCTGGGGGAGTGCAGGCCTCCGGCTACCGGAACAAGATGAACGAGATGAAGCCACACCGCAATTGGGCCCATCAGACTGCGCTCCGCGCTCACGTGTTCGGTGTGACCAACAAGGGCATCACGTTCGTCGAGTTGCTGACGGCGTTGGTCGATCGATGACAGAGGTCGTCCAGTCCCGGGACGTCCCCTGGGCTACCGCAGAATTCGGCTTGGACCTCGTTCACGGCGATTCGTCACTCGGGCATTCGGTGCCCGATCTGGTGATCCCCGGACTTCGGCGGAATCCGCGTCGCGCTCACTTGCTGGTGTCCACGGTGCTGGGAAAGCACGTACCTACCGAGCCGTCCGTTGTCATCGGCGCTGCCGACGACCTTGGCGACTTGGTGCGGACCGCTCTCGGTGACGGCGTCGACGTCGTCGTGCTCGGGTTTGCCGAAACTGCAACAGGTTTGGGCCACTGCGTCGCGGCTCGTCTGCACGCTCACTGCTACCTGCACTCGACTCGTCGCGACGTACCCGGTGCCACGACGCTCGCCGGATTCGAGGAGGGACACTCGCACGCCACGAGTCATCTGATGCAGCCGACGTCCGCCGAACTGTTCGAGAACGACCTGCCGCTGGTCCTCGTCGACGACGAGATCTCCACCGGCGCAACCGCGATCGACGCCATCCGGGCGCTGCACGGGCAATGCCCGCGAAGCCGTTACGTCGTGGCCTCGCTGGTGGACATGAGGACCGAGGAACACCGAGCCGCCAGCGAAGCCGCGGCGGCAGAGTTGGGCGTGCGGATCGACTACGTCTCTCTCGCTTCGGGTTCGACGGTCCTGCCCGACGGCCTGACCGAGCGCGTCACGGCCCTGGATGCTCCGGATCTCAATCCGATCGGCGATCGTCGCGGCTCCTTGGCTCGAGTGGATCTGCCATGGCCCGCGCACGTCCCCGACGGTGGCCGGCACGGTTTTCTCGATGGCGACACCGAGGCATTCGAGTCCGCTGTCGAGGCGGCGGTGTCCATCCTCGGAACATCGATCGACCCGTCGCGTGCTGTGATCGTGATCGGTCACGAAGAGTTGATGTACCTGCCATTGCGGATCGCAGCGGGCTTGGAAAGCGTTGGGCGAGCAGTTCGGTACCAGACCACAACTCGCTCACCCGCCTACGTCGTCGACCTGCCGGGATACCCGCTGCGTCGTGGGTTCACCTTTCCGGCACCGGAACTGGGTGAGAACGAGCCTCGATACGTGTACAACGCGCAGTGGCCTGATGCGGCGGTCGAAGCCCTTGCATTGCTGGTCGTCGACGAGCCCGCCGACACCGATCGGTTGACGGCGATGGACGGAGCGATCGAGGTGTTGCGGAACTCCGGCACCGACGTCCTGGTCGCCACCGTTCGCGGGGCCGATCCGTCGGCGCTGCGAGATTCCAGAGCAGGAGGCTCGTCATGAACGAACCATTGGTCGGACCCGATTTCGGCTCGTACGCGCCGGGCGAAGTGAAGTGGCTGCTCAAAGATCTTTCGCACGTGGATCTCGAAGCGGATGTATCCGTGCGCGAGAAGCGTATTCAGTCGGGTGAGGCGCACTATGCCGAGTCTCTTCCCATCGAGTACCAACCCGATCAGGCATATCGGGATCTGTTCGAGACCGTGCTCGCCGAGAGCGCCCCACGGTTGGCGCGCGCTGTCGGGACCGTCATGGACCTGGTGCTGGCCGAGCGCGGAAGTGACATCACGCTGGTCTCACTCGCCCGGGCCGGAACACCGATCGGGATTCTGATGCGGCGCTGGGCCCAGCAGACTCGAGGGTTGACGCTGCCGCACTACGCAGTGTCCATCGTCCGCGGCAAGGGCATCGATTCCGTCGCACTCGATTATCTTGCGCACCATCATGACTCGGAGAACGTCGTCTTCGTCGACGGCTGGACGGGCAAGGGTGCGATCGCCCGCGAACTCGACGCGGCGTTGACGGAGTACCACGAGGCGGGCGGCGCAAAGTTCGACTCCGATCTGGCTGTTCTCGCGGACCCCGGCCACTGCGTGCGAACGTACGGAACCCGCGACGACTTCCTGATCGCGTCGGCGTGCCTCAATTCGACGGTGTCCGGGTTGGTCTCGCGAACAGTCCTCAACGACACCCTCATCGGGCCGGGCGATTTCCACGGCGCCAAGTTCTACGCAGATCTGGCCGACGTCGACGTCTCCAACAGGTTGCTCGACGTGGTCTCGGCCGAGTTCGACTCTGTCCGTGCCGATGCCGCGGATTCTCTTGCCGCAGTGCTCGCTTCCGATCGGACGCCGACCTGGGCCGGGTGGGAGTCGGTGGAGAAGGTGCAGGCCGAATACGGGATCTCGACGGTCAACTTCGTCAAACCCGGTGTCGGAGAAACAACAAGGGTGCTGCTGCGCCGGCTCCCGTGGAAGGTTCTGGTGCGCGAACTCGAAGCCCCGGAGCATGCACATATCCGGTTGTTGGCGCAGGCACGTGGGGTTCCGGTCGAGGAAGTACCCGACCTCGCCTACTCGTGTGTCGGCCTGATCAAGGACATCACGTGAGCCGTGCGGACACCGCTGCGTCTCAGGTCCTGATCGCCACGGATCTGGACCGAACGATGATTTATTCACAGGCCGCGATCGGCGGCGATCCCAGTGGCTCCGATCTGGATTCGGCACCGAGTCCCTTGTGCGTCGAGTACTACAACGGCGGTCCGCTCTCACACATGAGCGTCGAATCGGTCGAACTGCTGACTGCGCTCAGCTCGCGGGTTCCGGTGATTCCGACAACGACCCGGACCATCGCACAGTTTCAGCGGATCGATCTCCCCGGCGGACCGTGGAAGTACGCGATCACGAGCAACGGCGGAAACATCCTTGTGGACGGCGAAGCCGATCGCGAGTGGCGAAACGAGATCGACCGTTCGACCCGCAAGGTCGGCGCCGAGTTGCCGCAGGTTCAGGCGGAACTGGAATCGCGCATCGACTCGAGTTGGGTCAGCTCCATTCGTGTTGCCGACGATCTGTTTCCATACCTGGTCGTCGATCTGGCCGTGATGCCGAGTGAATTCGAAACCGAATGGAATCACTGGTGTGTGGCGCGGGGCTGGAACGTCTCTCGTCAAGGCCGGAAGATCTACACGATGCCCGACGCGGTCTCGAAGTCACGCGCACTGGCAGAGGTGCGCCGCAGATTGGTCGAGTCGGGTGATCTGGATCAGTCCGCCGTGGTGATCTCGGCTGGTGACGGTGCGTTGGATGCGGACATGCTCGAATACTCCGATTTCGCGATCCGGCCGAGGCACGGTGAGCTGGAAGAACTGAATTGGCAACGGCCGACCGTTACTGTGACAGAAAGGTCCGGTATCGCAGCGAGCGCGGAGATATTGCGGTGGTTCTCTTCCGCGCTCGGGTAATGCACGCTCTCTATGAAGGGGATTTAGTTGTCTGTATCGCTTGCCAAAGGGCAGAACGGCCCGCTGGACGTCTCGGATGTAGTTGTGTCGGTTCAGTTGGCTGCAGCCGCTGACCTGTCTGCACTCCTCGTGACGAGCAACGGAAAAGTTCGTTCCGACGCCGACTTCGTCTTCTTCAACCAGCCGACCGGACCCGGCGTGCAATTGGTGCCCAACCCGGGTGGCATTGCCTCACTCCGAGTCTCGCTCGCCGGCGTCCCGGCAGACATCGAGCAAGTCCGCGCCGTCATCACGCTCGACGACGCGTCGTCGAACTTCGGGCGCACTGCTGCACCGACCGCTCGGGTCTCCGACGCGGCCGGGAACGTGTTGTACGAGTACGTGATCGACGGCCTCACCTCCGAGTCCATCGTCATCGCGCTCGAGGTGTACCGACGCCAGGGTGCGTGGAAGGTGCGCGCCGTCGGCCAGGGTTACGCCGGTGGATTTGCCGCGCTGGTCACCGATCACGGTGTGTCCGTCGACGATGCTCCCGCGCCGCCGCCGCCCACTCCGGTCGCGGCTCCGGCTCCGATCACCCCGCCGTCGTCTGTCGCTCCTACACCGCCGGCATACAACCAGCCGCCGCAGCAGCAGCCTTCGTACAACGCTCCGCCGGTTCCGCCCGCGTACAACCAACCGCCCGCCTACAACCAGGGCCCGACGCCGCCGGCCTACCCGCCGGCGCAGCAGCCTGCCTACAACCAACAGCCTGCGTACAACCAGCAGCCGACGTACAACCAGGCGCCCCCGGCGCCTCCCGTGCAGAACCAGCCGCCGGCCCAGCAGCCCGAGGTGAGCCTGGTCAAGGGACGTCCTGTCAGCCTGACCAAGGGCCAGAAGGTCACCCTCCGCAAGGAAGGTGGCGTCGCGCTCACCATGATCCAGATGGGGCTCGGCTGGGACCCGATCAAGAAGAGCGGCCTGTTCGGCAGCCGTACCGCCGACGTCGACCTCGACGCTTCGGCTCTCCTGTACGCCGACGGCAACCTCGTCGACGTCTGTTACTACGGTCAGCTGACGTCCAAGGACGGCTCGGTCCGTCACATGGGTGACAACCTGACAGGCGACGGAGATGGTGACGACGAGGTCATGCTCGTCGATCTGCAGCGGGTCCCGGCTCACGTGACCACCGTGATCTTCACCGTGACCTCGTACCGCGGACACACGTTCGAGCAGGTCTCCAACGCTTTCTGCCGTCTCGTGGACAGCACCACCAACTCCGAGCTCGCTCGATACACGCTCCAGGGCGGCATGGCTTTCACCGGAATGGTGATGGCAAAGGTGTACCGCGTGAACGGTGAATGGAAGCTGCAGGCCATCGGTGAAGGTATCCAGGCCAAGCACGCAGGAGAAGCTGCGCCGCAGCTGGGCCGTTTCCTCACTGTGTGAGTCGAGACTGCATAGTCGAGATGAATCCGGTTCGGCGGTAGGTGATTTCGATCGCCGTCCGTCGAACCGGACATCGTTTCCCCCTCTGTGCGTTAACCTCATGCGGCATGTCGAGCCGTCAGTCGAGCGGCCGTGCGCGAGAGGACTTGGCACAGTAGATGATCATTCGAGGGAAACTTCTCGGTCGTGCGGCGGCTGTCGCAGGCGTTGTGCTGGCGCTCGTGAGCACCGGAATCGCGCAGGCTTCGGTGCCCCAGTCGGCACCGCCGTCAGGATTTTCCGAGACCGGGATCAAGTACGTCGCCCTCGGTGACTCCCGTGCCTCCGGCCCACGGCTGGAACCGATGTACCCCGACGCCTGCTCGCGCTCGTACGAGAACTTCGCGGGCAAGATCTCTCGGGCACTCGAGGTCGCCGAGTTCGCCGACGTCTCTTGCAGCGCGGCCCGCGCCGAGAACATCATCGACACCCCACAGTTGATTCCGAACTACTGGCCGGTCCAACTTGACGCCGTGCACCCGGACACCGACCTGATCACCATCTCGATCGGCGGCAACGACTCCAACAGCATTTTCCTCGGGCCCCTGTGCGTCGCTCCGGGACCAGGAACTGATCGTGGATGTCGGTACGACCCGCTCGCGAATTCCGTCGCCCAGTCCGGAATCGACCGGGCTGCCGGAGAATTGGATCGCATCCTGACCGCGGTCACGCAGCGCGCGCCCAACGCTCGCATCTACCTGATCGGTGAGGGCGGCATGATCTCCGCTCGGGGTTGCTGGCCGAACATCCCGTTCTCCGACGCCGACGCGGCCTGGTTCATGGACTACTTCGCGCGCTACAACACGAAGTTCGACGAGGTCGCTCACGCCCACGGTGTGCGCACTGTCGACATTGCGGCGGCGAGCATCGCCGGCGGGCACGACGCGTGCGCAAGTGCAGATCAGCGTTGGTTCGAAGGCCTGTTCTCGGAGTCGACGGCGCAGCGCTTGCACTTCACGGATGCCGGGATGACCGCGGTGGCCGATCTAGTCGTGGCGGACCTGCAAGGCTGACCGAGAGTGCCCGGTCATGGCATAGTTCGCTGCTGTGGGTATGACTTTTGTTCCCGGACAGAACGCGCCGCTGCAGGCGCCCGTGGTGACGTTTCGAGCCGAGAGCCAGACGCCGTTCGACGTGTCGGCGCTGGTAGCGGACGCGAACCTGAGGGCATTGACGTCCGCGGACTTCGTGTTCTACAACCAACCGTCCACCGCTGGAGTGCAACTCGATCAGAGCGGCATCCGGGTGGAACTCGATCGACTCCACCCCGACGCCGCTGCCGTGTTGTGCATCGTGAGCGTGGATCCGGCCGCGACGGCCGCGGGCGCCTTTCGCACGGCCGGGCTCTCCGCCACCCTGAACGATCAATCCGGTTCGGTCCTGGCCGAATTCGCGATCCCCACCGCAGGGACCGAGACAGCGGTCATCTGCTGGGAGCTGTACCGAAAGTCCGGTGTGTGGAAGATCCGGGCCGTAGGGCAGGGCTACGCGGGTGGTCTGGCGGAACTGATCTCGGTGCACGGCGTCGAGGTGGACGACGAGCCGGCCCAACCAGCCCCGACAGCTGCGCCCGCGTCGGACTCCGCGGTGGAGCCGTTGGAGGTGGGCCGCGGTCTCGAACGTGCGTGGATGATCTTCGAGGACGCCTCACGATCTGCCGCTTCCTTCGTCTCCAGCAGTGAGTACGCGCTGGCTCGGCTGGACGAAGATCTGACAGCAGCCGTCGCAGATCCGTCGTTGCGGAACTCGGCAGCCGGAGTGGCAGCGCGTGATGCCGCACAGAAGCGTCACGACGATCTCGTCTCACTCGCACGGGACAATCACGCCCGCGACAGCGCCCAGCTTGCGCACGAACTCGGCGTGATCGACGGCGTGCTCCCACGGTCGATGGCGTCGTGGAAGTCGGTGTCGTGGGCGGGAACAACCGATCCGGCCCAGATCACGGCCGTCAGCGACGGAATGCGTCTGGGCGAGCTGTCGGCTCCGGACCGCGGCACGCTCACCGTTCCCTACTGCGTCCCGCTCCCACTGCGTCGGCCCATCTGGGTGGACAGTACGTCGAGCAAAGCAGCGCTCGGTCTGATCAGTGCCGTCACCGTGCGCGTCATGGCCGCAGGCCCGATGCCGCTACTCGACGTCGTCGACCTGACCGGCTCGCTCACGCCACTGACCGACCGACTGGCACCGATGCTCGCGGGGCCGGTCATCACCGCTCACACCGAGATCTCAGCGCGTCTTCGGGCACTCGCCGAAGCCGTCGACATGGGCGAACTCGCGCGAATGAGTGGCGTCGCAGATGGCCCGAGTTCCCTACGACTGTTGATCCTCAGCGATTTTCCGCACGGATACTCCGCCGAAGACGCACAGACCGTCATGTTCCTCGCCGAACGCGGACCGGCAATCGGTTTGTCGATACTGATTGTCGGAGAGGACGAGTCGAACTTCGCGGAAGAGTCCGTCGCCGCGCTGTCGGAGGGGTGCCAACATCTTTCGGCAGCAGGGCAGACGGAGGTTCACGATCCGTGGACCCGCACGCAATGGCACTTCACCCCGGACATGCTCGACCCGATCTCCGAGTCGCGAATTCTGACAGTGTTCGACCGCACCTAGCGGCCGATGGCGGATTGCCGAGCGCACAGGCAGAGTGGTGGTACGACCACGCGCGGTGTGTGGCGGCAATACTCGAGGAGACTCATGGCATTCTGGGATCAGTTGAAGGCTAAGGCTCAGGAGATGAACGGCCAGCTCAAGACAAAGACCAGCCAGTTCCAGAACAAGGAATTCAAGAACGCGAGCATGGCAATGTGCGCGTTGATCGCCGCCGCAGACGGTTCGATCGATCCGTCGGAGCGTCAGAAGACCGCCGCGCTGATCATGAGCAACGAGTCGCTCGCGGTCTTCCCACCGGACGAGCTTCGTGAGCAGTTCGACTGGTACTGCAGCAAGCTGTCCTCGGACTACGAGTTCGGCAAGGTCGAGGCAACGGCAACCATCGCGAAGCTCAAGTCGAAGCAGGATCAGGCCCGGGCGGTCATCCAGATCGGCATCATCATCGGCGGCGCAGACGGCAACTTCGACGAGCACGAGCGCGGCGTCGTACGCGACATGTGTTTTGCAGTCGGAATCTCTCCGGCCGAGTTCGATCTCTGATCTTCAGAGCACGAAAGCGGGTGCAGCGCGAAAGCGCTGCACCCGCTTTTCTTTTCAGTACTCCGGATAACCGTCCTCGGGTCCCAGCATGCGCTCGATTCTCGTCCGCGTGATCTTGGCGAGCTCGTCGACGCAGACCTTTCGCTCGACGGACCGCTCGTTGGACATGCGCTGGCCGATGTTCGCGAGCAGGTCGTCGGCGTCGTGGCCGTGCGAACACCACAGATACCGGAAGCCGAAGTTTCGCTCGTACTCCTCGCCGGCGCGATAGATGGTTGCCATGACGGCGTCGTCGGGAACCCAGATCGAGCATTGCTCGAGGTGGGACGGCACGCTGTTCTTGCGCACGCCTACGGGTGGATGGCATTGCAATGCTCGCTCGACGTCCTCGTCCGAGAGGTTGAGAATCGCGTCCTCGGCTCGCGAGAGGATCTCTGCGTGATCGGCGAACGGACGTCCGTCGCTGACCCACCCGGCCCACGTCAGAGAGCAGCAGCACTCGAACAATGCGTGAACCGCCTTCTGTCGCGGTAGTTCGTTGAAGCGCTCCAACCCGATCGATTGATGTAGCAGCATGTGACCTCCCGGCCCGTTGTGCCTTCAGGCGCGCTCGACATGCCGCGCGGTAACCAGATGCGCGGCCAATTCGATAATCCGCTGCTTTACCTGGGAAAGGAAGGTTTGCTCACCGAGTTTTCAGGTTCTTAACGCGGCGTAACGAGCTGACCCACACAACGCAGGAACCCCACGGGCGGCAACCGGCGGGGCTCCAGACCGGGAACCACTGGACGGAAAAGACCCGGATCATGACTGACTCATTCTCCGGCCGGCCCGTATCCAGACAAGGCGCTCGCTCTCGCGATCGCCATTGCCCTCGGCATCACCGCCTGGCGCATTCGTACCTTCCTTCGGCCACCACCGGGACCGGTTCTACGACAAGCACTCGAGGATGCGTGGAAGACGAGATTGCGGCCACCCACTGCGCCAGGGAACAAACGACGATGATCCACATTTCGCCACCATCGTTGCGGACAAGCGGCAATCGCGCAGATTGTTGCCGACTGCCGCATCGACGCCGTGCTCGACGACCCACGATTCGAGCAGCCCCCTACTAGGCGTAGTGGTGCCTGTAGCGTCCATGCCATGGGCTCCCGAAATTCCCGGCGATGGGGATATGCGCTGACGGCATTGGCGGTCATCGCGGCCGGTATCTCGGTCTTCGGCCCACAGAGCTTTCCGGAGCGAGAGCCGACATTCACCGGGGCCACAGCCTGGAACATCGATCCCGACGGCACCATCACTGAGATTACGGATTCGGACCTCGTTGCCGAAACCACGTTCGAGAACCCGCCGCCGCTCCCGGCAAGCGCAGTCGTCCGTGAGTTCCACGCCGAGGAGGGCTGGGGTGTACTCGACGCAGCCGAAATTCCCGGCGGCTGTTGGGTGTTCTACTCCGAGATTGTGGCGACTGGGTACCGCGTCCTGACTCCAGGCCAGCTAGTGGACCTTGAATACGAGGACCTTGTTGCGCAGTACGGTTCCGACGCGCACCAGGATGGCTACCGTTATCGTGCTACGTCAGTCCGTCCGTGAGCGGGCGATGCAGAAGATCAGGCCAGGTCGGACACCGCGGATTTGAACGGCTTTTGGCGTGCGAAGTGGAATACCGGGAGTGCACCGACGGCGGACTCAGACACCCAGCATTCAAAGGTATGCGCTCGACAAGTCCGCTGACGAAGTCACCCGCCGGGTCGTCACTGATTCAGTGCAACAGCACAATTGAGGAAGGTTCGTTGTGGACAATTGGTGGTTGTACTGGAGCCCGTTTCCGCAGCCTGTCCGTGAGTGACTGTGGATGATCGTGCAGCAGATTTGGCCTAGCTGAGAATGGGTTATAGCCATCATTCACGCCCTGCCCTCGTACAGGTCAGCTGCGATATCGATGGTCAACCCGGAACCGAAGTGCGGGCCACCGCCGAGGTAGTAGATCCCGGAAATCCGCTTGGGATAGGAGTCGGCATCGACGATCGCCTCGGACCAGGCGTCTAGATAGGAGAACAGTTCGTCGAGGTCGTCGCCGAGCGCATCGAGTCGACAACCTGCGGTATCGCTTCCATACGTGGTGAATTTGGGTTGGTGAAGCACATGCCGCTTCAGCGCAAGGCCGCGAGGTCGGTAGTCAGAAGGGTAAATATTACCGGGTGCGCGACAACTGAACTCCGCTGCGCCAGACAACGAACCCAGTGAGCGCTCCGACCGCAGCGCTGGCCAGTGGCCCGACGATGAGATACAGCGTCGGGCTCTCATCACTGCCAGGGCAGAGGGAGATCGTAGGTAAGTTGGTCGGATCCGTGATCTGCGATGTCAGAGGTGCGTACGAAGAGCAATGGGTCGGTTGTCCGAGCCACCAAAGCACGAAGCCAACGCAGATAAGACCACCAATCAAGAAGGTTGCAGCCCCGGCTGCGATCAACGTACGCATCTCAGCATCCTTCCATGGTCCTCCAACGTAAAGGATGATTGTGGAACAGATTTGGTCTGGCTGAGTCTGCAGCCGGTCGGCGGCGGAATACGATCTTGTAACACCCGGCGGCGAGAGGATCACAAGATGTCGGAACGTATTAATTTCGCCTACGTACGGTCCACTCCGCAGTGGGATGCGCACGTACTGCGCAGTGGTCAGGTCTTGCGGCTGGCTGGCGAACAAATTCCGGACCCGGTACTGAGGGAGAAGCTCGATGCCCTGAACCGTCCTGAACGATCTCGTACCGAACAACTGATTCGTAGCCGAGATCTCCCCGACTGGCGGCGACTCCCGCAAGCCGATTTCAACCTTCGCGCTTCATACGACATATCCCTACCGTTCCCCGCCGACCCCAGCCTCGATCTCCGGTTGACCAACCTGCAGCTATTTCGTACTGGGCTCGCATTCCATGTCGTAGCGCACGAACCCACGCCCGAGGAGATGCCCTCCCTCGCCCAGCCGAGCAACGAGCAGATGAATTTCGGATCCCGGATCAAACCCGGTGAACCGCACAGAATTCGACTCATTGTCGACACCATCACCGGGCCGATTCTCGCGAACTCGACCCACCCCGGCGACTACCCCGACGACCCGAATGAGCCGTGGTTGTACGGTGGCCGTTCGTGGCGTGGTATCGCCGAGAACCTGTTCGGCATCACCACCGGCGGTGAATACTTTCTCAGCCCACCCCCTCAGGGGCCCTTGTGGATCACCGTGTCATATCCCGAGTTCGGCCTGGCTCCGACAACGATCGAATTCGAGTTACCGCAATTGCTGTGAAGGAATACTGCACGTTTCGAATACTGCACATCCGCCCAGTCAACCCGCCGGGTCGTCACTGATTCAGTGCAACAGCACAATTGAGGAAGGTTCGTTGTGGACAATTGGTGGTTGTACTGGAGCCCGTTTCCGCAGCCTGTCCGTGAGTGGCTGTGGATGATCGTGCAACAGATTTGGTCTGGCTGAGACCGTAGACCGGCGAGACTGGTCAGGAAGTCGGCGGTATCTGGCTGACCAGTGATTCGTACAATCGCTCTATTGCTCTTAGGACTTCGGTTGTACCCCCGGGGTTGCAACCGGACTCCGGCCTCCGCGAGGTAGGAGTTGACGTTGTCGTTGACCATCCGCAGGTCTTCTTCGGTGTATGGCTCGAACCAGACTTCCTCGGGTTCCCTGCTCGGGTCACCGCGAGTAACCCGTACGGGCGGGTGCGCGGATGCCGGATGCGGTGTCCTGTAGCACCTGCTTGGCCCCGCAACCCACGCGGTCAGCGCTCCGTGTCCATTCGAAATGACGCTGACGTAGCGACCCACAGGCAGGGTACTGGGCACCTGACCGTCGACCTCGGACAATGGATACTCGCTCCAGTACTGCGCCATGTCGTCCATTATGTGCGCGAGCTGTGATTTCGGCATTAAGGGAGCAGACGCAGCAAGGTGCAACGGATGCAATTGTTCTCTGCCAGAGTTGAATTCCCTAAGGAAATGCCGTTCACGTTGCATGGTAGTTTTCGTCGATGGATTCCGTCTCCTTGGTCCGCGTAACCGAAGCACTGAACGCTGCATGGGGACCCGATACGTGCGCTCCAGAAGACATCGGGGATTGGTCGGAGGAGAATCCCGCGCGCGGGCAATGTGCGACGACTGCGGTGGTGGTGCACGACTATTTCGGTGGTGACCTGGTTCGCGGCGAGGTGCACGTTCGAGGTGAACGAGTGGACTTTCACTGGTGGAACCGGTTACCGGACGGGTCGGAGATTGATCTCACGCGTGAACAATTTTCGGTGCAGGAGAGCGTGATCGGTGGTGTCTATGTTCCGCGTCCGACGGGTTGGACGCGGCTCGATTATGAATACTCACTCCTCTCAGGCCGAGTCGCCGAACACTTGAAGCGCTCAGTATGAATGTCGCCCTCCTCCGCCCGGTGCTCTCGTTGGAGGGAGCGATCGGACTCGACGGTAGTTGGAAGGGGCGGATCGTGAGGCCGGTTGGGTGTGTGGTTGTTGCGCTCGTCGCCACAGTCTCGATAAGTGCCTGCAACGCAACGGCGCCCGAAACGGGCCCGAGTTCGGTTCCTCGGGATGCGTCGCCCACCACCGTTGTACATGCGTTTTTGGATGCGTTGAATGCGCATGACGTGGAGGCGGCGAAGCGTTTGCTGAGTCCTGAGTTCGAGCAGCGGTTCGAGAGCAGTGCGGATAGTTGGTTCACCAACATCGTCAGCATCACGAACATCGAGGTCGGGGATCCAGTGCCTCAGGTCCCCGAGGGTAACGGGATGTCCGGGTACCAGCAGGGCGTTCAAGTCTTGACTCATTTCGACTTGGAGCAGCGGACTGTCGTGTCGATGCACAATGGCGCTACTTCGTGGGGGTACATGCTCGCCCGCGAGTCTGACACTGACCCTTGGCTCATTGTCAGTCAGGGAATGGGGTAGCGCTGGAAATCAACCGATCCATCTGTCACGGATGTGTCGCCGAAACGCCGATCGAGGACTTCACCCGGATCCTGAACCCGCGGCAATTGGCCGGATGATGTGAGTGCGGGGAGAGCGCCGTGGGGTAGACCGTCGGTTCGTTTCGTCGAGTTCTCAGGGACCGCCTTGGAGCGTGTACGGGACGAACATCCCGTTCGCTCCTTGCGCAAGGACGGTGACTGGTTGGCTGGTGGTGACGGGCTGTCCCGGCCGAACTGCGGCGTACAGGTCGATGTTCTCGTTGTCGAGGTGGTCGACTTTCGAGTAGTCGTAGCCACTCGCAGATCGTGGCATGTCGGCGACGGGGTCGCCGTTGCGGTTGTAGTGCCGGCGACGGTAGGTGAGACTGATCGGGAATCCGTCGGCGGGTGTCCGGTGTCGCGAGTAGTAGAGACCGCCGTAGATGGACACCACGACGAGTGTTCCGGCGATCACAAGCATGACGAACGCTGCGACGGCGTTCGTCGGCCACAGCCGTGTCCCTTTGCGCATGCACGAAGTATGGCGAACAGTAGGGCTTCCGTCTGGCGGGTTTTCGATTTCGGGCTACAGACCCGGTGGTGTGTCGTCTCGGGATAAGTAAACGACGGCATCATCTGTGAGCCAGGATGTACCAGATCAAGATTGCGAAGAGGGATGCCAGCGAGCAGTAGGCGAGGAAGCCTCCCATATCAATCCAGGTCCGTTCCCCGAAGGGGCCTGGGCTTACCAGCGACACCTGGACTTCACGACTGCTGCGTCGGGCGAGGTGGATCCACCACACAGCAACATTGCCCACGCCCCATCCCAGCAGTAGCCACATGAGCACCCTGTTGGCTTTGTCGACTGAAGTTCGGTCCTAACTGCGTTGGCGCATGATTGAGTGTCCGCCGTCGGCGGGAATACTGCACGTTTCGAATGCTGCACATCCGCCAGTCAACCTCCCGGGGCTGCAGTCGGAGCGGTCGCGGGCCGCGTTTCATAGCGAGTCGGCTATCGCTTGAACCGTCTTCGTCAGAGGTTCTCCTATGAGGGTGTTCTCCTGTCTCTCAAGATGACTGGGTTGCTGAGTGCGGCCATGTGACCGGTTCGTGAACGCACCTCTGCGCGGACGAACGTCGAAGTTGGAGGGACAGGACGCGACAATTCGCAGGTTCCGCTGCCGGGCAACGATACTGAGTGAATTGGTCCTGCATCGGTGTGAACGGTGACGGTGCCGAACGGTACCCCATGGACGGTGGCCTGAACTGTGGCCGATTTGCCATGTGTATCGAGCTCGTCGCCGACCTGTGCGCACTGATCGTCAAGAGTTGCCATGAACGACAGATCGACGGTGGTTGCGGCTGAGATCCAAGTCCGGCCAGCTTTGATGGATGTCAGGAGATCGTCTGTGTTCAATCGTTCGGCTGCAACGACATTGTGGGGCAAGCCCATCTGGCTTCTCAGATGCGTATCGCTGTTGCCGATCGCGGGGATCCAGCGCCCGGCTGGAACGTCGATAACTAGCTGACGTGCCCAATGTGCAAGGGCTCGTTCGTTGTCTGCTTGCCAAGGTAGATCGGACTCCCAAGCACCGTTCCAGACTTCGACGGCATCGAACCCGACGTGCGGGTACGCGAAGGTACCTGACGGGTAGGGCGCGTATGGGTGTGCCACGACGCATATTCCTCCGGCGTCATGGACGAGGTCACGCTGGGCGTGGAGACCGACGATGTCGCCGTACTGCCAGTCGACGAGATGTCCGGGTGGGAGTCCGAGTGCGAGCCAATGTCCGTGAGGGGTGGTGACTTCTTCTCCGAGGATTACAGCGAACTCCTGAGCGATTTTCTCTTGTTGCCACGCGTGGTGAGCCGCTGTTGTGTTGTGGTCGGTAGTGGCCACGAAGTGCAACCCCAGTAGACGAGCGGTCTCCGCCAATTCCGGTGGGGTTTGCTCCCCATCGGAGTAGATCGAGTGGATGTGGCAATCACCTCGGAACCACAGACGCTCAGTGGGCTGTACTGGGTCAACCTTTTCGGGCATCACCACATCGTCGCAGAGGTTGCTCGGCTATAGACTTCTCGGCCATGGCCCTTCTGCTCGATCTCGACAACACTCTCGTCGATCGAGATGGGGCTTTCACGAATTGGACACCAAACCTATTGCGCCTGGGGTGGTGATGCCACAGACAATGAATGAGTCCAGACAATACGTAATCCCTTCTCGCCGTTGGGTCCAGATCGCATGCTCAATCGCGTCAGCCACCAACGATGTCGTCATCGTCCTAGCCGTCCTCCAGCCCGGAATCTGCCGTGAGTGCACATCCAACACGAACGCGACATAAACCCAACCCGACCACGCCGAAACGTAAGTAAATCGGCGACCCACAACATTTTTGGCGTCACCGGGTTGAACCTCACTGCACCAGATTGTCCGCGCGATGTCCTTGTGGATCGGCGACGGCGGTGCGCTTGGTCATGCCTCTTCGTGCGCATTCGAGCCCGAAGACACCCATCAATCGTGCACCGTGCCACATCAATGCCCTCACTACGCATTTCCAGCCGCACCTTGTGCGCGCCGTAGACCGAATAGTTCTCGGTATGCACGGCTGACCTCGGCTGTAAGTTCTTCGTCGCGCACGGTCCGCTGGCCCCTCGACTGCAGGAGCGGCACCCGAAGATGGTCGAACCAGTACGCCGGCGCCGCCGGTTCGCGCAGAATGGAAGTCGGCGCAGACACCGACGAACCACGGGAGCGATGCGATGATCCGACGACGGCTCGGCCAAGCATTGATGGTGATCGCACTCGGCTCCGCGGCCGTCTCGACCGCGCCCGTCCACGCGCAGGAACCGGCGCCAATCACGACGCCGGGCACAGTGACCGCGGCAACTTCCCTGCCGCACTCCTTCTGGATTCCCGGCGCCGCCAACGCATCAAAGCTCACGTACTGGTCCACGGGACCGCTGAACCAACCCGCGTTGAGTACGGGCGCGCTCTTCCTGCCCCCCGGCGATCCACCCGAAGGCGGTTGGCCGGTCATCTCGTGGGCTCACGGCACTGTAGGTATTTCCGACCAGTGCGCTCCCACCGTGACCGGGACCGTCGGCAGTCCATACCTCACGAACTGGCTCTCGCAGGGCTACGCGATCGTCGCGACCGACTACGTGGGGCTCGGCACGCCGGGAACTAACGCGTACCTGGACGGACCGTCGGCGGCGCACAGCGTGATCGACATGGTGCGTGCCGCGCGTGCGGTCGAACCGTCGCTCTCACCGCGGTGGTTGGCACTCGGACAGTCTCAGGGCGGGCAGGCCGCTATGGTCACGGCAGCGATCGCCACACGGTACGCACCCGAATTGGACTACCGGGGCGCGGTCGCGACCGGGGCGCCGTCCAATCTGGAGAACCTTGCACCACTCGTGGGGCCGGACTTTCCCCGCTTGCCACTGACCGGCAGCACCGTGTTCGTCTCGTACCTCTTGGCCGGACTGCGGGCGGCGCGACCCGATCTCGACATCGATCGCTACTTGACACCGCGCGGCATGGATGCCCTGGCCCGAGCCGAAACCGACTGCTACCAGGACATGGCATCGGGCCTCGGCGACCTCACGATCGGCGATCTGGTGAACCGGCCCCTCGACGATCCCGCGGTGCTGGCTGCTGCTCGCGGCATGCTGGAGATCCCGACGACAGGGTACGACCGGCCAGTGTTCCTCGGGCAGGGGCTGACGGACGAGATGGTGCCGGCACCGCTGGCTTTGAAACTTGCGGCCGAACTCGCCGCCAACCGCCAGCCAGTCACATTCCGCACATATCCGACCGGTCATATCGAGACGATGCGGGCAGCGCTCCCCGAAAGCCTCTCCTTCGTCCGGAATCTCTTCCAGCCGTAGGTGAATCATGCGTTTCGTGAGAGCTTGTCCGACCCACTTTTGATCCTCTCAGCACCGTCAGGAGTGCGCGGTTGACCGAGGATCTGCCGAAGCCGAGCGTCGCAGCTATGGCGTCGAGGCTCTTGCCCCCGCCGCAGGTTGGACCGTCACCGAACATCGGGAGCGAGGCGCGTCAATAACCATAGAACTCGACATCGCATGTCCTGGGGCCGCGGATCTAGACACGTACAGCGTCCAGGCGATCGACTTCGACGTTTACGGATCGCTTGGGTACACAGGAAGCTGAATCCAGCGGGCTGCCAGGGGTGTGGTTCAACGGACTGACTGATCGATTGTCGACTGAGCTTGGGCTACCTCCTCGTCGTGGGGAGGACAGCATGCGGTGGGACCTGTCTACCGTGGTGGTCACTGCCTATCGGGGGAAGCCGGACAACTTCGTGAACATTGCAAGCCCTCAATACCGAGCAGAAGAAGACCAAATCGACGAGTACATCGTCAATTAGAGCCCGACGACGAGGTGTAGCACGCAGATATCACTACAGCCACCCTATCCGCGCATACGTGTGCACCGCCCCACCTCGCCGGTCTTCAGGAAGAATTCGACTGGTCGGAGGCCGTCGACGGCATCGATCCATTCCAGCCACAGTGCGATGCGACCAGACGTACCGACTTTGACCGATCTGCTGAAATATTCTTCCTGGCAACAGAATTCGACTGAACCTGGCCAGGAGATGGCCTCGATCGCTAGTCCTCGTCCTCGTACTCCGGTTCGGGCTCATCCACCCATGCCTGATATCCCGGACTCGTCAGATGCAGGTGGATCGCACTGAAACCCAGGTTCAGTGTAATGACCGCTTTCGGCAGATCCCACCGGATAGTTGCCTCAGGTCCGGGTTCGGCGCTCGTGGCTGTCCCCAGGAGTGCGGTAAATGCCACATCGAGGTTCGTGAACCCCTCGACCAGCAACGGGCGCACCACTGTCATGGGCGTAGCATCATCTGCCACGTCCGAGACGAAGATCGAGATCCAATCCATTCTGTGTTGCCGCCCGAACATTATCGATTCGGGCCGACCGACACGGAGGCCGGTCCGAATCGAGGCGCCGGTTTGATCCAATTCAACGAGCTCCCATCCAGCCTGTGCGCAGAAGGGTTCCAGGTCGTCGACGGCCCAGGTCCAGTCGAATTCTGCGGCGAGGCGGGCGATCCGGGTGGCGCCTTCGATGTCGACGTGCATGTGTGGATGCTATCTGCGAGTGTCAACATGACCCGTACCTGGAACGGACGCTCCTAGGAATTACACGCTGTCAGAGAACTCGGCCGCCGCGGAGGTAGACCTGCGCTGAACGTCGAGGTCAGAGATCCCGCGCCGAGTGTCGCAGCGGCGAGAACGCCAGTGTGCCTGCCGCGATGGCGAACACGATGGTGACGCCGATCAGGGTGGGGCGTTCGCCGATCGCGCCGACCAACAGGCCTGCTGTCACGGCGCCGAGGGCGGCCATGGTGCGGTTGACGGAACGCCGGGCGGCATTCACGCGCCCGAGAAGCTCATCCGGAGTGAGCGCTTGCCAATAGCCCATCTCGTTCGCGTTCTCCGCGCCTGCCGCCAAGCCCTGCAGGCCAAGAGCTGCGAAGAGCAGGAGATGGCCAACAATTGTGTCGGTCGCGAAGGTAACGAGAAGCCAGGTGAGGGGATACAGCGAGCGGGTGAGGATGACCGTTCGTCCTGGTCCGATTCGCGTGCCGATCGCATGTGCACTGGACGCTCCGAGGAGGCTTGCGACACCGAACGTCGTCAGAAGCAAGCCGTATGTGTAGGCGCTGAACCCGAGTGAGCGGAGGGCGAAGAGAGACAGCACAGTCAACGCGGCTCCGTTGGCGAGGAACCACACGTGTGTCGATATTGCGAGTGGGTTGAGAGTGCGGTGGCGGTAGGTGAATCTCAGACCCTCACGCACTTCGTTCATCAGGTTGCGGGAGCGAGAAGCGGGTCGCGGCTCGTCTACGTCGAGACCGGAATTGAGTGCGGCATCAGCGAGATAGCTGATTGCGTCGACGGCAATCACCACGGGAGCGCCGAGCAGGCCTACGAGTGCGCCTCCGACCGTTGGCCCCAATGTCGTTGCTGCTGCGTCGGCTTGGTCGAGTCGAGCGTTTGCTTTCACCAGTTGGCTGCGTGGAACCAGTCGGGGTAACAAGGACTGCATCGCAGCGAAGCCGAACACCGAGAAGGAGCCGAACAACAGCAACACGATGACCAGGACCCAGATGTGCAGAAGGCCAGCGAGCCACAGAAGCGGAACAGTGCCGAGTGCTACCGCTCGACCGACGCTGGCCCACACTAGGATTGGCTTTCGCCGCCACCGATCGACGTAAACCCCCGCGAACAACCCGAGCACCGCATAAGGAATCAACTGAGCCGCGTTCACCATACCGACTTCGAAGGGCGTCGCGTCTAGAAGCTGCACTACCAAAATGGGCATCGCCACCGCTGTCACCGACGAGCCGGCCGAACTGATCACCGCGGCCGTGAGGAAGCGGCGAAATGATGAACGATTGACGGCCCGAGAAACCTCACTCATTGCTTCTACTCACGATGCCGCCACATGTCCGACTCCGCAGGTCCGTCCCATGAAGGGGACTGTAGTCGAGCACTCCCGATATTCGAGGGAAGGCATCACCATGATCGAAACAGCTTCTTTCACAAGCTTTGTCGTGATACCCCGCGCCGGAGAACACGGCGGGTACGAGAACGAGTGCTTCACCCATTACGTCCAAGGCAACGGCGGCCGCTGCTGCCTGCGAGGACCGATGGTCCAGTCGGACGCGGAATGGCTCGCGAACAAGATGAATACACAGTGGGCGGACCAACCAAGAAGGCCCGCAACGTATTCGGTCTGGGCCTCACTGCTCCTACACCGGGCAGGACGCTCCGGCACCTTCATCAGAACCGGCTTAGCACCCTTGGTGTATCGGTACGCCCACTGACCGCCCTCCAACATCACCGCCTGCCTGGCCCTCGTCCGGGACCGGGCTCCACGCTGCAGTCTCATCCGGTTCTGCGCTCTCGCTCAACTCGGTATTGTCTCAACTTCCGAAAACCGGCCGAATCCAGTACAAACCCGCGCACAGTAGAAGGCACGAGTGCCGCCACCGGAAAGCCAGTGCCGCCGATGCTCGCCCCACTTGGGCATCCACTAACGGGGGCGCGCTGGCATATTGACTGAACTAGCGGATCGAATCATTGCAGGTCGGGGTCGTGCTGATGCTTTCCTCAGTATGTGCAGCGAGACGCACCGGGAGGATTTTGCAAGGCTCGTCGTTCCCGACGTGGGGCGGCTGATTTCGGCCGGTTCCGAAGCAGAGCCGTATCGGTTGCTCGATGCGTCAGGCGAGGTAATCGGCACAGAGACCCTATTTTTCGAGGAACTTTAAGCGTGTGATCGGTCGTCGTCGTCGGCGACGATCCGATCGTACGGGCATGACTTGTTGCGGTGGTGGAGTTTTCTCGCAGCAGTCGACGTGGGAGGGGAGAGCGACTCCCACGGAGGGCCGTGATTTTGCGCGTTGGATGAAGATTGCGGATAAACCCAGGCGTGAACGCTGGCGGAGCGTGGCGAAAGAGTCTCCGGCACAACACCTGTAGGGGGAAACGCGGTCTCGAGTGGTCAACGAGGTCACCGGCAAACCGCTCTTACCTGCATCTTCGGGGTCAACACCTTGTCGCAACAGGAGAACCACCAAACTCCGCTGGCGTGAAAGGATGCTATTCATGCCCGCTCTCGTCGGTCCCGATTCCTCGCCGAATATGTTGAGCTGCCGCAACCAACCCGTCTTGTCGGGTCCCAAGATTCTCCTGCGACCGTGGGTCGACAGCGACGCCAGTTCCGTAGTCGATGCGTACTCCGACCCTGACATCCAGCGGTGGAACATGCGCGCTATGAACGACATCGACGAAGCCCGAAGTTGGATCCGATCATGGCGGACACAATGGTCGGCCGACAGCGACGCAGGCTGGGCCATCACCACCGACCGAGGGGACGTCGCCGGATCTGTCTCACTACGAACCGTGCATTCACCATCGTCGAGCGCACAGATCTCGTACTGGCTTCGGCCGGCAATGCGAGGCTCAGGCCTTGCCGCCCAAGCGGTCGAGACAGTGAGCGCGTGGGCTTTCGCCACCGCAAATTTTCAGCGGCTGTGGTTGACACACTCCGTACATAATCAAGCCTCCTGCGCAGTCGCCCACCACGCTCACTTCCAGCAGGAAGGCACGTTGCGGAGGTACATGCTGCACGCAGACGGATGGCACGACGTGCACCTGCACGCCAGAATCGCCTGAATAGCCCCAGCTATGACCAACTCACCCGAACGAGACAATCCCTGGGACACCGGAGACCCTGCTGTCAGATTCGACCTTCGACAGCAAGCCTTCGGCCTGCACAGGCACCAGCAATCTTCCATGCAGTACGACGAACACCATCAGCCCAATACTTCAGAAAATGCGCAAAGATGCAGTCCACATTGGAATCAACGCCGCGAACCCCCCAGGCGTTTGTCTCAGAATCTCACCATGCCCGAATTTTGTCTCGTATTTTCGGCGATGGCGGCAATCACCCGGCTGAAATCGATGCAGAGGACGTGGGGAACTTGCGGTTCGTGTCGGCGTGTTGATCCAAATCGGGCCCGGGTTCGACGCAGTCGGCCACTGGGTTCGAGTTTCCTACTGCCCGCATCGGTCCTCACAGTGAAAAATACGCGAGGCAATTTCGCGTTTTCGTCTATTGGAACCATGCCGACAATGCGGTGGCAAGACCGTCCTCGGTGCCTGGTGGGCAGATCTGGTCGGCTGCGGCAAGCACGGAAGCGGGTGCGTGACCCATGGCCACGCCGTGAGCTGCCCAGTCCAGCATTTCCAGGTCGTTGATGCCGTCACCGACGGCTAGGGTCCGTGTTGCGGCGACGCCGAGGTCGATGCGCAGCCTTTCCAGCATCGCAGCCTTGCTTACGCCGGCTGCGGTCAAGTCGGCCAGTGGTTCGTCTCCGTAGCACAGGCTTCGAATGCCGGGGAGGTCGAGAGCAGACAAGATTTCGGTCAGCTCCTGCCCACTGCGTCCAGGCCAGTGGATCGCAAGTCGAGTGGTCGGCGTGGTTGCAAGTTCGTCGACATCGACCAGCTCGACCTCGCCGTGGTGCATATCCGCGTCGTCGACACGGCCGGTTGCTCTGACCCCGATGCCCGGGTTCTCGGCTACGAAGATCGCGCCGGGCAGTTGTTCGCGTAGTACCGCGATGGGAGTGCGTAAATCGAAGACCACTTGCTCCGCGATTTTCCCGGTTGCGGCATCGATCAGCACGGCCCCGTTGGAACAGATCGCGAACCCTGTCATGATGTCGAGCTCGAGTAGGAACGGTCGTGTGGCGGGGGCGAGTCTGCCGGTGCACAGCACGACGTGGGCTCCGGATCGAACAGCGGCCCGCACAGCCGATCTCACTGTGATGCTGATCGTTTCGTGCGCGAGTGGATTCGTGTCCTCCGCGACGTGCAGGGTGCCGTCAATGTCGAGGGCAATCATCATCGGGTGGCCGGATTCGAAAACCAAGGGTCATCCTTCGATAGTGTCAACTCGACAAAATTCATCGGTAGACCGTGTGTAGGTCGGTTCGGGTGCAACATACTCGAATCGGTATTCGTCGCCCAAACAGAACCAGTGTCCGCCACGTCATCGGCACCGTCCACACACTCGGCGGGCGCGGCATCGCATTCCGCTCCCTCACAGAAGGATTCGACACCACCGAGGATGGACGGTGGTTCCTGAGCTGCGGTCACCGGATCACGCGAGGCCGCCCGCGGCCATGAAATGCCCGAATCAGAAATGTCAGACCTGGTTAGTGAACTCCCCACAAGGTGAGGCGGGTTTCTCGGACACGCTGTCGATTCGACAACTGTTGAAATCGATTTCGCTCCGGAACTGTTTTCTGTCGGCGGACGAGGGTTGGCTTGGTGATCTGCACTCATTTCTCAGTCGCATCACTCATTTCTCAGTCGCATAAGGAAACATGTCTCATCCTCCGGTGCCTCAGAAACAGCCTTGGTCTCAACAGTTCACGGCCGATTCTGAGACTGACAGCGAAATCCGAGACCGCAGTCGGCGAACCAAAGAGGGCTTTCCACTCCGGTTGAAGGGTCCCTGGCTGGTATGCCTCGTATGGCCCACGAGATGGCCTGCAAAAAAGGTTTCCGGCGGATTGAGCCGCTACTGTGCAAAGAGTCGGAAACGGTCGTCGCGAATGGCCGCTGCCACTCGTTGGGCACTCTGTTCTACCTCGTCGCCCGACGTGTCCAGTACATGATCGTCGAGCTCGCCGAGGTCGGAGAACTGATCCCACATCGAGAGGATTGGCCCCTCGTCGATCAAGGCGCCTGGTGCGGTTCGGGCTTGAGCTCGCTTCAGCGTGATGTCGCGCTGCGGCCGGAGCACGATGTAGTGGACCGCCAAGTTCGGCTGCTGCGTCGCGTGAGTTCGGAAGTGAGGGAGCATCCACGGCCCGATGATTCCGTCGATCACCGTGGCGAAGTCGCCGCGCGCATAGGTATAGGCGGCGCCGGCGACCACATCCATGACAGTCTGGTTCTGCGCATCGGAGGTGGGATCGTACGGAGGTATCGCGCCCGAAACAATGCAGTGCCAGAAGTCGTCCGTGTGCAGATGAACGCCTTTGCCGTAACCGCGGGCAAGTTTCGCGGCGAGGGTCGACTTCCCTGCCCCTGGTGGGCCGGTCAGAATGATCACTTGTGCGCTCACGCACCACAACCTATCCCTATCTCGACGGCTGAAGCACCCGATTTTCCCGGCGTAGGTCCAGTATTCTCACCGAACGACGCAGCGACGTCGTGCGAAGCTTCGCGGCCGTCGTGCTCGCGGTTTGGTCGCAATGCACGCGGATCGTGCGTTCTCGTGCGGGTAGTGCAATGCACGGCTGGGCGGAGAGTTTCGTGGTTGTCGACGCCGTCGATGGCGGCGTCGAAGTCCCCTATGGCATCTCCGATGGATATACATCCAACCCTGGGTCAGCTTCGCCGGAAAGTCGAGTATGGTCCGGTCATGGGCCGACTCACAGAACTACTCAAGTCCGTAAGATCACTCGGATCACGCAAAGACACCGCCGCCAAGCAGGAAAAACGCGCACTGGATCGGTGGGAAAACGAAGGCGGCCCTGTCGCAGAGGATCCACGACAACGCTGACCCCGGACGAGTGCCAGCGCGCCTGGACCGATCAACCCAGCCAGAATTGGCCGCAACTACCAGATCGGCGCCAGCAACGCAGACCTCGACGCACACGGAAGTGCAACAGACGTTTTCGACGGCTGAGTTCGGTCGCACTACGTCGTGGGCAGTGACGAATCCCCGCGGTGACCAGTGGCTATGACGACCACCTGAACAACAGCGTCTTCAGGCATCTCGGGGTAGTAGTTGACCCGGAGTTGTCTTGCGAAATTCGTCATGTCGGTGCCGGGTGGCTGGCGAGCTGCTAGCGGCGACAGATGAGCGAGATCGTACGTTTCTACAGCAGTGACCTGTCCTGCAAGGGTGCGGGCCGTCGGGTGATTATCGAAGATGAACATTGCCGGCCCTTCGTGTATGTCTTCGCGCCAGCGGACGGTGGAAACTTTCGCGCCAGAAACCACTGCCGTGTAATGCTTCTGATCAAAGTGCACGGTTTGGGCAGGCGCGCCGGTCGTCATGTTCGCATTGTCCACTAAGCGTCTGCTCCGGACCATAGATCGAACGAAGAATCGCGTTCACCCACTCCCCGCCCCGGTAAGCCCGTCCTGCTCCCAACTGCTTGTCACTGATATTCGCCGACTTCCGAGGCTGCAGATGTTCACCGGATGCGTTCTCGCAGGATGCTCGAACCTCGTGGCCGAGGTCGGTTGTGCCCGAAGCAATCAACAATGCTGGCCGTGCGATCAACTCCGCATCTGTACGCGCGTGAGCGGTCAAGGGGAGTGCCGTGTCAACCGACGTGGACGTGGGGCCGTCGGGACTGATCGGGTTCGGCGCGACGTAGAACCTCACGGGTCACCGGAGCCGTCTCACCCTCACCGATGAAGAGGAATCGGAGCAGGTACATGATCGGATTTCCCTCCGTCCATTCGAAGTAGACGTCGGGAATCACGCCGGTGATGTCCCTCGTCCGCAGGAGAACCGCCGCAATGGTGTTGGGGACGGCAGGACTGTCGACCCAGAGAATCCGATGCTCACCGCGCTGTCGTCCGTGGACGAGGAGATCGGTGCTGAATTCGGAGGAGTCCGTGACGTTGACTTCGATGAAGATAATCGACTCCGCCTCCGGGATGTTGCTTTCGGCGCGCTGCTGCGATTCTTTCTGCCGATACTCGTCCTCGTCGAGACGGTCGACGTCGTGCGCCACCATCGCGAGGTAACCCTTCTCGGCTGCCTCGGCGATGAATTGCAGCGCCGTCTCGTCGAATTCGACGGAGGTTGCCCGTAGTTCGAAGGCCCGCGAGATCCGGGAAAGGAAGGACACCACCATGATCGCGGCGATGAAGAACGACGCCACTTTCACACCGTCCGGGCGTTCGAAGATGTTCGCGATCGTCGTGTAGACGAACAGAACCGCGACAAAACTGAACCCTACGAACAGTTTTCGCTGTCCGTGCTTGCGAGCAGACAGTGCAACGGCGACGGTCGCCGACGAGATGAGCACAAGGACACCGGTTGCGTACGCGGAACTTTGTGCGTCGACGCCGGCGTCGAAGTAGATCGTGACGGTGATGGCGATGACGCTGAATACGAGGACCAGCGGACGCACGGCGCGGGCCCATGACGGCGCCATGCCGTAGCGGGGCAGATACCTCGGAACGAGATTGAGCAAACCTGCCATTGCCGATGCACCGGCAAACCAGAGGATCAGGATCGTGCTGAGATCGTAGACAGTTCCGAAGATCTCACCCAGATAGTCGTGCGCGAGGAAGGCAAGCGCGCGACCGTTGGCAGCGCCTCCGGGCTGGAACTCGTTCTCCGGGATCAGGATGGTGGTGACCAGGCTCGACGTCAGCAGGAATCCACTCATGATCAGCGCCGCCGTGGTGAGCAGGCGCCGTGCGCCTTTGATGCGTCCGCGTGGATTCTGTTCGGTGTCGTGCGACTCGCCCTTGATCTGCGGCATGACCGCGACCCCGGTTTCGAAGCCGGACAGGCCGAGCGCCAACTTCGGGAAGACGATCAGCGCTATCAGGATCATCATCGCCGGATTTCCGTGCTCGGTGGTCATGGCGCGCGTCCAGTCGGTGACCAACGACGGCGCAGTCGCGATGTGCCACAAACCTACGGAGATGACCACCACGTTCAAGGCGAGGTAGACGGCGACCAATCCGACCGCGATACCGATAGCTTCGGTGAATCCGCGGAGGAATACCGCAGCGAGGAGCGCAAGCAAAACCAGGGTGACGGCGACGGTGTGTCCGGAGAGAAAGGTTGGTGCAAAAGGATTCTCGACGAGGTGCGCCGTGGCGTCGGCAGCCGAGAGCGTCATGGTGATGAGGAAATCGGTGGCCGCGAAGCCGAGAAGCACGAGAACGAAGATCTTGCCGCGCCACTTGGGCAGCAGCTTCTCGAGCATGGCGATCGAACCCTCGCCGTGCGGACTCTCGCGGGCCACTCGCCGGTAGACCGGGAGCGCACCGAACAGCGTCAGCAGGATCAATACGATTGTCGCGACGGGAGCCAACGTGCCGGCCGCCAGCGCCGCGATACCGGGTTGGTAGCCGAGAGTGGAGAAGTAATCGACACCCGTCAGGCACATCACCTTCCACCACGGGTGGCGCTTCTCCTTCTTCGGCGCCATCCGGTGTGGCCCCAGATGTCCGGCGGGTTCCTCGGTGATGTCCGCGAGCAGCCAGGCCTCGGTGCGTTGTTTCACAGACGGAACCGGGTTTTCAGCCGGGACCTCGTTGTCGGCTGCGGTCACCACGGCGTCACGGCTTCAGATACACATCGTTGAGTGTGACTGTCCGCAGGTTCCGGCTCCGGATGATGTCCACCAGTTGCGGATACACGTGGGTCACGGGCAGATAGTTGAGGTGTCCGATCACTATGGCCCCCGGATTGAAGTACTGGTTCGCCATTTGGAGGATGTACTCCTCGGTGATCAACGAAGAATCCGACAGTGACCCGAACCAGAGGGTGGGCACGGTGTAGCCGACGCTTGCGGCCACGGAATCGACTGTCGCGTTGTGCCTTCCGTACGGCGGTCGAAAGTACGGCGCCGCGTCCACGCCGTAGGTGTTGCGCAGGAACGTTCCGTTCTTCGTCAGCTCGTCGGCGATCTGCTGCTTCGACACGGACGTCAGATCCGGGTGCGAGTAGGTGTGATTGCCGAGCTGAATTTGTCCGCTCTCGACCAGCGGTCTCAGAAGTCCGGCGTTTTCGGTCCACGAGTTGTATTGCCCGTTGACGAAGTACGTCAAACGGATACCGGTGTCTTTTGCGAACTGTGTGTAGAGGCGCACGACTTCGGAGCTGGCCCCGTCGTCAACCGTCAGGGCGAGCAGATCTCCGCCACCTGGCAGGGCGGTCAACGATCCTCCACCGGGCAGTGGCACCCGGGCAGACGGCGGTGGAGGCGGCAACAAGGCGGGCGGCAGATCGGGGACAGGCGCGGGGTCCGCTGGTTCGTCGGCTGCGGCGACCGCCGTCCCGACCGAACGTGACGAACAAGCGGTTCCCATGGTCACCGCGGCGGTTCCGGTCAGGGTTGCTGCTGCGAGGGCACTGAGGAAGCGTCGGCGGTCCACAGGGCGGAGCCTAGAGCAGATTTGCCCAATTCGGACTTCATTCTCAGCGTTCTTTCAGCGAATGACCAGCTGTGTCCGGTATCGACAGGTTCTACTCAGGAACGGTGGATAGCGTGTCGGCCGTGGAACCGCGACCTCGACACTCGGCAAGCAGGCACAGACGTAGGCGTCAACCGCAGCGGTCGACGCTCTCGGTGGGGCGCAAGCTGGCGGCCGCCTCCTTGTCGACGACGATTCTGGTGGGCGTCGGAATCGGGTGGTACGTGCAGTCGGATCTCACGTCGGGGCTGTATCGATCGGACGCGCTCTCCGCTCTCGGTGACGACGCCGGCAGTTCACCAGGCGGGGATACCAACATCTTGTTGATCGGGCTCGACAGTCGTAAAGCGATGGACGGCAGCGATCTGCCGGCAGAGTTCGTCACCGACAAGTTGCATGCGGGGGACAGCGACGTGGGTGGGTACAACACGAACACGCTTATCCTGCTCCATGTTCCGGGCGACGGCGGCAAGGCCAGTGCGGTGGCGATCCCACGCGACGATTACGTCGCGGTGCCCGGCTACGGAATGGCCAAGATCAAGGAAGCCTACGGAATGGCGAAGGCTGACGCGGACGCCAAACTCGTAGCGGACGGTGTGACGGATCCTGCTGCGCGAGAACAGCAAGCGCGGGAAGTCGGAAGGCGCTCGACATTGACCACCGTGCAGAATCTGCTCAAGGTTCCGATCGATCACTTTGCCGAAGTGAACCTGATGGGCTTCTACGACGTCGTCTCGGCTATCGGCCCCGTTCAGGTGTGCCTCAACAATCCGGTGCAGGATGACTTCTCGGGCGCCAACTTCCCGGCCGGAGTTCAGACTCTCGATCCGTCACAGGCACTTTCGTTTGTCCGTCAACGCCACGGCCTGGACAACGGGGACTTGGATCGCACCCACCGGCAGCAGGCTTTCATCAGCGCGGTGATCGCCAACTTGAAGGGCTCCGGCGTCATCGGAAACATTCCGAAGATGACGGCACTGGCCGACGTGGTGAAGAAGGACGTGGTGATCGATTCTGCCATGGATCCCGTCCGATTCGCTTCTCAGGCAAGCGCTCTCGCAGGTGGGAACATCGACTTCTACACCCTGCCCATCGAGGGATACGAGACCGTCGACGGCCAGGACGTCAACATGGTCGATCCGGCGCGTCTGCGTAGTGAAGTGTCGCGGATCTTCGCGGGAGGTGACTCGGCATCTGCACCTGCGATGGACACTGCTGTCTCGACCGGGAACGAAGTTGTGGATATCCGCAACGGAACCGCGACGGACGGGTTGGGCGCCGCGTTGGCAGCGGCGATGAAAGCGTCGGGAGTCGAAGTCGGAGAGGTGAGCACCGCAGTTGCGACGGCAAAGTCGGTGGTCAGCTATGGAGTCGGCGCCAAAGCCGTCGCAGAGGCGCTGGCCGAGCAGTTGGGCGTGGCCGCAGTGCCTAACGAGCAGGCAGCGGCCGAATCAGTGTCTGTACTCATCGGTGAGGACAATGCGCAGACCGTGTTCTCGGCCGCTCCGGCGCAGTCGGACTCGTCGGTATCCGCCGGCACCGTTCCCGATACGGGAGCGCAGGGATCACCCATCCGGGCCGACGCGAATGGCGGCATTCCCTGTGTGGACTGACTCTCAGGTAATTCGCACCAAACTCACGCTGACTTCTTCGATCTGCGGGTCTACATTGGAGAAGTCGAACTCGGTCGGGTACTTCACCTTTGGGGTACCTGACTGAGATTGCGTAGTTGAAAGGATCACCGACATGGCTACAACAGCAGCGGTACAGAATCCGACACGCTCACGTGCCAGGACCATGTCCTTGTCCGAGTACGTGGCCGAGCATCCGGCGCAGCGCGTTTTCCCGCCGACCAGTGAGCGGGCGGCCAGGATGGCGATGCTCATCATGTTCGCCCTGATGGCCGTCACCCTCGTCGTTCTGGTACTCGACGAGGCAGGAATTTTCGGATGAAGGCAGCGGTCTTCGGCTGAGCCCGACCTTTAGTTACTCTTGAGTAATGACTGAACAGAAGAGCTGGAATGCGTTCACCGTCGAGCGCGAAGACAACATCGCCCAGGTGACGCTGATCGGGCCGAGCAAGGGCAACGCGATGGGGCCGGATTTCTGGAGTGAACTCCCCGAAATCTTCGCCGACCTCGACGCCGATCCCGAGGTGCGTGCAATCGTCATCGCCGGTTCCGGCAAGCACTTCTCGTTCGGCCTGGACCTGCCGGCGATGAGCGGTGAATTCGGTGCCGTCCTCGCGGACAAGGCTCAGGCAGGCCCGCGCACCAAGTTCCACGACATGATCAAGCGCATGCAGTCGGGCATCAATGCCGTCGCAGACTGCCGCAAGCCCGTCGTCGCAGCTGTGCAGGGCTGGTGCATCGGCGGCGGCGTCGACCTGATCACGGCAGCGGACATCCGCTACGCGAGTGCCGACGCCAAGTTCAGCATCCGCGAGGTCAAGGTCGCGATCGTCGCGGACATGGGCAGCCTCGCGCGTCTGCCCGCGATCATCGGCGACGGACACCTGCGTGAGTTGGCTCTGACCGGCAAGGACATCGACGCAGCGCGCGCGGAGAAGATCGGTCTCGTCAACGACGTGTTCGAAGACGCCGACGCAGTACTGGCCGCGGCGCGCGCGACCGCCAAGGAGATTGCTCTCAACCCGCCGCTCGTGGTCCACGGCATCAAGGACGTGCTCGATCACACCCGCAGCGCGAGCGTGAACGACAGCCTTCGCTACGTCGCAGCCTGGAACGCGGCGTTCCTGCCTTCGCAGGATCTGACCGAGGCCATCACCGCCGTCTTCCAGAAGCGCCCGCCGGTCTTCCAGGGTGAGTAGAAACTGCAAAGGCGAGTAGGAACTGCAAGGGCGAGTAAAAACAGCACAAAAAATCCCCGCACATCTTCCGATGTGCGGGGATTTTCGTAAGGCCTGAGAACTCGAGCTCAGTGACCGCCGTCGGCAGCGAGACGCTTGATCGAAGCCTCGATCTCGGCCTCTGCCTCGGCGCGGCCGACCCAGTTGGCTGCCTCGACGTGCTTGTTCGGCTCGAGGTCCTTGTAGTGGACGAAGAAGTGCTTGATCGCGTCGAGCTCGAACTGTGAGATGTCACCCAGATCCTGGATGTGATCCCAGCGGGGGTCGCCGGCCGGAACGCAGAGGACCTTGTCGTCTCCGCCGGCCTCGTCGACCATCTTGAACATCGCGACTGCGCGAGCCTCGACGATGACGCCGGGGAAGACCGACTCGGGGAGCAGGACCATGGCGTCGAGCGGATCGCCGTCCTCACCCAGGGTGTTTTCGATGAAGCCGTAGTCGGCCGGGTAGCCGAAAGCTGTGTAGAGGTAGCGATCGAGTTTGACGCGACCGGTTACGTGGTCGACCTCGTACTTGTTGCGCTGACCCTTGGGGATCTCGATGGTGACGTCGAACTCCACGCCGATTCCTCGCTGTCGTGTCGGTAATGATTCGTCGGAAGGATATCGGGTCAAGGATAAGGTTGCCTGACCACCCAGTAGGCAGAGCACAGACGGAGGGGCGTTGGCGGGCCAAGGAAAGAAGAAGATCGGCTCGTTGGAAGAGAGTCGACGGCGTAACTTCCGCATCCTTCTGGCGGTCGGTGCAGTGGTTGTACTGGCCGTCGCCGGAGTTGTCGTCGTGAAACTCGGTACGTCGAACGACACTGCCGGCAGCGCGACCGTGACTACGTCGCCGCAGCCTGCTCTCGTGACGCCGTCACCTCAGGTGGTGCCCGTCCCGACGGACGCACCGATCCCGAGCGCGTCGGGAATCGCTGCGGCGATCGGCCCGGCCGTGGCCAACCCGGATCTGGGGAAGTTCACCGGAGTCGTGGCTGACGCATTGACCGGCAACGTTCTGTGGAGCGCAGACCCGTCGACGCCGATGACGCCTGCGTCCACGACGAAGGTGCTCACCGCATCGGCGGCATTGCTGAAGTTGCCGCTCGACCACAGGCTGTCCACGACGGTGGTGCCCGGATCGAGCCCCGGCCAGATCGTTCTGGTCGGCGGCGGGGATCCGACGCTGACGGCGACGCCGAAGGGGCAGAGCGGGTACTACGCCAACGCCGCTCACATCGCGGATCTCGTCGACCAGATCAAGGCTGCCGGTACGCCGGTGACCAGCGTCGTGGTGGACTCGAGTTTGTTCAAGGGCGACAACATGGCCACCGGCTGGTTCCCCGCTGACATTGCCGCGGGCTACATCACTCCGATCGAATCGGTGATGATCGAAGGCGGTCGGTACGACGGCACCCAAGACGAGTCGCCCCGTTCGGAGACTCCCGCGTTGGACGCGGGCAAGGTCCTCGCTCAGGCACTCGGCGTCGATCCCGCCAACGTGAGTCTCGGCGCGGCGCCTGCCGGTGCCAAGCCGATCGCCACTGTGCAGTCGGCGCCGCTGAGCGACCGGCTGCTGCAGATGATGGAACATTCCGACAACGTGCTCGCCGAGACCATCGGGCGTGAGGTCGCGATTGCCTCCGGAATCGAAGCCTCGTTCACCGGAGCCGTCGACGCGACCGGTAAGACCTTGCAGGCGGCCGGGTTCGACTACACCGGAGTTTCGCTGCACGATTCCAGCGGACTGTCCGTCGACGATCTCATTCCCGCTCAGGTACTCGATCGCGTCATGACGGCTGCGGCCGGTGACGGTGATCCGAAGCTTCGTCCGCTGCTGGACTACCTTCCGGTGGCCGGCGGAACGGGAAGTTTGTCCGACCGCTACGCGTCCGGAAACCGAACCGGTGCGGGTTGGGTACGCGCCAAGACGGGAACTCTCTCGACGGCCAGCGCGTTGTCAGGATTCGTGGTCGATCAGAACGGGCGAGTGCTCACCTTCGCACTGATGTCCAATGACCGGCCGCCAGAAGTGAGCCGTCCTGCCCTGGACGCGATTGCCGGAGCATTGAGGAATTGCGGGTGCCAATAGTGGCCGAAAAGACTCCACACGATGATGAATCCTCGGCTCCGCTCGGTGGTGCCGTCGACTGGAGTCTTGCCGCCAAAGCCGGGATAAAACTGGCGCGCGGCGGCCCCGCGATGTCTCGCTACACGGCCGAAACGGCAACCGCAGAACTCGCCGAAGCGTCCAAGCGTGCAGAACTGCCGGTTCGTGAGGTGACCGGTTTGGCCGACGGCCTACCGGTCCCGGCCGCTGACGTGCTCGACCGGGCCGGGTGGATCACGGCGGCCTCGCGGTCGATGGCGCATCTCACCGGCGCCGACCCCGACGGCAGTGGCAATCTCATCGTCGGAAAGCCAGCGGGCTTGCAGGCCGGAGCAATGCTGGCGTACCTGTCTTCGGCGATCCTCGGGCAGTACGACCCGTTCACCGGCGAGCACGGCACACTGCTCCTGGTCACACCGAACATCGTCTCCGTCGAACGGTCCCTTCGGCTGAATCCGAGTGACTTCCGGTTGTGGGTCTGCCTGCACGAGGTCACTCACCGGGTCCAGTTCTCTTCCTCGCCGTGGCTCGCGGAGTACATGAAGGAATCCGTCGAAACGCTCGGAGCGACGGTGGACGAGTCGATGACCGACGTCGTCGGGCGCCTCGCCGCCGAGCTGCGTTCGCGGAAGGAACCCGACTCCAGTGACGGTGCGACGGCAGGTGGGATCATCGGCCTGCTGCGCGCCTCGCAGGCAGAACCCCAGCGTGACGCGCTGGATCGGATGCTCGTGCTCGGCACCCTCCTCGAAGGGCATGCCGACCACGTGATGGACGCCGTCGGCCCTGCCGTGGTGCCGTCGGTGGCCACTATCCGAGCGGCCTTCGACAAGCGTCGGCAGCGCAAGTCCAACCCCGTGCAGCGGATCATCAAGATGCTGCTCGGTATGGACGCCAAGATGGCGCAGTACGTACGCGGCAAGGCCTTCGTCGACGCGGTGGTCCTCAAGGTCGGCATGGAGCAGTTCAACACCATCTGGACCGGGCCCGAGACCTTGCCGTTGCTCGACGAGATCGACAATCCCGACGCGTGGGTAAAGCGCGTTCTCGGCTAGATGCTGCTGCCTGAGACGCCTGCCCTACTCGCGTTGCGACAGGCTGTGCGGGCGTGGACGGTCGCATACGAGCCACGACGCCGTGTGGTCGTCGCCCTGTCCGGGGGAGCCGATTCATTGGCGCTGACCGCAGCAGCCGTGGCGGAAACCGATTCTGTCGACGCGTTGATCGTGGACCATCGCCTCCAAGATGGCTCCGATGCCGTCGCACGCTCGGCCGCGGATCAGGCGCTGGCGCTGGGTTGCCGGACTGCGACGGTCCTGACAGTCGACGTAGCCGAAGGTGGGAGTCTCGAAGCCGCAGCGCGTGAGGCTCGGTACAACGCCCTGCGCGACGCCAGGACTGACCTCCCGGTTCTACTCGGACACACGCTCGACGATCAAGCAGAGACCGTCCTTCTCGGACTATCCCGCGGGTCCGGTGGGCGATCGATTCAGGGTATGGCGGCATTCGACGCCCCCTGGGGACGGCCGCTGCTCGGCATCCGTCGATCGGTGACCAGGGCGGCCTGCGTCGACCTGGGAATCACGCCGTGGGAGGACCCGCACAACGACAATCCCGAGTTCACTCGTGTCCGTCTGCGGCACGAGGCGTTGCCGCTACTCGAAGAAATTCTCGGTGGGGGAGTTCCCGAGGCGTTGGCCCGGACCGCGACGCAGTTACGTGAGGACGGCGAGGCGCTCGACGAGTACGCCGAGGCCCTGCTCCTACGGGTTGTCGTCGACGGAGAAGTGGAAGTGGACACACTTGCCGAAGCTCCCACCGCAATCCGTCGACGCGCTCTACGGGCCTGGCTACTGCAAGGTGGCGCAAAAGCATTGACCGACAAACAATTACGCGCGGTCGACGCCCTGGTGATCGACTGGCGGGGGCAAGGCGGCGTCGCGATCGGGGGCGGAACACCGGAGGCGAGGTTGGTGGCGGCCCGGCGACGTGGCAGGCTGATCCTCGGATTCGAAGACCGACGAAGGGTTTGACGCGTGTACGAGGGCGACATCGCATCGGTACTGATCTCCGAAGAACAGATCCGAGCTCGAACGGCGGAACTGGCTGAGGACATCGCCAAGCGTTACCCGACAGGCGCCCCCGAAGGGGATCTCCTGCTGATCGGCGTCCTCAAGGGAGCGGTCTTCTTCATGACCGACTTCGCCCGCGCCCTGCCGATCCCGTCGCAGATGGAATTCATGGCCGTCAGCTCCTACGGATCCTCGACCTCGTCTTCGGGCGTCGTCCGCATCCTCAAGGACCTCGACAAGGACATCGCTGGTCGCCACGTGCTGATCGTCGAGGACATCATCGACTCCGGTCTCACGCTGTCGTGGTTGATGCGCAACCTCAAGACTCGTAACCCCGCTTCGCTCGAGGTCGTCACCTTGCTCCGCAAGCCCGACGCGGTCAAGATCGACGTCGACGTCCGGGACGTGGGCTTCGACATCCCCAACGAGTTCGTCGTCGGTTACGGCCTCGACTACGCCGAGCGGTACCGCGATCTGCCGTACATCGGCACCCTGGACCCCGAGGTCTACGGCGGCTGAGCCTGCTCGCTGGTTAGAACTCTTCACATTTCGGCACCTCTGCATCAGTCCTGCGAACGGACGACAGACAGGTCTCCGAGGCGTCGCTAGATTCACGGAATGCGCTATCGAGGGCTTATTCGGTGACCCTTCCGCCACCACCGCCACCCCCGCCCCCACCTCCTCCTGGTGGGGAGCAGCAGTACAGGAGTGCCCAACCGCAGGGCGGTCTGTACCAACCTCCGACCACGAACGGCCTCGCAATTGCCGCCCTGGTCGGGGCGCTCGTGCTGGCACCGGTCGGCATTGTGCTCGGCCACATTTCGCTGGCGCAGATCAAACGAACCGGTGAGCAGGGGCGAGGACTTGCAATCGCCGGTCTGGTCATCGGCTACATCTTCACCGGGCTTCTGGTGCTGTCGATCGTGTGGATGTTTCTCATTGCCAATGCTGTCACCCGTGCGTTCGACGACTACGACAGCGCGTCTTCTCTACTACACATCCGAATCGTCGAGTACGACTTATCCGACGTACTCGACCACCACATCCCGGACGGTGGCGCCGACGTTCAGCGGTAGCGACACGGCATCGGTCATCGCCAATGCCTCGGTAGGTGACTGCATCGTCCGAAGGCTCGGGGCAGACAAGGGCGACGGGACCAGCGAGACATACGTCAGTCCGGTCTCGTGCAGCTCGAGCAGCGCCACACACCGGGTAGTCAGTCGCGGCACGTCCACATCTTCGTGCACCGCCGATTGGGTCCGCAAAGAGAGTCCGGTCGTAGTGCTTTGCCTAGCGGACGAATGATCGACAGAGGGAGACACAACCGATGACGTTGCCGCCCCCGCCTCCACCCCCGCCCCCGCCCCCGATTTCACCACCGCAGGCTCCGGTTGCCGGACATTCTCCGCCCTCTCGATCTCGTGGCCGAGGATGGATTGTTGCCGTTGCAGCCCTTACCGCCGTCGCGGCCCTCGCCGCAGGCGCCGTCACCGTTGTCACGGTTCTACGATCGGGAGACACCGATGGACCTGTGGCCGGCCAGCTGGTCAACACCTACCCCACGCAGCCGACGCCAGGGTGGTCGTTGGACGTTGACGAGGTTCTGCCGGGCGGAAGATTTCTGTGGCCGGATTCGCTCGGTGCGAGCTATGGAACGGCGAGATTCATCGACGTGGGACAGACTCTGATCACTACGGTCGGTCCACAGCAGGGACAGCAATCCCAACTTGTTGCAGTCGACGCCGAAAGCGGATCCATTCGATGGCAGTCGCCGGTCGCCGGCACGGTGTCGTGTGCGACCGCCGCGATCGATGCAGCCCTACCTTGTGTCGTCAGGAACCCTGGTGGAACAGCTCGAATCGTTTCCTTCTCGCTCGACTCGGGGGCGATTCGTTCGAGTGTCGACACCGACACAGCCACCTTGGTAGAGGTTTCCGACGGAGCGGTCTTCACTGTCGGCGGTAGCCAGTCCGGGCTGGTGATTTCGCGCGGTACGCCCAACGATCTCGACGCGGCGTGGACAACGACAATTCCACCGGAAACCGACTGCGTCGGATCCGGCGATTCGCATTCGTTCGAGATCGTGGACGGCATCGTCTATTACTCGAGCATTGGATCGACGGCGCTCGACGCGGTCGATGGCGCACTGCTTTCGAATCCGAATCTGGGTGGCTACGAGGCACTTCCAGGGCAGGGTTTTGCCGGCGTCCTCTGCGCGATGCCATTTCCCTCGGACGGATACTCCAGCATCGTGTCCGACCGCGACGGTGCCGAAAGATTTAGAGTTGACGAAGACGCACCGGCATCACCGTGGCTTGTCTCGGCATCGAACTCTCGTCCGTACATCGGCTCGCACGGTGCCTACGACATGAACGACGGCACCGAGCTGTGGTCGGTCATCGGCGGAGACCACTTCTCGCTACGCCGGATCGTCGGCGACATCGTGTTGGGCAACGACTCGGACACGCTCTCGGCCTACCGAATCGACACCGGGGAACAGTTGTGGTCGACCAAGATCGGTGACTACTTCTCTTACTCGGTCTCGGACGGTGAGCGAATTCTCGTCCATCCCAACGACGGCAGGGTACTTGCCGTCGAACTCGACGACGGCTCCATCAGCTGGTCACTCGATTCCCACACCAACCACTGGTCTTGGTCGAAGGCCCACGACGGACTCGCGTCGATCTCCAATGACGAATTCGTCTACTACCGACCGACCGGCGGACCGTCGGGAGCGCCAGGCAAACTGCCCGCTGTCCCTGAAATCGACGGAGGCGACGAGTACGTCACGAAATGCGGACGGACGCCGACCCTGACGCCGGTTGAATACCGCACGCAGGCAGAGGGTCTCGTCGTCCGAATGGAAATGAAAGCATCATGTCCCGGCGGAGACATCGTCTCCACCGACGCACTTCGGGTGTCGATCACCGACACCGGCCAGAGCGTTGCATCGGCGGTGTTCGACTTCTCCGATGCCCCGATCTACCTTCCCCGAACCGATGGGACGAACACGACGAACTCGATCCAGCGCGAGTTCCTGTACGACCTCGGTAGCTTCTGGAGGCTGCCGAACACTCTCGGTGAGTCTTCGAGCCTGACCAATTCGAGAGCGTCAGGTGCTCAACTCGTCGAGTGTGAGGACGAGGGGACAAGTGATGCCAGCCTGACGTCCGGGCCGGCATCGCGAAGTGACACCAATACGCCGATCCGGCCCACACGTAGCGCGCAGCCGACAACGGGCGACGTCGAATCTGCGAGTCTCGACGCCCTCCGAGCTCAGGCCGACGCCGATCGTCCGTTTGTGACCGGTGACCTCGCAAACAGGTGGGTGGCTCAGATCTCCTCCAAGCGGGTTGGGCTCGATGCGGCGGATAACAATGGCGCTCAGGTGCATTGGACTGCTGCCCAGATCCTGCGACAGCATCTCGAACTTCGTCTCATGTATCCGGAGGTGCGTCTGCTCTGGAGTGACGAATGGCGGACCTTCGATCTCCGGGGTTGGTGGATAACCGTCGCAGGCTTGACGTTTGCGGATGCGGATGCAGCCAACGGGTGGTGCGATTCGAAACGGATTGCCAACGATCAATGCTTCGCCAAGATCGTCAGCAACGATCGCGATTCGTCGGGTACCACCAAATATCGGCGATAGTGCCTGAGCCGTTTGGCGCACTTCCACGTCTGAGGAGCTTGGCGAATGACCGAAGACAACTCGCGTCAACACGGTGAACCATCGATAAACGGTTTGCCCCAGTCGCACGACATGTATCCACCGGCTCAGGGCTATTCACCCACGCAATCTGTGTTCCAGGATATTCGGATCGGTGACTACACCCGCGACGGGACAGCCGCTGTACTGCTGTTCGTGTCGTTCTTCTTACCGTGGAGCATGACCGTCGGAATAACCCGCGTCGGTTCGAGTGGTCTTGTCGCGCTCATTGTTCTGCCGATACTGCTGTCGCTGGTGTCACTGTCTCTGCCGTACGTGGCGCGCCTCGGAATGCTCGGGCCGAATTGGAATGTCGGACAGATACGTGTGCTGCGTCTGGTGGCCAACGCGCCCCTCCTTTCTGCCGTCGTGGGTTTGGTCGTCTACGACGTCATTCGAGGAATGTTTCGATTCAGCGAGAGTTCGAGTATTTTCACCGGCAACGGGGTCGGCGCCGGAGCGTGGTTCGGGCTTGCCGGTGCCTTGCTCGCAGCTCAACCGCGAGCGGCCGAAATTCGCATCGACCCTCGAACTGCGCCGCGATGGTTGGCGTTGGTGAAGCCGCTTGTGTTTGTGGCTTGGGGGTCGTCAGTGGCCTCGGCGCTACTCGCGCTGATCTACATCCTGGTCTCCGCCAGTCGCTACCGATATTACGACGGGCCGCAGACATTCGAGAGCCTGATCGTTCTCTTCGTGTCGTCGGCCGTTCCGATCGTCGTGGTGGGTGTTGCGGCAGTCGGTCTCGCCAGACGGTTTGCGTCCTGGCGCCTCACCATCGCCGCGCTCGGCATCGCTCTCCTCGCAGCCGGATTACTCCACTCGATCAGCGAGGGCACAAGTGTCGAGCTGTTCCACACGGTCACGGCTAGTCCGTACTACGGCATCACGTTCTTGATTGCCGCAGCCGCAATTACATTCATTCCATTCGGTGTTGCATCCGTCGGCGACGGGACGCACCCCGGATACGTCTGGCTCGCAGCGGCACGAAACGGCATGCTGTCGATCGCGGTGTGGAGCTTCGGTGTTGGATTCTCTCAGATCGCCATGGCAGCAACGCAATTTGGCATCGTGCCGTGGGGAGATGCGTTAGTGCTCGCTGTTCTCGCGATACTCGTCGCGATTCTTGCCGTCGTCGGAGTCAAATCACTGTCGCTGCGGTATTCTTCGCTCGACCCTCGCCCGTCACGCGAGGTCTGTCTCGGAGTCTGTGTCGGCTTGCTGGTCCTGATGATCGCTCGTCTCGTGGTGCAGTCGGCCATGTACGGCGAAATATATTACAGTTCATGGATATTCGATCTCGCCATGGCGGTGCTGGTAGTTGTGGTCGCTCTCGCCCTCACAGTCTCACCGGCTGTTCGGAATTTGTATGCGGGGGTGCAACTGTTCGCGTCAGCCACCACGGTTACAGCTGCGGTACCGAATCTTGGACAGCCCGTTCAGCCTTCGCGGCGTGCTCTCGAGGCTGCGGATCCGCGGACTCCGGCGGCGGTGCTGTTCGCGATCGCGTCGAGTTCGCCGGAGTTGCGGCCGGCGATTGCCGCGAATCCGTCGACGTACGACGATCTTGTGACGTGGCTCGAAGCGTTGGGTGATCCTGCTGTGGATGCGGCATTGGATCGAAGGGCTGCTGGTCAATTCGGTCTACCTGAACCCGAACCCGAACCCGAACTCGAACCCGAACCCGAACCCGTCCCCGTGCAGCCTTCGGGACGTGCTCTCGAGGCTGCGGATCCGCGGACTCCGGCGGCGGTGCTGTTCGCGATCGCGTCGAGTTCGCCGGAGTTGCGGCCGGCGATTGCCGCGAATCCGTCGACGTACGACGACCTTGTGACGTGGCTCGAAGCGTTGGGTGATCCTGCTGTGGATGCGGCGTTAGATCGAAGGACTGCTGGTCAATTCGGCCTAGTCGGACACGAACCCGAACCCGAACCTGCGACAGAGAAGTTCATATCGAGTGCACCGGAATCCCGCTCCAGCGGCGCCCCTGTGCATTCGGCCGAACCGCAGCTGGCCGTACCGCAACTGGCCGTGCCGCAACCGAACCCGGGGTATGTGCCGACCGGCGTTCCACTCCTGCCTGGTGGGTTTCGGCCGGCCGGCACCGGGATACGAGTTGCCGCGCGGTTCATCGATTTTGCCATTCTCGGAGTTGTGTCGGTCGTCGGCGGAATGATCTCCACCGCGACGCTCGGAAGCGCTTTCGACTTCGATGCCTACCGGACAAGTTCGGGTCTGATCGGCCTGCTGATCGGGATCGGTTCGATCGTGTACTTCGTGTGGGGAGAGTCGGCATTCGGGGTAACCCTGGGCAAACTCGCCCTCGGAATAGGCGTTCGCTCGATAGGAGGTGCGCGTCCGACCCTGGCGCAGTCCTTCAAACGGAACGCATTCGTGATTCCCATGTACCTCGGATCGGGTGTTTCGGCGTTGGCCATGCTCGGTAGTGGCGACGAGCTTGTCGGCATGCTGAGTTCGATGTCGTTGGGCAGTACCGCCAGTATCCTGGGTAATATTGTAACGGTGGGCATTTCGATCGCGATCATCGTTTCGATCAGTGGCGCACCGGACGTACGTGGCTTTCACGATCGGATGGCTGACGCCGTCGTCGTGGTCATCCGACAGTAGCCGAGCACGCTTTGACGGAGGCGACTTGTCTCAGAGCGTCAGCAGTTTCTTCTGCACCTTGCCCATGGCGTTGCGCGGCAAGCTGTCGACCAGACAAACCTGGCGAGGACGCTTGTGGATCGACAGTGATTCGGCGACGAAGTCCGAAACCACTGCGCAGTCGGCTACTTCCCCGACGATGAAGGCGACTATGCGCTGTCCGAGGTCGGCGTCCGGCACACCGACGACGGCGGCCTCGCGAACGCCGGGGTATGCCAGAAGCGCCTGTTCCACCTCGCCTGCACCGATGCGGTATCCACCGGACTTGATCATGTCGACAGACTCGCGTCCGACGATGCGGTGGAATCCGCTGTCGTCGATCACCGCGATGTCGCCGGTGCGGAACCAGCCGTCCTCGGTCATGGATTCCGCTGTCTTCGAGGGGTTCCCGAGGTACTCGTCGAAGAGCACGGCTCCCGCGACTTCCAGTTGCCCAAGCTGCTCACCGTCGTGCGCCGACAGTTCACCGTTCTCGCCGCGCAACCTCGTTCTGACTCCGGGAACAGCGTGGCCGACCCAACCCGGGCGACGTTCGCCGTCGTGCGTCGTGCTGACGGTGATGAGAGTTTCACTCATTCCGTAGCGCTCGACGGGTGCCATTCCTGTCAGCGATTTCATCCGCTCGAACAACGGAACCGGAAGTGGCGCGCTGCCGGACACGAGCAGACGCGCGGATCGCAATGCGGCTGCCGCCGAGGGATCTCCGCACACTCGTGACCAGACGGTCGGAACACCGAAGTACAGCGAGCCGCCCGCTGCGGCGTACGACTCCGGGGTCGGTCTGACGGTGTGAACTAGCGGCGAGCCCACGCGCAACGCACCCAAAACTCCGAGGATCAATCCGTGGACGTGGAAGAGGGGTAGCCCGTGGATGAGTGTGTCCTCCGGAGTCCAATTCCACACGTGGGCAAGCGCGTCGAGATCCGCTGCGATCGCTGCTCGCGAGAGGACGACGCCTTTCGGTGCTCCTGTGGTTCCCGAGGTGTACATGATCAGGGCGGTGGCTGCCGCGTTCGGTTCGGGATACGACGTCGCGGATCGTGCGTGAATATCGATGGGAATCAATGGGATACTCGAATCCGACAGTCCTTCTCCGAGTAGCAGTTCGGCCTTCGAATCGGCGATGATGTGCTGACGTTCTAGCGGGCCGGAGTCGGGTGGGATCGGGACCACGGCAACACCGGCGATCAGCGCGCCGGTCACAGCAACCACCGTATCGACGCCGGCGGCGGCCTGTACTGCCACTCGCTGCGCACCGTGGATTCGATCGGCGACCGCGGTGGCGGCGGCCAACAGGTCGGCGCGAGAGAGGGTTGCGCCTTCGCCGAAACTGACCGCCGCTCCGTGATCGTCGAAGATGTGGGGGTCGAGGGAGCGCAAAAGTGTGGATTTGCTGTTCATTGTGAGTTTCCTTTCTTTGAAAGAAGTTTCAGACGGACCAGGGAACAACGAACAGCAGCCAGGCGAGGATCGGCGTCACGACCATGATGGTCATGCCCCACCGCATCGTCAGCCCGAACACCACGTCGCGTTCTTCCGGAGCGGCGTTCGCCACCACCAGTGCGCCGTTGGTCGAGAACGGACTGCAATCGACCAGAGACGACGAGATCGCCAGCGCGATGACCAGACCGGTTGCATTGACCTGACCGGTCATGAGGAAGGGAATTGCCAAGGGGATGAGTGCTCCGAGGATTCCCGTTGTGGACGCAAACGCCGAGACGATCGCGCCGATCAGACAGATCAAGAAGGCCGCGAGGAGCGGAATGCCTACGTGCGCTACCGAATCCCCGAGCCACTGGACGGTGTTCTGGTTCTGCAGTAAGGCCACGTACGTGACGATTCCGCCGATGAGGAGCACGGTGCCCCAGCTGATCTTGTCGACGGCTCCGCGGGCGGAGGCCGGGAAGATCAGGGTGAGAAGTACCGCGACGGTCAGTGCGGTGAATCCGACGTCGAGGTCGAAGACCAAGGCGCCGAGGGCAAGTGACGCCAGTCCGAGCAAGGTGAGTCGCCGCTCGAGATTGAGTGCTCCCTCGTGCGGAGCGGTCCCACCCGAGGACCTACCGCCGCCCTTCGAGCTGTCGCCGGAACCCGAACCGGTGATGGTGTCGCCACCGCCCGACGCGTTTCCGACTGCGTTGACGAGCACGCGTTCCGAGGCGCCGCGAGCGATCAGTGCGCGACCGCCGAACGAGACGTACGCGATGGCAGCGACAACGGCCGCAGCCGCGAAGGTCGAGACGAACAGCAAGGCCGGGCTCGACGGGAGACCGTTCTGGCGCATGACGTCGTTGGTGATCACGCCGAAGATTCCGATGGGGGAGAAGCTGCCCGCCGTTGCGCCCTGGACGACCATGAAGCCCATCAGCATGGGGTGGATCCGGTAGCGGGTGGCGAAGCCCATCGCCACGGGCGCGATGATGGCGACGGCAGCGGGACTGACCGCACCCATGGCGGTCACTGCCGCGCACACCGCGAACATCGCCCACGGCACGAGGGCCACTCGTCCTCTGACCGCCCGCACTGCCGCGTGAATGATCCAGTCGACCGTGCCGTTGTTTCTGGCCAGCGCGAACAGGTAAGTGACACCGACCAGGATGACGAAGAGGCTGGCCGGGAAACCGTCGAGGATCTCGCTGGTATCGACGGTGAAGACCAGTGTTCCGACGACGAAGGCAGCCACCAGGGCAAGCGCACCCATGTTCACCGACCTCACGGTGGATATGACGAACACCAGGACAAGTACTGACAGGGCTATGACATTTGCCATCGAACTCTCAATCCGTTCGCGACCAGCTTGTGGTCTGCATCACTTGGAATTGGCCTAGCCTCTCTGCCACTGCGCCATTTGTCAAGTACACTCCGAGGCATGAATTCGACGTCATCGCCTGGCTCGCGCTCGGGCCTGCCTGGACGATTGAAGCGTCCGCGTCTATACGAGCAGTTGGCCGAGCACATCTCGAATTTCATCGAGGCTCAAGGTCTTTCGCCCGGCGATCGGCTTCCTCCCGAACGCAGCCTGGCTGCCGAACTCGGCGTGAGTCGCGCGTCGCTGGCTCAAGCGCTCGTTGCCCTCGAGATCCGGGGCCGAGTCGAAATCCAGCACGGCAACGGTGCAGTGATTCGTGAAGCTCCGACGCCTGACGCGGGCCGCTCTGCGGACTCGGGAGTGCGGTTGCAAGACCGAACCGTCGACGAACTGACTGCGGCCAGGGAAGCGATCATGGCCGGTCTGGCGCGGGCGGCGGCGTCGAATCCCAACGCTGCGCTGCGGGTCGCGATGCTGACCGACGACGGGACCGCGAGAAACTTCGCCGAGACGTGGCGCTGCGTCAGGCACCTGGCCGGTGGCGGCTTGTTGGCCGATCTCGACGACACCATCGCCCAGCAGGCGGACGTGCCCGAGTCCTCGGCTCGGCTGTCTGCGCGGCTCGATCAGCTCGCTCACCGCATCATCGACGGTGACCCGTCGGGTGCCGCTGACGCTGTTGCGGGAATCCTCTCCGGCACGGCCTGACGAATAACGACGGACGAGCGTCGGAAAAGCGCACGATAACCACTGTGAGCGTGTTCGCTCACGGGAAACTGTGCTGCGACGTAGCCCGGGAACCTGATCGGCAATACGCACGTTGAACACAGTGACGACCGTTCCGACCAAGCGGCACGGCTGCTGGCGGGCATCGATGGGGCCGATCGCGGTAACCTGCAGGTGTCCGGTTGGCAGCCGGAAGGCGACCTGGCAGACCCGCACTCTCGAAAGGACCGGCCACATCGGCCGACCTGTATGAACCGTAAGACTGTGTTCCGTAACGTGCTACTCGTAGCCGTCGTGCTGTTGGTGATCTATGCCTTCAGCTACTTCAGCAACGACACCCGCGACTTCAAGACCGTCGACACCTCGGTCGCGATCTCCCAACTCGACGCCAAGAACGTTGCGTCGGCGCAGATCGACGACCGTGAGCAGCAGGTTCGTCTGTGGCTCAAGAACGGCAACGACGCCACCGACGGTAAGACGCAGATCCTGGCGAAGTACCCCGCGAGTGCGTCGGAGCAGATCTTCGACAAGGTCGAAGGCGCCGGAGCGGACAAGTTCAACACGACGGTCACTCAGGAGAGCTGGCTGACGTCGATCCTTCTGTTCGTGCTGCCGATGATCATTCTGTTCGGCATCTTCTTCTTCGTCATGAACCGGATGCAGGGCGGCGGTGGTCGCGGCGGAGTCATGGGATTCGGTAAGTCGAAGGCCAAGCAGCTCACCAAGGACATGCCGAAAACCACGTTCGCCGACGTCGCCGGTGCGGACGAGGCTGTCGAAGAGCTGTACGAGATCAAGGACTTCCTGCAGAACCCGGCTCGCTACCAGGCGCTCGGCGCCAAGATTCCGCGCGGTGTGCTGCTGTACGGCCCTCCCGGAACCGGTAAGACGCTGCTCGCTCGCGCTGTTGCAGGCGAAGCCGGTGTCCCGTTCTTCACCATCTCCGGTTCGGACTTCGTCGAGATGTTCGTCGGTGTCGGTGCCTCGCGTGTTCGCGACATGTTCGAGCAGGCCAAGCAGAACAGCCCCTGCATCATCTTCGTCGACGAGATCGACGCCGTCGGTCGTCAGCGCGGAGCAGGCCTGGGCGGCGGACACGACGAGCGTGAGCAGACACTCAACCAGTTGCTCGTCGAGATGGACGGCTTCGGTGATCGCACCGGCATCATCTTGATCGCCGCAACCAACCGCCCCGACATCCTGGATCCCGCACTGCTGCGTCCGGGCCGCTTCGATCGCCAGATTCCGGTCGGCGCCCCCGACCTCGCCGGTCGCCGCGCGATCCTGCGCGTGCACTCGCAGGGCAAGCCGATCGATCCCAACGCCGACCTCGAAGGTCTCGCCAAGCGGACCGTCGGCATGTCCGGCGCCGATCTCGCGAACGTCATCAACGAGGCTGCGCTGCTCACCGCTCGCGAAAACGGGACCGTCATCACCGAAGCCTCGCTCGAGGAATCGGTGGACCGTGTTGTCGGTGGACCGCGGCGTAAGAGTCGCATCATCAGCGAGCACGAGAAGAAGATCACGGCATACCACGAGGGCGGTCACACGCTGGCTGCTTGGGCGATGCCTGACATCGAGCCGGTCTACAAGGTCACGATCCTCGCTCGCGGTCGCACCGGCGGTCACGCGATGACGGTGCCCGAGGACGACAAGGGCTTGATGACGCGTTCGGAGATGATCGCTCGTCTCGTCATGGCAATGGGTGGACGCGCCGCCGAGGAGCTCGTGTTCCACGAGCCCACCACCGGAGCGTCGTCCGATATCGACATGGCGACCAAGATCGCCCGCGCAATGGTCACCGAATACGGCATGAGCGCCAAGCTCGGCGCAGTTCGCTACGGACAGGAGGGCGGGGATCCGTTCCTCGGCCGTTCGATGGGCGTCCAGTCCGACTACTCCCACGAGATCGCCCGCGAAATCGACGAAGAGGTGCGCAACCTCATCGAGGCAGCGCACACCGAAGCGTGGGCAATCCTCAACGAGTACCGCGATGCGCTCGACCTCATCGCTACCGAACTGCTCGAGCGTGAGACGTTGACTCGCAAGGACCTCGAGAAGATCCTTGCCGGCGTCGAAAAGCGTCCGCGCATCACGGCTTTCAACGATTTCGGTGGGCGTACGCCTTCGGATCGTCCGCCGGTGAAGACTCCGCGCGAACTCGCAATCGAGCGCGGCGAGACCTGGCCGGAGCCCGCTGCCGCACCTGTTCTCGTCAAGGCAGGCGCACCCAACAACGGTGGTCTCCCCAACAACGGTGGTCTCCCCAACAACGGTGGTCTCCCCAACAACGGCAACCAGGGACCTTCCAACGGCTACGCACAGCCTTCGTACCCACAGCCGAGTGCTCCGCAGCAGACGCCGCAACCGGGAACACCGGACTACGGAGCGCCCGCCGGATGGTCGGCACCGGGTTGGCCTCCGCGTGAGAATCCGTCACCGACGTACCCCGGACAGCAGTCGGGTGGATACACCGGTGGACAGAATCCGACCCCGCCGAACCAGTCGCAGGGCCAGTACGGTCAGCCCCAACACGGTCAGCCCCAGCCCGATCAGGGGCAGTACGGTCAGCCGCATCCGGGCCAGCAGGCGTACCCGGAGCAGCCGCATCCCGGCCGCCGTTACCCCGCGCAGCCCGATTACCCGGTGCAGTACCCGGACGGTGGACCCTTCGCCGATCCGAATCGGGGAAACCCGTCAGGCGAAAACCAGTGGCAGAGCCCCACGCCGGAACAACCGCAGACTCCGCCGCCGCATCATTCGGCTGAGGACGACGGCCCGAGCACCGCTCGCTGGGACGGACCGGACGGATCTCGCTGACCCTGCGCCACTAGGCTCTGCGGCGGGGGACCTGTGAACAATTCTCGAGGAGAGTTCGGTTGTCGGTGAATGATGTGGCCAGTGAACTGGTGTCGCTCGGAACGGGCCGCCCGTTCGATCAGGCGCGGGCAGAGGCTGCCGTACGGGAATTGTTGATCGCGGTCGGTGAAGATCCGGAGCGCCCAGGCCTGCTCGACACGCCGGCCCGGGTTGCGCGCTCGTACAAGGAGATCTTCGCGGGTCTGTACTCCGAGCCCGACGACGCGTTGAACACGACCTTCGACGAGGGTCACCAGGAATTGGTGCTCGTGCGAGACATTCCGATGTTCTCGACGTGCGAGCACCACCTGGTGTCCTTCCACGGCGTCGCCCACGTCGGCTACATCCCGGGAAAGTCGGGCAAGGTCACCGGTTTGTCGAAGCTCGCGCGCGTCGTCGATCTGTACGCCAAGCGTCCGCAGGTTCAAGAACGCCTGACCAGTCAGATCGCGGATGCTTTGATGCGCAAGCTCGACCCCCGTGGAGCCATCGTCGTCATCGAAGCCGAGCATCTCTGCATGGCGATGCGCGGTATCCGCAAGCCCGGAGCCAGCACGACCACGTCTGCGGTTCGTGGGCTCCTGCAATCCAGCGCGGCCTCACGGTCCGAAGCGCTGGACCTCATCCTGCGTAAGTGAGCGAGATGTCCGCGGCTCCCGTTGCAGGCAGCGATCCGGCCCGGATGGTCGTGATGGGGATTCTGAACGTCACCGCCGATTCGTTTTCCGACGGTGGTCAATTTCTCGATCGTGACGCGGCGATCGCTCGCGGGCTCGAACTGCAACGCATAGGCGTCGACATCGTCGACGTCGGCGGCGAGTCGACGCGCCCGGGAGCCACCCGCGTCGATCCGAAACTCGAGGCTGATCGTATTGCCCCGGTGATCGAAGAACTCGTGGCAGCAGGAATCCGCGTCAGTGTCGACACGATGCGCGCTTCCGTCGCCGCCGCCGCGATCGAAGCGGGTGCAGGGATCGTCAACGACGTATCGGGTGGTCGCGCAGACCCCGACATGGCATCCGTTGTGGCCGACGCCGGAGTGCCCTGGATTCTCATGCATTGGCGCTCGGCCGGTGACTACGTCCATCGTGGCAGCGCCGATCAGTACGACCACGTGGTCCGCGACGTCCGTGACGAACTGCTGTCGCAGGTCGATCTGGCGTTGAAGGCCGGTGTCGATTCGTCGTCGATCATCCTCGACCCCGGCCTCGGGTTCGCGAAGAACGCCGACCACAACTGGGCACTGTTGCGAGCACTACCCGAGTTCAACGCGACCGGATTCCCGGTGCTCGTCGGAGCCTCCCGCAAGCGTTTCCTCGGGTCTCTGCTCAGCGATCCCGACGGCAATCCCCGTCCGCCCGGTGGGCGCGAGACTGCGACGGCCGTGGTCTCCGCGCTTGCGGCGCGTGAGGGTGCCTGGGGAGTTCGGGTGCACGACGCACAAGCCTCGCTCGACGCCATTGCCGTGGTCGACGCCTGGAACCGTGGACGAGAAAGGGCCTGACATGGGGGACCGAATCGAATTGCGCGGACTGAAGGTTCGCGGCACCCACGGAGTGTTCGACCACGAGAAGCGTGACGGTCAGGACTTCTTCATCGACATCACCGTGTGGATGGACCTGGCTCCAGCCGCAGCGTCGGACGACCTGACTCAGACTCTGCACTACGGCGAGTTGGCGGAGGCCGCCGCAGCCATCGTCGCCGGCCCGTCGCGCGATCTCATCGAGACCGTCGCTGCGGAGATCGCGGACGACGTCATGAAGGATTCGCGGGTCGAGAGCGTCGAGGTCGTGGTCCACAAACCGTCGGCACCGATTCCGCTGGTTTTTGCGGACGTTGCCGTCGTCGCACATCGGACCCGATCGGCATGACGCGCGCTGTTCTGTCGATCGGTTCCAACATCGGCGACAGCGTGGCTCACCTGCAGTCCGTTGTCGACAGGTTGGGCAGCGCCGTCGTTGCTGTCTCACCGGTCTACTCGACCGCGCCGTGGGGTGGCGTCGAGCAGCAGGATTTCTACAACGCGGTGGTGGTGGTCGACGATCCCGAAGCCGATGCCGCTGAATGGCTTCGCCGCTCGCAAGCTCTCGAGGAAGCCGCAGACCGGGTGCGCGAACAGCGGTGGGGGCCACGGAGCCTGGACGTGGACGTAGTCGACTGCGAAGGCGTCGTCAGTTCCGATCCCGTGCTCACACTTCCGCATCCGCGCGCGCATCTTCGGGCATTCGTTCTCGTTCCCTGGCTGGACGTCGAGCCTGACGCGACGCTGATCGTCGACGGCCAGAAGTTGCCGGTGGCACAAATTCTCGACGGCCTCGATCGCACTGAGCGCGAAGGTGTCCGCACTACCGATGTGGTGCTTGCGCGGTGACCGAAAACGACAAGGGTTTGAAGCCGACCCGGGTCAGTGAACTCGCGGTACTCGCCGCAGTGGCGGCCGTGGCCACCTGGATTCTGATTCGCGTGTTCTACGGTTCGATGCCGCCCATCCCTGTTTGTGCGGGAGCGTCGCTGTACTTCGTGGCCGTTGCCGAGGCCGTCTTCGCTTTTGTCATTCGTTCACGCGTCAAAAACCGGCAGGTCGGCGACGGGCTCAGACAGCTTCATCCGATCACCGCCGCCCGAGCGCTGGCATTGGCCAAAGCATCCGCTTTGGTCGGTTCAGCTACCGTCGGTGTCTGGGTCGGAGTGCTGGTGTATCTCATCCCACAGCGCTCGGTTCTGCAGGCTGCAGCCTCCGACACGCCGGGCGCGTGGGTGGGGTTGGGCGCCGCAATTGCGCTGGTAGCGGCAGCTCTGTGGCTCGAACATTGTTGCAAGACGCCGGAAGATACACCTGACGAGCCCGCGCACTGACAGCCTGGTCGGCAAATCACCCACCGAGGTACGTGGCGACCCCGGTCTCGGCAAGTACCCTGGCAACCATGACAAATTCTGGTCGATCGAAGTCTGCGCGCCGAAGCAAGCGCAGCGCGAGCCAGATGATCATTGCTGCTCTTCTGGCACTTGCTGTCATTGCTTCGCTGTTTCTGATCTTCAGCAACAGCGTTCAGCTTCTTCGGGTGGGTCTGGTCGTCGCTCTGTGGGCAGCCACCCTCGGCGCTATCGCCATGACCAAGTATCGGCGTGAGTCGGCACTGGACAAAGCCAAGGTTGCCGATCTCCAGACCGTCTACGAACTGCAGCTCGAACGTGAAATTTCTGCTCGACGCGAGTACGAGCTGAGCGTCGAAGGTCGCGTGCGACGTGAGGTGACCGCGGACGCGGAGGAGCTGGCCGGGCTGCGCGCCGAACTGGTGGCGCTGCGCCGAAACCTCGAAGCACTGTTCGAAGGTGGACTGCTGCCCGAACAGACCGCGCTCAAGACCGATTCGACGCGAGTGCCGGAACTCGGCGGTAGTTCGTACGGCGCGTACCAGCCGGCACCGTCGGGGTTGTACGTTCCCGGTGCCGGCCAGAGCGGACCCAGCCAACCGACACCGAACGTCGGCGGCTTGGCATCGCCCAACGACGATCCGGTGACTGCTGAGACGACCGTCGTGTTCGCTGAGACGTCGTGGCGTGACAGCAGCTTCGTGGCGCCTCGCGTCATTCCGACGCAGAAGTCGCAAGAAACGCAGAAGCCCCAGAGCGGGAACCAAGCACCGAGTTCTCCGGTGAGTTCCTCACCGACACGAACGGTGAAAGACGTTCCGGTGAAGAAGGATCCGGAGCCGGTCGCGCCGGTCGAGCCGGAAGTCAAGGCTCCCACCCAGGCCCCGAAGATCGAAGACGCCGTCATCGAAGACGCTGTCGTCGAAGAGGTGCCCGAGGTTGTCCCCGAAGTTGTCGCGGAAGGTGAACCCGAACCCGCTGCGGAGCCTGATGCCGAGCCGCGCCGTCGTCGCCGTGCTGCCCCGGAGGATGCCGCCAGCGGTGCTCATTCCAACGGATTGACCGTCGCCGAAATCATGGCAAACCTGAGTTCGAACAATCCGTCCGAAGGCTCCGGTCGACGTCGTCGCCGAGAGGACTGAGTCGCAGATCACTCGCCCGGCCATGGCATGACGGTTCGGGCGAAGGATATCCTCGGACGCAGAACGTCTGGTACCCGCCGAGCGGGACTGGAACGAACGAGAGGAATCCGGTGACTTCCTTCGGGATCACTAATGGACCTGCACCTGCGCGATTGACGGTAGGAATTGTCTCCGCAGGCCGGGTCGGAACAGCTGTCGGTGCCGCATTGGAGCGAGCCGGTCATGTTGTCAGCGCTTGCTCCGCCGTCTCCAGCGCCTCGGTCGCCCGCGCTGTGAAGCGGCTTCCCGATACCGAAATTCTTCCGGCTGCCGACGTCGCAGCTCGCTCCGAGCTGCTGATTCTCGCCGTTCCTGACGACCAGCTTGCGGATCTTGTTCGAGGTCTCGCGGCCACCCAGGCCGTCAAGCCGGGCACGCTCGTCGCCCATACGTCCGGTGCCAACGGCATCGCGATCCTGGCCCCGCTGACCGAACTGGGCGCGCTGCCCTTGGCCATCCATCCGGCGATGACGTTCACCGGTCACGACGAGGACACTGCGCGTCTGTCGTCGGCATGCTTCGGAATCACTGCTGCCGACGACATCGGATACGCGATCGCGCAGTCACTGGTTCTCGAGATCGGCGGCGAGCCCGTCCGAGTACGCGAGGAGAACCGCGCGCTGTACCACGCGGCACTGGCGCACGGCAGTAATCACCTGGTCACGCTCGTGGTCGACGCCGTCGAGGCGCTGCGAGCGTCGTTGCAGGGTGACGAGCTGCTCGGTCAGCAGTTGGTCGACGGAGATCCGGGTGGGGTGGCCGAGCGTGTCCTGCAGCCGCTGCTGTCGGCGGCCTTGGACAACGCGCTACGACGCGGTCCCTCGGCGTTGACCGGCCCGGTGGCACGCGGTGACGCTGCTGCCGTCGACACACATTTGCGCGTACTGACAGACCTGGATCCGGAGCTCGCTGCCGGCTATCGAGCGATGTCCTTGCGATCGGCCCAGCGGGTGGGCGCCCCCACCGAATTGTTCGACATCTTGACTGAAACGGGAGGTGACCGTCGTGAGTGATCTGCAGGGCGGATACAAGCGCGGCGAACTGACGGTGCACCACGATCCGGACAAGCTTCGGCGCGTCTCGCGGGCACTGCGCGGTGTCGGGCGTCAGGTGGCGCTCGTTCCGACGATGGGTGCGCTGCACGCCGGCCACATCGAACTGGTTCGTCAGGCCAAGGTCACCGGCGCGGTCGTGATCGTTTCCATCTTCGTGAACCCGCTGCAGTTCGGTGCCGGCGAAGACTTGGACGCGTACCCACGCACTCTCGATGCGGATCTCGACCTGCTTCGCGCCGAGGGCGTCGAATTGGTGTTCGCGCCGAGCGTCAAGACGATGTACCCGCGTGGTCAGCGCACCACCATCGTGCCCGGGCCGTTGGGCAGCGAACTCGAAGGCGGCGCACGCCCGACGCACTTCGCAGGAATGTTGACGGTTGTGGCGAAGCTGCTGCAGATCGCGGCACCCAATCACGCGTACTTCGGTGAGAAGGACTACCAGCAGCTGACGCTCATTCGTCAGATGGTGTGGGATCTCAACTTCGACGTACAGATCATCGGCGTTCCGACGGTCCGCGAGTTCGACGGCCTCGCGTTGTCCTCTCGCAACCGCTACCTCGACGAGAGCCAGCGCACCGCAGCGGTCGCGCTGTCCGCAGCTCTGATCGCCGGTGCGCACGCGGCGGCCGGGGGCGCGGAAGCAATTCTGGAAACCGCACGCGCTGTTCTGGCAGCTGTTCCGGAAATCGAGGTCGACTACCTCGAGGTGCGGGGCGTAGATCTGGGCCCCGCGCCCGAGCGAGGCGACGGCCGGCTGTTGGTGGCCGCCAAGCTCGGAACCACCCGTTTGATCGACAACGTCGGTGTCGCGGTGGGAACCGGGTTCCTCGAGCGTGACACCGACCCATCCGCCGACGCCATCGACGACCTGCTGTCTCACTGAGCACTTTTCACGAGTAAGGACCTGGATATGTTTCGCACGATGATGAAGTCGAAGATCCACCGCGCCACAGTGACTCACGCCGACCTGCATTACGTCGGTTCCGTCACGGTCGATCAGGATCTGATGGACGCCGCAGACCTCCTCGAAGGCGAACAGGTGTGCATCGTCGACATCGACAACGGTGCGCGTCTCGAGACGTACGTCATCGCCGGCGAGCGCGGCACTGGTGTCATCGGAATCAACGGTGCGGCAGCGCATCTGGTCAAGCCGGGCGATCTGGTCATCCTCATCGCCTACGGCGTGATGAACGAGCAGGAAGTCAAGGACTACTCCCCGCGCGTTGTCTTCGTCGATGCCGACAACAAGCAGATCGAACTCGGCTCCGACCCGGCTCACGCGCCGGAGGGTTCGGGTCTGATCACCCCGCGCATGCTGTCGACACTCGAGGCCTCGCGCGAATCCAGCCTGGTGTAATCCATGCTGCTCACGGTCGACGTGCGGAACACCAATATCGTTCTGGGATTGTTCTCCGGGACTGGTGAGTATTCGAAGCTGTTGCAGGACTGGCGAATGCGAACCGACCCTCGGATGACTGCCGACGAGTTGGCGTTGACCTTCCGTGGGCTGTTGGGTACTCATGTCGATGAGATCACCGGCGTTGCGGCGCTGTCGACAGTGCCGTCCGTCTTGCGTGAAATCCGCGTGATGCTGGAGCGGTACTGGGGTCACGTTCCCCATGTGGTGGTCGAACCGGGTATTCGCACCGGTGTGCCACTGCTGGTGGACAACCCCAAAGAGGTGGGAGCCGACCGGATCGTCAACAGTCTTGCCGCTCACCATCTTTACGAGGGCCCGTGCATTGTCGTGGATTTCGGTACGTCGACCTGTGTCGACGTCGTTTCCGCCAAGGGTGAGTTTCTGGGCGGCTGCATCGCGCCCGGACTCGAGATCTCCACCGATGCCTTGGCGTCGCAGTCCGCTGCGCTGCGCAAGGTCGAATTGGTGCGCCCGCGTTCGGTGGTCGGCAAGAACACCGTCGAATGCATGCAGTCCGGTGCGGTATTCGGCTTTGCCGGCCTCGTTGACGGATTGGTCAACCGCGTACGCGACGAACTACCGGAGTTCGGTGGTGACGACGTCTCCGTGATCGCAACGGGGGACAGCGCACCGCTGATCATCCCCGAATCCGACACTATCGATCACCTCGAACGGGACCTCACTCTCGAGGGGCTGAGGTTGGTCTTCGAGCGCAATCAGGCGCGTCGTGGATCCGGTCGACGACCCGTCGCCTGATCGACGGTTTTGCTCCAGCAGTTTCGCGATTGCGAAAGTTGTGCCACAATGGTGCTCGTGAATCGCTGCATGGGTGCTCAGGAGTGTTGTCGAGGCTGACCGCTGCCTTGACCATTCACATTCCTTGGAGCTAGCTCGTGCTATCCACATATTCTGTAGATCTCTCTGTTTTGGCCCCGACTCTTACTGCTGACCTCGCTGTTTCCGCAGGTCGTAGCTCTAATCGTGGGGCGTCTGGACGTCGTCCGAGTGGTGCGTCGTTGCCCACCCGCCTTCGCCCGGCCGATTTGCTGCGACTGACCGACGAGGGAGCGAACGGCGTGCTCGACGGCCGTTTCGATCACCTCATCCCCGATGCCTTCCCGACGCTCGACCGTTGGTCCACCCGCTTGCACGCGGACGACGACGTCGATGTGTGGCTCATCAGCTGGGTACCCGAACGCAATACCGAATTGCACGACCACGCAGGCTCGTTCGGCGCATTGACCGTCCTCAGCGGTTCTCTCACCGAATTCCGTTGGGCCGGTGACGCCCTGGTGGAGCGCCAGCTCGACGCCGGCGATCAGGCTTCGTTCCCGCTCGGATGGGTTCACGATGTCGTGCGTTCGACCGATGCTCCCGGCGCTCCGGTCGAAATCAGCTCTGATGCACCGACTCTGAGTGTTCATGCCTACTCGCCGCCGCTGACCGCAATGTCCTACTACGAAGTGACGGATCACCGGACGCTTCGCCGCACCCGTACCGAGCTGACCGACCTGCCCGAGGGGGGCACCAAATGACCATCGACCAAATGCTCGACGACGCTCGCGCACAGATCGATCGCATGTACGTTTTTCAGCTCACCGAAGCCTTTCACCGCGGAGCAATCTTCGTCGACATTCGTCCGCAGGCGCAGCGCGCCATCGAGGGAACTCTCCCCGGCGCACTCGCGATCGAGCGGAACGTGCTCGAGTGGCGCCTCGACCCCACCAGCAGCGCGCACCTCGCGCTGGCCACCGACCACGACGTCGAGTGGGTCATCGTCTGCTCCGAGGGCTACACCTCGAGCCTGGCCGCAGCGTCGTTGCAGCAGCTCGGCCTGCACAAGGCCACCGATCTGGTGGGCGGATACCAGGCGATCAAGGCTGCAGGTTTGCTCGGTGCGCTCAGCGGAGTGCGTCATTGCTCCCGCGAGTTGGCCGCTGTTTCCGCTCACTGACCCGTTTGCTGTGCGCCTTTATTAACCGCGGGCGGTTAATAAAGGCGCACAGCAGGTCTGGCGATAGATCTTCGGACTCACTCCGTGATGGCGGGTGAAGGCCGTCGTGAGGGCGAAGGGGCTCGAGTAACCGACTTCTCGGGCGATCGACGACACCGTTCGTGCCGGGTCTGCGAGCAGATCCGCGGCCACGGACATACGCCATTCAGTCAGATAACCAACCGGCCCGATGCCCATGAGGTTGGTGAACCGGCGAGCGAAAGCTGCTCGCGAACTGCCGGCTTCCTGAGCCAAACTCGCGACTGTCCAGGGATGTTCGGGCCGATTGTGTATGAGCCGCAAGGCATGCCCGATGACGCGATCTTCGTATGCCTTGATCCATCGCGGTGATCGATCCGGATTCTCGGCGAACCACGTACGGACCGCCGAGATCAGGACCAGGTCCAGGAGTCGGTCCAACAAGACTTCCTGCCCTGGCCCATCGGAGGCGATCTGTTGTTCCAGAAGCGTTGTCATCGGCGCAGTTTCGATGCTGCCTCGGACCACCGCGACGGGTGTCAGGCTGTCGAGGATCTGGCGGCTGACGTAGGAGTCCAAACGATATGTGCCCGTGAGCATGACGGTTTCGCCGCTCGTCGAGTTGCCCCACGTGCGAACCCCGAGCACTGACATGTCCTCGAGTGGTGAGCCGTCGACCGCGGCGCAGTTCTGCGCTTCGTCGATGAGTACGTGAACCGGGGTGCCGGGCTGATCGGCGACTGTATACGGATCGGGGCCGCGCAGAAGTGCCACGTCGCCGGCCTCGAGATTCTCGGTCTGGCCGGTGTCGGAGACGACGACTGCGGTGCCGCGAACCAGAACCAGCACGGTGACGGGTGCGTGGTCCTCGATACGCAACGACCACGGTGGATCGAGCAACGAGCGCAGCAGAAAAGCGCCCTCCGCCCGCGATCCGGCCAGCATCATCGACAATGCATCCATGATTCGACGGTAGACGCTGGCGTATGTTTTTACGACCTTCGACTATGGAGCGTATCGCCGTCGCGCGGTCGAATGAAGACATGACTACAACAGGTGACATTCAATCGGCAGTAGTGATCGGTGGTACCGGCAAGACCGGTGCGCGCGTGGCTCACAGGCTCACCGCGGCGGGCGTGCGGACCCGAATCGCGTCGAGAACCTCCGGGACGCTTTTCGAGTGGAACGATCAGACGACGTGGCAGCCCGCTGTGTCCGGTGTCGACGCGGCATACGTGGCGTATGCGCCGGATCTTGCGGTGCCGGAATCGAGCACGCACATCGAGGAGTTGGCGAATCTCGCGTATCGCGAAGGCGTCAGGCGAATGGTGCTCCTGTCCGGTCGGGGTGAACCGGCAGCGCAGAAGGCCGAGCGGGTGCTGGCCGACAGTGGCCTGGAATGGGCTGTGGTGCGGGCCAGTTGGTTTGCCCAGAATTTCAGTGAAGGGTATCTGCTCGACCCGATTCGAGAAGGCCACCTGGCACTTCCGACAGGTGGGGTGGGGGAGCCGTTCATCGACGTCGACGATCTCGCTGACGTGGCGGTGGCCGCGTTGACTCGAACCGAACTCCTCGGCCGAGTCCTCGAGGTGACAGGTCCGGAGTTACTCACTTTCGCGGAGGCCGTTGAGGCGATTTCGACGGCGTCGGGTCGCGCGGTGGAGTTCGAAAGAATTGGACTGCAACAATTTTCCGACAGCATGACGGAAGTCGGCATCCCGAGCGACGTCGTGGAGTTGCTTACGTACCTGTTCGCCGAGGTTCTCGACGGACGGAATCAAAGCGTGACCGGAGTAGTCGAAGTGGTCCTGGACAGGCCCGCTCGAGATTTCACCACATTTGCCGCCGAGGTCGCTCGAACGGGGGTTTGGTCATGAAGAAGTCCGAGGTCATTCTGGAGCTGCTGGTCGGCGTGACTGCGCTCGGCGCGCTCGTCGCCGGTGGTGCGTTGTTTGCTTTCTCTTCCTTTGTGATGCCCGCCCTGCGATCGGTGGACACTCATACCGCGATCACGTCGATGCAGGCGATCAACGTCGAAGCACCGCGGAGCGCCTTGATGCTGCCCCTCGTCGGATCGGCGCTCACCGCGATCGCCGCCGGAATCTGGGCATCGATCTCCAGGCCGAACGGTTGGATGCTCGCGGTCGTCGGTTGCGTCGGCGTCCTCGTTTCCTTCGTGGTGACCGCGATTTACCACGTCCCGCGTAACGACGCTTTTGCCTCGGTGAGCGCTACCGACGCAGCCGCATGGGTGTCGTACGAGGCGGGGTGGACGATGTGGAATCACGTCAGGGTTGCGCTGTACCTCCTGTCGGGAATCGTGCTCGCGGTGGCCGCGGTGCTACCAGCAACAAACGCGGTGGACACGGCCCAGTAGTCTTGTACCCCGTGAGTGATGTAGAAGCCCAGCCAGTCGACGACACCCCCGAGCAGCTCCGTATCCGGCGCGAAAAGCGTGAACGGATCCTCGCGCAGGGGCAGGAGGCGTACCCGGTTTCGGTCGATCGCACCCACACGCTTGCGCAGATCCGCGCGGAGTACCCGGAACTCGAGCCGGACACGGCGACTGGTGTGCTGGTCGGCGTCGTCGGCCGCGTCATCTTCATGCGCAACACCGGCAAGCTGTGCTTCGCGACTCTGCAAGAGGGCGACGGCACCCAGCTGCAGGCCATGATCAGCCTCGCCGGTGTCGGCGAAGAGGCACTGGCTGCCTGGAAGTCCGACGTCGACCTCGGTGACTTCGTCTTCATCCACGGCGAGGTCATCAGCTCCCGTCGCGGCGAGCTCAGCGTGATGGCCGACGCCTGGCAGATCGCATCCAAGTCGCTGCGCCCCCTGCCGGTTGCGCACAAGGAAATGAGCGAAGAGTCCCGGGTGCGTCAGCGCTACGCGGATCTGATCGTTCGCCCCGAGGCTCGTGACAACGCCCGCAAGCGCGTCGCTGTCGTCCGCGCGCTGCGCAATGCTCTCGAGAGCCGCGGCTTCCTCGAGGTCGAGACGCCGATGCTGCAGACGCTGCACGGCGGCGCGGCAGCTCGCCCGTTCGTCACGCACTCGAACGCCCTCGACATCGATCTGTACCTGCGTATCGCGCCGGAACTGTTTCTCAAGCGTTGCGTTGTCGGCGGCATCGAGAAGGTCTTCGAGATCAACCGCAACTTCCGCAACGAGGGCGTCGACTCCACCCACTCTCCCGAGTTCGCGATGCTCGAGACGTACGAGGCCTACGGCACGTACGACGATTCCGCGAAGATGATTCGTGAGCTCGTCCAGGAAGTTGCGCAGGAAGCGTTCGGCACGCAGGTCCTCACCCTCGCCGACGGTACCGAGTACGACGTCAGCGGCGAGTGGCAGGTTCTCGAGATGTACCCGTCGTTGTCGGCGGCCATCGGCACCGAGGTCACCCCGGATACGACGGTCGACGAGCTTCTTGCTTTGGCGGAGAAGGTCGGCCTCGAGATTCCCAAGGACAAGGGTTACGGCCACGGCAAGCTCGTCGAGGAACTGTGGGAGCACCAGTGCGGCGATCAGCTGTACGTGCCGACGTTCGTCCGCGACTTCCCGGTCGAGACGTCGCCCCTGACCCGAGATCACCGCAGCAAGAAGGGTGTCACCGAGAAGTGGGACCTGTACATCCGCGGATTCGAGTTGGCGACCGGCTACTCCGAACTTGTCGACCCGGTGATCCAGCGTGAGCGCTTTGTCGACCAGGCGCGCCTCGCGTCGGCCGGCGACGACGAAGCGATGGTGCTGGACGAGGAGTTCCTCGCCGCGATGGAACAGGGCATGCCGCCGACCACCGGCACCGGCATGGGAATCGATCGACTGCTGATGGCTTTGACGGGTCTCGGTATTCGCGAGACGATCCTCTTCCCGATCGTCCGTCCGTCCGCTCGCTAGATTCACTTCGATCAGGGTTCGGCCGCACACGTTGCGGCCGAACCTTTTTCAGTTGGGGCGCTCCCGAGGGATTCGATTTGTTCCCGACGATATTCGCCTGCCGCTGCTCGTTCCGAGTGGTGACGGAGTTCTGCGGTAGCTTCGGGCTCTGCGCGTTCAGCGCATCGTAGTTCCCGATTCGAAGTGGGACTCGGAAGAGGTGTTTTCTCGCGCCGTCTTCTGTCATGATCCCCCGCTGGATGCATCCCCCAATGCGTCGTAAGGAGCGAATCGGCACTGTCCTTTTCACAAGACAAGTCGACTGGCATACCCGGCGGCGATCAGTCCCAATCATCCGGACGAGCCAAGACAGGACGTTTGTCCAGGTGCTATTGTCGCTGCTTATCGAAGGATCTGGGGAGGAATGGTCGTGGTGAAAAAGGTTGTCGTCACGATGGTTGACGATCTGGATAAGAAATCGCCCGCTGACGAAACTGTCGAGTTTTCCGTCGACGGAGTTGCGTACGAAATCGATCTCACCGCCGCCAATGCCGCGGAACTGCGCGATGCACTGAAAAAGTGGATTCCCCATGCGAGAAAGTCGAATTCCGCAAAATCGGCCAACGGATCGGTGGCCAAGTCTCGCCCAGTTGCCGACCGCGATCAGAGTGCCGCCATCCGCGAATGGGCCAAGGGCGCCGGCTTCGAGATTTCGGCCCGCGGTCGTATTTCGACCGAGGTGCGCCGAGCCTACGAAAAGGCCGTCTGAAATGGATCGCGAATGGATTCGGGCGCATTTTGCCGAAACGGATTGATAACGCGTTCTAGTTTGTTAGCGTCTGCACGGTTCGCATCTCTCGTAGAGGAGTCGGTCGTGCGCAGAATCAGGTTGTTCGGGGGAGCGGTTCTTGCCGCGGTGATGCTCATCGGGTTCAGTTCCGTGGCGTCGGCTCAGGCTCCGTTGCCCGTGCCCAATGCATTCCTTGCGGGAGTTCCTCAGGAGTTGGGAAATCCTGGCGGTTCAGCTCCCGGATCCAATGACTTTTCGTGTAAACCGACTGCCGAACATCCCAATCCGGTTGTGCTCGTTCACGGAACGGGTGGAAACAGGCAGACCAACTGGGCCACCTATGCGCCGTTGCTCGCCAACGAGGGCTACTGCGTCTTCGCGCTGACGTACGGCAACTTCCCCGAGCAGCCATGGCCGTTGTCGGCCATCGGTGGAATGCAGGAAATTCCCTCCAGCGCAGCACAATTGTCGAAATTCGTCGATCAAGTACTGGGTGCCACGGGCGCAACGTCGGTAGATCTGATCGGACATTCGCAGGGCACCATCATCAACGGGTACTACGCGAAGTTCCTCGGCGGTGCCGACAAAGTGGACAACATCGTCTCGGTGGCGTCGCTGTGGAAGGGGACGCTCGGAAACGAGCAGGCAAGTATCGGCCGCAGCCTTCGCGAACTCGGAGTATCCGAGGCAGCGCAGGCCGGATTCCCGATCTGCAAGGCGTGTCTGAACATGGGGGCCGGTTCGGAGTTCATCGAAAATCTCCGTGCGGGAGGCGTTTACGCGCCGGGCGTTCACTACACGAACATCACGACGCGCTACGACGAACTGGTGCTGCCGTACACAAACGGACTGGAGCCCGGGCCCAACGCCACCAACATCGTCGTCCAGGACGGTTGTGAGCAAGACATCTCCGATCACCTCGCCATCGCGGCATCGCTGCGCGCTGCGACTTTTGCTCTCAATGCACTCGACCCCGCGCACCAGCGGCCGGTACCGTGCAACTCGGTATTGCCCGTCGTGGGTTGAGCAACATGTGGAGGCCTTCGGTGGGGATTCGAACATGCGTGGGCGCTCTCGCTCTGGCCGGAGCCGTAGCTGCGACCGCCACACCGCTTGCGTCGGCGAACGAACCTCTTCCCGTTCCGTTCGGTTTCTTCAGTGGAATCGCCCTCGAAGCGACCAACCCGGGCGGATCGGCCCCCGGCACCAACGACTTCTCGTGCAGGCCTTCCGCTGCTCATCCTGATCCCGTCGTTCTGGTGCACGGGACGGCGGCCAACCGTCAGACAAATTGGGGCGTACTCGCACCCGTGCTGGCCAACGAGGGGTACTGCGTTTTCGCGCTCACCTTCGGGAATCGAACGGACCAGCCGTGGCCGATTTCCGCAGCCGGCGGCCTCGCACCACTCGGAGACAGCGCAGGGCAGTTGGCGGAGTTCGTCGACCAAGTCCTTACCGCGACCGGTAGTTCGAAGGTGGACCTGATCGGACACTCCCAAGGGACGACGGTCAGTGCGTACTACGCCAAGTTCCTCGGCGGCGACGCGAAGGTTTCCAAGATCGTCTCCATCGCTCCGTTGTGGGACGGCTCGGAGGTCGGCCCTCCGGAAGGCGTCGGCGGACCGGATTTCGACAACGCCACCTTCGTGACCGAACTGCGCGACGCGGGCGTCTACTCCGATGACGTCGAGTACACCAACATCGTCACCCGATTCGATCAAGTAGTCGTTCCGTACAGCAGCGGAATACTGGCCGCGTCGAATGCGTCGAACATAGTTGTTCAGGACGGCTGCGAACAGGACCTGTCGGATCACATCGCGTTGGTGGCGTCGGCGCAAACGGCGACTCTGACGCTCAACGCGCTGGATCCGTCGAATCCGCGTGAGGTGCCGTGCACTCGGGTACTCCCGATATTCGGCTGATCAGGCGTCGAAAATCGCTGTTCGCTTCAGGCGTACAGGAACCGGGAAACGATTCCCTCAGCTGCGACGTTGTGAACGGTAAGCAGTCCGGCTTCCGCCGCCAATCGGGTGGAGGAGCAGCAGGTGGACTTCGCGCCCTCTAGAGTAATAAGTGGGGTCGTGCAACCTTTGTCGATTCGTGGACGTCAGTCCGCTGACCGGCGAGGCGATCAGTCTGTAGTGCCGGAGCGAAACGCGGCGACCAGGGACGAGACATCCGGTCTCGAACCTGCCCGCCGGAGAGTGTGAGGGAGAGCGATGTTCGAGAGGTTCACCGATCGCGCGCGGCGCGTTGTTGTCCTGGCTCAAGAAGAAGCCAGGATGCTCAACCACAACTACATCGGCACGGAGCACATCCTTCTCGGCCTCATTCACGAGGGCGAAGGTGTTGCAGCCAAGTCGTTGGAGTCGTTGGGTATCTCCCTCGAGGGAGTCCGCAGCCAGGTCGAGGAGATCATCGGCCAGGGCCAGCAGGCTCCGTCCGGTCACATCCCCTTCACACCGCGCGCCAAGAAAGTCCTCGAGCTGAGTCTGCGCGAAGCGCTGCAGCTCGGACACAACTACATCGGTACGGAGCACATCCTGCTCGGTCTCATCCGTGAGGGTGAGGGCGTGGCAGCCCAGGTTCTGGTCAAGCTCGGTGCCGATCTCAACCGCGTCCGCCAGCAGGTCATCCAGCTGCTGTCGGGCTACCAGGGCAAGGAGCCCACCGAAACCGGTGGCACCCGCGGAGAGGCCGGCACGCCGTCCACCTCGCTCGTGCTCGACCAGTTCGGTCGCAACCTGACGCAAGCTGCCCTCGAAGGCAAGCTGGACCCGGTCATCGGCCGCTCGAAGGAAATCGAGCGCGTCATGCAGGTTCTCTCGCGTCGTACCAAGAACAACCCGGTCCTCATCGGTGAACCCGGTGTCGGTAAGACCGCTGTGGTCGAGGGCCTGGCTCAGGCAATCGTCAACGGCGAGGTCCCCGAGACCCTCAAGGACAAGCAGCTGTACACGCTCGACCTCGGGTCGCTCGTGGCCGGCAGCCGTTACCGCGGTGACTTCGAAGAGCGCCTGAAGAAGGTTCTCAAGGAAATCAACACCCGCGGCGACATCATCCTGTTCATCGACGAGCTGCACACCCTCGTGGGTGCGGGCGCGGCCGAGGGCGCTATCGACGCGGCCTCCATCCTCAAGCCCAAGCTCGCCCGTGGTGAGCTGCAGACCATCGGTGCCACCACTCTCGACGAGTACCGCAAGTACATCGAGAAGGATGCCGCTCTCGAGCGTCGTTTCCAGCCCGTCCAGGTGGGCGAGCCGACCGTCGAGCACACCATCGAGATCCTCAAGGGTCTTCGTGACCGCTACGAGGCTCACCACCGTGTATCCATCACGGACGGTGCTCTGGTGGCAGCGGCGACGCTGGCCGACCGCTACATCAACGACCGCTTCTTGCCGGACAAGGCGATCGACCTCATCGACGAGGCGGGCGCGCGAATGCGCATCCGTCGGATGACTGCACCGCCGGACCTGCGCGAATTCGACGATCGCATCGCCGACGCGCGTCGCGAGAAGGAGTCCGCGATCGACGCGCAGGACTTCGAGAAGGCCGCGAACCTGCGTGACAAGGAGAAGACCCTCGTTGCTCAGCGCGCTGAGCGTGAGAAGCAGTGGCGTGCGGGAGACCTGGACGTCATCGCCGAGGTCGACGACGAGCAGATCGCCGAGGTTCTGGGCAACTGGACCGGCATCCCCGTCTTCAAGCTCACCGAGGAGGAGACCACTCGTCTGCTCCGCATGGAAGAGGAACTGCACAAGCGGATCATCGGCCAGGAAGAGGCAGTCAAGTCCGTCTCGAAGGCGATCCGTCGTACGCGTGCAGGTCTGAAGGATCCCAAGCGTCCCTCGGGCTCGTTCATCTTCGCCGGCCCGTCCGGTGTCGGTAAGACCGAGCTCGCGAAGTCGCTCGCCAACTTCCTGTTCGGTGACGACGACGCTCTGATCCAGATCGACATGGGCGAGTTCCACGACCGCTTCACCGCTTCGCGTCTGTTCGGTGCCCCTCCCGGGTACGTCGGATACGAAGAGGGCGGCCAGCTCACCGAGAAGGTGCGCCGCAAGCCGTTCAGCGTTGTGCTGTTCGACGAGATCGAGAAGGCACACCAGGAGATCTACAACACCCTCCTGCAGGTGCTCGAGGACGGCCGTCTCACCGACGGTCAGGGACGTACCGTCGACTTCAAGAACACGGTGCTGATCTTCACGTCCAACCTCGGTACGTCGGACATCTCCAAGGCAGTCGGCCTGGGCTTCAGCTCGGGAACGGGCACGGAGTCGAACTACGAGCGCATGAAGCTCAAGGTTCACGACGAGCTGAAGAAGCACTTCCGTCCCGAGTTCTTGAACCGTATCGACGACATCGTCGTCTTCCACCAGCTCACGAACGAGCAGATCGTTCAGATGGTCGACCTGATGCTCGCTCGCGTCGAGGCGGCACTCAAGAACAAGGACATGGCCATGGAGGTCACCGACAAGGCCAAGTCGCTTCTGGCCAAGCGCGGATTCGATCCGGTACTGGGTGCACGACCGCTGCGTCGCACCATCCAGCGCGAGATCGAGGACCAGATGTCCGAGAAGATCCTCTTCGGAGAGATCGGACCGGGTCACATCGTGCTCGTCGACGTCGAGAACTGGGACGGCGAAGGCTCGGGCGAGGACGCGAAGTTCACGTTCACGCCTACCAAGAAGCCGATCGACGTGCCGGACGCACCGCCGATCGAGCTGACCAAGGCCGGCGAAAGCGAAAGCGCAGCAGAGTAGTACAGCAGAGCAAGTAACGAAACGGGCGGCACCTCACCGGTGCCGCCCGTTTCGTGTATCACGGGAGAGGGCGTACACATGAACGACATCGAACTGGGTCACCTGCGTCGTTGCGTCGCATTGGCAACGGAAGCATTGGATGCCGGCGACGAACCTTTCGGTTCCGTCCTGGCAGCGGCCGACGGAACCTTTCTGGCGGAGGATCGAAACAGAATCGCGGGCGGCGACAACACTCGTCACCCCGAATTCGAGCTGGCGCGGTGGGCGGCTCAGTACCTGACGCCGGAAGAGCGTTCGACGGCAACGGTATTCACCTCGGGTGAGCACTGCGCGATGTGTTCGGCAGCGCACGCGTGGGTGGGACTGGGACGGATCGTCTACATCTGCTCTTCGGCCCAACTCGGCGACTGGCTCGCGGAGTGGGGTGTGGCTCCGGCGCCGGTGAAGTCTCTGTCCGTCAACGAGGTTGCGCCGAACATCCCGGTCGAAGGTCCGGTTCCGGAGTTGGTTCCACAGGTACGAGAACTGCATCGGAAGTTGCATTCGTAGAGCACGTGAAGGACGCACACGAACGGGCGGCACCTCGCTGGAGGTGCCGCCCGTTTCATGTCGAGTCAGGAAACTGCGTCGACTGCTCGAACCTTCTCTCGCAGTTCACCCTTGACGACCTTGCCGCTTGCGTTGCGTGGGAGCGCTTCCACGACGACGATGTCCTTCGGGTGCTTGTAGCGCGCGAGACGATCGTTGAGGAAGACGCTCAGCTCTTCGATGGTCAGGTCAACGGCTGAACCCGGCGCCATTGCGACGATCGCGACCGGCACCTCACCCCACTTGGCGTCGGGGCGACCGACGACGGCCGCTTCGACGATCAATTCGTGTTCGTAGAGAACGTTTTCCACCTCGGCGCAGTAGATGTTCTCGCCGCCGGAGATGATCATGTCCTTCTTGCGGTCGACGACGTAGACGAAGCCTTCGTCGTCGACTCGAACGAGATCGCCGGAGTGGAACCATCCACCGTGGAAGGCGTCTGCGGTGGCGGTGGGGTTGTTCCAGTACTCGCTCATCATCGTGGGTCCGCGGTAGACGATTTCCCCGATTTCACCGGGTGCCACGTCGTCCATGTTCTCGTCGACCACCCTGGCGGAGATGGTCGGAATTACCCGACCGACCGATCCGAGCTTACGAATTGCGTCTTCGCCGTCGAGAACGCAAGTGATGGGCGACATTTCGGTCTGACCGAAGACCGCGACATTGAATGCGTCGGGGAAGGTTTCGGCCATTGCCCGCAGGATCGTATCGGACGACGGCGCGGCACCCCACGAGATGTTCTTCAGCGACAGTGCTCGAGGTTGTGCCTTCTGAACTGCGCACACGGCCTGCCATTGCACAGGCACGAGGAACAGACTGGTGACCTTCTCGGCTTCGAGAATGTCGAGTAGTTGGCCCGGGTCGAATGCGCCGACCGGGTGGATCACCGTGGTCGTGCCGAGTTGCAGGCTCGGTGCGATGGAGCCGAGGGCTGCGATGTGGAACATGGGCGACGCGCAGAAACCGATGGAATCGGCGTTGAACAGGTGGAAGGCCCGGATACAGGTCAATGCTTGCGACGACAGGTTCGAGTGGGAGAGTACCGAACCCTTGGGGCGACCGGTGGTTCCCGAGGTGTACATGATCAGAGCAGGAGTGTCGTCCGGGATGTCGACGAACGCGTGCTGCTCACCCTCTTCGCTGATCAGGTCCTCGTAATTCAGGCTGTCACCCTCGGCGGCAGCGCCCACGGTGATGGAGATGTCGATTCCCTCGGATGCGGCGCGAGCCGCGCTGGCCAGCGGAGCCAAGGGGCCCTCGGCGACAATGACTTTGGAGCCGGAGTCGTTGACGAGATAAGCGACCTCGGGTGGCGTCAGACGGAAGTTCACCGGAACAGCGATTGCGCCCAGCGCGTTGGTCGCGAGCACGACCTCGAGGTATTCCGGGCGGTTGAGCATCAGGATGAGCACGCGGTCGCCGAAGCTGACACCGCGTCGAGCAAGGGCGTCTGCCAGCTTCTCGACGCGCGTGTCGAGAGTGCTCCAGGTGATGGAATTGCCCAAAAATCGCAGCGCGGTGCGATCGGGAATCATCTGCGCATGCCTGGCGATCTGATTGTTCCAGTTGGTGCGGCGCGAACGCTGCGCCTCGGAGACTGCATCGGTGGAGGCCATCGATGGGTTCCTCTCATGCGTGGGTGATTGTGTGACTCAGGCTACAGTGAGCCGTCGATGTACACAGGGGTTTTGTTAACGAAAATTCGCAGGGTTACTTGTACTGCGGTGCGCGCTTCTGAAGCATCGCCGTCGCGCCTTCTTTGAAGTCGTCACCGGTGAGAAGTTCTGCCTGCCCGATATTTTCGAGTTCCAATGCGGCGTCGAGGCGATCCAACGTAGCCGCATTGAGCGCTCTTTTGGTGAGTTCGAGGGCACGGCGGGGAGCCTTGGACGTTCGATCGGCGATCGACTGGATGTGTGTGGCGAAATCTTCGTCGGAGACGGTGCGGGACACGAGCCCGAAACGCTCTGCGTCGTCGGCGGAGACCCGCTCACCCAGCAACGCCATCTCCGCCGCGCGGGCTCGTCCGATCGCTGCCGGTACCAGCGCACTGGCGCCGCCGTCGGGCATCAGGCCGATGTTGACGAACGAGAGGAGGAAGTACGCGCTCGATGCTGCGTACGTCAGATCCGCAGCCAGCGCGATGGACACTCCGACGCCGGCGGCGGGGCCGTTGACCGCGGCGATCACCGGGACCGGGGCGCTGGTGACGGCGCGAATCAGCGAAGTCGCCGCATCCATGACGACCTTCGGGTCTGCGGGGTTGACCGCAGCTGCGGCGAGGTCGGCGCCGGTGCAGAACGCTCGACCGGAGCCGGTGATGACGATGGTACGAACTGCCGGGTCTGCGCCGCCGTCTCGGACTGCGGCGGCGAAAGCGCTCATCGTGGGCAGGTCGATCGCGTTCATCCGCTTGGGGCGGTCGAAAGTCAATCGCAGTACACCGTCGGTGATCTCGGAGCGGAAGCCCGTCTCGGCGGTGGTGGTCATGCCGCACTCACCGCGGTGACGAATCCGGAAAGCCGTGAGGTGATGATGTGTTCGGCCTCCGAGACCATGCGGTCGATCATGTCGGAAACCGTCGGGATGTCGTTGATCAGGCCTTGACTCTGGCCGGCCGACCAGATGCCCGCGTCGAGATCGCCGTCTTCGAAGACCTTGCGTCCGCGCGCTCCGGCGACCAGATGCTGGATGTCACTGAACTGTGCGCCGCCGCGTGCCTCGATGTCGACGACTTCGGCACTGATCGCATTCGCGGCCACGCGTGCGGTGTTGTGGAGGGTCCGGAAGATCAGCTTGGTGTCGCGTTCGGTGTTGGCGACAATCTGTTCTTTGACCGATTGCGCTACAGGGGATTCCACGGTGCACATGAATCGAGTTCCCATGTTGACGCCGTCCGCGCCCAGCGCGAGGGCGGCGACGAGTCCACGAGAATCTGCGATTCCGCCCGAGGCGATCACGGGAATCGTGAGTTGCTGCGTGGCAGCCGGAATCAGAATCAGCCCCGGTATGTCGTCCTCGCCGGGGTGCCCGGCGCATTCGAATCCGTCGATGCTGACGGCGTCGACGCCCAGTCTCTCGGCCTTGACCGCGTGACGAACTGCAGTGCACTTGTGGATCACCTTCACACCTGCGTCCTTGAAATGTGGAAGGTGATCGATCGGATTCGAACCGGCCGTCTCGACGATCTTGATTCCGGATTCGATGATCGCCTGGCGATATTCGGCGTACGGCGGTGGCGTGATCGACGGCAGAATAGTGAGATTGACACCGAAGGGCTTGTCCGTGAGATCGCGAGTGCGAGCAATTTCCTTGACGAGGTCTTCCGGTGTGGGCTGGGTGAGACCCGTCAGGAACCCGAGGGCACCTGAATTTGCCGTGGCCGCAACAAGTTCTGCGCGCCCTACCCACATCATGCCGCCCTGCACGATGGGGTGGTCTACGCCGAACATTTCGGTGAAGCGAGTGCGAATCATGTGCTCACAACTACTTTCTTACGGTCGGTCAATCGGCATCGAACCCTGTTGTGGGCAAGGAAAAACTCCGTGCCACAAGGAACGAGCCCGCCAGCGGACTACGTGCAAGACTGTGCGAATCGTCACTAACATAACACCGGTGTGAGAGCGGGTGTCAAGACTCTTTTTCCGGAATCCGTCCGGCGCGACAGCTGCGTTGTAGGGTTTCGGGTGAAGCTGTACCGGGCGCGAATTGCGACCTTCGTGACGGTTAACATGATCCGTTCGGACTCACGCCTGTAGAAGTGCGGTGCAGCGGACGAAGGCAGTGCAAGAGAAAGCAACGGAAGTGGAGGGTCAGGTGCCCGGACAGACACGCGTCTCCGTGCGTGGCAGCGACCCTGCACCACGGACGCGTCCGAAGAATCGGAAGGCGCAAATTGCGGCCGCTGCTGCGGAAGCATTCAGCGAACGTGGCTACCACGCGGTGGGTATCGACGAGATCGCAGCGAAGGTCGGAATCTCCGGGCCTGCCCTCTATCGTCATTTCCCTACGAAATACGCGCTGTTCGTCTACACCGTGAACAACCTGACTCAGGCGTTGTTGGATGCCAGCGATCCCGCGGTACACGGAAACGACGATCCACGCGAGCAGTTGAACTCCACGATGGTGGGTGTCATTCGCGCGACGATCGAGAATCGGCGTAGGGGAGGTCTCTACCGATGGGAGGGGCGCTACCTGGTCGACGAGGATCGTGAGCAGTTGCGGGTGGGAATGCGCACGCTCAATCTTCGGATTGCCGAGCCGCTGGCCGCAGTTCGCCCGGAACTCGACCCGGCGGACGTGGAGCTCATCGCACCCGCTGTGCTCAGCGTGATCGCCAGTATCACCGGGCATCGATCGGCGTTGTCCGCCAAGCAGATCGAAGCGCTGATCCTTGCAGCATGCTGGTCCGTCGTCGGTGTCGAACTGCCGGTCGGTGTGGAAGGCGGCGCGGGGGCGGCGGCGTCCGAACGCAAAACCGGCCTCGTGCGGACGTCGAAACGTGAAGTGCTGCTTCAGGAAGCAGTCCTGCTGTTCTATCAGCGCGGGTATCACGACGTGAGCATCGAGGAGATCGGTGCCGCGGCGGGTATCAACGCGTCGAGTGTGTATCGGCACTTCGCGAGCAAGGCCGACCTACTGGCTGCGGCCTTCCACCGAGCGTCCGATCGGCTGACGATGACGTTGGGTTCGGCGTTGGCGGAATCCGAGACCCCTCTCGCAGCCGTCGAGACGTTGGCGAAGATGTATGTCGAGGTTTCGTTCGGAACCAGTGAACTGTTGGCCGTGTACTTTGCCGAGATCGGCAGCTTGCCCGATCGATCACGGACCGAGTTGCGCAACATTCAGCGTTTGAACGTCGAGGAATGGGCGCACCTGTGCGTCGAGGCACGGCCGGAGTTGACGATCGTCCAAGCGCGTTTCCTCGTCCACGCGGCGCTCGGGCTTGTCTTCGACATCGGCAGAATCGTGCACTTTTCCTCGGAGAACTCCGCACAGGCCCGCGTCGAGAAACTGCTGTCCGCGACGCTCCTCGGGTAGTCCCGTCCGAAACAGTAGGTGTGACGTCACGTATCGCGGGTAGGTTCGTGATCGCAAGGCGTTCACCGAATCATGTGAAGACGGAAGTAGGGACAGCAATGCCAACTCGTACCGCACGCACCGCCTGGAACGGCACCCTCGAGGCCGGATCGGGGCAGGTGGAACTCACCAGCTCTGGCGTCGCGACCTTCGACGTGTCGTTCCCCAAGCGCGCAGCTGAGGAGGCCGGCGGAACCACCAGCCCCGAGGAGCTCATCGCCGCGGCACATTCCTCCTGCTACGCGATGCAGTTGTCGGCCCTGATCGCCGAGGCCGGCGGAACCCCGCAGAGCCTGGACATCACCGCGGACGTGTCGCTCGGACCCGACACGGTCGGCTTCAAGCTCACCGGAATCAAGCTCACCGTTCGCGCCGAGGTCGACGGCCTCGACGCCGACGGCTTCGCCGAGGTCGCCCAGGCGGCCAAGGAAACCTGCCCGGTCAGCAAGGCACTGACCGGCGTCGACATCACGTTGGATGCGGCCCTGGACTGATCAACTCGTGCTCGGGCGCCCCCTCCGGCGCCCGAGTGCGGTTGTGTGTGATGACCAGGTAGCTCGCGAACAGTATCGGGAGCACCCACAGGTCCGATGGATCGCGATAGACCAGGATCGGCAAGAGATCTCCGCGGAATCCTCCTGCGGTCAGGCGGAGAAACCCGATCACCCACTCGTACGCGTCACCGATCGGCGGGACCACCTTCACCGCGGCGAAGCCGATACCCGTGACCGCGATGGACCAGGCGATCGCTGCTCGCCCCACCAGGTTTCGCCTGAGCACCTCGAAAACCGAGAGCAGAAGCAGGGGAAACAGGAACACGCCGGCGACGTCGGACAGCTTGCCCGTCACCATGTTCCCGAGGGCGCCTTTGAGTGCGTGGTCGTTGATCAGAATGATCGCCACCGAAACCAGCGCCCACGGACTCAGCAGCAGATCGCCCGGACGGTTCACGACAGGTTGATCGTTGCCGAGCCGGACGAGAACAGATCGCACTTGAACTGAAGGCGCAGACCGGTTGCGGCCTCGGGGACCTCGTAGGCCAGTTCGCCTCGCTTGGCAGCGCCCGGTGCAAGTTCTCCGTCGACACTCGACGTGCTGCTGTCGGTGAACGTGATGTTGTACGACTTGTTCGCCGAGTCCTGCAATTCGAAGCACATCATCGACGAGACAGTCGACGGCTTGTCACTGTTGTTGGTGACCTCGGTGTCGACCACCACGTAACGGTTTCCGGGATCAGCGGTGATGAACTGATTGGTCGAGACGTAAGGATCGACGACGCCGTGTACCTGTACGCGCCAGTCGCCCAGCTCGACGACGTCACCGATGCCGAAGGCAGCCGCAGGAGCGGTGGACGAACCGTTGTCGTCGACCTTCTTCGCTTCGTCTGTTTCGCCCGAGGCGATGGTTGCGAACAAGGCTGCGCCGACGGCGAGGAGGACGAGGGGAGTGCGGAGTGATCGCATGATGTGCGCCTTTCGAGAGTTGGTATGGCACAAGTCAACGATGTGAGGACTGCTCACCGCTTCAGCCGAAAGATCGGTCCGCCTCATCCTTTCGGTCGGAACCTGGCGGTCCGTCCACCCGTTCGGCTGATTCGAGGCGTCGGTGGCAGTCGATACGCTTGCTCGGTGATCACCACCCAAGGAACTGTTGTGCGACGGCGCGTATGGACCACCACCGCCGTCGCGTTCAGCCTTTTCTGTTCCTTCATGACGGTGGGCATCGCCGGTTCGTCGGGAAACATGCCACCGGTGCTGGTCGGGATCGGGTTCGTCCTGGGCGTTGCCGGCGGGGTATCGCTCGTCTGGCGCCATCAGCATCCTTGGGTGGTTCTGGCGATCACGCTGGTCGGGCCGCTGTTCTTTCCCACTGATGCAACGGCGGCGCTCATCGCGTTGTTCGCCGTTGCCCGGATCGCACGTGGGCCTCGGCTTGCTGCCGCTGCGGCAGCTGTCTTCGTCGTGTGCGGAATTTCGTTGACCTACGACGCTTTTCGAAATCGTGAGTACTCCGTTCTCACGATGGGCACCATGAAACCCAAGGACGGTTCGGCAGTCGTTCAATACGACGTCGCCATCTGGATCCCGTGGCTCGTCGCGGCCGTCATGGTCGGCATCGTCGTGGCGCTCTCTCTCCTGATCCGGACCAGGACCGAACTCGTCGAGGCCGAGCACGTGCGGGATCTGGCCACCGAGAAAACCGACGTGATGCGCGACGAGATGATTCGCACCGAGGAACGAACGCGGATCGCTCGCGACATGCACGACACGATCGCCGCCAGCTTGAGCCGGATTTCGTTGTTCGCCGGCGGGCTGCAGGTGAGCGCGGCAGACAATCCCGAGAAGGTCGTCAACACGGCTGCGATGATCAGAACGACCGCGCACGAGGCTTTGGACGAATTGAAGGGAATCGTCGGAGTGCTCAGAGGAAATGGTGATCGTCGCGAACATGGTGGGCATCAAGGGATCGACGCGATCGGAGATCTGGTCAACAGTGCCCGCGCCGCCGGCATTCACTGCCGTCTCGAATCCGAGTTGCTCCCGGGTGACGTCGGAATGTTGGCGGGGCACGTCTGCTATCGCGTCGTGCAGGAGTCACTGACCAATGTCCAGAAATACGCGAGCGACCAGATGCTCGTCATTTCGGTGACCGGGTCGCCGCACGACGGAATCCGCATCCTCGCACGCAACAAGCTCAGCGAGCTTGCACCCATGACGTCGATCGGTTCGCGATCAGGTCTACGCGGACTGGCCGAACAGGCGCGAGAGATCGGCGGCAAGGTCGAGGCCGGCGCGTTGGGGGACGATTTCCTCGTCAGTTGCTGGGTGCCCTGGTCGTCGTAGCCCGCCCACCCCCTCACTGTCGGGGGCTCTGGGTAATCTGAGCGCACTATGGACGCTGACTCGCGCATCACAGTTTTGATCGTCGACAACGACGCCTGGGTTCGGCGCGGAATGAAGGACATCCTGGAAGCAGCGCCGGACATCGTGGTGGTTGCCGAGGCAGAAGACGGCGATCAGGTCGCAGCCAAGGTCACGCGTTTTCGTCCGCACGTTGTGTTGATGGATCTGAAGATGGCGCGGGTCGGCGGCCTGGAGGCCACCCGAGAATTGATGACCATGAGCAATCCGCCGAAGGTCATTGCGATGACAGCCTTCGACGTCGACGACATGGTCGTGCAGGCCGTCGAGGCGGGCGCGCACAGTTTCCTGAGCAAGGACGCGGCTCCACAGGCGTTCCAGCAGGCAGTACGAGTGGTGGCGTCCGACCACTCGTTGTTCAGCTGCGATTCTCTGCGCGCCATCGTGGCCTCGACGCCGCGTCGGCAAGCCCCCGATCAGACTCCCCTCGCTTCGCTCACCGAACGCGAGCGTGAAGTGCTGGCAATCCTGGCGACGGGCGCGGCCAACAGCGTCATCGCGGAGCGGCTGTACCTCGGTGAGACCACCGTCAAGACGCACATCTCTTCACTGTTCGCCAAGCTCGGCGTGCCCAACCGGGTGGGTGCGTCGTTGATCGCGTTCCGGTGTGGCCTGGTCACGTGACTCGGGACTAATCCCGCCCCTGTTCGTTGTTGCACCTTCGGTGACTGATCAAATCGTGATTGACCAAGACGTGACCATCGAAGTGTGGTCGGACGTCGCTTGCCCGTGGTGCTACATCGGAAAGACCAGGTTCCTCTCGGCTCTGGATCGTTTCGAGAACAAGGACCGCGTCAACGTCATCTGGCGCTCGTACCAGCTCGCTCCGGAGACCCCGGTGGGCGCGGGCCGTACCGAACTCGACGCGTTGGTCGAGATGAAGGGGATGGCGCCTGATCAGGTACGTCAGATGTTCGCCCATGTCAGTGCGACGGCAGCCGAGGTCGGGTTGACCTTGGACTTCGACACCGTGATCGCCGCCAATACCTTTGATGCGCACAGGTTGCTGCATCTCGCGGGTGAGCGGCAGAACGAACTCCTCGAAGCGCTGTTCAAGGCTCACTTCAGCGACGGCAAGGTGATCGACGACCGTGAGGTGTTGGTCGAGTTGGCCGTGAGCGTCGGTCTCGATGCCGATGTGGTGCGCGAGCAACTGGGCTCCGATGCCGCCGCCGAGGCCGTGCGCGAGGATCTGTCCATGGCCCGCCAACTCCAGGTCAGTGGTGTTCCGTTCTTCGTTGCCAACCGTGCGGTCGCAGTGTCGGGCGCTCAGCCCGAAGAGGTGTTTCTGCAGTTGCTTACTCAGGCCTCCGAACCGGCCTGAGTGAGGCGAGCGGCACGTACTGCCGGCGCGTTCGAGAACGGCAACAGATGCGCGCCGTCCACGGGGCAGGACAACGTCACGTGCGCTGCATCGACGAACCGGTACGGCTGCGCTGCAACAACTCCGGCAAGGTTCTTTCGCAGACGTGACATCTCGGCCCGCGCAGTCACCGTGCGGGCCGGGTCACCGAACAGGTCTTGCGCCAACCGAGATGCAGTCAGTCCTCGTCTTTCCGATCCGAGGAGGAACAGAATCTCGGCGTGGCGCTGGGTCGGGGAGTACGCCCATTCGCCGAACCCGGATGTGACGGTCACCGACATGTTCTCGGAATCGCGCAGATCGATATGCACCGTGGGAGCGGTGATTTTCTCGCCGGTGGTGATCGGACGAACCAGCCACCCGCCGGGGAGCGGATCCAGTTCGCACAGGCCCAGAGCCGGAAACCATGTTCTGCCGGGAGCCAAAGCTGCGGGAAGCAGCACGCGCGAGCGATGGGGGAGTGCGTCGACCGCTGCGACCCATCCATGAGTATCGATCACCAATGCGGGTGACCCGCTACGGGCAAGCATCGGCCCTGCAACAGAACGTAATTGATCGAGATTGTCCCTGTGCTTGTCCCGCAGGTGTGATTGGGCGAGGCGTGCGACGGCGTCGACCAGAGCGAGGGTCGTGGGATGGACGGTCTTCGCCGGACCACTGATGTCCACCACGCCGATGACACGGTCGTCCCGCGGATCGCGGATGGGTGCCCCCGCACATGTCCACGGATGGTGGCTACGCGCATAGTGTTCCGCCGAGAAGATCTGCACCGCCTGTCGTGACACCAATGCCGTTCCGATGGCGTTGGTGCCGACGCTGTCCTCGGCCCAGTTCGCCCCTTCGACAAAACCCAGACGCGCAGCCTGGTCGAGTACGCGATGGGAACCGCTGCGCCACAGCACAGTTCCGCGAAGGTCCGCTACGACCATGATGTTCTCACCGCTTGCGGTGACCGATTCGAGTCCACGCGTGACGTCGTCGAGCACGTCGTACAGTCCGGACTCACGACGACGGAGATCGAGTTCGGCAACGTCCATCGACGGTTCGACCCGGTTGTGCTCGGGGTCGATACCGAGTTCGCGCAGGCGCTGCCACGATTGGCGCACCACGTCCCTGGGTCGGGCCGGTGCGCGGTCTCCGGCCATCGTCGCGTCGTACACCGCGGCGAGGGTCCTCGCGTAGTCGCGAGGATCCTCGCCGGGTGGCATCGCGGGTTCGGGCAACCGCCTTTTCTGCGAGGGCACCGTTTTCGGCGAAGGCACCGTTCTCGGTGACGACACTTCGGTCAGCGGTAGACGAGACCGCCGTCGATGAGACCGGCCTGCCCGGTCATGTAGTCGGAATCGGGCCCGGCGAGGTACGAGACGAAACCGGCTACATCGTCGGGGGTTTCAGCTCGACCCAGCGCAATTCCGCCGACGAACTTCTCGTAGGTGGCGCCCTCCGGCGCACCGGTCAGTTCGGCGAACCTCTTGTCGATCGTCACCCACATGTCGGTTCCCACGACGCCGGGGCAGTACGCGTTGACGGTGATTCCGTCGGACGCGTATTCCTTGGCTGCGGCCTGAGTGAGGGCCCTGACCGCGAATTTCGTGGCGCTGTAGACGCCGAGCATGGCGAATCCGTCGTGGCCGGCGATGGACGAGGCGTTGATGATCTTTCCGCGTTGTCCCAGCGCTTGGAACTTTGCTGCTGCAGCTTGAATTCCCCACAGCACACCGTCGACGTTGACGCTCCAGATCTTGGAGACCTCTTCCGGCGTCGCGTCGGAGATCGGGCCGACGAGAGCGATTCCCGCGTTGTTGACGATGACGTCGAATCCGCCCAATTCCTTGTGTGCGTGTTCGACAGCGGCGTTCACCTGTGCTCGATCGCTGACGTCGGCGACAAACGTGGTCGCCTGACGCCCGATCTGTCGAATCTCGTCGGCAACCGCATCCAGCTTGGTCTGATCGAGGTCGACCAGTGCGATGTCGGCGCCGTCGTGGGCGAGGCGGAGAGCGATTCCGCGTCCGATTCCTTGGCCGGCGCCGGTGACCAGAACTACCTTGCCCGTGATGCTCATGCAGTTTCTCCTCGTTGGTAGTGAAACGGTTAGCCGTGAACCGGTGAGTGATTTGTATGTGACCGCGACCACAATGCGGAAGGGTTGCACGGTGTTGCAATTCCGAAGAATCGGACTGCGATTGCAACCCTCGGCAACCCTCCCGGTGCCCCGCGCGACAGCTTCATAGTTGCGCGACCACTTCGCGAATCATCTTGCGAGACAATCTGGGAGAGGGAACATGACCGCTACAGTCGACACACCCACAGAACCGGCGACGCCGAACCGGCCACCGTCACGCCGCTGGATCGGGTTCGGGATCACCAATCTTGTGATCGTTCTCGTGCTGGCCGTGGCGAGTTGGTACCTTCTGGCAGATCCGACCACCAGCCCGTGGAATTTCTATCCTTTGCCGTTCAACGCGGCGCTTTTCTGGGCGATCCTGTTTGTGGTGTTCATCGGCTTCAACTGCGAGTTCGCCGGCTTCGATCGACTCCCGCAGCCGGCGAAGGGGCTGGCGATCATGGCCGCGACCGCGGTCTTCGCCGTCGTGGTGACGTGGCTCCTGGCACACGGTTTGGGGAGCTTGTACCCGGATTTCGCGGCCGATCGTGAGGGCGGTCTCGGTTATTTCGCGGGTGCGCTGTTCGTGCTCTTCGGATTCGGGACCTGGGTGATGGTGGTCCTGAACTGGCAGCACTGGCCGTGGACTTCCCTCGGGATGAAGCAACCGCTGGTGGGGTTGTGTGAGATCGCGTTTGTCGCCGTCCCGACGCTGGCGCTGTACTTCGTGTTCGGCCTGCCGTCCGTGTCGCTTTCCGCCACGGATCCGTTGATGACCGTCGACACCGTGCTCGGTTGGTTCTACTGCGTCGTGGTGGTCGTGATCCTGACCGGTCAGACGCTCGACAACTGGCCGTGGCGACTGTTCGGCGGTGGTGGAAAGACGGCGCTCGCAGCCACGATCGGTAACTTCGCCGCGGGAACCGGCTTGTACTTCGTGGCACTTCCGGTCGTGAAGGCACTGGTGGGAAGCGATGCTGTTGCCGAGTTGGGTGGCGTGGTCCATCAGTTCCCGGCGCAGCTCGGTGTGTGCTGGGCGTTCTGGATGATCTTCTGGGCCAACGCCTTCGGCAACAAGCCGACGGGTTTTGCGGACGGGGTCAACCTCGCGATCCGCGCGCTGCTCACGTTTGTGCTCGCGGTGGTGACCTTCCTGTTCTATTACCGCTTTGCGGCAGAGAACATTCTTCACGAGCCGGCAGTCGTCGACGGATTACACGGGAACGCACTAGGTTTCGTGGACTGGGCTGTGCTGTGGACCCTGTTCTACGTCGTGGGATTTCAGTCGCTGGGACTCGGCAAGTTGAAACCTGCTGAGGGGTGACACGGTTGCCCGCACGACGGTGCGGGCAACCGGTATCGGTCAGACGTTTGCAGCGGAGATCGACTCGACGGGTGTTTTGCTGCGGGAAGACATCTTTCGGACGGGAATCGACAGCGCGATCGCTGCGGCGAGCAGGGCGAACCCGCATCCGATCAACAGACTGGTGCGGAAGCCGGCTTCCGACGGCAGGATATGGCCATCGGCCTGGATGGTCATCTGTGCGAGAACGACGCCGATGACGGCGGCGCACACAGACGTGCCGATCGAGCGCATCAAGGAGTTGAAGCTGTTGGCAGCAGCAGTGGCGGACGGCGGCACCGCGCCCATGATGAGGGCGGGCATGGAACCGTACGCGAGACTGATGCCGGCATTGGCGATGCAGGCGACGATCAGCAGCCCCCACGTCGAGCCCATCAGCAGCATCGAAGATCCGTAACCGAGAGCGAGGACGAGCGCGCCTGTGATGAGTGTGAACTTCGGCCCGCGCAGTGCGGTGAGGCGTGCGCCGAGTGGAGAGACCGCCATCATCACGAATCCGGGTGGCGCCATCCACAGGCCCATCGCCAACATCGACTGTCCCATGCCGTAACCGGTGGACTCCGGTAGTTGCAGCAGTTGCGGGATGATCAAGAACTGGGTGTACATCGCGAATCCAGTTGCGATGGAAGCGATATTGGTCAGCAACACCTGCGGCTTCGCCGTCACGCGTAGGTCCACGAGCGGGTCGTCGGTGCGTCGTTCGAACCAGACCCAGCCGAGAAGAACGATGATCGTGGTCGCGAACAAGCTCACGGTGGTGCCGCTTGTCCATCCCCAGCTGCCGCCTTTCGATACGGCCAGCAGGAGTGAGATCAGGCCGGCTCCGAGCCCGATCGCGCCGATCAGGTCGAACCGTCCGCCGACCTTGTGTACCGGTGTCGCCGGGACGAAGAACCAGGTCAGGATCAGTATCAGCACACTGAGCGCCGCTGATCCCCAGAAGAGTGCCCGCCAGCTGGCGTTCTGAGCTACTGCCGCGGCGATCGGCAGGCCGAGTGCGCTGCCGATTCCCATGGATGAACTCATCAGAGCGATTGCAGAATTGAGTCTCTCCGGCGGAAGCAGATCGCGTAGTGCGCTGACGCCGAGTGGGATCAGGCTGACGCAGATGCCCTGCAATCCGCGTCCGATCACCATCGGAATCAGAGAACTGGCAGTTGCGCAGATGACCGATCCGACTATGAGCGGGATCGTGCAGATCAGAATCAGCCGCCGCTTGCCGTACAGATCCCCGAGACGCCCGGCTATCGGTGTAGCGACGGCACCCGCCAGGAGCGTCGCAGTGACGACCCACGACGCGTTCGAGGCGGTCGTGTTCAGCAGTGCGGGTAGTTCCGCGATCAGTGGGACGACAAGCGTTTGCATGAGTGCGGCGAGGATGCCGATGAACGCCAGTACGCCGACAAGTCCGCCAGGTCGTACGGCGGGGGCCGTCCGCTCGGCTATAGCGCCTGCTCGTGCCATGCGCGTCTCCTTTGCATATCGCGGGTGGTTCCGGATGCGAAGGGCTGCGCATCGTCGAAGGCGGTTTGAATCGTACATATCGTTGCATTATTCAACTAGTTTTGTGATCGAGGGATTGGTCACAGTGGGGCGGATTGCAACAGGCTGCAACGCTTGTGACCCGGGCCACTGATGCGATGTGCTGTGTGTCACATTCACAAACAAGGAGAAGTGATGACGCAAACCATCGATTCCGCAGTCGCCCCCGAGGTGAAGCTGACGGCGGTGACACCGCAGGAGCGCGTCGATGCCTGGCTGGCGGATTTCGAGTCGGCACTTGCCGCTCGTGACATCGAGCGTGTTGCAGGCAAATTCGCACTCGACAGTTTCTGGCGAGACTTGGTGTCGTTCACTTGGAACATCAAGACCGTCGAAGGTCGCGAGCAGATCGCCGACATGCTCTCCGCACGACTCGACGACACCGATCCTTCGGGGTTCCGGACCACCGAGACGCCCGACGAGGCCGACGGCGTCACGTCGGCCTGGATCGAATTCGAGACTGCCACCGGGCGTGCGCACGGGCACCTTCGTCTGAAGGGCGATGAAGGTTGGACTCTGCTGACGTCATTGCAGGAACTCAAGGGCCACGAGGAGGGCAAGGGCACTCGCCGCCCGCGCGGCGCCAAGCACGGTGCAGACCCGAATCGCGTCACGTGGGCCGAGCAGAAGGAGATCGAGGACCGCGAACTCGGTTACACCACACAGCCTTACGTCGTGATCGTCGGCGGTGGGCAGGGCGGAATCGCGCTCGGTGCCCGGATGCGTCAGCTCGGAGTGCCGGCCATCGTGATCGACAGCCACGAGCGACCCGGCGACCAGTGGCGCGGACGCTACAAGTCCCTGTGCCTGCACGATCCGGTGTGGTACGACCACCTGCCTTACATGCCGTTCCCCGACAACTGGCCGGTGTTCGCGCCCAAGGACAAGATCGGCGACTGGCTCGAGATGTACACCAAGGTCATGGAGGTGCCGTACTGGAGTTCCACGACCTGCACCTCGGCGTCGTTCGACGAGAAGACCCAGGAATGGACCGTCGAGGTCGACCGCAACGGCGAGAAGCTGACCTTGCGTCCCAAGCAGTTGGTGATGGCGACGGGTATGTCCGGCAAGGCCAACGTCCCGACGTTCCCCGGGCAGGACAAGTTCCTCGGCGATCAGCACCACTCGAGCAAGCACCCCGGCCCGGATCAGTATGTCGGCAAGAAGGTTGTGGTCATCGGGGCCAACAATTCCTCGCACGACATCTGCGGCGCTCTGTGGGAAAACGGCATCGACGTCACGATGGTGCAGCGCAGCTCGACGCACATCGTGAAATCGGATTCGCTGATGGATCTGGGCCTGGGCGATCTGTATTCGGAGCGTGCGCTTGCCGCCGGCATGACGACGCACAAGGCCGACCTCACGTTCGGTTCGCTGCCGTACCGGATCATGCACGAGTTCCAGATCCCGGTGTACGACGCAATCCGTGAGCGCGACAAGGACTTCTACGATCGCCTCGAGAAGGCCGGTTTCGAGCACGACTGGGGCGACGACGGTTCGGGTCTGTTCATGAAGTACCTACGCCGCGGATCGGGTTACTACATCGACGTCGGTGCCGCCGAACTGGTCGCCAACGGAGACATCAAGCTCGCGCACGGCAACATTCGTGAACTGACCGAGAACAGCGTCATCCTCGAAGACGGTACGGAACTGCCGGCCGACGTGGTGGTCTACGCGACCGGCTACGGCTCGATGAACGGTTGGGTGGCCGATCTGATCGGACAGGACACCGCGGACAAGGTCGGCAAGGTGTGGGGCCTGGGCTCGAACACGACCAAGGATCCGGGACCCTGGGAGGGCGAGCAGCGCAACATGTGGAAGCCCACGCAGCAGGAGGCGCTCTGGTTCCACGGCGGCAATCTGCATCAGTCGCGGCACTACTCGCTGTACCTCGCGCTGCAGTTGAAGGCGCGCTACGAGGGTATTCCGACGCCGGTGTACGGGTTGCAGGAAGTGCATCACCTGAGCTGAGACGAGAACTGCTGTGCGCCTTTATTAACCGCGGGCGGTTAATAAAGGCGCACAGCAGGTTCAGCGAAGGGCGTACTTCTTCGCCACGTCGGCGTTCTTGGTCGCGCGCTCGGTGAGGAAGGCAAATGCCAATCCGAGTACGAGCCACAGCGTCGCCTGTGTAGCGAGCGAGGAAAGCCGGAACTCCCACAGCAGAGTTGCCGGGAAATCTTCACCCACCTCGTTGATGCCGGGAAGCGAGACGTAACCGATCGCGACGATCACCAGGAACGCGGCCACCGGAGCGGCGATGCGCACACTGAGGAACTCGTGTCCGGAAACTGCCTTTGCTGCCGCTGCCGCTGCGGTGACGGACAGCAGTCCGAGAATCACGGCGGCCAGCCACAGCAGTGTGCGCTGGTTGATGGTGTCCGGATCTCCGACGGCAGGCGGATTGGCCGGGTACTTGAAGAACGGCACGGCCTCGATGGCCAGCCAACCGCCGACGGCGATGGTGATCGCCAACAACGGTCCGGACATCCCGGTGAGTCGTCGCGCGTAATTCGCGACGACCGAGAAGATCGCGCCGAGTGCCAGTCCGGCCAGCGCTGTGGCCAGGAACAACCCGGCGCGCTGCCCGTCGCGGCTCACCAGTGGTTCTTCTTCGTCCCCGTGCGAATGCCCAGCGGCTTCGCCGGCAGCCTCACCGGTGGCGCTGTTGGCTTCTTCGATCGCAATGGCAGCATTGACGTGCGGTTCACCCAGCACGAACGCAACTCCGCCGGCAAGGATGCCCGCGATCAAACCAGCCAACAAACCACGAATGAGAAGCTTCGTGAAATTGTCGACTAGTGGCACGGCAGGCCCATCAAGTGGCGACCGTCGTGCATCAGTTCATGCATGTACATACCGGTGCGAGAGATAGCGCCCTGGTCGAATCCGACCAGGTAGAGAGCGAGCATCGCGAACAGCACTACTGCAGCGGCAAGGAAAGCCAGACGAGTCGAGTCGATCGACGTATCGGGAGAATAGGCGAGAGCCATCGAAGCCTCCTGGGATTTTCGCGTCCCCTAGGTCCATGCGATGGCCGAAGTGTCTGGCTGTCGAAATGGTCGTGCCGAAGAGACACTTCACCTCGAATTACAGTGGCGCGACCGCTCCGGGCTTTCACCGGATTCCTGTCGGACCATCGCGTTTACATGCGAACTTTTGCACTACTGCCCGCACCGTGTCAACGCGTGAAGCCGAGTTGAGCAGGGATTGCGCCCGCCGCGGCGAGCGCAATCCACGAAATCAGCTCTTGGCGGCTACGTCCAGGACAACTTCGAATTCCAGCAACGACGCACCCGAAGCGACAGGCTTCGCGCGCTCACCGGAGTGTGCTTCGCGGGCAGGGCCGTCACGCCAATCGGCGAATGCCTGCTCGGACTCCCACTGCGTCACCACGAAGTAGCGGCTCTCACCTGCGGTGGGGCGGAGGAGTTGGAATCCGAGGAAGCCCGGTGAGTTCTCGACTGCATGAGCGCGTGCTGCGAAGCGCTTCTCCAGTTCGGGGCCGGCGCCCTCGGGGACCTCGATTGCATTGATCTTCACGACTGCCATGCAAGCGACATTACCCGCGTACCTTCACCGCGTACCGTGACACTCGTGTTGCATGACGAAGGTGGAACGGGACAACCGATTCTGTTGTTGCACGGCCTCATGGGCAGCTCACGAACGTGGCGTCGCCACGTGCCGTGGATCCGCGAGTTCGGCCACGTCTACACCTTCGACGCCGCCGGTCACGGCAGGCCTGCGCCTGCTGAACTGACCACCGAGGCATTCGTCGAGGACCTGGCGTCTGCTGTTGCTTCCGTCGAGGGTCCGATGATCGTGATCGGGCATTCGATGGGGGCGCTGCACGCCTGGTGCTTCGCCGCCGCGCACCCCGACAAGGTCGGTGCCCTCGTCCTCGAAGACATGGCTCCCGATTTTCGCGGACGCACCGCGGCGGATTGGGCTCAGATGATCTCGGCGTGGCCGCAGCCGTTCGCTTCCGAGGACGCGATGAAGGAATTCTTCGGCCCCGTCGCCGGCCAGTACTTTCTCGACTCTTTCGACCGCCGCGACGACGGGTGGTACCTGCACGGCGAGGTGTCGACCTTTCGTGACATCTCGGAGGAGTGGGGTACGCGGCATTTCTGGGATCAGTGGAAGGCGATCGAGGTGCCGACCTTGCTCATCGAGGGGGAGTTCACCATCACCCCGGAAGGACAGATGCGTGAGATGGCCGAGAGGCCGGAAACCCGGTACGTACGTATTGCCGATGCAGGTCACCTGGTCCACGACGATCAACCGCAGCGTTACCGTGACGTGGTGACGGAGTTCCTTCAGACAGTGAGTTGACTGCGGATCGACGCGCCCACCCGCTCCAGTTCGACGGCTCTTCTGGCCAGAAGTCCGGCAGCGAACTTAGCCTTGTCGCCGCGATGGCGTGGGACGACGTGCAGGTGCGAGTGGAACACGGTTTGGCCCGCGGCGCGACCGTCGTTGACCAGAAAGTTGACTCCGTCAGCGGCGATGTCGCAGCGGCGAAGGGCTCCGGCGATGAGCGTCCCGACGCGGAACATCTCAGCGCCCTCGTTGCTTTCGAGAGCATCGAGGTTTTCTGCATGGCGTTTGGGAACCACCAGAGTGTGTCCCCGACTCACCGGTCGGGCATCGAGGAATGCGAGAGTCGTCTCGCTTTCGTGAACGAGAATTGCCGGCTCGGTCAGTGCGACGATCTCGCAGAAGACGCAGGTATCGGTGCTCATGCCTACAGAATGTAGTCCGAATCAGTTCCGAACCGGGACTACAGCAAGCGCAGCTGACGTGCCTTCGTGATCGCTTCGTTTCGATTGTGCGCGTCGAGCTTCTTGTAGAGGGTACGTAGTTGAGTCTTGACGGTGTTGACGGACACGTACAGTTTGTCCGCCATCGCGGCCGACCCCATTCCCAGTGCCAGGAGTGAGAGGACCTTCTGTTCGCGTTCGGTGAGCTCGACGATGCGAACGATCTCCGGAAAGGATTCAGCAGGACGCTTTTTCGCGAACTCGGCGAGTGCGGGCGAATTCGTTTTCGCCGTCGATTCGAGCTTCTCGACATCAGCCGATGCGATGGTCGCGAACGAACGCAGAAGTCCGGTCTGATCCGCGATACTGCACGCTCTGGACCATTCCTGCGCCGCGAGGCGCGGTTCACCCAACTCGGAGTGTGCAACCGCTTGCACCAGAAGCGATTCCATTTGTGCTCGCGGATACGACTCGCCGGACCAGTCGAACTGGTGACACAGGGCGACCGCGGCTTCGTTCTGGCCGATCCGCTGTCGTAGGCGTGCCACCGACGTGAGGGTCCACGGGTTGGTCGCGGGATCGATGATCTCCTTGGCCAGTGCTGCGGCCTTGTTTCCCTCTCCGAGAGCGAGCAGGAGATCGATCTCGGCGGATTGCAGCAGCGGGAGCGCGAAAGAGGAAGCCGTGTACTGCATGGAATGCGCTTCGATCGCATTGTGGAGCAACAGTAGTGCCGACGTTCGGTCGCCGGAGGTCAAGGCGAATTGGCAGTGCGCATAGACGACGAATGCCCACAGTTCCTCGGTGTCGGAAGGTAGACCGAGTTCGGTCAGTGTCCCGCGTGCGTCGTCGAAGTCGAGTGTGTCGAGGGCCTCGAGCACCCGTGCCGTGAGGCCGGCGATCTTGACCACAGGTTCCAGCCAACCGCCAGGGTCCGGGTGCTTTTGCTCGAGCTCGAACCAGTATGCGGCCTGGCGAGGTTCACCCGCCAGCGCCCAATTCAGTGCGGCACTGCCCGCAGAGTTGCGAGCGATGAAGTCGACTCCGTGAGACAGCGCGCCGTGGTAGGCCATCCGGGCCTTGATCGTGGATTCGGTGAGCCTGCCGCTCAATTGAAAATTGATCGCCCATTGAAGTCGCATGAGAGGGAGTTGCGCGCTGACGGCTTCCGGGTTGTTCTCCAGCGCACTGCGACTGAGGTGAGAAAGGCGCCTGGTGGTTTCTGCTGCGAGCCCGTACTCGCCGGCCATTCTGAGCATGATCGATTGAACGCAGGCAATGCTCAAGGCGTCCTTCGCGCCGGCCTCGCTGCCGAGCTCCCACAGTTCGGTCGGCGATTCGGGTAGCAAGTCGACGACCGCCGAGCGCTCGCTCGGATGCATCGTGAACAGAGCGCGCCCCGCCTCCACGGCAGAGTGTTTGTCTGCAGCTTCCATCGGAATCCGTTGGAGGGCAGAGCGAACCGAGTCCAGGTTGTGGACGATCATCGTCACCCAGTGTTGCTCGACGATGTCTACTGCCAGTGTCCAGTTCTTTGCCTCGACAGCGTAGTCCAGTGCTGACGCGTGATGACCGTTGTCGAGTCGATTGTGCGCGAGGAACGAAAGACGTTGCGCTGGATCGATTCCAGCGCGAGTGTGGCGCGCAAGTATCGATCGACGAATTGCGGGCGGCAACTCCCAGGTTTCTTCTGCTTCGGTCTCGACCCGCGACACCAATCCGGATGTCTCGAGTATCGCCAGGCGCGCGCGAATCTGATGAACGGTCTCGGCAGCGTCCGGGCGTTGGGACTCGAACAGCATTGCGGCGATGTCGACGGTGATCGATCGAGCAAAGGCCGTCGCGAGCAGGAACTCGAGTTGCTTCACGTGCTCAGCGGTGGTGAGAACGGAATTGTTCACGTAATCGTCTATCGCCCGCGCGATGTTCTTTTCGATCATCTGCCCGCGGTTGCCGGTGCCGGTGCCGGTGCCGGAGACGCGGACGGAGGGAACGGCGACGCGAACAAGTGCGGGCAGTCCACCCGTCAAGGATGTGATTTGTTCGGAATCACCGTCAGTCGGTTGTACGCCGGCCTGTTCCAGCACATGGGCGGTATCGGCTGTCGTGAACAACAGCTCACTCGCACTTATCACCTCGTGGTCGGTGTCGAGCAGGTACGGCTCGGAGAACATGCCGAAGCCCGAGAGCGTGACCACGAGGTCCAGATTGTGGCAGAGGGTGAGGAGTTCGATCAGTTGATCGTCCAACTCTGGTTCCGCTGTCAGATCCGGCCTGATCAGCACGAGCAGCACGGGGCGGCTGAGGGCGTTCAGGGATTTGGCGACAGCGGTGAAAGGATCGGCGAGATCGTCGATGTCGGGCAGTGCGATTCCGGCGGCATGGATTCGATCGAGGACAATGGCCCAGAAATCTTCGAGAGTCGACGAGGGCTGTGGGGCCGAGACCCAGACGAGTATTCGTTCGGATGCCAGATGAGCGCGCAGCCACGATGCGATCAACGACGATTTCCCGTGACCGTTCGGTGCACGGACGATGGTCAGCGCGGCACGCCGGTCAAGTTTCGAGAACAGTGCCTGCCGGGGAATCGACGTCGCGAGAGTGCGCCTTTCGGGAATAGCTGCCCAGTCATGGCCGTCCATCCCGAACATCAGCGCGGACCCTTTCTGCTTTCGCGCCCCGCAGTAATTGAAGAGTTTGGGCGGATTGTCTCGATCCATCTATCTACAGGGAGGAGCGTAGCTGGTGCGAATCCAGAGCGTGCGATCCCGGGCAATTCACCCGGGACTTCACCCTGGGTGAGAGAAGTTCACCCGCACAATCACGCCGTCACCATTGGCTTTCGCGGCCATCGAGCGACTTCTATTGAACGTAGCTCGGGATTCGCCAAATGTGGCCGCGAGTGCCTGTCGGGAGCCCCGAGAGTCAGACATCGAAGGAGCGTCGTGAGAACTCGTCTGTCAGAGGTGTGGTCGAAGGCCGTTTTCGTCGGACTCCGACCGAGGGCGTGGCGGAGAGGAGTGCGAGGTATCGGCGTCGTTGTCGTGACCGGAGCTCTGTTGGTCGGCGCTGCTGCGCTCGGTGTGCTTCCGATGCAGTCGGATGTTCGATTGGCAGCCGAGGGAGAGTTCACGCCTGCCTTCACCGTCGGGTTGACGGCCATCGACGGTGCACCGCCTTTCGATCCAGCCGACGGCCCCGGCCTCGATTCCGGACCGTCCAACGCGATTGTCCGAGAGGGTGATCCGGTGACGTACGTCGTCGACATCGGTGTCCGGGGTACATCGCTCTCGGACGTGGTCGTACAACTTCAGGTGCCCCGAGGTTTCACTCTGCCGTCCCTGCCGGACTACTGCGGAGTCGGCTCGGACATCGACGAGGCCGGGTTACTGTGCTTGGTAGGGGATCTGGAAGCGGATCGATTCTTCACACGAACTGCGACGATGATTGCGGGCAAGCGGGAAGATACCGACGGTCTACCGACAGCAGTAGTGGTCACTGCCGATAGTGGTGCGGTTCGCGTGCGGTCGAACGACGTCACTGTGCGCGTGTCGACTGGACCGGGAGTGTGTGATCCACAAGGGAATTCCGTCGACGGACAAACGATTCAGGAGGATCCGGTAGTTGCGAACGGGCAGATCTCGGGTCTGGTGACGTCCGGCACCACGCAGACAGTGGCGATCATCGGTATCGATCAATGCGGGCACGCGACAGCGCGGACAGTGACACCGTTCGAGGGTCACTTCTCGTTTCTCGGACTGTTACCGGGGACGTATCGCGTCACGGTCGACGGCCGAGCGCCGGTGGACGTGGTGCTGGAACCAGGTGCAATGGCGGTCGATGGCCTGACGTTCTGATACAGCTTCGCAGTGATGGCAGCACCCGTAACGGCAACAGTCTATGGAGGATCCAGTGCGTGAAAGCCTGGGCGTTGTATTCGAAAACGATTCAATTTCAACAGCTCTCGTAGATGCGGACACACCCCTTCTGGGCTCGATCGACGAGTTCCGTCACCCCTGGGGTGCAGACGGGACCGTTCCCTCTCCGCAGGCGTCGGCACGCGCGCTCGCGTCCGCTGCCGAGGTCGCCACCGGCCGGGCCCTGCGCTCGAATCTGTGTCCCACAGTCGTCGGGGTTATGTGCGAGCGTGCGGACGTGCGTGACCTCGTTCCGGATTCGTTGTCCTCCAGTTCTTTCGAGAACGTGGAGTTGGTCAACGGTCTCGACGCTCGGCTCGCCTACCTGCGGGCGGTCGACGCTCTGAGTGGTGTTTCGCCGATTCTCGTGTTCTGGCCGGACGGCGGTGAGACCGTGATTGCGGCCGTCGACCCGAGTGCCGGTGTCGTGGACTCCGCGCACCGTTACGACACCGCCGAGTTGCTTGCAGACAGCTCGACATTTGCTGCGACATTGGACCTCCTCGTCGCCGAACGAGACCCGGTGCCCAAGATGCTCGTCGCGATGCTCGTGAAGGAAGAGTCTCGGCAGCCGTCCGCCGAAGCCGCTGAACTGGCAGGTCTCGGCTTCCTGTTTCTCGGCGAGCGGACCCAACTCGCGATTGGCGCTGCGCTGGTGGCGGCCGATCGGGGAGCTGACGTTCGGTCCGGTGGCGGCATGGCTGTCCGGCCCGTCAACAGGATCCGGTGGGCGGCGGCAATAGTCCTGCCACTTCTGCTCATGCTGACGGGGTTGCTGATCGCGCTGTCTCCAGACGGGTCGCGCGCGGTGTCCACCGATCGTCCGAACGTCGGCGCGGAGCCGGCGACCTCGACCAGTGGACCTCCGCCCGGCGCCGCCCTACCGATTCCGGCTCTGACCCCTTGCGGCCCGGCGGTACCTGCCGTTCCTGCTGCACTGCGGCGTTCTGATCCGGACGTCGCACCGCCTCAGGCCGACGAACCCGCAGCCGAAGAATGCAACCCGATGCGAGTCGGTTAACCCGTACCCTCTCCGGCCAGCGCAAACAGGCCGTCATCCGTCTGCTCGACCAGTCCGTCGACGAGCAGGGAATGCAGTGCGCGGTCACGCTGACCCGGATCGTTCGGCCAGACGATGTCGAGTTGCGCGCGTTCGACCGGACGGTGACTCTCACGAAGAACGGCCATCAATTTTCCTCGTACCTGGCGATCGGTTCCCGCGAACTTCTGCACCTTCTTGGGCGGTCCGGTGTGTGCTGGTTTGCCCGAAGCGACCCAGGCGCAGTTCGGCAACGGGCAGTTTTCGCAGTTCGGCGTCCGCGCAGTGCAGATCAGTGCGCCGAGTTCCATGAGAGCTGCGCTGTAGGTGGCTGCGCGCGCTCGCGTCCGCGGCAGCAGCGCCGCGACATCGGCCAGGTCGCGTGTGTTGGACGGATTGCCTGGTTCGGCGTTGCCATGAACGGCCCGTGCGACAACGCGTCGTACGTTGGTGTCCACCACCGGCACTCGCTGTCCGTAAGCGAAGCACGCCACGGCGCGGGCGGTGTAGGAACCGATCCCCGGCAGCGAGAGCAGGATGTCGACATCTTCGGGCACCACGTCACCGTGCTCGGCAGCCAGGACGCCCGCGCATTCGTGAAGCCGCAGCGCGCGTCGTGGGTAACCGAGTTTGCCCCAAGCGCGAAGCACTTCTGCCTGACTCGACGCCGCCATCGCCGACGGAACCGGCCAGCGCTGCACCCACTCTTCCCAGATGGGCGCGACACGCACCACCGGCGTCTGCTGGAGCATGATCTCGCTCATCAGGATCTGCCAGGCACTGACGCCCTCGCGTCGCCACGGCAGATCACGGGCCGTATCGGAGTACCACTCGAGCAGCACCGAAGATTCCACTGCCACCGCTACCGACACACTCCTCGAACCTGCGCTCCCGGTCGACGAAGGACACGTCGACGTGTGGAGGTCACTTTATCGGCAGTCGCCGACACGCCTGCCTGTGACGCCAGACTTCCGATTCACAACAACTGCACGTTGCTCAGTTTCCACTCGCCGTCCTCGCGGACCAGCGACAGTTGCATGCGGTTGCGGTCGATCCTCGGATCCGGGGAGTTGGTGTTCGTAATCGTCTGATCGAGGAAAACGAGCACCTCGGCATTGTCCCGGTCGCTGCTCGCCAGCCCGGCAGAAATGATCTGAGCGGACGAGGTCGCCTGATACTGCACGATCATGTTCTGCAGATTGGCGGCCACCTGGGCGTACTGGCCGGCAAACTCGCCGACGGAGTTGTCGCGCACCACGGAGAGGTTCTGATCGAGGTTCTGGAAGTTGTATGTCGCAAGATCAGTGGCGAATTGCCGTCCGCTGTCCAGTGCGCTGGTGCGGGCGTCTTCGTCGATCGATCTCTGCCAGGTCGCGAAGGCGCCCCAGCCGAGCGCCGCTACGACGACCAAGGCGCCGGCAACGATCAGCAGGGTCTGCTTGCGAAGGCGCGTGGGCTTCTCGACGACTGTGGGTGTTGGACTCTCGGAGATCTCGGGCTCGGGTGTCTCGGACTGGGGTGTCTCGGTCATTGCGTTCCTTGTACTAGTAGTGCGGCAAACGAGTTGTCACCGAGAACGGTGTTCTGACCACCGTTGAGGCCCAGACGAATCGACGTTCCGTCACCGGCCGCAACCGTTCCGAGGGCAGGATCGTATTCGGCAACCCCGTCGATCGTTCCAGTTCCGGTGGGGACGTTCTGCGAACCGCGATTCTGGATCCGGCCCGACTGGTCCGCGCAGTGTTGGTTCTTGTCGAGCGTGGTCGGTGAGGTGTCCTGTACCGATCGCCGGTGCGTGTCGTAGATACAAACCGGACCCAGTGCGGTGATCAGATCAAGCTGTGCGCGTCCGTCTTCGACGATACTTCCGAACTTCTCGAAACCCTTGGGCACCACCACCAACAAGGCATCGACCGCGGGCATCCGTGCGGTGACGATCTGAGTGGAGACCAGAGAATTGGCCAACAGAAGACTGAACGGCTCGCGGCTCTGTTCGATGAGAGGCAGTATCTGATTGTCGAGAACGCTCGGGCTTCGATCGAGGAGAGTGCGCAGCTGCGGATCGGAGTTTCGTACCTGATCTGTCAATTGGCGAAGTGTGAGTGCAACTTCGGGAAGAGCGGCGACATTCTCCTCGTTCGCAGCAAACAATGAGCGCGAGTTCTCGACGAGCGTGTTGACACGGGGCTGATCGGCTTGAACGGTGCGCGCAAGCACGTCGAAGTTGTCGACGAGCGCCTGCAGATCCGGACCCAATCCGTTCAATCCCTCACCGAGTTCGTGCGAGAGGGTACGCAGATCTGCCGGATCGACGGTGTCGGCAGCAGCGTTGAAATTCGCAATCACGGTTCCCAATGCGACCGGGATCGAAGTGCGCTCAGTCGGAACAACCGAGCCTTCATGCAGATACGGGCCGCCGTCGGTCTGCGAAGACAACTGAACTTTCAATACCGGAACGGCGGTGTCCTGGCTGATGGCCGCCTGCGAATCGTTGGGTATCTGTTTGTCGGCGGCGATGTTCAACGTCATCACGACGAGGTCCTGGGCAGAGTCCACCTCCACCGACTCGACGTCGCCGACGGTGACTCCGCGATAGGCCACTTCCGAACCCGGAGCGATTCCGGCCGCGTTCTCCAATTCGACGGTGACCGAGAATGTTCCGGTGAAAGGATCTCCAGCACCTACTTGTCGAAGCACATACGTCGTGCTGACCACCGCGATGAGGAGAAAGGCGACGATCTCGAAATAGACGGTTCGGTTCTTCATCGCGTTCCTCCTTGCAGGGGTGTCGTGATCGGCAGTTCCCGATCGGAGGCGGGCAGAGGGGGCAGTGGCGGTGCGGCGCCCGGAATTATCTCGTTGAGCACTCCGGTCACAGTGCCCTCGACATCGACATCGACGTCCAGGTCGATGTTCACGTAATCACCTGGGCTGGCGCGCTCGAGGAGCACTCTCGCGTTGTCCAGGTTGGCCATCGTCTCACCCAGTGTCGGGCCCATTGCCGAGAACTGGTCGAGGATAGGTGACAGACGTCCGGTCATCTCTGATATCTGGTCGGCCGACTGGTCGAGTACGGAATTGGTTGCGGTACTGAGTCTGTCGGTTTCGTCGAGTAGATCGAGGAGCGGTTGTCGTTGGTCGGCGATCACGTCCAATACGGGTGTGAGTGTGCGCAAGCCTTCGTCGATGGTGGCGCTCTCGTCGCCGATGAGAGCGCTCAGCCGATTCAGCGAGTCCAGCGCCGAGTTGATCGATTCCTTTCGGTCTTCGAGTGTCCCGAGAAAAGTGTCCAGGCGCCCAAGTAGATCGCGGATCGTCTCTTCCCTGCCGTCGAGAATCTGATCAGCCTCGCTCACGATGGCCTTGACCTGTGCCAACCCACTGCCGTTCAACAAAGTTCCGACGGCGCCGAGTAGTTGTGCGACGTCGGGTCCGCGGACGGTCTCCGAACGCTCGATGGTGGAACCTGGTACGAGCATGGGGCCGGTTGAATCGACCGGAACTTCGAGGTTGACGAACGCATCGCCGATCGGGGTGGACAACTCGATCCGAGCGCGGGTGCCGGTGGGTAGTTCGATATCGGATTCGATCTCGGTATGTACCACGGCTGCAAAGGTTTCCGCGCTCATCGACGTGACTCTGCCGACCACTGCCTGACCGATACGCACCTCGCCGCCGACGGGAAGCAATGACGCATCGACGAATTCCATGTTCAGCGGGTACGACTCTCCCGGCAGAGAGCGCCCGAGAGGGAGGTGCTGGAAGTTGAGACTGCAGCCGGTCAAAGGCGCCGCGATGGCGAGTGCCACGACAACGTTCACTACGGACTTGTTCGACGCCATCAGTTGCCCCCACCGAGGATGCGTGCCAGGTCGGAGCTGCCTGCCGAGGGGAATTCGATGGGATTGACGATTCCGGGCCCTGTGCACAGCGGAATCGGCATCTTCTCGCACAGTTCTCGTGTCGTGTCGAACTGTGAGAGATCGGTGGCGACGTTCAACCGTGCTCTGGCTCGGCCTTCTTCGGTGACGAGGTTGGAAACGTTCTCGAATCCCGTTGGTGCCGTTTCAATGATCTCGCGCAATTGGTCCTGTTTGGTCGCGACTGCGCCGGCCAACTGTGCAAGCGTACCCAGATCGGCGGTGACCGCCTCGCCGTGTTCGGCGAGTAGCGCTGAGACCTGTCCGAGCAACGTGGTCAGGGAATCGAGCGCCCCGCTGATGTCTGCTCGCTGGGTACCGAACGCGCGTGCCGTGACGGTCACCGAGTTCGACAGCGAATCGACCTGGGTCTGGTTGTCCGCGATCAACTGCACGAGGGTGTTCAGGTTCTTCACCAGTTCGGAGATGTCAGGACTCGCGCCGGCCAGTACCGAACTGGCCTGTGAGATGGACTGCACGGCATCGTTGAATGCTTGCCCGTTGCCGTCCAACGCGTGAGCGCCTTCTCCGATGAGGTCCCCGATCCCACCGCCGTCGGCGCCAGGGCCGAGCGCGACCGTCAGTTCGTTCACCGATGCGGTGAGCTGGTCCCATGTCAGCGGGGAGTGAGTTCGTTCGAGAGGGATCACTGCGCCGTCCGCGAGGAATTCACCGTCCTCGTATCCGGGGCCGAGTTCGATTGTGCGGTCACTGATGACCGAGGGAGAAAGGACCCAGGCCTGCGCGTCGGCCGGTATACGTGTTCCGGATGGCAGGCTCAGCGCCACTCGAACTCGGGACCCTTCCGGCGTGACGCTCTCGACCCTTCCGCTGGGAACTCCCAGAATCGTCACCGTGTTACCGGTGAAGATTGCGTCGGTCGAGGTGAATTCGGCGGTGAGAGTGAGTCGGTGTTCGTCACGCGTGACGAACAGGACGGCACCGATCGCGCAGATCACTATCGCTGCCAGCACGGCGAGTTTCTTGACGGTCGTGGTCATCGACACCCCTGAACGAGCCCGACGACGCACAACCAGTTGTCCGGGATGAGTGTGGAGGGTGAGTTGAGATCGAGCCAGTTGCCGTTGCCGGTCGCGTTCGTGACGTACCGAACGCTGGGTGCGAAGTTGTCGAGCAGCGTGGTCAGTGATTGTTCGTTCTCGGACAGAACTCCCGTCACCTCGTGGATGTCTCCCAAGACCGAGTCGACCAATGCCTGATTGTCACCGAGGAACTGGGCAATGGTGGTGCTCAACTGATTCAGGTCTTGTACGAGCGCAGTCAGCACATCTCGCCGGTCGGCGATCGTTGACATCACCAGATCCGCATTTCCCAGAAGGGTTTCCAGCGTGTCCTTCTGCTCGATCAACGTTGTGGTCGTCTGCTGCGCTCCGGTGAGAAGGGAACGGAGTGCATCGTCATTGTCGTTGACTACTCCGGCGAGTGCGTCGATTCCCTCGAGTGAGCGGCGAATGAGTTCGGGATCGTCCGGTGAGTTGTCGGACACCACGGTCAGCATATTTCGCAGTTGTTGCAGATCAAGGTTTTCCGAAGTGGTTTGTGCTCCTCGCCCGAGATCGTCGAGAGTGAACGGAACACTCGTGTTCTCGATGGGAATGGTCGAACCTCCGGGTAGCGAGCGCGATCCGTTCGGAGTGATGTCGAGCGAGCGTCGGCCGAGCAGAGTCGAGATCTTGATGTCCGCACGGGAGTCTTCGCCGAGTGTGACGCCGTCGTCGAGTCGGAAGGTGACTTCAACGGAGTTGCCGCTGACCGCCAACGAGGTGACCACCCCGCTCGGGACTCCTGCGACGTTGACCGGATCGTCCTGCGTCAATCCGGTGGCGTTGGCAAAGACGGCGTGATACTCGTTGGTCTTGACCTTCAAGATCAGTTGAGGGACAACGAGTGCGGCCAGAACTACACAGACTCCGACGAGAATGCAGATGATTCCGTTGCGGACCGGGTTCTTGACGGTGAGCCAGTTCATCGGCACACCGCCGAACGCTCGGGGCCGCCGAGAGTCACCGACTGGTCCAGCGCGCTGAGTCGGAAGTTGCAGATGTAGATGTTCGCCCAGCTTCCGTAGCTCATCGCGATCCCCAACTGGGTGAACAATTGATCGAACGCGGTGATACCGGTCGCCAGCGACTCACGATTGTCGACGACGACCCGAGCCGATTGATCGACGGAAGTCAGCGCGCCAGCCAACTCGGGTTCCACGCGCGTCACGAGGTCCTGAAGGGAAGAAGTCAGGGAACCCGCGGAATCAACTGCGGCCGAAATCTGTTGGCGGTCCTGTGCCAAACCGCCGACCAGTGTGTCGAGCGTGTTGATCATCTCGACGAAGTTGGGTCGATTCGTCGTGGTGACGGTGAGTACCCGGTCCAGGTTGGTCAGTAGTTGGTCCAAGATCGCGTCTCGGGACGTCAAGTTCTCGGTGACGGCAACAGTGCGCTCCAGCAGGCTTTCGATGGTGGAACCTTGTCCTTGGAATACCTGGACGACGTGTGCGGCAAGCTCGTTGACTTCTGTGGGGTCGAGCGCGTCGAACAGGGGACGGAAGCCGCCGAGGATGTCGGTGAGGTCGATCGCGGGCTGAGTCTGTTCGACGGGAATGGTGGCCCCGGGGGAGAGGTAATTGCCGGTTGCGCCCCCGTCTTGCCCTGGTTCGATCGAGATCGTCCGTGCCCCCAACAGATCCGCGTACCTCACCACCGCCCGACCGTCGGTCGGAATACGTTGTGTGGATTCGAGTTCGAACCCGACGACGGCTTGGTTGTTCACCAACTCGACGCTGTCGACGCGCCCGACTCGGACTCCGGCGATCTGGACATCACTGCCGGTGACCAGACCGGACGCATTGACGAAGACAGCCTGGTACTGCGAGCTCGACCCGGAGACGGGGTTGATCAGGGTGCTCACCACGACGACGGTGGCGAGAATAGACAGTGCGGCAAACAATCCGAACCTGATCAGAGATTTCTTCACGCTCATCCGCCCACCACCGTCGTGCCGCGAAATACCGGCCCCGCCACGAGAGTGTCCAAAGCTGTACCGCCCTGGGTGATAGCTGAGATCAGGGATTGTTCGGCAGGGCTGCCGACCGGGCCGACGGTTCCGCCGAACGCGGTCGCGGAGGCAGGACAGTTGGGGCCGCGAGTCCCGTCGTATTGCGGGCAGTCGGTTTTTCCGTACGGATACAGATCTGTGACAGACAACCGTAGGTCGGTGCTGAGCCATGGACCGTGGGCCAACGCGGGCGGAAGATTGATCGTGAGATTGCGCAGGCCGTTGTAGAAGGTGGTGATGTGGTCTGGCCGCGAAGTGATTGCACCGGTGAGGGAATCGGCGTCGTCGATCAAGGTGATCATGCGGTCGCGATTGTCACCGATCAGACTTGTGGCGGCAGATCCCGTGCTGGTGCCCGCCCGCAGAAGCCCCGCCAATCCGTCGGATTTCTCGACGACGGTCTTGGATGTGGTGATGGAGTTCTCGAATGCGGCGAGCATGTCCGGCGCACTCGTCGAGAGACTGTCGGCGAGCGTGGCTATGTCGTCGAGGTCGTCGCCGAGTCCGTCGATGACGGGCTGCGCACCGACCAACGCTTGACGGACTGAATCGAGAGACTCGCCGATTTGGTTTCCCTTGCCGCTCATCGCATCAGAGACTGCCGTGAGCGCCACGTTGATGTCGGCGGGGTCGAGGGAAGAAACGAGCGAGTAGATCCGTGAGATCGATTGGTAGAGCTGGACCGCGACTTCGGACTGATCGGATACCAACTCGGTACCCGGTGCGAGAGCAGGACCACGCGAGAGTTCGTCAGGTTGAATGAGGTCTACGAAGAAGTCGCCGAAGATGTTGCGGGGCATCAGCCGCACCTGACTTGTCGACGGTATGTCCTCGAACGCACCCTCGTCGATTGCGAGCGAGATGATGGAAGCGGTGGTGCCAGGCTCGATGTCGGCGACCGAACCGACGACGACCCCGCGGTACTGAACCGATGATCCGATTCTCAACGCACCGGCGCCGGCGGGGACGACAGCACTGACCTGCGGTGTGGAACTGAACGTGTCCGTGCCCCTGCTGAACAAGAAGACGTAGGCGACGATCAGCAGGACTACCGCAAGTAAACCACGCAGTGCCAGTGCAATTCGACTGGTGTCCGTGACGATCATCCGGTCAACCCGGGAACCTGAGGTTTGAGTCCCCAGAGCGCGATGGTCATGGCGACGTCGGTGAAGGCAAGGAAGACGATGCTGGTGCGCAGCGCTCGTCCGGCTGCTCGGCCGACGCCTTCAGGCCCACCCGTCGCGGTATAACCGTAGTAGCAGTGCACGAGGGTCACGACGACCGCGAACACCATGACTTTTATCAAGGACAACCAGATGTCGTTGGGAGAGAGGAAAAGACTGAAGTAGTAGCCGTATGTTCCTTCCGACTGGCCTTTGACCCGGATCACCGCAAGCGCCGTTGCCATGTACGAAGCGAACAGGCCGACGAGGTACAGCGGGACCACCGCGATGAGCGCCGCGATCATTCGGGTGGTGACCAGGTACCGCAGCGAGGGAATCGCCATGACCTCGAGTGCGTCGATCTCCTCGGAGATCCGCATGGCTCCGAGTTGCGCGGTGAATCCGGTTCCGACCTTGGCAGCCAGGGTGATTGCGGCAACGAGTGGGGCGACCTCGCGAGTATTCGCGATGGCGGACATCACGCCGGAAAGCGGTGCGAGGCCGACGAGGTTCAGTCCGCGGTAGCCCTCGAGTCCGATCTGGGAACCTGCGAAGAACGAGATCGCGAAGATCACGACGACGCTGCCGCCGCCGGCGAGCAGGGTGCCAGAACCGAAGGCCACCTGGGCGACGAGACGGGCGACTTCACGCCAATAGCGCTTGAGGGTTGCCGGAATCGAGGTGATGACACGCGCGTGGAACGTGAACTGATCGCCGAGGCGACTCAGGCCGTCGACGGTGCGCGAACTGACACGTTTGGCACGAATTGCGATGGGCAGGTGCATCAATAGGCACCTTTCACCGAGACGAACAGCGGGTAGAACTGAGTAATTGCGAGGTTGGCGACAAACACGAGAACGAACGAGAGCACGACGGTCTCGTTGACGGCATCGCCGACGCCTTGGGCTCCACGCTTGACGGTCAGGCCTTTGTAGCAGGCCACGATTCCCGAGATGAGCGCAAAGGCAACGGCTTTGATGCCGGAGACGACGAAATCGCTGGGCTGACTGAATTGAACGAGATTGCGCAGGAAGCTCTGGGCGTTGCCGTCGAGGATCAGGACGTGCACGAAGAGGCTTGCGCCCAAACCGATTACGAGAACTATCGAGTTCAGGAGAAGGCAGACGACGGCGATGGCGATCATCCGCGGGACGACCAGGCGTTCGAGTACCGGCAGTCCCAGCACTTCGAGCGCATCGATTTCCTCACGGATCGTTCGCGCGCCCAAGTCTGCGCAGATTGCGGAACCGCCGACGCCGGCGATGATCAGGGCGCACACCAGAGGCCCGGCCTGTCCGATGATGAGGAACGCGACCACGGCACCGCTGTACGCACCTGCACCGATTTGATCTGCGAGCGCACCGATCTGCAACGCCACTCCCACGCCGAGGGGAATCATCACCAGCGCCGAGGCGACCGAGGTGACGTGGGCGAGAAACCACATCTGGTCGAGCGCCTCACGCCAGGCGAGACGCTTGCGTCGCACGGTCGTGATCACAGCAACGCACACGCGAACGGTGAAGGTGAACAGCAGTCCGACTTCGGACAGCAGGTTCGAGAACATGTTCGTCCCGGCGGGGGAGGCGGGTGTTGCGTCCCCGGTTGTTCCAAGTTCGGTGCTCACGCCATCCCCCTTTCCGGCCGCTTCGTTCTGGTCGGGTTTCTTCGGTCACATTCGGAAGCTCGAAGTGCCCCAGGTCACGTTCGGAGACGGTATCAGGAAACTGACTCTGAAGTAAGTTCCAATTCGGGCATGCCATCACAAGGCGTGAATGTGGACGCGGAGCTTCCGTTTGCGTCTATGCAACCTTCCCGGCGAGAGCCCGAAATGCGACGGGTGCACAATGAGGGAATGCCACGATCAAGCCCCATTTCCGCTTGGAAGTCCCTTCGCGAAGGCAACGAGCGATTTGTCAACGACGCGTCCATTCACCCCAGCCAGGGAATCGCCGATCGCGCGAAGCTGGTCAACGCTCAGCACCCCACCGCGGTGCTGTTCGGTTGCGGTGATTCGCGCGTAGCCGCCGAGATCATCTTCGACCAGGGCCTCGGCGACATGTTCGTCGTGCGCACGGCAGGTCATGTGCTCGACGATTCGGTGCTCGGTTCGATCGAGTACGCCGTTCACGTGCTCAACGTGCCGCTCATCGTCGTCCTCGGGCACGACGGTTGCGGTGCCGTGAAGGCAACGCTCGACGCCCTGGACAAGGGTGCGGTTCCCGACGGCTTCATCCGCAGCGTGGTCGAGCGCGTTGCGCCGTCCATCCTGATGGGCCGCAACGAAGGCTTGTCCACCGTCGACGAACTCGAAGGTCGTCACGTCGTGGAGACCGGCTCGTTGATCATGCAGAGGTCGCGGATCATCGCCGACAAGGTGGACAAGGGTGCGTGCGCGATCGTCGGCGTCACGTACACATTGTCCGACGGTCACATGCGTGTTCAGGGCGCTGTCGGCGACATCGGCGAGAGCGTCGAGGGTTAGATCTTCCGGGGCAGTGATCCCTGGCACCGGACAATGGGTACCGACACGCCGTCCCAGCTGACGGTTAGTCGACCCTGAGCCAACTACCGTTGAGTCCGTGTTGGAACCGAATGGACCACTGCCCCCTGAGATCTACTGGCGTCGCCGGGCGCTGGCCATTGGTGCCGCCGTTATTGCGCTGGCGTTGATCATCTGGGCGGCGTCCGCCCTCTTCGGCGGTGGAAGTGACACCCCGGAGGCCGATTCGGCCGCTGCGAGTTCCTCGCTGACAACAGACGTCTCCTTCACCCCCAACCCTTCCGGATCCAACGCACCGGACGGTGGCGGTGGCTCGGGTGGCGGTGCTGCCGGTGGTTCGGGCGGCTCGGGCACGCAGGCTTCGGGATCTTCGTCTTCGTCGTCTTCGTCTTCGTCGACCACCGGGGCTCCGGTCCCGGCCGGTCAGTGCGCCGATTCGTCGCTGGCAGTCAAGGCAACCGCAGACAAGGCGACCTTTGCTCCCGGCGAAGAGCCGTCGTTCACGATCGTCATCACCAACATCGGTTCAGCACCCTGCGATCGAGATCTGGCGGGCGGACTTCAGCAGGTGCTCGTCTACAGCATCGACGGCAAGACCCGTCTGTGGTCCAACGTCGACTGCTACCCGCAGCCCGCAGCCGACGTGCGCAATCTCGCTCCGGGTGAGCAAGCCGCGTTCAAGGTCGCCTGGTCGGCAACGACGTCGACCCCCGAGTGCGCGACCGCGCAGAACCCCGAGCGCAATCCGGTGGGCGCAGGCGCGTACACGGTTGTCGGTCAGCTCGGCGCACTGCGAAGCTCTCCGGAGCCGTTCAACATCGCGTGAGAGCGAGCCTGACCGGGCCCGCTAGTTGAACGATCCGGTGATCGACGTTTCCGCGAGCCGGGAAAGTCCTTCACGGATGTGACGGGCCCACAGCCCGCCGATGCCCTCGACCGACTGCAGATCGGCGGCCGTAGCGGCCAGCAGCGACTGAAGAGTGCCGAAGGATCCGACCAACCGGTGGATCTGATGGAACTGCAATCGAGGCACCCTCATCAGCACGCGGTAGCCGCGAGGGGTCATCGGAGTGTCGAGTGCTTCGATCGTGCCCGGATAACCGAGAACCCGCGCAAGTGTCGTGAGATCGAGGAGGTCGGCGTCGGTGACGCGATCGAGTGCGACGAGGACGTTGTCCATCGCCGCGGTGCCGATCGGTTCGGGACCGGCCAGGTAGTCCCGAACGATCAGTTGGCGTGCAATGTCGTTGTCGCCGACCAGTTCCTCGAGCTGCAATGCAAGCTGGCGACCGTCGGTGCCGAGCTCGAGGACGTCCTGCTCGATCTCGATCGACACACGGCGAACCATTTCGAGCCGCTGCACGACTGTCAACGCGTCGCGCAGGGTCACGAAATCCTCGATCTCGACGACCGACAGTTGCCGTGTCACTTCGTCGAGTCGCGCTTTGTATCGTTCGAGCGTGGCGACGGCCTGGTTGGCACGCGAAAGTATGGTGGCCGATCCGTCGATGACATGCCGGATACCGCCGACGTACACACTGACGATCGACATCGACTGGCTGACCGAGACCACGGGATAGCCGGTTTGAATTGCCGTGCGCTCGGCGGCGCGGTGCCTGGTACCGGATTCGACGGTGGGAATCTTGTGATCGGGAACGAGCTGGACGTTGGCACGCACGATGCGTGTGCCGTCGGTCGAGAGGACGACCGCGCCGTCCATCTTCGAGAGTTCACGCAAGCGAGTCGGGGCGAACTCCACGTCCAGATTGAATCCGCCGTCACACAGCGCTTCCATCTCCTCGTCGTATCCGAGGACGATCAGCGCGCCGGTACGACCGCGAAGTATGCGTTCGAGCCCGTCTCGCAGCGCGGTACCCGGCGCCAACCTGGCGATGGTCTCTCGCAATGCCGACGACGACTGTGTGTCCGCCATCGCACTGATCATTGAGAAACTCCCTGCTGAGGTCGATGTCACTTCGGTCGGGTCCGATGCCTGCGCCGGACTGATCCCCGTTTAGATTACCTATCCATGAGTAGTACCTGGACCCTGCCTGACGACCTGACCCTCCCGGAGCCGACCGAATTCTTTCCGGCCGCCGGCGAGAAGCTGCCTCAGCACTGGTCGAAATGCTTCGGCTGCGGCGACGACCAGCCTGCGGGAATGGCGATGAGTTTCAGGGCCGGCAACGGGCTGGAAGTGACCGGTCGTCTGGAGGTCGCCAAGAAGTATCAGGGCGGTCCGGGTGTCATTCACGGCGGCATTCTGTCGACGGCATTCGACGAGGCTCAGGGCATGGCATGCATGGCTCTCGGCTCGCCGGTGGTGACCGGGCACCTCGAGATCGACTTCGCCCGACCGATCCCGTTGGGATCGGTGCTCGAATTCCGGGCTCGCATCGACGGGGTTTTGCGCCGCAAGGTCTACACCAGCGCGGAAGCAGTGATCGTCGAAGGCCCGACAGCGGATCCGGACACGGTGGTGGGAACCTCCCGAGGGCTGTTCCTGACCATCACCCCGGAACACTTCGCCAAGACCAAGGAGTTCGTGGACGGCGAACCGACTTCTCCGTTCGGCACCTCGTCGGTCTGACGCGGTAGTCGGACGCAAGTCGGTCATTTCACCGGAGTGAGCTTGGGGCGAGACGGGGCTTGTTTGCCGCCCATCAATCCGGCATAGGCGAGTGCCTCGGCCAGGTTCGCTACTTCGTTGACGCGCATGCCGGGAATGTTCGGGCCGGAATCGACCGGCACGATGGCGCTGGTGAATCCCAATCGGGCAGCTTCGATCAGCCGCCGGTTGACGCCGGCAACTCGTCGAACCTCTCCGGCGAGTCCGACCTCGCCGAGGATGACGAGCCCTTTGGGGACGGGTTTGGCTTTCACCGCGGAAGCGACCGCTATGGCGAGAGCGAGATCGGCACCCGGCTCGGTCATTCGCATACCGCCGACGGTCGCGGCGTAGACGTCGGCCTTCGAGATCGACACCCCGACGCGGCGCTCCAACACGGCCAGAACCATGGCCACACGGGCGGTGTCGAGCCCGCTGACGGCTCGGCGAGGTGTCGGTAGAGGCGTGGCGGCGACGAGGGCCTGAACTTCACCGAGTAGAGGTCGCTTACCGTCCATCATCACTGTGACTGCAGTGCCTTCCACGGCTTCTTCACGGTGATGCAGGAACAGGCCGGACGGATCGCTGATCTCGTTGATGCCCTGCTCGCTGAGTTCGAAGCATCCCACTTCGTCGGCCGCACCGAATCTGTTCTTGACGCCGCGGACCATGCGCAGGGTGGAGTGCTTGTCACCTTCGAAGTGCAGAACCACGTCCACGAGATGCTCGAGCGAGCGCGGACCGGCGACGGCGCCGTCCTTGGTGACGTGGCCGATCAGAAGCACCGGGATTCCGCTGGCCTTTGCCAGGGAGGTCAGGGCGCTGGTGACGGCCTTGACCTGAGTCACGCCGCCGACGACTCCGTCGACGTCGGCAGCAAGCATCGTCTGTACCGAGTCGACGATGACCAGGGTCGGCTTGACCTGCTCGATGTGGCCGAGAATGGTCGCGAGATCGGATTCTGCCGCCAGATACATCCGTTCGTGGACAGAGTTGGTGCGATCTGCCCGAAGTCGAACCTGACCGGCAGACTCCTCGCCCGTGACGTACAAGGCTCGATCGTCCGCGCTGCGCATCGCCCAGCGGTAGACGACCTCGAGAAGTAGCGTGGATTTTCCGACACCGGGTTCTCCGGCGAGCAGAACCACCGAACCAGGTACGACGCCACCGCCGAGCACACGGTCCAACTCGCCGATCCCGGTGGGCTTGGCCTGCGTCGAGGTGCTGTCGATCTGTGTCAACGGTGTGGCCGGCGTCGTCGGTAGCACGGCGCTTGATCCCGCTTTCGCGAGTGAGGCGCCGGCGCGGCTGGCGACGGGTGCCACTACAGCGACCTCGGTCATCGAGCCCCACGAATCGCAGTCCGGACATCTACCGACCCATTTGGGCACTACCGACTGGCATTCGGAGCAGCGGTAGTTCGATTTCACTTTGGCCACCGGGACAGACTAGAGGCGGGGTCCGACACGGACCCCGCCTCTAGTTCAGTACTGAAGTTGTTCTGCGAAGCGCAATGTGCGCCTTGGTGATTCGGGGCTCAGTGCCCGGCTTCTGCAACGTCAGGCGACTTGTCCGACTCGTTGCGCTCGAGCTGCGGGCCGGCGTCGACAGGCACGTCGACGGTGACCGAACCGGCCTTCTCGAACTTGAAGGTGATCGGGACGGTCAGGCCCGGGCGAACGCCCGCCTTGATGTCCTGGAGAACGACGAGAGTGAGCGCAGCGGGTGCGTCGTCGTTCTCTTCGTTGTTCTTGATCTGGGTCTCGGCCTCGGTCGCGGCACCTTCGCCTGCGGGCAACTGGCCGGCCTGCAGCGACGTCTGCGGCTTGATCGTCAGGCCGCCGACCTCTTCACCTGCGACGACGCGTGCTGCGTAGTCGGTGGTGATGCTGACGAGCTTGTCCGTGGTCTCGGCGCTGTCGTTCACGATGCTGAAGGCGAGCACGGCGTTGCCGCCCGGCTCGATGCTGTACTCCTCGGACGAGGGGTAAGCGATGTGCACGTTGCGCAGTGCGATCTCACCGAGGTCGGCGCTGTTGCCGTTCACGGCTGCCTGCTGGACGGCGGTCTGGCTCACCTGTCCGGAACCGCAAGCGGACAGCGCGATGGCTGCGCCTGCAGCCAGTGCAATGGCGGTAGCGACTCGACGAGTCGGCTTACGGATAGCAGTCACGATTTGTCCTCCACGGCGTCAGGTTCGCACTCCACTAGGCAGAGTAGTAGATAAGGTCCCGCGGGCTGGCCGTCGGGTAGCCACAACGGTTGTCTGCGTGGGCTTTCAGTCGGTTACGCAGGGGTGCTCCAGACCAGTTGAATGCACGTACAACAAGCCCTGTCAACCCCTACGCTCGAGCAAGGATGCCCCTGACCTGCACAGTTGATGAGTGGTCGGTTCTTTCACGTGTTAAACTAGTGGAATCGAAAGGGGCACGGGACACATGATTTTCAAGGTCGGAGACACCGTCGTATACCCCCATCACGGTGCGGCGCTGATCGAAGCTATCGAAACCCGCACCATCAAGGGTGAGCAGAAGGAATACCTGGTTCTGAAGGTCGCTCAAGGCGATCTCACAGTACGGGTTCCTGCAGACAACGCAGAGTACGTCGGAGTTCGTGACGTGGTCGGCCAAGAAGGCCTCGACAAGGTTTTCCAGGTTCTGCGAGCACCGCACACCGAAGAGCCCACCAACTGGTCTCGTCGATACAAGGCAAATCTCGAGAAGCTTGCCTCAGGTGACGTGAACAAGGTTGCAGAAGTTGTACGTGACCTGTGGCGTCGTGAGCAGGACCGCGGACTTTCCGCTGGTGAGAAGCGCATGCTCGCCAAGGCTCGTCAGATTCTCGTCGGAGAGCTCGCGCTCGCCGAGGGCACTGACACCGAGAAGGCAGAGACCATTCTCGACGAGGTCCTCGCGGCCGCGTCCTGACTGCAACTCAACAAAGCTGACAGTGGCAGTAGTAGCCCTGGTACCTGCCGCAGGTCGGGGAGTGCGATTGGGTGAGAAAGTGCCCAAGGCATTTGTCGAACTCGGTGGGTGCACCATGCTTGCACGCGCGGTCGATGGACTCCGGAAATCCGGGGCGATCGACCGCGTTGTTGTCATTGTGCCGCCTGAACTGGTCGAATCCGTCGTAGCCGACCTCGGTCGTGCAGCGGACGTCGACGTCGTCGGCGGTGGTGACGAAAGAACCGATTCGGTTCGTGCCGGCCTCAGTGCGGCAGGCGATGCAGATTTCGTTCTCGTGCACGACGCTGCGCGGGCATTGACACCGCCGGAGTTGATCGCGCGCGTCGTCGACACCCTCCGAGCGGGCAGCTCCGCGGTCATCCCGGTACTCCCGGTTACCGACACGATCAAGTCGGTCGACGTGCTCGGCGCAGTCACCGGTACGCCTCTGCGTTCGGAGCTGCGTGCGGTGCAAACTCCTCAGGGCTTCTCCACCGACGTCCTGCGCAGTGCGTACGGAGCCGGTGATGTCGCCGCGACCGACGACGCCGCTCTGGTCGAGCGTCTCGGTGTCTCGGTACAGACGATTCCCGGCGACGCTCTCGCCTTCAAGATCACCACTCCGCTCGACCTGGTCCTGGCACGGGCGCTCCTGAGCTCGGAGACAGAGTTGAGCGCGGATTCACAGGACGGAAATTAGATGCGCGTCGGTCTCGGCACGGATGTTCATCCCATCGAGGTCGGTCGTCCTTGCTGGATGGCCGGGTTGCTGTTCGAGGAAGCTGACGGGTGCTCGGGCCATTCGGACGGCGACGTAGCCGTCCACGCTCTGTGTGACGCGTTGCTCTCTGCGGCGGGCCTCGGTGACCTCGGTTCGGTTTTCGGCACCGGCAGGCCCGAATGGGACGGCGTGAGCGGCGCTCGAATGCTTGCCGAGGTTCGCAGACTGCTCGAAGAGAACCAGTTCACCGTCGGCAACGCAGCGGTGCAGGTCATCGGCAACCGGCCGAAGATCGGGCCGCGACGCGACGAGGCGCAGAGGGTGCTCTCGGACATCCTCGGCGCACCTGTTTCGGTGTCCGCGACCACTACGGACGGCCTCGGCTTGACCGGTCGCGGCGAGGGGATCGCCGCCATGGCCACCGCGTTGGTCATGACAACCGAACACGACAGGTAAGATCGCTGGTCGTGACCCTGCGCCTATACGACACCGGTACGCGGGCCCTTCGGGATTTTGTTCCGTTGGCCCCCGGACATGCATCGGTGTACCTGTGTGGGGCGACAGTTCAGGGTGATCCTCACATCGGACACGTTCGCAGCGGAGTCGCTTTCGACGTGCTGCGACGCTGGCTGTTGGCGCACGGCAACGACGTTGCCTTCGTGCGCAACGTGACGGACATCGACGACAAGATTCTCAACAAGGCCGCCGACGCCGGTCGACCTTGGTGGGAGTGGGCGACGACGTTCGAGCGTTCGTTCACGTGGGCCTACGACCAACTGGGTGTGCTGCCGCCGTCCATCGAGCCACGGGCCACCGGTCACGTGACGCAGATGGTCGAGATGATGGAACGCCTGATCGAGAACGGTCACGCGTACGCGGCGGGCGGCGACGTCTACTTCGACGTGCAGAGCTATCCCGAGTACGGCGCGCTGTCCGGCCACAAACTCGACGACGTTCATCAGGGCGAGAGTGCCGCCGAGGGAAAGCGTGATCCTCGCGACTTCACACTCTGGAAGGCCGTGAAGCCCGGTGAGCCCTCGTGGCCGACACCGTGGGGACCCGGCCGTCCGGGCTGGCACCTCGAGTGCTCGGCCATGGCGGAGTTCTACCTCGGGGCGGCATTCGACATCCATTGTGGTGGACGCGATCTCGTCTTCCCGCACCACGAGAACGAAATTGCGCAGGCCAAGTGTGCCGGCGACGATTTCGCTCAGTACTGGTTGCACAACGGCTGGGTCACGATGAGTGGCGAGAAGATGTCCAAGTCGTTGGGCAATGTTCTCTCGGTGCCGAACGTGCTCAAGAAGGTTCGTCCGCAAGAACTTCGGTACTACCTCGGTAGTGCGCACTACCGTTCCAATCTCGAGTACTCGGACGAGGCGTTGGACGAAAGCGCGAAGTCCTACCAGGGGCTGGAGTCGTTCGTCCTGCGCACACACAAGCGTGCGGGTGTCGTCGAACTCGGCACGTGGACCGAAGGTTTCGCGGCGGCTCTCGACAACGACTTGTCGGTGCCGATCGCGTTGGCCGAGATTCACGGCAAGGCGAGCGAGGGTAATTCCGCGCTCGCTGCCGGTGATCTCGACGCGGCTCGGGTGGCTGCCGGTCAGGTGCGGGCCATGCTCGCGATCCTGGGCGTCGACCCACTCGACGAGCATTGGACGCAGTCCGGTGGCGACACCGAGACGGCAATGGAAGCTTTGGACGTGTTGGTGCGGGCCGATCTCGATCGTCGGCAGCAGGCACGTACGGAAAAGAACTGGGCGGTGGCGGACGAGGTCCGCGATCGCCTCATCAAGGCGGGTATCGAAGTAACCGATACTCCCGACGGACCCGAATGGTCCCTTAAGGCAGGGCAGTAACAATGGCTGGAAACTCGAGCAGGCGCGGCGCAGTCCGTAAGGGCGGCACCAAGAAGGGCCAGGTTGCCGGTTCCGGCGGTAAGCACCGTCGCGGTCTCGAAGGGCGTGGCGCTACGCCGCCCGCCGAGGCACGCACCAAGCATCCCGCGGCAAAGCGTGCAGCGCGCGCCGCACGTGCCGACGAGAAGCAGGGCCGCGGTGGCCGTCCGGGTCCGGGCCGCAAGGTTCTCGACGGTCCCGAAACAGTGCTCGGACGCAACCCGGTGGTCGAGTGCCTACGCGCCGGCGTTCCGGCGACGGCACTGTGGGTCGCCGTCGGCACCGAGAGCGACGATCGACTGAAGGAATCCGTTCAGCTCGCTGCGGACGCCGGCATCTCCATTCTCGAGGTGCCCCGCACCGATCTGGATCGCCTCAGCGCCAACGGTCTTCACCAGGGCATCGCCCTGCAGGTTCCGCCGTACCGCTACGCGCACCCGGACGATCTTCTGTCCGAGGCACGCAAGCATGCCGAGCCGCCGCTGCTCGTCGCGCTGGACAACATCACCGATCCCCGCAACCTGGGTGCCGTTGTGCGCTCGGTCGCAGCTTTCGGTGGACACGGCGTCGTGATTCCGGAGCGTCGCAGCGCGAGCGTGAGTGCTGTCGCTTGGCGTACCAGCGCCGGTGCTGCCGCTCGTCTGCCGATCGCTCGGGCCACCAACCTCACTCGTACGCTCAAGGACTGGGCGTCGAAGGGTGTTCAGGTCGTCGGTCTCGACGCCGAAGGTGACACGACCCTCGACGATTTCGACGGCAGCGGTCCCGTGGTGATCGTTGTCGGTTCCGAGGGCAAGGGCCTTTCGCGCCTCGTCCGCGAGAACTGCGACGCGATCCTGTCCATTCCGATGGCCGGTCCGGTCGAGTCGCTCAACGCCTCGGTTGCCGCCGGAGTCGTCCTGGCGGACATCGCCCGCAGGCGTCGTAGCAGCTGAGTTGTAACGGCTTTCAAATGAGCCTGGCGGGCATCTAGCTCCGTACCGACCAGGCTTCCCAGAGCGCAGCGTAGGAACCGTCCGCGCCGATCAGTTCGTCATGTGTCCCGCTCTCGACTACGCGGCCACCGCTCATGACGAGTATCCGATCGGCGCGGACTGCTTGGCTCAGGCGGTGCGCTATCACCACGGCAGTCCTGCCGCTGACCGCAAGCTCGGCTGCCTGATCGAGAAGACCTGCTGCGGTGGTTCCGGCTTCGGCGGTCGCCTCGTCGAGGATCACGACTGGCGGATCGAGCAGAGCCAGCCGGACGAGGGCTATGTGCTGTGCCTGCGCCGCCGTCAACTGGTACCCGCCGGCCCCGACCCTGGTCTCGAGCCCGTCCGGAAGCTCGTGAATCCATTGAGCTTTCATTCCTTCGACGGCTTCGGCGATCTTCGCGTCGTCCGAATCTGGTGCACACAACCGGAGATCGTCGGCGATCGTCCCGACGAATACGTGAACTTCCTGGCTGACCAGGACGACTTTGTGTCGAAGTTCGGCGTCACTCAGGTCGTCAATCGGTGTGCCGTCGACGGTGATTCGCCCGTTCCCGACGGGAATGATGCCGGCAATCAGTTTGGCGAGTGTGGTTTTTCCGGCACCACTGCTGCCGACGACGGCGATTCGTTCCCCCGGTGCAATCGAGATCGAGATCGAATCGATCACCGGGGTGGACTGGTCGTACGAGTACGAAACCCGGTCCACCTCGACGCCGATGGGTTCGGATCGAGCCGAGACAGGAATGCTCGCGGGACGCCCCGGCATCGCGGTGACGCCGATCAGGCGAGCCAGGCTGGCACCCGCATCCTGCAATTCGTCGATGTTCGAGAGAAATACCGCGATGGGGCTGAACAGACTGTGGAAGTAGAGGGCAGCGGCGGTAGCGGCCCCGATGGACACCGATCCCGTGGTCACGAGCCAGTAGCCGACGCTCAGGACCGCGGCGAGCCCGAGCAGTTCGGCGCCGTTGAGTTGGGCGAAGAAGTTGGTACGCAATCGAACTGCCTGCATGTCGAAGCTGATGGCATGCTCGGACGTCGCGGCGATTCGACCGATGTGCTCGTCAGTTCTCCGCAGGGCAGTGACAGTGCCTGCGCCACCGAGGGTTTCGATGAGCTGCTGCCCTCGCCTGGCCTGCGCGGCGCGAGAGTGTCGGTAGACGGGTCCGGAGCGTCGGAGGAAATGTCGGAGAGCGAAATAATGAATCGGCGCAACGGCAACGATTGCCACGGTGAAGCGCCAATCGATCACTCCCACACCGACAAGCGTCAATGAAATCATGAACAGGGCAGACACCGTTGCGGGCAGCACCCGGGCGATGACAGTGTTGACAGCTTCGACATCACCCGAGACCCGAGAAATCAGATCACCGGTTCCGGCATCCTCGACCAGCGACGACGGTTGCGCGAGCGTAGCGGCGAACACGTCCTCCCGAAGATCGGCCAGCACGTTCTGCGCGACATTCGCGAGAAGCTGTGTGCTCCACCAGGTCAGCGCAACCCCGGCTGCCGCTGCACCGAGCATGAACGCGGTGATGCGCAGGAGCGCGGCAAACGGTTTGCCCTCTGTGACCGCATCGACCATGAGTCCGAGCAACGCCGGGGTGGACAATCCGCAGGCTGTGGCGGAGAGAAGTACGACGGTCGTGAGTGCGAGCGCTCGCTTACGTGGCCGAAGCAGTGCCATCAATGCGCGGACGGTCTGCTTGGTCGACGCGATCGGCAGGGCAGATGCAGGCGGAACAACAGATGCATCCGGAAGGGTATCGGTCACAGTGTGTCTCCTCCCCGAGCGTCGTCGTCGATCGTGACGACACGGTCACACGAATGGAGCAAGGTCGGACTCGAGGTGATCACCAGTATGGCCTTGTCGGGAAAGTTTCTCAGCGAGTGTGCAATTCGATGCTCGGTGACAGAATCCACGGAAGTGGTGGGTTCGTGAAGGACCAGGATCGGCTGCGGTTGATGGAGAGCGCGGGCGAGAAGTAGTCGTTGACGCTGACCTCCGGAGAGCTTCTTTCCCTGCTCACCGACCTCGGAGTGGTGGCCGTCGGGCAGATGTGTCAACACGTCGTCGAGCGCCGATGACGTCATTGCCGACGAGTCGACGCTCGGTGCTGCCAGATTGTCGAAGACGGTACCGGTGAACACGGTTCCTTCATGGGCGGAGACGAACACCTGATCGCGAACTGCGTCCGGACCGAGTTCGGTTGCATCGGTGCCGAATACGAAATATCGGTTGCGGCCCAGCGGCGTCTGAAAGGCGAGTTGCAGTGCCAGTCGGTGAGCGGAATCGTCAGCGCGCACGCCCACCACTTCTCCGCGGCGAGCCGAGACGACCGTTCCGTTGTCGGTCGAAATCAGCAGGGCGTCTTCACTTCTGTCGGAGTCGATCGCGGCCGTGGAGTGCAGCGATTCGATCAGGTGTGGCTCGGCCAGCAGTTCGGACAGTCTGCGCGCGGAGCCTCGCTTTGCGGCGAGTTCGGCACCGAAGAATCCCAGCGTTTCCATCGGCCCGGCAATCACCCTGCTCAGTCCGACCACGGTGACGAAGTTGCCCACGGTGATCGTGCCTTGATGCGCCATCCACGCCGCCCCCAAGGCGACCGACGCCAGTACCAACGCCGAGACCCCGGAATTCAGCGCGGTCAGACTGGACATCGCTCGGACCGTCCGGATCGCTGCCTTCATGGATTCGCGGCTTGCGTGCACGTAGCGCGACAGTGCAGTGGGTTCGGCCCCGAAACCTTTCAGTACCCGCAGGCCCAGCGTGAAATCCGTTGCCAGCGTTCCTGCCTCGGCTGCCTTCTTCTGCTCTGCATACACACGCTCGTCCAGCGGACCGCTGATCTTGTGGATGAAGGCGAGTTGCGCAGCCGTGATGAGAACGACGATCAGCGCGAGCGGCCAGGAGACGAAGGCAAGCGAAATCACTGCCGCGGCGAGCCCTGCGAAAGCCGAGCCCTGCTCGGCGACAACCCAGGAAAAGCCCGAGACGTGTGAGGCATCCGAGGTGGAGATGGTGAGAACTTCACCCGTCGAACGCTGAGCTTGCATGCCCCTCGCGTCGAGTACCCGTCTGGCTGCATTCAGTCGTAGGTCGTGTTCGCCGTAGACGAAGACCTGTGTGTTCAGGCGAACCGCGATGCGCCACGACAGAGCAAGTCCGACGAACAGAGAACACAGCACCGCAAGCCACACGAGAAGTGCTGTGCTGTCGGACTTTCCGATTGCCCGGTCGACGACGGTGCCGATCAGCACCGGAATGAGGGCTTGAGCTACCTGATACGACGCCTGCCCTGCGACGGCTGCGACCAACCGCGGTCCGCGTCCGGAGGAGAACGATCCGATTTTGATCATCTCGATCGGACCGGTACGAGTTTCGGGCAGCGCTGACACTCGTGAAACTCCTCGCCCAGATCTGAACACTCGTTGTGCAGTTCTACGGTAGAGCCGGTGTGAGTGCGGAAAGTGCTCGCAGATGCCAAGGGCTACGCGGCAGCGGACAGATGGAGCATCGAGACCCCATTACCGGGATCAGGTCTCGATATACCTGCTTGGTCGAAACAAAGTACGTTTGCGAAGAGAGCTGACAGAAGATGAAAAGCACTATCCGAATAGTGGCTGCGGTGGCCGCAATTGCCCTGCTCGCAGGATGCCAGAGCAGCACCGAGTCAACAGCGTCGGAGGACGCGACGCAGTTGGCCGAGGCCGGCGCGCTGCCCGTTACCGTTGATCATGCGTACGGCTCGACCACCATCGAGACCGAACCTCAGCGGATCGTGACCATCGGCTGGAACAGCCAGGATTCGGTGCTCGCACTGGGCAAGACGCCCGTCGCCATGGAGTCGTTCAGTGGGGCAGGCTTGGAGAACGGAATCCTGCCCTGGGACGAAGAATTGTTGGGCGATGTCGAACCCACGTTGCTCGACAGCACTTCCGGTGTGCCGTTCGAGCAGATCCTGGCGTTGGAGCCGGACGTGATCATCGCGGTGGTCTCGGGAATCACCGAAGACGACTATGCACGTCTTTCTCAGATCGCACCCACGATTCCGTTCAAGGAGACCGCATGGGCGACTACGTGGCAGGAGCAGTTGTCGACCATCGGTTCAGTACTCGGACAACCGAAGCGGGCGGCTGAGCTGATCGAGGAAACTGACGATTCCATCGCCGACCTGGCTGCGGGTTCCCCGAATCTGAACGGGAAAACCCTGACCTTCCTGTCGGGAAACATCGACGGCCTCACCAACTACTGCGCTGACGACGGCAGAGTCATCCTGATGTCCCAGCTCGGACTGAAGCAGTCGGCCGGAAGCGCCGAGCTGTGCGGCGACACCCAGGGATCGGTGACTGCATCGCGCGAACAGTACAACGAACTGGACGCGGACGTGATCGTGCTCAACGACGCGAGTGGTCAGGGGCTCCCCGGGTTGATGGGGGACAAGTTGTTTGCCGACCTGCCGGCAGTCAAGGACGGCAGGCTGATTCAGCAGCTCGGTCTGGCACGAGTCATGGCCTTGGCTTCACCCACGTCGCTGAGCGTCAAATATGCCTTCGCCGAACTGGTCTCGAAGATGAACGGGTTCTGACCTGCTGATGCCTCTGAACGGCTGATGCTTATGAACAGCTGATGCTTCTGAACAGCTAGGCCGACAATTCGCACGCGTCCGAGTAATAGTTCTTCGGTGTCCGTCCGGTGACCTTGCGGAACACGCTGGTGAAGGCGCTGGGGGTTTCGTATCCGACGCGACGGCTCACCGTCGAAACGGGAACGCCCGCAGCGAGGTAGGACATCGCGGCGCGGACGCGAACTTGAATTCTCCACTCGGTGAAGGACATCCCCGTGCCCTGAGAGAACACGCGGCTCAGGGTGCGGGGACTTCCACCGACCACATAGGCCCAATCGGCCAGCCCGCGTTGATCGGCGGGGTCGGCGATCAAGCGGCGTGCAACGGCGAGGGCCCGGGGATCGGCGGGCATCGGCACCGCGACATCGGCCGCCTCGATGGGTGCGAGGGTGTCGAAGACTACTGATTCGGCCCGCAAGCGAGCTTCGGTCGGCATGTTTCGCTGGTGCAGATGGATGAGCATCGTCTTGACCACGTCGTCTATGCCGATGATCGCGGGTTTGGTCCACGGGTGGGGAAACGACTCGGGCCGGAAGTAGGTGAAGCGTGCCTCGGTGGATGCGCCGAGCGTGATGCGACGTGGAGTTCCAGCCGGAATCCACATGCCGACCGTCGGTGGGATCTGCCAACGAACGTCGTCGATATACGCGCTCATCTCTCCGGAAGCGCCCCACAGGAGTTCATGTTCGGGATGGCGGATCTCGCGCCACACCCGCTTCTGATCGCGTCCGATGGTGGACGTGGTCATGGCGAAGGGGAGCGGTACGTACCGGCCCGCCGGCACAGCCCAGTACGGAAATCCTGTGGAACTCATCGATGGATCATACCGCGAATGACTTAGGTAATGCTTTCCTATTTGGTTGTTCGATGCAGAGCGCGACGGAGTGCGATCGCGACAAAAGTTCGAGGGTGGCACCGAGTCCGAAGATTCGATGCCACCCTCGATCACATTCCCCGACGGAGTGTTCTTGGTGGAGCGGGTGAATCAGCTGCCGTTGGCCAGGACACCGCTGATGATGTCTGAGATGAAGCCGGCCGGGTTGTCCAGGATGGAGGAGCCGGCCGAACCGGTTCCGCCCTCGCCGTCAGAAGAGCCGAAGCCCAGATCTGCAGAGCCCGATGCGGCCGCCTCGCCGGGGTTCTTGGCACGGATCTTGGCGTAGACGCCGCTGATGTTCTGCTCGGTATTGAACGTCGAGATACCGATCGAGCTTGACATTTCCTGGTACGAACCGATCGGTGCATCGTCGGCGACGAGGTACTGCGCCTCGATCGTCACGGTCTTGCTTCCGGTGGGTGAGATCAGCCAGCCGGTGCTGGGCACGTTCACGGTTCGGGCGGCAGTGTCAACCGAAGGCGTGACGGATTCGGTCTTCTGACCGCCGATCAAATGCCACGCGTTGACCGTCGCCGTGCCCTGGATGTATTTGAACGTGGCGGGGTAGCGATCGACGAACTGGTCGACGTAACGCTCGGGGTGGCCTGTGGTGGAGATGACTGTACGCACGGTGACTTTGCCGCCGGGCGCAACTTCGCCGTCGCCGACGATGCTCTTGGTGATCCGGACGTTGGAGGAGTTGACCGTTGCCGCGGACGGGTGGGTGGCATCGGCGCTCGCGGTGCCTGCGGTCATCACGAGTCCGCTGGTTGCAAGTGCAGCGATTGCGATTCCGGTGAGTGTTTTGCGCATTGAAAAACGTGACATGAAATTCTCCGTTCGAGGGGTTCACGCTGACGGCGATGGGATGACTCTTCAAAGGTTGCGCCGTGGTAACCATTTAAACCTATCGGACGCTTGCCTATGTGTCAGTTCGGCAGAATTTGCGGAAAAGTCCGAATTGAGAGGACTTTTTCGATGTTGATTGCCTGCTGTTAACTGATTGGCGATCAATTCGGCGAAAAGCTGGGCGAATGTCCAGGTCGACTGTATCGTACTTCGGGAGTCGGGTTGCAACAAGTTCTAGTAATCAACGAATTCGGTTGTCCTGGAACCTCTAAGAGTGGAGATTATTCGTGGCAAAGCTTGGATCGAGGAATCGTGGTCTGTCCACCGTCGGAGCTGGTTTGGGGGTGATCGCTCTGGCCGTGGGTGCAAGCGCGTTGGGCGCGGGAGTCGCGACTGCCGAGACCGCAACTTCTGGTGCCTACACATTTACTCGCACCGTGGACAATGCGTCCCCGAAGATAGGTGACACGATCACCTACACGACAGTGTCGAAGAAGAGCGGAATCGACGGATATATCAGCAGGTTCACCGAGACGCATGCCGCATGCTTGACCTTTGTCCCGGGCTCGGCGAAGGTCACGAAGTTTCACGTCGGTGGGACGATGACCGAAACCACTGAAACGCCGGAACTGACGGCCACGACGCTCGAGGTGACCAGTGCCGGCTGGATCAACAACGGCAGCAAGCCGGTGACCATGAAGACCAGTTACACGGTCACTGCTTCGTGTGCGCCGGGAACCGTGTACGGAAGTGGATTGGCGGTAGGTGCCACGGTGATGGGCAACGGATTCCAGTCGAGTGCGAATTTCGCCAACGTGGGACCGTCCATCACTGTCCGCGCCGCGGATGTGGTCGATCCGGTTGACCCGGTCGATCCCGTTGATCCGGTTGATCCCACTGGCCCCGGAACCGGTGGCGGAACCGGATCGCTCGGCTCACTGAGCGGTGGCCTGGGTTCCCTCAGCGGCCTGTTCGGCTCGAGTTAGCCGAGAATTGTGAAACGGCGGGCCGAGACTGTCGAAGTCTCGGCCCGCCGCGGTCGTTCGGTGATCAGGTGTTCAAATCTCTAGGCGCTCAGCCGAATTCGATGGAGGTATTGATTTCCTCCACCTGGTTGGAGGTCTGCATGTTCGTCGTGTCGGTGAACTGGTTTGCGAAGCTGACCAGGTAGACCGGCGAGTTGTCGTCGGCTTGGTAAGCAACGACTGTCATGACGGCGTAGAGCGGAACGTCCAGGTTTGGCGCTGTCCAGGTTCCGGAGAGGCGGAACCCCTGCTGTCCGTCGACGTCGATCTCGGTGTACTTCACCTCGGTCCATCCGTCGAGGGTGGCGATGGTTTCACGCGCAGCGGCAAGAACCTCGTCTTTTGTTGCGGTGCCTTGGTTTTCGACCGTCACCGTGGTGTTGGGCATGAAACCGCTGGGTTCCTGGCTGTTGCTGGACAACGCATCCGTAACGCCGGCAGGGATGTTCTCGCCGTGAGTCCAGCTCGGCGGGAGGCTGACGCTGATGCTCGGCGCTTCGGGGTCGTCGCCGGTTTCGATCGTCGTCCGTTCACCGATGAACGGTGTCCCGTCCCGCAAGGTTGGCGTCGCGGCAGCGGCAGACGATGAGGATGCAGAACTTTCGGAAGCAGTGGTCTCACTGGTGTTGGTATCACTGGAGACTGCGTCTCCGCTTTCCGAACTGCTGCATCCGGACAGGACGAGTGCAGCAGTGATCAGTGACGCTATTCCGAGAGCAAGTGTGCTGCTCTTAGGGCTCATAGTGTGACAGTCCTTCAGGTTCTGGCGACGGCCGAGCGCCGCCGGCCGCATAGCTGGCGCGGCTGAGACTATCAGCGCTAGGACGGCCGAGTAGTGGCCTTCAAGGTAATGGTGCTGCCGGGCCGCAACTGTGCCAACGACGCAATCCCCGCGTCGGACACTACGGCGATGACCGGGTATCCGCCGGTCACGGGATGGTCGGCCAGAAACACGACGGGCTGTCCGCCCGGCGGCACCTGGATGGATCCCATCACGACGCCTTCGCTCGGCAGTTCCTCGGTGCGAGAGCGATGCAAAGGCCCCTGCCCCTGCAACCGGACGCCGACTCGGTTGGTGTGTTCGGTGACTTTCCATGTGGTGTGAAGGAGCGCGTGAACGGATGCGGCGGTGAACCAGGAATTTCGGGGGCCGAGCGTGATCTCGATCGGAACTGGGCCGAGCGCAGGTGCCGGCGGTGGAATCAATTCTTCGGTGGGCCACGTTCCTTCTTCGGCCCCGAGGAGGAGTAGATCGCCGGCGGCGAGCGGCGGAGGCCCGAGTCCGGAGAGTGTGTCGGTGGATCTGCTGCCGAGTACCTGCGGGACGTCGACGCCACCGCGTGCAGAGATATACGTTCTCAACCCGGTTGTGCTGTAACCCAATTCGAAAATGCTGCCGCCGCCCAGGTGGATGCTCGCGTAGTCAGGTGCCGGCTGTCCGTCGACGGTCAGCGGCACTCGCGCGCCTGTCGCTGCCACCGTCATCGAACCGACGGCCCGCATAGCGAAACCCCCAGTGGTGACTTCGATGGTTGCTGCTCGAAAAGTGTTGCCTACGAGTCTGTTAGCGCTGTCGTGCGAGACCATGTCGACGGCGCCGGATCTGCCGACCCCGAGGGCGCCGTAGCCCGTCCGCCCGCGGTCCTGAACTGTGGCGAGCGGGCCGGTACGCACTACCTCGAGCCAGGCCATGAATCCATTCTCCCGCAACAGCGCGGTGAAGACACCAAAATCATGCTTGCACCAAAATCATGCACGGACAAACGTGACTGTGGTGCCGGGTAGAAGCAATGCCGGCGGTCGACGCTCGGCATCCCACACCGACAGTTCCGTCGTTCCGATCAACTGCCAGCCGCCCGGGGAACTGCGCGGGTAGACGCCCGAGAACGGTCCGGCCAACCCGACTGCACCAGCCGGGACCTGCCTGCGCGGGTCCGATCGACGTGGAACCTCGAGCTTTCTCTCGTTGCTGGTCAGATATGCGAAGCCAGGGGCGAAACCGATGAACGCGACGGCCCACGACGCAGCCGTGTGAGCATCGATCACACCGTCGACCCCGAGTCCGGTCAGCTTGCCCACCTCTACGAGATCGGCGCCGTCGTAGCGGACCGGAATCTCGACAGCAGGCCCACTCTCATCTGCTGTGAGTTCGATCGGTACTGCCCCACGGACCCATTTCTCCACGAGTTTGTGTCCGGTGATCGCGTTGTCGTACTCGATCAATATGGTTCGCGCCGCGGGAATCAGGTCGATCACTCCGGGGATCCGACTGGCGTCGAGAGCCCTGAAGTTGCCCAGCACGCTCGGCAGTTCGTCGTATTCGACGAGGACTGCGGATTCACCGGCTGGCAGGATCGTGATCATGTGAAGGGCGTGATCTCGACGTCGGAGGATTCGAGGAGAGCGCGGATCGCTGCGGCCATGTCGACAGCTGCCGGGCTGTCACCGTGGACGCACACCGATGCTGCGGCGACTTTCACCGTGCTTCCGTCGACTGCGTCCAACTCGCCGTCGACGACCATTCGCCGAACCCGTTCTGCAACCAGCGTCGGGTCGTGCAGAACGGCGCCGGACTCGGTGCGGGGAACCAGGGTGCCTTCCGCCGTGTACGCGCGATCGGCAAAAGCCTCGGCGACGATCTCGAGGCCGGCCTCTCGAGCCTCTTCCAGAAACACCGAACCCGGTAGTCCGAGAACGGGTAGCGAACTGTCGTAGGCGACGACAGCGGCGACGACCGCCCGTGCTTGCCGACGGTGATGGACTATTGCGTTGTAAAGCGCGCCGTGGGGTTTGACGTACGTGACCCGCGATCCGGAGACACGAGCCAAACCGTCGAGCGCCCCTATTTGATAAATGACGTCGGCGGTGAGGTCCTTCGGGGACATGTCGATGAAGCGTCTCCCGAAACCGGCGAGGTCTCGGTAACCCACCTGCGCGCCGATCCGCACGCCGCGGGTGGCTGCGGATTCGCAAGTCGCCAACAGCGTTGTCGGGTCCCCGGCATGGAATCCGCAGGCGATGTTCGCGCTGGTGACAAGTTCGAGCATGGCGTCGTCGTCGCCCAGGGTCCAGGCTCCGAAGCCCTCGCCGAGGTCGCTGTTCAGATCAACGCTGTAGCCCATACCTCGATTCTAGGTACATGAGCTTCGAGATATGCGTGGCTCTCGGTGTTCAGGCGTGGGCCGGAATCCGTCCGGCATTCTTGCGACGTGCGGATCCGAAGAGTCGGCATATCAGGTAGATCACGAACGAGACCGAGGTGACGAAACTCGAGACGGGAACGCCGGGTGCCAGCGAGAGAAGGATGCCGCCGACGGCTGCCAGTTCGGCGAACACGACGGAGAGGATCGTGGCCTTGAGTGGGCTTGCCGTGACGTACGCGGCGGCCGCTGCGGGGGTGATCAGCAGCGACATCACCAGCAGCGCGCCGACGATCTGCACGCCCAGTGCTGCGGTGATGCCGACCAACACGGCGAACACGATCGACAGTGCCCGAACCGGAACACCGCGAGCTGCAGCAACTTCGGGGTCGGTGCTCGCGAACAGCAAAGGGCGGTAGATGAATCCGAGTGTGCCGATCACGATGACCGCGCACAGCAGCAGAAGTTCGAGACCGCTGTTTCCCGGCGCCACGATCTGTCCGACCAGCAGTGAGAAGCTGGTTCCCGTGCGACCGTCGTATGCCCAGAGGAACAACACCGACAGGCCGAGGCCGAAAGCCATGATCACGCCGATCACCGAATCCCGGTCCCGCGCTCTCGCTCCCAGCAGTCCGAACAGCACCGCGGCGACGACCGAACCGACGATGGCGCCGAAGCCGACGCCCACACCGACGAGAAGTGCGGCGGATGCGCCGGTCAGTGACAACTCGCTCGTGCCGTGCACCGAGAACGACATCTGACGACTCACGATCAGCGGCCCGATGATGCCTGCCAACAATCCGAGGATGGCACCGGCGATCAACGCCTGTTGAACGAAGTCGTACTGCAGTAGGTCGACGGTGGCGGACACGTCGAACATCCGCGACATCGCGTCGGTGAACTTGTTACTCACTGGTGGTGATCCTCATCAGAATGGTGAACGCCTTCTCCCGGGCGTAGTCCGCCGGCGCTGCCGAGTGCGTCGATGGCGTCTCCGGTGCCGATCACGACGAGACGGCCACGAACCTGCAACACTTCGACGTCGGTGTTGTACAGATCCGAGAGAACCTCGGACGTCATCACTTCGGCCGGCGTCCCGATCCGGAATTTGCCGTCCACCAGATAGAGCACTCGATCCACCAACGGCAGGATCGGATTGATCTCGTGCGTCACGAACAGCACCGCGGTGTCATGGCTGCGCCGACGCTTGTCGATCAGCGTCGAGACCAGGTGCTGGTTGGCGAGATCGAGGCTGAGCAGCGGCTCGTCACACAGCAGGATCCGCGGGTCGCCGACCAAAGCCTGCGCGATCCGCAGTCGCTGCTGCTCGCCGCCGGACATGGAACCGATGGGAGCGTCGGCAAACGACTGGGCACTGACCTGTGCGATGGCGTCGTCGACGATCTTGCGGCGACGACCCCGACGCAGTAACCCCGTACCCCACTGATGACCGTCGACGCCGAGGCCGACCAGGTCGCGGCCGCGGAGCGGGAGGCCGTCGTCGATGGATTTCTGCTGCGGGATGTACCCGACGTGTGAATTCCCGGCCCGTGCCGGCGTGCCGACGATCTGTGCGCTACCGCCGCTGAGTTGCAGTTGGCCCAGCAGAATCTTCAGGAGCGAGGTCTTGCCCGACCCGTTCGGTCCGAGTACGGCGATGAACTCACCTGGCTGTACCTCGAGGTCGAGTCCGTCCCAGAGGGTGCGGGCGCCGAAAGACAATCGAGCACCCTTCAACGTCACAGCGGGCACGGTGTTACCTGAAGGCACGGTGTTTCCTGAAGGCACGGTGTTACCCGGAGGCACAGGAGTATTCGCGGAAGTTTCTGTCACAAGCCGATCGGTTCTTCTCGGAAATGGTGGGGCAAATATTTACTGGGCAGAGAGGGCGTTTGCGAGCGACTCCGCGGTCTGCGTCTGCCACTGAATGTAGTCCAGGCCCTCGGGGAGAGTCTCCGTAACCTCGACGACGGGCACTCCGGCGGTTTCGGCTGTGGTGCGCATGTCCTGGGTCACTTTGTCCTGCGTCTGGATGTTGTAGACCAGTGCGCGGGCCTGCTTCTCCGAGAGGAGCTGGCGCGTTGCGGCGATTGCAGCCGGTGACGGATCGTTGCCGTCTTCGATGGCGCTGGTGAACTCCTCGGGAGTTGCGTCCTTCAGTTCAGCTGCGACCAGGAGGTAGTGCGCGATCGGCTCGGTCTGAGCCACCGGTGCGCCCGCGTGGGCAGCGGCGATGGAATCGGTGATCGCTGTGACGCCGGCGAGCTTCTGGCTGTATGCCTTCGCGTTGTCCTCGTAGGTCGCCGCGTTGTCCGGATCGAGAGCGCTCAGCTGATCGGCCACCGAATGTGCGACGGCGTCGACGGTCGGGATGTCGAACCAGACGTGTTCGTTGACTGCGCCGTGGGTGTGACCGTCATGCGATTCGCCCGCGGTTTCGCCGGCGTGGATGCCGCCGTCGAGCAGGTTGTAGGCGTTGACCGTCTTCTGCTCGCCCTTGCCCGCGTCGAGGACGTCGGTGATGAACTGGTCGTAGCCGCCACCGTTGTAGACGACGAGCGATGCGTCGGTGATCTTGGCGGCATCGGCGGGCGTCGCCTCGAACGAGTGCGGGTCCGCGGACGGTTCGTTGATGATCGACGTCACGGTCAGCTTGTCGCCGGCGACGGCCTGCGCGACGTCGCCCCACACGTTCGTCGATGCGACGACGGTGATGCCCTCGTCTTTCGACGAGTTGGAGCTGCACGCGGTGAGCGCGAATGCTGCGGCGACCGAGACGGCCGCGAGGGCGGTGGCGGTGCGGAATTTCGACGACGAACGCACGTGCTTTTCTCCTGAACAAAGGCTGGGCTAAATGCTATTGGAAACCGTTACCGTTACACATTAGCGCATAGTCGCTGGTAGTTCACCTTCGGTTCAGCCCCAACGCGCCGTCTGCGGGCACTACGGCTAACGTCCGTTTATGCCCCGGTCCCGTCAGCCACGCCGTCAAGCCACTTTGGCGTCGCTTGCCGCCGAGCTCAATGTGTCGAGAACTACAGTCTCGAACGCGTACAACCGACCCGATCAGCTCTCCGTCGAGCTACGGGATCGAGTGCTCCAAGCGGCCAAGCGACGCGGATACCCCGGACCCGATCCGGTCGCCCGCTCCTTGCGAACTCGCAAAGCCGGCGCCGTCGGTCTTCTGCTCACCGAAGCACTCAGTTATTCGTTCCGTGACCCGGCCGCCATGAGCTTCCTGGCCGGTCTCTCGGAATCGTGTGAGGACGCCGGCCAGGGCTTGCTGCTCATCCCGGCCGGGCCTGGCCGCGACGAGGTGGATGCTGCAGCCGTGGTCCAGCAGGCGGGTGTCGACGGCTTTGTCGTCTACTCCGTGGCCGACGACGATCCGTATCTCGCTGCCGTTCTCGAGCGTCACATTCCGATCGTCGTGTGCGACCAGCCTCGTGAGATCCCCGGTGCGTCTCTCGTGGGCATCGACGACCGCGCTGCCATGCGCAAGGTCGCCGATTACCTCATCGGTCTCGGACACCGCGACATCGGCGTGCTCTGCATGAGGCTGGGGCGCGACCGGATGGACGGCGTGGTCAGCCAGGAACGACTCAAGTCCCCGCACTTCCACGTCCAGCGTGAGCGGATCGAAGGCGTGCGCGACGCGATGGTGGCGGCCGACATGGACCCACTCTCACTCACGGTGATCGAGCGGTACGTCCACACGTCGCAGTCCGGGCACTCGGCGGCGGCGGAAGCTCTCGCGACCAACCCTGAGATCACCGCACTGGTCTGCACCACCGACGTGCTGGCTCTCGGCGCCTTGGACTGGGCGCGCTGGCAGGGCATCGATGTACCTGGCCAACTGTCGATCACCGGATTCGACGGCGTCGACGAGGCGCTGCGCGAATCGCTGACAACGGTGCGCCAGCCCCAGGAAGAGAAGGGCCGACGCGCCGGTGCGCTCCTGATGTCGCCGTCCGGATCCGGCGTCCCGATCGTCGAGATGCTCGACACCGAACTACTGACAGGACGAACATCAGGTCGGATCCGGGTGTAGCCGTCAGGGTGTAGCGCTCACGCCAGGAGTTGGGCGCAGCGCAACAATCCCAGATGGCTGTACGCCTGGGGGTGGTTGCCCAGCGAGCGTTCCGCGATGGGGTCGTACTCCTCCGCGAGAAGTCCAGTGGGACCTGCCGCCGCGACCAACTGATCGAACAGTGCCTCTGCCTGCAATCGCTGCCCGATCAGCAGGTAGGCCTCGACGAGCCAGGCGGCGCAGAGGTGGAATCCACCTTCGATGCCGGGCAGACCGTCGTCGTGATGGTACCGGTATACCGTTGAGCCGCTGCGTAGTTCAGCCTCGGTGGCTACGACGGTCGCTGCGAAGCGTGGATCCGTCGGATCGATCAGCCCCGACAGTCCGATGTGGAGAGTGGCTGCGTCGAGATCGGTACCGTCGTAGGCCGCGGTGTACGACTGGACGTCGTCCTTCCAGCCCTTGTGGCGCACTTCGTCGGCGATCTGGTCGCGCAGTTCCGCCCACTCGGGCAGAGCCTCGCGAGAAAAGCGGGTTGCAAGATCGACAGCGCGGTCGACGGTGACCCAACCCATCACCTTGGAATAGACGTGGTGACGCGGGTTGTCGCGAATCTCCCAGATGCCGTGATCAGGTTCGAACCAGCGTCGCTGCACCGCCTCGACCATGGCGCACACCAGTTCCCAATCGCGGTCGCTCAAAGGATCAGGGGCACCGGCCTTTTCGCGTGCATTCGCCAGTTCGACGATCAACTCGACGATCGGGCCGAACACGTCCAGCTGAACCTGCTGATTCGCGGCGTTTCCGACGCGGACCGGCCTCGAGCCGGCGTATCCGGGAAGCGAATCGATGACGGCCTCGGGCGGTAGCGAAGTTCCGTAGAGCGTGTAGAGGGGGTGCAGGCGCTCGGGTCCCGGCAGCGTTTCGAGTACGCGGTGGACCCAGTCGAGGTAATTCTCGGCTTCGTCGGTGGACCCGACACTCACGAGAGCTGTTGCGGTGAGGGCTGCGTCGCGCAACCAGCAATAGCGGTAGTCCCAGTTACGGACTCCGCCGATCTCTTCCGGCAGGGATGTCGTCGCGGCGGCCATGATGGAACCGGAATCGGCATGAACCAACCCGCGCAAGGTCAGCGCAGAGCGTTTCATCAAGTCCGGCTTCAGCTTCGGGAGTTCGAGCGTCTTGGCCCAATCGGACCAATAGGCTTCAGAAGTCCCTCGACGTTCGATCTCCGGAACTTCCGAGGGTCCGATTTCTTCTGTTCCGCAACGCAATTCGAGTACGACGTCACCCTTGGACGGTTCGACGATGGCGTGGGCGGTCTGCTGATTTCCGTCGGTGGCGATGTTCCACAGCACGCCGGGGGAGCGGAGCACGTACGGCTCGTTGGTGCCGAGGACACGAATGCCCTCGTCGACGACCTCGAGCGTGACCTGACCCTGGCCGAACTCGGGTCGAGGTGCAAACGAGACGATCGCGTCGGCCTGACCGGAAATGATGCGGGTCAGGTCGGTTCGTCCTTGTGGGACGTCGTGGGGGAGGTAGTCGGTGACGGACAGGCTCGCCCAGCGGGTCTGAACGGTCATCGTGCTGTCGATGTACTTCTGGCTCAGCGGCAAGGCTGTTCGGCGAGGCCCGACCGAGAAGTGGCCGGCCCCGGTTCCGCCGAGAAGGTGCGCGAAGACCGCCGCTGAATCCGGTTCCGGGTGACACAACCAGGTCAGCGTCGCATCCGGGGTCACCAGAGCGACGGTGCGCGGACTCGCGAGCATCGAGAGTCGTTCGATGGGCGGAGCGTCGGCACCGGAAAGCCACGTACGGCGCTCGTCGAGCAGGAACGCCAGAGCGGCAGCGACATCCTCGGTGCTGTCGACGCGATAGTCGGCGACGGTGTCCCCGCTGCCGACCTTGATTCCGATGTCGGGCCCCTGAAGCCTGCTGAACGCCTTTTCGTCGGTGACGTCGTCCCCGATGAAGACGGCAGCGGTAGCGCCGTCCTGATGGCGAATCAAGTCGAGTGCGTGGCCCTTGTCTGTGGCGATGACCGCCAACTCGACCACCGACTTACCCTCGGTGACCTGAACACCCGGCCAGAGGGCTGACTCGGTGCGAACGGCGATGAGTGCCTTCTCGGCGTCGTCGGCGCTGGTATTGCGTACGTGCAGGGCGACGCTGGCGGGCTTCTTCTCCACAGTTGCGCCGGGGGTGTCGGCGGCGATTCGGCCCAACTCGGTGACGATCTCGTCGAGCAGTTTCCTGGCGTCCGCGTCGATCGCGTGTACGAATCCGATGTCGAACTCGGAGCCGTGGCTGCCGACCAACTGCACTTCGGCAGGAAGCCGGGACAGTGCAGCCAGATCCTTGAGGGCGCGGCCCGAGATCACGGCGGCCGTCGTCGACGCCAGGCTGGCGAGGGAGCGGAGCGCACGCACCGTTTCCGCGCGGGGATAGGCCTTGTCCGGGTTGGCGACGATGGGGGCCATCGTCCCGTCGTAGTCGGAGGCTACGAGCAGGCGCGGGGTGCGTGCCACGCCCGACAGCGCTCGGCGGAGTTCGATGGACAGATCTTGTGCGCTCACCTCTTCAAATCTAGGTGATGCAGCGACTCCTGGCTCGATACGTTTCTGCCAGATCAGTGCAAAAATGACAGATGCGACAAAGGATGTCTATTCGGGTTTCCGCGTTCCGTCACCGAGCAGCAGTTCAACCGTCAATTCCAGGCGATTGGCGACATCGGTAGCCGAAGAACGTCGCGTGAGCCATGCCACCAAATTGGACAGCCACACATCGGAGATCACGCGCGCGATCGCCAACTGCTCCTCGGTCGGCTCCTCTTCGGTCATCGCGCGTGCGAAGAGTCGGTCCATCAGCTGGCCCACCTGATCGACCTCTGCCGCTGCGGAGGCGTCGGCGAACATGAACGCGCGAGTCATGGCTTCGGTGAGGAGCGGATCGCGCTGCATCGCGCGGGTGATGAGGCTGAGGATCAGCTGCATCCGCTCGAGCGGGCTGGTTCCAGGTGGGATCTTGCCCTTGGAGTCGATCTTCTCGAACTCGCGTGCCAGAGCGGACACCAAAAGGTGAACCTTGGACGGGAAGTAGCGATAGAGCGTTCCGACTGCGACGTCGGCGCGCTCGGCCACGGCGCGCATCTGGACAGCCTCGTAGCCGCCCTTGGACGCCAAGGCGAGTGTTGCGTCGAGAATCCGCTTGCGGCGTTCACGTTGCGCGTTGGAGCTGAGATCGTCGTCCCCGAGCGTTGCAGAAGCAACCGCGTTGGAGCGGGATCGGGATGTTGTGGTCATCGACAAATTCCTTCGCGCCTTGACTCTTGGCCAGGTGTCATATTAGAACACGTTCTAAACAATTGTGTCACTTATCGAGAGGCGGGAACCAGTTGTGACAATCGCCACGACCGATGAACAGCGGGCGGTCCAGGAATCGATAGAGGCCTGGGCGCGCTCGGCCACGCCGATGGACATGGTACGCCGTGGACCAGCAGTTTCGTGGCGGGAGAAATGGTCCGAGTTCGCGTCTCTCGGGATTTTTTCGGTCGCCGTTCCTGAAGCGGTAGGCGGAGCCGGAGCCGAAATCGTCGATCTCGCGGCAATGCTCGAGCAGGCGGCAATCGAACTCGTGCCGGGTCCTGTTCTCACGACTGCGCTGGCCGCTCTGGTGGTGGGGCGTAGTTCGTCGCCCGCTGCCAAACGGTGGTCCGAAACGCTCGCCGACGGTGCGCTGCCGTGTGCCGTCGTATTGGACGAAAGTCCAGTTACGGCAACGGCGAATGCGTCCGGCGGCATCGAGCTTCATGGCGAAGGAGGTTACGCCTGGGGTGCAGATTCGGGTGTATCGGTACTCGTTCCGGCGGGCGTGGTGTCCGGAGCCGACGGTTCGCGTGTTGTCTGGGCTCTCGTCGACGGCGACAGCGAAGGCGTGACCTACGAAGCGGTCGACACCATCGACAAGTCGCGACCACTGGCACGAGTCTCGTTCGACCGAGTGACAGTCGACGCCGACCGAATCCTCGAGGACATTGCCCCAGGATCGGTTTCCGATCTCGCGGCGGTGCTGGGGGCTGCCGAAGCGGCCGGAATCGCGGCGTGGAGCCTGCGTACTGCGGTGGAGTACGCGAAGATTCGCGAACAATTCGGAAAGCCCATCGGCTCGTTCCAGGCGATCAAACACATCTGTGCCGAAATGCTGTGTCGCGTAGAGAATGCCGGAGCCGTCGCCTGGGACGCCGCGGTCGCTGCAGAGTCGGGCGACGAGCTTCCGATCGCGGCGGCGGTGGCGGCCGCGGTGTCTCTGGACGCCGCTGTCGAGACGGCGAAAGACTGCATTCAAGTGCTCGGCGGCATCGGATTCACGTGGGAGCACGAGGCGCACTTCTACCTTCGTCGAGCACTGTCACTCCGGCAGATTCTGGGCGGATCATCTTTCTGGCGCGCACGCGTCGCGGAATTGACGATCGGTGGCGCACGGCGTCACCTTCAGATCGACTTGAGTGAACTGGAATCCGACCGGTCCGACATTCGCGAAGAGGTAGCGCAACTGGTGGCGCTACCCGAATCCGAACAGCGCAACGCGCTGGCCGAATCCGGCTACCTTGCACCGCACTGGCCGAAGCCGTACGGCCGGGGCGCCAAGGCCGCACAACAGATTTTGATCGAAGAAGAGTTGGCGGCCGTCGGTATCGGCCGACCCGATCTCGTGATCGGCTGGTGGGCCGTTCCCACCATCCTCGAGCACGGCAGTGCGGAGCAGATCGAAAGATTTGCGACTCCGACGCTCAAGGGTGAGATCACCTGGTGCCAGCTCTTCAGTGAACCCGGTGCAGGTTCGGATCTTGCGGCGCTGCGCACGACCGCGGAAAAGGTCGAGGGTGGTTGGAAGCTGAACGGCCAAAAAGTGTGGACTTCGCTTGCGCGTGAGGCGGACTGGGCCATCTGCCTTGCCAGGACCGATCGCGATGTTCCCAAGCACAAGGGCATCACGTACTTCCTTCTCGACATGAAGACGGCTGGGATTCGGATCTCGCCGCTGCGTGAGATAACAGGCGACGCCCTGTTCAACGAAGTCTTCCTCGACGACGTCTTCGTGCCGGACGAGTGTGTCGTCGGCCAACTTGGCGGAGGCTGGAAACTGGCCCGCACGACCCTCGCCAACGAGCGAGTCGCGATGAGCGGAGGGTCTTCGCTCGGCGGTGCGATGGAGGAATTGCTCGAGCTGGCCGGCGATCCCGATCCTGTGGTTGCAGACAAGCTCGGTGGGCTGATCGGAACCGCCATGGTGGGCTCGTTGCTGGAATTGCGTACGACACTGCGGCAGTTGGACGGTCAGGATCCGGGCCCGGCGTCGAGCGTCCGCAAGCTGGTAGGCGTGCGTCAGCGTCAGAATGTCGCAGAGTTCGCCATGGAATTGGGTGGGCCGGCCGGATGGGTGGAGGGTCCGCTCTCGCGTGAGTTCCTCAACACGCGATGCCTGTCGATTGCCGGCGGAACCACGCAGATTCTGTTGACCGTCGCCGCGGAGAGAATTCTGGGTCTGCCCCGTGACTAGACGGCGTGAGTAGAGGCCTTTAGAAATGTCCACGTTGGTGATACAACTAGAACACGTTCTACATCAGAGACAGGATTGCCAGCGTGGACTTCACTCCCGATGAAACCCAGGAAGCGGTAGCCGAGGTGGCTACCGCGCTCCTTGCCCGTGAACTGGAGCCGGACGCGCTCTGGGCGGCATTCGCCGAAGCCGATCTGCTCACGTTGGCATTGCCCGAGCGTCTGGGCGGTGAGGGCCTCTCGGTGACCGACGTCGGTTCCCTCCTCGTCGAGGTCGGCCGGGCCGCTGCACCCATTCCGGCTCTCGCGACTCTGGGCTTCGGCGTACTCCCCATCGTTGCTCTGGGGACCGACGCGCAGCAGGACGAATTGCTCACCGGAGTCAGCGATGGCCGGGTGTTCACCGCGGCCCTCGGTGAACCGGGGCAGCAGTTCCCGAAGCAGCCGTCGACTACCGCGCAGCAGTCGGGCGACTGGTATCGCGTCAGCGGGACCGTGCTTGCCGTGCCCTTCGCGGCGAGCGCACACAGAATTCTTGTGCCCACAGACGCCGGAGTCGTTCTTGTCGATCCAACTGCCGCCGGCGTCGCACTGACACCGACTCCCAGTGCGTCCGGCAGTCCGGAGTTCGCAGTCACCATGGACGAGGCGGTCGGTGAACTTCTCGGTGCGGGAGAGGAAGCCGTCCAGACGCTGTACCGGATCGCCACGGCGAGTATCGGAGCCGTTGCAGACGGTTTGGTGTCCGGTGCCGTCGATCTCACTGCGGCACATGTCGGCTCGCGCGAGCAATTCGGTAAGCCGCTCGCCACGTTCCAGGCGGTCTCACAGCAGATCGCCGACGCCTATGTCACCTCGCGGACTCTTCACGTCGCGGCGTTGTCGGCGTCCTGGCGCGTGTCGGAGGGCCTGGATGCCCAGTCGGACCTCGACGTCATGGCGTACTGGATCGCCCAGGAAGTACCCGCCACGATGCAGGTGCTTCACCACCTGCACGGCGGTCTGGGCGTCGACGTCACCTATCCGCTTCATCGTTACTACTCGACTGCAAAAGACTTGGCGCGCCTGCTCGGCGGCGCTTCGCAGCGACTCGACCTCGTGGGGGCCCGGTGTTCATCGATCTGACCGACAGTCAGCGCGCATTGCAAGCTGAACTTCGACGCTACTTCTCGACGCTGATCTCGCCCGAGGAGGCCAAGATCATGCGTGTGGAGCGGCATGGCCCTACCTACCGCGAGGTCATCCGTCGCATGGGCAAGGACGGCTGGCTCGGCGTCGGCTGGCCCGTGGAGTACGGCGGACGTGGGTTCGGCGAGGTCGAGCAGCAGATTTTTGTCAACGAGGCTGTGCGGGCAGATGTCCCACTGCCTTCGGTCACTCTGCAGACCGTCGGCCCGACTCTGCAGAAGTACGGCAGCGAGGAGCAGAAGCAGAAATTCCTGCCCGCGATCCTCGCCGGTGAAGTGCATTTCGCGATCGGCTACACCGAACCGGAGGCCGGCACCGACCTTGCAGCGCTGCGTACCTCGGCAGTTCGAAGTGGAGACGAGTACATCGTCAACGGTCAGAAGATCTTCACCACTGGCGGGCATGACGCCGACTACGTGTGGCTCGCCGTGCGAACAGGTTCCGCTGATTCGCGGCACCGCGGCATCTCGATCCTGATCATGGACACCAAAGATCCCGGTTACACCTGGACGCCGATCATCACCTGCGACGGCGCGCATCATGTCAACGCCACCTACTACGAGGATGTTCGCGTTCCGGTGAACATGCTTGTGGGTGAGGAGAATCAGGGTTGGCGCCTGATCACGACGCAGCTCAACCACGAGCGCGTCATGCTCGGCCCGGCAGGTCGTGTCGCAGGGATCTACGACCACGTCTTCGATTGGGCCAAGCGTGAAAACCTGCTCGATCACGTCGACGTACGGCGCGCGCTCGGCGAGATTCACGCGACGTATCGCCTCAACGAACTGCTCAACTGGCAAGTGGCGTCGAGTGATTCGGATTCGGTGGACATCGCCGACGCTTCGGCGACCAAAGTGTTTGCGACCGAACGCATCCAACGAGTCGGTCGACTCGCGGAAGAGATCGTCGGACGGTACGGAAATCCGATCGATCCCGAAACGGCTGATCTCATGGAGTGGCTGGACATGCAGATCAAGCGCAACCTGGTGATCACCTTCGGCGGTGGAGTCAACGAGGTGATGCGCGAATTGATCGCTACCGCCGGCCTGAAGCTTCCCCGCGTTCCGAGATAGGAAACAAATCGTGTCAGATCCCATTCTCACTGCTGCCGAGCGGGTTCGAGAGGACGGGCCGAGCGCTCCTCGCGCCGGCCGGGACCCCGTGAACCTGCCGATGATCCGCAACTGGGTCGAGGCGATCGGTGACGAGAACCCGATCTACGTCGACGAATCGGCCGCCCGCGCTGCCGGACACGACGGCATAGTCGCACCGCCGGCGATGGCGCAGGTATGGACGATGCGCGGTCTGGGGGCGATTCGAGAAGCCGACGATCCGTTGGGCCGGATGACGGACATTCTCGACGAGGCAGGATTCACGTCCGTCGTCGCGACCAACTGCGATCAGATCTACCACCGCTACTTGAAGCCGGGTGAAGAAGTCACCATCTCCTCGGTGTTGGAAGACGTTGTGGGACCCAAGAAGACAGGTCTCGGCGAAGGGTGGTTCTTCACTACCCGCAGCTTCTGGCGGGTCGGCGAAGAACTGGTCTCGGAGATGATGTTCCGGATCTTGAAGTTCGCGCCGCCAGTCAACGAGACGCCCTCGACTGACGTCCCTGCTGACCTGGACGCATCGCGGATGCTGCGCCCGACGCCGTCTCTCGACACACAATTCTTCTGGGACGGTGTTGCCGCACACGAGCTGCGTATTCAACTGCGTGCGGATGGTTCGGTGCAGCACCCGCCGGTGCCCGCGATCTGGAAGGACAAGTCGGAGCAGACCGACTACGTGGTCGCGTCCGGACGGGGAACGGTCTTCAGTTTTGTCGTTCACCACGCGCCCAAGGTTCCTGGTCGGTCGTTGCCGTTCGTCGTGGCCCTGGTCGAACTGCCCGAGGGTGTGCGGATGCTCGGCGAATTGCGCGGTGTCGATCCCTCGAGCGTGTCGATCGGAATGGAGGTGGAGGCGATCTACCTCGACTTCCCCGGAGACGACGAGACCGGGGGAACTCCCTGGACCTTGTACGCGTGGCAGCCGGTTGATGTGTCTGGGGTTTCTGGGGCTTCTGCGGCTTCTGCGGTTTCTGCGGTGAAGGAGTGACGATGACTTTGACGACGGATATCACTGTGGGAGAAATTCTTCCGCAGCTCTCGATCTACGGCGACCCGACGTTTGTGGTCTCGGCAGCGCTCGCTACCCGCGACTTTCAAGATGTTCACCACGACCGTGATCTCGCACAGAAACGCGGCTCGAAAGACATTTTCGTCAACATCCTCACAGACACCGGCTTGGTGCAGCGATTCGTGACCGACTGGGCAGGGCCGCGGGCAGTACTCACGTCGATCAAGCTCCGCCTCGGGGTCCCCTGGTACGCCTACGACACTTTGACGCTCTCCGGAACGGTGACCTCCTACGACGAGGATCTCGTTTCGCTCGCGGTGGTCGGCAAGAACAGTCTGGGAGATCACATCACCGCGCAGGTCACACTGGCATTTCCGGCGTCGGGTTCGAATGGAGACATTGAAAACGGAGACATTGAATGAGCGCACTGTCCGGCAAGGCCGCGATCGTCGGAATCGGAGCCACGGATTTCTCGAAGGACTCCGGTCGCAGTGAACTGCGACTGGCCGCCGAGGCTGTTCAAGCCGCGTTGGACGACGCAGGTCTGACACCCGCCGACGTCGACGGTCTTACCTCGTTCACCATGGACACCAACACCGAAGTCGCAGTAGCTCGTTCGGTGGGTATCCCGAACCTCAAGTTCTTCAGTCGTATTCACTACGGTGGCGGTGCCGCTGCGGCGACGATTCAGCAAGCGGCCATGGCGGTCGCCACTGGCGTCGCAGACGTCGTCGTCGCATACCGCGCGTTCAACGAGCGATCGGGTGCGCGTTTCGGGCAGGTGAACTCCGGCCTTGTGGCGCAGGTCAATTCGTCGGGGACGGACAACGCCTTCTCCTATCCTCACGGATTGGGTACTCCCGCATCGTTTGTCGCGATGGTCGCGCAGCGGTACATGCACGTATACGGAGCGTCCAGCGAGGACTTCGGTCGAATCGCCGTCGCGGACCGTAAGCACGCAGCGACCAATCCGAAGGCGTTCTTCTACGGAAAACCGATCACCCTCGAGGACCATCAGAACTCGCGATTCATCGCCGAACCTTTGCATCTCCTCGATTGCTGCCAGGAATCCGACGGAGGCATCGCCATCGTCGTCACCTCGGCAGAACGAGCCAAAGATCTGAAGAACACCCCTGCCGTTATCGCTGCCGCTGCACAGGGCAGTGGGGCAGATCAATACATCATGACCAGCTATTACCGTGACGGTCTGACCGGCCTACCGGAGATGGGCCTTGTCGGCGATCAACTCTGGTCACAAAGTGGGCTGCGCCCGTCGGACATGCAGACGGCGATCTTCTACGACCACTTCACGCCCTATGTTCTGATGCAGCTCGAGGAACTCGGTTTCTGCGGTAGGGGAGAGGCCAAGGACTTCATTGCCGGTGGCGCAATCGAACTCGGCGGCAAGCTTCCGATCAACACCCACGGTGGACAGCTCGGCGAGGCATACATCCACGGGATGAACGGTATCGCCGAGGGAGTTCGGCAGATCCGCGGCACTTCGGTCAACCAGGTCGACTCCGTCGAGAATGTACTGGTGACTGCGGGCACGGGAGTTCCGACATCAGGGCTTGTGCTGACTCGCTGATTGATCGAGGGCGCAGCTCCGTCCCGCGTCACGGCCTGTTGGCACCGCATCGGAGGATCTCTTCGATGCGGTGCTCGGGCCGTATTTTGTTGTCTACGAGAGGGTTTTGTCCTCAGGTTGTGAAGGTGGTGTTCGCCGGCCGCGGGTGCCGCTGCGGGTCGATCGAGGGTGGTGGGATGAACCAGGGTTTGTTGTCGATGCCGATCCGGATTTCCCATTTTCCGACGAACCCCGTTTTTCGGTGCATCAGGCGGTGATGTGAACGGCACAGCAGGACCAGGTTGTTCATCACCGTCGGGCCGCCATTGGCCCAGTGCCGAATATGGTGCGCATCGGTCCAGGCGGGCACACACGTGCAGCCGGGGAACGCGCAGCCTTTGTCTCTCGCGATCAGGGCGACGCGTTGTTCGGCGGTGACCAACCTTTTTCCGGGTTTCGCATCGAGCGGCGCGCCGTGATCATCGAGTAGGACAGTGGACAGGAAGCAGTCGCACCCGAGGAGCCTGGTCTGCGACACCGACAGCGGTCCCAGCCAGGGCATGTGCCCTACATCGAGATCCGACACAGACCCGCCATCACCAGTTGGTGTTGCGGCGCAGTCCCGGTGCTCGGCCAGATCCCGGGCGTTGATGTGCACGTTCACGTGCGGCCGTTGCCCACCATCCATACCGGTGTTGGCGCAGTCCAGATACCGGCGGATCAGTTCGGTGAACCCGTCCGCGGTCCGCTTCGCCGCCGACCGAGCATCCGGCGTCCCATCCGGTGCCGGGGTGGGCATCGTCAGATTCGACAACGCCGACAGCAGCATTTCACCGGTGAGGGCGTCGAAATCCCCTCGCACCACCACCCGACCGTTCAGCGTCGACGCGATGCGGAGTTCGTTGCGGTCAATGTCTTCGGCGGGTGGAATTTCATCGGATTCGAAGATTCGCTCCAACGTCGCGATGACGTTCCGCACCTTCGTGGTCGTGGCTTCCACACCGGAAGCGGCAGCCAACAACAAATCGATACAGCGAGGCAACGCTTCGTCCGGCATCCCCTTCGGCGGCGACTCACAAAACGAGACAATCAACACGGCGTGCTCGAACGAACAATCCCCGCAATCGAACCGAGCTGCCACCGCGGGAAAGGGCCGCAGCGCAGCACCGAGGGCGGCGATCTTCTTCCCGTCCCGGACCTGGAGCATCGTGTTCGCCGCCAACCACGCACCCACCCCGCGGCTGGCGATCACCTGATCATCCGGACGCAACGACAACTCGTCCACCACCGCCACCCGCACAGCCTCGAGACGCAGAATCTCCGCACTCGCCGACACCGCAGCCTCACGCAACTCAGCAGCCGACAACCGCCACAGGCGTCCGCGTAAACCCACCGCAGAACCAGACACCACATCCGATGACAGAACACTCATTGAATCCCCCGATCCCCCGAAACACAGAATACTCGAACACCAGTTCGAGTCAATATGCTTTTCGCGGTAATTTACGATCGCTGGATGTTCACGTTGACTACCGAACGCCTCGTCCTTCGAGACTTCACACTCGGGGATGAAGATGCCGTCCATCAGTACGCCTCCGACCCCGTCGTCTGTAGATATGTGGATTGGGGTCCGAACACTCTGGCAGTGACCAGGGCATTCCTGGCCGACGCGACATTGGAAGCCGCGGGGGTCGAGCGTCGATCATTCACCCTGGCGATCACGTCGAAGGTCGACGGAACGGTCATCGGTTCGGTAGCTGTGTGGGAAGTATCCGCCGCGCACCGGCGGGCGGAACTAGGTTTTGTCGTGAACCCGAAGTTCCAGGGGCAGGGTTATGCGTCCGAAGCGGGGAGCGCGGTTCTGGAACTCGCGTTTGCTCGACTCGGAGCGCAACGCGTGCAGGCAACGTGTCGTCCGGAGAACTCGGCGTCGGCATTGGTACTCACCAAAATCGGAATGGTGGAGGAGGGGCGGATGAGGGCGCACATGGTTATCCGGGGGACTGTGGTGGATTCGTTGCTTTTCGCCGCTGTTCAGCCAGAGATCGCCTCAGCTGACTTTGCGTGACCTTCCCGGACCCTGGTGCGATACTCGAATCATGTTCGAGGATGCCTTGCTCATCGACGCGGCCGGCCGGCCCACCATGCAGCATCACCAGGCCTTTTCTCGGGACTGGGACCGCATCAAGGAGTGGTCCGACAACATCTACATGCCCTACACGGTGACGCCGATCGGAAGTCGGTTGAAGCCGGCTTCGGACATGTACTCCGCGGCGGTCGGCAAGATCGACGTCACCAGATTCTGTTACGGAATTCCGGTCTCCGTCGGTGAATGTTCGCCTGAAGCCGGAAACATTCTGGTCCTGACGACGATCAGAGGCAACGGTCGACATGCTCTTGGCCGGGGCGCTGCTGCGAATACCGGAGTGGGGGAGACCTTTGTCGCAGACTGCAGTCGGACCGACTATTTCGTCGAATTCGACGAGGACCATCTGCAGCTGAATCTCACTGTGCCGCATCAGCTTGTCGCCGATCATGCCCTGCAGTGGTACGGGACAGTTCCCGACGACCGTCTATGGCGGCACAAGTGCACCATCGGCGGGCGTGGCTCGAGTTGGCTTGCATTGATGGACTACGTTGTTCGAGCGATTGCAGAGTCGCCCGACGCGATGTCGGGTGAAAGGCTCGGTGCCAGGGTTCAAGAACTCATTACGGCTCAGCTTCTCGACGAGTGGGCAGCACAGGCCGGGTTGCAACTCGGCGTTGACGCTTCTGCCGAACCGGCCTACGTGCGATCGGCAGAGGAGTACATCGATACCTTTGCTCGCTCGGTGCCGACGGCATCGGAGATCGCGGCTGCGGTGGGGGTCAGTGTCCGGGCGCTCACTGCGGGATTTCGACGGTACCGAGACACCACGCCGGGGCAACGATTGCGCGCGCGCCGGCTGGAGGGGGTGCGCAGCGAACTGTTGCGTTCCGATGGGAGAACCGTCTCGGAAATCGCCAACGCCTGGGGCTACGTCAATCTGGGCATGTTTGCGGCCGCCTACCGGAAACGGTTCGGAGAGTTGCCTTCCGAGACTCGGAACCCACTCCGAGGGCAGTTGTTTGAACGGTCATGACGATCGGTTTACGCACCGGATGAACTGCCACAATCCGTTGTTTCGTGTCGGACCAGTCTGCAAGGATTGAAATCGAACGTGACAGCTATCCAACGAGCTAGGAGTACGTCATGGCAACTCGACTTAATCCGTACATCAGCTTCAACGGCAATGCCCGAGAAGCGTTGGAGTTCTACAAGGGCATTTTCGGTGGCACGCTGGCGCTGAGCACGTTCGGTGAATTCGGCAATCCCGGCGAAGGCGGGGACAAGATCATGCACGGAATGCTCGAAACCGATCAGGGATACACCCTGATGGGTGCCGACACTCCGCCCGGCATGCCGTACAACCCCGGCGACAACATCACAGTCAGCCTCAGTGGCGACGACGGCGATGTGCTGCGCGGGTACTGGGAGCAGTTGTCGGGAACGGGTACGGTCAGCGTTCCGCTCGAGAAGCAGATGTGGGGCGACGAATTCGGCTCCTGTACAGACAAATTCGGCATTTCCTGGTTGGTGAATATCGGAGCGCCCCAGAGCTGATTCCAGGCTCCGCCCGGTTCTGCCGAAACGAGACAGTTTTCCTGCCGTTTCGAGGCAGAACCGGGTGTGTGATCGCCGTTACATTCTGTTCGACAAGACAAGTTGCAAGTCGGATGGAGAAATGCAGTGACGATCGAAGATATTGCGCGGAAGCCCCTTTCGAAGCAGCGCCTCGACGACGTGCTGGCGCGAGCAACCCAGGGGGCTGATCGCGTCCCGGGTGTGGTTGCGATGATCACGGATCGAGAAGGCAACATCTACGAGGGTGCTGCGGGTGAGCGGACACTAGGTTACGGCGTTCCGATGACCCTCGATACAACCTTTGCGCTCTTCTCCACAACCAAGGCGATCACCGGTACCGCTGTCCTGCAATGTGTGGAGGAGGGGTTGCTCGATCTCGATGCACCTGCAGCGACCTATGTTCCGGACATCGGTGAGCTGAAGGTCCTGGACGGTTTCGACGCCGGCGGAAACCCCGTTCTTCGGGAACCCAAGCGCGACATCACCACTCGCATGCTGCTCCTGCACACTGCAGGGTTCGGCTACGACTTCTTCAACGAGTCGTACAATCGGCTCTCGCAGGAACATGGGCAGCCCAGCGTGATCACGTGCAGCAAAGCGGCGCTCACGACACCGCTGCTCTTCGACCCGGGTGAGAAGTGGGAGTACGGCACCAACATCGACTGGGCCGGACAGGTCGTCGAGTCGATTCGAGGTCAGCGACTCGGCGATGTCATGCGCGAGCGCATCTTCGAACCGCTCGAGATGACGGATACGGCATTCACGATGAGCCCGTCGATGAAGGACCGACTTGCACCGATCCATCAGCGCGAGAGCGACGGAAGCCTCACTCCGCTCATTGGATTCGAGCTTCCGGCCGAACCCGAGGTGCACATGGGTGGTCACGGTTTGCACGGCACTGTCGGCGACTACATGAAGTTCATTCGTATGTGGCTGAACGACGGCGTGGGCACTTCGGGTCGCGTGTTGTCGTCGGAGACGGTAGCTGCAGCCGTTCAGAACGGGCTCGAAGGCCAGCACGTGGGGTTGTTGCCCGGGGTTCTCCCGACACTGTCCAACGATGCGGAATTCTTCCCCGGTGTACCCAAGGGATGGGCATACTCCTTCATGACCAATGAAGAGGTGGCACCCACCGGTAGGCCGGCCGGATCGCTGGCTTGGGCGGGTCTGGCCAACCTCTATTACTGGATCGACCGGCAAACCGGCGTCGGAGGGTTCTGGGCAACGCAGATTCTGCCGTTCGCGGACGCTGGATCCATCAACGGATACCTGGAGTTCGAGACCGCCGTTTACCGGTGATCGGCTAGATTCCCGCTGTCCGGGATCGACTGTTTCTTTCGGGCGGGTTCGGAGTACGCATGCAGTACAGCGCACGCTGGCATACGACGAACTAGGAGACGGCATGAACAGCCTCGAAGGCAGCTTCGAAGGAAAAGTTGCACTGATCACCGGCGCCGCACGCGGTCAGGGGCGCGCCCACGCTATCGCATTCGCGGAGCGTGGCGCGGACATCGTGATCTGCGATCGGTGCGAGAACAGTGATGTCGTCGCCTACCCCCTCGCAACCGAGGAGGACCTGAAGGAAACCGTTCGTTTGGTGGAAGCCACGGGCCGCCGGTGTATTGCAGTCAAGGCCGACACGGCTGATCGCCAAGCAATGGACGCGCTCGTTGCCCGCGCGGAATCCGAATTCGGCCGCATCGACATTGCAGTCGCGAATGCCGGTGTGTCTGTGCCCGCTCCGATCACGTCGATGACGTCGGCACAGTGGAACGAAGTCATTTCGTCGAACCTGACCGGTGTGTTCAATACCGTTGCGGCCGTGTCAGGTGGAATGGCGGAACGTGGTTACGGTCGCATCATCACGATCTCCTCGATGATGGGTCGATCCGGTGGCACCCAGATGGCGGCGTACGGCGCCTCCAAATGGGGCGTCATCGGTTTGACGAAGAGCGTCTCACTCGAACTGGCCAACTCGGGTGTGACCGTGAATGCTATTGCACCGGGAAATATCTCGACGCCGATGATTCACAACGACATGATGTACGCAATGATGCGGCCTGACCTCGAATCGCCGACGGCAGACGACGTCGAACCTGTGTACGCGACTCTGCACGCGCAGCCGATCGGTTGGCTGGATCCCTTCGAGATCACGCGAGTAGTCCTGTTCCTCGCCGCCGACGCGAGTGCCCACATGAGTGGCATCGTGGTTCCTGTCGACGCCGGAGTAGCCGCTCGCTCGAACGCTTGACGGACAAGACTGTTCGCGCGAAAGCGCGGACCGGGTGGGTCGTCGGCGTCCTGAGTCTGAGCGGTGTGGTGGTCGCGCTGCAACAGACCCTGGTGGTGCCGGTCCTGCCTGCGTTCGCGACGGCATCGGGAGTTTCGTCGGCCACCGCCTCCTGGCTGGTGACCTCGACGTTGCTGACCGGTGCCGTCGCGACCCCTCTCATCGGCCGGCTTGCCGACATGTTCGGCAAGCGGGCGATGATGCTCGTCTGCCTTGCCGTGATGATCGTCGGCTGCATGGTTGCGGCGCTCAGTCAGAGTTTCTGGCTCCTGATCCTCGGACGTTCGTTGCAGGGCTTCGCGACGGCGCTTCTGCCCGTCGGAATCAGCATCATGCGCGATGTCCTTCCTCCGGAAAAGCTCAGTGGTGCAGTCGCGCTCATGAGTGCGACCCTGGGGATCGGCGGCATGTTCGGCATGCCGATGGCCGGGGTGATCTCGGCGCACTGGGGACTACCCGCGCTCTTCTGGGTCACTGGTGGATTCGGGGTTGTACTGATAGTCGTCTTGCCGCTGGTGGTGCCGGAATCGGCTGTGAAGAGTCGCGGACGCTTCGACTTTCTAGGAGCCACAGTCCTCACACTCGCCATGACGGCATTGTTGCTGGCTGTCTCGAAGGGAACCGAATGGGGATGGGCAAGCCCCGAGGTTCTGGTTCTGATCGCGTCCGGTGTGGTTTTGCTCTGTGGATGGATTCCGTGGGAACTGCACACGCCGGCACCGTTGGTCGACCTGCGGACTTCCCTTCGTGCTCCGATTCTGGTCTCGAACGTCTGCGCAGTATTACTCGGTTTTGCCATGTTCATCAGCGCGTTGGCGGCAACACAGGAACTTCAGTTGCCCCTGGCGTCGGCGGACGGTCTCGGACTCTCGGCCGCCGAAGCCGGGCTTGCGATGATGCCGGGGGGAATCCTGATGATCGGGTTGGCACCGGTGTCGGCGAAAGTGACGAGACGATGGGGAGCGAAGGCTACGTTGGCGTCGGGTGCAATCGTCATTGCAATCGGCTATGTCTTGCGTGTGCTGTTGGCGCCGACGTTGGTCAATATCGTGATCGGCGCTGCCGTGGTATCGGCAGGTGTGGCATTTTCCCTGGCAGCCATGCCGACCTTGATCACCGAATCTGCACCGATCCATCAGACTGCCTCGGCCAACGGATTCAACAGCCTGCTCCGTTCGGTCGGTACCTCCACCGGAAGCGCCGTTGCGGCAGCGGTATTGGCCAGTTCGACGGTGGTGATCGGTGCGAGCACTGTGCCGACTCTCCATTCGTTCGCGGTCTTGTACTGGATCGGAGCGGGCGTATCGGCGCTGGCCGCAGCGGTGACGTTGGCGGTGAGGGTGGAGCGGACGGGGGCGGTATCGCTGCCCGAGTTACCAATTGCAGCTGAAACCGACGGCGCAACGAAGATCGGGTGAGTCGACGGACTTACCCGATCTTCGTCACCGTTATCTCCGACTGGAATCGACCAGGTACTCGAGATTTTGGTTGTACGGTGTGGCTGTTACCGCAGCGTGTGAACTCACCCGAGACACCTCGGTCGAGCCGCGAACGACTGTGGCTTTGATAGCACCTACCTTCAACGGTGCGATGCAGGTGCCCATCCCGGCCGGAGCATTGCAGGTGGTTGTTGTGGTTCCGACCGTCACTTTGACGACGGCAGGAGCCGTCAAGAAGGTGAGAACCTCAACGGTATCTCGAGCAGGAGATGACCATTGGCGCAGCGACATCGGGGGTGTCGACGGGTTGGCAGGAACTGCAGATACTTTTTGCGTTCGGTAGCTCAAGTAAGCAGTATCGCGAACGATCGTCGGCATCACCCCTGACCGGAACCAGTACAGACCGTAGGCGCTGATGTCGAGTAGGGCGCGTCCGTGCCCCGCACTGGGGGCAAAGGATGTTCCCTCGCTGTAGTCGTTCCACGTTGTCAGTTGGACCCATTCGCTGCCTGAATCGAGCGCGATCTGCCAGGTATTGCGCAGATTCTGGGTGTTTTCCGCTTCGTCGTAGATGGCCTGGTTAGGTCTGACGTCTTGGAAGGAGACCGATTGCATCCAGATCTTTCCCAATGCATGGGCAGCGGCGGCCAAATCCAGCGGAGAATTAGGGCTGTTGACCACAGGGTTCCCTGCTGGATTCCGGTTCCCCCAACTTGACATGCCATAGCTGATAGAAGCAAATGCGTTCCTGTTTGCCGCTGCGTCTAAGAATACTGGAACTAAAGCCACATTTATCCCATATGACTGACTCATCAGGGTGATGAACTGCGACCACCATGTTGGACTTTTCGCCTCGGCAAGAAATGGGGAAATGACAAGTCGCCCGTCTCCAAGTTTGAATACCGACGGTTTTGTCGCATATGGCGCCATTTCTGCCGCAAGTTCTGCTGGGGTCATGCTATTGAAAGAAGCGCTCATATCGGGCATAAGCATTACTTTGAAATTTGGATCCACTGTTGCGGCGGCTTGCATGAGCGCGCCGGGAATGATTGAACCCCACCAACTGGCGTCTGCTGCCTTGGCCATGATGTCGACAGAGAACCCGTCGAGCCCAGCGGCGACTGCCTGTCGAACTTCAGTTTCGAGATCTCTCTGACGCCACTGGGGATCTGCGATCGGAGGGCGTGGAGCAGGCCGGTCGCGTATGAATCCCGCTGAATTGACGTGTGCATTGTTCTCTCCGTGCACTGTCATGTACTGAGTTGTGTAGAAGTCGTTGTTCGGGGTGGCGTTGTCTATCGATACCGGGTATGGCGGAAAATAATGTCCGAATACCTTCCGTCCGTTCAGCGTTGCCCGGTCCGGAATGTCAAAGGGGAGAGCAGCAGATTCCGGATTGGCAGATAGAGCAGCGGGAGCAAACGTAGGTGATTCTGTGCGCCCTGGCACCTGAAAGTAATAGGCAAATGTGAGGGATAGCGCGATAGCCGTCGTGAGGGACATGAGACGGACTGTTTTCGGTAGATTTGCGTACCGTCGCATAGAGATGAAACGCATGGGAGTTATCCTCCAGGTCAGATTCTTCGCCTGTAGAGACATTTGTCTGGATTGCATTCTGAGGCACGAACTTTGCGACGCTAACATGAATTGAAATCCGGGGCATTTCGTCCACTCGAATACGCGAGCGAGCCCAATCGTGAGGGTTCTCGACGGTTGGGTCCTGTCGGCGGCCGGTTTGCAGGACTGTTGCGTGAAAAATCCTGGAATGTGTCGGCCTCCTGGGTCACACTGGGGAACGGACTACCGACGGACAACCGACGCGGGAGGGCTCATGGCCGAAGCGATTGTGGCCGAGGGGTTGGTCAAGAAGTACGGCGACGTCACGGCATTGGACGGTATCGACCTGGAAGTGCGCGAGGGTTCGGTGATGGCACTGTTGGGTCCCAACGGTGCCGGCAAAACCACCGCGGTAAGGATATTCACGACGCTGCTCATTCCGGACGGTGGTCGCGCCGAGGTTGCCGGGCTGGACGTGGTCGAGGATGCGCGGGCGTTGCGGTCGAAGATAGGTGCTTCTGGCCAATATGCCGCGGTCGACGAGTACCTGACGGGCTACGAGAATCTGGACATGGTTGGGAGGCTGTATCACCTCGGCGCCCGAAGCAGTAAGGCCCGAGCGCGTGAATTGCTCGAGCAGTTCGATCTTGTCGAGGCCGAAGATCGGCCGGTCAAGGGCTATTCCGGTGGAATGCGGCGACGTCTCGATCTCGCGGGCGCATTGGTTGCTCGGCCGCAGGTGTTGTTTCTGGACGAGCCGACCACCGGCCTCGATCCTCGGGCGCGACTCGGTCTCTGGGATGTCATCGAAGGGTTGGTGGCGCAGGGGACAACATTGTTGCTCACGACGCAATACATGGAAGAAGCAGAGAGGCTGGCCGACCAGATCGCGGTCATCGACCGCGGCTCGGTCATCGCGCGCGGTACCGCAGATCAGTTGAAGGCGCGGGTCGGGGGTGAGCGCATCGAACTGAGCGTGCACGAGGTCGAACATCTCGACATCGTGCGAGAGGAATTGCGCTCGCTTGCCGTGGGGGACATTCAGGTTCAAGAGAATGTCCGTCGCGTCACTGTTCCTGTCGACGACGGCACCGATGCCTTGGTTGCGGCGCTCAACCTTCTATCGGCACGCGGCATTCGGGTGTTCGACGTCGGACTTCGCAGACCCACCCTCGACGATGTCTTCCTCACACTGACCGGGCACCAGGCTGAACTGGAGGATCAGAAATGACCGTGCAGATGGCGCTCGAAGACGGTTTGACCATCGCCAGGCGAAACTTGATCAAGATCAAGCGCGTTCCGGATCTGCTGGTGTTCACCACGTTGTCGCCGATCATGTTCGTGCTCTTGTTCGCCTACGTGTTCGGCAGCGCGATCTCCGTCCCGGGCACGTCGTATCGAGAATTCCTGATTGCCGGAATCTTCACGCAGACAGTAATATTCGGTGCCACCTGGACTGGTCTGGGGATGGTCGAAGACATTCAGAAAGGAATCATCGACAGATTTCGATCGCTGCCCATGGCTCCGTCTGCCGTGCTGACCGGCCGAACGTCGAGTGACGTGTTGATCAACGTCATCAGCTTGGTGGTCATGTCGTTGACCGGTCTTCTGGTGGGGTGGCGCATTCATTCCAGCTTCCTCGAGGCGGTGGCAGGCTATGCGCTGCTGCTGTTCTTCGCGTACGCGCTGTCATGGGTCATGGCTGTCGTCGGGCTGTGGATCCGGACGCCGGAGGTCTTCAACAACGCGAGCTTCATCGTCATCTTTCCGCTGTCGTTCATCGCGAACACTTTTGTGGAGACCACCAACCTTCCCGGGCCGCTCAAAGTGATCGCCGAATGGAATCCGGTGTCGGCGGTGACGCAGGCGGTCCGTGAATTGTTCGGCAATACCAATCCTGCGATGACAGTTCCGGATGCGTGGCCACTGCAGAACCCGGTCATCGCGTCATTGTTGTGGACTTTCGGTTTGCTGATCGTCTTCGTGCCGTTCGCTATTCGTCGGTATCAGAAGGCAGTCAGCCGCTGACCTGGTGATTCCGGCCGGTAGGGTGGGTATGTGCCGGAGCCCGAACGCATCGACAAACGCAGCCTGAGATATGCCGGGCGACGTGAGGAGTTGCTCGACGCGCTGACCCGCTACGTTATCGACAACGGTGTCGGGGAACTGACGGTGAGGCAGCTCGCCAAGGCCGTGGGTGTGTCGCATGCGTCGTTGCTCAACCATTTCGAGAGTAAGGAGAATCTGCTCTCCGAGGTCATCGAGAACATGCGTGGTGAGTCCATTCCGATTGCGGTCCCGATGAAACCGGGGGTCGATCCGGCGACAGTGCTGACCGCGTGGTGGACCGAACGTACGACGCCGGAGGTCCTGCCGCGGTTCCGAGTGATGGTCGAGATCTACGCCCTCGCGCTCGGCGATCGTGAACGCTACGGACGGTTCCTGGATCGATTCGTGGGCGATTGGATCGAGGCACTGGAAGCCGGTCTACGGCAAGCGGGCTGCCCCGAGGACGATGTTGCCTCTGTCGCTACTCTGTTGCTCTCGCAAATGCGGGGTCTGTCGATGGATCTTCTGGCCACGGGGGATCGGGCCCGCGTCGATCGTGCGTTCGGGCTTTTTGTCGACGGCTTTGCCGCCCGCGCTCGGGAGTGGTCCACGCCTGCATGATCCGATCGCCTTCAACACTGACCGATCACCACAGTTGACGCGGTCTCACTGTAGGTTGCTACCCGCGTGAGAAACCCTCCCCGAGTGAAGGTTTCGACGGTCATCTCGACCTGCTCCGTGCTTGTCTCGACGAGCAGATGACCGCCCGGTCGTAGCCACGGCACAGCATCGGCGATGATGCGACGCTGTAGGTCCAGGCCGTCGGCGCCGCCGTCCAACGAGACGCGCGGTTCGTGAAGTCGCGCTTCGGGCGGCATCAGCCGGATCGAGTCTGTGGGGACGTAGGGCGCATTGGCGACGACGACGTCGACACGACCTCGTAATGCCGTCGGCAGTGGGCCGTACAGATCGCCTTCGAGAACACGCTCGGGCGGTGTGATGTTCTGACGAGCGCAGCGAACGGCGGCCGGTTCGATGTCCACCGCGTAGAGATCGACAGCATCGATCATAGCCTGCACGAAGGCCCCGACAGCTCCTGAACCACAACACATGTCGATGACGACGCTTCCCGCACCGACGAGTGCGCAGGCCTGGCGGGCGAGGAGTTCGGTGCGTCGGCGGGGGACGAATACTCCAGGGTCGATGTGGATGCGTAGTCCGCAGAATTCTGCCCAGCCGATGACAGGCTCGAGTGGTTCGCCGGCAACTCGTCGATCGATCATCGCGTCGAGTTCGTCGCGAGAGCGTGCAGTGTGGAGAAGTAGGCGAGCTTCGTCTTCGGCGAACACACAGCCTGCCGCTCGGAGGATCGCGGCCACCGAATTCTGCTGCGACGGGGGGAACGTCGGGAGATCAGGCGCTGACATGAGAGAGCCCTTCGGCCTCCTGAACTCGCGGGGGACCTGCATGTATAGAACACCGCCACCATACCGGAGCAGTCGCGTGACAACGGGAAATGTGGAGCGGGAATTTAGATTGACCAATTGGTAAGGCTGTTCTAAGGTCTGAACTCGATCGGCTGGCCGATGTGGGGCTGATCGCCACATACGGCACTGTCAACGCAATAGGTAGGAGAAGGCACGTGAGCAAGCGGCTGTGTAGAACGCTCGTCGGATTGGGTGCGAGCGCGTTGGTGGCGTTGACCGTCACCGCACCGGCCGCGGCGGAATCGAAGAATGCCCCCGGCGCCGTGGTGGGCCAGGAGTCGCTCGGTGCGGATCGGGTCATCCCGGGTGCTGTGAGCGCAACGAAGGTGACGTACTGGTCCACGGGCCCGAAGGATGCACCGATGACGAGTAGCGGTGTGGTGTATCGCCCCGAGGGGGCTCCGCCCGAGGGTGGTTGGCCGGTCATCTCCTACGCGCACGGAACGGTGGGTGTCGCGGATCAGTGTGCGCCGAGCAATAGCGTTCCGCTCGAGCGGAACGCGACGCATCTCGGTCACTGGCTGGAGCAGGGATACGCGGTGGTGGCCACCGACTACGTGGGACTCGGAACACCCGGTGTTCACCCGTATCTCGACGGTCGTTCCGCTGCGCACAGCGTTGTGGACATGGTGCGTGCTGCTCGTGCGGTCGACGGTGACTTGTCGAGCGAATGGGTTGCGATGGGGCAGTCGCAGGGCGGGCAGGCGACTATGTTCACCGCTTCGCTTGCCACTGATTACGCGCCGGAGTTGGACTACCGCGGCGCAGTCGCCACTGGTGTCCCCTCGAACATCGAGAATCTCCTACCGCTCGGCGGTCCGGCCTTCCCGGCGCTTCCGCTCAAGGGTACGACGGTCTACATCGCGAACGTTCTTGACGGACTGCGTGCTTCGTGGCCGGACATCGACATCGACTCGTATCTGACCCCGCTCGGCAAGACCATCCTCGACGATGTCGAGAACAACATGTGCTACACCGAGGCGCGCGCGAAGTACGGAACCGTCACGCTCGGGCAGGTGCTGACGAAGTCGCTGGACAATCCGGTATTCATGGAGGCTGCACGTGAACTGCTCACCGTGCCGACCTCGGGATACGACCGCCCGTTCTTCATCGGTCAGGGACTCTCGGATATCGATGTTCCGGCACCGCTGACACTGAAGTTCGCGGCCGACCTCGCTGCAAACGGTGTGGACTTTGCATTCCATACCTATCCCACTGATCATCTGGGAACCGTTCCAGCTTCGGTTCCAGACAGCACTCCCTTTGTTGCGGCACTGTTTTCCGGTCAACGACCATGCACCGGAAGCCTCTGCTGAACAACGTCTTTCAGTAGGCATGAACTCCGTGCAGGTAGATGTCGATCGGGATCCTGAGCTGCCGAACGGTTTCGGTGGAACGAGGATCTCGGCTGCGTGATCCGAGGCAGTAATCGAAGATCAAGCCCTCCAGAAGGCTCAGGAAATTGGCGGCAGCGACGTCGGGATCGTCGACGCCGATGGTTTCGAAGATGGGTATTGCCTTCTCCAGCGAAAACAGACTTCCTTCGAGGAGTTGGTGCAATGTCGAATCTCGGGGAGTCTCCAGGAGCAGTGCATATCGCGCGATCAATTCGTTTCGGCGTTGCGAGAGAAGATCGTCGAGATACTCGGCCGTCAGGGTGGCAGGGTCTCCGTGGCTTTCGAGTAGTCCACTGAAAGTGGAACGCGATCGTTGCACGATGTGCAGTGCGGTCGCTTCGAGAAGTGCCTCGCGAGTGCGGAAATAGTAGGACGTCGAACCGGCGGGAAGTTCCAGGGACTGATCAACCGCCCGATGGGTGAGTGCACGCGGGCCCTGCTCGGCGATGATCGTGACGGCGGATGCCGCGATGAGAGCTCTGCGGTCGGGCTTCATGTCGTTCCTTGCTGCTGATGGTGCGTCGTGAGGGTCACATTGACTCGATTTGCTTTCGATCACTAGCCTCGACTCTACAGACGTAGAGGAGTCTAATGCTACTGGACGAAGAGCAGTTGGCGGCACGTGAAGCTCTCGATGCCCTGCGGGTCCGGATATCCGGCGGTGAGACCGGGGGCGGGATCTATCTCTGGGGAAGCGTCGGCCGCGGGAAGACGATGCTCATGGACGAGTTCTACGACAGCATCCCAGTCGGCAAGCGGCGCATTCACTTTCATCGGTTCTTTGCAGACCTGCACGCACGGGCGCACGAACTCGGGTCGATGGGTTCGGCGTTGGACCACGTCGTAGACGGAATCCGTGTGCTCTGCTTCGACGAGTTCCACATCGACGACGTTGCCGACGCAATGTTCATGGCAAGGGTTCTCGACACAATCGTCGCGAAAGGTGTGACTGTTGTTGTCACGTCCAATGTCCCGCCGACCGAGCTTCTTCCGAATCCGCTTTTTCACGAGCAGTTCGTTCCGTCGATCGAGTTGATCGAGTTGACTCTCGAGGTGATCGAGTTGGGTGGCTCTATCGACTACCGGACCGCAGGACAACCAAGTGCCGGGGACTACCGTTTTGCGACAGGAGAATTCCTCGTCGACTCGGAAATTGTGAGGCCGTCGAGTGAGGGTGTCGAATTGACGATCGGTACACGCACATTGGCGTGCTCGGCGATTCGAGATGGTGTCGTGTGGTTCGATTTCGCGGTGCTGTGCGGCGGTTCGACCTCGGCCGCCGACTACCTCGAGCTTGCCTCTCGCTTCGACGACTGGGTGATCTTCGGGGTCCCAGTTCTCGAAGAAGCATCGGAATTTGCAGTCCGCCGCTTCGGTAACGTCGTCGATGTTCTGTACGACGTCGATGCGCGGCTGACGGTGTATGCCGACGCTTGCGTCGAAGAAGTAGCAGGCAGCCTCCGGGACGTGCCCGGGTTGGCGCGCCTCTACAGTCGTCTGTCGCTACTGGCGAGGACGGAGACGGACAGCGTTGGTTCAGGGAGCAGCATCAATTCCAGGTGAGATCGCCGGTCGCAGCGCTGGGCGTGAGCCCGAACATGCTGTGGCAGATGCGGTTGAGATGGGCGCTGTCGGTGAAACCGGCCTCGTGGGCACTGGTTGTCAGACTTGCGCCACTGCTCATAACTTCCATGGCGCGCCGTAGCCGCAACCAACGGATGTACGTCGAAAAGCTCATCTGCAGTTGATCGTTGAAGATTCTTCCCAAGCGTCCGGACGAGATGGAGACCCGCGCGGCGGTGTCCGCCAGCGTGATCGGCCCCGAAAGGCGCTCGGGCAGTATCGTGAGAGCATGTTCGAGGGCAGGGTGAAGATCACGTAGGTTCGACGGCTGTTTGCCTCCGGACAGTGAATCGACGAGCCTCGCTGCGTATTCCAGATCAGAATCATCGCCACGGTCGGTCATCGCCACGGCCGTCCGTCCACGATTCGACCATTCGGCCACACCGCCGAGGTCGGATTCAGGCGGCTGGATGCGTCGGCCCATCCCGATGGTGGAATCGACATAGATCGCCCGTCCTCGCGCGCCTTCCGAGGCGGACAACGAGTGCACCGCCCCTGACGGTATGACCAAGGATCGCACGACTTCCATGTGGCCGTTCCCGTCCGTGACCGTGACCACCCCGCCGTCGACGATCATGATCTGAACAGCGGCATGCGCATGCGTGTGTGCTGACCCGACGGCTCCGGCGAACATGAGAATGCCGGGCTGCATGTGGACGTCACCGGACCAGGTCATGCCGGAAATCATAGTGACGACCCTGACAGACCTCGGGGTCCGGTCATCCTCCGGTAGGACCGTGGGCAGTTCGAAGATCGTGCGCTGGGCCGATGTGTCGGCGAGGGGTTTCGCGAGAGGCTGTATTCATGAACAACGCACAATCACCCGCAGTCTTGTCGGTCCACTCGCTGGGCAAGTCGTACGGCAATGTTCCGGTGCTCCGTGGTGTGTCGCTGGAAGTCCGTGCGGGCACTGCCACGGCGATCATGGGACCGTCAGGATCGGGTAAGTCGACGCTGCTGCACTGCATGTCAGGAATCGTGAAACCTGACTCAGGCGCAATTATGTTGGGCGGTAGACATATCGAAAACCTCGGTGAGAACGATCGAAGTCGACTGCGGCGTGAGTCCTACGGGTTCGTCTTCCAGTCGGGTCAGCTGTTGCCGGAGCTTCCGGCGATCGAGAACGTCGCTTTGCCTTTGGTGCTCAACGGTTTGTCCATCGCGGAAGCGAAGAGGACGGCGCACGGTTTCTTCGCACCTTTGGGTCTGGAGGGATTGCAGGACCGGCGCCCAGGTCAGATGTCGGGAGGACAATCCCAACGTGTCGCGATCGCCCGAGCGTTGGTGACCAAACCTGCAGTTCTGTTCGCGGACGAGCCGACCGGTGCCCTCGACGCACAGACAAGCTGGGAAGTGATGAGAGTGTTGCGTGACTCTGCGCAACAGATCGGTTCGGCATTGGTCGTCGTCACTCACGACGCCGAGGTCGCTCGCTGGTGTGATCGTACGATGACGATGCAGGCCGGTTCGCTCGTCGGGACACAGGTGGCGGCATGAAGGCCACAGCGCGTGTCGCCTTGATGACGGTGCGAGGCGAGGGACGAAAGGCGTTGAGTACCTTCGCGCTCCCCGTATCGGCCTTTGCCGCGTCGACCACCTTGCTGCTCACGGTTCTCGGTGGTTACGGTGCCTTTGCCGGCAGAACGAGTGAACCCGAGTCGGAGGCCTATCTTGCGCTCGCGGGGGTTGCGTCGGTACTGATGATCGTCCCGGCGATCACTCTCGGTCTGGCGGCGGCCCGCTTGGGCGCCCGTCGCCGAGACGAACGTCTGGCCGCGCTGCGACTCATCGGATCCACACCTCGTCAGATTGTTGCGCTGTGCGCTGCGGAATCGGGTGTCCAGGGCTTGGCCGGTGCGTTGATCGGCGCGCTGGGGTACTTCCTCGTGTTGCCGCTCTTGGCGCTCTTGCGATTTCAAGGTCGCACCTTCGAGTGGGGTGAGCTGTGGGTCGGCGCAGTTCCTCTGGTGGGCATCGTATTCGGAATGACCGTACTGGCGGCTTTGACGTCGATGCTCGGTATGCGTCAGGTGTTCGTGAGTCCGTTGGGAGTCACGGCGGGCAATCCGAGTGCCGCGCCGAAGATGATCTTCGCTGTCGCGGGCGTCGGGGTTCTGTTGGGATGGAGTGCATTCGGTGGTGCCGCGGCGAGCATCGCGGCAATTCTGGTGGGACTTGGTCTCTGCTTCGGCGTTGTTGCGCTGGTCGGTCCGTTCGTCATCTCGTTGCTCGGACGGATCATGCTCCGATTCGCGAGGGACGGTGCTTCGTTGATCGCGGCACGTCGGGTCCTGGACAACCCGAAGGCCGTGTGGCGCACGGTCAGCGGTGTGACGATGGCAAGTTTTGTTGCTGCGGGCACGTCTTTGCTCGCAGCGATCGGCAACGGAGAGGGTCAGGAACTGCAACCGGGACAGGAATTCTTGTTCGCCGACATGAGAACCGGTGTGTTGTTCACGCTCGGAGCAACGTTCACGTTGGCAGCTGTCTCGTCTGCACTCACCCAGGTATCCGGGATCCTCGACAACCGCGAGCTCTATCGGAGTCTGACTTTGGCCGGCACACCTGTCGAGGTGATGGACAGCGCCCGCATGAGGCACGTTCGCACTCCCGTGGTGGTGATGGCACTGGCCGGCGCCGGCGCTGCACTGCTGTTCCTCTTCCCGCTGGCAGGGGCAGTCGTACTGACCACTCCGATGGCACTCGTTCAGTTGGGCCTCACCCTGGCGGTGGGGATTGCGTTGGTGTTGGCCAGTGCGTTCGCAGCCAAGCCCGTCATGCGGCGGGTACTCGCGGGCTGAATCTCGACCTTTGTCCGTCAGGTCTGTCTCCGGAACGGTTCCGCCAACTGGCCGAGGTAGTCGTCCGGGTAGTCGGGCTTGGCCGCCATTCCGAGATCGTCACTGCTGAAGCGCTTTTCCGGATCGAAAGAATAGGTGCGGAACAGGTGATCCCAGATCAGAGTGAACAAACCGAAGTTGACGTCACCGATTCCAGCCCACTTCAGGTGATGAAATCGGTGGCCGGCGTTGAGCGCGAGGATCGGACGGAGAGGGCCGATGCGGTAATCGGCGTTCGAATGCTGAAGCAGGAGTTGGACAGCGACGCAAACCGCGAGCGCCGAGGCAACTGGAACGGGCATCCCGAGGAGGATCAGTGGCAGGACGCCGCCGGCGGTTTCGAAAGTCTGATGCACGGGGTGCTTCATGAGTCCGTTCATACCGTAGAACCGTTCGAGGCTGTGATGAACCGCGTGGAAACGCCACAACCATCCAACCTTGTGGCTGATCAAATGCACTACGGTGATGCCGAAATCGGCAACCAACACTGCGAAGACAACCTGAACGACAAACGGAAGACCGCTCGGCCACAGACCGTCGAACGGAATCACCGCGGCCATCAACGGAATCACCGCGACGCTGACCAAGATGAGGGATTCGTTGACAAACGCATGGACAGCGTCGCGAAACCTGTCCGGTCCCGGGGCATTCCACGAAGATTCGTAGGGAAGCGCCCGTTCGGCGGCAAAAGAGCAGACCACTGCGAAGAGAATCAATGCCACCAGTGACCATTTCGGCGCGCCGGATGCCGCCAGCGCGATTGCGGCTCCGTTGATTCCCAAGAGCATGAACGGGACGTACCCGTATCTGACGATGAAGGTGAGCATGTGATCGATGGTGCTCGATGCGGTGGCTCTCGACTTGTACGAATCGGTCGACTTTCAGTCAGCCGAACAAGCGCTGTCGCGTTACTTCGTCAGCACGGTGGTGAGTGCAGCGGTCAGATACGGAGTGATGTTCTCGACGACCCGCGTCACGATCGCAGTGGCAATGTCAGCGGGTTGGAGAGGTACTGACGGTGTCTCCGGCAATGCCGGGGCAGCAGGCGGAGCGGGCTCGGACATCATCGGCGTATAGGTGTTGTGCTTCGTGAAGTAGCCGAAGACCGAATCCACGAACACCTCGGGAGCATCACGCGGCTTGGGCATGTTGCAGATGCCGTCACCCTCGATGCAGACTTCCCGTACTGCGATGTCGCCGAATCCACCGCGTGCTCCGGACATCGTCGCTCCCGGAACGACATTGGGCACTACGGTTTCGATGCCCCCGGCCGAGTTGCGAGGGTCGGCGTAGAGGACGCCTTCGACTTGCGACTGCGGAATGGATCCGTCGCGTGCGATGTCACCGAGCACGTCGCCGGCAATCCGCGCTCCCTGCGAGTATCCGGTGACAACGATCTCGCTGCCCGGGCACTGAGCGTGGAATGCGTTGACTTCGGTGCGAAGTGTCTGGGCGCCGGCGGCAACGCTCTGGTCGTACGTCTGATCGCCGAGCGGCCAGAAACTGGCGGGGTAGGTCACCGGCTTGGCGGCATAGCCCTGGGCCACGTAGCGGTCGGTGACTGGTTGTGTCGTTTGTCCTGTCGGATCCCACGTTCCGCCGACCGCGAATACCGCACCGGCCGGGCACGACCCACCGTCATTCGGGTCCGCTCCGGCAGGCACCGACATCACAAGAGTCACCCCCGCTGTGACTGCAACCGTGCATGCCACTGATATCGCGTATTTCCTCATCGGGCAGGTCCCCATCTATCTACGTTCTCGTTCACTGGCGAGACAACCCGCGGTCCGACGCGTTTCGTTCGGTACTGAAGAGAATGGTGATGGGGCGATAAGTCCTGGAGGTAATCCGTGCGTAAACAGGAAGTTGCCGACCGGCGCTGTTTACTACCAGCGTGTGTGGGGCGTCACGGTGTCGGTACCTGCGGCGGGTGATCCGGCTCGAGGAGGGTTCCGATCTCCTTCCCCATCGACACGGCGTTGTTGAGGTCCGCGTTGGTTGTCGGCCCGAGTGTGGCGTAGACGACGATCGTCGTCTTCGAGTCGGGGTAGTACAGCGCAAGACCGTTGTAACCGCCGTACGACGGGTTCATCACCAGCCAGCCGTCGAGGTGCCCGGTCCCGAAGGAAAAGAACTTGTCCGCCGTCATACTTCCCACGCCCGCAGTCGTCGGCGCCATCTGTTGCTCGAAAGCCTTGTCGGAGAGCAACTCTCCCGTTCCGAGTGCGCGAACCCACCTTCCGACGTCGGCGACAGGCGCGTTCATGTTTCCGCTGTGCAGGAAAGCAGTCGGATTCCAGAAGGTGGAGTCTTCGAACACTCCGCGTTCATTGGTGTAGCCGTGCAGGATCGGTTCGTCCATCTGCGGCGTGAGCACAACGCTGCTGTTATCCATCCCGATTGGATCGAAGACGCGCTGCTGAAGTAGGTCACCCAGCGGTTTTCCAGTCGCTTTCTCCATGACGTCGCCGAGCAGCGTCAGGTCGCTGTGCGCGTACGCCCAACTGGTGCCGGGTTCGAACAGAGGTGGACGAGAGTTGGCAAGATTCAGGATCTCCTGAGACGTCCAGCCCTTCATCGGATTGTCCGTGAAGAGTTTGAGGAACTGTGGATCTGTCACGTAGTCGGAGATACCCGACGTGCTGTTGGCCAGCATTCGCGGAGTGATGGTCTCTGCGCGTGGAAAGTTCGGTTCCCACTTCGCGATCGGCTGATCGAGGGGGAGCGTTCCCTCTTCGTCGAGTTGCAGCAGGACTGTCGAGAGCATCGGTTCCATCGGCTGGCCGACGCGCAACTGCATGTCGGTTGTAGCCGGAACTCCGACAGGGGACTCTCCGACGGCGCCGAGAGCAACCTCGTCGTCGCCCCGCCATACACCGAACACCGCGGCACTGAGGCCCAGGTCGGCCACCTGACGGCGGACGATGTCCGCGATCTCGGTGGATTCCTGACTGCTCGCGGTGCTGGGAGTTGCGCTGTTCGTGTTTGTTGCCGCGTCCTCGTCGGAACTGCACGCAGCGGTTGCAATGGCAACGGTCAAGGTGATCGACAGAGCAGCCAGTCGCACCCGACGGCGGTGGTGGGAGGAATTCATGCCTGCGATCCCTTCGATGTGGAAATCGAGCAACCGACGCCGAGCAATGTCCCAATTGTCTGAATTTAGCAATTCGAAGGGGGAGTGAACAGATTGACGGTCAGGGGCGACTGCTACTCCCAGTGCCTGATCACGTCAGTCCTCAGTCTGGCGTCGCGTCCGATTCCGCTCGTCGGTCCTGCGCTTGCTGAAGCTCGGCGTTGATGCGACGAGCCTCGGTGAGTTGGTCTTCGAGGATGATGATGCGGCAAGCCGCGTCGAGCGCCGTGCCATTGGCTACAAGTTCGTGCGCGCGGGCCGCGATGCGCAGCTGGTAGCGGGAGTAGCGGCGATGTCCGCCCTCGGAGCGTTGTGGGGTAAGCAGTTTCGCGGCATCGAGGCTACGAAGGAAAGCTTGTCTGACGCCGAGGATCTCGGCCGCATGTCCCATGCTGTACGCAGGATAGTTCTCGTCGTCGAATCTGCCGGAGGGGTCCCCCGGTGGTGTATCTGCCGGAATGGCTCGCTTCTTTCGCTGAACGGACGGGGCCCCCGGCGCGAGGTGCGCCGGGGGCCGGATGGGGTTGAACTTACTTACATAACTGCATTCTTTCGAACTTCCGGACTCGCACAAGACATCCGGTAGCCGCTTTGAAGGGGGGTGCCGGGTCCGACTGCACACTCACACACGAATTCGGCCCCGGCACGTCCCTGCCCTGCGGTACTGCTTGCGGGTAGTTCATCTCTCCCGCATCTCTTGACTCGTTCCTTGCTACGAGAAAAAGATACAACAGCCCCGCGAGAATGTCTACCCTGACCGCTGTAGATATTTTGTTGCGAACTTTCCAGGTATCGATGTTCAGGAACGACCCGCTCACCGGGGGTGAGAGCGCTCCGTGTGAGTCGTAGGAGATGGATCTGGGACAATGCTCCGATGCGAAATACCCCGAAGTCCGAGTCGTTGTTGCGTGCCCGCGCGGAGAGGGAAGAGCGCACCGGCTCCTCCGAGCAGCCCGGAGGAGGCGCGTCGAGCCCCGGAGAGGACTCGTCGTCGTCCGAGCCGGGGGCACGCAGCGACAGCGCCACGATTCGGTCGGCTAGATCCGAGCTCTCAACTCATGCCAGGGCAGTGGAAAGTATGCACGAGGCGATCCATCCTGATCGCGATTGAGTCGGGCGCCTGGTCGGCATGCGGAGGGCTTTCTCATGTCCGTCGCTCCAACGCACGACGGCCGCCGCACTCCCGAATGCTGGGAGTGGCGACGACCGTCGAGTTGTCAGAGCGTGTAGGTGGTTCGTGAACCTCAGGGCAACAACTGGTCCAGGAACGTGTTGCTGAAGACCTTGTGCGGATCCAACGCGTTGAATGCGGCGTTGGCGGTGTCCCAGTTGTCGCTCGATGGGACGCCGTCGCGGTAGGTCTGGGGGAGGCCCTGGGTGATGATCGGGGTGTCGGTGTACGGCTTGTCGGGGCCGAACGCCCAGCCCTTGGACCACTCGGGGCGGAAGGTGGCGTCGTTGTTGTTGTAGTGATTGCGCATCCACTGTTCCATTTCGCGGTAGAACGCGAACATGCCGGGGGTTCCGGGGACGCCGAGGACGTTGAGCCAGATGGCGGTGTCCCACTCCGGATGGTCGGGGCGGGGGCGCATGGCCGAGATGGTGGGGGCGCCTGCCGAGTCGACCTCGACCTCGGACGGTTGATCGAGGCCGCAGCAGCGGATTTCGACGGGGCCGTTGAGGGGGAACTGTCCGATGGAGCGGTAGTACTCCATGCGGCCGTTGAACCACTGGGTGAAGTCGTGGATGACCTGGCCGATATTGGCGCGGGAGGTGATGACGGCGCCGCCGCCCTCGGTCAGGCGCAGGGTGGTGGCCCGGATGTAGAACTGTACGTCCTTGGACCATCCCCAGAGGTCGTTGGAGAAGGTGGCGGCGAGTCCGGCAACGGTGGTGGCGTACATGATCTGGCCGAATGCCGGTGCGATGCCCGGGTTTCCGGCGTTGATCTGGCCGATCATGTCGGTGACCGGCTCCGGGAGGTTGTCGGAGAAGATGTAGTTGTACGGTCCGGTCACCTCACGCGAGAACGGCGGCTTGGTGGGGGCAAGTGACCACACCTTCATCCACGGGCGTTCTGTGAAGGGGTACCAGATTGCTTCTGCGCGACCGTTTTCGCGGACGAACTTCTCGAAGGTTCGTCCGGACGCGCCGCGGGCGCCGAAGAGTTCCTGCCAACCGATGTCGGTGTGGCTGACGCAGCGCATGCGGTAGTTGGGAGCGGCTTGCAAGGTGACGGAGGTGAGGAAGGTGCGTCCGAGGTGAGTCAGCAGCGGCTTGATCGCCGCGTCGCTACGTGCATACGTCTTCAGTGCGTATTCACTACCGTTCCAGACCACCGCGGTCAGGGACGTGACGAGGTTGGAGAGTGAGCCGAAAGTCTGTCCGGGAACATGCGCTTCGCCTTCGGCGGGAAGAGCTGCGCCGTGAGCGTCGACGGCGAGGCAGCCGGCGATGGTCAACACACCAGGCGCCGGCAGGTTCGCGAATCCGAGGCCCTGTGCCTGCAGTGCGGTCGTGATGGCGTCGAGGGTCGCGCCGGGTCCTGCGGTGACGGTAGCCGGGCTGCCACCGGCGTTGACGGAGACGCCGGTGAGGTGGACTGTGGTGTCGGCGAGGATGACCTTGTCGACCGGCGCGCCGTTGACGATGGTCAGCGGTGTCCAACCGTGCATGGCGCCGCGGGGGCGAATGGTGTAACCGTTGGCGTGTCCCCAGTTCGCGAGGCGGACTACGTCTTCGGGCGTCTTGGGCGAACAGGTCCAGATCGCGTCGAGCATGATCTCTTTGGACCAGTTCTGATATGCCTGCTGGTACAGCGCGATGCCTTCGGGGAAGGCAGGCGGCGGCGTGAGGGTGGAGACGGGACCACCCGCGGAGCCGGAGGAGCCGGCGGGGACGGCATAGGCGGGCGTCCAGCCGGCGAATGCAGTCGCTGCCACGGCGCCGGCTCCAGCCGCCATGAAACCTCGTCGGGACAGTCGGAACTTTTCGTCTTGTGCCGTCATCTTCGGGCTACTCCATCGGGTTCGAGAACTGCGGTGAGTTCTAACAGGTGGGTATCAGACAGGTTGGTATCAGACAAGAGTGAGAACTACGTCAGCCAGAGCAGGAGCTTCGCGCTCCAGTACAGAAGCTGAGATCAGGAGTCGCCCATTGTCTTTCCAGATCTGGATACTCAAGTTCTCGCCGGGAAATACGACCCCGGCAAAGCGGGCCCGAAATCCGGCTACCCGACTGCTGTCGCCGTCGAGCATGGTATCCACTGCGGTCTTGCAGACCATTCCGTAAGTACACAGTCCATGCAGGATAGGCGCTGGAAAGCCTGCCGCGGAGGCGAATTGCGGATCCGAGTGCAACGGATTCCGATCACCACACATCCGGTACAGCAAAGCCTGCTGTGGAAGCACAGGCGTCACCACTGTCTCATCTGGTTCGCGATCCGGAAGCGAAATCGACTCCGACGGACCACGTTCACCCCCGAAACCACCCTCGCCGCGGGCGAAAATGGACGAGCGAGCGGTCCAGAGAGGGTTGCCTTCGGCGTCGACCGTGACGGATTCCTGCACGATCACGGCGGCCTTGCCCTTGTCCCAGACCTCGGCGATTCGAGTTGTGGTGCGACCACTTCCACTTGCCGGGATCGGCTGATGGACAGTGACTTCCTGGCTTCCGTGGACTACCTTCGCCAGATCGATTTCGACGCCGGGGAACGAGACCTTCGGGGCTTCGGTGGCGTGGAAGTTGGCGGCGACGGTGGCGAAGGTGGGCAGTACCTGAGGCTTTTCGTCGTCGAGGTAGCGCAGTTCGCTCGGATCGAGCGGACGTGCTCCAGCGCCCAGTGCCAAGTGGTAGTGCTGCACGTCAGACTGCGTCCACGAGAACTCTTGTGGGGCAAGCTCGGCGCCGAGCGCGATCTTCGGATCAATTGGCATGGTCGACCGCCGTCTTTTCAGTCGCAGCTGATGCCGTTGCTCCGGTGGTCTCGGCCTTCTTTGCGCGCTCGACGATGTCGAGTACGGCCAGGTAACCGAAAGTCATTGCGGGACCGATGGTCGCGCCCGGTCCGGCGTAGGTGTGGCCCATGACCGGAGCGCTCGCGTTGCCGGCGGCGTAGAGGCCGTCGATGACGCTTCCGTCTTCGCGTAGTGCTCGGCCGTTGACGTCGGTGCAGATTCCGCCCTTGGTACCGAGGTCACCCGGAACCATCTTGATGGCGTAGAACGGAGCCTTGCTGATTTCGGCGAGGCTGGGGTTCTTCAGCCGGGGATCGCCGTAGTACGCGTCGTATCCACTGTCGCCACGTCCGAAGTCCTCGTCCTTGCCGTTGCGCGCGAAGCCGTTGAACCGATCGACGGTCTCGGTCAGCGATGCGACGGGAAGTCCTGTCTTCTCGGCCAATTCGGCAATGGTTCCTGCCTTGACCACGATGCCGGCCTTGAGCCAGCGGCCGGGGAAGGGGGAGCGGGGAGTGATACCGGCAAACGTGTAGCGGTTGCGGTAGCGCTGATCGAGGATCATCCACGTCGGGATGTTCTCGCCGGGGCCTTCGCCCTGACCGTACTCACCGCCGTACATCGCATGGGTTGCCTCGACGTACGGAGCGGCCTCGTTTCCGAAGCGCTTGCCCGACATGTTGACCATCATGCAGCCCGGGAGGGTGCGCTCGGAAAGAGCGAACCACGGGCCGCCGGTCAGTGGAATGGACGGGCCCCACCAGGCGTCGTCCATGAAATCGACTGCAGCGCCGACTTCTTGGCCCGCGCGGATGCCGTCGCCGGTGTTGGCCTTCGCGCCGACGGTCCATTCGGTGCCGATGGGTGCGCGCTGGTACTTCTCACGCATTTCCTTGTTGTGCTCGAATCCGCCGGATCCCAACACGACTCCGTGGCGGGCGCGAATGACCTGCTCCTCGCCGTCGACGAGGACGTTGACGCCGCGAACTGCGCCGTCTTCGGTGTACAGGGAGGTCAGCGGGGTGTTCAGCAGGATGGGTACTCCGGCGGACTGAAGTCCGAGTCGAATACCGGCGACCAGTGCCTGGCCGCGAACCAGCAGATCCTTCTTGGTGGCCTTGGCGGCGAGGAATCGCATGCCGACCTTCATGGCGCGCAGGGGTCCGCGAGGATTGCGCATCAGCAGGTTGAGCCACTTGTAGTCGGCCTGGGTGATGACGAAGTTCTTGGGGGCCTTGACGTAGTCGGGCTCGAGGTTCTTGCGGTCGGCGCCCAACTTGTTGCCGTCGAACGGGGTGGGCTCGACACTGCGGCCACCGAGGCGTCCGCCGGGTGCTTCCGGGTAATAGTCGGAGTAGCCGGGAACCCACTGCAGTTCGAGCGGGCTGTTCTTCAACACGAACGAGAGCATCTCGGGGCCGCGCTCGAGGTAGGTGTCGATGCGTTCGGGAGCGACGACGTCGCCGATGATGCTGTGCAGGTAGGAACGTGCGGCCTCTGGCGTATCGGTGACACCGTCCGCTTGAAGTGCCTCGTTGTTGGGGATCCAGACCCCACCACCGGAACGGGCGGTCGATCCGCCGTAGTGGGCGGCTTTCTCCACGATGACCACACTCAAGCCCTGGTGGGCTGCGGTCAAGGCCGCTGTCATACCTGCGGCACCACTGCCGACGACGACGATGTCGTATTCCTGCTTGCTCATGTAGAACACGTTATAGAATGATGGGGGTGTCAGTCCATGCTTTCTGCCAGGAAGTATTTCCGGACGTTGTCATTGATAACGAAACACGTTGCAGTGAGATTGAGGATGGTGCGGTGTGACCTGGGATACTTCGGTTGACGTCCTTGTCGTCGGGTTCGGTGTGGCGGGCGCCAGCGCGGCGCTCGAAGCGGTAGCGGCCGGTTCGTCGGTTCTGGCGATCGATCGAGCGCTCGGTGGTGGTGCCAGCACGATTTCCGGAGGAATCTACTACGCCGGTGGCGGCACCGTGATTCAAAAGGAAGCCGGCATCGAGGACAGTCCCGAAGCCATGCTCGCCTACCTGAACCGCGAGGTCGGTGACGCGGTGACGCCGCAGACTCTGCGCCGGTTCGTCGACGAGAGCCCGGCGTCGATCGACTGGCTGCGCAGTCACGGAGTGCCGTTCGAGGCCTCACTGTGTCCTTACAAGACGTCGTACCCGAGCAACAAGCACTACCTCTACTTCTCGGGCAGCGAATCTGCCGGTGGGTTCCGTGACATCGCAAAGCCTGCTCCGCGCGGTCATCGTGCCAAGGGGCGTGGCACCTCGGGGAAGATGCTGTACGGCCCGCTCGCGAAGTCCGCGGAGGCCAAGGGCGTCCAGTTGCTCGGCCAGACGCGAGCTGACCGGCTGATCATCGAGGACGGCCGGGTGATCGGCGTCGAAGCACTGACGCTTCGTGACGCTCCTGCCGGAGTTCGGCGCCGGCACGCGACGCTCGGATCCCTGTCCTCCAAACCCGGCGTCTACGCGCCGCAGTTGCGCACGATTCTCGACGCACTCATCGCGAAGATCGAGAAGAAGTACGCCAAGCGGATTCGCATCCAGGCGCGCGGAGGCGTGATCCTGAGCGCCGGCGGCTTCGTCTCCAATCGCGAGATGATGCGCACCCATGCCCCTGCCTACAAGGGCGGTATCCCGCTCGGCACCTCCGGCGACGACGGCAAGGGCATCAACCTCGGCATCGAGGCCGGGGGAGCGACCGACAAACTCGGCAATGTCTCCGCCTGGCGATTCATCGTCCCGCCCAGCGCTTTTCTCGGTTCGGTTCTGGTGGGTGAATCCGGTGCGCGGATCGTCGACGAGTCCCGCTACGGCGCCGCACTTGGTCAGGCGATGGCGGAGAAGAGCCGCGGAATCGGTTGGTTGCTGGCAGATTCCGAACTCGTTCGTGAAGCGAAGTCGCAGATCGGTGACCAGTCGATGTGGTTCCAGCGAGTACAGACCACCGGCATGATGCGTACCGCCGTCCGTGGCAACACCATTGCCGAGGTCGCCCGCAAAGCGGGGATAGACGTCGCCGGCCTTCAAGCCACAGTCGACGCGCACAACTCCGCCGCCGCTGCCGGACAACCTGATCCGATGGGCAAACCGTCGGACTTCGTCAGGCCGATACTGTCTGCACCGTTCACGATGTACGACGTCTCGATCAAGCCCAACATGATGAATCCGTGCCCGATGCTCACGCTCGGTGGATTGGTGGTCGACGAATCGTCCGGCATGGTGAAAAACGAGGCCGGGGAGGGTATCCCTGGCCTGTATGCCGCCGGCCGTACCGCCGTCGGTATCTGTTCCAACTCGTATGTGAGCGGCTTGTCGCTCGCCGACTGCGTATTCTCCGGACGACGAGCCGGTCAGCACGCAGCCGCATTCTCCACAGTCGGAAAGGCCTGAACGATGCTCTCGACGCAGATCCGCGGCGAACTTGCCGACCATCTTGATTCGGCGGAACGGGATCGCGCTCCGATCAGCCCGCTGATCGCCACGTATCCGGACATCGACGTCGTCGACGCCTACGAGATCCAGCTCATCAACATCAGGCGTCGTGTTGCCGGTGGCGCAAAGGTAGTCGGACACAAGGTCGGACTCTCGTCACTGGCGATGCAGCAGATGATGGGCGTCGACGAGCCAGATTACGGTCACCTGCTCGCCGAGATGGAAGAGTTCGAGGACCGTCCGGTCGACACGTCGCGCTTCTGCTTCCCCCGCGTCGAGGTGGAGGTCGCCTTCATTCTGGGAGCAGATCTGCCGGGCGCCGGGTGCACCGAACAAGACGTCATCGACGCCACTGTCGCCTATGCGCCGTCCATCGAGTTGATCGACAGCCGGATCAAGGACTGGAAGATCGGCCTCTCGGACACTATCGCGGACAACGCGTCCTCCGCCGGGTTCATTCTCGGCAAGGAACGAGTTCGCCCGTCGGACATCGACATCAAGGCGATCGACGCGGTGCTGACCTGCAACGGCGAGCGGATTGCGGAGGGGCGCAGCGATGCGGTTCTCGGTAACCCGGTCACCGCCGTCGCGTGGTTGGCGCAGAAGGTCGACACGTTCGGAGTTCGGCTCAAGGCCGGCGACATCGTTCTGCCGGGTTCGTGCACGCGAGCGATCGACGCTCATCCAGGCGACAACTTCCGAGCCGAGTTCAGCGGCCTCGGTTCCGTCTCTCTTCAGTTCACGTAGGAGTAGTCATGACCAAGGCAAGTGTGGCGATCGTCGGATCGGGAAACATCAGCACCGATCTGTTGTACAAACTGCAGCGCTCCGAGTGGCTCGAGCCGCGATGGATGATCGGAATCGATCCCGAGAGTGAAGGATTGGCACGCGCTCGCAAGATGGGACTCGAGACCTCCGCCGAGGGCGTCGACTGGTTGCTCAGCCAGGCGGAGAAACCGGACCTGGTCTTCGAGGCGACGTCGGCATACGTGCACCGCGAGGCAGCACCACGCTACGAGGCCGCCGGTATCCGTGCCGTCGACCTGACTCCGGCCGCGGTCGGCCCGGCTGTGGTTCCGCCCGCGAACCTGCGTGAGCACCTGGACGCGCCCAACGTCAACATGATCACGTGCGGTGGGCAGGCAACCATTCCGATCGTCTACGCGGTATCACGTGTCGTCGACGTGGCGTACGCCGAGATCGTCGCCTCCGTTGCATCGTTGTCCGCCGGCCCGGGAACTCGCGCGAACATCGATGAGTTCACCAAGACCACCAGCCGCGGTATCGAGACCATCGGCGGCGCACAGCGCGGCAAGGCGATCATCATCCTCAACCCCGCGGACCCGCCGATGATCATGCGCGACACAATCTTCTGCGCTATCCCCGAAGACGCCGATCAGGCCGCGATCACCGACTCCATTCACCGCGTCGTCAAGGACATCCAGCAGTACGTGCCCGGCTACCGGTTGCTCAACGAACCGCAGTTCGACAAACCGAGCGTCGTTTCCGGTGGCTATGCAACGGTCACCACGTTCGTCGAGGTCGAAGGCGCAGGCGATTTCCTGCCGCCGTACGCGGGCAACCTCGACATCATGACGGCAGCAGCCACCAAGGTGGGCGAGGAAATCGCCCAGAAGCTTCTGAGTGTGAAGGCATGAGCGACATGATTCATTTCGATTCGAGCTGGGACATCCGCGTCACCGACACGTCGCTGCGCGACGGCTCCCACCACAAGCGTCATCAGTTCACCGTCGACGAAGTACGAGCCATCGTCGGTGCCCTCGACGGAGCCGGAGTGCCGGTCATCGAGGTCACTCACGGCGACGGTCTCGGCGGATCCTCCTTCAACTACGGCTTCTCGAAGACTCCCGAGCAGGAACTGATCAAAGCTGCAGTCGAGACGGCGACCAACGCGAAGATCGCCTTCCTGATGCTGCCCGGGTTGGGCATCAAGGACGACATCGTCATCGCACAGGACAACGGTGCGTCCATCTGCCGCATTGCAACTCACTGCACCGAGGCAGACGTATCCATCCAGCACTTCGGCCTCGCGCGTGAGCGTGGACTCGAAACAGTCGGATTCCTCATGATGGCTCACTCGATTCCGCCGGAGAAGCTGGCCAAGCAGGCTCGCATCATGGCCGACGCGGGTTGCCAGTGTGTGTACGTGGTCGACTCGGCCGGCGCGCTGGTACTCGAGCAGGTATCCGATCGCGTCGAGGCGCTGGTTCAGGAACTCGGCAACGACGCTCAGGTCGGCTTCCACGGCCACGAGAACCTGGGCCTGGGCGTCGCCAATTCCATTGCGGCAGTTCGTGCGGGAGCCAAGCAGATCGACGGTAGTACCCGTCGGTTCGGTGCCGGCGCCGGCAACGCCCCGGTCGAGGCCTTCGTCGGTGTTTGCGACAAGATCGGCGTCAAGACCGGTATCGACTTCTTCGCGATCGCCGATGCAGCCGAAGACGTTGTGCGCCCGGCAATGCCGCAGGAATGCCTGCTCGATCGTCAGGCACTGATGATGGGCTACGCCGGCGTGTACTCGAGCTTCCTCAAGCATGCCGAGCGTCAGGCCGAGCGGTACGGAGTGTCGTCCGCGGAGCTGTTGGTACGCGCAGGCAAGCGCAAGTTGGTCGGCGGCCAGGAAGATCAGTTGATCGACATCGCACTGGAACTCCAGCGCGAAGCAGCGGCTTCCTAGCCCATGGCAGACGTACTGGCCGGAAAAGTGGCCTTGGTGACCGGCGCGTCCTCAGGGTTGGGGCGCGCGGTGGCCGAGATACTCCACCGCAGGGGCGCACAGGTTTTCGGTATCGCCCGTGACAAGGAAAAGCTGCGACAGTCGATGGTCGAGGTGGTCGGCGCGGATGGAGAGCGTCGTTTCGCGGCGACGGACGTCTCGGATTCCGCTCAGTGTGATGCGGCCGTGCAGGCGTGCGTCGACGAACTCGGTGGTATCGACATCCTCGTCAACGTGGCGGGATCCCACTCGCTTCGTCACACGGCGGATATTGCGGATTCCGAATGGGCACATGACCTTGCGGTCAATCTGAACGGACCGTTCTTCCTTTCCCGCGCAGCATTGCCGCACTTGCTGGAACGGGGCGGCAACATCGTCAACGTCTCCTCGATCGCGGGGCTGGAAGGGCAGGCGTACTCGGCTGGATACTGCGCTGCCAAGCACGGACTCATCGGTCTGACCCGAGCGATGGCGATGGAGTTCACCGGAAAGTCTCTGCGTGTCAACGCAATCTGCCCCGGCGGCATGATGACTCCTCAAGTTACCGGATTCACCTTCCCCGACGGAGTCGACTTCGATCTCGTCATGAAGGTTGCCTCGCCGCGTGGCTTGATGGAAGCCGAGGACGTTGCGAAGATGGTGGCTTTCGTTGCCTCCGACGACGCCTCGGCGATACACGGGGCCGTCTACTCGGTGGACAACGGAAAAATGGCATGACCCCGTTGGTCTCGGGACCGATCTTCCAGATCTGCTGGGTGGTCGAGGACATCGAGGCCGCCGAACAGGAGTTCACTCGGCAGTGGGGAGTGGAGCGATGGCTACGTATGCCAGACATCGCCTTTGGTCCAGAGACCACAACGTATCGAGGTGAGCCTGCCGACTATGTCGTTCACGTGTCGATCGGATATGCGGGCAGCCAACAGCTCGAGTTGATCCAACCAGTGTCCGGACGCAACCTGTACACGGAGTTCCTGGAGACTCACGGCGTCGGAGTTCATCACATGGCTTGGGTTCCAGACGATTACGAGGCCACGCTGATCGAAGCCGAGCGTCGCGAAATGCCGGTGGTGCAACAGGGTCGGGTAGAGGGCGCCGGCATGGAGTTCTCCTACCTCGATGCCGGGCCGTTGGGTGGATACGTCGAGTTGATGAAGCTCTCGCCCGAGATTCGGTTGATGTTCGCTTCGCTCATTCCTGATTGACGGCAAACACTTTCGTGAAGTAATCGGAAACGTTCTCCGGGTGACCACGGAATCCGAGGTAGCCGTCGGGGCGAATGACCAGCGCCGTCGTACCTTCGACCCCATACGCGGCGCACAGTTGCGAGGCGTTGTCCTCGATGGTCGGCACCAGCGAGTCGACGGTCACGGTTCCCGGTGGCACTATCGCATAGACGTCCAGCAAGCCGTGCGCTGATCGAATTGCGGCGTCGGCCACCTTCTCCAGGTTGTTGATGCTCTCTGCGGATCCGTCCGAAGTCAGCAGTAACGTGTGGTCGACTCCGGACAGCAAGTCGAACAGCCGAATTGGATACTGCACACCGTCTCGGCGCATTCCGCGTGCATCGGGTGCACGCTCGCCCGGTTGAACGTGTGGACTCGAAGAGTTACGCCCGGTGTTCAGCGGACTCTCCGAGTAGTCGATCAACAATTGAGCCTGGCGCCGCATTGCCGTGTCGATGGAGGACTCTCCCGAACCGATTCCTTCTCGAGCATTTCGGACCGTCATCCCGACGACTTCTTCACCGACCGGCCGCCTTTCGGCGTCGTAGGTCTCGAGAAGATCCGCATTCGCAACACCTTTGACGGCGAGCGCTATCTTCCACGCAAGATTGTGGGCGTCCTGGATCCCGGTGTTCATGCCCTGCGCGCCAGTCGGGGGATGGATATGTGCGGCGTCGCCGGCGACGAAGACCCGCCCGCGACCGTAGGCGTCGACGATGCGGTGGCTGATGCGAAATACCGAGGACCACCGCAGCGTCGAGGCGGTTGTCGGTTCTGGAGACAGTCTGTCCAGCACTGCTTGGATGTGATGGAGCTCAGGTGTCGTTCCGGTTGAAAAGCCATGTTGTACAGCGGCTTTGTTCGACGATTCGTCCGGCATCAACTCTTCCGGAACGAGCATCGACATGCGGTACCGCTTGTGTCCGGGGAGCGGGATGCACACGAGTAGGTCGTCGGTGGTTCCGTCGTCGGCGGTGTGGTTGGCTCGGACGGAGTAGCCGCTGGGGATCGACCAGTCGACTTCGATGTCGCCGAGCATGTAGCTTTCGGCAAACGCACCGCCCTCGAAGCTCAGGCCAAGCCCTTTGCGGACCACGCTGTGAGCGCCGTCGGAACCCACCAGGTACCGGGCTGTCACGGTGCTGTCGTCGCTGAGTGTGCAGGTGACGCCGTCGTCGGATTGTTCGAATGCGGTAAGGCCGACTCCGCGTTCGACGGTTGTCCCCAATTCGGCGAGGCGCTCGGTGAGGATGCGCTCCGTCGAATACTGGGGCAGGCAGAGGAACCAGTAAGGGACGTCCTCGGGGAGGGTGAGGTCGACGCGGCCGACCTCGACGCCGTTCGTGTACATGATTTGACCGCGCATCAATGTCGAGGCATCAAGCGCCTGGCGGAGCACCCCCATGTTCTCGAAGAGTTCGAGAGTGCGTGGCTGAATCCCGACGGCTTTCGCGTATTGCCGCGGTTCGTCGAGGGGGTCGATTATCCGACATGAGATACCGCGTCTGCGCAGCTCGATCGCGGTGGTCAATCCGATCGGGCCGGCGCCCGCTACCAATACGTCGGTATCCATGAGGACCCACTCACGTCGAGGACAGTCGGTCATTTCAGTATGGGTAAGCGAACTTTTGTTTTGGGGAAATTCGCGCAAATCGGACATCGAGAGCTTGTGTCTCTCACTGGACGGTCCGAACGCGCTCCGATTGTCTTGCGCTAGTGCTCGGGTTCGAAGCTAGCTGAGATTCGCCCGCACAGGAGCGCGAGCTCGGCCTCGCCGACGCGTGGCGCGTCGTCCCATGAATCAACGTCGTTCCAACTCAGTGAACTGGGAGCGCCGAAAGGCCTGACGAAAACGTGCTGATGAAAGTGGGGGACGCTTAGCCCGGCGATCGCGGAGAACACGAATTCCGGAGTTAATTCCGAGTCGAGAGCACGTGAGACGCGCCTGACCGCGCGTGCGATGGCGAGTGCTTCAGGCTCGGGTAGTGAGGGCAACCCGGACACGTGTCGACGGGTCTCGACGAACACATATCCAGGAACCGAACGTCCGTGTGGTGGAGGGGGTCGATGGGTGACAACAACGAAGTCGTCCTCGAAAATTCGAGGGCTGACGAGCGGACCTGTTCCTCGGTGCTTGGCGCATATGGCGCACTTTGACGTCCCCATTCCGCTTTTGTACCGAGCGTGGCCCGGTGGTGGAAGATTTGCGATCAGCCCGGCTGGAAAGGTCGCTGCTTTGTACAAATTTGCGTGTTTGTAAAAATTTTACCCTCAAAATCGTTGACAAAAGACCGCAATTTGTCCACTCTCTATACATAGATGTTGTTCGTGTCGCGGATTGCCGCGCAGGACGCACTCACTGATTCGAACGAGAACTGGAGAATTCGATGGCGGCGTTGGTGTACACCGAGCCAGATGGTCGGCTCGCAACTTGGAGAGACCGGAAACGCTACCTATGGCTGTTGGCGCTGATTCCGTCATCGGCAACTTTCATCGCAGTGGGGCTTGTTACCGCCACCGGATGGAATGTCTTCTGGTGGACCGGCCCGCTGATTGCTTTTGCCCTCATTCCTGTCATCGATATTCTGGCGGGCGAGGACGGGAAAAATCCGCCCGACGAGGTGATCGACGAACTCGAGAACGACCGCTTCTACCGGTGGTGCACCTACGCCTATCTGCCGCTGCAATACACGGCCTTCTTCCTGTCCTGCTACATCTGGGCGCGTTGGGATTTGAGCGTTCTCTCCAATATCGGACTCGCAGTGACGATCGGTGTGACGGCCGGAATCGGCATCAACACCGCCCACGAACTCGGGCACAAGAAGGAAAGCGTCGAGCGCTGGTTGTCCAAAATCGTTCTCGCACAAAGTGCTTACGGTCACTTCTACCTCGAGCACAACCGTGGCCACCATGTGCGAGTGTCGACTCCGGAAGATCCGGCGACCTCGCGCTTCGGTGAGACCCTCTACGGTTTCTGGCCGCGCAGCGTCGGCGGGGGATTGAAGTCGGCGTGGCATCTCGAGAAGACCCGCTTCGAGCGTTTGGGCACCACGCACTGGAGCATCAAGAACGACGTTCTCAACGCCTGGCTCATGTCGGTTGTTCTGTTCGGTGTCGCGCTTGCAGTGTTCGGGATCGGTATTGCGCCGTACCTCGTGATCCAGGCCTTCATCGGATTCTCGCTGCTCGAAGCGATCAACTACCTCGAGCACTACGGACTCCTGCGTCAGAAAACCGCAAGCGGACGGTACGAGCGATGCACGCCGGCGCACAGCTGGAACAGTGATCGCATCTGCACCAACGTCTTTCTCTATCACCTGCAGCGGCACAGCGATCACCATGCGAACCCGACGCGTCGCTACCAGGCGCTTCGCAGCATGGAAGAGGCACCTCAGCTCCCGAGCGGGTACGCCAGCATGATCATGCTCGCCACAGTTCCGCCCTTGTGGCGCAAGGTGATGGATCACCGCGTTCTCGAGCACTACCGAGGCGACATCACCCAGGTCAACATCGCGCCGAAGAAGCGGGCCAAGATCCTCGCGGCCTACGGGGTGAACGCATGAACGCCTACACCTGCCCGATCTGCGATTACACCTATACCGAATCGACAGGCGCTGCGCGAGAGGGCTTTCCGCCTGGCACGCCGTGGTCGAGCATTCCGGACGACTGGTGCTGCCCCGACTGCGGCGTCCGCGAGAAGGTCGACTTCACCCTCGTCACGCAATCCTGATCGAAATACCCACCGGTGAAAGGAAAACCGATGTCCGAGACTGCCACTGCTTACAAATTGTTCCGCTGCCTCCAGTGCGGGTTCGAATACGACGAAGCGATCGGCTGGCCCGACGACGGTATCGAGCCGGGTACTCGCTGGGACGAGATTCCCGAAGACTGGTCTTGCCCTGATTGTGGTGCTGCCAAAGTCGATTTCGAAATGGTGGAGGTGGACCGCTGATGACAGCGGTCAGCGAGCCCGACACACGCACCGTCGTGATCGTGGGCACGGGCATCGCCGGTTCCGGTGCGGCGCAGGCTTTGCGCAAGGAAGGGTTCGGCGGCAGCATCATCCTGATCGGCAGCGAACCTGAGGAGCCGTACCGACGTCCGGCGCTGTCGAAGGAGCTACTGTCCGGGAAAGCGTCGATTGATCGGGTTCGCTTGCGGCCGTCGATGTTCTGGGCCGAACAGGGTATCGACCTTCGTATCGGCGAGACTGTCACAGATATCGACACAGATTCCCACACAGTACATTTGGCCGAGGGTGACAGTGTCCCCTACGACGTTCTGATTCTTGCCACGGGTGGACGGTCCCGACGATTGGCCGCTGAAGATTCCGAGCGCGTTCACTATCTTCGGGATATCGCAGACATGCGACGCTTGCAATCCCAGCTGATCGAAGGATCCTCGCTATTGGTGGTCGGCGGTGGCTTGATCGGATCGGAGGTGGCGTCAACGGCACGCGACTTGGGTTGCAGTGTACAGGTTCTCGAAGCGCAACCGGTGCCCCTGTCCAGGCTGCTTCCACCGTCGATAGCGGAGAAGATCGCCGCGCTGCACGTCTCGGCGGGCGTCGCCTTGCAGACGGGAGTTGACCTCGAGACGCTCACGACGGGTGCCGACGGCGTCACCGCACGTGCGCGTGACGGACGCGAGTGGACAGCGGAGTTGGCCGTCGTCGCAATCGGATCCTTGCCCGATACCGATGTGGCTGCTGCTGCGGGTATTGCGGTGGACAACGGGATTACGGTAGACCGATACCTCCGGACCTCCGTCGTTGATGTGTACGCGATCGGCGATGTGGCCAACGTGCCCAACGGTTTTCTCGGCGGCATGCACCGTGGTGAGCACTGGAACACTGCGCAGGACCACGCAGTTGCAGTTGCCAAGACCATCGTCGGGAAGGAAGAACCCTTCGAATCCGTCCCTTGGAGTTGGTCGAACCAATTCGGCCGCAACATTCAAGTAGCGGGTTGGCCAGGCGCGGACGACACCGTGATTGTTCGAGGAGACTTGGACTCCTATGACTTCACTGCGATCTGCATGCGCGACGGAAATATCGTCGGTGCTGTGAGCGTGGGCCGGCCGAAGGACATTCGTGCCGTCCGAACCCTTATCGAACGCTCCCCGGACATCAGCGCCGACGTACTCGCCTATTCGAACAGGGATCTGACCGAACTTGCGGCGGGTCTTGTCGCCTCACCGGTGCTCTGAGTGCACTCGTGACTTCTGTGGCTTGCGTGTCCACCGTTTTGACACCGAGCACGGGCGATGGAAATCTTCCCGATATGTCCACCGCTCGTGCCCGTGTCCCGTACCACGAGGCAGCTCGTCAACTCCTCCGTGCGTCAGCGCTCGACGCCACACGCGAACTCTTGACCGAGAAATCGTGGAACGACATCACGATGGCGCATATCGCCGAAGCTGCTGGTATGAGCCGGCAGACGTTGTACAAGGAGTTCACGTCCCGCCAGGGATTGGCGTCCGGATACCTCATCCGGTTCGTCGACGAGTTTCTCGAAGAAGTGGAACGCGAAGTAACGCTGCATCATTCGGATCCCCGCGGCGCGGTTTCCGCTGCATTTCGTGCCTTCTTCGACGCCGGTGCCCGGGATCCGATGGTGGTGAGCATTGTCGGTCCACGCCCGCAGCACGACCTGCTGAGCTTGGTCACCACCGACGGGACTCCGCTGCTCGAACATGCGAGCGCGAGGTTGGCCGAGATCTTCATGACCAGTTGGGCGAACGTCGACCGCATCCATGCCGAGATGTTCGGCAGCACGATAGTGCGTCTGGCGATCAGTCACGTGACGTTGTCCTTCGGTACTCCCGATCAGATCGCCGAGAACCTGGGGGAGATGTTCGGGCCGTTCCTCGATCAGGTCATCGGTTCGGGAGTAGTCGAACCGAACTGAGCCAACGGGATCGATACGGTTTCCGAGCTAGGACGGAAGTTCGATCGAGCGTGATCGCCGTAGTTCTTTGGTGGGAAATATCGCCGTTGTGTGTGAATCCGCGTCTCACTTCTCGGTAGCGTGCCGGGCGTAGATCGAGGTGCGATCCGCAGGGGTGGCACTCGTGAAGTTCCGTCAACGATGGAGGAATTCGAAGATGAAGAGCCGCAATAAATCTCGAGTGTTGTCGACCGTTGTGGTAGTTGCATCGTTTGTCATGGCCGGGGCAGGTGTGGCAGTCGCCGACGAATCCTCGTCAGGGTCCTCCGGGGGAGGTTCACTCGGTTCCTCCAGTGCGCCGGAGGTTGATCCGTTGACCTTCGACGGTTGGGGCACGTGCCCGATCGAGGATCTCGAGGTGACGACGTGCGCCACCGTCGTGGTGCGGGGAGGGACCATGAAATTGGGTGCACTTTCGGTGCCGATCCCGGACGGCAGTCTCAAGGTTGCGGGCGGGGTGAAATACGCGACCCAGCCTGACAACAGTTTCGTCGAGACCTTCGTCGCCAAGCAGGACGGGTCCAACGGGGTCTATTCCAACCCGATTTCGGTGCCAGGGGGTGCGCTCGGGATCGATACTCCGCTCGGATTGACTCAGATCAGCGCGACAGTCGAATCGGTGGGAGTTCCGGATCTGAAGGTCCTCGAGCAGGAACTCACGATGCCGGTCCGCTTGAAACTGTCGAATCCGTTGCTGGGCGACGATTGCTACATCGGTTCGATCTCGAATCCGATCAACCTTCACCTGACGACAACAGGCAACCCGCCATCGGAACCCATCGGCGATTTCCCGGGTGCAGTGTTTCCGGCAGTCCCACATTCGGATGCTGCGTTTGCGGCGCCGGGGGCTAGCGGATGCGGACCACTGGGTGCGCTCAACTGGGCGGTGAATCTCCGTGGGGGAGTGCCGGCAGTCAGCGGAAAGAACTCGCTCACCACGTCGAGCGACGTCTATGCGGTGGCTGCACGGAAAGTGCGACCGCCTGCCTGACAGACGCACAGTTGCCGGAACGCACAACGAGGGCCGACCCGTGGTGGGTCGGCCCTCGTTCTGCACAATCAGGTCAGCTGACCTCGGGATCACGCACCGTGATGGTGCCGTCCCTGACTGCGTCGGCGATGCTGTCGTGCAGCTTCGGGCATCCGTCTTTCAATGCCGTCGACTGCCCGGACGCAATTGCCTCTTTGAAGGTGTGGCAACGCAGCGCCGGGTCGGAAGTCCACTGCACGCTGGTGTGTTTGTACGTGTTCTTGCGAACCAGTACGCACGCACCGCATGCCTTGCAGTCGACTTCCTGCAGACCCGAGTCGAGGTATTCGTGCTTGTCCTCGATCGTCTGGGCCGCGATCGCCTCGAGCCGTTCCGTTTGCCCGGCAAAGTCCGGTGCCTTGGCCCAGCGAGCCCACCGTGCGTCGGTTCCGATCGAGGCGCTCACGACTAGACCTCTGCTTCCTTCTTTGCCGCTTCTGCTGCGGCTTCCTTCTCGGCCTTCTGGCGTGCGAGGTTTTCCTCGACCTCGGCGTGCCAGGCCTCGTTTGCCTTGGTGGTGTCCACCTCGAACTCGAAGCGCTGCGTCATCTTCTCGGTGACGTCGGCCTTGTCCACGTAGAACTGCTCGTACCAGCGTCGTAGCTGGTAGACGGGGCCGTCTTCTTCGCAGAGAAGGGGATTCTCGATCTTGGTCTTGTTCTTCCAGATCGCGACGTCCTGTAGGAAGCCCTCGCTGATGCCCTCGGTGAACTTGCCGGCCAACTTGTCGGCCATCTCGTCGGAGACGCCCGTCGGCTTCTTGACCGTCACGCCCCACTGCAGCACGAACGAGTCCGGGCTGATCGGGTAGTGGCAGTTGATCAGAACACTCTCGACCTCGTATCCGCTGTAGCTGTTCCACAGGGGATTGACCATGTACGACGGCCCGTAATACGCAGCTTCGGAGCGAAGCAGCGTGTCGCCGCCGTACTGGGAGGCCATTCCGATGTCGGGACGGCCTGTGGTGTTGAGGTACTGAGTGGCGATCTCACCTTCGAAGACGTTCTTGAAGTACGTCGGGAAGGCGTAGTGGATGTAGTAGAAGTGCGCCATGTCGACCACGTTGTCGATGATCTCGCGGCAGTTGGAACCCTCGATGACCATGGAGTTCCAGGTCCAGTCGGTCCATTCGTCGCTGTACGCGCCCTCGATACGAGGAATCACGATCTCCTCGGGCGGCGGATTGCCCTCGGGGTCGTTCCAGACGAAGAGCTGACCGTTCTGCTCGAGGGTCGTCCACGCGCGGGTACGTGCGAGCGGAGGCACGCGGCGGGCATAAGGAATGCCGGTGCATTTGCCGTTGCCGCCCCAGCGCCAGTCGTGGAAGGGGCAGGCGATGGAATCGCCCTTGACCTCGCCTTGTGTGAGGTCACCGCCCATGTGACGGCAGTATCCGTCGAGAACTTTGATGTCGCCCTTGCTGTCGGCGAACACCACGAGCTTCGTACCGAAAGCCTCGATCGCGTGCGGTTTGCCGTCCTTGAAGGTCTTCAGTAGACCCAGGCAGTGCCAACCGCGGGCGAAACGAGTCTGCACCGTTCCGACGTCGATCTCGCGAATCTGCGCCATTGTGACCTCACATCCCTTCTAGCTGTTAGTAGAACACGTTATAGAACTCGATCCGGTTCCGCCAGATTTTGGGGGCACTTGTTACAGCATTGCGGCCACAAACGGGACCTTTGTCAGCGTCTCGACAGAAAAGAGAACGTGTTCTAGTCTCAAGTGTAAGTGAACCAACCGATCGAGGAAGACGGGAGCGTCGAAGTGGGTAACCATGACAGCCACGAGGTGATGCAGAGGCTCGACGCACTACTGCCGGCACTGCGCGAGCGCGCACAGGAGACCGAGGATCTGCGTCGTATCCCCGACGAGTCCATCAAGGGACTCCAGGAAACAGGCTTCTTCCGCTTGCTGCAGCCGAAGCAGTGGGGCGGATACGAAGCCGATCCGGTGCTGTTCTACTCCGCGGTCAAGAAGATCGCCAGCGCGTGCGGTTCCACAGGGTGGGTCTCCTCGATCATCGGCGTACACAACTGGCACCTCGCCCTCTTCTCTCAGCAGGCGCAGGAAGACGTGTGGGGCAACGACACTGACGTGCGCATCTCGTCCTCTTACGCTCCGATGGGTATGGGTGAAGTAGTCGAGGGCGGATACAAGGTCAACGGTGCGTGGGCGTGGTCCTCGGGTTGTGACCATGCCAGCTGGGCCGTTCTCGGTGGTCCGGTGTTCAAGGACGGCCGCGCAGTCGATTTCGTGAGCTACCTGATTCCTCGCGAGGACTACCAGATCGACGACGTGTGGAATGTGGTCGGCCTGCGTGGAACCGGCTCCAATACCGTTGTGGTCAAGGATGTTTTTGTTCCCAAGCATCGCGTTCTGAGCTTCCGGGCGATGAGCGAATTGACCGCCCCGGGCCTCGAGAAGAACACTGCACCGGTCTACAAGATGCCGTGGGGAACCATTCACCCCACCACGATCTCGGCACCGATCGTCGGAATGGCGTACGGCGCTTACGAAGCGCACGTCGAGCACCAGGGCAAGCGCGTTCGCGCTGCGTTCGCCGGCGAGAAGTCGAAGGACGATCCGTTCGCCAAGGTGCGCATCGCCGAGGCGTCCAGCGACATCGACGCGGCGTGGCGTCAGCTCTCCGGCAACGTCGCCGACGAGTACGCGTTGATCCTTGCGGGCGAAGAGGTTCCGATGGAACTACGCCTGCGTGCTCGACGTGACCAGGTGCGCGCCACTGGCCGTGCGATCGCTTCGATCGACAAGCTCTTCGAGAACTCCGGCGCCACGGCGCTGCAGAACGGCACGCCGATTCAGCGTTTCTGGCGTGACGCACACGCTGGTCGCGTCCACGCCGCGAACGATCCCGAACGCGCATACGTCATGTTCGGAACCGGCGAATTCGGTCTGCCGATCACCGACACGATGGTCTAGAGGAGGCTCAGTGACAACCACCGAAGAAGCTCTCACCTACGAGTCCACTTCGCGGTTCGCGCAAGTGCGCCCCGATCTGAAACTGCATTTCCACGAGGCAGGCGTCGGCAACGACAAGACCATCGTGCTGCTGCACGGCGGTGGCCCAGGCGCGTCGTCGTGGTCGAACTTCGCCCGCAACATTCCGGTGTTGGCGAAGAACTTTCACGTCATCGCGGTCGATCAGCCCGGTTACGGGCAGTCCGACAAGCCGACGGAGCATCCGCAGTACTTCGTGCACAGTGCGTCGGCGCTCAACGATCTCCTGGATACGCTCGAGATCACCGGTCGCGTTGATCTGCTGGGCAATTCGCTCGGTGGTGGCGCTGCTGTCCGCTTTGCGCTCGACTACCCGGACCGCGCCGGTCGCCTCGTTCTGATGGGCCCCGGCGGTCTCAGTGTCAACCTGTTTGCGCCGGACCCCACCGAGGGCGTCAAGAACCTCGGGAAGTTCAGCTACCAGCCCACACGTGAGAACCTCGAAGCGTTCCTGCGGATCATGGTCTTCGATCAGAAGCTGATCACGCCGGAACTCGTCGACGAACGTTTTGCTGCGGCCAGCACTCCCGAGTCGCTCGCTGCGGCCAAAGCGATGGGTAAGTCCTTCTCCAGCGGCGACTTCGAGCTCGGCATGCTCTGGCGCGAGGCGTACAAGCTGCGTCAGCGTGTGTTGCTGATCTGGGGCCGTGAGGATCGGGTCAACCCTCTCGACGGCGCACTGGTTGCGCTCAAGATGATCCCGCGCGCGCAGCTCCACGTCTTCGGCGGTTGCGGTCACTGGGCGCAGCTCGAGAAGTTCGACGAATTCAACCGGCTCGCAACCGACTTCCTGCTCGACGGAGGTAAATGATGGGTATTCGATCTCTGGCGTACATGCGCATCGGGGCCACCGACATGGCTGCGTGGCGCGAGTACGGACTCAAGATCCTCGGAATGATCGAGGGCAAGGGCGTCGACGCGGAATCGCTGTATCTGCGTATGGACGACTTCCCGGCGCGTCTTGTCATCGTTCCGAACGACACCGACCGTCTGCTCGTCTCGGGCTGGGAAACCGCGAATGCGGCTGAGCTGCAGGATATCCGTGACAGATTGTCGGCAGCCGGTGTTCCGTTCAAGGAAGGCACGGCGGAGCAGCTCAAGGACCGTCGCGTCGTCGAGATGATCGCGTTCGAGGACACCTCGGGTAACTCCCTCGAGGTGTTCCACGGCGCTGCTCTCGAACATCGCCGGATCGTCAGCCCGTACGGACACAAGTTCGTGACGGGGGAGCAGGGTCTCGGTCACGTCGTGCTCACCACCGATGACGACGACGCGTCGCTGCGGTTCTACCGCGACGTACTCGGATTCAAACTTCGCGATTCGATGCGTCTGCCTCCGCAGATGGTCGGCCGGCCCGCGGACGGCGACCCAGCGTGGCTGAGGTTCCTCGGCTGCAACCCGCGTCACCACAGCTTGGCGTTCCTGCCGTTGCCCAACCCGACGGGCATCGTGCACTTGATGCTCGAGGTGGAGAACTCCGACGACGTCGGACTGTGCCTTGACCGAGCACTGCGCAAGAAGGTCAAGATGTCGGCGACGCTCGGTCGCCACGTCAACGACGAGATGCTCTCGTTCTACATGAAGACTCCGGGCGGGTTCGACATCGAATTCGGTTGTGAGGGGCTAGAGGTCGAGGACGAAAACTGGATCGCGAGGGAAAGCACGGCCGTGAGCCTGTGGGGTCACGACTTCACGGTGGGAATGAAGCCGTGAGTTCGCCCGACGCGTCGGTGAGTGCGGAGCAGGCGATCGATCCACGCCAGTTCCGCACGGTTCTCGGGCAATTCTGCACGGGTATCACCATCATCACGACAGTCGACGACGGTGAGCCCGTCGGTTTCGCGTGCCAGTCTTTCGCCGCCCTGTCACTCGACCCGCCTTTGGTGTTGTTCTGCCCCACCAAGGGTTCTCGGTCGTGGGTGGCAATCGAGCGGACCGGTAAGTTCGCCGTCAACGTGTTGGCGGAGGAACAGCAGGCGGTGTGTGCTCGTTTCGGGTCGCGTGAGCCGGACAAGTTCGCCGGTATCGACTGGACGCCATCACCGTTGGGCTCGCCGATCATCGACAAGTCTCTCGCACACATCGACTGCACGGTGGAAACCGTCCACGACGGCGGCGATCACTACGTCGTCTTCGGTCGGGTGTCGTCGATGAGTGAGATCAAGACCGAACGCCCGCTGCTCTTCTATCGTGGGCAGTACACGGGCATCGAGCCGGACAAAACTGTTCCGGCGACCTGGCGTGACGATCTGGAAGCGTTCCTGACGACCACGACGGAAGATACCTGGCTGTAGGGGCAAGCCCCCGTGAGTGGTTAAGGAGTCCAGGGGCTCCTTGACCACTCACGGGGCCGGAGGCCCTACAGCGAAAAACAGGTATGACAGAAGTCGTCACCGAACGGCGTCAGCAGGATGCTACGACGGACGATCTTGTTGGATCGTCCCGCGCGCTTGACGGCCTCGATCACCGACGGCTGCACCTCGACCACCTGGTACCGGTCGGCCTCGACGGGCTCGCGTGAGAACGCCACCAAACCGAGCCGATGCAGGTTGTTCAGGTAGGCGCTGATGCGATCCAGATGCCGGCATCCCGCCAGTTCTCCGATCATCGACAAACCCTCGTCGATCATCTCCGAGCCGACGCCGAACGGACGCGCCGTGCGTACGTCCACGCTCGGTTGCGCACCTGAAGTGGCCAACAGCCGGAGAATTCGAGCTTCGTCCGGCGCGATCTCGTCGAGGATCCGGTCGTAGGCCGGGTGCAGATCGTCGCGATCGGTCACGTCCGCGGAACGGTCCAGCAACCTGTCGCCGCGTGCCCGCAGCGCCGCGAGAGTGGCCTCGACGCTCTGTTTGCGGTTGGTACGAGGCGCCATTGCAGCCCGCAGGTTCTCCGTCCGCGAGCTGTCTCCGTTGGAGTTCTCGGCCCGACGTTCGGATTGCACGTTGGCGGATTCAGCAGCTTCTGCCGCGGCTTCGGCGGCAGCCTGAACGATCTGTCGCGTCGCCTCCTTCGCCGTTCCGAAAGCCCAACCCGTCAGCTTGATCGACGTGAGCGTCGTCGTGGCAGTGAGCCCGACAAGGCTACGGATCAGACGCTTTTCGACGGATTCGACCGGCGTGATGTCCGCAGCCCAGTCGTACGATTCCGCTTCGACGATCAGGCGGTGGTCGTGCTCACTCATACTCATACTCCGACTCATACTCCGAATATTGCGAGGTGTAGGAAACCGGCAAACGAGCCCAGCACGGCCCCGTGTACGAACAACAGCCACTCGTCCTGCTTGACGGCTGAGCGTAGTAGTTCGCTGAAATCTTCCGGTGAAAGGATGCTCATGCGTTCGGTGACGAAGACACGAATCTTCTCCGACTGGCTCTCGGCGAACTCCGCGTCTTCGAAGACCCTTGGGTACAGGTCGAGCACTTCGGTGGTGGCCAGGCCGGGCAGGCGCTTGTAGCTCTGCGAACCGACGGTCATCTTGACGACCGACTTTGCCCAGCCGGCGGCGTCGTCGACGGATTTGCGCAGTACCTGGTCGAGCATCCGCCGCGTTCGGTCCGAGCGCGGACCTTCGAGGAGTTCGGTGCCGATGTTCTCGAGCGTCACGACGTGATCGGCCAGGGTTTTTGCGTACCCGGCGATGATTTCGGTGCGGCGTTTCAGGAAAAGTCCCTGCCGCCACGGCACCCAACGGCTGGGGGTGATCGGTTCGAAGATCATCGTGATTCCGAGGTAGTTCACGATGTATCCGATGATCACGCCACCGATGGGAAGCACCCACCACTGCGGAACCAGGTGGAGGATTCCGACGAGCACGAAGCCCATCGGGAAACCGAAGTAGAAGCCGAAGTTCTGCATGAACCGGAGCTCTTTGTTGCCCATCGTGCGGAAGATGTCGTTGAGCAGTTTGGGATGCGAGGAGAGGTAGCGGATCACCATCAGCTTCGCGTCGATGAACTCGTCGATGTCCTCTTCGATGCGGTCGGTGATCATGCGCACGCTGGCCGGCAAGTCGTCCTCCACTTTGCGGAAGACGGCTTCCTTCACCGACGTCGGAAGGTTGTGCCAGAGCTGAGGATTCTCGGCCGTCATGATTCTGGTGACCACGCCGCGCACTTCACTGCGTGAGATGTTCACCAAGTGCTCGGCGATGCTGTCCGGATCCAGAACGCGGTAGAAGTCGGCAATGCTGCCGACCTTCGCGAGGGATTTGTCGACGGCGATCGACGCCATCTTCTCCGCCCGCGAGGGGACGATCCCTTGCCAACCGAATCGGCCGTCGCTCGTGATCGCGGGGATCACCTGAACGCGCCGGGGGAGGAACGGGAAGAGCAGTTTGAGGCCGGGCACTTTGATCCCGTGGAAGTTGATCGGCGCAAAAAGCATCAGGACGCCCGACCAATTGGTGATGTACCCGATGATTCCCGTGAACAAAGGAATGGTGATCAACTGTTCGAGCAAGTGGTCCGGCACCGTCGCACATCCTCCTCATATCCGAGAACCTCACGTTCGGACATGATTGCCGAAACTTCGCTCTTCGTGGGTGTTTCGTTGGCTACTGCTGCGCCTTCCCAGTTGCGTCAGCATAGAGGCCCGACAATTCGGGCTGTAGGTGGGTCGGAAGTTGATGTAACCTCACGTACATGGTCAGTATTGCGCACAGCACGACGACGCCGGTTCTCTTCCGGCGCATCGTTTAGCAACTGCTGACCGAACCCTTTCAGCCCCGGGAGTTATCGCCCCGGGGTTTTCTTGTTTCTTCGCTCCGTGTGCGTCTCCCCTTGAACGATTTGGAGAGCTCTCATGAGCGTTGACCACCGTGAACTCGGGCGCGAGCTGGAGTTTTTCGCCACCACCCCCATTGTCGGAGCAGGCCTCCCACTCTGGTTACCGGACGGCGCGATCATCAGGAGCGAACTCGAAAAGTTCGCCGCCGAACAAGCAGCGCGCTCCGGGTGCCGGGGTGTCTATACCCCCGTTATGGCGAAGAAAGAGTTGTACGAGAGATCTGGTCACTGGTCCAAGTTCTCGGACGACATGTTCCCCGAAATGAAAATAGGCGGAGAGGCATTTCTCCTTCGTCCGGCTAACTGTCCTCATCACGCTCAGGTATTCGCCGCTCGCGGTCGTAGTTATCGCGAGCTACCTTTCCGCGTTCGTGAACTCGGCTCGATGTTTCGTAGCGAACTCTCCGGAGTTCTCAGCGGATTGAGTCGAGTCAGACAGATCAATCTCGACGACGCACATGTCTTCTGTAGTCGTCAACAAGTGCAAGCGGAAGTGATCGTCGCGCTCGACGCGATCGAGCGCTGCTACTCGACTCTGGGGATTGCCGAACGGGGGTACCGACTCTCGATCAGAGGGGGAGAGGGGCAGTACCTCGGCACCGACGAGCAGTGGGCGGACGCCGAGGATCACCTTCGCGGAGCACTGAATGCACGCTCGATCGAGTACGTGGAAGCGAAGGGAGAGGCAGCGTTCTACGGTCCCAAGATCGACGTCCAAGTGCGAGACGCGCACGGCCGCGAGGAAACACTCTCCACTGTCCAACTCGACTTCAATCAACCGGAGCGCTTCGACCTCGAGTACACCGCTGAGGACGGATCCAAGGCTCGCCCCGTCATGATCCATCGGGGCTTGCTCGGGTCGATGGAACGCATGACTGCGCTCTTGATCGAAAGGTTCGAAGGACGGATGCCGCCGTGGCTGGCACCCAACCAAGTCGCGATCCTGCCCGTAGGCGACCGACATCGGGATGCGGCCGAGCGTTTGCGGGCTGATCTCGGGGCTCACGATGTTCGAGTGGCGATCGCAGCTGACGGATCGTTGGGACGTCGCATCCGCGATGCGCGCACTCACCGTGACCCGTACATCGCGGTGATCGGGGACAACGAGGTGCACGGCGGCACCGTCGACGTTCTGATCCCCGCGCGTGGTGGGCGGGCGGTCGTCGACGCGGGTGTGTTTGTCGCTCAGGTGGTCTCGGGCATCGCGGAGCGTGCCCTGCTTCCGGCAGACTTCTAGCCGACGGGTAACTCGTGCAGGGCGCGCACCAGTGGCGCGAGTTCAGGCGTTTTGCATGCCTCGTCGAGCGCGGCCTCGAGGGTGGCGTCGTGCGTCGGCCGTGCGCTTTCGAGAAGCTCGCGGCCGGCCGGCGTCAACTCGGTGTAGATGCCTCGACGGTCGTCGGCGCACAGGATGCGCGTCAGTAGTCCTCGATCTTCGAGTCGGTTGACCAAGCGCGTCGTGGCGCTGCTGCTCAGTGCGGCAGCGCGGGCCAGCTGGGCCATGCGCATGTGCCAGCCGTCCTGGCGGCTCAGCGCGTCGAGCACGGTGTATTCGACGACGGACAGTTTGTGCTCACGCTGGAGCGCGCGTTCCAGTTCGGTGTCGAGGGCGCCGTGCAGTGCTGCGAGCGTGCGCCACCCTTGCGAACGGATTTCGACGGCGTCGTCGGCGATCCCCATGTGATTCTCCTTGTCCGTTTCCTGCGGCTCCAGGTTACCAGCTTGCGCATGTAGCGCGCGCGTGCAACTATTTATAGCGCGCCTGCAACTACTGCACACGCCCGCTAACGGCTTACGCGTAAATCTGTGAAAGGAACATCGAGATGCCATTGGGTCTCATTGCCCTCGCTATGGGCGGGTTCGGAATCGGCCTCACCGAATTTGTCATCATGGGCCTCCTGCCCGAGGTCTCAGCCGACTTCGAGGTCACCGAGTCCGTCGCGGGCTACCTGATCTCGGGCTACGCACTGTCGGTGGCGATCGGTGCGATCCTCCTGACCGCTGCCGTCACCCGCTTCGAGCGCAAGAAAGTCCTTCTCTCGCTCATGGTGCTGTTCATCATCGGCAATCTGATGTCCGCGCTCGCGCCGTCGTACGAGGTCATGATGGGCGGCCGCATCGTCGCGGCGCTGTGCCACGGTGCATTCTTCGGAATCGGTTCGGTGGTTGCCGCCGACATGGTCGCGCCCAACAAGCGCGCCGGCGCCATCGCGATGATGTTCGCGGGCCTGACCATCGCCAACGTCCTCGGCGTTCCGTTCGGCACGCTGCTGGGCCAGCAACTCGGGTGGCGCTCGACGTTCTGGGCCATCACCGTCATCGGCGTCATCGCCCTGATCGGAATTGCAGCACTCGTCCCGACGACACCCGCCAGCACGACCGGCGGCGGATTGCGCGGAGAGTTGGGGGCGTTCCGCAACAAGCAGGTATGGCTCTCGATCGTCATCACCATCCTCGGCTACGGCGGAATGTTCGGAGCGTTCACCTACATCGCCTTCACCCTCACCGAGGTGACCGGCTTCGCGACGTCCAGCGTTCCGTGGCTGCTCATCCTCTTCGGCTTGGGCCTGTTCGTCGGTAACTTCCTCGGCGCCAAGGCGGCCGACCGTTCGCTCACGAAGGCGCTGGTCTGGATTCTCGCGATCCTGACCGTCGTTCTGATCGTGTTCGCCGCCACCGCGGAGAGCAAGGTCATGACTGTGATCTCGCTGTTCTTCATGGGCGCCTTCGGTTTTGCGACGGTTCCCGGCCTGCAGATGCGGATCATGAACTACGCGTCGGCCGCACCGACCATGGCGTCGGGTGCCAACATCGCCGCCTTCAACGTCGGCAACGCACTCGGGGCATGGCTGGGCGGAATCACCATCGCTGCGGGGCTCGGCTTCACCTCCCCGATCTGGATGGGAGCGGCAGTCACCGTCGCCGGTCTGCTGGTTCTGATCGTCGCGGCGAAGATCGACCGCCCGGCAGCGTCAGAGCAGTCGGCGCCGAGCACCTCGCTGCATCCGACCGCAGCCTGAACCCAGCCACCGCGCGGGTCAGGTGAGTCGGAATTCGGCGGTCACCCCGGAGAAGGGCGTGATCGCGCCGGTACCCCGAGCCTTCGACGCACCGAAGTGTTGGACTCGATACGTACCCGCCGGAGTATCGGCCGGAACATCCCACGTGATGCGTACGACGGAACCGTTGCTCCCGACCCGGCGCCAGTGCAGTTTGGTGGACCAGTCGTTGTCGTCGGCCACGCGCGTCCAGGACCCGCCGGTATTGCGTTGGATCTCGTAGAAGGTCCCGTTTCGGTGAGTGTCGTTCTTGGGGTGGCCGGTGACGAACTCGACGGCAACCTGTCCGCCTGGTGTGCTGTCGCCTGGCTGGACGGTCGCATCGCCGAATTGTGTTCCCGGCAAAGGTTCGTCGAAGTCGACGCCAGGTCCGAAGCTGGGTTGGAACCCGGACAGGTCGGCCGGCGCGGGGCCGCGAGGAGGTTCGGTGCCATCGCGCATCGCGGCTGCGAGAGCGGCGTACCCCTGCTGATAGGCAGGCAGTGTGTAACGGCCGAACATCGTCGAACCGCCCTCGTACTGCTGCGAATCGTATTCCTGTGGCGTGGTGCAGTAGCTCGAGTACGAGTTCGCGTATCCCTGGAAGATGACGTTCTCGAGGGGAACCCCAAGCTCGTCGGCGACGGTTCGACGCACCCGTAATCCGGACACGATAGTGAATTCCGCAGGGCCACCGACGATGTAGAACTGGCCGATCCGCAGGATCTGGATCTTCAGTACGTTCGGTACCCATCCGCCCGGTGGCAACAGGCCGACCGGAACGACTACGAGCTTGGGGGCCTGTGCATCCTGAAGCCATTGAGGCACAGGGGCATCCATGCCGCCCAGTGCGTCGATCATGGGGTTCCTGGTGCCCTCGGGGAAGATCGGAATTGCCGGTCCGTCCTCGACGCTTCCGGCGCTCATCGCCGCGCCGATCGCAGCCGGCGCGGTGCGATGCTCGCGCCCATCCGGAGTGAATCTCCCACTCACCACCTGATTTGCCATGTCCAGGTACATGATCCGACTGTCGACGCCACCGGTGACGGTTTCGGACGCCGCGTGGAAGGCAGTTTGAGCCGCCGCGACCTGGCGCAGTCCGATGATGCGTGCGTTCTCGAATTCGTCGTCGGTCGGTCCACGTCCGGGTTCGAGGAAGAGGTTGGGTGACATGTCGCCGCTGTTGGTCTGCGGAAATGCGGCGATGAAGCTGGTGTCGCCGTCGAGGTAGCGCACGCCCTGGTCGTCGTGCTCCCAGAAGTACGCCGCGGCGCCCTTGTTGTCGCCGGAGATGAGATGGTTCTCGTTCGTGAGCGAGGCGCAGTGGGTGGCGAACCAGTTGATCGCCCCGATGTCTTTGCTGCCCCGGCTGATTCGCATGACCCGCATGTGGTGATCGTTGCCGCCGGGGTAGTAGGCCTTGTCCTCTTCGGGATTGAGGTCGAACGCCACTCGCGATCGGTTGACGCTGGCATCGGTGAGATCGGACCGCCCGAAACGGACGGAGCCCGGCGCCAGATTTTCGTGGGCGGCGTTGATCGCCTCGACCATGCCGTTGACCTCGGCTTCGAACACCTGCAGTTCGAAGCCGAGAACTGCGAGGTTGTACGCGTAGTTGTGCGAGGCCCCACCACATGCCGCGTGTGAATGGATGGCTGTCAACATGACGTTGCGTTCGGTGTAGATATCGCCGAATTTTCCGGCCAGCCGGCGCAGAACCTCGTCGTGCACGGACTGGAAGATCATGCAGTTGTCGACGCAGACGTAGACGACCCGCGACCCGCCGGACTCGAAGATGAAGGCGCGTGCGCGCATTCGCTGGTGCAGACCTTCGGCGCGTTGGTCGAAGCTCGAGTAGCCCATCATGCCGACTTCGGCGACCGGTCCTGTCACATCGGAAATTCCGGCGCCCACCTGCAGTGACGCCGACGACTTGTCGGTGCGTGCGGGTGAATCAGAGCGTGCCGACGAAGCTGCGACGGCCTGGTTCGTCGACAGAGCGGCGAGCGCAGGTGCGGCGGCAGCGCCTGCCAGTACGGTGCGTCGGGTGATCTGCACGAGTGTCCTTTCGGGCGGTCTGACGCGAGTTGGTCAACCGTCCAGGAGTGTAGCCCGAGTCACACGCGACCGAAAGGGGTGCCGTCGGCTGACACTCAGATCGCTGTCGCCTCCCCGAACGTCATCGCCAGGTTCTTGATGGTCGTGGTCATCAAGGCCCGGCGGGGGAGTCCGAGTTTCCGAAGCTCCGCCGCCATCGGGTGACTGCCCAGCTGCACCTCGGCTCCACCAGGTCGCGATTTGACGCCGGTCGGCGCCATGTCCCACGACGTGCACCTGGTGACGCCGTCGAGATGTGAGTACGCGGCCAACGACATGTTGGCTCCGCCGCCCGGCACGCTGACGCCGGATTTCACACTCAACTGTGTGATGAGTTTGCCGTCGCGCGAGACGGATCCGCGCTTGACCGAGCCGACGTGCTCGGTGTCGAATTCGGCGAGCACCTTCGGGAACCCCCAGATTTCCCGGCCGGCGGCCTTGGTGAATTCGCCGTCCACCGGCAACTCGTGAATGAGCGCCCCCGCAGTTCCCGCAGCGAGTGAACGTAGATCTCCCAGCATCGAGGTTTCGGGAGGCGCAGTGTGGCTGCGCACCATGTACGTCACTCCGAATTCGTTGTACGGGCCCAGATCTCCGTCGATGTAGTCGACGAAAACCAGCCCGCACAGCGCCCGACCGGGCCGGTACTGGAGCACCGTCAAGCCGGTGTAGTCGATGATCGACTGCGCGGTTGCGCTGGGTACCGAGTACAGCGCCATGAAGGCCGACGCGGTGCGAACTTCGACCGGCATCTCGACCTTCTTGCCCAGAATCGTGTAGCTCATGGCGCGACCACCCCGCGGAGTCCGTCGGAGCCGTAGACGGGTTCGAGCATCGAGCGGAAATCCGGTCCGCGGCGCAGCATTTGGCCTCCGTCGACGTTGATGATCTGCCCGGTGATCCAGGTGGATTGCGGTCCGAGGAGGAAGGAAGCGAGTCCGGCGACGTCCTCGACTTCACCGACGCGTTCGAGTGGAGTGTTGGCCAGGTAGTCGTCGAGGATGGAACCACCGTCGGTGATGAGCGCGACCAGATCCGTTCGGGTCAACCCCGGCCGAATCGCGTTGACACGAATGTTGCTGGCGCCCAGTTCGTCTGCCGCCAACTGCACCAGGTGGTCGACGCCGGACTTCGAGACGCCGTATGCGCCGAACCAGCGATGTGTGTTGCTGCTGGCGATCGACGAGATCGCGACGATGGATCCGCCGCCTCCTGCCACCAGTGCCCGGGCGCCGTGCTTGATCGTCAACATGGTCCCTGTGACGTTGAGGTCGACGGTCCGGCGCCAGGCGTCGACGTCGAGTTGCGTGACCGGGGCGATGGTTTCGTTCCCACCGGCGCAGGCCACCACTCCGTCGAGCTTTCCGGTGACGGAGACCGCCGCGGCGACAGCGGCGACGACGTCTGCCTCGATCGTGACGTCGGCGGAGGAGACGCCGACCGATCCTGCCGGATTCGACTGCCGGATCGATTCGGCAGCAGCATCCAGTTTCACTTTGTTGCGTCCGCAGATCGTCACGTGAGCGCCGGCCGCAACCAGCGAACGAGCGATGCCCAGGCCGATGCCACTACCGCCGCCGGTCACCAGTATCGATCTGCCGGTGAAAGTGGGTATGCCCGCTGAGGCGGTGTCGTCGTCCATGCGTGTCTCCTGGTCGTTGCTCCGGCGGGCGCGCGTGCTGCTTCTGGAGGTTTTCCGGTTCGGCTTCGGTGAAAACGCCCCACGCTATATAGGAACAGGTTCTACTTATTGAGGCAAGGGTTGTGTGAGAGGCGGAGTGATGGCTACCAGACCGACCTTCGATTTGATCGACGGGCGCTTCTACAGCGGAGACCTCGGGAATGTTCGCGATGCCTACGCCTGGATGCGCGATCACGAGCCCGTGTACCGAGACGACGCCAACGGAATCACCGCGGCCGCGAGCTACGACGCCGTCGTCGCAGCCGAGCGGGATCCCGAACTGTTCTCCAACGCCGGTGGCATCCGCCCCGAAACGGGTCCGTTGCCGCAGATGATCGACATGGACGACCCGCAGCACCTCACGCGTCGACGCTTGGTCAACGCGGGTTTCACACGTAAGAAGGTCGAAGCCAAGGCCGGGCGTATCCGGGAGATCTGCGATCAACTGATCGACGCCGTCTGTGAGAAAGGAGAAGCCGACTTCGTCGCAGACTTGGCGGCACCGCTGCCTATGGCCGTCATCGGCGACATGTTGGGTGTCCGTCCGGAAGAACGCGCGTTGTTTCTGCGGTGGTCGGACGATCTGGTGAAAGCACTGGGAAGCAACGCTTCCCAGGATCAGCTGCAAGCCATGATGACTGCGTACGTCGACTTCACCGCGTACATGATGCGAGCCATCGCCGAGCGGAGGAGCGAGCCGGCCGACGATTTGGTGAGCACGTTGATACACAGTGAGGTCGACGGAGAGGCTCTCTCCGATCAGGAAATCGTCAACGAGTCCCTACTGATTCTCATCGGCGGTGACGAGACCACGCGGCACGTCCTGAGCGGTGGCATGGAACAGCTGCTGCGTCATGCGGACCAGCATCGGGAACTGGTCGACGATCCCGATGCCATTCCTCTGGCGATGGAAGAGATGCTGCGGTGGTCGTCGCCGATCAAGAACATGGCTCGAACCCTGACACGTGATACCGATTTCTTCGGTGCGCAGCTGAAGGCAGGCGAGAAAATGCTGCTGCTCTTCGAGTCTGCAAATTTCGACGAATCCGTGTTCGTCAACGCCGAACAGTTCGATATCGGCCGCACACCGAACCCACACGTGGCCTTCGGCTTCGGAACTCACTTCTGTCTGGGCAATCAGCTGGCCAGGCTCGAGGGAAGAATCATGTTCGAGCAACTGTTCGCCAGGCTGCCGGACCTGGAACTTGCCACCGACGCGCCGTTGCCGCGGCGTGCCGCCAACTTCGTGTCCGGACTCGAATCGATGCCGGTGCGGTTTACCTCTTCTGCCCCGTCAGCCGGGTAGTTGGCAGTTGGGCGGCGCAGCATCCTCGGAGAGGGGGCTACCCGTCGGATTGACGTAAATGACCTCGAGCACCAATGGTGTTGTCTGAGAGTTGTTTCCGATGTGCACATGATCAGAACCGCTGGGTTCGATCAACGTATTTCCAGCGCTGTATATCCCGTCGACGGAGCAATCGGATCGGTAGTGGCTCAGCGTGCCCTGCGCGATCAGTGCGTAGAGCGTCCCGTCGTGGAAGTGCCAACCGGTGGAACCACCGGGGTCGATGGTGATCTGGCGCAGGATGTAATCCTTGCCGTCGAAAGTCGCCTGCCCGAGGATTTCACCGTGCACCCCTGTGCTCGGTGTTGCCGACGCATTGATCGGCGTCAGCGACAGCCCGATCGCTGCGGACACTGCAAGCAGGATTTGATGGCGTTTACGCATGAGCGGCCCTCCCAGACGGATGTGCTCCTGAGTGTCCTCCGCCAGTGCCCGGTTTATCCCAGTTTTCGTGGATCCAGCACGGTGAAGGTAGAGGTGTATCTCCTAGGGGCGGTTACGCTCGAGCCATGCAGCAAGTCGCGACGAGGCGCCGGAGCCAGCCGCCGCCTGCGCGCTTCATGTTCGAGGCATTGATCGATCCGTACCGCCAGCCCGCTCGGCACTGGCTGGAACTGCTCGAGAGCGAGATCGCACCGGCGATCGTCAGGGCTGAGGAACCGGAGCTGGTGATCTGGTCCTCGATCTGGCCGGACCGCCCCGACGCCGTCATCCGATTCGACATCGAGGCGGTCGGAAACAGCACGATGCTGCGTTGGACGCTCTTCTTGGACGATCCGATACCGCCCGAGGCGGAGGTTGTCAGAATGCGAAAGCGGCTCAACACCTTGATAAATGCGAATCTCAGGTTCAACTTCGGCCAATAAGTTGGATCACTGCCGCATTACTTGGTGTCGACTCGGCCGATCGGGTCGGCGTTGTCGCTGAACGCGGCCCGGGCCGCTGGCCAGCTGGTCTCATCGATGCGCAACGCGGTCCGAAGGTAGGCAGTACTCATCCGTTGGATGGCGGCGACCCGCTCTGGGTTCTCGTCAGTGGTCTCGGCGACTTCGTATCCGACGATTCCGCCGAGTGCGTGCTCGGCACCGTAGAAGGTCAGGAGGTCGGTGGCTCCGGGGCTGTGCGTGTAGGCGTCGGTGAACCAGTCAGGTCCGCGGCTGGACATCTTGGACTGGTCGTGGTCGCCCGCGACGACGAGTGTCGGCGTCGTCAGTTCCTGGAACGAGGGGCGCATGAACGGGAAGTTCGCCTGCGCGAACGGATGCAGGTTCTCGCCGCCGAGACCGGTTGCTGCGAACAGGATTCCCGCGGTGACGCGACTGTCGGACATGTCCTGGCCGGCCTGGCCGGCCTCGTCGAAGATCCGTGCTCCGAGGAGCGACTGAGCGGTTTGCCCGCCCCAGGAGTGACCCGTGGCGGCAACTCGACTGCGGTCGATGCGGCCGGCAAGCCCGGGCACGGCAAATTCGATGGTGTCGAGCTGATCAAGGATACGTGTGAGATCCGCGATCCTCTCGGTCCAGATCGTCGGGAACACCGGGTGATCGAACCCGAAACCGTTCCGGCGCGAGTCCAGGTGTGTCGGCTGGATCACCACGAATCCGTGGGATGCCCAGAATGCCGTGAGTGGCGAGTATCCATCGAGGTTCCACCCGTTGCCGTGGGAGAACACCACAACGGGGAGGTTCGTGCCTGCCGCCGGAGCAGACACACGTACTTCCAGCGGGACTGGTCGATCGGGGGCGAACAACGCGACGGGGGCAACGGAGACGACCGGGGTGCCGGCGCCGATGATGCCGTTCAGCGTGTTGATCATTGATGAGGTCATGGCAAGTTCCTTGCTGAGGCTGCACCCTGCGATACTGGTTATCGGAGCGTCGCTCCGCAACATTACGGAACCGCGTTCCGTAATGCAAACATATGTCGTGAGTCAGCGAGGAGTACACATGGCTGATGCCCAGGACGAGCAGTCGCGCGTCGTGTCGCCCAAGCAAGTCGGTCGCCCACGTCGAAGCGAGCAGGCGCTGCTCGACGCGGCGGCAGCAGTGTTCGTGGAGTCCGGGGTCGACGCTCCGGTGCGGGAGATTGCGGCGAAGGCCGGCGTCGGAATGGGGACGATCTACCGCCACTTCCCGACGCGTCCCGAGTTGGTGGTCGCCGTATACCGACACCAAGTCGAGGCGTGTGCGGACGCGGGCCCACAGATGCTCGCGGAGAGTGCAACGCCCGAGGCGGCTTTGCGGGCATGGGTGGCTTTGTTCGTGGAGTTCCTGGTAACCAAGCATGGGCTCGCCGGTGCACTGCAAGGAGACAGCGCCGGGTCCGACGCTCTGCATACCTACTTCGTCGACCGCCTCGTCCCGGTATGTGACTCCCTCCTCGCGGCAGCGCTCGAGTCCGTTGGCAATGCTTCGCGGGTCGATGCGTACAACGTGCTCAAAGGCATCGGGAACCTTTGTATCGGTGCTGGGTCCGATGACCGGTACAAGGCCGAGGTCCTTGTACAACTATTCATCTCGGGCATACTCGCGCAAGAGGTTCGCTGACGCTCGGCTCAGTCAGATCAGCTCCGGATTCTCGGCGTACACCTCTTCGAGGATCGACATGTCGAACAGTTGATCCGCCGTGATCTCCAGTCCCGCTTTCGACAGCGCTGCGATGTTCTGTTCGATCAGTTGGGGTGTCATCGTGAACAACCCGTTCGCTTTGGTATCTGCCGACACCACAAGATCGTTCTGTTCGGTGGCTTCCTTGATCTGTTCGTCGAGTTCCAGGTTCTGGTCCTTGCCGTAGACCTCGACGGCGAGCCGTGCCGACTCTGCCGGATCGGCGACCGCGTCCTTCCAGCCCTGGATCTCGGCCTTCAGAAATGCCTTGAGCTTGTCCCTCTCGTTGTCGATGGTGGACTGGAGAACCGTGAACGATTCGGCGACCAACGGCAGGTTGTAGTCCGCGAAGAGGAAGTGGGCGTTGGGGAAACCTTTAGCGGCCAGCGTGATCGGCTCGTTGGTGACGTAGGAGACCCAACCGTCCACCTCGCCGTTCGCCAAGGGGCTCGGATCGAACTGCGCGGGCACGATCGTCATCTGGCTTTCGGTCAGGCCGTTTGCTGCCAGGAGAGCTCCGAAGACGAGCTGATTGGAATCCTGGACGCCGATCTTCTTGCCGATCATGTCCTGCGGCGAGTTGATCGGTGCCGCAGCGGAACTGACAATCGCAAACGGGTTCTTCTGGAATGTCGCCCCGACGATTTTTGCCTCCAGTCCGTCGAGTACGGCGGGGGCCGTGAGCTGCGGTGCGGACATTCCGATCCACACCTTGCCGGTGTCCAAGCCGGCTTCGACGCCGGTGCCGGCTGCGCCGCCTGCCACCAGGTCGACATTTCCGAAGCCGGCATTCTTGTAGTACCCCTTGTCCAGAGCGAAGTACTCACCGGCGAACTCGATGTTCTTGATCCAGGACAACTGAACTGCAACTGTTCCGAATTCGGAACCGTCGTCCGTGGTTCCGCCACTCGAACTGCTGGAGTCACTGCTACACGCGAGCAATGACGCACTACCGGCGACTGCGATGCCGGTCAGCGCGGAGTATCGGAAGAAGGCCCTGCGGTCCAGCTGGCGGACGGGCTTGAATGGCGTCATGAATCGGAACACTAGGGCCAGTCGGTTTCGTTCAGTTTGCTTGGGAGAGAGAGTTTGTTGAGGTCGTGTTAACAGATGTCACGACTTGCCGGCAGAAGGCCCGAAACGAGACAGGGCGATGTTTTCGAAGATTCCGACCACGGCGTAGAGGATGATCGACACCACGGTGATCACCACGATAGATGCCCACAGTTCGTTGTACTGATAGCGCGGAATGGCTTTGATCATGCTCGAACCCAAGCCTTGACCGCTACCGAGCCATTCGCCGATCAGGGCGCCGATCAAGGCTCCGGGCACGGATACTCGAGCGGCGGCGAACACAGCCGGAAGTGCGGACGGTACGGACACCATTCGCAATGCGGTCCAACGACTCCCGCCGTACGCGGCAATGAGATCTTGCGCCTGAACTGGAGCGGCACGTAGACCGACCATGATCATGACCAGCGCCGGGAAGAACACCACTATCGCAACCATGGCCGTCACACCCACGATTCCGCGGCCGAATATCAGGACGATGATCGGAGTCATCGCAACGAGAGGAACAGATCGTAGAAGCATTGCAACGGGCATGAAAGTCTGTTCGACAGTGCGGGAAACGACGAAGATCGATGCCACCACGAGCGCGGCAGTCATTCCTACGGCAAAACCGACACCGGCGTCGCGCAGAGTGATGAACAGGTTGTCGATGATGCCCGAACGAGCGTCGGTGGATTTAGGACCGGAGAACAGATACTCCCAGACGTCGGCCGGCGTCTTTCCCACACGCGGACCCACCTGGGGGAAGGCATTGAGGAAGACCACCCAGATGACAAGCAACAGAGCCGAGGCGATGGCAATCGGAGCGAGGAATCGCAATGTTCCTCGGAACGCGGTCATTTCTGTGCTCCCGGAGCGCTTGTCCACGGGGTGACGAGCCGGGCGATCGCTGCGACGACGGCATATCCCAGGCCGGCGAGCAAGGCGGCGGCGATGGCCATTCCCCACGTTCGCGGGACGTTGTACGACGTCTGAGCGGCTGTGAGTGCGACGCCGATCCCGCTGTCCACCCCGCCGAGATACTCACCGAGGATAGCGCCGAGTACAGCGGAGGGTGCAGCAATCTTGAGAGCGGCAAAGGTGCTCGGAAGTGCGCTCACCAGTTGAACTTTGGTGAACTTCTGCCAACGCCCACCGCCGTAGGCGGCGACGAGATCGAGGCTCGTCTTGTCTGCCGATCTCAGGCCTGCGAGTGTGCCGACCATCGTGGTGAAGAAGCAGTACATCGCGGCGAGAAAGATCGTGGGGGTCCGGCCGCCGAAGACGACCAGGATGATCGGGCCGAGCGCCAACAGCGGTGTGCAGTAACTCAGGATCGCCAATTGTGTGGCCAATCCCTCGATAGGCGGAATGAGAACGACAAGCACGGCAAGCGTGATCGCCAGCAGATTTCCCCAGATAAAGCCCTGCAGCGCACCGGAAGCCGTGACGGTGAAATTGGGTCCGTACAGCGACCAGCCGTCGTCGAACATCGTCGACACAACCACCCACGGCGTCGGAATCGTGCCTCCCGCAACACCGGCCGCCGCGAGAATCCACCAGAGTGCGATCAGTCCGCAGATACCGACTGCACCCCCGAACCACGTCGGACGCTTCAATCGGATCCGGCGCGGCGCTGATGGCTGCGCCGCCGCGGTCGCGACGTTCTCGATATCGGTAATGGTCATGCGACGCCTGCTTTTCCGAAGAGCAGGCCGGAGAGGTAGTCGTGGATCTCGTGGAACTCAGGTGTCCGCATCATCTCGGGAGTACGCGGGCGCGGCAGGTCGATCGGCACGACTTCGAGGACGCGTCCGGGCCGCGGCGTCATGACGGCGACGACGTCGGAGAGGAACACGGCTTCGGCGATTCCGTGCGTCACCATCAACGTGGTCGCCGGTTTCTCGGTCCAGATCCTGAGCAATTCGATGTTGAGCCGTTGTCTGGTCATGTCGTCCAGTGCGCCGAACGGCTCGTCGAGTAGGAGGACACTCGGCTTGACCACGAGCGATCGTGCGATCGACACACGCTGACGCATACCGCCGGACAATTGGGCGGGCTTGGCCTTCTCGAATCCCTCGAGGCCGACGAGCGCGATCAGATCGGCTATCAGCTCGGGGTCGGGATCGATGCCGGCAACCTGCAGCGGCAGTTTGATGTTGGAGGCCACTGTTCGCCACGGCAGCAAAGCCGAATCCTGGAAGGCGATTCCGAGTTCGCGACGCTTGCGTAACTCGGCGGGCGACTGTCCGTTGACAAGTGCTGTTCCCGACGTCGGAGTATCGAGGCCGGCAAGGATGCGGAGAACGGTGGACTTCCCGCATCCAGACGGCCCGAGCAGAGACAGAAAGGAGCCTTCGCTGGTTTGAAGGGACACGTCGGTCAGCGCGGTCACCGACCGACGACCCATCTCGAAGGTCTTGCCGAGGCCGGAGATGTCGAGACCGGTTCCAGCGGGGCGAGGTGTGGCGACGGGACTGGTCATTCCCGCACAGTACGAACGTCCGGTTGCGGTCATGTTGCCTGCGCGTCACCGCTGCGTGAGGCTGGTTCGGCGTGGCATGTCACATCGCCGTGGTGAGATGGACGTCTGGACGGAGTGAGGGGAGCGAAGATTGCTGAAGTTGTACCGGGCCGAGCGTTCGGACACCTTGGTCTCGGCGTTGGCCACGCTCCTCCGTACACCGCTGTCGGATCCCTTCGCCCGAGAAACTGTTGCGGTTCCGGCCAAGGGCGTCGAGCGTTGGCTCAATCAGCGGCTGTCCTCCCAGCTAGGCACGTCCGGGCCGTCAGCAGTGGACGGAATTTCTGCGAACATCGCGTTTCCTTCACCCGCGCGCTTGGTCGCGGAGTCCGTGGCCGCGGTCAGTGGAATCACGGCTGACGACGACCCATGGTCGCCGACGCGATTGGTGTGGACGGTTCTCGATGTGATCGACGAGTCCCTCGGCGAGCCCTGGTGCGGAGTCCTGGCGAAGCATCTCGAAGGCCATCGTGAAGGTCGACGGTTTGCCTCCGCTACGCACGTCACCGAACTCTTCCGCAGTTACGCCGCGCAACGCCCGCAGATGCTGATCGACTGGGCCGCCGGGCGGTTGACCGACGGACACGGATCGGCACTGTCGGAGGATTTCGAATGGCAGGCACGCCTGTGGTGCATCGTCGCGGACAAGATCGACGTTCCGGGGCCGGCAGAGCGACTGGGGCACGTGAGCAGCGCGCTGGTCGAGGACCCGGCCTTGGTCGACCTGCCGGAACGTCTGTCGGTCTTCGGGCCGACACGGCTGCCGGTCGATCAGCGAATGATCTTGAGCGCACTCAGCGCGAATCGGGACGTGCACATCTGGCTTCCGCACCCCAGCCCTGCGCTGTGGGCCACGATGAGCTCGCGCATGCAACCTCGAAGTGAGAGCACGATCCGACGTTCGGAAGACGGGTCGGCGCTGATATCCGCCAATCCGTTGCTGTCGAGCCTCGCTCGCGACGTTCGTGAACTTCAGATCAGCCTCGGTGCCGTCGAGTTCGAGACGGTGCATCTTCCCGAACCAGCCGGCCCGAAATCCCTCCTGGCGACGGTCAAAGCCGATGTCATCGCCGATCGTGCTCCCAGCGTTTCAGCGGAACCCGATGGGACAGTTCAGGTCCACGCGTGCCACGGGCCGGCACGGCAGGTCGAGGTGCTCCGCGAATGTCTGCTCCGATTGTTCGAGGACGACCCGACATTGCAGCCGCGCGACGTACTCGTGATGTGCCCGGACGTCGAAACGTACGCACCCTTGGTTCGTGCAGCGTTCGGGCAAGGCGTCCATGGCCACCCCGGGCATCTTCTTCGAGTGAGGCTGGCAGACCGCGGATTACGTCAGACCAATCCTGTCCTGGCTGTTCTCGGCTCTCTTCTCGACCTGGCCGACGGCCGGGCCACAGCCAGTGAGGTTCTCGACCTTGCCGCGACCGAGCCTGTCCGCACACGTTTTTCGTGGGGCGACGACGAGTTGGAAAGACTGCGGGAATGGACGACGGAAGCGGGTGCTCGCTGGGGAATCGGTAGTCGGCAGCGTGCAACATTCGGTCTCGACGCATTTCCGCAGAACACCTTCAACACCGCCATGGACCGAATCTTGTTGGGGGTCAGCGCGGACGAATCGGAAAATGCCTGGTTGGATCTCGCGCTGCCACTCGATGACGTGGACGGCACCGACATCGACCTGAGTGGACGTTTCGCAGAGTTCGTCGATCGCCTGGCCGTCTCGCTTCGCGATCTTGCCGGCCCACATTCGCCCGCCGAATGGCTTCGTGTGCTGATGCGGGCCCTGGATCTGCTGACCGACACAGCGCCCGCTGATTCGTGGCAGAGCGCAGGGGCTCACCGCGAACTGGCAGCTGCTGTCGAATTCGGCGGAGAGACGGTGTTACGTCTGGCTGATGTTCGCGCGATGCTCTCGCGAAGCCTCGCGGGCAGACCTACGCGCGCCAACTTCCGAACCGGCGAACTGACGGTGTGCACGATGGTTCCGATGCGTTCGGTGCCGCATCGCGTGGTCGTGCTGATCGGGCTCGACGACGAGGTGTTCCCTCGAACCGGTGGAGTCGACGGCGACGACATCTTGTCCCGTGATCCCGTTGTGGGGGAGCGTGATCTGCGCAGTGAAGACCGGCAACTGCTTCTCGACGCCGTGATGTCTGCGGGTGAGCATCTGATTCTGTTGTATACCGGTGCCGATCCGGTCACCGGTGTCGTCAGACCGCCGGCGATCCCCCTCAGTGGCCTCCTCGACGTACTCAGTGCGACGGTGGGTCCGGAAGCGATCAACGGAGTGCTGACACGACATCCGTTGCAGTCGTTCGACAATCGAAACTTCTCGCCGGATCAGCCGTTCAGCTTCGACACGGCAGCGCTGGCCGGTGCGAGGGCTGCCTCCGGAACACCGATCGAATTGCCGACAGTCTTGTCGGCCGAGCTACCAGAGGTGCATCCGAAGGAAGTGAACCTCGCCGACCTGGTGAGCTTCCTCGTACATCCCGCGCGTGGTTTTCTGCGCCAACGCCTCGGCGTCCGGGTACCGGAACTCGACGACGACATCGCGGATTCGCTGGCAACCGAGCTCGATCCACTGTCCACCTGGGCTCTGGGTGATCGAATGCTTCTCTCGCGCTTGGCTGGTCGGAGCTCTGCAGATTTCCGTGCAGCGGAGTGGCGCCGCGGTACTTTGCCGCCCTACAACCTGGGCGCCACGGTTCTGGGCAACGTCGAATGGGTGGTAGATCAGATTGCCGGACTTGCCTTGCCGCACTTCGACGGCGACTCCGAAGCCGTCGACGTCGACATCGACCTCGGTGACGGGCATCGTCTCACCGGAACGGTAACCGGGGTGCACGGCAATTCAGTGGTGCGGGCGTCGTATTCCTCACTGGCGCCTAAACATCGGATGACGGCCTGGATCAACCTGCTCGCTCTGAAAGCGCACGGACGACCCGGAGCGCTCGATGCAGTCTCCATCGGACGGGGTCGGGGAAAGATCGCAGCGGCACGGTCGGTGCTCGATGCGCCAGTCAATGCGATCGAGATCCTGCAGCAATTGGTGGACCTACGGGAGCGGGGACTGCATCGCCCGCTGCCGATGTGGGCCGCTACCTCAGCCGAATACGCGCGCCGACGCTTTGGCGGTGAATCGGTCGACGATGCGACAAACGGTGCGGACACCCAGTGGACCGGGCAGTACGGCGAGATGATCGATCCAAGCAACGCTTATGTTTTCGGAGAAGCTCGAACACTTGCGGAGCTTTCCGCGGACCCGCCGTCGGACGACGAGTTCGTCTGGGCCGAGGAACCGACTCGGTTCGGAGTTCTCGCCCGACGGCTGTGGGATCCGTTGCTGACCAACGAAAGAGCGGAGTAACCCGTGGACTTCGATCTCTTGGGGCCACTGCCTACCGGCACTACGGTGTTGGAAGCGAGCGCCGGAACCGGCAAGACCTACGCGATCGTCGGACTCGCGACTCGTTGTGTTGCCGAAGGTCTCGCCGACATATCGCAAGTTCTGCTGGTGACATTCAGTAGGGCCGCCACTCAGGAACTTCGTGAGCGTGCAAGAGAACGGTTCGCCGGAGTGTCTGCAGCACTGGTTGATCCGGAGACTGCGCGGCGGTCGGACGATGATCTGGTGGCATACCTCGCAACGGCGGACGACGAGGAGATCGGTGTGCGGCGTCGCCGACTCCTGCGCGCTCTCGCGGAGTTCGACGCCGGCACCATCACGACCACCCACAGTTTCTGCCAGCGGATGCTCGACGGCCTCGGTATCGCCGGGGAACGTGAGCCGGACACGACTTTCGTGGAATCGGTCGACGACCTGATCAGTGAAGTCGTTTCGGATTTGTACCTCAGCCGCTACAGCCGAACGGACTCGTCTCCACCGTTCTCCACGAAGGACGCGCTGGCTATTGCCCGAAGCGCAGTCGGCGATGGTCAGGCAATTCTCGAACCCGACGGCGAGGAGGAGACCGCGCCCGGTCAGCGAGTCCTCTTCGCGGATGCTGCTCGTCTCGAGGTCGAACGACGTAAGCGAACCAAAGGAATTCGCGACTTCAACGATCTCCTGACGCTGCTGCACGGCGTATTGACCGATCCGGAATACGGTCCGGTCGCGTGCCGTCGGGTGCGCGAAAAGTTCAAGGTCGTGCTGATCGACGAGTTCCAGGACACCGATCCACTGCAGTGGGACATCCTGAGATTGGCCTTCCACGGTCACACCACACTTGTCCTTGTCGGTGATCCCAAGCAAGCTATCTATGCGTTCCGCGGGGCAGAAGTTCTGAGCTATCTCGATGCGGTCGATCAGGCTGATGCGCACCAGGAGTTGACCACCAATTGGCGTAGCGATCCAGGGTTGTTGGCGGCACTCGAACACCTCTACGGCGGTGCCGCACTCGGCAACGAAGGCATCGTCGCGCATCCAGTGGAGGCTTCGCACAAGAAGTCTCGGTTGTTCGGCCCGGTGCCGATGCGTGTACGCCATCTGCCGCGAACCGGTGCCGGGCCGCTCAATCGTTCAGGATTTCCGGCTGTAGGCAGACTTCGCAGTCGCGTCGCGGACGACGTCGCAGCAGACGTGGTCGGGCTCCTGGGCAGCGATGCCCGCTTGGCCGTCGACGGTGATCCTCGCCCGGTCGAGCCGGGGGACGTCGCGGTGTTGGTGCGCACCCACAAGCAGGTGGCGATGATCCGTGATGCCCTCGATGCCGTAGGTGTACCTTCCGTATTGACCGGCGGGTCCAGTGTTTTCGCAACACCCAGTGCGACGCAGTGGCTGTGGCTGCTGCAGGCGATCGAGCAGCCGCACCGGTCGGATCGCGTCCGGTTGACCGCGCTCTCGCCGATTTTCGGACGCACCTCCGAAGAACTGGACGCTGACGGCGACAACGTCGTCGCGGAACTGGCGGGTCAACTGCGCTCGTATTCCGGGTTGTTCGCACGCGTCGGGTTCGCGGCCGTGTTCGAAAGGATCTCCGCCGAAACGAATCTGGAGAAGCGTGTACTCGCGGCCCCGTCCGGCGAACGAGATTTCACCGATCTGCGGCACGTCGCACAACTCCTCGGTCGCGTCGCCACCGAGGAAGCGTTCGGGTTGAGCGCACTGGTTCGCTGGCTTTCCGACCGGATCAAGGATCCGACGTCCGGGAGTGCGACCGACAGAAGCCGTCGCCTCGACAGTGACGCTGCCGCAGTGCAAATCGCAACCGTGCACGCCACCAAAGGGCTGGAGTTCCCGATCGTCTACGTCCCGTTCAGTTGGGAGAGCGTGGGCGGCTTCAACTCGCCGACGCAGCTGTTGCACGGTCCGGAGGGGCGCCGCATCCTCGACGTCGGTGGGCAGGAAGGTCCGGGGTACAACGCCAGAAAGACTGTTGCGGAGGCTGAGGAAGCAGGCGAGGAACTACGACTGCTGTACGTGGCGCTGACCCGAGCACAGTGCCAACTCGTGCTCTGGTGGGCACCCAGCTACGGGACCTCCCGCTCGCCACTGCACCGGTTGATGCTCGGACGTACGCCCGGCATCGCCGAACCTGCTCGGGTAGTGAAGGTGCTCGACGACGGTACGACCGCAGCACGACTCGCGACGTGGCCGGCAGCAGCATCCGACGTGATCTCGGTGGAACCGGTAGGTCCACATCCACCGTCGCCCGTCCTGTGGTCCGGTGCGGCCGCGGAAGCGACCGAACTGGCCGCGGCGCGTTTCGATCGAGACCTGGACACTCTGTGGCGTCGTACGTCGTACTCGGCACTGACCGCCGGAGCGCACCACGCGGTCACGAGCACCGACAGTGAGGTAGAGGATCCCGAAAAGGACGACGAGCCGGAGGATTCCGTAGACATCGGGACTGTCACCCCTTCGCCCCTGGAGGCGCTGGCTTCACCGATGAACGGCCTTCCGGCGGGCGCCGCATTCGGCACGCTGGTGCACGAGGTGCTCGAGGTGGTGGACACGGCTGCTTCAGACCTGAGAGCGGAACTCGGTATGCGCTGCGCGGAGGCGGTCTCGGTTCGGGCGGCCGAGCTCGACTCCGAAGCACTCGCGGATGCGTTGTTACTGGTGATGCAGACTCCACTGGGATTCGGAACCTTGGCAACGATCGCGCCGAAAGATCGCCTTCCCGAACTCGATTTCGAACTCCCACTGGCCGGAGGCGACGATCCGGTGTCGATGAGTGTCACACTTCGCGGAGTGTCGGAACTGTTGAGGCGCCACCTTCCCTCCGACGACATCCTTGCGTCCTACGCCGACCATCTCGACCGCGTCGAGACGTCACCGATGCGCGGGTTCCTGACGGGCAGTATCGACGCCGTCCTCCGGATCCCGGGCCCGTCGTTCGTGATCGTCGACTACAAGACCAACCGGCTCGGCCGCGGCGATCTGACGGCTGCCAACTACACGCGTGAACTCATGGCGACGGAGATGATGCGCTCGCACTATCCCTTGCAGGCTTTGCTGTATTCGGTTGCGCTGCATCGGTATCTGCGGTGGCGACTGCCCGACTACGATCCGCATCGCCATCTCGGAGGAGCGCAGTATCAATTCGTGCGTGGGATGCTCGGCCCGGACAGTCCGCCGGGATGTGGTGTATTCGAATGGAAACCGCCTGCTCAGCTGACGGTTGAACTATCGGATCTGCTGGCCGGTCTCGATGCGTCCAACACGGCAGGGGAGAAGGCCCGATGACCGAGGCGCAATTGGCGCAGCGCGCCAAAGGGATCGTGCGAATCTTCAACGAAGCTGGGGTTCTGCTTGCCGCTGACGTCCATGTCGCGACGCGGGTGTGCAGCCTGGGCGGTGAAACTTCCGAGAAAGTGATGCTGGCCGCGGCGTTGGCAGTGCGGGCCGTGCGATCAGGTTCGGTGTGCCTCGATCTCCGACGGATGCGTGATGTGAGCGTCGACAATGCGACGGAAGACGAACTTGCGTCGTTGCCGTGGCCCGAACCGTCGGAGATCGTTGCCGCCCTTCGGCTGAGCCCTCTGGTGATCGGCGGCAACGCCGGACCTCTCAGACCGCTCCGGTTGGTCGACACCGACGACGGTGAGCTTCTCTACCTCGATCGGTACTTTCTGCAGGAGCAGACGATTCGGCGAGTGCTCGACGAGCGTGCGTCCACGTGGCCGCCCGCCGACCTGAAAGCGGTCCGAACGCGCCTGGATTCGTTGTTCGTCGACGAGCACGGGCCGGCCTCCGCCCCTGATCGTCAACGAATAGCCGCTGCTCTCGCCGCGACACAGTGGACGACGGTCATCGCCGGTGGGCCCGGAACCGGCAAAACCCATACGGTCGCACGTATTCTCGCTCTCCTGTCGGAGGAACTGGGTTCGAATGCTCGCATCGGGTTGGCAGCGCCGACGGGCAAGGCCGCAGCACGTCTACAAGAGTCCGTACGTGAGCAGACCGCGAGCCTTGGCCTTCCCGAAGAACTCGCGGCCATGACCTTGCACCGGCTACTCGGTTGGCAGCGGGGGAGTTCGAGTCGTTTCAAATACAATGCGACCAACAGACTTCCCTACGACGTGGTCGTCGTCGACGAGACGTCGATGGTCTCCCTCACCTTGATGGCGCGCCTGCTCGAAGCCGTTCGCCCCGATGCCCGGCTACTGCTCGTCGGCGATCCCGATCAGTTGACCTCCGTCGACGCCGGCGCTGTTCTTGCTGATTTTGTCGCCCGCCCGGTAGAAGTCAGTGGAAATCCGGCGCTGTCACAGTTGGTGGGTGACGATCTCGCGGCAACCGGGGCCGAAGAGGCACTGAGTGTGGACGAGCAGGATCGTCTGCGGGGCGGGATCATTCAACTCTCACGCGGGCGCCGCTTCGACGGAACCATCGCGTCGTTGGCCAGGGCAGTTCGAGCGGGAGATTCCGCTGAGGTTCTGCGTATCCTGCGCAGCGGTGATCCCGCCGTCTCCTTCCATTCTCCCGAGGACGTCGACGCATTGCGCGCCGACATCGTTGCGAGTTCAGAGGTGGTGACGGCGTCGGCGGAAGTGGGTGATGCGTTCGGCGCGCTGAAAGGCTTGGAATCGCACCGCCTTCTGTGCGCCCACCGTGACGGACCGTACGGTGTCGGGAGGTGGGCGCAGCAGGCGATGGAGTGGGTCGGCACGGCATCAGGGCAATTCCTGGACCCGGCGAGGTGGTATCCGGGCCAACCCCTGTTGGTGACGGCCAACGACTACGAGGCCAAGATCTACAACGGGGATGCCGGTGTGATCGTGCAGCGTGAGGATGGCGTTCCCATTGCCGCGTTCCAGCGGGGGAGTGATGCGTTTCTGATTCACCCGAGCCAACTCTCGTCGGTGCAGACCGTTTACGCGATGACGATTCACCGGAGCCAGGGCAGCCAGTACGACACGGTATCGGTGATGCTGCCGGCTGAGGCGTCGTCACTGCTGACTCGGGAGTTGTTGTACACGGCGATCACTCGCGCCAGAAACCATGTGAGAGTAATCGGCACCGAGGATTCCGTGCGGGCGGGAGTGCAGCGTCAAGTCCTCAGGGCAAGTGGGCTGCGTCGTGAGATCCGTCCGTACGACGGGCCGTGAACGTCCGATGTTGCGGTTTCTCTTGGTCATACGTTGTATACGACGAACACCTTGCGTACGGTCTCGGTGACCGTCCACATACCCTTCCATCCGATTGGGAAGATTGCACTCGTACCGGCAACGAGATGTACGGGATCGCCGTCGTCCTCCTCCACGGTCATTGCGCCGGAGACGATGGTGATGATCTCGCCGCGGGTGAGGAACTCCCACCGCGACTTTCCTGGTTCGCTCTCCCAGACTCCGGATTGAATGCGCCCGTCGTCGCTGGTGAACTCGACGTCAGCGCGCGTGATGATGTCTCCGCTGAGTGGTTCGGCGCTGGGTTGGCCAAGCAGTGCTTGTTGAAAGATCCCGTTTGCGCTGTCCAACTCAGCGGCGCGGAAGGTAATGGTCACAATCTGATCCTGACTTTCGTATCTCGCGTGAATCATCGGACTTGTCGATGATGTCGTGTGTCTACTGCGCCGAGATAGGTTCACTTGTCGCATCTTTCGGCAGTTCGCTCGTACAGATGTCGAAAGGGCGATCGGCCACCACTCAACCGGGGATCAGAGACCCGGCTCGCGCCGAAACATGAGCGAGCCCATGGCAAACGGCCCCGCGTCGGTGATTTCGAACGAGGGTGATCGGTTGTGGGGCCTCAGGTAATGGTCGTGGTCAACGAGGTGATGAAGCGCTCGGCTGCGGCGTCGACCTCGGCATCAGGGGTGAGCAACCTCTGCAGCAACAGTCCTCGCAGACATGCGGTTGCAATGACGCTCTGCTCCTGTGCATCCACCACGGTGAATCCGTCGCGAAGGGCTGCTGCTTCGAGGAGGTGGGCCAATTCGTCCAGGTCGGCGGCGAAATCTTGAAATGCGTTGTGCTCGTAGACCGCAAGTCCGGCCAGGTGAAAAAAGGTGCGGCTTCGGTCTTCGTGCTCGGCGTTCGAGTAAAAGCTCCAGATCGCCCTGCACAGGGCCGCGAATCCGAGATCTTTGCCCATCGCGGCGATGACGAGGTTGTCACGGCGGCGCGCTTCCGACAGCACGGCGCTGAGGAGACCCGGTCGTGATCCGAAGTGATAAGTCAGCAGCGTGTGGTGCACTCCGAGTCGCTCCGCTACTTGGCGCATCGACAGCTTCGGACTTGGGCCGGTTTCACCGAACTCGTCGAACAGTGCCTGTAACAGTCGCTCTCGACCCTCCCCAACCGGCGATCTCACGTTACCTCCATTGACGGGTTCACCACTGTTGAGTACGGTACCGCATATCGAATTCACCAGTGTTTAGGAAAGAGGTTTTCTCATGCTCGGGAGGTCCCTTTGACTGACGTATGGTTTGCCGGCGGCAAGGTCGCGGATGGATCGGGCACCGACCCGGTCGAAGTCGACGTGTGCGTGAGCGACGGCATTGTCACCGCGATCGGACAGGCGCCGTCGGGTGCGAGGACAGTCGACCTCGACGGCATGCTTCTGACTCCGGGGCTCATCGATGCCCATGTCCACCTAGGCCTTTCGAGCCCGATACGACGGCAATTCGGGTTTGAGCTCTCGGCGGCCGAACTCGCTGCGGACATCTTCGGCGCTGCCGGCCAGGCCCTCGACGCAGGCTTCACCACGGTGCGAGACGTCGGTGGCATCGACGGCGGAGTTGTCGACGTCATCGCCGGCGGCAAGGTTCGTGGTCCGCGTGTCCTCTCGTGTGGTCCGGTGCAGTGCCAGACCGGCGGGCACGGCTACTACGGGGCTTCGTGGGAACCGACTGAGCTGTGGAACATGCATCACCTCCCCGGGCTCTGCGCCTTGTCTTTGATGTCCGGCAACGCCGACGAGCTACGACGCAACGTGCGCGAGTCGTTCCGCCGAGGCGCAACATTCCTGAAGCTGTGCGTCACCGGCGGTGTCGTCGGAGGCCACGACCGCCTCACCGACACACAGTTTACCGTCGAGGAAATCTCCGTGGCAGTGGAAGAGGCAGCGTCGCGCGGCACCTACGTCACGGTGCACGCGCACAACAATGCGGGCATTCGCAACGCAGTGCGGGCGGGAGTCCGGTGCGTGGAACACGGCACCGACATCGACGCGGAGACCGCCCAGCTGATGCGCGAGCACGACGTGGCTCTGGTCCCCACCTTCGCCGTGGTGGAGCAGTTGACGGACACCGCGAGCATGGACCTGGACCCTGCAGTACGAGACCGCGCCGCCGGAGTACGTCAGCGCATGGCCTCGGCACTCGAGGTCTCTCGCGCAGCAGGCCTGAGGATCGGCCTGGGCTCGGACCTCATCGGGCCGCACCAGCAGCGCCGAGGCGAGGAGTTGCGCTTGCGCGCCGAGTTGGAGTCGCCGATGCACGCACTCGTGTCGGCCACCAGCGTCAACGCCGACATCCTCGGTATCGGCGAGACCGTCGGGACTATCCGCGTCGGAATGCAGGCGGACATGGTCGCCTGGCGACGAGATCCGCTCTGCGACGCCAAGGTGTTCGCCGATCCGGACATGGCTGTACTCGTCGTGAAATCCGGCCAGGTAGTGAAGGGAGAGGTTCGATGAGCGCAATGCTGCACGGATGTTTTGCAGACACGGAGTATTTCGAAATAACGGCGAAATCGGGGCACCGCTACGGCGTCTGGGTGACCACACCACCCGGCTACGCGGACTCCACGGATCCCTTACCGCTGATCTACGTGATGGACGGCAACTGGGCTGTGGGTCTGACCGCCCCACTCATCGTCACGCAGGAAGACCCGTATCTGACAATCGCACCGTACATTCAGGTCAGCGTCGGTTATGCCGGTGAGGAAGCCGCCAACTGGGCACGGCTACGCAACCGCGATCTCGTGCCGCCGGGGGAACCGGTAGGCGCCGAGATGGTGGCTACTCTTGCCGCGGCTCGCGACTCCGGTGCAATGACCCAGGAATACGTAGACGCCTATCTCGAGGAGCTCGCAGACACCCATGCGGACGTCTTCCTCGCCTTCCTGACCAACGAACTCCACCCTCACCTGTGCTCGTCGAAGCTGCGCGTCAGCGAGTCCGGGCACGGCCTTTTCGGTTACTCCTACGGAGGTCTTTTCGCGCTCTACTCATGGCTACGTGACGCGACTCCATTCGCGACCTTCGGTGCGGGTAGCCCCGGAGTTGTGAACGCCGACAGCCAGATCCACACAATGGTCGAGACCCTGCCAACGCGTGGCGTGGGCTCAGTTGTGCCGCAATTGCACGTCACGCTGAACGAAGCCGAACTGACGGGGCCCATTCCGATCTACCGCGGACTGGCACGAAACGTTCTCGCTGTCGTGGAGGAGCTGCACGGCAAGGGGTGGTCGCAGGATGTTTCGACCGCGTTGTTGCACGAGACGCACGTCACCGGGCTGCAGGCATCGTTCCTGAGCTACTTGAAGAAATGCCATGCACGGTAGCTGCTCGTCCCGGAGACGATGTCCACGCTGACACGTTCGATCGTCGATTTTCCGTCGATTCCGTGGAAGAAGAAGTCGACTGTGGGTGTCCACCACGTGGTGGACACCCACAGCCGTGTCTATTCAGTTGTCGCGGCTATCGATTCTCCAAACCGGACAACACTTCTAACCCATGACTGTCCCGGTCGACTCGGCATTGGGTGCCCGAAGCCGGGAGAATGCGCCGAGGTTGATTTCGAGCCCGGTGTGCATTCCGATGTAGGTCACGGGATCAGCGTCGTGATCGTGTCCGGCTTCCACCTGGTCGATGATCCTCGACATGAGACGTCCAGCGATGGGTGCATTCTTGAATTGGTTTCCGCTGGTGCCCATGGCGACGTAGAACCCTCGTCTGTCTGTCTTGTCGTAGATCGGGGTCCAGTCAGATGCTGCGTCGTACACGCCGGCAATACCTTTCGGCTGTGACGGGACTTCCAAGCTGGGGAAACGTCTGGCGGCGCGGAAGACTTGCGCTTCGAACCGGGCAACAGTGCGATTCGGGTTCGCGGTATCAGGATCGTCGATCCACTCGAGCGGATCGCATTCCGGTTCGGTTCCGCCGACAAGGAAGCCGTTTCCGGGTTCGGCTCGCATGTAGGTTCCGAGATCCAAATCGGCGATCATCGGGCCGAGGATCTCGCCGTCGTTGTACCCAGTGGGTGCGGTGACGTGATGGACTTCCTGACGCAAGGGCCGAACCGAAACCTTGAAGTCGGACCCGACATTCGACAGCTTGTTGAATGCTCCCGACCAGGGGCCGGCAGCGTTGACGACAATCTTGGATTTCACAATTTCCCCGTCGTCGAGCCCTAGCTGCCAGCTGTCGTCAGCCAACTGCTCGACTGCCACTACACGCGTGTTGTAAGTGAAAACCGCACCATGCGAACGAGCTGCCGCAGCAAGATTCGCGGCGGCCAGTTGCGGGTCGTCGACAAACCCCGCCTGAGGTGTGTACAACGCACCGAGCGTGGTTGTCGTATCTGCGAAGAACGACTCCGAGTCGACGGGCTTCGGCGGATAGTATTTGCCGGAGTCGATGCCGGGAATCTTTTCGACGAGTGTCGTTGCATCCCAGAGCTGGTAGTCGATTCCGATCTTTTCGAATAGTCCAATCGTGCGCGCGTGAGGTGCGACGTCGACATCGAGCAGCGCCATCCCGCATTGCCGAAACTTCGCAAGCGCACCGTCGACTCTCGCGTTGAGATGCGCGTTCCAGTTCTGCCAGCAATGCAGCGACTCCCAAGCCGCAGCCATACCGTCGAATGTGGAGTAGTTGAACCGGATAACCGCACTGGATGCACTGGTCGAGCCGTAGCCCGGACCACCAGACTTGTCGATGACCAGGACTTCGTAGCCTCTAGCGGCCAATTCGTAGGCGATGGAGCTGCCGATTACTCCAGCTCCGACCACAACTGCGTCGGTCTTGTTGGTAGGCACTTTCGGCCCCTCCTTCTTGTGACTGCGCCAGATCGAAAGCGCATCTCTTCGACTGGCGAGCTTGGGTTCTTGGTAAGCCTGACGACTTCGACCTCCTCCGGAGAGCCGTACCCCAACTTCTCGGAATGGGCTCTGCCTTGCTTGATTTCGCACCTGGAGGCCCAGAAGATCGTCATCCTCAACTTTCGCTCGGCGGCCGTCGGAACGCTATCGACAGCTGCGCAAAGAATCGCACCCATGGCGCGCCCATTGTCAGAATTACTTCGTCGCACTGCCCTGCGTGGCTGACCAGTCTTTCGTTTCCGGAATCCCTCGCCACAGAATGGGAAGTGCGATCAAAGCGATGGCGGTTGCGTAGAAGGCCGGGGACAGATTGCTTCCTGTGGCATTGACCAACGACGCGCACACCAGAGGCGCAGTTCCTGCAAAGAGTGCATACGCGACGTTATAAGGGATTGCCGTGCCGGTGAATCTCGCGTGCGTCGGCATCATTTCGAGAATTACCAGCAAAGCGGAAGCAAGTAGGGAGAGCGCGACGACCAGAGCGGCCAGGGCAACGGCAATCGCGAAAGCATTCCCGGTGCCGATGAGCAGGTAGCTGGGTACCGATACGAAAACTGACATCACCATGCCGATTCTGACGAGAGGTCTCCGGCCGATTCGGTCGACTGTGGCGCCGAAGAAGATGAACAGCGGGACTGCGAGAACCAAAGCGCCGGTTGTCATCAGCAGGGCTACCGTGCTCGGAACATCGGCAGAAATAACCAGGAATGTCGGCATGTAACCGAGCAGCATATGAGTAACGACACCGAGCGAGGCGAAGTACACGAAGGACGTGAGCAGAGTCCGCCAGTGATTGCGGAACAGATCTGCGAGTGGGCGAGTGGGAAGGGAATCGTTTTCTTGCATTTCCTTGAACGCCGGAGTCTCCTCGACGGCAAGCCTCATGAACAGACCCACCATGGCGACAACGCCTCCGATGATGAACGGCCAGCGCCATCCTCCGTCGGCGAAGTGCTCAGCGCCGACCAAGCTGAATGACAAGACTGTGACCGTGGCCAAGATGCTGCCGACGAATGACGAAGAGCTGATTATCCCTGCGTACAAGCCTCGGCGGTGGGACGGCGCATGCTCGACGACGAAGGTTGCCGCTCCGGTGTATTCGCCACCGGCCGAGAATCCTTGAACCAAGCGACAGAGCAGCAGCAACAGCGGTGCGGCGACACCGATCGAAGCATATGTCGGTAGAAGGCCGATAGCCGCTGTCGAGCAGCCCATGAGCGTAATTGCCAGGGACAGTGACCTCCGTCGGCCGAGGCGGTCACCCAGTCTTCCGAAGAATATGCCGCCGGCAGGTCTGGCCAAGAATGCGACTCCGTAAAGAGCGAAGGTGGCAAGCAGTGCGCCACTGCCGAACTCCGGAGGGAAGAACACTGTCGCGAGAACTGCGGCAGTGAAACCGTAGATTGTGAAATCGAACCATTCGACGATGTTGCCTGTCGCGCCGGCAATCAGGGCTCTACGGCGCGCCGATCGACGTCCAGGTGAAGTCTCGATTTGATGCTCTACAGGAGCATTTGCTGTGCCGGTCATGATGATTCCTCTCGGGATATGCTGAATGGCAACGGTTTTGCGACGTCAAGGTGGTCGATGTCGTTCGGGGGGCATGCGAAATCGAAGAGGCCGACCGGACCCACGTTGATCTGGCGAACCGGAGGTTGCGATCGATTCCGGATCAGGGACGACGTTTTCTCGCGCGAGAGCGCGTCGGCTGGCTTCGGTCCTCAATGCAAATCGCACGGCTGCAACGAATCTCGCCGCTGTCGTGCAACCAGTCGGTGCTGGGTATGCCTGGTCGCTGGCCGAACGAACACGTTCCGGTTCTCATGTGCTTCGGCATGTAGCGAGCTTATGGCGCGAAAGTTAGTTGCATCACTGTCATTTGTTCAAATTGCCGCGGACGAATTTGGTCATATGTTGCAAAGCGGAGAGTTTGACTCGTACAGTTCGACCATGGCTGGAGAACTACAGCATCTGGTGGATGCTACCGGGCGTCGACTGGACCGTTCCGTTGCAATCGATGACGCCCAGATCCGTCTACTCGCGTACAACTCGCACGACAGCGCCGTCGATTCAGTCAGAATGAATTCGGTTCTACAGCGGAATGTTTCACGCGAGATTGTGGACTTCATCTACGCGAGTGGAGGCCGCAAGGCCCTCGATCTCTTCACTGTTCCCGTCAACGAAGAACTAGGGCTGACCCTTGGCCGGGTCGGGATGCCGATCCGATACCGCAATGCGCTGCTGGGCTTCGTCTGGCTGTTGATTTCAGAGGGCGAAGTTGACGAGGATCAGGCCGAGGTCTTGAGGCACACGGCTGATGCGGCGGCGATGATCCTTCATCGCGAACAGTTGCTGGACGAGTTGTCCCGAAGTCGGGAGCGGGAACTCACTCGAGACGTGCTGTCGGGCGAGCGGTCGCTGCGCGAAGACGCGGCAAGCAGATTGGCTGATGAGGGCTTGATGGTTGCGGGTCCAGCAGTCGCGGTGACGATGTTGCTCCGCCCCGTGGACCGGTCGACATTGACCGAAAGAGATCGTCTGAGTGTTGCCGTCGGCGTCGATCAGCTTCGGCGGAGGCTCCCGCGGAACAGTGCAATCCAACTCGACCGCCCCGACCACAGTCTGTTGATCGTATCGGTGGCCGAACGCTCGACTCAAACCCATCTGGACTCGCTGATCGTGGCAGCCCGGGAACGAGTCTTGTCTGAAAGTGGGCGCCAGAACATCGAATGTTGGGTTGGTATCGGTGAACCGCGAACCTCGGTTGCAGACGTGCGCGAATCCTACGAAGAGTCCAGACGTTCTGCAGACGTAGCCCAGGTCGTCAAGGTGCTCGGAAATGTTGTGCGTTATCGGGATCTCGGCGTCTACGGACTTCTGGCCGAACTGTCGGAGGATCGACTCGAGAACAGTATTCACTCAGGTTTGCAGTCCTTGCTCTGCCATGAGGACTCAAAAAGCGAGGCTCTTCTCGCGACGCTGGAGAGCTTTTTGGACAATGCCGGTGACGTAAAGCGAACGTCCGAGGCGCTCTGTGTGCATCGAGGGAGCTTGTACTATCGTTTGCGGCGAATTCAGGAGATTACACGCGCAGACTTGGCAAACGGCGACGACCGGTTGGCATTGCATTTGAGTCTGAAAGTCGCGCGGTTGTTAGATCTCCGATGATCCCAACCAAGAAGAGGGGGCTGCGGAAGAATTCAGCGGCTCAACGTAGTTCGCGGCTTTCGATCGTCAAGCGGGATGGTTCTGGGGTGGGAAAGGAAGCGCGTCGTACATCGGCCGGGGTGGGCCAACTTGACCTGCTGAGACGTTCATACGTTTGATCGGGCATCTTCTGTCTTCCTGTCGGCAGATGCGGCGGAGTGCAACTTTTTCGGGCATTGAAAGTGCAGAATCGTCCAGATGGGTGTCGAGCTGCGTGAAGAACGCGCGTTTGTGCAAACCGAAATGACGACGAATTTGGTCTGAGCTCGGTCCCCCGGTACGTAGATGGTTACGCGCAAACTGGACTATTTGTTGCTGACTGCAAACAGAGGAATTCGCGTCCATTCCCGTTGGCTCCCTTTACGGTTGGATTGGATCAGATACGTGAGTCGGTGCGATTTTTACGCACCTCTTCACTGCAGGTCTGGTCTGATCTTTCCGAAATTGGAGGCGTGGAGATATGTGTAGTTGTTCGAGATCGTTCTTCCGAAATTGAACAAATGCGGAAGACTGGATTGTGGCCATTGATGGCTGCTCGTCGATCCGCTTACTTGTTGCTGAGCTGGCTCGTCAGTACGACACGGTATCGGCGATGTTGCCGGCCTATCGCCAAATGGTGAAATGGTTTTGCCAGGAGAACGACACGTTTTTGCCGGCATTCGAGACGACGACTCCGCGCGGATCGACCTCTGGGGGAAGGGGAACCGACCACATCATCTTTCCGTCGCGAGCCCTGATCGAATGCATTCCGGTGTAGTCGCTGAAGACGAAGTGGTCGCCATCGGTTACCCCGCTGCGAACCCAGTACGCGTCTTGCCAGGGTGTCTGCCACAACTGTCGACCACTCTCGATGTCGAGACCCGAGATTGTTCGAGTCTCGGGAGACGTGACCAGGATTGTTTTTCCTACCACGGCGGCGATGGCGCTTCCCGTCCCGGCCATCGCGGTGTTGACGATTTGTGAACTGCGCCAAAGTTCGTCACCGGAGTTCGGGTCGTAGGCGCCGTCGCCGAGAAACATCGGCAGGCCCGTCGAGGACTTATTTGGGTAGGACGACGATGAGTACGAGGGAATCGGTATCGCACGAATCGTGGATCCATCGGAAGCCAAGAGGTTTTGGGTTCCTGCATAACCTGACCTGCCGCCGACACTGGTGAGGAACAATCCATTCCCGGCCGGGACAAGCGAATCGCCCTCGAATCGGAATCGTTCGGCGCCGGACTGCAGATCGTAGATTCGATAGCGGTACTGTGGGTCCCCGCCGTCGCCCTGTTCCATGGAAATGACAGTGTCGGTGTGAGGGACCGTGTAGACGGCTCCGAACTTCTCACTTGGTTCGAAGGTACGCACGAAGTTGGCCGTCAAATTGGTTGTGGTGCCGCTGGCAAGAATTCGCGTCCGAACGGTTCCGTCCGTCCTTTCGCCGGACGTGTACACGGTGTCTCCTGTGATGGTGGCGCCATTGAGATCGAAGTCGGTCCCGAGGTCGGACATCAGAGTTCCGGTCGCGGTATCGACAAAGATCATCCGTCGATCGCCCCAGCACGCGATGATCGTGGATTCGTTCTGCTGACTGCACTGGCCGATGACTCCGCCGATTCGCGTTTTCCACAGCGGATTTCCGTCGTCGGGATTCACCCCGACGAGTGTGACGGCACCGACTCCCTGACTCGACGAAGACTCGTCGGTCTTGGGAAGCGGATAAGCAGTCGCGGCCACCAGCACATCACCGACTTGGTACGTGTTGCCGTAGCCGTAGTAGCTATCGAGCGTGGAAGGCATCGACAGCAGCACGTCCCCGGGGTTGTCCGTGAGCGCTCGGACATCGAGTTCCCAGGCTTGTTGCGGAGGATCGGAGAGGTCCACGTCGACAACGCCCTGTTCGACGATCGGACCGCCTGTCTTCGGCGATGCAACCTCGTTCGAGTCTGAGAGTGCCGATACGACGATGAAAGCGATTGCCACGATCAACGCGAGTCCGAGGGCGACCAGTTTCCAGTGTTCCTTCAACCGAAGCTGCATCGAAAGACCGTAACCGATCGAGCAAACTGAACGGTTCGTTTCGGAGGTGGCTGGCTGGATCCGTGCCTCGAGATCGAGCCACTGCCTGTCGCGTCAGGGCCGGGCAAGTTTCGATTTCTGACGGTTCGGTCGACGAATTGGGATCCGACCAGGGATCGTGATCGGTGTGACGAAGTGTGGTGGCCCCGTATACACGAGACCACCACACCGACCGTGTCAGACGTAAGGCGAGTACGCCGGCAGATCCAACTGACCGTTGCCGGACAGTCCGATCACGATCACCTCGGGTTCTGTGACGGCACGGGCGTGAGCGATGGCGCCGGCAACCGCGTGGGTTGATTCCGGAGCCGGGATGATTCCTTCGGCGCGGGCGAAAATCAGACCGGCCTGGAGTGCGTCGTCCTGATCGACGGCAATCGCGTCCATGAGGCCGAGGTTGACCGCATGCGAGACCATCGGCGACATGCCGTGGTAGCGGAGGCCACCGGCGTGGATGGCCGGGGGAACGAAGTCCTTGCCAAGAGTGTGCATCTTGAGCAGCGGCGTCAGACCGGCGACGTCACCGAAGTCGTAGCGGTACTCGCCCTGGGTGAGGGACGGGCATGCCGATGGCTCGCAGGCGACCAGGCGAGTCTTGGTGCCTTCGCGAAGGTTTCGTCCCAGGAAGGGGAAGGTGAGTCCCGCGAGGTTGGAACCGCCGCCGGCGCAACCGAATACGGTGTCAGGGACGGCGTCGCCGGCTTCTTCGAGCTGAACCATTGCTTCCTGACCGATCACGGTCTGGTGCAGCATGACGTGGTTCAACACGCTGCCGAGTGAGTAGTGCGTGTTCGGATCCTGCGCAGCGACCTCGACGGCCTCACTGATCGCCATACCAAGCGAGCCGGTGGTGTCGGGATGCGACTTCAACAGTGCGCGTCCGGCTTCCGTCAGGTCGGAAGGCGACGGGTGACAGATTCCGCCGTATGCCTCCATCTGGATGCGTCGGTACGGCTTCGAATCGAAGGAGGAGCGAACCTGCCACACCTCGACGTCGAGTCCGAGCAGCGCACCCGCGAACGACAGCGACGCACCCCACTGGCCCGCACCGGTTTCGGTGGTCAGCTTGGTGGTTCCTTCGATCGCGTTGTAGTACGCCTGCGCGACAGCAGTATTCGGCTTGTGTGAACCGACCGGGCTCACGCCTTCGTACTTGTAGTAGATGCGAGCAGGTGTGCCCAGAGCGCGCTCGAGTCGATGCGCCCGGAACAGGGGAGAGGGCCTCCACATGCCGTAGATCTCGCGAACCGTCTCCGGGATCTCGATGTAGCGCTCGGTTGCGACTTCCTGCGCAATGAGGTTCATCGGGAACAGCGGCGCCAAGTCCTCGGGGCCGAGCGGCTCACGCGTGCCCGGATGCAGGTGCGGGGGAACAGGCTCGGGGAGGTCAGCCGCCAGGTTGTACCAGTGCGTCGGCACTTTCGACGGGATGGAGACGCCCAAAGGCTCGAGCGAACGGTTGAGTGGGGTGGTGGTCAACTAACTCTCCTTCGTGGATTCGGTACCTGATCTTGGCGGTCGTAGCGACGACGCGTACGGCATTTGCCGGATCGGGGATCCTGAGAGGAGCCTGCTGGACCACCCGATATCGGTCCGGGCAGCACGCAGTTGCGGCTGACCGTCAGCGGTCGGGCCACCAGAGGTGCGCAGTGAGCAGGGTCACGACCCGATCGTACATCGGCACTCGCACCCTGCTCACGTCGGGCTTAGCGAAAAATCATGCACGTCGTAGTTCCGTGCGCCACCAACTTGCCGTTCTTGTCCAGCACCTTGCCCTCTGCGGTCGCGGTACGCCCACCCACATGAATGACACTGCCGTGGGCTGTCAGTTCGTCACCGTCGAGAGGCACCGTGCGGATGTAGTTGAGCTTGAGTTCGAGGGTCGTGTATCCGACGCCCGCCGGAAGCATCGTGTGTACCGCGCAGCCCATGACCGAATCGAGCAGCGTTGCGCAAATGCCGCCGTGGACAGTGCCGAGGGGGTTGCTGAAATCGGCGCGCGGGGTCAGGGCGAAGCTCACGGATCCTTCGTTGACCTCGCGCATCTCCATGCCGAGGAGGCGTCCGATGCTGGGTCGGTCGTTGACCTGTGTCCCCATCCAGCGGAGAAGTTCGAGGCCTGTCATCTGCGCCGGGTCGACGGTCGCGGTTGTCTCGTCACTCATTGTTTCATCCCATCACTATGTAGGTCGTCATACATAACGTAGCGTATGAGTCGACAGGTGTACCGACGGCCGAAGGATCTGTGACATGGCAGAGCTGAGCTCACGTGATCGCATGATTCGCAGTGCGGTCGAATTGATCAGTCGCAACGGTGTCGATGCGACGTCCTTCAGTGAAGTCATCAAGCACAGTGGCGCGCCTCGAGGGTCGATCTACCATCACTTTCCAGGCGGTAAGACCGAGCTGATGGTCGAAGCCGTACGCGCGGCCGGTGCGATCATCACCAGGCGAATCAGCTCGGCCGCGGCTACCGGTTCCACAGCCGACGTGATCGAAGCGGTCGGAGACATCTGGCGGCTCAATCTCACGCGCTCGGACTTTGCGATCGGCTGCCCGGTGATTGCCGGCGGGTTGGCGCGTGCCAGTGAACCCGAAGTCGCGGAAGTGTCGGCTGAGGTCATGCTGGGTTGGCAGAAGTTGATCGAATCGCAACTCGAAACTGCGGGTTATCCTGCAGCGCAGGCAAAATCGATGGCAAACCTGACGATCACGTCGGTCGAAGGTGCAGTGGCGGTGTGCCAGACGACTCGAAGTATCGAGCCGCTCGAACAGGTCATCGCTTCGCTGCAGGGGCTCTCGCGCTCTGAAGCTCGGTCCAACTGAGCCTTCGGGGGTTGACTTCGGTCGTCAAGTATCCGTAACTTCATGTAACGGCTAATTGGGCAGGAGTAGGCGATGACACATTGGTTCGACCTCGAACCGGTCGGTGCCGATTTTTTCGACACGGCACCGCATATCTTCACGTATTCGATCGACCTCACCGCCCAACCGGATGACGTCTGGGCTGGTCTGACCGCGGACGAACCGTTGTCGTGGTGCCGGCTGCTCACCAAAGTTCACTACACCTCGCCTCGCCCGTACGGTGTCGGCACGCGACGAATCGCGGAGGTGGGCGGCGGTGCAATGCAGATGCGCGAAAAGTTCATCACCTGGGACGACGAAACGCGTCGGCACTCGTTTTACGTCGAACAATCGAATGTGCCGCTGTTTCAATCCTTTGCCGAGGACTATCGCGTCGACGAACTCGCAGTCGGCTCGAGACTGCAGTGGACCTTTGCATTCTCACCGCGTCCGAAGCTGTCGCTCGCGGTACGCGGTGGCCTACCGGTCAACTCACTGATCTTCTCGAGCTTCGTGCGCGATACCAAGCGGCACTTCGGTTCTGCGCCCCGCCATTGACCTTCTTTTCCTATTCGTCGCGAGAGGCATCCATGACCACGCTCGGAGAATCGTTGACTTTGCCCTGCGGGCAGATCCTGCGGAATCGGACCATGAAAGCGGCGCTCAGCGAGGCCCTGGGTGACCGGGCACACGGACCGTCCACCCGCTTGGAAACGCTGTACGGGCGTTGGGGCAGTGGCGGGTTCGGGTTGCTGATCACCGGCAATGTCATGGTCGATCGAACGCAGATCGCCGAACCGGGCAACGTCGTCGTCGACGACGATCGAGATGCCGAAGCGCTGACTTCCTGGGCCAAGACTGCCAAGAACGGCGGCGCCGAGATCTGGATGCAGCTGAACCACCCAGGGCGACAATCCAACCCGATTGCCAGCAGAGGTCGACCGGTCGCCCCCAGCGCGATCGCGCTGAAAATTCCGGGCATGGCGACGCCGCGAGAACTCTCGACTGCCGAGATCGGCGAGATCATTGACAAGTTCGCGGAAACTGCTCGCATCGCCGAGTCGTCCGGATTTGGTGGCGTGCAGATACACGCAGCGCACGGTTATCTTGTTGCGCAGTTCCTTTCGCCGTTGTCCAATCAGCGGACGGACGAGTGGGGCGGAGATCCTGAGCGTCGACGACGCTTTCTCATCGAGATCGTTCGGCGCATACGCTCTACCGTTGCGCCGGGATTCGCGGTGTCGGTCAAACTCAACTCGGCTGATTTCCAGCGCGGCGGGTTCTCGGAAGACGAGTCGCGAGAAGTAGTGCGCGCGTTGACCGAAGAATCCGTCGATCTCATCGAGATCAGCGGTGGCAGTTATGAATCGCCGGCCATGATGGGTAAGGCGCAGAAGCAGAGCACTCGCGATCGAGAGGCATATTTCCTCGAGTATGCCGAGACAGTCCGAGCGATTGCCGGCGACATTCCCTTGGCGGTCACCGGCGGCTTCCGCTCGCGATCGGCGATGGTCGAGGCACTCGCTTCCGGCGCGTGCGATGTTATCGGTCTCGGCCGGCCGACGATCACGATCCCGGACGCGGCAACCGTTCTCCTGGAATCGGATCGGGAACGATTGAACGTCCCGACTGTGGAGTTCGGCGCGCGGAAGTTGTTGGGGAAGGTTGCCGACATCTCGATGCTCGACGGTGCACTCGACCTGCAGTGGCACACCGATCAATTGCACCGAATGGGCGACGGAAGCGAGCCGGATCCGGCTCGGCCGTGGTGGAAGACCCTCGGAACGATGGTGAGGCGAAACGGACTCGATGCGCTTCGCCCCACCAAACGAGCGGCTTGATCAGCTCGGCGCACCGATGTTGAGCTCATCGGGATGCGCTCCGACGCGGGTACCGTCGTCGAGCGTGTCGATTTCGCTCAGATCGAGATCGGTGAGTTCGAAGTCGAATACGTCGATGTTCTGAGCGATCCGAGCATCGTGTACAGATTTCGGGATGACGATCAGGCCGTTCTGAAGGTGCCAGCGGATCAGGACCTGCGCGGCAGTTTTGCTGTGGCGATCGCCGATTCGAGTGATGATCGGGTCGGTGAGCAGGGTGTTGGGCTTGGACGCCTTACCCCAACCTGCGTTGCTGGTACCGCCGAGTGGGCTCCACGATTCGACCTTGATCCCGTGCTCGGCGGCCTTGTCGCGAATAGCGTGCTGCGTGAGGTGCGGATGCAGTTCCACCTGATCGACGGCGGGCAACATTCCGCCGCGATCGACGAGGAGCTGCAGATGATGCGGCTCGAAGTTGCACACCCCGATTGCCTTGGCGCGGCCCGATTCCGCGATCTTTTCGAGCGCTTCCCACGTGCGGAGGAGTCGGTCGTTGTCCTGCAGCGGCCAGTGGATGAGGTAGAGATCGACGTAGTCGACGCCGAGCTTGTCGATACTGCTGTCGAAAGCCTTCAATGCCGGCTCGTAGCCCTGATCTGCATTCCACAGCTTCGTGGTGAGGAAGATGTCCTCTCGTGCGACGGACGAGTTGGCGATACCTCGTCCGACGCCCTCTTCGTTTCCGTAGGCGGCGGCAGTGTCGATGTGCCGGTAGCCGGCCTCGTCGAGTGCGAACCGCACTGCATGCTCGGTTTCGTCGTTGGTGGCCTGCCAGACTCCGAGGCCGAGTTGCGGGATCGTGGTTCCGGAATTCAGCGTGATGTCAGGATTGCTCATGGATCAAGGCTAGCGATCTCGAGCTGTCCTCGCCTGGGTCAGAGCCGCCTGGGTCAGAGAGTCGTAGCCGAGTACCCGTGCGCCGCTGCAACACTGTCGGACAGGAGTAGACCGTCGTGTGTGCTCAGTCCTGACCCCAGACCGGGAACTGTGGCGACCGCGTCCTTCCACCCCTTGTCTGCCAATGCGACGACGTACGGAAGCGTCGCGTTGGTGAGTGCGTAGGTGGACGTACGGGGGACGGCTCCGGGCATGTTCGCAACGCAGTAGAAGACCGAACCGTGAACCTGGTACGTCGGATCGGCGTGCGTGGTCGCGTGTGAATCCTCGAAGCAGCCTCCCTGGTCGATGGCGATGTCGACCAGGACAGAACCCGGCTTCATACGCGCCACCAGGCTGTTGGAGACGAGAGTCGGCGCCTTCGCCCCGGGGACCAGCACCGCGCCGATGACGAGGTCGGCGTCGAGTACAGCCTGTTCGAGTTCGAGGCTGTTGGACGTGATGGTCTTGACCTGGCCGTGGTACAGCTCGTCGATTTCCCGCAGGCGAGCGATCGACAGATCGAGAACGGTGACGTCGGCCTGCATGCCGTAGGCCACGGCGATGGCGTTCTTACCGGAGACTCCCGCACCGATCACCACGACCTTGGCGGGGCGCACTCCGGGTACGCCGCCCATCAGCACTCCGCGTCCGCCGCCGTGACGCATCAAGTGATAGGCGCCCGCCTGCGGTGCCAGGCGTCCGGCTACTTCACTCATCGGGGCGAGGAGGGGCAGTGAACCGTCGGAACCGACAACTGTTTCGTAGGCGATGGAGGTGGTCTTCGACGTCAGGAGCGCGTCGGTGCATTCCTTCGACGCCGCCAGGTGCAGGTAGGTGAAGAGCACCTGATGCTTACGGAGTCGCGAATACTCTTCTGCAATAGGTTCTTTGACCTTCAGGAGTAGATCTGCGTCCGTCCAGACCTGATCGGCAGATCCGAGGATCTGTGCGCCCGCGGCCTTGAAATCCTCGTCACTGAACGAGGAGCCGACGCCTGCGCCCGTTTCGATGACGACCTCGTGCCCTCGGCCGGCCAGTTCGTGGACGCCTGCTGGGCTGATGGCCACGCGGTACTCGTGGTTTTTGATCTCGCGGGGGATTCCGACCTTCATGACACGGCTCCGAACTGAGTCTGTTGTTTCTTCGAATGGCAGGTGCCAAGCATGAAGTTTCGTCGCCAGATAGTGAAGAGAAGTGAAGATAATTCTCTAGGCTGTATCCATGGTGCGCGAAAGTTCAAAAATTGGTATTCAGACGGCCGCCTCGCCGAAGCATGTTCGGGCTGCCGTGAAGTTGGACGAGGTCGACCGGGTTCTGCTCGAAGAGCTGGCGAAAGACGCGAGGATTCCGAACAATGCGCTGGCCGCGATCGCGGGAATCGCGCCGTCGACATGCCTCGGCCGTGTGCGCGCCTTGGTGGACAACGGTGTGATCAGGGGATTTCACGCGGACATCGACCCCGCCGCTCTCGGAATGGATCTGCAGGCGATGATCGCAGTTCGATTGCAGGCCAACGCACGGTCGCACCTCAACCGGCTCGGTGACGACTTCGCCAAGCTGGACTCCGTCCTCAACGTGTACTTCGTTGCCGGTGTCGACGACTACATGCTGCACGTCGCGACGACGGATTCGGCGCAGTTGCGTGACTTCGTCGTCAACAATCTCTCTGCACACCCGGCGGTTGCTGCGACCGAGACGATTCTGATCTTCGAACATGTCAGGCCTCGTGGCGGTACTGCCTGATTTGTTCTCACCTGATGGCGGGTCGACGCCCGGACCAGGCGTTATCGAGGAGTTCGTTCAGGCCTGCCGTGGTGATCTCACGCGGGTTCGGATAGGCGGCGGAGGTGGCGAGTTCGACTGCCTTTTCGATTTGATCGTGACGCATTCCCAGTTCTCGCAGAGACGTCGGTCCGCCGCACGCGGTGATGAGGTCGAAAACGCCGGTAGCGGCATCGGATACACCCAGGGCAGTCGCTATTCGCGACATTACTTCCGGGACGGCAGACGCGTTGAACGCCATTGCGTGGGGGAGGACAACGGTGTGGGTAGGGGCGTGCGGCAAACCGAAGCTGCCGCCAAGCGTGTGGCACAACTTGTGATGAAGCCCCATACCGACTGTGCCCAAGCAGGTTCCGGCCAACCAGGCCGACTGCAGCAGTTCGGCCCTCTCTTCCAGATTTTTCGGATCATCGCCAATGCTCGGCAGCGCACGGGCGATCCCGGAGATCGCTTCGATCGCCATCGAGTCGGTGATCGGATTGGACTCGGCTGAATACAACGCTTCAACGGCGTGCGCCATCGCGTTGACGGCGCTGGTGACGGTGGTGCCGAGCGGCAGATCGAGGGTGAGGTCGACGTCGTAGACGACGGTTTCCGGTCTGATGTGGGGCGACGAGCGAGTTGTCTTGCGTCCGTTCTCCGTTTCACCCAACACCGGAGTGACTTCTGATCCCGCATACGTCGTCGGAACGATGATCTGATCGAACCCCGCTCGTAGTGCGAGTGCCTTGGACAACCCGGTTGCCGACCCGCCGCCGATCGCGACGACGACGTCGACGTGATGGCTCTCGGCAAGTTTCAGCGCGGCTGTCGTGACTTCGATCGGAGTATGCATCACAGCGCCGTCGAAGCGGGCCACCACCATGTCGCCGAGGGATGCGGTGACGGCGGCGGCAACCGCGTTCAGTCGACGACTTGCCAGCACCATCACTCGACTACGGCCGAGCCGCCGCACTTCTTCGGCGATCGTGTCGATCGTCCCTTGACCGAAGACAATTCGAGCCGGTGAAGCGTCGTACGAGAAGGACTTCATGTCATCCTTGCGAAACGGTGGCGTGCATTTCCCAGACGATAACCTCAGCCCCGGTATCGGAGCTGACCTGCTGACCTCCGCCGCCGGATACGCGGACCGCGTCACCTTGTTCGAGCACGCCGACGCCTTCCATGGCGGCCTGACCGTCTGCGACAAAAACATGCAGGAACGGTGCATCCGGCAGGGTCACAGGTTGTCCGGGTTGCAGACGCGCAACGTGCATAGCGGCGTACTTGTTCTTGATCCGGATTGCCGAGTGATCGGCGTACGCGTCCATGCCAGACGCGACGGGAACCAGTCCACCGGCGAGCAATTCGGCGTCGATCTCCAACTGTTCGTAGCCGGGGGTGATTCCGGCTTCATCGGGGATAACCCACATCTGGATGAAATGAACCGGGTCGCTGTGCTTGTCGGAATGCATGCCGGCCACGTCACCGAGTCGCCACGAGTCGTTCTTCTCGGAATGCAGGATGCCAGTTCCGGCGCTCATCCGTTGGGCGAGACCGGGGTAGATGACACCCGAATGACCCATCGAATCCTGATGCACGAGAGAACCTCTCAGGACCCAGGTGACGATCTCCATGTCCTGGTGCGGGTGGGTGTCGAATCCCATTCCCGGCGTGACGATGTCGTCGTTGTTGACCAGGAGAAGGCCGTGGTGAGTGTTCTTCGGGTCGTAGTGATTGCTGAACGAGAAGGAGTGCTTCGAGTCCAGCCAGCCGGCATTGGACTTGAAGCGATCGCCCGATCGACGGATATCGAGGTTCGGCTGCGACAGAGTGGAGGTCATGGTGTGCCTTCCGAATGGTTTGGGGGGAGCAAGTTTTCAGAGGACGTGATTGCCGTACATCTCGCCGAGCGGGTCGGCGATCAGCTCGAGTCGAGCGCCGTCGGGATCGCGGAAGTACAACGAAACCTCGCTGTGCTCGATCAGTTCGACGCCGGCCTCGGTCAGTTGGGTGCGCAGCTTTGCCCACTTGGCAGGTTCGACGCTGATCGCGACGTGGTGGAGGCCGCCGAGTACTTCTTGGTACGGGCCCACGTCGAGACCCGGGAAGTCGAAGAAGGCCAGGAGATTGCCGTTACCGATGTCGAAGAAGAAGTGCGACGACCCGGGGTAGTCACGGTTCTCGATCAATTCGGTGAGTGGGAAGCCGAGGAGATCTTGATAGAACTTCACGGTTCGCTCGACGTCACTGCTGATCAGGGCAGTATGGTGCAGCCCGCGTGCCATCGATGATGGTCGTTTGTCAGCGGGGATCAGATGTCGATCTCTGATCTCGGCACGGCGTTCCTCGAACTGCGCTGCGTTGTCGAACTGCACTGCGTTGTTGTCGCTCATGGCGCCCGCCTCCCGGTTGAACCTTCTCTTCGAACAGGTAGTTGACTGATCAACTACATTGAGAATAGATCATTTGATTTTGTTGTCAACTACTTCAGCTATGCTGGCGCCATGGAATCGACGCGGTGGTTGAGCGACTCGGAGCAAACGGCCTGGCGGGCTTACCTGGACTCGACCCGACTGCTCCAGCGTGTTCTCGATCAGCAGTTGGTGCGAGACTCCGACATTTCCTTCACTGATTTCGAACTGCTGGTCGCTCTCGCCGAAGCGCCCGGGCGGCAACTGCGCATGAGTGAGCTCGCCGACGCTGTTATGGCTACGCGAAGTGGTGTGACCAGGGCCGTCAATCGCCTGGTCGGTGCCGGGTGGGTGCGCCGGGTCGAGTGTGTCGATGACAAGAGGGGCGCTAATGCGGAGCTGACCGACTTGGGTGCCGAGAAACTGGCGTCGGCAAGCCCGGCGCACGTGGCCGCTGTACGGGAGAGCATGTTCGACCTGCTGAGCCCGCGAGATGTCGAGCGGCTGGGTGTGGTCTTCGGTGAGATGCGTCGGCACCTTCTGGAGGCCCAAGCAAGTAATTGACAGAGCAACGGCCCATGCCACGTAGTTGGTGAGGGCTGCGAACGGACTGCCATCATTGTCTGGTGACCCGTATTCGTATGTTCGCAACCGACCTCGACGGCACCCTGCTGCGCTCCGACCGAACGATTTCGGCGCGAACCGCGCAGGCCATGGAGAGCGCGCGGCTCGCGGGGATCGAAGTTGTCTGGGCGACGGCCCGGGCCAGGCATTCGGTACACACGTTGGCGAGCTCGTGCGGATTTCGCGGTAAAGCTGTGTGTGCCAACGGAGCTGTCATTCTCGACCTGGCGGACGGGACTCCGGAGATCGTCGACACCATTTCGATCGAAACATCCTTGGCTGCAACGGCTATGGAGCAGGTTCGCGCTCTGATTCCGGGCGTCGTGTTCGCGAACGTCGGACCCACGCAGTTCTTTGCCGAGCCGGAGTATGCCGCTCTGTGCGAGTTCGCGGACCATCACCGGCACCTGCACGAGATGGTGCTCGCCGATACGCTGCCGCTGGACGTGGAGCCGATGGTCAAGATCGTGGCCCGGCATGCCGAGGTTCCCAGCGCCGACCTGTACCGAACTGCGGTCGCTGCGGGCATCGAGGGTGTGGAGTTGACCCACTCCGGGGCTCCGTACATGGAAATGGCTGCAGCGGGCGTTTCGAAGGCCAGCGCTCTCGCGCAGTTGTGCGCGATCGACGGCATCGACGCGTCGGAAGTGGCCGCGGCCGGTGACGCCTTCAACGACGTTGCGATGCTGACCTGGGCCGGAACGGCTCTGGCGCCGGCCAACGCCAGAGCCGAGGTCATCGAGCTCGCCGACCGAATTTTGCCCACGAACGACGAGGACGGGGTGGCGAGCTACCTCGAAGAGCTGGTTGCGGGGAGCTAATTTAGCTGCTGACGGCCTTGGGTCCGGTGCCGATACCGACTCCGCAGTCCGTCATGAATTCGGAGAAGACGCGGTCGAAGCGATCCGGATAGTCAAGGTGCGGGAAATGCCCGGCGCGCTTGAAGATTTCCACCCGCCCCAGCGGTAGTTCGGCGCGAGCGTTCTCGGTGTGGGCGTTGGGGATGATGGTGTCTTCCTCGCCCCACACCAGTAGTGCCTGCAGGTTCTTGAAGTTGGCGAAATGCGGAGTGGCATTGACGGTTTGGCCGTTGTAGTTGATGACCGATCGCGCGGTCGCCAGAAATGCCTGACGTGTCGACGCGTCCGATACCGAAGCAAAGCTCTTACGGGCCTCACTCGCGCTGGCACCGAGCTTGAACAGGCCAATCTTGTTGAAAAGTCCGAGCGCTTTGTCCGTCACGTCGGTCAGCGTCCTGGACGCGAGAACGGGAAGTACCAGTTCGCTGCCGGGCAGAGTCGCCGCGCGCAGGAGTGGGCTTACCTCGGGGCCGAGTCCGCCGCTGGCCACCAGGCACAGCCGCTCCACCCGGTCGGGGAACAGGTACAGCGTCTGCATCGCGATCCCACCACCGAGGGAGTGACCGACGAGGGTGGCCGACGGAATATCGAGGGCTTCGAGGAGGTCACGAACGGTGGCGGCGTGAGCACTGAGTGAGTAGTCGCCGGCAGGCTTGTCCGACGCGCCGTGTCCGAATAGATCAGGAGCGATGACGCGGTAGTGGCGCGAGAGCGTCTCGATCTGCGGCTCCCAGTTGGAGTGCGCGCCCAGTAGGCCGTGAATGAGCACCACAACGGGGCCACTGCCTTGGTCGACGTATTTGAGCTGGTCGCCGTGCAATACAACCGTCTGTAATTGGTCGGTTGCCATGATTGAACCTTTCGGAGCTGCCAGTGTCTGTGGCTGCTCGCGTGTTGTCGGACCGCACCCGCCCCGACGCGGATCCACGGGTATTTGTGACCGGGAGTAACCCCAGTTCCCTCAGTATGCCCATCGAGGGGGCTGATGTCGTGGCCATCGGGCGTGTTGTGACGAACCGTGAGCCGTCGGCTGAGGGGAGACGTACAACTCACCGCCGCGTGTCGGTGCCGTTGATCAGGCGAAATCAACCAGTTTGCCGAAGGTGAGGTTGATGTCCCACGGAGTGACGCCCCACGTCTCGATGGCCGATACCGCGAAGATTCCGGCAGCCTCGATGGTGTCCTGTGAAGCTGGTGCCGAAACCGAAACACCGGCTTGTCCGTGTGGAACCTCCGGCCAGACGCCTGTGCCCACGGGTGCGGGGGTGGCTTCCATGACTGCGTTGGCCAGTCCCGATTCGTCGACGGTCGTGAAGAGGCAGTTCGGCTCGTGCGGAGAATCCCACCCGCCGAGTTCCGCGAGCCAGAATTCGCCGCGACCGGCAGCGGAGATCGCGATGGAGGCGAGTACCGCCTCGAGATCTTCCCAGGCGCCGCCGGTCGGGGCAGTCGCGGCGGTGAGCTCGAACGGTGCGGCGAGGGCAGCGCTGTCCTGTGAGGCGAAGCGCGGCTGCACGGTGAGGGCCTGGGTCTGGGGATTCAGAAACGCAACTTCTCGGAACTTGTTGTCCGGCAAGGCGGTGCGAGCTACGAGGCCCTGTCCGAGCAGTGCGCCGAGCGCGGCGGGATCGTCGACGCTCCACAAGCGGGTCTCGTCCTCGGACCACGTGCGAATCATTCCGCCGACAACAGGACTGATCAGCACAGGCTCGAGGTTCGTACTGCCTGTTGATTCGCTCACCGCTGGCTCCCCACCGCACTCCGTACCGCCGGACCGGTTCCGCGCGACCAGATAAGTATGCCGCTTGCTGCTGTGCGCCTTTATTAACCGCCGGGGGTTAATAAAGGCGCACAGCAAGTGGTCACATATGCGTGCCGCCGTCGATGCGGATTTCCGTTCCGGTGACAAACGAGCCGTCTTCGGAGGCGAGCATCGCGATCACGCCGGCGACCGCGGACGGGGGAGCGAAACCCTCGCCGATCGCCGGGGCCAACTTGCCGAGCAGCGTGAAGTCGATGTCGGCCGGGAAGCCGGGATCGGACGTCATGCCCGAAGCGATGCTGCCGGGTGCGACGGCCACGGCGCGGAGGCCCTGCTTGCTGTACTCGAGAGCGAGTGCGTGCGTGAAGGATTGGATTCCACCCTTCGACGCTGCGTACGCCGTCATGTAGGGGTGGGCGAACGTGGCCGACGTGGAACTGAAGTTGACCACGACGCCTGCTCCGCTTTCGAGCAGTGCCGGCAGGGACTCCCTCGTCATGAGGAATGTTCCGGTGAGGTTGACCCCGATGACGGTGTTCCAGAAATCGAGCGTCATCTCGTGGGTGTGCGCGGAGCGCAGAATGCCCGCCGCGTTGACCAGCACGTCGAGACCGCCCAGAGCCTTGATCGCAGCGCCGACCTGTTCGCGAACAGACTCTTCGCTGGAGATGTCGACCTTCACCGTGGTCAGGCGATCGGCATGGCCTGCGTCCTTCGCAGCGTTCAATGTCTGTTCGAGGCCGGTCTCGGAAATGTCGGCGGCGACGACGGTGCCACCTTCTGCCAGGATGCGGGCAACGGTGGCCTGGCCGATTCCGGATCCTGCGCCGCTGATGAGGACGCGCTTGTCGTCGAATCGATTCACGAGAAAACTCCGGTCTGTGAGATGGACAGCTGTCTGGTGACCGATTCTGCGTGATCGAGCCGCATAAATCTGCGGATCATTCCACTGACTGGGCGGCATCGGTGCTTGTTCACTCGAAATCCCGAGCGAACAAGCACCGAGGCGTCCTACAGACCCGCTGCCTGCGCGAGGCTCGGCAGATAGGTGCTCGGCTGTCCGAAGAGCTGAGCGCTGCCGTGTGCACGCTTGAAGTACAGCTGAGCGTCGTGCTCCCAGGTGATCGCGATTCCGCCGTGCAACTGAACCGCTTCGGAGGTGATCTGCTGCAACGCTTCCGAGCAGTACACCTTCGCTACCGCCGCGTCGTCCGCCGACTGCGTCGCCACGGCGGCGTACGTCATCGACCGCGCCGTCTCGACCAACGTGTACATGTCGGCCATCCGGTGCTTGAGGGCCTGGAAGGAACCGATCGCGCGGCCGAACTGCTTGCGCGACTTGGTGTATTCGACGGTCTGTTCGACGATCGCCGCGGCCGCTCCGACCTGTTCCGCGGACAACGCGATCAGAACGACGGTTCGGATGCGATCGACCAGATCTTCGGACCACTGCAGTGGACGACCGCGAACACCGGAGAACGTGACCTCTGCCAGCGTTCGCGTGGGATCCATGGTGGGGACGCGTCGGCGGGAGACGCCCTCGGCCGCGGGATCCACTTCGTAGAACCCGTCGGCTGTCAGAACGAGCAGGGTGTCTGCGACGTGGCCGTCGAGGACGTACGACGCCGTGCCGGTCAACGCATCCTCGGTTGCCTCGACGCCGAAGGCGCTCCAACCTGTGGCACCTGCCCAGCACAAAGCCAGCGTGCTCTCGCCGGATGCGACACCGGGCAACAGTCGCGAGCATGCGTCGTTGTCACCGGAAAGCAGCAGTGCCTGTGCGGCAAGAATCGCCGAACCCAGCATCGGTGACGGGGTCAGCGTGCGGCCCAGTTCCTCCTGGACCACGTGTACCTCACCCAAACCTGCTCCCACGCCGTCGAACTCCTCGGGAATCGCCAGCGCGGCGACGCCGATCTGCTCGCACAGCTTGCTCCACAGGGCGGCGTCGTAGCCGATCTCTGTGGTGATGGCAGCGCGGACGGCAGCGGAGTCGGAATGCTTGCTCAGGAGATCGCGTACCGACGCGCGCAGTGCTGCCTGGTCTTCGGTGTCGATGCTCATGATGCAACCAGAGCTTCGACGACGCGTGCGCGGTGCTCGGACGGTGTGCCCCACGCGGTGAGCAGTGCTCGTACCTTGGTGAGCCACAAGGAGAGATCGTGTTCCATCGTGTAGCCGATGGCGCCGTGAACCTGGAGTCCGACGCGAGCGGCCTTGTACGCAGCATCCCCGCATGCGACCTTGGCCGCCGAGATGTCACGGGAAGCGTCGGCCGACTGATCGCGAACCGACAGAGCGGCACCGTGGAGCAGGGGACGAGCCATTTCCAGCGAAACGGCAACTTCCGCCAGGTGGTGCTTCATTGCCTGGAACTGTCCGATGACCTTGCCGAACTGCTTGCGCTGCTTTGCGTATTCGGTGGTGACCTCGAGCAGCGTCTGGCCGAGACCCTGCAACTGCGCGGCAGTGGCAAGCGCGCCCATGTCGAAGGCGGCCGAAAAGTCGGCGGAGCCCAGCGCTTCGCCGGCAGAAACCTCGTAGAGCTTGCGGGAGAGATCCACCGATACCTTGGCTTCGCCAGGGACGCCGAGTGATACGGAGCCGTCCTGCACGAGCAGAACCAGATCCACCGCATCGGCATCGAGTGCGAACGGTGTGTGCGGGGGAGCGGCGACGGTTGCCAGCGAACCCTCGGCGAGAGCAGAGAGACGTTCCGGTGAAACGGAAGCCAGGAGCGTCGGTGCCACGGCGATCGTCTCGACAACCGGTCCGGGTACTGCGTGCCGACCGAGCTGTTCGAGAGCAACGACCAGGTCGACGGCGTCGGCGCCGAGTCCGTCGTGTTCTTCGGAGATGACGAGGCCGTTGACACCGGTCTCGGCAAGGCGCTGCCAGAGCTTCTTGCCCGGCTCGGTGTCACCGTCGTTCCAGGAGCGGATGACGGAGGGCATGTCGGACTTGGTCAGCAGTGCATCGATGCTTGCAGCGAAGTCCTGGTGGGAGGAGTCGAGCGCGAATCTCATCGGTCCGCCTTCGGTAGGCCGAGCAGACGCTCGGCGATGACGTTTTTCTGAATCTCGTTGGTGCCTGCGTAGATCGGGCCGGACAGGGAGAACAGGTATCCGTCCATCCAGTTGTCGGCCAGCTCGGCTTCCGGGCCCTGCAGTTCGAGAGCGGTCTCGTGGGTGGCGATATCCCACTCGGACCAGAAGACCTTGTTGATCGAGGACTCGGCGCCGAGTTGTCCACCGTCGGCGAGCCGGGTGACGGTACCGAAGGTGTTGAGCTGGTAGGCGCGAGCACCGATCCAGGCGTCGGCAACCTGGTTACGTAGAGCGCTGTCGTCGGTTCGTCCGCTGGACTTGTACAGCTCGAGCAGGCGGTCGACGGTGGCGAGGAAACGGCCGGGGCTGCGCAGCGAGAGGCCGCGCTCGTTGCTCGCGGTGCTCATCGCGACGCGCCAACCTTCGTTGACGTTGCCGATCACACCCGACTCGCCGGGGTTGGCCGGGTCGTCCGGAACGAAGACGTCTTCGAGGAAGATCTCGGCGAAGCCGGGCTCGCCGTCGAGCTGATCGATCGGGCGGACGGTGACGCCCTTCGATCGGAGGTCGAACATGAAATACGTGATGCCCTTGTGGCGCTGCGCATCCGGATCGGAGCGGAACAAGCCGAAGCCCCAGTCCGCGTAGCTTGCGCGTGAGCTCCACGTCTTCTGACCGTTGAGCAGCCAGCCCCCGTCGACCTTCTTCGCACTCGAACGCAGGCTGGCGAGGTCGGAACCCGATTCGGGCTCGGACCAGGCCTGGGCCCAGATGTCGTCGGCACGAGCCATGCGCGGCATGATGCGAGCCAACTGCTCGGCATTTGCATGCTCGAACAGTGTGGGAGCCAACAAGAAGATGCCGTTCTGGCTTACGCGGCCGGGCGCGCCCGAGCGGTAGTACTCCTCCTCGAAGATGACCCATTCGAGCAGGGACGCATCGCGTCCGCCGAGTTCCTTGGGCCAGGAGACGACGGCGTAGCCGGCGTCGGCGAGAGTGTGCTCCCACTGACGGTGCTCTTCGAAGCCTTCGGCGGTATCCATCGACTTCAGGGGAGTCGCGGGCACATTCGCTTCCAGGAACGAGCGGACCTCGTCACGGAATGCGGTTGTGGCGTCGTCGAATACGAGATCCACTAGTTTGTTCCTTCCTGCGGTGCGCGAGCACTGGCAGCCATGGCTTTGGCGTCGAGACCACCAAGCGAGTCTTTGCCGACCTCGGCGTTGTGAGCGTGAGCGAAGTGATGCAGACCGAAGACGGAGTCGATGCCGTTGCGCATCCCCATCTGGTCCTCGCACTGGTTGACGGCCTTCTTGGTCAAAGCCAGTCCGAAGCGCGGCATCTCGGCGATACGTCCGGCGAGCTCGAACGTCTCCTTCTCGAGATCCTTGCGGGCGACGACGCGATTGACCATGCCGATTTCGTAGGCGCGTTGCGCGGTGAAGCGATCGCCGGTGAAGAGCATTTCCTTCGCGAAACGTGAACCGACCATCCACGGGTGCGCGAAGTATTCGACGCCGGGGATGCCCATGCGGACAACGGGATCGGAGAAGAAGGCGTCGTCGGCCGCGACGATCATGTCGCAGACCCAGGCGAGCATGAGCCCACCGGCAATGCAGGCGCCTTGCACCATCGCGATGGTGGGCTTGGGGATCTCCCGCCAACGGCGGCACATACCCAGGTAGACCTCCATCTCGCGCGCGAAACGCTGGTCACCGCCGGGCTTGTCGACGTGATCCCACCACATGGTGGCCTTGTTCTCGTACTCGACGTGATGGTCGCGTCCCGGAGTTCCCAGATCGTGTCCGGCGCTGAAATGAGGTCCGTTGCCTGCCAGGACGATCACTTTCACGTCGTCGTCCTCGACGGCGCGCTGGAAAGCCGCGTCGAGTGCATACGTCACGACCGAGTTCTGGGCGTTGCGGTAGTCGGGGCGATTCAACGTCACGACGGCGACCGAGTCACGAACCTCGTAGGTCACGACGTCGGCTTCGAAGGGAACGGTCATGACTGTTCCTCGCGCAGAACCGTTTTGAGGACCTTGCCCGAAGGGTTACGGGGCAGGTGATCGACGAAGCGTACTTCGCGGGGCACCTTGAAGCCGGCGATCTTCTCCTTGAGGAAGGCGATCACCGACTCTTCGGTGAGGCCGGCACCGTCGAGTTGGGCGATGTAGACGCGGCCCACCTCGCCCATCCGGTGATCGGGGATGCCGATGGCGGCAGACTCGTGGACGCCGGGCAGGCGAGCCAACATGCCCTCGATCTCGGCGGGGTAGACGTTGAATCCGCCGCTGACGTACATGTCTTTCAGACGATCGGTGATGTCGAGATAGCCACGCTCGTCGAGGGTTCCGACGTCTCCGGTGTGCAACCAGCCGTCGGCGTCGATTGCCTTGGCGGTGGATTCGGGGTCGTCGAGATACCCGAGCATGACGTTCGGTCCACGAAGCAGGATCTCACCCTGATCGCCGATCTTGACCTCGAAATCGGCTGTCGCGCGGCCGGAACTGGTGGAGACGGTGACCGGGTCGTCGTCGGTGCGGCACATGGTCGCAACCACGGCTTCGGTCAGACCGTATGCCGTGAGGACGGCGTCGAAAAGCTCTGCCTGCATGCGCTCGACGAGAGCAACCGGCACGGGTGCTGCGCCCGTGATCGCGATGCGGAGCGAGGACAGGTCGTATTCGCTGCGGCGGGGGTGATCGAGGATGGTCTGGTAGATCGTCGGGGCGCCCGGCAGGATGCTGATCTTCTCGCTGTTGACCAGCGCGAGGGTGTCGTCGATGTTGAAGACGGACACCGGCACGATCGTCGCACCGTTCAACAGGCAGACCAGGATTCCGGCCTTGTAGCCGAAGGTGTGGAAGAACGGGCTGATGATGAGGAAGTTGTCGTCGGCGGTGACCTCGGCGCATTCACCCCACGACTTCGCGACGGCGATGGACTGACGATGCGCGGTGATCGCACCCTTGCTACGTCCCGTGGTGCCGGAGGTGAAGAGAATGTCGCTGACGTCGTCGGGCTGTACCTTCGCAGCACGCGCGTCGGCTTCGGTGCGAGCGGCGTCGGTGGCGAGCGCGAGGAAGTCCTCGAACTCGATGACGCCGTCACGGTCGTCGTTCCCGTCGATCGGTACCTGGATGACGGTGGGGATCGACAGGTCCGGGTTGGCGTCGAGCAACTGCTGGTACCGATCGGCCTTGAGGAACGTGCCGACGACCACCAGTGCAGCTGCGTCGACGCGCTCGATGATGTCGAGCGCTTCCGTGCCGGTGTATCGGGTGTTGATCGGGATGATGGCTGCTCCGGCGTACTGAGCGCCGAGCAGGGCGATCACCCAGTGGTACGTGTTGGGCGACCAGATGACGACGCGGTCGCCTGCCTTCACCCCGCGGTTGATCAGTGCGCCGGCGAAATCGCGGACGCGCTGATGTAGCTGTGCGAAGGTCAGTCGGGTGTCGCCATCGGCGATAGCCGCGCGCTCACCGAACTCCTCGGCGGCCCGGATGAGGGCTGATGGGATGGTTCTCGGTTGTTCGGTCACTGGACTCCTACCTGACACGCTACCTAGCAAGTGCTTGGTAGGTTATCTTACATATGTGGACCAGAGCGAGAGCCCGGACGGGCAGATGACGGACGACGAGTTTGCGGCCACGGTCGCGCAGTGGTTGGCCGAGAACTTGACGGGCAAATTCGCCCAGCTCAAGGGTAAGGGCGGCCCCGGCAGTGAGCACGAGTTCTTCGAGCAACGGCTCGAGTGGGACAAGCACCTCGCAGCGTCGGGGTGGACGTGCCTCGGGTGGCCGAAGGAGTTCGGCGGGCGGGGAGCAAGCATCTCTCAGCAGGTCATCTTCCATCAGGAGTACGCGAAGGCCGGTGCGCCCGCTCGCGTCAGCCACATCGGTGAAGAGCTGCTCGGCCCGACGCTGATCGCGTACGGCACCGACGAGCAGAAGCGCCGATTCCTTCCTGGCATCAACACGGTCAGCGAACTGTGGTCACAGGGCTACTCCGAGCCCGGCGCCGGTTCCGACCTCGCGAACGTCTCCACCACCGCACGCCTCGAAGACGGCAAGTGGATCATCAACGGTCAGAAGGTGTGGACCTCACTCGCTCACGTCGCGCAGTGGTGCTTCGTGGTCTGCCGCACCGAGGTGGGCTCCAAGCGTCACCAGGGGTTGAGCTTCCTGCTGGTCCCGTTGGATCAGCCCGGTGTGACAGTTCGGCCCATTCAGCAGCTCACCGGCACATCGGAGTTCAACGAGGTCTTCTTCGACGACGCCGTCACCGACGCCGATCTCGTGGTCGGGGAACCCGGCGAGGGCTGGAAGATCGCGATGGGGCTGCTCACCTTCGAGCGCGGTGTGTCCACGCTCGGACAGCAGATCGGATTTGCCCGCGAGCTCCAAGGCGTCGTCGACCTGGCGAAAGCCAATGGCAGTGACCAGGATCCGCACATCCGTGAAAAGATCGCTCGCGCGTGGGTCGGACTGCGCGTGATGCGCGCCCACGCGATGCGTACTCTCGACGCGGTCGACGCCGGAACCGGTGGCGGAGAAGCGTCCGTCGCAAAACTGTTGTGGGCCAACTGGCATCGTGATCTGGGACAGCTGGCGATGGACGTGCAGGGTGCGTCGTCGTTGGTTGCACCGTGGGCCGATTCCGAAGGCAATGCCTCGGACATCACCGATCCCGAGCATCTCGAGCTCGACGAGTGGCAGCGCCTCTTCCTCTTCACCCGCGCCGACACGATTTACGGCGGCTCCAACGAAATTCAGCGCAACATCATTTCCGAGCGCGTGCTCGGTCTTCCCCGAGAGGCTCGTTAATGTCTGACACCAAAGCCGCGTCCCCGCTTTCCGTTGCGCCGGAGGAAACCCCGGGCCACGGACTGCTCGCGGGCAAGAAGGCGATCATCACCGCCGCAGCCGGAACCGGCATCGGCTTCTCGACTGCACGCCGGGTGCTTCTCGAAGGCGGCGACGTTCTCGTCTCCGACTTCCACGAGCGTCGGCTCGGGGAGACGGTGGAGAAGCTGAAGGCCGAATTCCCCGGTCAGCAGGTCGAGTCGATCATCTGCGACGTGTCCAGCACCGAGCAGGTCGACGCGCTGTTCGTCGGCGCGGCCGAGAAGCTGGGGCGTATCGACATCGTCGTCAACAACGCAGGCCTGGGCGGTGAGACTCCCGTCGTCGACATGACGGACGATCAGTGGGATCGCGTTCTCGACATCACCCTCAACAGCACCTTCCGTTCGACGCGCGCCGCGCTGCGGTACTTCAAGAGCGTTCCGCACGGCGGTGTTCTGGTGAACAACGCGTCCGTTCTGGGTTGGCGGGCGCAGCATTCTCAGGCGCACTACGCCGCAGCCAAGGCCGGCGTCATGGCACTGACTCGGTGCAGCGCCATCGAAGCAGCGGAGTACGGAGTCCGGATCAACGCGGTCTCGCCCTCCATTGCACGTCATGCGTTTCTGGCGAAGGTCACCAGCGAGGAACTGCTCGACCAGTTGGCCTCCGGTGAGGCCTACGGCCGCGCCGCGGAGGTCTGGGAGATCGCAACGGTCATCGCGATGCTCGCCAGCGATTACTCCACCTACATGACCGGCGAGATCGTCTCCGTTTCTTCGCAGAGGGCCTAGCGTCCCCGTGCGCGGTTAAGGAGTCCCTGGACTCGCTGACCGCGCACAGGGGAGGGCCCTGGATAGGATTGAATACATGACGCCACCTCGAAATTCCGACGAATCAACCGGCAAGTCAGGGCGCCGCGACGAACTGCTCGAGATCGCGGCCGGGCTGTTCGCCGATCGCGGAGTGCGCGCGACGACGGTCCGCGATATCGCCGACGCCGCCGGGATCCTCTCCGGCAGTTTGTATCACCATTTCGATTCCAAGGAGTCGATGGTCGACGAGATCCTGCACCAGTTCCTCGACGAACTCTTCGGAAAATACCGCGAGATCGTCGCGGCGGGGTTGGACAGTCGCGCGACGCTCGAAGCTCTGGTCGTGACTTCGTACGAGGCCATCGACGCCTCACATTCGGCTGTTGCGATCTACCAGGACGAGGTCAAGCACCTCGTCGGGAACGAGCGCTTCGCTTACCTGGCCGAGCGCAACACCGAGTTCCGGGACCTGTGGGTCGGCGTCCTCGAAGCCGGCGTCGCGGACGGGACCTTCCGCTCCGACATCGACGTCGAATTGGTCTTCCGATTCATGCGCGACACCGTGTGGGTCGCGGTTCGCTGGTACCGCCCGGGTGGATCCCTATCGGCTCACGCCGTCGCGGCTCAATATCTCGCGATCGTGCTCGACGGGCTATCCGATCCGGCAACAACTTCAGACGCTATTGCTGAATCAACTTCAAGAACTATTGCTGCACAACGAAACTAGGAGCTAACGCTATGTCCGAGGTTTACATCGTCGACGCCATTCGAACACCGATCGGCAAGAGGGGCGGCGCGCTGTCCGGCGTGCACCCCATCGATCTCGGTGCACACGTCGTCAAGGCACTGGTCGAGCGCACCGGTATCGATCCCAGTGACGTCGACGACGTGATCTTCGGTTGCGTCGACGCCATCGGCGGCCAGGCCGGCAACATCGCCCGCATGTCCTGGCTCGCAGCGGGATTCCCGGAGCACGTACCCGGTGTGACGGTCGACCGTCAGTGTGGTTCGAGCCAGCAGGCAGTGCACTTCGGTGCTCAGGCCATCCTGTCGGGCACCGCGGATCTGATCGTTGCCGGCGGCGTTCAGAACATGAGCCAGATTCCGATCTCGGCAGCGATGATCGTCGGTCAGCAGTACGGATTCGACACGCCGACTTCGGGTTCGGTCGGTTGGACCGAGCGTTACGGTGACCAGGAAGTCTCGCAGTTCAAGGGCGCCGAAATGATCGCCGAGAAGTGGGACATCAGCCGCGAAGAGCTCGAGAAGTGGGCACTGCAGAGCCATGAGCGCGCCAAGGCTGCAATCGCCGCGGGTCGTTTCGACAACGAGATCGTCGCCATGGGTGACGCGACCGTCGACGAAGGACCCCGCGAGACCAGCCTCGAAAAGATGGCGACGCTCAAGGTTCTCGTCGAAGACGGTCGCATGACCGCAGCGGTGGCCAGCCAGATCTCCGACGGCGCGAGTGCGCTGCTGCTGGCGTCGGGGGAAGCGGTGGAAAAGTACAACCTCAAGCCCCGCGCCCGGATTCATCATCTCAGCGCTCGCGGCGACGACCCGATCTTCATGCTCAGTGCGCCGATCCCGGCCACGAAGCATGCTCTCGCGAAGGCCGGTCTGAGCATCGAGGACATCGACCTCGTCGAGATCAACGAAGCTTTTGCCCCGGTCGTCCTGGCCTGGATCAAGGAAATCGGCGCAGATCCGGCCAAGGTCAACGTCAACGGCGGCGCGATCGCACTCGGCCACCCGCTCGGCGCGACCGGTACCAAGCTGATGGCCACGCTGCTCAACGAACTCGAGCGCACCGGCGGTCGTTACGGCCTGCTGACCATCTGTGAAGGCGGCGGCACCGCGAACGCGACGATTATCGAGCGTCTCTGACGCCTTGCTGTGCGCCTTTATTAACCGCCGGCGGTTAATAAAGGCGCACAGCAGTTAGTTGTTCGGCACATCCGCGACCTTGATATCGAAGTTCGCACTTTCACCGTCAACGCTGGTCACGGTAGCTGTGACGTCGTATTCGGTGCCCTGCTCGGTCAGGATGCACGTGATCGATGCGCCGACTTCGGCGTCGAGGTTCTCCGGACACGTCACGTCGTCGGGTGGCTCGCCGATCTTCTCCGCGAGTTGAGTGGAGATCTGACTTGCGACTTCGGACTTGTCCACTTGCGGCGTCCCGACGCTTGCCGAGCACGCTCCCGTGGCCAATGCCGCCGAGAGTAGAACGATTCCAACTGCAGGCCTCTTTGCCATGTGAACTCCCAGAGTGCGCCGGTGCTTGCTGCTGCCAGCTGGGATTACCGCATTCGGGACTGTTCAACCGACTTACTCGACGCAGTTTTCCGAGGTCAGCGTCGGCGGACCGTCACGTTGAAGCCTTCGGGCATCAGGGTGAGCCGTTCGGCTACCTTCAACTCGTAAGCCGGATCAGCTTCGATCGTATATTTCTGCAAGATGGTGCCCAATACGAGGACCGCTTCGTGAATAGCGAATTGTCTTCCGATGCAGGCACGTTCACCGGTCCCGAAGGGTTTGTACACGTGCGCCGGCCTGGCTTTGATGTTGGCGGGCAAGAATCGATCCGGATCGAACGCCTCGGGATCGTTGCCCCACACCGGATCGCGATGAAGTGAGGGGATGAGGACGAGCATCCAATCACCCTTCTTCATCGGATACTTGCCGACGAGCGTGGTGTCTTCGAGTGCCGCGCGGCCGTAGGCGGGAGCGGTCGGCCACAGACGCAAGGATTCGTCGAGGACGCGTCGCACATATCGAAGTTTCGCGATCTTCTCGAAGGCGGGTTCCTCACCCTCCCACACCTTGTCGACCTCGGCTCGAGCCTTGGCCAGCACCTCAGGGTTTTGCGAGAGGTAGTAGAGCGCGAACGACAATGCGCCGGAGGTGGTTTCGTGTCCGGCGACGAGGAAGGTCACGACCTGGTGGCGGATGTTCAGTTCGTCGATACGGTTGGGATCGTTTTCGCGTGCCGCCCGCAACATCAGTTCGAGGAGATCTTCAGGCCCCGGTTCGGTACTTGTCCGCCGGGCACGGATCACTTCGTCCACAACCTCGGCCATGTACGCCTTGCGGACCTCGTCACGTTGATCAGCGCGACGCGCGAGCACTCGCCCGAGGGCGGTCGACTTCAGGAACGTCGTGCGCTGCGAATGGGAGAGTGCGCCGACCATTGCCTTGACGAACGGGTGCTGCTCTTCACGTTCGAAAGAGTCGAACGAGTAGCTGAATCCAGTGCGTCCGATGGTCTCCAGTGTCAGCTTGGTCATGTCAGCGGAGACGTCTACGGGGGAGTCACTTTCACGACTGTCCCAGTGGTCGACCAACTCGCCGGCCACGTCGAGCATGGTGCGGTGGTACGAGCGCATCGCAGTCTGGCTGAACGCCGGTGCCAGGAGATTGTGCGCCTTGCCCCAGTTGGGCTCGTGGTTGTACGCCGTGAACAGTCCGTCGCCGCCGATTCCGCGTAGCGCTTTGACCCCGGGTGCGAGGTGTTTCGCGAACCGGGACTCGTCGGACAGTTCTGCCACCATGTCCGCGCCCGAGGCGAAGACGAAGCGATTGCCCAGGACGTTTCTTTCGAAGATCGGCCCGAGTTCTCGGCCGATGCTCACGGAGTTCTGTAGAGGCGTCCGGATGTTGATCCCGAGGACGTCGCCGAGAACTGGCAGGCGCCACGCCGGATGCGGGATCCGAGCATCGGTCGTCGCCTCTGGAGTGGTGTCGACGCTCATGATGTGTCCCCCGGGTGAGATCGCTTACTGAATTGGTGTCTAGTACGCAAAGTACGCCTTACTGAATCGGTGTCAAGTAGTAATCTGACTTGCCTATGGTTGCACCACGAAAACGCCTGGACCGAGAGCAGCGGCGCACGCAGTTGCTCGACATCGGCGCGCAACTTTTTGCCGACCGCTCGTACGAGGACGTGTGGATCGAAGAGGTCGCCGAGATTGCGGGCGTCTCGCGCGGGTTGATGTACCACTATTTTCCGACCAAGCGAGACTTCTTCGCCGCAATCGTCGAGCGCGAATCGCAGCACCTGCTCGAGGTGACCGCACCCGACGCGTCGCTGCCGGTGCGCGAACAAGTGGCAGCCGGGTTGGATGCGTACTTCGCGTACGTGAAGTCGCACAGCAGGGGAGTGCGCGCCATCAACGTGGGCACGCTCTCAGCCGAGGCCGGCATCCGAGCGATCGTCGAACGGGAACTCGAACAGCAGCAGATTCGAATCCTCGACGCACTGGAATTCGAGGGCGAAAAAAGACAGATCGCTGCCGTCGCAGTGCGGGGATGGATCGCTTTCGTCCGGGCCGTCTGCCTCGACTGGCTCGATCAGCCTTCGATACCGCAGGAAGAGTTGAGAGTGATCTGTCTACGGACCCTCTCCGGAGCGTTGGGTATAGACCTCGAAACGTGAAATGCCGACCGCTCGGGAGCAGCCGGCATCTCTACGGACAAGTCCGACTAGTCGAGCGTCGAATAGAGATCGTCCCAGCCCTTGGCTACGTACGTGTTGGTGTAGATGGATCCGTAGTACGTACTGCCGTGCAGAACGGTGACGTTCCCGGACTGCACAGCCGGAAGTCGTTGCCACAACTTGTTGTCCGAGAGCTGATCGAAGGTGGTGTCGCTGCTGTCGGTGACGGAAACCATGAACGCGTCGCAATCGCGAAGGCGATCCATCTCCTCGATGCTCAGCCGCCCCTGATTGTCGAAACCGGTTGTGTTCAAAGTTCTTCCGCCGATGTCGGCGAGCGTCATGTCGGTGGGTTGGCGATTCTTCTTGCCAGTTTCCTCCGACACGGGAAGGCTGTCGATGTAGATCGTGGCCTTGTCCGGACTGTAGGACAAGCTTGCGACAGTCTTTCCCACGATCGCCGAAGCGTGTCGAGAGCGAATGTCGGTGATCAGAGCGTCGTAGTCGGTGATCAGGCGATCCATGGTGGGTGTTCGACCCAGCCAATCGGAGAGGCGGGTTAGGTTCTCCCGCCACGTTTGCTTCGATTCGGTCGTCAGGACAGGAGCGATGGCTTGAAGCTTTGCAGCGGGCCAGTACTCGTTGTCGGCGTTGACGCAGATGATGAGATCGGGTGCGAGTCCGAGAATCTGCTCCAGATTGGGCTTGTCGCTGAGGTATTCGGCCGAGCCGTCGACGGGAACCCACTCGGTGGCGGGTGAGATGTTGTATCCGAAGACCGGTAGTTCGAGGGCAATGGCGAGCTCGAGGTCGGTTCGGGCGTCGACGGCCAAGACCCGCTTGGGATTGGTCGGTATGTCGTAGGTTCCCAACGGCGTGGTGACGGTGCGCATTTGAGCGTTATCAGAGGCATTTGAACCGTCGCTGGAACTGCAGGACGACAGAATTGTTGCTACTGCTGCCATTCCGGCTCCGATGCCGAATCGGCGACGGGTCAGTGCGTCGACTAGTTCTTGCCAGGCGCGTTCGTCCGGCACGGTAGGTGTGGTGGTCAGCATTTTTCGATACCCTTCGGTCTGAGTCCGTATCGATCGTAGGGTCGGCGATACAAGACCACCTATATCGAAAACCGCCTTATCTTAGTCGATTTCGGCCAATGTCCGTGACTTGCGGGTGATGGTGGCGCCGAAGGCCGCGGCGAGCGGGAACATCAGAACGCCGTACACCGCCGCCGGTACTGCCAATTGCACATTGTCGAGAAGACTGACGGCGATGGTGATCGCCAGCGTGCTGTTGTGGATGCCGATTTCCATGGAACTGGCGATGGCTTGTCGGTCCTCGATGCCGAATATCCGGGGAACGACGTAACCGATCGAAAGGCTCAGCAGACAGAACAACGCAGCGACGGCGCCGATGTCGACGAGATAGTCCGCGATGTTCTCGCGTTCGGATACAACCGTTCCGACGATCACCAGTGCCAGAACCACCGCAGATCCGATGCGGACGGGCTTGTCCATGCGCTCGGCAAAGGCGCTCGAGCGCAATCGAACCCACATTCCGAGGGCGACAGGAATCAGTACGACGGCAAAGACCTGAAGTACCTTCGTGAACTGCAGTCCGAGGGTGCCGTCCGCGTCTTCGGGTTCGAAGTACCCCAGCGCGAAGTTGGTGATCAGCGGAAGGGTCACCACCGCAATCACCGAATTGACCGCAGTCAGTGTCACATTGAGAGCAACATCGCCGCGGAACAGATGGCTGAACAGGTTTGCCGTCGTGCCGCCCGGTGATGCGGCGAGAAGCATCATGCCGACGGCGAGCAGTGGGTCGAGGTCGAACAACGTGACCAGGCCGAAGGCCGCAGTCGGGAGCAACAACAACTGACAGATCAGGGCAATCGAGACGGCTTTCGGCGCTTTTGCCACGCGGGCAAAATCTCCGACAGTCAAGGAAAGCCCGAGGCCGAACATGATGATGGCGAGTGCGGCGGGTAGGCCGACGGAGGTGAGTGCAGAGTCCATGAGTTAGTGGCTACTTCCAGTCACTGGGGGAATTTCACTGAAACTACCGTGATGCCCGAATCTGCGTGGCAGTTTGGATACATTGATGTATCGAACCGTGACGGCGTCGGTGAGCAGGGTTATCGTCGAATTATGTGCCGAAACATCACTGAACTTCGTGGACTCGAGCCCGCAGCTACGCCGGAGGAGATCGAGGCAGCCTCTCGCCAATACGTACGTAAGGTGAGTGGGATAGCCAAGGTGTCCGACGCCAATCGAGACGCCTTCGAGCAAGCAGTGCGTGAGGTAACCGAAACGACGACACGCCTGCTCAGCGCCCTGCCGCCTCGTAGACAGCCACCGCAGACCGTCCCGCCGTTGCGTCGCCCGGAAGTACAGGCTCGGATCGCTGCTCGTTCGTCCTGACCCGAGTGGATCTCACAGATATCGACGTATGGGACGTCGACGCCTTGGATCAGCTGTCCGCTGGGCTGGAAGGCGTTCTGGTCGCTCACCGCGTCCGCGACATCCGTCGACGACTGACCACTCTGCGCAAAGAAGCCGTCGCTGACGACTTGCATATTCGTCAGGACGGAACCGTCTCTGCCGTTGCGCCCATCGCCGACGGTCACCCGCTCCACGTGCATGCCCAGTTGCTCGAGGTTGCAGTGCGAGAACTGATCGGTGAGGCATTACTCGTCAGCGCGGATCTTCATCATGCGTTGTCGCTCCGGTCCCAGGTCGGCACCGACCTCCGTGACAAAGCTGTGCGCGTGGGGGAGGAGTGGCGAGCGTTCAGCCCTGATCGGCAGCGTCAGATGTTGCGCCATGCACCCGATCTGATCGCCAACCTCGACGGAATTCCTGCAGCGGTTCGCAGTCCTGCCAATCTCGATCGGATTCAATCGGAACGAGCACGGCTGCAAGATGATTCAGTGCGAATCTCGCAAGAACTTCACCGAGAGTTCTTCGGCGGCAGACTGAGCAACACCGGGGCCGGCCAGTGGTACGCCGAACGTAAACTCGAGGATTTGGACGCGCTCGACGAGTTGTTCCATGCCGAACCTTGTCGACGATTGCTGCTGATGGACATGCGCTCGGGTGAACGAGGCTTCGCCGCAATTGCGATCGGTGATCCGGACACCGCGGATCACATCTCCGTGACGATTCCTGGATTGAACACCAACGTCAAGGACTCGATGCGCGGAATGGTCGGCGAGGCAACACGATTGCGAGCCGAGGCGATGCGCCAACTCGAACTGGCCGGCCGAAAGGAAAGCGTGGCCACCATCGCCTGGATCGGATACGACGCGCCACAGGTGATCGGGCCTGGAAAGTTCGACATCGGTCGGGCCAGCTTCGACGTCAGTCGATCGTCCAAAGCAGGCATAGCCGCCGACGCATTGGGCAGCTTCTTTCACGGCCTTCGTGCTGCGTCGGTCAACGACCGCGTCCACATCACAGCGCTGGGCCATTCCTACGGATCGCTCGCGACTTCTCTTGCGCTGCAGCGCGGAGCCAGCGCAGCAGTCGACGACGTGGTGTTCTACGGTTCGCCCGGCGTGCGGGCCAAGGTGGAATCGGACCTCGGTATCGCCGACCGCCACGTCTACGTCATGAAAGCGGAAGGCGACAGCATCGCGGGGTTCGGCCGTTTCGGCGGCGATCCGACGCGCACCGAGTTTCATCGGTTGTCCACGGCTGAAGGAGTCACCCCGGACGGGGTCAAACACGAGCGGGCTTTCGGGCATGCGGAGTACGCGAGGACCGGGGACAACGGAGAACTGCGGATGTCCGGCTACAACCTTGCGGTTGTGGTTGCAGGGTTGCCGGAGTTGGCCGTTATGGCCTGACCTGCCGCCTTACAGTGGCACTCATGCATCTGAGGCATTCGGCCAGGGGGTTGGTCGTTGACGACCAGTCCCGTCTTCTGCTCTATCGATTCATCGCACCCGGGGGCGGGCTGACGGTCTGGTGTCCTCCGGGCGGAGGCTTGGAAGGAGACGAAATCCCGTCCGAGGCGCTCGCGCGCGAACTGGACGAGGAGATCGGCTTGCGCGACTACGGCGCCGCCTCCCACGTGTGGAGTGAGGAGATCCGTGATCCGACAATATTGCCGGGTTGGGACGGTGCGATCAACGACTACTTCCTCGTTCCGGTGGAGGCTGCATTCGAGCCCTGTGGGTCGTTGGGGCGAGAAGCGCTTGCTGCCGAGTTTGTCGAGCACTTCGAGTGGTGGAGCGTTGACCGCCTTCTGTCACACGAAGGTCGGGAAGTGTTCGGGCCACGAGATTTACCCGACCGCTTCGCCCGCCTGGTCAAGGATGGGCCACCGAGTTCGCCGGAACGGTTTGTTCGATCGCTGTAAGGGCTGCGAGCCAGTGATTGCAATCGAGCCTTTGGGTATCGAAGGACGGCTAAGCTGGGGTTATGGAGCACTATGTGCGCAAGGAACCCATCCCGTACGCGTCTACGGCGGCGCCGGTCACTTCGGGCAGCCGGGTCCGACGGATGCTCCAACGATGGTGGATGCGGCTTCGTAGGTTGATGGGTGACAGTAAGGCCAGCCGGTACACCTCGCTCGCGCCGCGGCATCCTGATGGATCACGCACTGACGTAACTTCTTTCAACAGCAGTGGCAGCGGAAGATAACTGTCGGTTGAAAAGACACTGCCCGGTGTTCGTCGAGAATTCGACGAACACCGGGCAGTGACGCATTACGTGAGCTGGAATCAGCGGAGGTACTGTCCGCAGACCGGCCACGCGCCGGCGCCCTGACCGGCGAGGACGTTTTCCGCGACGCGGACCTGTTCTGCCTGGCTGGCGTTGGCAGCACTGCCCGCTCCGCCGTAGGCCTCCCACGTGCTCTGGCTGAACTGGAGTCCGCCGTAGTAGCCGTTTCCGGTGTTCGCAGCCCAGTTGCCCGAAGATTCGCATTCCGCGACACCCGACCAGTCGTGGGTGGCTGCAGATGCGGTGCCGGCGGTCAGTCCGACGGCTCCGGCTGCGAGAGCTCCGGCTGCGGCGACAGAGGCAAGGGCACGGGTAACGGTGGTCTTGGTCATTTTTTGTAAATCCTCTCGAGTCCCGCCGACGGAGGACGGTGACCGTCTCAGCTCCGCTCCCACCACTAGGAATGTTGTCGAGTCCGAACCGCGGGGTGGGACGGGCGGTGGCGATTCGGTAATGCCCGGTTGATCGGGCTGTCACCAACCATAAGAGATGATTACGGATTGGTCACGGGTCGGCGTGTCGACACATGTTTGTGCAACAGAAATGCATCAAAGAGTGTTTTCCCAGGTCGCGTGGCGATACGCCACCTCTCATGGCGTTACATAAAGGAGATAAAGTGTGATGCAAGTCACTTCAAAAGCGCCTCGACGGCGTCGCTGCGCGGCGAATGTGTCGCTCGATCGGCCCGGTTTGTCGGCTTTTCGACCCGATTTCAGTCGCTCTGGAACCCCTGTCCAGCCGTGATCGGTTGTCGACCGACCGACCTGATCTACCTGCAGCGCAGCAGAATTGAAACGATCATCGCGCTGCCGGTCCTGGCCTCAAACGAGATTCTTGCTCGCCTTGATCCGACGGCGAATGTCGCGCATCTGAATGGTGTTGCCGGCCTGACGGATGGAGCGTGGGATGAACCTGTTGACGAACGACACGAAAATGAAGAGGTGTTCGAATCGGCGGCGATCGTCTTCGGTCCATTCGAGGTCGAGTTGGTCGCGGTAGATCGGTGGTAGGAATCCGACCGTCAGGAACCGCAGCAAGTTTCGGAACACCAGGCGTATCGGCCACGCGATCATTCGAAGGTTGACGAGGTCGACCAGATACTGCTTGGTGCGTTCGTCGATGACGACGCGTTCGCAACCGAGGTTCCAGTAGCGCTCGAAGTCGGCGCGGGTGGCCGGCCACATCTCCTCGGTGACCTGCAGCGTCGTTCCCAACGTTGACGCGGACTGATAGAACGATTCCGCCTGTTCTTCGGACATCTTGCCGTGCAGCAACTGATGACTGTCTTCGAAACCGATGAACAGGCATGCAGCAACCCATAATTGGAGTTCGCGATTGAAGGCGTTGTACTTGACCGGGCTGTTTGAATCCGACTTCACATGTCGGTGCACCGAGTTCACGGCCTCGCGGTAAGCCTTTCGCTCTTCCTCGTTACCCAGGATCGCGACCGTCAGGTACTGCGTCGTGGTTCGTGCGCGCTTCCACGGATGCACTGTCAGAGCACCCGATTCGACCTTGCTCTCCATGACGCCGTACGCCACCTCGGGCCAACCGAGTTGCAGGATGACGTTGGCAGCGGCTCCGGCGAACGACCAGAAATCGAGTGCGTCGGTGATGTGTGCGGGTTTACGTGCCCACCGCCTACGCTCGGCCGTGATGGTGATGCGTGTCTGATCGGTTCGAAGAGACGACTCGGACTTTTCCGAATCCAGGTAGTGAGTGGGCATCGATCTTCCTCCGTGAGGGGTGAGTTACTTGGTCTCGACGTTGCTCACGAGCCACCGGTCGTCCGAGCGGACCAGGGATATGACCATCCGGTATTTCTGTGTATTGCCTTCTGGCGCAGCAACGTTCTTGGCCTGCTGGTCGACGAACACGAGTACTTCGGCCGACGAATCTTCGAGCGTGTCGATGCCGACGTCTGTCGCTGTCGCGCTCGCCTGACCTTGGCCTCCAGCGACAACCTCGCGCAGTGAATCGACCATGGTTCGGTAGGTGCCGGCAAATTCGTCGGTCGACATCGACGCGATGGTGTCCTTGTTGGCATCGAGGTTCTGATAGTCGAAGGAGGACATGATGGTCGAGTACTCTCTCGCGGTGTCCAGCGCTTCCTGCCGCAGCGTGTCTTCCTGATTCGCCGAGTACATCTGGAATCCGAGCACCACCAATGCTGCGACCAGCGCTACCGCCATTAGTGAGATCAGTGCGTTGCGTGGCTCCTTCAGGCGGCGAAGTAGCGACGGAGAAGTCGGATGTTCGGCCACCTCGGCTTCTGCCTCGTCGAGTAGTGCGTTGTCACCGTGTGCCATTTCCCAGTCCTTCCAACATCAATCTCCAGTAGTTCAGGGCGTCGACTCCGGTCGGAATCAGAATCGGATCCGCGACGACGGGCGGTCCGATCGGCGTGCCAGGGACCGTCGAGTTCTGCAATCCGAGGTCGTTCGGGCGGGGAGCATTCTGTGCTCCGCGTTGGACGAGGTCGTCGGCGGGGGGACAGTACATCGCCAGACTCGGACTGGTGGGGGAGAGATCGCCTACCTCTCGCCTGGGAGTGTCGTAGTTGCACACCGGCCCTTGCGTGGCAACCAACGCGAAATCGGCGCGATCGCCTTTGACGATGGATGCCAGTTTGGCAAGTCCTTCGGGGATCGTGACCAGTCCGGTTTCCAGGGCGTCCGTGCGGTCGGAGATGATCGGTGCGACAGTGACGAGATTGGCCAGGACCGCTCCGAAAGTGTTGTGGTACTTGTCGAACAACTGTTGAGCGCTGTTCAGAGCGGCGGGCGAATGATCGGTGAGGTAGATCAGCACCGGAGCGTTGGATTCGAGTTGTTCGGTGAAGTTCTTGGCAGCCGCCATTCCTCGGGCAAACGAATCCGATTGTGTCGCCATGGAGTCCACCAACGTGGAGGTTCGCGACAGCAGCGCGGCGAGTTCCGCCGACTGGTCGTTCAACTGCGCCGACATGGTCCCACCGTTGTCGATCATCGTCGCCAAGCTCGGGCCGAGCCCGTTGAACGAATTCCCCAATTCGGTCCCGATGTCGCTGATCGCTTGTGGATCAATCCCTTCCAGGACACCGGACGCCTGAAGCATCAACTGGCTCATCTGCACCGGCTGCTGATCCGCGGGCATGGCGATCTCGTCGCCATCTCGGAGATAGGGGCCGTGATCCGTGGTGGGGTAGATGTCGACGTTCTGGATTCCGGCGGCTGTACCCATCGTCACCTTGGCGACACTGTCGGTGGGTATCTCCGTGTTGTCGTTGAGTGAGAGTTCCACCCGAGCCGAGCGGGTGCCTGCGTCGAGTTCGACTTCGCTCACCTTCCCCACCTGCACTCCGCGATACGTGACGACCGTGCCCTTGGTAAGTCCGAAGGCGTCGGACATGTTGGCGTGCAGCCGGATTTGGCCACCGAAACCCTGAGGGCCGACCACGTAGACGATTCCGAAAGGGATGACTACAGCGGCGATCAGAGCGAACAGGACGAGTTGAACAAGCGCAAGGCGACTCAACGTGGACCTCCCTGAAGTAGATCGGTGAGAGTTCCCGCCGGCGCGATCGATTGACCTGCCATACCGCCGCTCCACAGTTTGTCGATCGTTCCCGGAATATCCAGAGCGCCGTCGAACACGAGGTAGTCACCTTGGACTGCACTCGTGAAGTTTTCGAGCAACCCGTTCATGTTCGCCAGTGTCTGGCCGATCTCCGAATTGAACGAATCCAGAGTTCCCACAACGGTCGACGCATCGTGCAGCATCGCGTCGAGCCCGTTGGGTGAGGAATCGAGGATGGTGTTTGCGTTGGTGGCGAGCTGAACGGTCGAGTTCAACAGGCTCGCAATCTGATCCTTCTGTCCGACGAGAATCGACACCACCTGTGGAACGGAATCGAGGTAGTTGTCGACAACTACCCGTTGCCCAGCCAGTTGGGAGGAGACCCGGGCAGCGAGGTCGACGGCCTCGTCGAACTCGCTGCGGTGACTGCTTGCCTCTGCCATCAGCGAAGTGAGGGTCTCGGTCAGAGAACGAACTTCACCCGAGCGCCCGGAAAACGCGGTGTTCAGTTCGCGTACAACGGTGTCGAGTTGATCGATACCGCTTCCGGTCAGAACCGTGCCGAGGGTGGCAAGTGCACTTTCGACCTGCGGACCGATCTCGGTGCGAGACTCCGGAATCGTGTCGCCGTCGCTGAGCGTGGAGCCGGACGGAACTTCCGGCACCCGAAGTCTGATGAAGGGGTTTCCCAGTGCGGACGGGAGTTCGACGGATGCTTCGACATTTTCCGGCAACTGCGTCGCGGCGTCCAGACTCAGCGTCACGTCGGCTCCGACGACGTCGGCTGACAGTGCGGATACTCGACCGATGACTTTCTGGCCGCTGCGGACGTCCGCTCCCAGCACCAGACCGTCGGCGCCGGCCAACTGTAGCGCCACGTTGTACGCGTCACCGTCGGCCGAACGACCCAGCGGAAGGTCCTGAATGCCTGCGCTACAGCCGCCGAAGGCGAACACGGCCGCACAACCCACACCGATGATCGTGGCACCGGCGACTATTCGAACCGAGTGCCGCGTCAATTGCCACCTCCGGGGACGGCTCCGCCGGAAATCGCGGAGGCGATGCCGAGCGGATCAGAAGTACTGAGGGGGAAGGAAATCGGATTCGTGAACCCGGCCCCGGTGCAGATCGGCAACTTGTAGGTGTCGCACAGCGGTTTTGCAACCGCGAACTGAGTCAATGCAGTCGAGACGTTGAGCCGGATGCGCCCGCGCTGATCAGGGCCGATAGTTTGGGAGAGGTTCTGCATCATCAACGGCACCAGGTCCATGAACTCGGCGAGGGCAGGTTGTTTGGAAGCCAGAGTGTCACCGAGAACTCGCACGTTGTCGGCTATTGCGCCGACATCGTCGCCGTGAGTTGTCATGAAACTGTTCAACTGGTCGAAGACGACCTGCAGATCCTGCAGAGGCTGTGAGATGTCCATGTTCTGGCCCGCCCACTGATCACCCAATACGCCGAGGTCACCGACAAGTTCGTCCAGGCTGACCTGCCGCGCGTCGAGAGCATTCATCAACGTGTTGAGATTGTCGACAAGGGCACCGATGTCTTCCGACCGTGCGCCGACAACTCCGGTTGCCGTGCTGAGGTTGCGAATTGCGGTATTGAATTGATCGCCTTGGCCCTGCCATCCGGCGGCGCCGCGGCTCACGAGATCACCGAGATTGCCTCCGTCCCCGGCAAATGCGTCGGCCAAAGTGCTGACGCTTCCCATCAACCCGTCGAAATCTATGGGGGAGTGGGACCGTTCGATCGGAATCCGATCGCCGTCTTTCAGCGTCTCTCCGCCGGTGTACGCCGGACCGAGTTCGATGTGGCGATCGCTGATAACCGACGGATTGAGAACATAGGCCGAAGCGTCGGCGGGCAGATCGACGGAGTTGGGCATCGACATCGCCACTCGAACAGAAGTTCCGCGAGGTTCCACCGACGTGACTGTCCCGACGCCGACTCCGAGGACGGTGACCTTGCTTCCCTCGTAGATCCCGCCGACGTAGCTGAAATCGGCGTAGACGGTCTTGGACTGATCGGTTCGTCCGAAGACGTACCAACCGGGGAGTGCAATAGCCAGGGTCACGACCAGCATGGCAGTGACAGCTTTTCGTGTGTTCACTTGCAGCCCTCCATGATGCCGAGCGCGCAGAGCAGGTTGTCCGGGATCACGGCCGCCGGCGCGTTGACGTCGGTCCAATTACCGGTGCCGGTGGAGTCGGTGACCGAACGCAGAGCGGAAGGAAGACGAGTCAGCAGCAGGTCGATCTGATCTGCGTTGTTCTTCAGCGTGGTGGTGACCGCGACCAGGTTGTCGGTCATGGCCCCGAACTCTTCCTGACGATCGACGAAGGTGGTCGAGAGCTTCGAGATGATGATTGTCAGGTTGTCGACCAGTTGAGTCAAGGCGTCCTTGCGCATCGCAAGAGTGCGAACGATCGTCTGAGCATTGGCCGCAGTACCGACTATCGAATCGGTTTGTGCCGCAGCCATGTCCGACAGCTCGCGGGACATGCTGAGAATCTGGTCGATCTGCTCACCATTCTGCGCGAAAGCAGCCGAGGCGCCGCTGATTCCGGCCAGAGCCCGGCCCACCTGATCGGAATCCGTGGGAATCACCTGCGAAAGGGTGTTCATCATGGACTCCATCGCCGCTAGGTCGACACCCGTGGCAGCATTGGTGGCGTCACTGCTGACGTCGTCGAGGCTGTACGGCACGGTTGTGCGAGAGAGCGGAATGACCCGCCCGTCGGAGTCGTCGACCACGCCGGCCGGCACGATCTCCAGGTAGCGCTTGCCCAGGACCGTCTTGAGTCTCACAGTCGCTGTGCTTTGGTTTCCCAAGGGTTGATCCTTGTCCAAGCGGAAGTTGACGACCACGTGGTCGGCGGCAAGATCGATCGAATCCACTCGGCCCGCGGGAACCCCGGCAACATAGACGGGGTCTGTGTCGGAGAGCCCGCTGGCATTGGCGAACTCGGCTGTGTATGCCGACGTGCGGACGTTGTACCAGAGTTTCGGAATGCCCAGTGCGGCGCCGAGTCCCACCACCAGAACGAAGATTCCGAGACTACCCAGCGCGAGAGCTGTTCCGCTACCGCTGCGTCGGCGATCCCCTTTGAACAGGAAGAGCATGATGCCGACGAACACGTCGATCAGTTTGACCAGGAACATCATGAGCACACCGGTGAATGTGTCGGACCGAAGATGTTGGCCTCCATGTCGCCTGCCTTCAGAGTGAAATTGCACAGATACAGGCTGATGAAACTTCCGTAGCTGCCGATACGGTTGGCGGCGTCGGCGAACTGGGGAAGGTTGGTGACCAGCCTGTTGAACTCGTCGGTGCTCGCAATCCAACTGCCGGTGACACTTTCGAGTTGTTGGACGGTCTGACCGAATGCGCCATTCGACCCGGCCATGATCTGAGCCAACGACGAGACAGTGCGGTTTCCCTGGTCCAAGAGCGAGACCAGTTGATCGTTCTGACCGACGACGGCGGTGCTCAGGCTGTTCAAACCGTCCAGCAGACCGACTAATTCGGGTTGGCGCTCGTCCACGGAGGTGAGCAGAGTGTTCATGTTCGTGAGTAGTTGCGCGAAGACGTCCTGACGGTCGACCAGGCCGGAACTCATGGCCGCGATCTGATCGAGAAGTGTGGTCATTGCTTGGCCCTGACCGTTGAAGGTTTCGACAAAACTCCGCGTGAGGGTGTTCACCTGCTCGGGCTCGAGTGCGGCGAACAACGGTTTGAAGCCGTTCATCAGTGCGGTCAAGTTGATCGGCGGAGTTGTCTGCGCCAGCGGTATCGTGTCACCTGGTTCGAGCCGTTGTGCGGATACCGTTGTCGCACTGTGATCCTGGGTCAGTGCCAGGTATCGAGCACCCAGCATGTCGCCGTAACGAACTGCGGCACGGACATCCGACTCGAGTGAATACTGTGATTCGATTTCGACGTCGACGATCGCCTTGCTCGTACCGCCGCCGTTGTCGGCGAACGCAACCGAGTCCACGCGGCCGATACGCACACCCGACATGGTGACCGGGTTGCCCGGGTTGAGTCCTTCGACGTCGGTGAACTCGAACGAGTACGAATCGGTGCTTCCGCGAACCGGGACCGACAACGTGTTCGCCACGAACGACGCGCAGGCGACGCCGGTGAGACAGAAGAGTGACAACCGAATTACCTGGCCAGGACGGACCTTCACGGGACGGTCACCTCGTTACCTCTGACCATCGGCCCCAACATCAGTGTTGTTGCCGGGTTGGGGGTATCCGAGGGTTCCGGCGATCCGCCCAGTAGTTGATCTTCGAGGTACCGCAGGGGGGCCGCTTCGGCTACGCCGCCCACGACCGGGGCACTGACGGGTTGTTCAGGCGTCAGGTTGGAGCCCGAACACTGTGCTCCGCGCGAGTCACCGTACTGCGGGCAATCATCACCCGTGTATGGGAGCGGTTCGGCGAACGTGGCAACTGCTGTGATGTCGAACTTTCCGGTGGCGAAGACCCGAGCGCCCGCGGCGCCGAACGTACTGGCATTCGCGAGGGTGGAACGCAGTCCTCCGGGATTGGCCGCGGTGGTTGCGAGTATCTTTCCGGCGGAATCGATCACAGTGATGATGTTTCGGTTGTTCGCCCCGACAAAATCGTCGACGGTAGCGGCGAAGACTGCGGCCGCGCCGATCGAGGACTCGAGATTCGCTCTGTTGGCGACCATGTTGTTCGAGACAGTTGTGGCGGCTGCCAAGGTATCGAGAATGTCGGGGGTCGCACGGTCCAACGCGTCGACGACCGACTTGAATTCGGGTGTCGATTCGAGGAATTGGTGTGCGGCGGGTGTCAGTACACCGGACGCGGCACTGAGATTGTCTATCGTGGTACCGATCTCGGCTCCGTTTCCGTCGAGCGCCTGGCCCAGCGCAGTCAGGGCTGTCTGCAACTTCTCGGGCTGCATCGCAGTGAGGACGCCCACCAACTTGGTGTACACGTCGTAGAGCGCAACGGCTTCGGGACCGTCGTCCATGTGGATCTCGTCACCGTCCGCGAGGGTCGTTCGGCCCTGTCGCGTCGGGTCGTCCACGAGTTGCATGTAGATGTCACCGAAGAACGTACGTGGAACGACGCGAGCCATCACGTCGGCGGGAATCTTTGATGCATCGTCAGTCTGTATCTGTAGTTGCACAACGGATTCTGTTGTTCCTGATTCGATTTCACCGATTCGGCCGATGTTGACCCCGTGGTACCGGACCGGTGCCTCGCCGCTGATCAGGCCCGCCGTGGCCGGAACCGCGACGAACACGTCGGTGCTCTGCTCGAGGTTTCCGGATCCGCGTAGCACCATCGTCACTGCTGCCACGACGGCCACCACGATGGCGATGGTGCCGCGCAGTGCATAGACGATCTTCATGCGTGTAGTGAGTCTGTCCACGGCTCAGATCCCCATTCCCGGGATCTGGGGGACGAGGCCCCACAGGCCGAAAGTCATCAGCACGTCGAGGATTCCGATCGCAAGGATGGCGGTCCGAAGCGCGCGGCCGGCAGCTTGACCGACACCCGCCGGTCCGCCCGAGGCGTAGTAGCCGTACGCGCAGTGCACGAGCGCGACGACGGCGGCGAAGACCACCGCCTTGAGTCCCGAATACAGGAGGTCCTGCGGCGAGATCGCCAGATGGAAGAAGTAGTCGTAAGTACCTGCCGACGCGCCGTTGAAGAACACGACGACCAGTCGGGTCGAGAGGTAGCTGGCCAAGAGTCCGATCATGTAGATCGGGATGACGCAGATCATGGCAGCGATCACCCGCGTACCGGCGAGGAACGGGATCGATCGGATCGCCATGGAGTCCAGGGCGTCGATCTCGTCGGAGATACGCATGGCCCCGATCTGGGCAGTGAAACCCGTTCCGACTTTGGCTGCCAACGCGATAGCGACGACAACAGGTGCAAGTTCGCGTGTGTTGGCAACCGCGGACAGCATGCCCGAGAGCGAAGTCATGCCGACAAGTTCGAGACCGCGATGTGTCTCCACACCCAGCATCATCGCGGCGGCGAGAGACATCGCGAACACGATGCCGATGGTTCCGCCGCCGGACAACAGCGAGTTCGTTCCGAAGCTGACTTCGCTGATCTGTCCGAGCACGTGTTTGCGGTACTTGGTGAGAGCGAAAGGTATCGAGGCGATGGTGCGGATGTAAAAGGTGACGTGCTGACCGAGCGATACCAAGCCGTCGCCTGCGGTCCGTAACGGCCTGCCGGCCTGACGCGCTCGGATCCGGAGATCGACGAGTGACATCAGAATTCACCGACTGCCGGCACGATCACGGTGTACAACGCGGACAACACCGTGTTGACGATGAAGACGAGCGCGAACGCAATGACGACCGCTTCGTTGACTGCGTCGGCAACGCCGCGAGGGCCGCCCTTTGCATGCAGACCTTTGAAGGTGGCAACCAAAGTCGAAGCGAGGCCGAAGATTGACGCCTTCACCAAAGCCATGACGAAGTCGGAAGATCGACCGTACTGACTGAACGTTGCCATGAACGTTCCGGCGGGAAGATGCTGGACGTAGATGTGGTACAGGTAGCACGCGATCACACCGCCGAAGGTCACCATCGAACACAGTGCAAGGGAGACGATCACTGCTGCAACCAATCTCGGTGCGACCAGGCGCTCGATCACGTCTATGCCCATCACTTCCATCGCGTCGATCTCTTCACGGATCTTTCGTGAACCCAGATCCGTGCAGATCGCCGATCCTGCGACACCGGCCATCATCAATGCGCACACCAATGCCGCGGCTTGACCGACGATGATGAAAGCCACGACTGCCCCGGAATAGCCACCAGCGCCGATCCTGCCTGCCAGTTCGCCGACCGACACGGCGATGAAGACACCGATCGGAATCATGAGAAGCAACGATGGGCCGGTGCTGACGCGGCCGATGAACAGGGTCTGAGTAACCGTCTCGTGCAACGAGAGTCGTCTGCGGAGGATTGCCGTGAACAGGCCGAAGAGTGCCTGAACCGAGAATCCGATCAGATAGCCCCCCTGTAACGCTACGTCTCGCACCGGGCCCTTCGCGGCTGGTAGCTCGTACGTCATCTAATTGAATTCCTTTGCAGATCAACAGTGTTCGGCACGGAGTTCGAACTGTTCGAGCGCTGGCGGTCGAGCGAACTGCCTGTGAAGCATCTCACACATATATGTGTCTAAGCAAGCATTATGTGAACCGAAATTCTCGTCGACTTGTCTGCAGTGTTGATCGAATTTCTGCTTTTGACGTGGAAGTATCGGGGCCGTTCATGCCACCGCCCCGTGTATGTTTACGAATATTCCGAATCTGTCAGGCGGATTGCTTCGCGGCCGTGGGGACTGAGCTTCGAGCGGTGACCCTACCCATTGTCGGCGGCTTCGGGCAACGTTTTGTTAACCGAAATTCTCGGTGAGGGGCTCGTCGGTTGGCGTCAGGGCGAAGTTGTATGTCGTGATCGAACGGCGTTTCACCAGCTGTTATCTGGCGGCAGCAACGCAATGTGCTGAAAAATGTGTGTGAATCCTCGGAATCATGCTTATGCTGATTCTCGTCTGCTGGACAGGCGGATCGAGGTACTTCGAGCGTGAAGGCTGGAGAGTGGGTAGACGGTGAGCCCGAGCGAGCAGTTCGTCGACGCGCAGTCGTCGAGCGGGATTGTTCGGCAGGCGAGGTCCGATTCCGTCAAGAGGCGCCCGAAGGATCGCAAGGCGCAGATCTCGGCAGCGGCGGCAATCGCGTTCAGTGAGCGCGGATATCCAGCTGTCAGTGTCGATGACATCGCGTCGGCTGTGGGTATTTCGGGTTCGGCGCTCTATCGGCACTTTCCGAACAAGTACGCGATGTTCCGCCACGCGGCGTTGGAGTTGACCGAAGCGCTCGCCAGTGCCCTGGACGTCGTCTCGGTTGCGCCTGCAGCGACCGACGCGCAGCGGTTGCGCGAAGATCTGATTGCAGTGATAAGAACGACAATTCGCAATCGGCGTACGGCCGGAATCTATCGGTGGGAGAGCCGGTTTCTCGAAGCCGACGATCGGAAATCCGTTCGAGCGCAAGCCAGTGCGGTCAATCGCCGGGTAGCCCGGCATCTTTCGCGCTCCGATCCGGCAATGACGGCGCGTGAAAAGACCCTCGTCGTGGCAGCGATGTTCAGCGTGATCGGCAGCATCACCGTCCATAATCTCTTACTGCCCCAGCGGGTGATGGAGCAGGTTCTGCTCGCGGCGTGTCTGGCGATAGATCACGGCGAGGGCGCAACCACCGCGAGCCGCCTGGAGCAGTCCTCGTTGCCCAGAACGGTGACCACGAACAAACGCGAACGTCTGCTGCAGGAAGCCGTGCGACTCTTCGACTCTCGCGGGTATCACGACGTCAGCATCGAAGAGATCGCTGCGGCCGCCGGCTTGAACGCCTCCGGTATGTACCGCTACTTTCCCAGCAAGGCCGAGCTTCTCGGCGCCGTATTCTATCGAGCCGCAGATCGCTTGGACTTGGCTACTGCAGCGGTGTTCGATTCCGCTGGCTCACACGAAGAAGCGCTCCGGTCATTGTCGGCGATGTACGTGGAATTGTCGTTCGCACAGCACGAATTGATGTCGGTCTACTTCTCCGAGATGAACAACCTTCTGCCGAGTCATCGAAGCGATCTGAAGAATCGCCAGAAGCTTTACGTGGTCGAATGGGCGCGGGTACTCCGCGAAATCCGGCCTGAACTGTCGGCGGTAGAGGCGAAGTTCGTGGTTCATGCTGCGCTCAACCTGGTTCCGGACGTCGGCCGCATGATGAAATTCGACGCTGCCGCGGAGAACGCGGCCAGGTTGCAGATGTTCATGTCGGCAGTACTGTTCGGCCGTCAGGCCGCCTCGACCGTGTCCACGCGCCGCGGAACATCGGCCTCCTGAAACGTGTCGGTGGGTGTGCGTAGTCTGGCCCACTATGAGCGAAGTCGTGTCACTGGCAGCTGCCCGTCGCATAGCGCTTGCCGCTCAGGGATTCGGCAAATCGCATCCCACGACGGTCACGCGTCGCAATCTGGTCGGCGTGATGGACCGGTTGCAGGTGCTGCAGATCGACTCGGTCAATGTCTTCGAGCGCAGTCACTACCTGCCGGTTTACGCTCGGTTGGGGGCGTACGACAAATCCAGACTCGATCAGCTCGCCTTCGCCCCCGGCTCGGGTTACCTCGAATACTGGGGCCACGAGGCAACGTTCTTGCCGGTGGACATGTGGCCGTTGTTCCGCTGGCGGATGGATCAGTTTCGCGCCAAAGCACTCGGTGACAAGGACGGCTGGGCTTCCGATCGGAGTGTCTTCCTCGATTGGTTGCGACAGGAGTTGCGCGACAACGGTCCGATGGCGGCGAGCGAGATCGAACACGAAGCGAACACGCGACGCGGTCCGTGGTGGGGGTGGTCCGATGTGAAGGTCGGGCTCGAGACGCTGTTCCGTTGGGGCGAGGTGGTCTCGGCGGGGCGCGCCGGTTTCGAGCGTCGTTACGGCCTGGCCGAGCAGATGCTTGAACCCGAGATACTCGACGCACGGGTCGAGCGGTCGGAGGCGATACGCGAGCTGGTGCTGCGGGGAGTGAGGGCACATGGTCTGGGCACACTCGACGACATCGCCGACTATTTTCGTCTGCCCAGCGCAGAAGCACGAACCGCGTTGCAGGAACTCGAAGAGGCCGGCAGTGTGCGCCGGGTATCCGTCGACGGCTGGGAGCGTCGAGGTAAAGCACGAGAGGTGTGGATCGATCCACAAGCGAAGCGTCCCAGGTCCATCCGTGCGGAAGCGTTGTTGTCCCCCTTCGATCCGGTAGTGTGGGCACGCGATCGAGCGTTGCGGCTCTTCGACTTTCACTACCGGATCGAGATCTACACTCCAGCCCACAAGCGAGTTCACGGGTACTACGTGCTCCCGGTCCTGATCGACGACAAGATCTGTGCCCGAGTCGATCTGAAGAACGACCGTCAGAACCGTCGGCTGCTGGTGCGCGCGGCGTGGGCCGAACCCACCGCGGACGCCGACACTGCTCCCCGGTTGGCGGAACTCCTACGCAGAACTGCGCATTGGCAGGGCTGCGAGACCATCGAGGTGGAGAACAAGGGCACGCTGTCTAGGGATCTGTCCGCCGCCCTTGCGTGAGCCGTCGTGGCCGCGAGGGCGAGTGTCATTCGGGTACGGTTATGCGCCCGTCGACTGCGGCTCTGTTGATGGATTTTCTCAACTCGGAGCAGCTTCCGGATCGAATGCTCGTCGGTGCGACGTGTTCGCGGTACTCCAAACATGTGGTGCGAGAATCTGATCGCCACTGAGTCGACGTGTGGTGCCAACTGTTCTTCTCGACGAGGACGTATGCTCCGCACCGCTCACAGTCCAGCGGTTCCATGGTCATCGGTCCACCCCTGCAGCGGCTTTGCGAGCGATGTTGTCCGCGACCTCCTGCTTCCACACCTCGATGGGTTTGCTTGTGTCCATTTCGAATTCGAAGCGATCGACCATCTCGGGCGTGACGTCGGCGACGTCGACGTAGAACTGTTCGTACCAGCGTCGCAGTTGATAGACCGGACCGTCCTCGGTGCAGAGCAGCGGGTTGTCGATGCGAGTCTTGTTCTTCCAGATCTCGATGTCCTGCTCGAACCCGACGCCGATGTAACCGATCATCGCATCAACGGTTTGGTCCGCTATTCCGGCGGGAAGTTCGTCGGTCTTCTTGACGGTGATGCCGTACATCAGGACGAACTTGTTCGGGCTGATCGGGTAGTGGCAGTTGATCAAAACCGAATCCACCTTGAACGTTTCGTACTGGTACACCAGATCGTCGACCATGAAAGACGGCCCGTGATAGGCGGCCACCGAGAGGTTCGAGACCAACTTCGGCACGTCGGGGTCGGTCCAGGTCACGATGTCGTCGCGGTTGATGCCACTTTGCTCCTGGATCGCGACGTGACCTTCGAAGACGTTCTTGAAATAGGTGGGGAACGAGAAGTGCACGTAGAAGAAATGCGCCATGTCGACGACGTTGTCGACGATTTCTCGGCAGTTGGTATCGATGACGATCGACTTCCACACCCAGTCGGTCCACTCGTGCTCCGCAGACTTGATGATCGGAATGGCGACCTCGGCAGGAGGCGGATTGCCTTCGGGGTCGTGCCAGACGAAGAGCAGGTCATCCTGTTCGAGCGTGGTCCAGGCGCGGGTTTTGGCAAGCGGAGGAACCCGGCGGGCATAGGGAATCGCCGTGCACTTTCCGTTGCCTCCCCAGCGCCAGTCGTGAAATGGGCACGCGATCGAATCTCCCTTGATCGTGCCCTGACTGAGATCGCCACCCATGTGTCGGCAGTACGCGTCGAGGACCTTCACCTCGCCTTGGCTGTCGGCGAATACAACAAGTTTGGTGCCGAAGGCCTCGATCGGATGTGGATTTCCGTCGTGAAAATCGTTCGCGAGCCCGAGGCAGTGCCAGCCGCGGGCAAACCGCTCAGGGGTAACGCCTTCGTCGATGACTCGGAATTCGTCGACTTCGCCCAGGTCCATTGTGGTCATAACGCCGTCCTCTGTTCAGGGGTCTGTCCGTGCCACTGTGGCGAGGATTGAGCTCAGGTTCAACGGGCGCAACCGGTGATCGGTATAGGTGCAGGTGGCAGTGACCAGGCGGGTTCTTCTCCCGCACGGTGGGAAATGCCCTGGCGGAGCGCGCCGACTGAGCCGAGATTGGCAGTCGACAGCGAACACATCGCCCAGCGGTGCCCGCTCGACGGACGGATCACCGGAACGGAGACATCCATGTTGGTCGGACCGATCACCGAAGAGCCCATACCCATGTCAACTCTCGACAGACTGGCGATGGTGATGGATTGCTTTCGTGACACACCTCGACTGACGCTGGGGGAGGTGGCTCGTCGAACCGGAATTCCGCGGTCGTCCGTGCACAGGATGCTTCTGAAGCTTGTGAGAATGGACTGGCTTCGACGAGAAGGGCTCGAGTACGAAGTAGGAGACAAACTCGGTGACCTCGGGGCAATCTCGTTGTATCGAAACAAGTTCGAGAGAGTGGTGGTGCCGTTGTTGTACAACCTGCACCTCGTCACGGATCAGGCTGTCCATCTCGGAGTCCTCGAGGGAAGCAACGTGCGCTACGTCCAGAAGATCGGCAGCCGGGCGATACCCGAACTCCAGACAGGCGTCGGCACTCGAATTCCTGCACGGTCCTCGGCCATAGGCAAAGCGCTCTTGGCGGCGGATCGCCGTTCGCCGCTCGCGCAGCCTTCTGAAATTGCCCACCGTCAGCGCGGCGTCGTATTCGGCACGTGTACTTCGGGACTCGGCTGTATCGGAGTACGGGTCGGTGCACTGGGAGGGACCGAAGTCGGTCTGTCGATCAGTGGCCCGCTGGTTCGAGGCAAGATCGACGATCGGCACGTTGCACCCGTGCAGATGGCCGCCGTGGCAATCTCCCAGTATTTCGAGGTGCCGGACCGTCGTCACCGGCAGACCGGGTAGCGCCCCGCAACGCACAGAGTGCGCCTCCCTCGACTACGCGTAAAGCGCAGTGGGGGAGACGCACTCGGACAAATCTGGGTCAGCGAAGAGCCGCAAGCGCGTCGATACGCCCCACAGCACCTTCCATGATGCTTTCGATCAGTTCCTTACAGCTGGGCAGATCGTTGATCATGCCGACAACCTGACCCGACGCGAGAACACCGGCTTCGGTGTTGCCCTCGACCAGTCCGGCCTTGAGCAACATCGGGGTGTTGGCGGCCATGATGATCTGCATCAGCGTGCGGTCACCCGAGCGCTTCATCGCCAGACCGTCCTTGGCGAGCGTCGACCACTTCATGCCTGTCATGGCCTTGAACTTGGTGGCGTTCTTGGCTGCAGCGATCAAACCGGTTGCATAACTGGAACCTTCGAGGCTGTTGACCAAGTCGGTGTTGAGCACGCGGTGAGGCATGCCGTCGACCTTGCGAGAGACTGTTGTATCCGTCAGTCCGCGCTTGAGATACTCCTGCTTGACGGAATCGGGTACCGAAGAGTCACTGGTGAGCAAGAAACGCGTCCCCATCGCGACACCGGCAGCGCCGTACGCCAACGCGGCAGCCAGCCCGCGGCCGTCGAAGAATCCGCCACCGGCGATGACCGGAATATCGACCGCGTCGAGAACCGAGGGGAGGAGCAATGTCGTTGCCACACCGCCGGTGTGACCACCACCTTCGCCGCCCTGGACGATGACGGCGTCCGCGCCCCAGGACGCGACCTTGACCGCATGCTTCGCGGCACCGATCGAAGGTACGACGACGATGCCGTGGTCCTTGAGTTTGGCGATCAGTTCCTTCTTGGGAGCCAAGGCAAACGACGCGACCTTGACGCCCTCACGGATCAGCAGGTCCGCGCGTTGCGGGGCGTCGGTGGCGTCGGCACGCATGTTGACGCCGAACGGCTTGTCCGTGAGCTGCTTCGTCTTCTTGATCGCGTGCTCGAGCTCGTCGTAGGTCATCGTGGCCGAAGCCAGGATGCCGAGACCACCGGCGTTAGCCGTCGCCGACGTCAGTGCGGGCCCGGAAACCCAGCCCATACCCGTCTGCACGATCGGGTACTCGACACCGACCAGTTCGGTCAGCGCGGTCTTCAGGGTAGGGGTCATGCCGAGACCTCACGGTCCCGGAGGTTGCGCGGATCGAGGGTCTCACGGATGAGGTGGAGTTCTTCGGCGGTGGGGTCGCGGGTGATACCGGCCTCGGCGAGTCCGGCAACCTCGAACGAGGTGTTCTCGGCTACCTCTTCCGCCGTGACACCGGGGTGAAGGCTCAACGCGCGGAACGTGTTTCCTGGACCTCCGAAGTCGAAGACACCGAGGTTGGTGACGACGCGGGGGATGTTCAGGTACTTGTATGCCGGGTTCTCGGGGTCGATCTGGTCGTAGCCGACACCGCACACCACGTCGACCTTGTCGACGAACACTCGCTTGGAGTGCTTGGGGACGAAGTAGCTCGTCGCGTGGTTGATGGTGTTACCCGGGGCGCCGCGCACACCGAACATCTGACGCGTCGGCTGCTGAAGCGGGCCGAAAGCGGAGAGGTTCTGGTTGCCGTGGCGATCGAGCTGATTGGCACCCATGACAACGTGGCGACGGCCGGAAGCGACGACGTCGAACACCTTGCGGAAGGGCATCCATCCTTCGACGGGGCCCTTCGTTCCGACTGCCGGAGTGTCCTCGAGGATGAGGGCTTCACCATCGGTGATCAGCAGGTCGGGTTCGGTGGTGAGCCGAGCCAGGCGAGCGCCGATGGTGGACGACGTCGACATGGGGCTGGCCATGATTTCGCCTGCACCGGAGAAGATTTCAGCGCACGCGAGAACAACGTACTCTGCGCGGGTGACGGTGGATTCGCTCATTTTGCCTGCTCCCCTGCCTTTGATGAATCGGCAAACTTCTTTACTGCGGCTTGGTAGTCCTCTTCGCTGCCGGAGAGGAACGTGTCGACGAACGCCTGCCACGACTCGGGGGTCTTGGCGGACTCGGCGTAGTGACGCTGGAACTTCTCGTCGCGGCCGTAGCTTTCGCCGGCCAACGTGAAGTGTGCACCATTGGGTGCCTCGACGACGGCGTCGACCATCATGCGGTTGAGCAGAAGGTTCTGCAGTGGAACGGATTTGACCAGTTCCTTCGTCTCGACGATGCGTTCGACGGAGACGTAACGCTTCTCGGCGGCCATGCAGTACAGGTCGTCGAAGTACGGGTCGACGCCGTTGTACGCGGCATTGCCGTGCTTGTCACCGAGATTGAGATGGACGAACGACGCATCGAGGTTGAGCGCAGGCATCGCGATCAAGGTCTCGGAACGGCCGTCGGCTTCGGGATACGGGGAGGTGACGGTCTTGAGTTCGTCGCCCCAGAAGTTGCGGACGTCCGAGCCCAGGCCGGCGCGGATCGGGAGGAAGGGGAGACGGGCGGCAGCGGCTTCGAGGCCGCACTTGACCATTCCTTCGTCCATCTCGCGCACTTCGATCTCACCGGCGGTGCGCGCCTTGGCAAACCACGGATCGTAGAACGGCGCGGAGTCCAGGGACACGAAGCCGTAGTACGCCTTCTTGACCTTGCCGGCCGAGCACAGGAGCCCGAGATCCGGTCCGCCGTAAGTGACCACGGTCAGGTCCTTGATGTCCGAACGCAGAATTGCACGCACGAAGGCCATCGGCTTGCGGCGAGATCCCCAGCCGCCCAAGCCGATCGTCATTCCGCTGCGGAGTTCGCCGACTACCTCGTCGAGCGACTTCGTCTTGTCACGCTTGCTAGCCATGTTTTTCTCAGCCTTCCTTCTGGGTTGCGTTCTCGCGCGGCTTGCCGGTGGCGACGAACTCGTCGCGGTGCTCGTCGGACACACCGAGGAGGTTGAGTTCGAAGGTGTAGCCCTGCTCGAGGCGGTAGCTGCCCTTGACGTCGACCGGGTCGATGCCGTTGATGGCTTCCTTGGCGCACCGGATGATGCGGGTGTCCTTGGCGGCGATCTTCGCGGCGATTTCGCGAGCGCACTCGTCGAGCTTCTCGCGCGGAACCACGTCGTAGACGCTGCCGAACTGCTTGAGTGTGTGGGCGTCGACGCTCTGCGCCGTGTAGTAGAGCGTGCGCATCATGTGTTGCGGCACCAGGCGCGAGAGGTGTGTGGCAGCGCCGAGTGCGCCGCGGTCGACCTCGGGGAGGGAGAAGATCGCGTCGTCGGAAGCGACGATCACGTCCGCGTTCCCGACCAGTCCGATGCCGCCACCGACGCAGAATCCGTTGACTGCCACGACGACGGGCACAGCGCAGTCGTAGACGGCAGCGAAGGCTGCGGCACAACCGCGGTTGGCGGCGACCAGTGCGTCGAATCCCTCGGTGGCCTGCATCTCCTTGATGTCGACGCCGGCGTTGAATCCGCGTCCCTCGGCTCGCAGGATCACCACGTGCGTGTTCAGATCCTTGCCCGCGTCGAGGATGGCGTCGGCAAGCTCGAACCATCCCTTGGACGGGATTGCGTTGACCGGCGCGTAGTCGATGGTGACCGTGGTGATGCCGGTTCCGTCGGAGGAGGTGCTGATGCCCATATCGGGATTCCTTACGTCTGTGTACCAAACCAAGCGATTGCTTGGTAAGTTAGCACACAAGCGGAGCCGACAAGCCCGAGCAGAGTGCATTAGGAGACAAAAATGAGTGGATTGGTCGACGGACGCGTAGTCATCATCACCGGGGCAGGTCGAGGTATCGGACGCGCGCATGCGTTGGCGTTCGCGGCTGAGGGTGCCAAGGTCGTCGTCAACGACATCGGTGCGGGTGCCGACGGTTCCGAGACCGGCGAAAGTCCGGCCGAGCAGGTTGTCGCGGAGATCATCGCTGCGGGTGGCCAAGCAGTGGTCAACGGAGACGACGTCGCAGACTGGGCGGGCGCCGAAAATCTGATCAAGACCGCGATCGACACTTTCGGTGGCCTGGACGTACTCGTGAACAACGCGGGCTTTCTGCGTGACCGCATGCTCGTCGGCATGAGCGAAGGCGAGTGGGACGCGGTAATCCGTGTGCACCTCAAGGGGCACTTCGCGCCGCTGCGTCACGCTGCTGCCTACTGGCGCGGTGAAGCCAAGGCGGGCAAGACCGTCGACGCACGCATCATCAACACCAGTTCGGGTGCAGGACTGCAGGGTTCGATCGGCCAGGGCAACTACGCTGCGGCGAAGGCCGGTATCGCCGAGATGACCATCCAGGCCGCGGCCGAGCTCAAGAATTACGGCGTCAGTGTCAATGCGATCGCACCTGCTGCGCGCACGCGCATGACAGTCGGTGCAGGTGGGGCGATGGCAGAAGCGATGGCAGCTCCGGAAGAGGGCTTCGACGCCATGGCTCCCGAGAACATCTCGCCGCTGGTCGTCTGGCTCGGCAGCGCCGAGGCCAAGGACGTCACGGGCCGGGTATTCGAAGTCGAGGGCGGAAAGATCACCGTCGCGGAGGGCTGGCGTCACGGCCCGAGCGAGGACAAGGGTGACCGTTGGGACCCGAAGGAGATCGGGCCCGTCGTGGCAGCGCTGTTGGAGAAGGCTGAGATTCCGACGCCGGTGTACGGGGCGTAGGGCCTCCGGCCCCGTGAGTGGTTAAGGAGTGCAGGGACTCCTTAACCACTCACAGGCGTACCGCCTACGCAGGCGCCCGAACCACCAGCACGGTGCCGGGGAACTCTGCTGCGAGCTCGCGCCGCGAATGCTTCACGCATGCGGTGCCGTAGCCCTTCTTGCGGGACTCGGGTGCAATCCAGATCGCGACGTTGACCTCTTGGCCGTCGAGTTCGCCGAACACCAGACCGACGCTCTTCGGGCTGTCGCCGGAGACGTCCTCGGCGACGAACCAGGCAGCGCTCTCGTCGTCGATACGGCCGAGACCGCCGACGCGCTCGGCTTCGATTCGATCCTCGCTCCACGGATTGCCGTCTTCGTCGAGCTGCTCGCCCGAACGAATCGTGAACAGCGACTTGTCTTCTGCGCTGTCGCTGAACGGACGCAAGCTGAAATTCTGCCCGCTACTCGCGGGGCGATCGAGCGTCGTCCATTCGAGTGTTGCGTCGAGATTCTCCAGCTCGCCCTGGATGCGATCGCGTGCAGCCTTGGTCAGTGCGCTGAACTTGAGGCTCAGAACTGCTTCGGCATTTGCTTCCGACGTGCCGAGGAGTTCCGCGACGGTGGTCAGTGCCTCCTGGTGGTCCTTGCTGTCGACCACTGCATCCAGCACCTCGTGGCGACGCTCCAGCGCACGCACGAGTGCGGAAGTGATCTCGCGTCGGTCCAGGATCTGATCTTGAATATGCGTCGTCATATATGCGACTCCTTGCTGTGTTCGAGGCTCTGTCGAAACGCCGTGCGGACCGTACGAGTCAATAGTGCTCCAACTCGCCCGTTATGGCACGCGTTCAGCCTCCGGTGCGGCGAACGAGCCGTTCGTAGCGCTGGCGGGCAGCTTGAGTGCTGCCGAGCCCGAGTCCGAAGGCAATATCCTGCCAGGTCATGCCACGTTCGCGAGCAATTCCGAGGAACAGCGCTTCCAGCTGTTCCATTTCGGCTCGGGCCTTGGGGATCAGAGTCAACGCAGCCATGACGTCGGCGTCGTCGACCTCGGGTTCGTTCGGCTGCGGTGTGTCGGTTCCGCCGGCAAGACGAGCCACGACGCGCACCGCGCCGTAGGGCTCGAGCATCTCCGGATGGGATTGCCGTGCGCGCTGGCTTTGGGTCGCGCCGTGGCGCTCGCTGATCCGAAAGAGCCCGGCGTACTCGCGATGTGCGCGTTCGCGGCCGGAATCGATCGGTCTGAACTGGTCATCGGTCATGAACCCAGGGTGGCACTAACCCGGGTCAATGTAAACGTTGTGTTGTAAACAGTTCGTTTAGTTCTTCAGTGGCTCGCACACGATGACGGGAATGATCCGGTCGGTCCAGGCTTGATAGTTGTCGAAATCCGGATACATCGCCGTCAACTTCGGCCACAGCCGAGCGCGCTCGTCCTCGGTGGCGACGCGGGCTTTCATCGAGCGGATCCGAGACTTGATCTGCACCGTCACCACCGGATCCGCCTTGATGTTGAGGTACCACATCGGGTTCTTCGGAAGACCACCTTGCGACGCCACCAGAATCACGTCTTCGCCGTCCTCGAGGAACAGCAGCGGACTGATCCGCTCCTCGCCGGATTTGCGACCGGTGGTGGTGAGCAGGCAGATCGGCAGCCCGCGTGGGAACGCGCTGCCGACCCGCCACTTGCTACCCAGCCTCCCGTCGGTGGCGCGATACATGGCGACGTTTGCCTTCGACATCCACTTGATGATCTTGACCGTCGCCGGAGCGTCGAGTCCCTTGGGTTTGGCTGGGGGAGTGGTCATCTCAGATACGCTCGATGATGGTTCCGGTGGCCAGCGCGCCGCCGGCGCACATCGTGATCAGAGCCGTCGAGCCGTTGCGACGCTCCAGTTCGTGCAGAGCGGTGGTGATCAGTCGAGATCCCGTGCTGCCCACCGGATGGCCGAGAGCGAGCGCGCCGCCGTTGACGTTGACGTTGTCGAAGTCGGGTTCGTGAACCTGAGCCCAGGACAGTGCGACGGATGCGAATGCTTCGTTGATCTCGAACAGATCGAGGTCGCCGATCTTCATTCCGCTCTTCTCCAGAACGCGGCTGGTTGCCTGCACCGGTCCGTCGAGGTGGAATTCCGGCTCCGAGCCGACCAACGCCTGGGCGATGATGCGGGCACGCGGCTTCAATCCGAGCGCGCGAGCCTTGTCCTCGTCCATGAGCAGGACTGCGGCAGCACCGTCGGAGATCTGGGAAGACGTTCCGGCCGTGTGAATCCCGCCTTCGAGGACGGGCTTCAGTCGGGCAAGGGACTCCGCTGTCGTATCGCGCAGGCCCTGATCGCGATTGACGAGCTTGGTCTCGCCCGTGAGGTTTCCTTCCTTGTCGACCTGGGGTGCCGAGAGTTCGAGAACCTCGCGGTCGAAACGCCCTTCCTCCCAAGCCTGCTTGGCCAGCGCCTGCGAGCGGACGCCGAGAGCTTCGACGTCGTCGCGGGTCAGGCCGCGTCGGCGTGCGATGCGTTCTGCAGCTTCGAACTGGTTGGGCATGTCGATGTCCCACGTCGCGGGTCGACGCGGTCCGGCCTGATCGCCGACGTTTGCGCCGAGGGGGACCTGGCTCATGGCTTCGATGCCGCAGGCGATACCGGCGTCGATGGCGCCGGTGGCGATCAGACCGGCGATCAGATGGTTCGCCTGCTGGGCCGAACCGCACTGGCAGTCCACGGTGGTTGCGCCGGTCTGCCACGGAAGTCCGGCGTGCAGCCAGGCCGTGCGCGTGATGTTGTTGGACTGAGCGCCGGCCTGGGTGACGCAGCCGCCGATCACCTGCTCGATCAGCAACGGGTCGATTCCCGACCGGTCGAGAACTCCCTTTTGTGCAGCTCCGAGGATCTCGGCGGCGTGCAGACCGGCGAGCCAACCTCCGCGCTTGCCGATCGGTGTACGGACAGCCTCGACGATTACTGGTGTGCCCACAGCGGGCTCCTTTCCTTGTAATGAAAAAGTAGAACAGGTTCTCTGCGGGAAGCAAGACCTGCCGACGTTTCCTTTCCTAGTAAGCAGGCTTGTGTTTCAATGAGAGTAGAACGTGTTACACATCACGGATCCCCATCACCCCTGTGATGAAAAGGCTTAGGGCAGGAGACATCAGTGGCACAGCCCGCATTCCCCGAGGGAATCGACTTCACGGACCCCGACATCTACGCGGAACGCATGCCGTTCGAGGAGTTCGCCGAACTCCGGAAGACGGCCCCCGTGTGGTGGAATCCGCAGCCCCCGGAAATCGGTGGATTCCAGGACGAGGGCTTCTGGGTGGTCACCCGTCATGAAGAGGTCAAGGAAGTTTCGCAGCGAAGCGACATCTTCTCGACCCACGAGAACACTGCGATTCCTCGCTTCGCCGACGACATCCCGCGTGAGAACGTCGAGATGCAGCGGTTCATTCTCATCAACAAGGACGCTCCGGAGCACACCAAGCTGCGCAAGCTGGTCTCTCGAGGATTCACCCCGCGCGCCATCAACAGCCTGCGCGAGGAACTGACCGAGCGTGCCGAAAAGATCGTCACGACCGCGGCTGCCGGCGGTGCCGGAGACTTCGTGGTTCAGGTCGCGTCCGAGCTTCCGCTGCAGGCCATCGCCGAACTTCTCGGTGTGCCGCAGGAAGATCGAATGAAGCTCTTCGACTGGTCCAACCAGATGACGTCGTACGACGACCCCGAGTTCGACATCGACCCGCAGGCGGCGTCGATGGAGATTCTGGGATACGCGTACCAGATGGCGGATCAGCGCAAGAAGTGTCCCGCCGATGACATCGTCACCAAGCTCATCGAAGCGGACATCGACGGAAATGAGCTCTCCCCAGAGGAATTCGGCTTCTTCGTGATCCTGCTTGCGGTCGCGGGTAACGAGACCACTCGCAATGCCATCACACACGGCATGGTCGCCTTCCTCGACAATCCCGACCAGTGGGAGCTGTACAAGAAGGAACGTCCCAAGACGGCGGCCGACGAGATCGTTCGTTGGGCCACCCCGGTGACGTCCTTCCAGCGCACCGCGCTCGAAGACACCGAACTCGGCGGACAGAAGATCAAGAAGGGCGATCGCGTCGTGATGATGTACGCGTCGGCCAACTTCGACGAAGACGTCTTCGAGAACCCCACGAAGTTCGACATCATGCGTGACCCCAATCCGCACCTCGGATTCGGCGGCACCGGTGCGCACTACTGCATCGGCGCCAACTTGGCCCGTCTGGAAATCGATCTGATCTTCAACGCGATCGCCGATCACCTACCCGACATCACCAGGCTCGGCGATCCCCGCCGCCTGCGCTCGGGCTGGCTCAACGGCATCAAAGAGTTTCAGGTTGATTACAAGACATCGGGCTGCCCGGTCAAACACTGATCCGGACATATACTGACCTGGTAACCGGCGAGTAGGTTCTGTGTAGCTTTTCGGGAGTTGCCTCTGCACTCTCGAACACGCAGAACTACAGTAGACGTTCCGGGGAGCCACTCGTTGGCAACCTGGAACTGCGGCGGCGTCTGCGGGATCCCTCATCTCCCGTAGGCGCCGCCGTTTGTAGTTCACTCTCTCATTCAGCCGCCGTACGGTTTGGTGATCGCTTCCAGGAAATGTCCCGACGGGTCGAGGAAGTAGACACCACGCCCACCGTCGTTGGTGTTGAAGCCGGTACTCGACTGGCGCGGATCGGCCCAGTGATCCAGTTTCAACGCCTGTATTCGCTGGTAGATGCCGTCGAAGTCATCTTCGGAGACGAGGAAAGCGTAGTGCTGAGACGCCACCTCGGCGCCCTCTTCCACCTGTGCGAAGTCCAGTGTCACGCCGTGCTCGAGTTCAACGCCGAGAAAGTAACCGGCTTCGACCGGGCCTGGCAGACCGAACATGTGAGTGAAGAACCACGCAGACTCTTGTCGGTCTTTTGCGGCGATGATGGTGTGATTGAACGAAATGGTCATGAGTGACCCCTTGCAGTACGACGCCTCCATGCCTGACGCAGTCCGTCATCGACACGCGACGTTGGGAACCAGGAAACCATTTCGAGGTTCTCGGTGCAAGTACGACAGGCTGATTCGACTACGACGAGAGCGGCCCCGGTCGATGACCGGGGCCGCTCTCGTACTGGGGGGTTCTCAGGCTTTGCGCGCCGTCTTCATCGCACGGTCCACTTCCCAGAATGCTCGAAGCGACGCGATCTTGCCGTCGTCGTTCACCCGGTAGACGAACACGCCTTCGGCGTCGATGATCGAGCCGCCGATGGTCGTACGGATCTTGCCGATGTTGACGTTCTCGTTGCCGCACACCAGGGAATCGTCGATCAGAAACTCGAGCTTGTCCGCGTTGGCGATCGTCATGTCGTAGAACTTGGAGATCGCTTCACGCCCGTGATGGCCTTTGCCCTCGGGGTCGAAACCCGACGGCCCGACCGGATCCTCCACCCAGCCGTCCTCGGCGAAGAGGTCCAGCCAGGCTTCCTTGTTCTTGCCACTCGCGGCGGCGCGCGATGCGTTACCCGCGACGCGGGCGGGGTGCTCGTCGGTCATCGCAGCTCCTCAGTTGATGTACTGTTCGGCGAACTTGCGCATCGAATCCTGCTTTGCCTCGAGCGGGGCATCGAATCCGATTCCGTCGAAAACCCAAGGCACGGTGATGATGTCCGTGACGCCGGCGTCCTCGAGTTCTGCGTAACCGTCCTTACCGAAACGGTCGATGCACACCGTCTGGATTTCGTACGGCTCGTTCTCGCGGCCGTACTCGGCGCGCAATTCGCGCAGTCGTGCGATCACACCCACCAGGTCGTCGAACTTGATCATCGCCGACGTCCATCCGTCGCCGACTCGTGCAGCTCGCTTGAGTGCGACCTCGGTGTGGCCGCCGACGTAGAACGGAACCGGCTTGGTGGGAGCCGGGCTCATCTGCAGGCGATCGAAATCGAAGAACTCACCGTGGTACTCGACCATGCCGCCGCCGAGAATCAGCTTGAGAACGTCGATCATCTCGTCCACACGTGCGCCCCGACGCTTGTACGGAGCGCCGCACCACTCGAACTCTTCCGGAGCCCAACCGATTCCGACGCCGAAGCCGAAGCGGTTGTTCGTCAGTGCCGCCACCGATCCGACCTGCCGCGCGAGCAGGACCGGATTGCGGCTACCCAGCTTGAGCACCTGGGTGTAGAACTCGATCTTCTCGGTCACGGCGCCCATTGCGGCCGCGGCGATCAGCGGATCGACCCAGGGGGTCTCGGCATTCCACATCCGAGACCCGTCCGGGGTGTACGGGTAATCCGCCGCCTGCGTTTCCATGAAGAACAGTGAATCGGGGAGAGCGATCGACGAAAAGCCGCATTCCTCGGCCGTTTTGGCGATACCGGCTAACTGGTCCAAGGGGTTCATGGCAACCCCGACGGTGTACTTCATCTTCGGCCTCTTCCTGATCGGCGTGTGTGCTGCTGCTTACGTGGTGGGGCGTTCGGAGCCGACGACCCACATCGAGAAGTACTGCGAGCCACCGCCGTAGGCATGGCCGAGAGCCTTGCGGGCGTCGGCCACCTGGTGATCGCCGGCGCGGTGCATGACCTGCATCGCGGACTCGGCGAACCGGATCATGCCCGAGGCGCCGATCGGGTTGGACGAGAGAACACCTCCCGAGGCGTTGACCGGGAGCTTGCCGCCGATCGCGGTTTCTCCGGCCTCGGTCAGCTTCCAGCCCTGACCTTCCTCCGCGAAGCCGAGGTTCTCGAGCCACATCGGCTCGAACCACGAGAACGGGACATAGATTTCGGCGCAGTCGATCTCGTTGAGCGGATCGGTGATTCCCGCTGACTTCCACAGCGCGGCCGCGGCGTCACGGCCGGCCTGCGGATTGACCTGATCGCGTCCGGCATAGAAGGTCGGCTCGGTGCGCATGGCCGTCGCGTGGATCCAGGCGACGGAACGCCCTTCGGCCTCCACCTGTGCAGCAGCTTCCTCGTTGCCGATCACCAGAGCGCACGCGCCGTCCGAGGACGGGCAGGTCTCGTCGTAGCGGATCGGATCCCAGAGCATCTGAGATGCCTTCACCGATTCGAAGGTGATGTCCGGCTGCCGCAGGTGCGCATACGGATTGAGGCTGCCGTTCAGCCGATCCTTCACCGCGACGAGGTAGCCGATGTGCTCCGGTGCGCCCGATCGACGAATGTACGAACGGACGTGCGGGGCGAAGTATCCACCGGCACCGGCGCCGACGGGCATGTTGAACGGAACCGGTGTGGACAGCGCCCACATGGCGTTCGACTCGGACTGCTTCTCCCAGGAAACCGTCAGAACCCGCTTGTGGACCCCGGATTTGACCAGACTGGAGGCGACGATAGCCGTCGAACCGCCCACCGAGCCGGCTGTGTGAACACGCAGCAACGGCTTTCCGTTGGCGCCCAGGGCATCCGACATGGCGAGTTCGGGCATCATCGAACCCTCGAACAGGTCGGGGGCCTTTCCGATGACGACGGCGTCGATGTCGTCCCAGCCGACGTTGGCATCGAGCATCGCTGCGTCGATGGCTTCACGGACCAAGCCCGCCATCGAGACGTCGTGACGCTTTGCGACGTAGTGAGTTTGGCCGGTGCCGAGCACGGCCGCGAGTTGAGGCGTTCCGGCCATCAGTTCCGTCCCTCCAAGACTGCTACCAGGTTCTGCTGCAGCACAGGGCCGCTTGTTGCATGGGCCAGAGCGCGATTCGCCTGGCCGTCGAAGATCGCCTTGGCGGCGTGGCCGATTCGTTCCAGACCACCGGCGAACAGTGGGTTGCCGCTCAGCGGTCCGCCGGACGGGTTGATCGTGGTGGCGTCGGTCAGGCCGATCGCTTCCTTCAAGATCAATTCCTGGTGAGTGAACGGTGCGTGCAGTTCGGCGACGTCGATGTTGCCGACCTCGCCGCCCGTTGCCGCCTTGGCTGCCGACGTAGTGGACGGCGACGTGGTCAGGTCACGTGCGCCCAGGTTGGGGGAGTCGATGCGATGCTCGAGTCCGGTGATCCACGCCGGCCGCTCGCAGAGATCGCGGGCGCGGTTACCCGAGGCCAGGACGATTGCTGCCGCACCATCGGTGATAGGTGCACAATCGTGTGCGCGCAACGGATCTGCGAGGAAGGGGCTGGCGAGAAGTGCCTCGACGTCGACCTCGCCCGCGAGCTGAGCCTTCGGATTGCTCAGCGCGTGACGACGGCTACGAGCTGCCACCTCCGCCATGTCCTCTTGCGTCCACTTACCCGCGTCGAGTCCGAGTCGGGCTTGAAGCCCGGCGATCGAGACGGAGTCGGGCCACAGCGGAGTGACGAGGTACGGATCGAGCTGCATGGACAGGATCTTGCGCAGGTGCCCGGCGGAAGACTTGCCGAATCCGTACACCAGCGCGGTCTCGACCTCGCCGGTCAAGATCTTGATCCACGCTTCGTAGAAAGCCCACGCAGCGTCCATCTCGACGTGAGATTCGTTGATGGGCGGTACCGCTCCGATGGAGTCGACGGCCGAGATGAAGGAGAACGCGCGACCGGCCAGGTAGTCGGACGATCCGGAGCACCAGAAGCCGATGTCGGACTTGGTGATTCCCAGATCGCTGTAAATCTGCTGGAAGCACGGGACGAGCATCTCGACGCCGTTGGTGGTGCCGTTGGTTTCGCGGACGTGGGGTGCCTGAGCAAAGCCCACGACTGCGATGTCTGCAGAAGTCATTTCAGGAGCCTCACAGGTGGTGTTGGAAGGTGGAGTACTCGGCGTCGGGTTCACCTGTCGGCCGGAAGTATTCGATGTTCTCGAGGGTGTAACCCCACTCTTCGCGAGGCTTCCACTTGGCTTCGACGCGCATGCCCATCCGTACGTCCGCGGCATCACATTCGAGGATCAAGTGCAGGAACGGAATGTCGGCCCCGTCGAGAAGCACGTAGGCGGCCACGTAGGGCGGCTTGATCCGCTGCCCGAGGAACGGGACGTTGACGATGCAGAAGGTGGTGACAATTCCCTTGTCCGGCAGTTCGATCTGCTCGCTCGTCGGCTTCCCGTTGGTGGGATTGGCGCCGCGCGGTGGGATGTAGATCTTGTCTTCGGGTCCGCTACGACCACCGATCAGCTTGCCCTCGGCGAGACCGCGGAGGTAGAAACTCTCCTCGGCTGAAGCGGAATGCATGAAGTGCAGGTCGACAGGCGTCGTGATCATGGTGACAGGATCGGCGCTGGGATCGACTGTCGCGATGCCGTTTTCGCTCTCACCTGGTTCGAAGCACTCGATGTCCTTGATCTGCCCGATCCGCTCCGACGCCCAGCGAGCACGAACCCGCAGCCCGGTGCTGATGTCGTCGGGGGAGTCGACGTCGACCGCGTGGAGCATGGACGTGTCCGCGCCGTCGAGCTTGATCAGGGCCCACGCGAAAGGCTTCGTCAGTGGTTGACCCTCGATGGGTTCGGGCATCCACGTCCAACTCACGACCGTTCCGCCGTCGTAGACTCCGACGAAGTCGGTCAGTGGTTCGGCCGTGTCCGGATCGAATTCCGGTGGCGGCACGAAGACACGACCGTTCGACCCTCGTGCGCCGATCACCTTGCGATCACGCAGGGCAGTCACGAACGCGCCGATGGTCGGTCCCGTCGATCTGGTGTAGTCGAAATGGAGATTCAATGGTGCGCTCAGGGGCTTGTCGGCCACCCCGCTCTTTCCGATGGTCACAAGATCGAGTAGAACAGGTTCTAGAGATTGTGGCAAGAGTCACTTCTGATCACCGGCAATGTGGAGGCGTGCGATGAAGCTTGGGTTGCAACTCGGATACTGGGGCGCACAGCCGCCGGCAAACGCCCCGGAACTGATCGAGGCTGCGGAAGGTGCGGGATTCGACGCGGTCTTCGCGGCGGAGTCGTGGGGCTCGGACGCTTTCACTCCGCTCGCCTGGTGGGGATCGCGCACCGAGAAGGTTCGGCTCGGTACGTCCGTCGTACAGATCTCGGCGCGAACACCGACCAGCTGTGCCATGCACGCGCTCACCCTCGACCACCTGAACGGCGGACGAACGATCCTCGGGCTCGGCGTATCCGGACCACAGGTCGTCGAAGGTTGGTACGGCCAGCCTTTCGAGAAACCGCTCGCACGCACCCGTGAATACGTCTCGATCGTGCGCCAGGTCCTTGCCCGTGAAGCGCCCGTCACCAGTCCCGGTCCCCACTACCCTCTGCCGTATGCGGGACCGGGCAGTTCGGGACTTGGCAAGCCGCTCAAGCCCATTACGCACCCGCTGCGTGCGGACATCCCGATCTGGCTCGGCGCCGAAGGGCCGAAGAACGTCGCGCTTGCCGGCGAAATCGCCGACGGGTGGCTGGCGATCTACTACACCCCGCGCCTGGCCCCGATGTACAACAAGTGGCTCGACGAAGGCTTTGCTCGCGCCGGGGCCCGTCGTAGTCGCGAAGACTTCGAGGTTGCCGCCACGTGCCAGGTCATCGTGACCGACGACCGAGCAGGCGCCATCGCGGCTCTCAAGCCGATGACCGCCCTCTACGTCGGCGGAATGGGCGCCCCGGAGTTGAACTTTCACGCTCAGGTATACAAGCGGATGGGCTACGAGAAGGAGGTCGACGAGATCGGTCGCCTCTTCATGTCGGGCCGCAAGGAGGAAGCTGCTGCCGTCGTCCCCGACGAGATGGTCACCGAGACCATGATCATCGGCAACGTCGACGAGGTGCGCGCCGACGTGAAGCGTTGGGAGGAAGCCGGAGTCACGATGCTGCTGGTGACCTGCCGCGACGCCGACCATGTGCGAGAGCTCGCGGCCGCGGTGGGTGGTTGAGCGAGGCGCCCCCCTTTTTTCGAGCGGGACCCCCCTTTTTTCGAGCGAACGGCACGTTCAGCGCATCTGAGGCGCTGAACGTGCCGTTCGCTCGCCGAAAGTTATCCACAGGGCCACCAAAACCCCAGGTCGCCTCCGGAGCCCGCGCTGCTACTCGAGTCATGCTGCAACCATGCGGCGTGGAACGTGGGGCGATGATCTGGACGCGATCTACCGCGTCAGTCGAAGTGGAGTGATCCGAACGGCGGAGTTGGCGCGATTGGGCGTGTCCAACTCCGCTGTGCACACCCGGTGCCGAGTGGGTGGACCCTGGCAGCGCATTTTGCCAGGAGTCATCCTGCTCCGAAATGGTCAGCCGACGCCGCGTCAACGATCGATCGCTGCGCTCATGTTGAGCGGTGACGAGTCTCTGCTGACCGGGCGATCTGCCATGTCGGAGTACGGATATCGTATGCATTCCGGGGATGTGCAGGTGCTCATCCCCATCGACCGTCGTGTTCAATCGGTTGGGTTCGTCACGGTGGAGCGCACTGTTCGACTGCCTGAGCCGGAGATTCGCAACGGTCTGCGCTGTGCGCCGCTGCCTAGGGCGCTACTCGACGCTGCGAGGCGGTGCAGGGCCCTCGATCCCACACGGGCACTCATTGCCGAGGTCGTTCAGCGTGGCGACGTCTCGGTGCGCGAACTTGCGAAGGAACTCGAGGCGGGCAGCAGTCGGGGGTCCGCGCTACCTCGGGTCGTGTTGCGCGAAGTGAACGCGAACGTCCACTCGGTTCCGGAGGTTCACGCGCGAAAACTGTGGCAGCGGAGCGGTCTGCCGAAAATGTTGTTCAACCATGAGATCCGGGATGCGAAGGGAGACTTCATCGCAATTCCGGACGGATGGATCGATTCGGTTGCCTTCGCGTGGGACATCGACTCGTTGGAATGGCATGCCGCGCCGACGGACTACAAGCGCACGGTGGAACGTCGGACGCGAATGCAGAATGCGGGAATCATCGTGTTGCCGACGGTGCCCAGTGCACTGCGAACGGACCCTGATCGCGTGATCGAGGACCTGCGTGCGCACTACAGATTGGCGCAATCCCGTCCTCGGCCTCAGGTGTTCGCGAGGTCGAGGTGGGTGAAAATGGACGAAACCGGCTGAGCGAAAGTACCTTTCGGCGCACTGAAGGCGCCGAAAGGTACGTTCGCTCGAAAAGGGGGTGGGTCAGCCAAGGTGGGTCAGACGGGGTGGGTCAGACAGCCCTGACTCAGATGCCCTTGAACTGGGGTGCCCGCTTCTCACCGAAAGCCCGCGGGCCTTCCTTTGCGTCCGCGCTCATGAACACCTTCATGCCCAGTTGCGCGTCGATCTGGAAGGCCTCTTCCTCGTGCATGCCCTCGGTGTCGCGGATGGTCTTGAGGATCGCCTGCACGGCGAGGGGGCCGTTGGCGCTGATCAGGTCGGCGAGCTCCAGTGCCTTGTCGAGGGCCTGGCCGTCCGGGACGACGTGGCCGATCAGCCCGATCTCCTTGGCTTCGGGCGCTTTGATGTGACGACCGGTGAGCAGGATGTCCGCCGCGATCGTGTACGGAATCTGGCGCACCAGACGCACTGCGGAACCGCCGAGTGGGAAGAGCCCCCACTTGGCTTCGGAGACGCCGAACTTTGCGCTCTCGCCTGCGACGCGGATGTCGGTGCCCTGCAGGATTTCGGTTCCGCCGGCGATGGCTGCACCCTCGACCGCGGCGATCAGCGGCTTGGTCAACCGGCGACCCTTGAGGAGGCCTTCGATCTTGGACATGTCGACGCCGCCGCCCGCGAAGGAATCTCCCGGCGGCTTGGCCGACATGTTCTTGAGGTCGGCGCCGGCGCAGAAATCGCCGCCTGCTCCGGTCAGGATCGCCACGCGGATTTCGGGGTCGTTGTCGACCTGATCCCAGGCGTCGACCATGATCGCCATCATCTCGCCGGTGATGGCGTTCTTACGCTCGGGGCGATTCATGGTCACGATGAGAACGTGGCCGCGCTTCTCCACGAGGCAATGCGGCGCGGTTTCCGAAATGTCTGATTTTTCGGTCGTCGAAGTGGACACTGATGGCTCCTGGCGGGTCTGTGAGCTGGCTCTCAAATTGGGTCTTGCCAGAAACGGTAACACGTTCTACTTTGAACTCGTGGCCCTTAACATCGCAGACTTCGTAGAGCACGCAATCGACCTCGTTCCGGACCGCGTTGCGCTGGTCTCGGACAACCGCGAGATGACTTATGCGCAGTTGGAGGACCGAGCAAACCGCCTCGGCCACTACCTGCGTGAACATGGCGTTCAGCCGGGTGACAAGGTCGGCATCTACTGCCGGAACGTCATCGAGGCGATCGAGGCCATGGTCGCCGTTTTCAAGATCCGGGCCGTGATGGTCAACATCAACTACCGGTACGTCGAGAACGAGTTGCAGTACATCTTCGACAACTCCGACATGGTGGCACTCATTCACGAGCGCCGCTACTCGGACAAGGTTGCGAACGTCCTGCCGAACACTCCCAAGGTCAAGTCCGTCATCGTGGTCGAGGACGGCACCGATCTGGATTTCAGTGCTTTCGGCATCGGCTACGAGGACGCACTCGCGCAGAGCTCGGGTGAGCGTGATTTCGAAGAGCGCAGCAACGACGACATCTTCATGCTCTACACCGGCGGCACCACCGGAAGTCCCAAGGGCGTCATGTGGCGTCACGAGGACTGGTGGCGTGTGCTCGGCGGCGGCATCAACTTCGTGACCGGCGTTCCGGTCGAGGACGAGTACGAGATGGCGAAGGTCGGCGCTGCCAACCCGAGCATGATCCGCTACCCGATCCCCCCGATGATTCACGGCGGTTCGCAGTCTGCGGTGTTCCACAGCCTCTTCGGCGGCGGAACCTGTTTGATGCACCCGGAATTCGACGCCCACGAGGTGTGGCAGAACATCGACAAGCACAAGGTCAACCTGATCTTCATCACGGGTGACGCGATGGGCCGCCCGATGCTCGACGCACTGATCGCCGGAAACCCGGAGACCGGTGAGCCGTACGATCTTTCGACGCTCTACGTGATGGCCAGCAGTGCTGCACTCTTCTCTCCGAGTATCCAGGAGCAGTTTCTCGAACTGCTGCCCAACCGCTTGCTGACCGACTCCATCGGCGCGTCCGAGACCGGCTTCGGTGGACTGGCAGTGCTGAGCAAGGGCCAGAAGCACACCGGCGGTCCGACGGTCAAGATCGACGCCTCCACAACGGTTCTCGACGACGACGGCAACGAGGTCGAACCCGGATCGGGCAAGCGCGGCATGCTCGCTCGCAAGGGCAACATCCCGCTCGGTTACTACAAGGACGAGGTCAAGACGGCCGAAACCTTCCGCACCATCAACGGCGTTCGTTACTCGATCCCCGGCGACTACGCGCAGGTCGAAGCCGACGGCACGGTCACGATGCTCGGCCGCGGTTCGGTGTCCATCAACAGCGGCGGCGAGAAGGTGTACCCGGAAGAGGTCGAAGGCGCTTTGAAGGCGCACCCGGACATCTTCGACGTGCTGGTGGTCGGTATCCCCGACGAGCGCTTCGGTCAGCGGGTTGCCGCAGTGGTTCAGGTACGTGAAGGCACGTCACCGACCTTGCACGACATCGCCACCGCAGCGCGCAAAGAGATTGCCGGATACAAGGTTCCGCGCAGCGTGTGGTTCGTCGACCAGATCAAGCGCAATCCGGCAGGCAAGCCCGACTACCGCTGGGCCAAGGCCGAGACGGAATCGCGCGAGGCTGACGATCACAACGGAAACGGCGCTCCTGTGGCGTCCGCAAACGAAAGCGTGGAAGCCTGATGCGTTCGGATCTGGCCGACAAGTTCGGCATCGAATACCCGATCTTCGGATTCACTCCTTCCGAGCACGTCGCCGCCGCGATCAGTCGCGCAGGCGGTCTGGGCGTTCTCGGTTGCGTCCGGTTCAACGACCCGGAAGAGCTCGAAGCTGCACTGACGTGGATGGACGAGAACACCGACGGGAAGCCGTACGGCGTCGACATCGTCATGCCGGCCAAGGTGCCGACCGAGGGTGGTGCCGTCGATCTCGACAAGCTGATCCCGGAGGAGCACCGCGCCTTCGTCAATCGCACGCTGGACGAACTGGGGGTGCCGCCGCTGTCCGACGACGTCGAGCATGCGACCGGCGTACTGGGATGGCTTCACTCGGTGGCGCGGTCCCACGTCGATGTTGCTCTGGGGCATCGGATTGCGCTGATCGCGAATGCGCTGGGATCGCCGCCCAAGGACGTCATCGATCAGGCGCACGAGAAGGGCGTTCCGGTAGCGGCACTGGCCGGCGCCGTCGAGCACGCACGTCGTCACGTCGAGAACGGCGTCGACATCGTGATCGCGCAGGGCTACGAGGCCGGCGGTCACACGGGCGAGATCGCTTCGATGGTTCTGGTCCCGGAAATTGTTGATGCACTGGGTGATTCAGCTGCTGTACTGGCTGCCGGCGGTATCGGCAGCGGCCGTCAGGTGGCTGCTGCACTCGCACTCGGTGCGTCTGGAGTATGGATGGGCTCGTACTGGCTCACCACCTCCGAATACAAACTCGGCAGTGCGTCGGGCGAGGGCCCGTCCGCTATTCAGCGTGCACTGTTGGGCGCGACGTCGGCCGACACCGTACGTTCGCGCATCTACTCGGGTAAGCCCGCTCGGTTGCTCAAGACCAAGTGGACGGAAGCCTGGTCGAACCCGGGAGCACCGGCGCCCTTGCCGATGCCGCTGCAGAACCTGCTGGTCAGCGACGCTCATCAGAGAATCGCTGCATCGGAGAACCCGGAAGTTGTGGCAATGCCCGTCGGCCAGATCGTGGGCCGGATGAACGAGATCCGCCCCGTCGCCGAGGTCATGGCAGAGCTGGTGTCAGGGTTCGAGGACGCGCGAACCCGACTGGATTCGATGAAGTAGTAGATGACACGTACGTATGCCCTCGGCCGAGTTTCGGCCGAGGGCATACGTCGTTTCAGCCGGCGAGGTCGTCCGGTCCGACGCTGTCCGACAACCATTCTCCGCGGCTGAGGGCGCCGTCGTCGCGGCGACGTGCGATCACGAAAATGACGAGGGCGGCAGCGAGGACAACTGCGAGAACGCGCGAAGGCGTCAGGTTCGGGTTCTTCATACCCGTGATTTTGCCGGAAGAACGGGCGCGATGGTGAGGCAGCGGAGCAAAATCACGTGTTTCGAGATTACTGCGCTTCGGACGCATGGAGACTGGCGATCCGCTCGCGCAGGCCACCGAAGTGCACATCGAGAGTGTGCGCCGCCTCGACGGCATCACCCGTACGGATCGCGTCGAGAATCGCACGGTGCTTCGACGCGATGTCTATCAGTGGCGTGTCCGAATGCCCGATGGCTTGCTGAATCTCGCTGTACACCTGCCAGAAGACGTCCATCAACTGAGCGAGGACCTGGTTGTCGAGCGGGGAGTACAGGCGGGAGTGAAAGGTCGCGTCGATGTCGGAGAAGTTTTTCCCGGCGGCGGCACGAACCTCCATACCGGTGACGAGTTCGTCGAGGTCGGCGTGGTCGGCCGACGTCATCTCGGCCATTGCCGCACCGATCAATCCGGTCTCGAGTGCTTGACGAATGTCGACCAGTTCCATCGCCTCGTGCCCGGTGCCCTGCAACGACAACCGGCCGCGGAAGGTCAGGCCGTCGGCGAGAGCGTCGAAGTTGCTCGGGGCGACGAACATTCCGAAGCCGTGACGGATCTCGACGACGCCCAAGGCCTGCAGAACCTTGAGTGCCTCGCGGAGCGTGTTCCGGCCGATTCCCAACTCCTCGGACAGTTCGGCCTCGGTGGGCATCGGGTCGCCAGGGGAGAGTCTGCGTTCGAGGATCAAGTTCATGATGTCCGTCTGAAGTGCGCGCATGCGGTTTTGCGCGCTGAAACGAGCGCCCTGTGTGCCACTCCGGACAGACATCGATTCCCCTTTTCTGATACGAACGTCCTTCATCCTATGTCCGGTCATCCGCTCCATTGGTCAACCCACGTCAACGGTGCGTTGCAGGAGACTGGGCGCCGCACCCAGCAGTTTGGCCGTGTACGCGTCCGACGGGTTGTCGAATACTTCCTGCGCCGTTCCCTGCTCGACGATCCGCCCGGCGTTCATGACGACGATGGTGTCGGAGACGTACCGCACCGTTTGTATGTCGTGCGAGATGAACACCATGCCGAGCCCCAGTCGAGCTTTGATGTCGCTGAGCAGGTTCAGGATCTGCGCTCGCACCGAGACGTCGAGAGCCGACGTCGGCTCGTCGGCGACGATGACGTCGGGTTCGAGCGCGAGCGCACGCGCGATCGCGACACGTTGACGCTGACCGCCGGAGATCTGACTCGGGATGACTTCGAGTGCGGATTGAGGGAGCCCCACCAAACCAACCAGCTCGCGAACGCGGGCTGTTCGGCTCGCGCGGTTGCCGATGCCGTGGACGTCGAGCGGATCGGTGAGGATGTCGGCCACCGTCATTCGCGGATTGAGTGCGGTAGCCGGATCCTGGAACACTATCGAGATCGCCCGCCCGAACTCCTTGCGCACGCCCGCCGATCGGGTCAGAGCGCTTCGGCCGCGAAATACCACGTCGCCCGACGTCGGTTTCTGGAGTCCGACCATGACTTTGGCCAGAGTGGACTTACCGCAACCCGACTCGCCCACGATGCCGATCGTCGCCCCTCGTCGTACGGCGATACTGACATCGTTGACCGCGTGAACCGTGCCGGGTTTGAACAGTGATCCCGAACGGGTCTTGTGGACGACGTGAATGTTCTTCAGTTCCAGGATGGGTGCTTCAGCTGTAGTCATCGCACGCTCTCCAATTCCGATTCTGCGTGTGCGGGAGTCGCGGACTGGTTCGCGAAGAAATGCTCGGTCCCGTCGATACGGACCATCTCCGGCTTACGGAGGGGATCGGAATCCGGGCGGGTGGAACGCTCGGCGAAACGGTCTCCCGGCGCGAAGCTTCCGGGTGACGGAACGGTTCCCTGGATCTGATGCAGTCGCGGCGCTTCGTCCTCGATGGAGAGAACGGCGCCGAGAAGGCCCTGAGTGTATTCGTGGCGGGGATCGACGAGCAGGTCACTCGTCGGCGCCGACTCGACGACCTGACCGGCATACATCACCGTGATCTTGTGGGCGAGGGAGGCAACGAGGGCCAGGTCGTGGCTGACGAAGACCATCGCGAATCCCAGCTTTTCCCGAAGGTCGTTGAGCAAGTCCACGACCTGGGCCTGGACGGTGACGTCGAGGGCGGTGGTGGGCTCGTCCGCGACGATCAACCGCGGACTACGGGTGAGCGACATCGCGATCAGGACGCGCTGACGTTGACCACCGGAAAGCTCGTGTGGGTAGCTGGCGAGAGTGCGCACCGGATCGAGTCCGACGAGTTCGAGCAACTCCTCGGCTGTGCGGGTACCGCCACGCTTGGTGAGCTGCTTGAACTGCGCGCGGATCAGCATCGCCGGGTTCAGAGAACTCAGCGCATCCTGGTAGATCATCGCCATGTCGTGTCCGCGCAGCTTGTTTCGCTCCCGGTTGTTCAGTTCGAGGACGTTGACGCCGTCGAACAGGATCTCGCCGGTTACCACTGCTGTCTTGGGCAGTAGACCCATGATCGCCAGTGAAGTGAGCGACTTTCCGCAACCGGACTCGCCGACCAGTGCCATCGTCTCGTTCGGGCGGACGGTGAAGCTCACGTTGTCGACGATCGCCGTGTCTCCGTAGCGTTCGGGGAACCGGATCGTGAGATTGCGGACCTCGAGGAGGGGCGCTGCATCGCCCTCGTACACAAGACGATCGGACCGAGACCGCTCGGTTTCCGCCAGGATCTTCAGGTGAGTTTCGAGAGGGGTCGGCTCGGCGGCCGGCTTCAGAACATCTTTCACGACGCTGGAGTCGGCGAAGTCGTCGATCAACTCCGGGGTCTCGGTGACTGCAGCTTCGTCCTCCAGAATCAGCTCGTTGGAGGTCTCCTCCGCTGCGGCAGTCTGCGCTGCTTCCAGTGCGGAGGGCGTCTTCTTGGTTTTCTTCAGACTCGGATCTGCCATCGCGTCGGTCAGGCCCTCGGCGAGCACGTTGAGGGAGAGCACCGTCAGAAGAATGAGCAGTCCGGGGAATACCGTTGCCCACCAACCACCGAGAAGGACCATGTTCTTGCCGTCGGCGATCACCGATCCCCACGACGGATCCGGGGGACGGACACCGGCGCCGATGAACGACAGGCTGGCCTCCAGCACGATGGCGTCGGCGACCATGACAGTGCAGAAGACGAGAACGGGCGCAGCACAGTTGGCTACGACGTGTTTGACGACGATGTGTGAAGTTCTTGCGCCGATGACCTTTTCGGCCGCGACGTAGTCCTCGCCGTACTGAGCGAGAACGTTCGCGCGAACGACGCGGGCCACCATCGGCGTGTAGAGGAACGCGATCGTGACGATCAGAACCGGGATCGAACCACCGAAGGCTGCGACGAGTACGGCAGCGAGCGCGATGCCCGGGAACGCCATGACTACGTCGAGCACACGCATGATGGTCTCGTCGACGCCTTTTCGGCTCGTTGCGGCCACCGATCCGATGAGAGCGCCGGCGCACAGTGCGAGGAAGGTGGAACCGAGACCGATGGTCAGCGACCAGCGTCCGCCGTAGAGCAAGCGGCTGAACAGATCTCGGCCGAGACTGTCCTGACCGAACCAGTGCTCGGCGCTGGGGCCCGCGGTACCGACCGCCTGTTCGAGTGGGGTGTACTGCGTGATCAGCGGCGCGAAGAGGCAGGCGAGCACGATGATCGCGAGAACCGCCATCGACAGCCAGGCCGAGAGGGGGAAGCGAGAAAAGGTGATACCGGGTCGCGAAAGCTTCTCGGTGAGTTTTCTTCTCATCATGCTGCGCTCCGAAGTCGTGGATTGACGAGCAGGTAGAGGGTGTCGACGGCGAGGTTGACGACGACGAAGCCGACCGCGATCACGATGACAACACCCTGAACGACTGCGGGATCACCGTTGGTGACGCCGTTGATCATGAGCTGACCCATTCCGGGAAGGCCGAAGATCTGCTCGATGACCACGGCGCCGCCGAGGAGGTAACCGACACGCAGGCCCAGAACGGTGAGCGGGTTGATCAGCGCGTTACGCAACACATTCCGTCCGATCACCACGTGATAGGGCAGGCCGCTGCCGATTGCGGTTCGGACGTAGTCCTTGTCCAGCTCCTCGACCATGGACGTGCGGATGATTCGCGTCAGTTGCGCCGCGACGGGCAGTGACAGAGACAGCGCAGGGAGCGCCATGTACCAGAGCCAGTCACCGACGGAGTCGCTCGGATTGACGTAGCCACCGGTAGGGAACCATCCGAGTTGGACAGCAAGGTACTGAATCATCAGCAGTGCCAACCAGAATGACGGTGCTGCCACACCACCGAGGGAGATCACTCGGATGACCTGATCCGGCCAACGATCGCGGAACAGTGCGCTGGTGACACCGAAGATCAGCGAGAGCACGATGGCGATCACCAGTCCGAGAACCGTGAGCTGAATGGTCAGTGGCAGAGCGGTGGAGATCGAATCCAACACCGGGGTACCGGAAATCAGACTGTCACCCATGTTGCCGCTGACCAGATCGGTCACGAAGTGAACGTATTGCAGCGGAAGCGGATCGAGCAGTCCGTTCTCTTCCTTGAACTGCTGCAACTGTTCCGCAGTCGGGTTGCCGCCGTTGAACGCCGCGGTTGCGGGATCGGTGGGCGCGAACTGCATCACGATGAAGACGAACGCGATGATGCCGAGGATCAGGGGGATCAGTATCAGTAATCGCCTGATCAGCATGGGGAGGACTCTTGCCATCGGGGGATCTCTCAGTTGTGGGAAACGGCCGAGCACACGGGTATCAGGCCGGCTTCGCCTGAAGCAGGTTGACGCCGGGGTACGGCAGCGGAGTGACGTCGGCGATCTTCTTCGGATCCCACGCAGTCAGGAGTTCCTGATGGAGAACCGGGTAGTAGACAGCATTTTCGGCGATCTGGTTCAGGTACGACTGCACGAGGGTGCTGCGCTTTGCCGGGTCGGTCTCGCGGGTGGCTTCGTCCATGGTGGCGTAGATCTTCTGCGCCTCGGGGGTGTCGTCCCACTTGGCGTAGGTCTTCGTCCACAAGCCGCCCTTGCTGTACGTGTAGCGGACGAGGAGGTCGACGTCGCTGCCGAATGCTTGGGGGTTGGACGTACCCGCTGCGATCTGGAACTTCTGGCCGCTGTTGAGCTTGCTCACCATGGCGCTGGTGTCCTGCGGTTCGAGCGTCGTGTTGAATCCGACTGCGTCCCAGGACTCTTTGATGGTCGGCAAGCAGTCGGCCAACCAGCTGACGTTGGTGGAGAGCAGCGTCAGGTCGAGGCCACTGACACCGGCGGAAGCGAGGAGTGCGCGGGCCTTGTCCGGATCGTACGAGTAGACGGTGGACGCCCGCGCGTAGTCGGGGTTGCGCTCGTACAGGTAACTCGTGGCCGGTGCTGCCTTGCCGCCGAGGGCGATCTCGATCATCTTCGGTGTGTTGATCGCATAGAACATCGCCTGGCGAACACGAACGTCGTCGAACGGTGCCTGAGTGGTGTCGAAGAGCAGGTACATGAGGTTCATGCCCGGGTTGCCCTCGACGGTGCGCCCGCCGGAGGTCAGAGTCGGGACGTTGGCGACGGGGATGTTGTCGGCGAGTTGTGCACCGGCATTGTTGCCCGAGACGCGTGCGATGCGTGAGGAAGTGTCGACGATGGACAGCCAGTTCATCGTCGCGAAGTTGGCCGGACGCGGCCCGTTGTACGCCTCGTAGGCCTCGAAAGCTGTGTTGCTCTTGGGGGTGTGGCTCTTGAGCTTGTACGGACCGGAACCGACGACCAGCGCGCCGGACTTGGCCTCGTCCCAATGACCGTCGAAGACGTGCTTGGGCATGATCTTGGCGATCGAGAGACGCTGTGCGGCAGCGCTGAACGGGTAGTTGAAGTTCAGGGTCACCGTCTGGTCGTCGACCTTGGTGACGGACTGCAACCAGGAGGAGAAGAAGGAGCGGATCAGTACGTTCTGCTGTGGATCGAGGATGCGATCGAAGGTGAAGACGACGTCGTCCGAGGTGACCGGAGTGCCGTCGTGCCAGGTTGCACCGTCGCGGATCTTCATGGTCCAGCTCGAGGCGGTGGCGTCGGTCGGGACGGCTTGTGCGAGCGCCGCATACGTCTCACCGGTGCCGGGATCGTTTTCGAGCAGTCCCTCGTAGACGTGGTTGACGGCCGCCATGAGGAAACCGGATGCAGTCTGCATCGGGTCGAAGCTCTGGTCGTTGCCGTATCCGATGGCGGTGGTCAGATCGCCGGTGCTCGCGGAACCGCCGACTACCGAGGTCGACGACGGGCCGCCGCCACAAGCCGCGAGAGTCGCGGTGATACCTGCTGCAGCTCCCAACAGCCCGGTGTACCGGAACAGGTCTCGGCGGGTGAACGCGGAGCTCAGCGGTCGTTCGTTCTTCAAGGCGGCCTCCAAGGCGGGGAGCGGGACATCGGGGGAGTGGATAGGGGATGTCCTATGTTCGACGTCCGATGTTGCGTAACTTACATTGTGGATCAGAAAGCGTCTAGAGAATCTTCGGAACTCGCGCCGCGGAACTTCGAGTTCCGAGAGGTTTGGAATCAAAAATAGTGCGTTTACCTGCATAGATGAAGACTGTGTTACCGAAGTCGAATTGACGGGTGAAGGCGCCGCCCGTATAACATAGGACATCCCTCATCCAATCTTTGGAGACTTCATGACCCGATACAAAGTCGGTGTGGTCGGTTGCGGATTCTTCGGTAGTTCCCTCGCTCGCGAGCTGGCTGCCCATCCACGTTTCGAACTGGCGATGCTGTGCGACCGTGACTTCGAGCGGGCTAAGGACGTCGCCGCAGAGTGCTCGGCAACCCCGACAGACGACCACGACGTGGTGGCCGCTCACCCGGAGTTGGCCCTCGTTGTCGTCGCGACGCCCAATCACGCGCACGCCGAACCTGCCATCGCGGCACTCGAGCACGGCAAGGCAGTTTTTGTGGAGAAGCCACTCGCCGTCGAATTGGTCGATGCGCAGAACATGATCGCGAGCGCCGACGCGAGCGGTTCGCCGTTGATGGTCGGTCACATCATGCGGATGATGCCGGGTGTACGACGTCTGGCGGACCTGCTGACCTCGGGAGAGCTCGGCGAGGTCGCTGCGATCGAAACGTCTCGCTCACGATGGATCGACACCGGCGGCGCAGATCCACAGTGGTGGAAGCTCGACAAGAGCCGGACGGGTGGAGAACTGACTCACGAGATTCACGAACTGGACCTGATGTGCTGGCTCGGCGGCGAGGTGACTGCCGTGTCGAGCATCGCCACCGCGGACGACGGCTTCCGCAACACAGTGGTGTCGTTCGCCGGCGGCGCGATCGGCAGACACACCATCTCGACGCGTTCACACACTTCTTCGTGGGAGCTGACGGTCGATGCCGCCGAAGGCTCGGTCCACGCGGACTTCCACACCGGCCGGGTCAGCCGACTGCGCGGGGGACGGGTCGAAGAGTCGTGGCCGATCTTCGACCTCGACGCCGAGAACCAATCGTTGATCGACGCTGCCAGCAGGACGCAGAAGTACAACTCGGGCAACGGTGGATCCTCGCTGTGGATGCAGGCTGCGATTCGCCACGAAATCGACGAGATGGCAGCAGTTCTCGACGGCAAGGCTGATGCCGACTCGCCGTTGACATACGCACGCGAACGCGCACTCGTCGTCGCCGAACAGGTGCGACTCGGTGGCGGCGAACCGGCAGCGCTGTCGGGAAGTGCGAAGTGACCGTGCGTGTAGCCGTCATCGGCAGTGGCGGAATCGCCCGGGATCACGTCAGCGCTCTGGCGCGCATTCCATCGGTCGAAGTCGCCTACGTATTCGGTAGTGACTTGGACCGGGCCGCATCGGTTGCGGCATTGGCGCCGGGCGCGCAGGCCAGTGCCGATCTGGCGAAGATTCTCGCAGACCCGACGGTGCACGCGGTCAACGTGGTCGGAGCCACTCCCGACCATGCGCCCGTGACGATAGCCGCCGGCCGCGCGGGAAAGCATGTGCACGTGGAGAAGCCGGCTGCGTTGACAGTCGCGGACTTCGACGCGATGGTCGAGGCCACCGAAGGTGGCGGCACGTCCCTGATGGTCGGACAGACCGTACGATTCCAGCCGTCGATCACCTCGATCGGAAACTCGGTTGCACGAGGCGCCATCGGGGACCCCCGGTTGATCCATCTCAGTTGGTACACCGGCCACGTCTGGCCAGGGGGCTGGCGAGGCTGGCAACACGACAAGGAACGCTCGGGTGGTCACCCCGTTCACAACGGAACCCACGCACTCGATCTGGTGACGTGGCTGATCGGTCGTCGTCCGATCCGCGTGTTCGCTCGTAGTTTCCCCACCTTCGCAGCGGGGATGCCCGTGCACGACAGCTTCCATCTGACCGTTCGCTTCGAGGACGGATCACTGGCACTCATCGAATTGGCTTACGCACTACCGCAATCGGGCAAGATGGTGCGCCGGATCGTGGTGTCCGGAACTTCCGGCACGCTCGCGCACGACACCGGCGACGACCCGGGACTGATGACGGACACGACCAACGCGCCGCCGTCGTCGATCGAGGACGCGATGTCGCATCAGATGCGTCACTGGATCGCCACACTCGACGGTTCCGCGAGCCCGATAGTCGAGAACTGGCAGGTGCGTGCAGCTCTCGCGACTGCCATCGCTGCCCAGCAATCACTTGACACCGGCCGTGCGATCTCGATCGGAGAACACCGATGACCGGCACCGGTTCGATCCGCGTCGGATTTGTCAGCGGCGTCAGGCATGCCGGTTCCTACGCGGACCTGTTGCGTTCCGATCCTCGAGTGAGCGTGGTCGGGGCCTCCGACGAATCCTCGGTCCCCGATTGGATTCGTGAGGACGGGATCGCGATGGCAAAGGCCGCAGACATCGAGTGGATCGACGAACTCGGCGATCTCCTCGACCCCGAACGGATAGACCTGGCGATCATCTGCAGTGAGCCGACCAGGCATGCACGGCTTGCGATTGCCGCATTGGACGCGGGACTCGACGTCCTGGTGGACAAGCCGGTGGGCGTCGACGAGGCGGAGGCCGCGGCGGTGGAAGAAGCCGCACGGTCGAACGGGCGAATCTGTACGGTGGTGAACCGCACTCATTCACCTGCGCTGCGACGACTGCGCCGTTGGATCGATGCCGGAAGTCTCGGACTGCCGCGCCACGTGGACATCGAGTTCCTGGCAAGCGGAACACATTTCGCCACCTCGGTCGAGCGTCCCGAACTTGTGGTGGATCCGGCGCTGTCCGGCGGGGGAGAAGTGGTGAACTTCGCCGGATACGCCGCCGACTACCTCAGATACCTCACCGGCCTGGACGTCACCGAGGTGTACGCCGAGACGAGCACGCTCTACGGCGGCGCCCACCAGCAATTCGGTGTGGAAGACACAGCGTTGATCTCGCTCGCCCTGGAAAACGGCGTCACTGCGACGGTGACCGTCGGAAGAATCCCCGCAGCACCGGGTTTCGGCGCGAATACCGCGACGGTTCGGGTCCTCGGATCCCACGGATACGCAAGTTCCGACGACGACAAACCCGCGGTGACACATTTCGCTGCCTCGGGAGACGTGACCGCATCACCCATCGGCGGCTTCGGGTCGGACAACGCGGTGTCGAGCTTTCTCTCTCACGTGCTCGATCGACTACCGACTCGAACCGAACCCGACTACACCGTGGCAGACGCCCGCGTGTCGATGCGCGTGATCGACGCTGCTTATCGGTCCGCCGCGAGCGGTCAGCCGGTCTCCGTTTCTCCCTGACAGTTCTCCCTGACAGCCGCACCCACAACTCAATCCGACAACCAACATATGGAGACCCCATGAGCACGGAAACCACCACCTTCAGCGGAATCGTCCCGCCCATCGTCACACCCCTGACACTCGAGGGCGAGGTCGACACCACGTCGCTCGAACGCCTGCTCTCACTGCAGATCGAAGCCGGAGTCGACGGGTTGTTCGTCCTCGGTTCCTCGGGTGAGGTCGGTTACCTCACCGACGCTCAGCGCGCCCAGGTGGTGCAGACGGCCATCGGTCACGTCGGCGGGCAGGTCCCGGTCCTCGTCGGAGTGAACGACATGACCACCAACCGGGTCATCGCCGTCGCCGAGCAGGCGCGCGAAGCGGGTGCGGATGCCATCGTCGCGACGGCGCCGTTCTATGCGATCACCGACGCGGCCGAGACGGCAACGCATTTCCGATCCATCCACGCCGCAGTGGATCTTCCGTTGTTCGCCTACGACGTTCCGGTTCGTGTCCACAGCAAGCTCAACCCGGCAATGCTGGTCGAACTCGGCCGCGAGGGAGTCATCGCCGGAGTGAAGGATTCGAGCGGCGACGACGTCAGTTTCCGTATGTTGCTCCGTCAGTCGGCCGAGCTCGAAAACTTTGCCGTCTTCACCGGGCACGAGGTAGTCGTCGACGGATGCCTGCTGATGGGTGCTTCGGGCGCAGTGCCCGGCCTGGCCAACGTGGACCCGCACGGCTACGTGCGACTGTGGCGCGCCGCGCAGGCAGGAGACTGGGCCGCAGCGAAGGCCGAGCAGGATCGACTCACCGATCTGTTCTCCATCGTTGAGGCGCCGACACCGGGTCGCGTCAGTGCCGGTGCCGCGGGTCTGGGCGCGTTCAAGACGGCTCTGGCCCTGCGCGGCGTCATCACCGGCAACACGATGTGCGCCCCGATGCTCTCGCTCGACGAGTCCGAGACCGCAACGATCAAGGTCGTTCTCGAACGGGCCGGGCTCCTCTGACATGACATCTGGGCAGAAGCGATGGATCGGTATCGACATCGGCGGCACCAAAGTGGCTGCCGCGGTGGTGACGTCCGACGGAGACGTGATCGACACCGTTCGTGCCGCAACACCGACGGCGGGCAGGGAAGCCGTTCTCGGGACCGCTACCGCGTTGGTCGACCGTCTGAGGGCGAATCACACGGTAGCCGGAATCGGAGTCGGTGCACCGGGAATCATCGATCGGGTGCGTGGCCGCGTCGTCTTCGCCTCCGACATTCTGTCCGGATGGAGTGGCGCCGAGGTTCGCGGAGAACTCGAGGCACACTCAGGCCTACCGGTGACGGTGGACAACGACGTGCGCGCGATGGCCCACGGCGAGAACATGATCGGCGCCGGTCGCGGTCGAACCTCTGCACTGTTCGTCTCGATCGGTACCGGAATCGGTGGCGCGTTGACCGTGGGCGGTCAGCTGTACCACGGTGCCCACGGAACAGCCGGCGAACTCGCGCATCTGCTGGTTCCGGTCTCCGGGGCGATAGGTTGCGGTTGCGGCAGAACCGATCACCTCGAGGCAGTCGCCTCTGGCCCGGCGATGGCAGCCGAGTACGCAGCGCGGGCGGGTGTGCCCACTCAACCGTTGCAGGCAGTGGTGGCGCTCATGCACTCGGGCGATCCGATCGCCCGTGCCGTGGTCGCCGACGCCGGTACTCTGCTGGGCCGCGTCCTGGCCGGCGTCGCCACTGCATTCGATCCCGAGGTGATCGTCATCGGCGGCGGCGCAGCTCAGATCGGAGCCGATCTCCTGTCTCCACTGACGTCCGCTTTCCGGGTGGAAGCGATGGGCCCCATTGCCGAAACCGCCATTCTTCCAGCCCGTCTGGGCACCGATGCGCCGCTCGTCGGAGCTGCGCTCCTGGCCGCCGCAACACGAATCGAGGTAACACCGTGACTGTCGAAGAGTTGCTCACGATCATCAGCGGAAAGCTGATCGTGTCCTGTCAGGCCGGACACGGCCATGCCCTGCGTGACACCGGGACTATCGAGAGGATGGCCCGCGCCGCGGTCGACGGAGGAGCAGTGGCGATCCGCTGTGGCGGTGTGGGCGGAACCCCGGATGTCGCCGCAGTCGTGTCGGCAGTGAAGGTACCGGTGATCGGTTTGACGAAGATCGGTTCCGAGGGCGTGTTCATCACGCCGACAAGGGAATCAGCTCTCGAAGTTGTCGATACCGGTGCGCAGATCGTGGCCGCCGATGCCACTCTGCGAACGCGTCCGGACGGATTGACATTCGCCGACACCGTCGACGCGGTCCATGATCGCGGCGGCCTCGTCATGGCCGACTGTGGGACTCTCGAAGACGGTATCGCTGCCGCTGCGGCGGGCGCCGACGTCATCTCCAGCACACTCGCGGGATATACCGAGAACAGCAGACGGCTGGCAGGTCCGGATCTCGAGCTGATCTCGGAACTGCGGCAGGCACTTCCAGATGCGGTCCTCATCGCCGAAGGGCGTTACCACAGCCCGGAGGATGCGGCACGCGCCATCGCCCTGGGTGCAGACTCGGTGGTTGTCGGAACTGCAATCACGGACCCGGCGTTCATCACGTCGAAGTTCGCGGCGGCAGTATCGGGCGCCGAAAGGCAGAGGGGATGACGCCGACGTCGAAGGCTCTGAAGTCCAAGACTGCTGAACGGATCCGACTGGAGACTTTGCTCGGCGACTCCTCGACGCCGATCCGGTGGGTCTTCACCGGTGACAGCATCACTCAGGGATTGACGCACACCGATGGTCATCGAAGCTACGTCGAACACTGCGCCGAGCGCGTCCGTGGTGAGCTTTCCCTGTTCAATCACGTCCTTGTCAACACCGGAATAAGTGGCAATCGATCCTCCGACGTGCGTGCAGGTTTCGCGCACCGCATCGAAGTGTTCGACCCCTCGGTGGTGTTGATCATGCTCGGTACGAATGACGCATTGGACGGCGACGAAGGACTGGAACGGTTTCGAGACGACCTCTCGGACACGATATTCCGGACGCGAGCGATCGGCGCGGTGCCGATCCTGCAGACGCCGCCGCCGATCGACGTCGAGAACGCGCCCACCAGAGCAGGATTGGTTCAGTACGTCGAGGTCGTGCGGCAAGTAGCCGCCTCGACGCGCGTGGTGTTCGTCGACCACTACGCGCAGTGGACGGCCCATTCTCCCGAGGGCCCACCGCCGGCGCTCCTGGCTGACGCGTTCCATCCGAACGAACATGGGCACTACGTGCTCGCGGACGCCGTGCTCCGTGAGTTGTCGATCGCAGATACCGAAGTTCCCGTTGTACCGCAGGTGATGTCGTGATACTTCGTGGACAAATTCTGCGTGGACAATTGGTGACCGGTGGTCGACTGCTCTCGGACGGGGTTGTCGAGATCGCCGGTGATCGTGTGGTGTGGGCCGGGCCGGCGTCGCAGCGAACCGACCCGTTACCCGAACGGGCGGCTGCGGGGACAACGATCATTCCGGGGTTGGTGGATGTTCACTGCCACGGCGCCGGCGGGTTCGGTTTCCCCGAGGCAGACGAGTTCGGATCAACCGCGGCTGCCGATCACCATCGGACGAACGGCACGACCTCGGTGATCGGCTCGCTCGTCTCCGCGCCGCCGCAGATCCTGCGCACTCGCATCGAACTCCTGGCAAGACTGGTCGACGAGGGCACGCTGGCCGGAATTCACCTGGAAGGTCCATTCCTTTCGGTACTCCGTTGTGGCGCCCAGGATCCCGACAGCATTCTCGATGGCGACCCGGCTCTGCTCGAGTCGCTGCTCGAAGCCGGCCGTGGGCACATTCGCTCGATGACTATCGCTCCGGAGACAGCGCACTTCGACGAACTTGCCTCACTGATGGAACGTCACGGTGCCGTCGTGAGTATCGGACACACAGATGCGTCCAACCCGGTCGCGACCCGTTCGATCGCACACTCGGCGCATGCACCGCTCAGTGCCACTCACCTGTTCAACGGAATGGCTCCGATGCATCATCGCGCTCCCGGCGCAGTGGCGGCGTGTCTTGCCGCGGCCGCCAGAGGACAGATGGTGGTCGAGTTGGTCGGGGACGGAGTACATCTGGCCGACGAGACGGTAGCGACGGTGTTCGATCTTGTCGGTCCGCATCAGATCGCGTTGGTCTCCGACGCCATGGCTGCCGCCGGAATGCCCGACGGCCGCTACCCACTCGGGCCTCTCGACGTCGACGTGGTCGGTGGCGTGGCGCGATTGGCCGGCCAGGGCGATACGGCCATCGCCGGCGGGACGAGTCGGTTGATGGACATAGTCCGCCGGGCGGTCAATCACGCGGGCGTCGATCTGCTTTCGGCTGTCATCGCAGCGACGGCAACGCCTGCTTCGCTGGTGGGGCTGGCCGGAATTGTCGGCGATCTCGTGCCGGGTTGCCGCGCCGATCTGATCGTCACCGGTCCCGAACTCGAAACCCGCGCCGTCATGGCCGCTGGGAACTGGCTCATGACACCTGGCTCATGAACTACACCGAAAGCTGAGGAATCAACCGATGGAAATTGTCATTGTCGACAGTGCGGAGGCGGCCGGCACCGTTGTTGCCGACATCTTCGAACACGCGGTGCATTCAGGTGCACGGACTTTGGGCCTGGCGACGGGGTCTTCACCGCTCTCGGTGTACCGCGAACTCGCGCGCCGTCACCGCGAGGACGGGTTGAGTTTTGTCGGCCTGCAGGCGTTCCTGTTGGACGAATACGTCGGTCTGCCGGAAGGTCACCCGGAGTCGTATGCCCAGGTGATTCGAACCGAGTTGGTGAATCACCTGGACCTGGACGCGTCAAGGGTATTCAGCCCCGACGGAACCGCGCCGGATCCATTTGCCGCCGCGGCAGCCTACGACCGGGCGATTGGGTCGAATGGTCCGGTGGACGTACAACTCCTGGGCATCGGCGGCAACGGTCACATCGGTTTCAACGAACCGACGTCCTCGCTGAATTCGAGGACCCGGGTCAAGACGCTGACGGAACAGACTCGAACCGACAATGCCCGGTTCTTCGAGAGTCCGGACGACGTACCACGGCACGTGATCACCCAGGGCCTCGGAACTATCTGCGAAGCACGGCATCTGGTGATGATCGCGACCGGCGAGCACAAGGCCGCTGCGATTGCCGCTGCCGTCGAGGGGCCCCTGGCCGCGGTGTGCCCGGCATCGGTCCTCCAGTTGCATCCACACGCGACGGTGGTAATCGACGAGGCAGCGGCATCACAGCTTCGGCTCACCGAGTTCTACAAAACGGTGTCGGCGCACAAACCGCTTGCTCAGCGCTACTGAGACACCGGACTAGACGGACTCTCGCGTCTTCTCGAGGCCGAGTGCCAGTTCGGGAGTGAGTAATTGGAAGTCGGATTCTCCGCGCCGACGGATCCACACCGGATCGGAGGTGTTCCAGCGTTCGGCACTCTGCGTTCGAGTGACCACCTTGAACGTCGCCGTTCTCGGGAACTCACTGCACACTCGGATCAAGGTCGGCTTCTGCTTCGGACCGAGTTCCGGTCGGGAGTCGATGTATTCGGCTACGGCGACCGGGTCGAAATTGTCTACGTCGCCGACCGGAATCACCGACGCCATGACGCGGTCGCCGACGTCGCTGTCGGGGACCGCGTACACGGACACCTGCGCGAAGCCCGGGTAACCGACCAGGGAGCGTTCGATGGGTGCGGCGCCGATGTTCTCGCCGTCCACGCGTAGCCAACCGGAACTGCGTCCCGCGAAGTAGACGTAGCCGTCGACATCGGTGTACGCCAGATCGCCACTCCAGTACTGGCCGTTGCGCATTCGCTCGGCGTCGGCTTCCGGGTTCTTGTAGTACCCGGCGAACGTGCCTGGGCCGGTGACGTTGACCAGTTCACCGGTGGCCTCGTCGGCGTTGGTGATCCGGCCGTCGGCGTCGAAGACGGCAGGCGGGCAGGGTGCTCCGGTCTCGGGATCGAGGATCTTGACGCCGTCCGGGAGCAGTCCCAGGGCGCCGGCCCGGGGAACCGGTGCGGCGGAGATCGAAATACCGCCCTCGGTGGACCCGAACCCGTCGATGACGCGGGCATCGAAGCGCCGAACGAAGGTGGCGACGGCGGGCGCCGAACCCTCGTTGCCGTACATGATCTTCAAGGTGTTGTCCCGCTCGTTCGGCACCTCGGGGGTGGAAGCGATGAAGGACAACGGCTTTCCGACGTAGTTGGAGTACGTGATTCCGTACTTGTGAACGTCGGGCAGAAAACCCGAAGCGGAGAACTTGCGTCGCATGGCAATTCCCGCACGCGCGTGTAGCGCGACCGTCCACGCCGCCATCATGGCGTTGGAATGGAACATGGGCATCGCCATGTAGACGACGTCGTCGGCGCCGAGCCCGAAGCGATCGGCAAGCATGACCCCGGGAGAGGCCAACTTGTGGTGCGTGCACCGAACCGCTTTGGGATCACCGCTGGTTCCGGAAGTGAAGATGAGCATCAACAGATCGTCAGGTTGCGCCGTCGACGCGTAGGCGGGCGTATCGGCGAAGGGCGCCAACAATTCCGTCCAGGCCGGAGAATCCACGTTGATCACCCGGACGTCGCCGAGATCGACGTCGTCGAGTAGATGCGCCTGGTTGTTCTCGGTGAAGATGATCTGGCAGTCGGAGAGCGCAATGTCTCGCGCCAATGCCGGGCCGCGCCTGGTCGTGTTCAGTCCGGCGGCAACCGAACCCGAGAACGATGCTGCGCCGAGCAATAGCGAGAATTCGGGGACGTTCTCCATCAGAAGACCGAAATGCCGGGGGCGCGTTGGATCGAGCAGCGTGTCCAGCAGCGCTGCTCGATCGAACGAGCCTTGAACGTGCTCGCGCCAGGTGAGGACCTGGTCCTCGAAACGGATACCGCGGTCGTCGATCTCGCTGACTCCGAGGAGTAGATCGGAAACAGTGGGGCTCTGACTCATAGCTGCATCATCATCGATTCGTCTCGGACCAGGTCATGGATTTCCACTCGGTGGGACGCACTCAGGCAGGAACTGCGGCAAGTTCCTTGCCCAGTGCGCGAAGCTGATCCGTTGCGTTGCCGAGCAGGAACTCGTGATGCTTGGCCGCGAGGAAGTAGCGGTGAACGGGATGGTCCTCGTCCAGACCCACGCCGCCGTGAACGTGAACAGCAGTGTGCCCGACTCGGTGTCCCGCATCTGCAGCCCAGAACTTGGCCGTCTGCACTGCCCCGTCGGACGGAAGTCCTTCGCTCAGACGCCACGCTGCGGCCCAGAGAGTCAGACGAACGCCCTTGACGTCGATGTATCCGTCGGCGAGGCGCTGTGCCACGGCCTGGAAACTACCGATCGGACGGCCGAACTGCACACGCTCGGAGGCGTATTCGGCGGTCAGCTTCAGTGCCTGATCGAGCACCCCGTACTGGTAGGCGCTGGAACCGAGCTGAATTCTTTCGACGATCCATGCCGCGATGTCGGAACCTTGGGCAACCGACCCGAGAACACGATCGGCCGGAATCTGCACCGAATCGAACTCGACCAGGGCCGAACTCGAGAAATCCGTGGTCGATTGCCTGGTGATGCGCACGCCCGCGTCGGAGGGTTCGACGAGGAAGACTGCGACGCCGTCCTCGGTGATGGCGGGGACGAGGAACAGATCGGCGAGCGGCGCACTGTCGACGGTGATCTTCGCTCCGTCGATGCGCCAGCCGTCGGCGGTCTTCTCGGCACGCGTGACGGGGTGGGCCGGGTCGTCGTTGTATTCCTCGGCGAGGGCCGCAGTCAGTATCTTCTCGCCGGCGGCGGCAGCGCTCGCCCATTCGTCTCGCTGCTGGTCCGAGCCGAATTCTGCTATCGCCGCGGCCGATCCGACGATGGACGTCAGGAACGGAACGGCTGCAACACCGCGTCCGAGTTCGGCCAGGATGCTGCACTGCTCGAGGACACCGAATCCGTCGCCGCCCACCGATTCCGGAAGAGCTGCGCCGAGGACGCCGGCCGAGGCCAGAGCGTTCCACAAGATGGCGTCGAAGCGGTCTTCGGCGGCGTCGAGTTCACGGAGGCGGTCATTGGTGACCAGTTCGGTGACGACGGATCGTGTCAGACCGGACAGGTCCTGCTGGGCCTCGGTAAGGGTGAATTCCATGATCGTTGGTCCTTATCGCTTCGATGCGGGAAGCCGCAGAGCTGTCATTCCGATGATGTCGCGTTGCACTTCGTTGGTACCGCCGCCGAACGTCAGGATCAGCGAAGAACGATGCATACGTTCGATGCGGCCACGCAGAAGAGCGCCGGGGGAGTTCTGCCTGATCGTGGCGGAGGATCCGAGGATCTCCATCAGCAAGCGGTAAGCCTCGGTGGCGAATTCGGTACCGAACACCTTGTTGGCCGACGCGGCTTCGGGTCCGGGAGCATGATCGGTTGCGGAGGCAATTTCCCAGTTCATCAACTTCAGGTACTCGGCCTTGGCATGCACGCGAGCGAGATTGATCTGCACCCATTCCTGGTCGATCATGCGTCGGCCGTCGGGCAACTTGGTGTTCTGTGCCCACTCGCGGACCTCACGCTGCGCGGTCAGAATCGGTCCCGCCGAGGTGAGGGCAACACGCTCGTGGTTGAGCTGGTTGGTGATCAGTGCCCAGCCACCGTGTTCCTGACCGACTATCGACGACGCCGAGACGCGTACGTCCTGGTAGTAGGTGGCGCTGGTGTCGGGGCCGGCCATGGTGTGAACCGGGGTGTAGGAGAAGCCCTCTGCCGTGGTGGGGACGATCAGCATGCTGATTCCCTTGTGCTTCTTGGCTTCCGGATCGGTACGGCAGGCCAACCACACGTAGTCGGCGTACTGGATCAGGCTCGTCCACATCTTCTGCCCGTTGATGACGTAGTCATCGCCGTCACGGACAGCCGAGGTGCGCAGAGACGCCAGGTCGGTGCCTGCCTCGGGCTCGGAGTAGCCGATCGCGAAGTGGAGCTCACCGCGAGAGATCTTGGGCAGGAAGAAGGCCTTCTGCTCGTCCGTACCGAAATGCATGATTGTCGGCGCTACGGAATTGATCGTCAGGAATGGCACGGGCGCACCGGCGATGGCGGCTTCGTCGGTGAAGATCAGCTGGTCCATCGCGGAGCGTTCCTGCCCGCCGTACTCTTTCGGCCAACCCAGAGTGAGCCAGCCGTCCTGGCCCATCTGCGCGACGACTTCGCGGTACACATTGCCTTCGCCGTATTCACCCGTCGTGGCGGCTAGCGCTTCACGCCGATCGGGAGTCATCAGTTGTGCGAAGTAGGCACGCAACTCCTCCTGGAGCTGTTGCTGCTCAGGGGTGTAGGTGATGTGCATGGTTACCTCTCCATAGAGATACGAATCAAAGCGCCAACCATTCGATTGACACAGGTTCTATCGATGCGTACATCGGCGACAAGGGGCGCCTTCGCTGTGTCCAGCGGATCGTTCGACGTCCGTTCTCGGTACTTTTTCGAATCATTGCACACGACTGAAACAGGTTCTAGTGTTATCGCCAGGAACGGTGTGCGGCACAGCCCTGCGGCACTCGTTTCGTATCCGTGTTCGCGCCAGTAGTTGTGAGAAGAGAAGAGGAATCGCCATGGAGGTCAGGGTTGATCTGGACCGTTGCGAGGCAAACGGTGTGTGCGTCGGGATCGCACCCGATATTTTCGACCTCGACGACAACGAGGAGCTCGTGATCAGTTCTGTGCGTCCGCCGGAGGATCGTTGGGAAGATGTCCGTTCCGCGATCGCTCAGTGCCCGCGTGCGGCGCTGACCGAACATCCGTGACGATGGTTGCCCAAAACAAGAACACGTTCTAAAGTTGCGAACTCGTGGGTCACGGCAATCGAGCCGGATAACTCGACACACGACCGCAGAGAACCGGGAGAGCGCTTCGATGAATGCTGTGAACAGCCCAGAAACCAGTCTCGAAGGCAAGGTCGCCATCGTGACCGGTGCCGGATCGGGGCTCGGAAAGTTCGAGGCTATCGGTCTGGCGAAGGCCGGTGCGTCGTTGGTCGTCAACGATCTGGCCCCGAACGAGGCCGTCGAAGCGACGCTCGAAGAGATCCGCGGCCTGGGCGCCAAGGTTGAATTCGTGGCAGGCAACGTCGGTGAGCGTTCTACTGCGGACGCACTGATGGAAGCAGCGCAGGGGCAGTTCGGCAGTGTCGACATCGTCGTCAACAATGCCGGTGTCGTGCGCGACCGGATGCTGTTCAACATGTCGGACGAAGACTGGGATCTGGTACTCGAAGTTCATCTTCGCGGCCATTTCCTCTTGTGCCGCAACGCCGCTGCCTACTGGCGGGCGAAATCCAAGGAAGCCGGGGCGCCGGTGTACGGGCGCATCGTCAATACCTCTTCGGAGGCGGGTCTCCTCGGACCGGAAGGGCAGCCCAACTACGGCGCTGCAAAAGCCGGAATCACGGCGCTGACGTTGTCGGCCGCACGTGGGCTCTCGCGCTACGGCGTTCGGGCCAACGCGATCTGCCCGCGGGCGCGGACGTCGATGACCGAAGGTGTGTTCGGAGACGCGCCGGCCGACGGCATCGATCCACTCTCGCCCGAGCACGTGGCATCGCTCGTCTCGTATCTGGCATCACCGGCAGCCGACGCCGTCAACGGTCAGGTGTTCGTGGTGTACGGCCCGATGGTTGCGCTGATGGCGGCGCCCGTCGTCGAGCAACGGTTCGACGCAGACGGTGACTCCTGGTCGCCGGAAGCGCTGTCAGCAGTGATGGGTGACTATTTCGCGGGCCGTGACCCGGGAAAGATGTTCTCGGCATCGGCGGCCCTGAGGGCGCTGGGCTGACCAGTGCTCGCGACACGTAGAACCGTCGTTCCCACATCGGCGGGTCTACGTGTCCACTTCCTGGTAGAAATAGCGTGTTCACGAGTCGGTGGGCGCGGTAATCTGCCTGCGTTCTGAAACGAGACCAACGGTCTCGAAAAAACTGGACTGTGTTCCAATTTTGCATTCCTGTGAACGATGCGATATTCGATCGGCGTGCCCGGTCAAGGCTCTGGCATAGCTGAATCTCGAACTTGGATCCGAGAAGCGTCGATCATTCAAAAGTATTAATTTCCAGGATATTTCGGCGAAAATCGCGCCGAAAAGGGATGCTTCCCATGTTCCGAATCTTCCGGTTTCGGATCGGCGCCGTGAGGCTACTTCTTAGAGTTGGACACTTGTTTTTGACAGGTGAACACGTTCTAGTTAATATGACCTGAGTCACAAGCTGTCGGGGGCTGGACTATGAGAACAGACAGTACTGCGGCAACCAAGGACGAGGAGGGCGAATGGTAGACCTCGTCGAGGTGCCATTACGAGCGGTCGGTGGCTTCTTTCAGATGTCCGCCCAAACCCTGCGGGCAGTCTTCTCCCGCCCCTTCCAGCGTCAAGAGTTCATCGATCAGGCCTGGTTCGTGGCCCGAGTGTCGATGGTTCCGACGGTGCTGGTCGCGATCCCGTTCACGGTGCTTGTCAGCTTCACCATCAACATTCTCTTGCGCGAGATCGGTGCAGCCGACCTCAGTGGTGCCGGAGCTGCTCTCGGCACCGTCACGCAGGTCGGCCCCATCGTCACCGTGCTGATCGTCGCCGGCGCCGGCGCAACCGCCATCTGCGCAGACCTCTCGGCCCGAACCATTCGTGAAGAGATCGACGCCATGAAGGTGCTCGGTATCAATCCCATCCACCGGTTGGTCGTTCCCCGGGTACTCGCGTCGACGGGAGTGGCGCTGCTCCTCAACGGACTGGTCTGCACCATCGGCATCCTCGGCGGGTTCGTCTTCTCCGTGTTCATCCAGGACGTGAATCCCGGCGCCTTCGTCAACGGCATCACACTGCTCACCGGATTCGGTGAGCTCATGCTCTCCATGGTCAAAGCAGGACTGTTCGGCATGATCGCCGGCCTGGTTGCGGCCTACCTCGGACTCAACGTCAAAGGCGGCGCCAAGAGTGTCGGCGACGCGGTCAACCAGACCGTCGTGTTCGCGTTCATGGCGCTCTTCGTCGTCAACGTGCTCATCACGACCATCGGTATCAAGTTGACGGCCGGATGAGGCACACGGCAGTCGGAGAGATCGAAGTGGACAGAACGACAAACGACGAACGGGAGGAGATCTGATGGCGTTGGCCGCAGCGGGACGCTTCCCGCGCACACGTCGACAGATCGGCTCGATCTCTCGCAGTATCGACAGCATCGGTGATCAAGCGCTGTTCTTCGCGAAGGCTCTCGGTCACGCTCCCAAGGCGCTGATGCGCTATCCACGTGAAACTCTGCGACTGATCGCCGAGATCAGCATGGGCACCGGTGCGCTCGCCGTCATCGGTGGCACCGTCGTGATCGTCGGATTCCTGACACTGTTCACCGGTGGCACCATCGCCGTTCAGGGCTACAGCTCGCTGGGCAACATCGGTGTCGAAGCGCTGACGGGCTTCTTCGCCGCCTTCATCAACGTTCGCATCGCAGCGCCGGTCATCGCCGGAATCGGTCTCGCCGCGACCATCGGCGCCGGCTCCACCGCGCAGCTCGGTGCGATGCGCGTCTCGGAAGAGATCGACGCCCTCGAGACGATGGCGATCCCGTCGATTCCGTATCTGGTCAGCACCCGCGTCATGGCCGGCATGATCGCGATCATCCCGCTGTACTCACTGGCGGTGATCGCATCCTTCGTCGCCAGCCGCTTTGCGACGGTGTTCCTCTACAACCAGTCCGGCGGCGTCTACGACCACTACTTCACGACCTTCCTGATACCCACGGACATACTGTGGTCGTTCGCCCAGGCGATAGTCATGGCGCTGGCCGTCATGCTCATCCACACCTACTACGGCTTCAACGCAACCGGTGGCCCGGTGGGTGTCGGCGTCGCGGTGGGTAACGCAGTGCGCGCCTCGCTGATCGCGGTCGTCACGGTCACCCTGCTCATCTCACTCGCCATCTACGGCGGGTCCGGCAACTTCAACCTGTCGGGATAGGCGGGCAAGCGATGACCGTACCCAGATGGCACAAGAAGTTGGCCGCAGCCGGCCTCGTCCTCGGACTCGTGGCGATCGTCGCCGTTGCCCTGACCATGTTCTCGGGTGGGTTCACCAAGAGCACACCCATCACCGTGACGTCCACGCGTGCCGGCCTGGTCATGGAACCGAATGCCAAGGTGAAGCTGCGCGGAGTGCAGGTCGGCCGTGTCGAATCGATCTCCCTCGTCGGAGACCAGGCAAACCTGAAGTTGGCGATGGATCCCGGCCAGATGTCGAAGATTCCGTCGAACGCCCGGGTGGAAATCAAGACCACCACGGTGTTCGGTGCGAAGTACGTCAACATCGTGATTCCCGACGATCCCTCGACCCAGCCGATCCAGGAGGGTGCTGTCATCGCCTCGGACAGCGTCACCGTCGAGTTCAACAGTGTCTTCGAACATCTTTCGGACGTACTCGCGAAGATCGAACCGGAAAAGCTCAACGCCACACTCGGCGCGATCTCCACCGCTTTGAACGGGCGCGGCGAGTCGCTCGGTGAGGTTCTCGAGCTCGGTGACACCTATCTGAAGAAGATGAATCCGGTTCTGCCGCAGCTCCAGGAAGACTTGGTCGGTGCCGCCGATGTCACCAATATCTACGCCGACGTGGCACCGGATCTGATGCGCATCCTCGACAATGCCACCGCGACAAGCGGATCGATCGTGGCCGAGCAGGCAAACCTCGACTTGCTGTTGCTCAACGTCACCGGCCTCGCGGACACGGGCAACGCGTTGTTGACCGACAACGAGCAGAACCTGACCACCGCCCTCGACACTCTGACCGCGACGACGACCCTGCTCGACAAGTACTCGTCGGGTCTGACGTGCTTCATCGTCGGGTTGAACGACGGCCGGATCAAGTTCGAGCCACTGGCAGGCACCGGGGACAAAGCGGCGCTGATGCTGAGTGCGAGCTTCATGTACGGCGCCGAGGCGTACCAGAACCCACAATCTCTCCCCAAGGTCGCGGCCTCCGGCGGACCCAATTGTTATGGTCTGCCCGAATTCGATCCGAAGGTCGACGGGCATGCACCGTTCGCAGTCACCAACACCGGCAACGTGCCTTTCGTTCCCAACACCGAACTGCGCGTCACCGTGCCGACCATTTTCCAGTACCTCTTCGGTGACTCCTACGAGCAGGAAGACGGGAAGTGATGAGACCGACCACGGTCAAGCTGCTGATTTTCACCGTCGTCATGGCGGTCATCTTCGCCGGACTGGCGATCGTTTTCAGTCAGGTGCGCTTCAGCAGCAGCAACGGATTTCACGCGACCTTCTCGGACGTCTCGGGACTCAAGTCCGGCGACAAGGTGCGTATCGCCGGTGTTCCGGTCGGGTCGGTGACCGGAGTGTCCATCGGTGACTCCAACCAGGCCGAGGTCGAATTCGACGTCGACACCAAGTACTCGCTGATGAAGAGCACCAAAGCGACTGTGCGCTACGAGAACCTGGTGGGCGATCGCTACATGGAACTGCTCGAGGGCGCCGGGTCCACCGAGACGCTGCCGTCGGGTGGATCGATTCCAGTCGACCAGACGTCACCCGCGCTCGATCTGGATCTTCTGCTCGGCGGATTCAAGCCGCTCCTGCGCTCGCTAGACCCTCAGCAGGTCAACGACCTCTCCGGGGCGCTGCTGCAGGTCCTGCAAGGCCAGGGCGGAACGCTGGTTTCGTTGCTGGGTAACACCAGTTCGTTCACCAGTACGTTGGCGGACCGAGACCAGTTGATCGGGGACGTCATCACCAACCTCAACGACGTACTCGGCACCATCAACGACAAGGGCGATCAGTTCTCCACCACGATCGATCAGCTCCAGCAGTTGGTCAGTGGATTGGCGAAGGACAGTGGCCCGATCGGTAACTCGATCACCGAGATCGCCGGTGCCACGGGGGATCTCGCTTCGCTGCTGCAGGCGACACGTCCGGACATCCAGACGCTGATCGGGGAGACCAACCGAACGATGACGCAGCTGGACCTGGGCAAGGACGACATCAACACCGCTCTCGATCGTCTGCCGTCCGACTACCGGAAGTTGATCCGAGTGGGCACGTACGGAGCGTTCTTCCAGTTCTATCTGTGCGCCAACACTTTCAAGTTCTCCGGACCTGACGGAACGACGATCATCTTGCCCACGGCAGTGCAGGACACGGGAAGGTGCGCAAAAGTCTCATGACCCCTACCCGTGAACGCAATCCGGTACAGATCGGTGTCATCGGTCTTGTCCTGGCGGTGGCAACCGTGGGTGCCGCATTGCAATACGATCAGCTCCAGTTCATCAACGGCGGCATTCGCTACTCGGCGTACTTCCAAGATGCCGGCGGCCTGGTCACCGGCGACGACGTGACCATGGCCGGAGTGAAGGTCGGCAAGGTCAGTGACGTCGAACTCGACGACCAGAAGGTGCTGGTCACCTTCACCGTTCAGGACGGTGTCGCCCTCGGCGAGCAGACCGCGGCCGACATCAAGACCAACACGGTTCTCGGCCGAAAGTCGTTGGCGGTACGGCCGGAAGGATCCGGACTGTTGCGGACGGACACGCCGATTCCGGTCGAACGCACCAACTCGCCGTACTCGCTCAACGACGCACTCGGCGACCTCGGGACCACGGTGTCCGAGCTGGACACGGATCAGATCAACGATTCGCTCAACGCGATCTCGGACACGCTGGCCGATACTCCGCCAGAACTTCGCACCGCGCTGGACGGAATGACGAGGCTCTCGCAGAGCATCAACTCGCGCGACGAGAGCCTGCTCCAATTGCTCTCGCGGGCCGAAGATGTCACCAAGATCCTCTCTGACAGAAGCGGTCAGATCGATTCGTTGCTGGTCGACGGCAACAAGTTGTTTGCCGAACTGAGCTTGCGGCGTGACGCGATCAGCGAACTGATCGTCAACACCGGCGCAGTCTCACGCCAACTGTCAGCGCTGGTACAGGAGAACGAGGCCCAGATGGGGCCGACCCTCGAGAAACTGAATTCCGTCGCCGAGGTTCTTCAGCAGAACAAGGACAACATCGCCGGGGCGCTCGACGGCCTCGGACCGTACATCACCGCGCTCGGTGAGACCGTGGCCAGCGGCCCGTTCTTCGATGCCTTCATCATCAACATTCTGCCGAGTAACTGGTGGAAGACCCTGGTGGACACCAGCGTCGCGCCCGAGCAGGTTCCGGGCGACCTGGAAGACTTCTTCCCCGGCATTCCACCGACGATCAGGGGGCCGGGAGAATGACCGAGACCATGACTTCACAGGATCCACAGGGCTCCACCAACCCACGCAAGAAGTGGGTGCTGATCGGAGCGGGTGTGCTGGTCGCGCTGCTCGTCGCCGGCGCGGCATACCTCTTCGTCCCAGGCCTGGGCAAGACCAAGATCTCCGCGCACTTCGTCTCGACCACCGGTCTGTACGAGGGCGACGTCGTGCGAGTGCTCGGTGTCAACGTCGGCAAGGTGACCAAGATCGAACCGCGTGATCGAGACACCTACGTCGAGATGAAGATCGACTCGAGCGTCGACGTTCCGGCAGATGCCAAGGCGCTCATCGTTGCTCAAAGCCTCGTGTCCGCACGCTTCGTGCAGTTGACTCCGGTGTATTCCGGCGGGGAACAGATGCCCAACGGCGGCGAGATCCCGATCGAGCGCACGGCTGTTCCGGTGGAGTGGGACGAGATCAAGACCGAACTGACCAAACTGTCGGACGCCCTCGGACCGGAAGGTCTGGACGATCAAGGTTCCCTCGGCCGATTCATCGACACTGTGGGAACGAACCTCGACGGCAACGGTGAGTCCATTCGGTCGACGCTGCGCGAACTCTCGGCCACGATGCACACGCTGTCCGAAGGCCGGACCGATTTGTTCTCCACCATTCGGAACCTGCAGGCGTTCGTCACCGCATTGTCCTCGAGCAACGAGCAGATCGTGCAGTTCAGTGGTCACCTCGCTTCGGTGACAAGCGTTCTCGCAAGCAGTTCCGACGAGTTGGGTACCGCCCTCAGCGATCTCGACCTGGCGGTGGGCGACGTTCAGCGGTTCGTCAAGGACAACAGCGAGGGACTGAGCGAATCGGTCGCGCGTCTGGCCGATGCCACCCAGGTGCTGACGGACAAGCGCCCGGAGATCGAGCAGGTTCTGCACTCCGGACCGACGTCGCTCGCCAACTTCTACCAGATCTACAAGCCCGCTCAGGGCAGCATGACCGGCGCAATTGCGCTGAGTAACTTCAAGAATCCGATCCAGTGGATCTGTGGTTCCATCGAAGGCATCGACAGTGGTAACTCCCAGAACAGTGCCGATCTGTGCAAGCAGTACCTCGGACCGGTGCTCAGCACCATGATCGGCAACTACCCCGGATTCCTGTTCAACCCGGTCGCGGGCGTGCAGGCTTTCCCGGATCAGATCGTCTACACCGAACCGGGATTGGAAGCGGCAAGTCAGAATCAGCCGCAAACCGTCGCAGGACCGATGTCAGGTGCTCCTATGACGAGTGTTCCCAAGGATCTCGCCGAACTCTTCAACATGGGCGGAGGGAACTGATGCGGGTAGCTCGCAAGACCACGGTTGCCGTGTTGGCCACGGCAGTGGCTCTCGGCGCCAGCGGCTGTGAATGGAACGGGCTCAACTCCGTGCCGATGCCAGGCACTCAGGGTCGGGGCGAAGGCGCGTACGAGGTCCAGATCGAGATGCCGAACGTGACTACGCTGTCGCAGAATTCGCCCGTCCGGGTGGACGACGTGGCAGTGGGAAGCGTTTCGAACATCGAGGTACAGGGCTGGCACGCTCTGGTGACGGTGTCGCTGAATCCTGACGTTCAGCTACCTGCCAACGCGACGGCAAAAATCGGCCAGACCAGCTTGCTCGGCTCTCAGCACATCGAGTTGGCGCCGCCGGTCGGAGAAGAGCCCGAGGGCCGACTCGAAGCCGGTGACCTGATTCCGATCGAGCGGGCGGGCGCCTACCCGACGACGGAACAGACGCTGTCGTCTCTGTCGGTTGTTCTCAACGGCGGCGGTCTCGCGCAGGTTCAAGACATCACGAAGGAACTCAACGCCGCTCTCGGTGGGCGTGAAGACTCCGTTCGCGACCTCCTACCTCAGCTCGATCAGTTGGTCGGCAGTCTGGACAAGCAACGAGGCGACATCGTTTCGGCGATGGAAGGACTCGATCGCCTGTCCTCGACGGTCCAGGCACAGCACGACACCTTGAACAAAGCGCTCGAAGGTATTCCGCCGGCACTCGAGGTTCTTGTCGCTCAGCGTCAGGACATCACCAACGCGTTGACCTCGCTCGGAGGTCTCAGCGAGGTGGCGAGCCGTGTCATCCAGGAGAGTGGTGACGATTTCGCGACCAATGTTCGTGCGCTGTCACCGACCCTGAAGGCGTTGGCTGATTCCGGTAACGCTCTCACCCAGGTTCTCGGCGTTCTCCTGACGTTCCCGTTCCCACAGAACGGAATCGACAACGTCATCCGCGGCGACTACGCCAACTTGGCGATGACCATCGACATCTCGCTGCCCCGACTAGATGCGAACTTCCTCACCGGAACTCCGTTGGCCGGAACGCTCTCGGGGCCGGAAGGTGTGTTGGGCAAGCAGGCCGGGCTCGCCGGGCAGACAGGCAACCCGTTGAGTGATCCGCTCAAGCCTGCCGCACCGCCCGCCCAGGCTCCTGCCGGACAGGCTCCCGCAGGAGAGGACAAGTCAGCGGATCCGAATACCATTCAGATTCCGGGACTTCCGCCGATCAACATTCCAGGACTTCCCCAGGGGGCACCGGCACCATGATGCTCACAAAGTTCGTCCGCATCCAGCTGATCATCTTCGCCGTCTTGACGGTCGTCGGTTTGATCGTGATGGCCACTCAGTACGTGCGTGTTCCGGCGATGGTCGGTATCGGCCGATACGACGTCACCGTCGAATTGCCCGCGACCGGTGGGCTGTACAAGAACTCGAACGTCACCTACCGCGGTCAGACCATCGGTGTCGTGAACGCGGTGGAGCTCTCGGAGACGGGTGTGAATGCGCGACTGTCTCTCGAGAGTGGCGTCAAGGTTCCGTCGGACGTCGACGCCGCGGTCAAGAGTGTGTCGGCGATCGGCGAGCAGTTCGTCGATCTGATTCCGCACACCGACAGCTCCGGAGCGATCGTGGTCGACGGGCATCTGGAAAACGGGTCGGTGATTCCCGAAGACCGAACCAGCATTCCGCAGGATGTCGGCGCGATGCTCGATCAGGCAGATCTGTTGCTGCAGAGCATTTCCGACACCAAGCTCAAGACCGTCATCGACGAATCCTTCAAGGCGTTCAACGGTGCCGGCCCGGATCTGCAGAAGCTGATCGACTCGGCTCGGCTGTTCGTCGAGGAGGCGAACAACAACTCCGACGCGACCAAGACCCTGATCGAGCAGGCCGGTCCACTCCTGGACACTCAGGTGGTCAGCAGCGACGCCATCCGTTCCTGGACAAGCAATCTGGTGACGTTCACCGATCAGCTCCGAGCCAGCGATCCTGATCTGCGTGCCGTCATCCAGAAGGGGCCGGCGGCCGCGGCGGAGGCGAATGCTCTTCTGCAAGACATGCAGCCGACATTGCCGATTCTTCTGGCGAACCTCGTGTCCGTCGGACAGGTCGGCGTGATCTACAACAACGCGATCGAGCAGATTCTGGTCATCTACCCGCCGCTGGCCGCAGCGCTGGTCACGGTGGCAGGCTCCGGCCCGGCTGCGGACGGCGCTCTGGTGGACTTCCACATGGAGGTCAACGACCCGCCGCCGTGCACTACCGGATTCCTGCCCGCAGAGCAGTGGCGCAGTCCGAAGGACGAATCACCGATCGAGACACCGTCGGATCTTTTCTGCCAGGTTGCCCAGGATTCGCCGATCGCGGTGCGAGGCGCGAGAAACCTTCCCTGCGAGGAGTATCCGGGACGTCGTGCGCCGACGGTCGAACAGTGCCGTTCCGGCTACGTCCCGTTGGGCACGAACCCGCAATCCGGGCCTCCGGAACCGATTACCGCGACCCCGAGCTCGTACACGTCGACGCCTTCGGTCTCGGCTCGTCGGTACGATCCGATTACGGGCACGTACATCGGGCCGGACGGAAGGACGTACTCGCAACCGAACCTCGGCGGCGGCGACGTCAGTCTCGAACAGTTCATGAAGGGTCAGCAGGGTTGATGACAGACGAAGATCCACAGGCCGGGCAGCGGGTGCGCCGTCGCGCGTCTCGCAGCGCCGGACCCACGGGTGCGGATGCAGACGCTGCCGCGGTAGTAGTGCCCACCGAAAAGAAGTCGGCCGAACAGAAGCCAGCTGAGCAGAAGTCGGCTGAGCAGAAGTCGGCTGAGCAGAAGGCGGCGGCCCCAGTTGATTTGGGCAAGCCCGATACTCCACCGGAGAAGGTCGTCAGTGGTGACCAGGCCGCGGCCAAGGCCGAGCCGGCCGGCACCGCCGAAACCCCCGCAGAAACTGCTGTGGACACTCCTGTTCGTTCGAAGCCCAAGGCCGGGCTGGTAGTCGGGATCGCCGTTGCTTCGGTGATCGCTGTAGCTCTTGCGGCCCTGACGGTGTTTCTCCTCGTAGACCGGAACAAGGCGTCCAACGCCGACGAGGACCGAGCCCGCTACGTGGCTGGAGCCCGGACCACCGCACTGAATCTGACGACGCTGCACGCGGATACAGCGGCCGCCGACCTCGACAAGTTTCTCGCCGGCACTACCGACGAGTTCAAGTCGCAGTTCGACGGACGCAAGGATTCGTTTGTCAACGTTCTCGGGCAGGCCGGAGTTCAGACCGACGGCGAGGTGCTCGAAGCCGGGTTCGAGAAGTCCGACGGTGATTGCGGGACTTCATTGGTCGCGGTGCGTGCGATGCAGAAGAACGGCGACGAAGCGCCCGCTGAACGCAACTACCGACTCCGAATCACCATGTGCGACGTCGACGGGCAGTTGCTTGCCTCGAATGTGGAGTTTGTGCCATGACCCCAGAAGTGAACCCCGAGACGTCCAAGCAAGTTTCGCCGAAGCCGAAGCGCGCCTCACCGCTCGCCATCATCCTGTGCGTCATCAGTGCAGTGGCCATCGCGTTGGCGGCAGTGTCGGCGTATCTCTACTTCGGTCCGGACGGAACGCGTGACACCGCAGCGATCGATCAGACCAGAGACGAAGTGGCACAGGCCTCTTCCGATCAGGCGGTAGCGATGTTCCAGTACGACTACAACAACGTCGACCAGCAGTTGCATGCAGCCACAGACGGTTTGACGGGCGATTTTCAAGGCACGTTCACCAACCTGATCGAATCGGTGATCATTCCGGGAGCCAAGGAAAAGTCGCTGACCGTTCAGGTCGTCGTCCAGGGCGCCGCGGTTCTCGACGCCGAGGCGGACAGCGCGACGACGATGCTGTTCCTCAATCAGATCACCACGTCTTCGGAATCGCCCGAAGCCGTTGCCAGTGGCAGTCGCGTGAAGATGAGTCTGGAGAGGCAGGACGGACGTTGGCTCGTGAACAACGTCCAACCCTTCTGATCAAACACACGAAGGCTGGAGCCGGGTACGAAAGAGGCTGGGGCCGCGGAGATTCACTCTCCGCGGCCCCAGCCTTTGTGCACTGTCCTCAGTGGTCTTGTGCTTCGGCCGGGGCGATCAGCGCCGGGCCTGCGGCACCGCCGTGTGCGAGCGCGTCGAGGAACGAGCGGGCCCAGCGGTCGACGTCGTGGGTCAGGACCTGACGACGCAACGCGCGCATGTGGCGTCGGCCGTCCTCTCGCGGTTGATTGAGAGCCTTCTCCATCGAATCCTTGACGTCGTCGAGGTCGTGGGGATTGCACAGGAATGCCTGACGGAGTTCGGCTGCGGCACCGGTGAATTCGCTGAGCAGCAATGCACCGCCCAGATCGCTGCGGCAGGCGACGTATTCCTTCGCGACGAGGTTCATGCCGTCACGCAGCGGCGTGACCAACATGAGATCGGCGGCGACGAAGAACGCGACCAATTCGTCGCGAGGGATCGGCCGATGGATGTAATGGACGACGGGGCGGCCGACTTCGCTGAACTCGCCGTTGATGCGGGAGACCTTCTGTTCGATGTCTCCGCGCATCTGTACGTAGCTTTCGACGCGTTCGCGGCTCGGGGTCGCCAGCTGCACCATGACCGTGTCGGCGGGATCGATGCGCTTCTCCATGAGAAGTTCGTGGAGCGCGGCGAGCCTGACGTCGATGCCCTTGGTGTAGTCGAGGCGGTCGACGCCCAGCATGATGTGCTTGGGGTTTCCGAGTTCTTTGCGAATCTGCTTGGCGCGGTCCCGAATTGCCTTGGTGCGCGAGAGTTCGTCGAGCTTGCCGGAGTCGATGGAGATGGGGAAGGCGCCGACGCGGACGCTACGGAAACCTACTTGCACCACACCGAGTTTGGAGCGGACGCCGACGGTTCCGCGTGAAGTCTGCTGCCCGGCAAGGCGTCTGGCCAGGTACAGGAAGTTCTGTGCGCCACCTGGGAGGTGGAATCCGATGAGGTCGGCGCCGAGGAGGCCTTCGACGATTTCGGTGCGCCACGGCATCTGCATGAACAACTCGACCGGGGGGAACGGAATGTGCAGGAAGAAGCCGATGGTGAGGTCGGGGCGCAGCATCCGCAGCATCTTCGGTACCAACTGCAGCTGGTAGTCCTGGATCCAGACGGTTGCGCCCTGTGCCGCTGCCTTGGAAGTGGCTTCGGCGAACCGCCGGTTCACCTCGACGTAGGCGTTCCACCATTCGCGGTGGTATTCGGGTTTGACGATGACGTCGTGATAGAGCGGCCAGAGGGTGGCGTTGGAGAATCCCTCGTAGTACTCGTTGATTTCCTCGGCGCTCAGCGGCACCGGGTAGAGCTCGAGCCCGTCTTCGACGATGGGGTCGAGATCGGCGTCCGCCACGCCCGCCCAGCCCACCCAGGCGCCCTGATTGCTGCGCAGGATCGGCTCGAGAGCGGTGACCAGTCCGCCGGGGCTTCGCTTCCATCGTGTGGTGCCGTCGGGAAGCCGTTCCAGGTCGACGGGCAGGCGGTTCGCTACGACGACGAACTCAGCCTGCCCGGACACGGCGTCACCGGTCGAAGAAGCAGGTGCGCTGTCAGAAAGGGTTGAACTGGTCGAATCCGGACTGACAGGCACGTGGTTCCTTCTCGGTCGGTGAGGGAAAGATTCAGTCGAGCTTGGCGGCGGGGGAGATACCGAGCATCGAGAGCAGCATCCTGCACTCGTCGGCATCTTCCGCGTAGGCAGCGACGACGCGCTGTGCCTGACGAGCAGTTTCGTCCGCTACGGGCTCGAGGTCCTCGTCCGCGATCTCGGTTTCGACGGTCGTGTTCTCAGCCATCATGTTCCTCTCGTGCTTGCCTGCACGGCGCAAGCAATGGTTCTTACTCGCGACTCTATGAGAACTGGGCGTGTCGACGCTAGTTGCTCATGTATTAGGGTCGACTTACTTATCTCTGTACTCAACTTTATCGCTTCCATCGATGCTTGGAGTTCCATGAGTTCGACCCCCTCGAGTGTGACCGTCGACTCGGACGAGCCGGATAGTGGCAATCACAGCGGTGCTGCGATTTTGCGACGCGTCCTCGTCCGTAACCGTGGCCCGCTCGCTATCGGCACGGTTCTGGTCTGTCTGCACCAACTGACCGAGACGGCGGTGCCGATCTCCATCGGTGTGATCATCGACCATGCGGTCGAGACTTCGGACACCACGGCCCTGATCGTCTCCATCGTGGGTCTCGCGGCTCTGTTTCTCGCTCTGACGGCCGCGTGGCGTTTCGGTGCACGGTTCATCGTCACTGCGATGCAGCAGGAGGCTCATCGGCTCCGGCTCGAGGTGGCGCACCGTGTCCTCGATCCGCGTGGGGTGCGCACCGATCTGCGATCAGGTGAACTGCTGACCGTTTCGACATCGGACGCCGAGCAGACGTCGTGGATCGCGGACATCGTTCCGCGCGCCGCCGCCGCCCTGACCGCTGCGGTGGCGTCGGCGGTGGCGTTGGTGTGGATCGACCTCTGGCTGGGACTGGCCGTTCTGATCGGAACGCCGGTGATTCTCGGTCTGCTGCAACTGGCGGCGCCGCTCATCACGTCGAGGGCCACCGGTCAGCAGGCGTCGATCGCGCGAGCGTCGGCGATGGCTACGGATCTGGTCAGCGGATTGCGTCCGTTGCGCGGGATCGGCGGCGAGAAGACCGCGTCGGCGCGCTACCGCACCGTCAGCCGTCAGGCGCTCGCTTCCACGATCGGCACGGCGAAGGCAACGGGTATCTACACCGGCGTCGCCGCGACCATCAGTGCGTTGCTCGCAGTCGGTGTTGCCGGTTTCGCGGGATATTTCGCGTTGCAGGGCAGGATCACGGTCGGTGAACTGATCACCGTGGTGGGGCTTGCGCAGTTCATCATCGAACCGCTCGGATTGCTTGCGTCCATTCCCGGATACTTCGCGGTGGCGCGTGCATCGTCTGATCGACTGGCACTGGTCTTGGACGCGGAGCCGCTGCGGGGCGCGGGTTCGCAGACCGAGCTCGAAGGCACCGACCTGACTCTCGACGGAGTCGAGTACAAGTCCCTCAAGGGCATCGATCTGCATCTGCCCGCTGGGGAACTGCTGGGCGTCGTGGCTTACCAGCCGCAGGACGCCGACGCTCTTGTCGCGGTCCTGTCCGGTCAGCTGGCGCAGGACGCGTATCGCGGAGTTGTGAGGGTTGGCGGAATCAGCCTGTCCGACATGGACTTGCGATTGGCGCGCCGCACAGTGCTGGTGGAGCCGCACATCACCGATCTGTTCTCCGGATCGCTCGCGTCGAACGTGACCGCGGGCGCCGGTGATGCTGCCGGTCTCGACATCCAGAGCGCTCTGGTGGCGTCGGCAGCGGCGGATGTCGTCGACGCACATCCGGACGGTCTCGATCTCGAAGTGACCGATCGGGGCGCGAGTTTGTCGGGAGGCCAGCGGCAACGTGTTGCCCTGGCGCGGGCCTTGGTGGCACAGGCACCGGTGATGGTCCTGCACGATCCGACGACGGCGGTGGACGCGGTGACCGAGGCGTCGATCGCCGAAGGAATCGCAGAACTGCGGCACGAGGGTGCCGGTGGCATCCACACGACGGTATTGATCACCAGCAGTCCGGCCATGTTGGCCGTGACGGATCGAGTGATCGTGTTGAACGACGGAGTGATCGCCTCGACGGGCACACATTCCGAACTCTCTCGCGGCGACGCGAACTACCGAGGAGCGGTGCTGCGGTGACGGCCACGGACATGACAACCGGTATGCCGGCCGGGGAGAACGCGGAGAAGGTGACCGAGCGTGAGTTGTTGCCGATCGCGAGTGGTCGCCAGACCTGGAAGTGGTTGCGGGCAGCGCTGGCCGAGCACCGGATGCAGAGCCTGCTGGTCCTGATCGTCGCGGCTTCGGCGTCGGCGATGGCCTTGGTGCCGATCTACGTCTTCGGTGTCCTGGTCGACCGGGTCCGGGACAACGCGCCCACGTCGACGATCGTCGGGGTGGTCGTGATCATCGCCGCTGCCGCAATCGTGGGTGGCGTGTTCACCGGTGTGGCCGCCTATCTGATCAAGCGGCTAGGCGAGACGATCCTGGCGGATCTGCGCGAGCGGACCGTGGACCGGGCACTGCGCCTGCCGATCCAGACCGTCGAGAAGGTCGGCAAGGGCGATCTGCTCTCACGAGTCGGCGACGACGTGTCGGTGATCGCCAAGGCCGTGTCCGATGTGGTTCCCGGCATGATCGCGGCGGTTCTGCTCGTGGCTCTGAGCATGGTGACCATGCTCGGACTCGACTGGCGACTCGGTCTGGCCGGCATGGTCGCGCTGCCGATGTACGCGCTGGCACTCAAGTGGTACCTGCCACGATCGGCTCCCGTTTACGCTGCCGAGCGGGTAGCGATGGGCGCTCGTTCACAAGCGCTGATCAGCAGTCTCCAGGGTGCCAAGACCGTGCGCGCGTACAGCCTCGAGAAGGAACATCTCGGTCAGATCGATGCGGCGTCGGCAAAAGCGCGTGATCTGGCCGTCGGAGTTTTCGGCCTGTTCACCAGATTCGCCGGCCGCGGTAACCGCGCCGAATTCGTGGGCTTGTCCATGATTCTGGTCGTCGGATTCCTGCTGGTTCGTGAGGACGTCGTGACGGTCGGTCAGACGACGACTGCTGCCCTGCTGTTCCATCGCCTGTTCAACCCGATCGGCTCGCTGCTCTACACCTTCGACGAGGTGCAGTCGGCCGGCGCCAGCCTTGCGCGACTGGTCGGCGTCGTCGAGATCGAGGAAACGGAGCCGTCGACGGATGCGGGTTCCGTTCCGGCTGACGGTTCGCTGCGTCTGGATGACATCCGGCACAGCTACGACGGTGGTCACGAGGTTCTCCATGGAGTGACGCTCAACCTGCGAGCGGGGGAGCGCGTGGCGCTCGTCGGTTCGACCGGAGCCGGAAAAACGACGCTTGCGGCGATCGCTGCCGGTTCGATCACTCCGACGTCGGGGCGGGTGTCGATCGGCGGTGTCCCGCTTGCCGACCTCGACGACCTACGACGCCACATCGCGATCGTGAGTCAGGAGGTCCACGTTTTTGCCGGACCCCTGATCGAGGATCTGAGATTGGCGGCTCCCGAATCCTCGGACGAGGACGTAGCCGCGGCACTGCGGACAGTCGGCGCATACGAGTGGGTGGAGGCTCTCGACGAGGGAATGCTGACCGTCGTAGGTGAAGGCGGGCACGAGATGACGGCGGCACAGGCGCAACAGTTGGCTTTGGCGAGACTGGTGTTGGCCGATCCCGCCGTCGCCGTACTGGACGAGGCAACAGCGGAGGCGGGCAGCGCCGGAGCGCGGGAACTGGAAGCGACTGCCGACGCCGCTACGGAGGGCCGCACCACTCTGGTTGTCGCACACCGGCTTACGCAGGCTGCGGGCGCCGACCGAGTGATCGTGCTCGAACACGGACAGATCGTAGAAGAAGGCCCGCACCGCGAACTGGTGTCCGCGGGCGGGCGTTACGCACAACTGTGGGCGGCCTGGGAAGGTCGCGACTGAGGGGTTTGTACTGGGTTTTGTACTGAGGGGGTCTGATCCGGCGATCAGGTGAGGTACCCGCCGCCGTGGGGGAAGAACTCGGCGGCGGTGTACTCGCTGCCGTCGTCGAGTCGGACGCGCTCGATCCGCAGTCCCTTGTTCTTGCCCGACCACGCGTCGGGGCCCGCGACGATCACCATGCCGTCGTCTTCCTGGATGAACACTCGGCCGGGGGTTCCGCCGTAGTGCCCGCGTGAGACGGACGCCTTCAGGATGCGGATGCGCTGGCCCTTGAACTCGGCGAAAGCGTTGGGGTACGGATCGGACTGTGCCCGGACGAAACGCTCGATGACCTCGGCGGGCCAGGACCAGTCGACGTGGCTGTCCTGCGGTGCGCGCTTGTGGAAGAACGTGGCCTGCGATCGGTCCTGCGGCGTCCAGTCGGTACGGCCGGACGCGATCAGATCCAGGGCGTCGAGTGTGATGGGGCCGATCATGTCGATCGTGCGGTGGAACAGATCGGTGACGGTGTCGGTCGGGCCGACCGTCGTCGAACGCTGCAGCACGATGTCGCCCGCATCGAGTTCCTCGTCCATCAGGTGCGCCGTGAGCCCGACTTCTTCTTCGCCGTTGATCAGAGCCCAGATGAGCGGGGAGAATCCCGTGTACTTGGGCAGCAGCGAATCGTGGATGTTGAGGGTGCCGTACTTGGGTGCGTCGAAGACCTCCGCAGGCAACCAGGTACGCCAGTTGTTGGCGACGATGATGTCGGGAGCTGCTTCGGCCAGCGCGGCTTTGAAGGCGTCGTCAGGCTTGTTCGCCACGTGAACGGGTACACCGTTCTCGGCCGCCAGATCTGCAACCGAGTCCGCCCACATCTGTTCGTAGACGTGTTCACTCTTCGGGTGTGTGATTGCCAGCACGACCTCGTGATCGGAGTCGATCAAGGCCTGCAGGGTACGGTGGCCCCAGGTTTGGTATCCGAGCGTAGCGACTCTCAACGGGGGTCCTCCTGGACGAGCATGGGCTGGGGTTGCGGTCACACGACCGCCCATCAGCTTAGGCTATCCAACCAAAATTGTTGATCACACGTACGAGAAGGAAGGCTGACATGACGGTCGCCACAATCAACGGAATCCCCATCAATTACCAGGTCAAGGGTGATGGAGATCTGGTGGTGCTGATCATGGGGACCGGTAGCCCCGGTCGCGTCTGGGATCTGCACCAGACGCCGGCTCTGGTGGCCGCCGGCTATCGCGTCGCCACCTTCGACAACCGCGGAATCGCCCCGTCCGGCGAGAGCCTCGGCGGCATCACGATGCCCGACATGGTTGCGGACACCGCCGGGTTGATCGAGCACCTCGGCGGCGGCCCGGCCCACGTCATCGGCACCTCGATGGGCGCCCGGGTAGCGCAGGAACTGACGCTCGCCAGGCCCGATCTGGTTCGCAAAGCCGTGTTCCTCGCCGGCCATGCCCGGATGGATCATTTCCAGCAGGTCCTGACCGAGGGTGAGCGCCAGTTGTTCGACAGTGGCGTCGCCCTGCCGGCCAAGTACCGTGCCGCAGTGACCGCGGTGATGAACCTCTCGCCGGCCACGCTCGCCGACGATCACTCCGCACGCGACTGGATGGACATCTTCGAGTTCACCGGCGGCGCAACCTCACCCGGTGTTCGCGCACAGCTCGGCATGGACCGCGCCTTCGATCGACGGGGAGCATACAAGTCGATCATGCGCCCGTGCCTGTCCGTCGCTTTCGCCGACGACCGCATGATCCCGCCTTACCTCTCCCGCGAGGTGGCGGATTGCATCGCGACGGCGTCGTACGAAGAGATTCCCGACGCCGGGCACTACGGCTACCTCGAGCGTCCGGAGGCCGTGAACAAGGTGCTGATCGACTTCCTGGCGAAGTAGTTCTTCGCACGCGAAAAAGGGCCTGACCTGCTCACTGCGGGTCAGGCCCTTCTCGTATTTCAGGCCAGGGCCAGGAACAGCTTCTCGAGTTCGGCCTCGGTCATCGGTTCTCGACCGTCGGCGCTGTCACCGCTCAGGCATTCACGCAGCCCGGAAGCGACGATCTTGAACCCTGCTCGGTCCAGCGCCTTGGACACGGCTGCGAGCTGCGTGACGACGTCCTTGCAGTCGCGGCCGTTCTCGATCATCGAGATGACCCCGGCAAGTTGGCCGTGGGCACGCCGAAGCCTGTTCAATACGAGCGCAATGCTCTCTTCGTCGCCGGTCATGGTGGCCCCTTCTCGAGTGTTCGTGCTGCGGCCAAGGGTACCCCTGGGGGCATGTCACTGCTTGATCCAGTGTTTGATCCGGCTGCGGTGTCAGATCAGCGAGTCGACGGCCGCGCGCAACTTGACGGCTGCGTCGGCTGCCACGGACTTCAGGCCGGGTTCGCCGGAAACCTGAACCATGAGAGCGGGATTCATTGCTTCGACGAAGAACGAATTCTCCGTGGTCGTATCCTCTCGGACGACGACGTTGCACGGCAACAGGAGACCGATCTGGCGATCCACCGAGACTGCCCGATGGGCAAGGGGTGGATTACAGGCGCCCAGGATCAGGTATTTCTCCATGTCCTCGTCCAGCTTCGCCTTGAGCGTTGCCTGCATGTCGATCTCGGTCAGGATGCCGAAGCCCTGCTCGGCGAGAGCAGCACGCGTTCGGGTGACGACGTCGTCGAAAGTTCCGGCGACCTTGGTTGCGATCGCGATCGGTTCTGTGGGTGTTGTCATTGCCCGCTCCTTGCCGTTGTTTCGATGTCGTTGTCTTCGATTTCTCTTGCTTCCACCATACCCCTGGGGGTATCAAGAAAACAGTGATGTCGGGTACACGATCAGCCATGCGAGAAGCTGATGTTCGGCAGGACGCTACGTAGCCATACCGGCGCCCACCAGGCTGCCCGGCCGGTGAGACGCAGGAGAACGGGCAGCAGCACCAAGCGGACGAGCACTGCGTCCAGGAGGACGGCTACACCGAGAATGATGCCCATTTCCTTGGGTGGCAAGGGATCTGCGAGCGCAAAAGTGAAGAAGACCGCAACCATCACCGCCGCTGCCGCCGCAATGACCCGACCTGAATGTGCCAGGCCGTCGATATGTGCGATCGCGGGGTCACCTGTGCGTTCGTAGTGCTCCTTGGCGCTCGAGAGCAGAAATACCGTGTAGTCCATCGCGATGGCAAAGATCATGGCGAAGAAGAAGACCGGACCCCACCCGTTGAGGAAACCCTGGGGATCGAAGCCGAGTAGGCCTGCGCCGTGACCATCCTGGAAGATCAGCTTCGCGATTCCGAATGCGGCCCCGGTGGACAGCAGGCTGACCAGCGTGCCGATCAAGGCGATCAGAGGTGCCTGGAGGGCGATCAGCAACAACAGGAATCCGAGCGTCAGAATCACGACCACGACGATGGGAAGGTAGTCGTCGAGTGCCTGCTGGAGGTCGAGATTTTCGGCCGGAGCGCCGCCGACGAGCGCCGATTCCGGCAGTTGTGACCGAAGGTCGGCAAGGATGGTGTCCATCGCAGGATCCGACGGATCGACAGTGGGAACTGCTTGCAGCATAACCAGATCGGATCCGTCGGCCGCTTGTTGCGCCGGGGTGACCATGGCGACGCCGTCAACGCTCATGGCAACACGCGAGGTGTCGGCTGCATCGTCGGCGGAGGTGACGATCTGCAGCATTCCGGGCGCTCCGTCACCGAATTGCTGCTGCACCAGTTCATAGCCCTGTCGAACTGGGGCGTCCTCGGGAACCACGGCGATGGAGGGCATAGCCACCTTCAGGCCGAAGACCGGAACAACGAGTGCGATCAGGACGCTGAAGGCGCCGATGCCGAAAGGCCACGGGTGCTTGTGCAGCAGTGATGCCCAAGCTGCGAACATCGGGGAGCGGTGCTGCTGGCGCTTTGCGTAGGGTAGTGAACCGCCGTTGACCTTGGCGCCGATCCTGCCGAGCACGGCCGGTAGCAGGGTGAGTGTTGCGGCGAGGACGAAGATCACAGCGAGCATGATTCCGACAGCCATCGTGCGTACGGCCGGGGCTGGAACGATGAGCACCGCAGACAAGCTGACCAGAACCGTGAGGCCGGAGAGGACCACAGCTTTGCCGGCGGTGTCCATGGTTTGAGCCACGGCCGTCCGCGGATCCGCATTGGTTCGCAATGCGTCCCGGAACCTGGCGACGAGAAAGAGTGCGTAGTCGATGCCGAGTGCGAGAGCGAACATCATCGCGAAGTTCATGGCCCACACGGAAATCGGCGTGATCTCGTTGAGGATCACGAGCCCACCCGCGGATGCGACCAGCCCCGCGAGCGTCAGCAGCAGTGGGAGTCCCGCGGCAACAAGGGAACCGAAGGCCAACACCATGATCGCGAGAGTGACGGGCCATGACATCATTTCGGCCTTGATCATCGCTTCGTGATTGGCCTTGTTGAAATCGCTCCACAAAGCCGACGCGCCGGTGGGGTACACCTCGATGGTGTCCGTGGACAATGCAGTGAGTTCCTTGCCGAGTTCGTCTACCGCACTGACCATCTCGTCGGCACTTGCGTTTGCGCCCGCGATCATGATGCCGGTATGTCCGTCCGGGCTGATGGTCATTCCGGGCTGCGGAGTGACGACTTCACCGAAACGTGGGTCCGCGGAAAAGATTTCAGTTGCCGCGGCCAGCGTTTGCTGCATCGACGGATCCGTGATGCGCAGCGAGTCCGAGTGAACGACCACCTGCACTGCGGCGGAGGAGTTTCCACCGAAATGCTGCTCGGCCAACTCGCGTACCTGCACTGATTCGGATCCGTTCGCCTGCCAACCTGCGCCGGCCAGGGAGGTGAAGACGCTGGGTGCTGCGGCGCCGAGGGCAACCAGCGCGATCAACCAGACACCGAGAACGAGGCGGGTGTGCTCCGCCATCGATCGACCGAGGCGCGCGAGTATGCCGCCGGTTCGGGTGGGTGGGCCCGCGGTGACTGTTCTGGTCGCTGACATCTTCGCTCCTGATACGGGTGGGGGTATTTCTGATCTCCACTTGTATACCCCCAGGGGTATGTGTCTGTCACGTTCGCGGGTTCTCTATGCTGCTCGGGGCACCGTCTTGATCAGTGATGGTGATTCGGACTACGAGGAGCAGAGATCTTGGACGCACACGACTGGGACGAGCGATACCGAGCGGTGACGGAGCCATGGGGAGTCGACCCGGCGGGAACCGTCGCAACACGCATTGCCGACCTGACGCCGGGCACTGCGATCGATCTGGCCTGCGGCGACGGCCGTCATGCGCGGTGGATGGCCGGACAGGGTTGGTCGGTGACCGCGGTCGACTACTCGTTCGTGGCGATCGATCTGGCACGGGCGAGTGACCGGGACAACGTTGTCGACTGGCGGGTCGGAGACGCGACTACGTGGCAACCGGAAGGGGCGGTCGACCTGGTGTTGGTCAGCTTTCTTCACCTCGAGGTCGACGAGCTGGCCGAAACCCTGAAGCGCATCGGTGAGTGGCTGACTCCAGGCGGGCGCGTCCTCTATCTGGGGCATTCGATCGAGAACTTCCACCGTGGTGTGGGCGGTCCACCCGAACCGACCATTCTGCCCGGTATTTCCGATCTCGCTCGCGCAGCGGAGGGATCGAGGGTCTATGCCCTCGAACATGTCGTTCGGCCACAGGACGGTAAGACGGCGATCGACGTTTTGCTCGAATTCGGTCCGTGGGAACAGGTCTGACCAGGGTGGGAGCGTACCTTCACGTTCCTGGGTAGCCTACCCTAAACTTGCGAGGGTGTTCGTCGTTCGATGAGCATGAACGACGATGATCGGATTCTCGATGTCTGACCACTCTCAGGTAGCTCACCCGGCTGTATCGGGCGGTGGCCATCTGGACGCAGCGCTCCCGGCGACGGCCGCTCAGCGTGAGGTGTGGGTTGCTCAGAACGTCGATCCGAGTAGCCCGGTGTACAACATCGGACTTGTCGTCGAGGTCGACGGCACCATCGACGTCGAGCGCGCCGCAGCGGCGATCAGGGCCGCCGTCGGACGCGTCGAAGCACTGTTCGTGAACTTCGAGGTCGATGCCGACAACCAGCTGATCCAGGTGCCGATTCCGGATGCACGCTGGGACGTGGAAATTCTCGACCTTCGGGCCGAGGCGAATCCCGATTCGGCAGCGCAGTCGTGGATGGACACCGACATGGCCCGGGTCTTCGGTGCGGACGATCTGCTCTTCCGTCAGACACTTCTGCTGACGGCCGACGACCGAGTCATCTGGTATCAGCGCTATCACCACAGTGTGGTCGACGGCTACGGCATCTCGCTCATCGTCGCCGACGTCGCAGAAAGATACGACAATCCGAATCTGGGGACTGACGCACCGCGATGGTCACTCGATGCAGTGGTTGCAGCCGATCAGGACTACCGGAACTCTCCGCGGTTCGAGCTCGACCGTCAGTACTGGGTGCAGCGAGTCGAATCAGGACCGGAAGCGACGCGGATTCTGCATGGGCAGGTCGATGATTCGCTGCCCCCGATCTCGGCAGTGCTCACGCTCGATGCCGATCGTGCGGCACAGCTCTATCGCTATGCGGCCGACGCCAGGATTCGGCGAACTCGCCTGCCCATGGCCGCGCTGATCGCGTACATCGCACGAACCACGGGACAGCACGACGTTGTCGTCTCGGTACCGATGGCGGCTCGGGTGGGGCGCAACATGCGTCGCATTCCCTCGATGGCGTCGACGATTCTTCCGCTGAGTATTCGAGTAGAACGCTCGGAAACCATCGGCCAGTTGGCAACTCGACTCGACACCGCCCTGATCTCGATACTCAAGCACGGGCGCTACCGGGGAGAGGATCTCGCTCGCGACATTCGGGCGATCGATCCCGACCGTCAGGTCTTCGGTCCCGGCATCAACTCGATGATGTTCGAACACACACTCACCTTCGGCGGATGCCCGGTGCGCGTGCGTAATTCGGTAACCGGTCGAGTCAGTGACCTGGATCTGAGTGTGCGCGGCGGTCAGGACGGGGAGCCGATCGAGATCGACGTCCGCGCCCCGGCCGGATTCGACAGGGAGTTGGCCGATCACACCGCGAGAATCGAACAGTTCCTCGATCGATTCGTAGCCGAGCCGCAGCTTCCGATCTCGGCACTCGACCCCATGGCGTCGGCGGAACGAGAACTCGTGCTCCACGGGTGGAACGACACCGCAGAGCCGCAGCCCGTCACGACGGTGCCGGATTTGTTGCGCAGCAGCTTCTCTGCCGATCGGGGCGCTGTCGCCGTGGTCGACGGGGACGTCCGGCTGACCTACGGCGAACTCGAAAGTCGGGTATCACAGCTCGCCGCGCACTTGATCTCTCGCGGTGTTGCGACCGAAACCGTTGTGGCGATCGGGCTTCCGAGATCCGCCGAGATGGTGGTGGGGTTGTTGGCCGTCATGTGTGCCGGTGGTGCCTTCGTTCCGCTGGATCCGTCATGGCCTGCGGAACGCCGCGAATCGGTACTCGTCGACGCGGGCGCCACACTGGTGCTCACCTCGGACGGTGTAGACGACTCCGTTCCGGTCGATCTGATCGCGTGGGCATACGAGGACGGGCCGTCGGTCCTGTCCGAGGTCATGACGCCCGACGTTCGTATTCACGGTGCCCAATTGGCGTACGTCATCTTCACGTCCGGTTCGACCGGACGTCCGAAGGGCGCCATGATCCGCCACGAGGCGATCTGCGCACGGTTGCTGTGGCAGCGGGAGCGGGTTCTCGGGTTCGGATCGAGCGATGCCTCGCTGTTCAAAGCCCCACTCTCGTTCGACATCTCGATCAACGAGATCCTGCTCCCGCTCGTGTCCGGCGGTCGACTGGTGATCGCGAAGCCCGAGGGGGAACGCGATCCGCAATACCTGCTCGACCTGATCGCCGAAGAATCGGTCACCTTCGTCTACCTGGTTTCGTCAATGCTCGACATACTGCTGGACCTGGCGAACGAGACCGATCAGCTCGATTCGTTGAAGCACGTGTGGTGCGGCGGTGAGGTTCTCACGCCTGAACTCTTCGACCGGTTCCGTGCCCAACTGTCCACGACGCTGTATCACGGCTACGGGCCGGCAGAAGCGACCATCGGTGTCTCCCATGTGATCTACCGAGAGGACGCGGAACGAATCGCGACCTCCATCGGTCGGCCGAACCCCAACACTCGCCTGTACGTGTTGGACGGCGACCTGCAGCCGGTTCCGGTCGGCACCGGCGGCGAACTCTACGCCGCGGGCTTCCTGCTGGGACGCGGATACGTCGGCGCGTCGGCGCTGACCGCATCTCGCTTTGTCGCGGATCCCTTTGTCACGGGTGATCTGGCCGGATCCCGGATGTACCGCACCGGTGACTTGGCCCGATGGGCCCCGGACGGCACCCTCGACTTCCTCGGACGCACGGACAATCAGGTGAAGATTCGTGGCATGCGCCTCGAACTCGAAGATGTCGAAGCCGCGGTGATCTCGCACCCTGGAGTGCGGCATGTGGCAGTTCTGGTGCGTCAAGCGCCCACAGGGGCAAAGTATCTCGCCGCGTACGTGAGCGCAGCGTCGGGGACTGACCGTGCGATCGACTCGCGGGACATTCGCGAGTGGGCGGCGAGCAAGCTGCCCGACTACATGATCCCGACCACCGTCACCGTCCTCGACGAGTTTCCGCTCACGGCCAACGGCAAACTCGACCGTCGAGCGCTTCCCGAGCCCGATCTAGCCGAACTGAGCGCGCATGTCGCTGCGAGAAACGAAGTCGAACAACAGTTCTGCACGTTGATCGCGTCGGCGGTCGGTCTCGATTCGGTTGGCGTGACCGACGATTTCTTTGCACTGGGCGGGGACAGCATCGTCGCGATCTCGCTCGTGACCGCGGCTCGTGCAGCCGGTTTGTCGATCAGTCCACGCGAGGTGTTCCAACTGCGCACCGCCGAGGCCATGGCGCGTGCCCAATCCGGCCGAACGGCTGAGATCGTCGATCAGGCGGACGAACCGATCGGTCACGTAGCCACGACGCCCATCGCTGCCAGGGTCCTCGGGACACCGGACGCAGTACGAACCTTCCATCAGCGAGCGCTGATTCAGACTCCGTCAGCGTTGACGTCCGAACACGTCAAGTCGGCGCTCGATGTCCTCGTGGCGCGCCACGATGCGCTTCGTGCGAAGTTGACTCCCGACGGAACGCTGCTTGTTCCGGCTACCAACGAAGCGGCTGTGGTCTTCGAGACCCGGGCGCTACCGGTGCCGCTCGAAGAATGCGGGCCACTGTTAGTCGCCGAGACCGAGCGAGCCGTCAGGCGTCTGAATCCGGTTGACGGAACGATGGTCAGTGCCGTTCTTTTCACTACTGCGACAGGTCCTGGGCGACTGTTGCTTGCCATCCACCACGCGGTGGTCGACGGTGTCTCCTGGCGCATCATCCTCGAAGACCTCGCGCGCGCCGGTATCGCAGCGATGAATGGCGACGAACCCTCACTCGCTCCGGTCGGTACCTCCGTGAGACGGTATGCCGAACTCGTTTCGGAGGCGGTCGGAGCCGGGCGACTGGACTCGGAAATCGAGTTCTGGGACTCGGTCACGTCGGCACAACAGTCACCCCTCGGCCGTCGGGCACTCGACCCGGCAATTGACCTCGCGCGCACCGCTGCGGCGCGATCGATCACCCTGTCTCCGGAATTCGCCGATCGGTTGTTGGGCAGTGTTCCAAGGGCATTCGGGGCCGACATGAGCGAAGTACTGGTCACCGCACTGGCCGTTGCGCTGACCAAGTGGAGCGGTGCCGGATCGGTGACAATCGACTTGGAAGGTCACGGACGCGACGAGGACGTCGTTCGCGGCGACGGCGCTGCCCACGTCGACCTGACACGAACTGTCGGATGGTTCACCACAGTGTTCCCGGTGGCACTCGAGATCGGTGCAGCCGCTCCGGATCTCGAAGCGAGCGGCGAGTTGGCGGGGGTTCTCAAGAACGTCAAGGAGCAACTTCGACGCATCCCGAACGCCGGCTTCGGATATGGAGCATTGAGATACCTCGGCGGCTCGGATCAGTTGCATAGCGTCGCAGCGCCCGAGGTGGTGCTCAACTATCTGGGGCGCACTGCAGTTGCGGAGGGGGACTGGTTCCCGGTGTCGATGGACGGTGCTGCCGATCCGTCCATGCCGTTGGGCCACGCACTGTCGGTCGACGTCGTAGCCGAGGACGCTGCGGGTGGTCCACGACTGCGAGCCACCTTGACTTGGGCGTCGAACATCTTCCTGCGTAGCGACATCGACAGGTTTGCGCGGCTGTGGCTGGACTCGCTCAAGGCAGTGGCCGGGCTCGCCGCTTTCGGCGGAGCCACACCGTCCGACTACCCTCTGGTGGCGCTCACTCAGACCGACGTGGACGGGTTGCCGAAGGCGGACGAGATTCTCCCGCTCACTCCGTTGCAGGAAGGGATCTACTTCCATTCGGCATTTGCCGATCCGGGATCGGATCAGTATGTCGTGCAACAGGTTGTGGAACTGACTGGTGCCGTGGACAGCGCATCGCTGCGCCGTGCGCTGCAGTCCGTCGTGGATCGGCACGAGGCGCTGCGCACCGGATTCTCGGTCCTGGGCGACGGTCGAGTGGTGCAGGTGGTGCACCCGAGCGTCGTCGTGGAGATGACAGTAGTCACGGATGCCGGCGCCGACGTGGACGAACTGCTCTCAGTCGACCGCGCGCGCGGGTTCGACCTCGCGCATCCGCCGCTCGTCCGTTACACGCTGGTCCGTGCCTCCTCGGAGAAGTTCCTTCTTCTGCAGTCGATTCACCACGCGGTCGCAGACGGATGGTCGGTCCCGGTGATGCTGCGGGAGCTGATGGCGTCGTACAGCGTTGCCGATTCCGGCGTCGTGCTCCCGAACCCGGCGCCGTACCGTAGCTATCTCGAATGGTTGGCCGGTCACGATCACGACGCTTCGGCGGCGGTGTGGCGGAAAGCTCTGAACTCTCCCGGGCCCGCGGTCGAATTTCCCGCGCCGAGTGCGGGCAGCAGCGGGATCCACGCTACCCGAGTCGAACTGACCGACCGAGACACGCGCGCACTGGTGACCAACGGACGCTCACACGGACTGACACTGAGCACGCTCGTGCACGGCGCCTGGGGACTGGTGCTCGGCCGAATGGCCGGCCGAACCGACGTGCTGTTCGGATCAACAGTATCGGGACGCGGTGGAGACCTGCCCGGCATCGAGACCATGGTGGGCCTGTTCATCAACACTGTGCCGGCGCGATTGCGTTTCGATCCGGCAGAGACAGCCTCGCAAGCACTTTCTCGTTGGCAGAGGGAACAATCGGAACTACTCGACCATCAGTACCTCGGTCTACCCGAACTGCGGCGGACCGGCGGACTGGAGCAGAACTTCGAATCACTGGTCGTGTTCGAGAACTATCCACTCGGTGACACCGCTATCGCCGATCCGACGAACTCGGTGCGACTGACGGGAATTCGATTCGACGAGCGGCCGGCCTACCCGCTGACGCTGATCGTCGTCCCCGGCGATCGGTTGGCATTGGAGCTCAAGTACGACGCCGCTCAGGTGGACGGCGATGCCGCTGCGTCGCTGGCCGAAGCTCTCGCAGTCGTACTCGCCGAGCTCTCTCGCGATCTCGACCAGGTCATCGGCCGGATCGCGCTGGCACCCGCACAGCCGGGCAGCGTCGGCACGGCCTTGGATCGGCCGCGCGCAACGCTGACCGAGCTGCTGCGTGATCAAGCCGGGCGTACGCCCGAAGCCACCGCAGTGATCTTCCGTGAAGAGTCGTTGACCTACGCCGAACTTCACTCTCGCGCTGATCGTTTCGCGCACTTGCTGCGCGAACGTGGCGTCGGACGCGAATCGTTGGTGGCCGTTGCCCTGCCGCGCTCCATCGAACTGATGGTCGCGATACTCGGCATCGGAAAGGCCGGGGGCGCCTACGTGCCCCTCGACACCGGTTACCCGGCGGAGCGGCTGACGTACATGCTCGGTGACGCCGATCCGGTGTGCGTCGTGGTGTCAGAAGACTCTTCACTCGATTCGGGTTCGGTTCCGCGGGTGACCGTATCGGAGTCGGCGCAGTTCCCAGCCGATCCGCTGAGTGCCCCAGGATCACCCGCGGATGCCGCGTACATGATCTACACCTCGGGTTCGACCGGTCGTCCCAAAGGTGTTGTCGTCACCCACGAGGGTGTGGTCAACCGATTGCTCTGGGCACAGCAGATACGTCCGATGGACGTTTCCGACCGGATGCTGCAGAAGACCCCGTCCAGTTTCGACGTCTCCGTTCCCGAATTCTTCTGGCCGTTCCTGGTGGGGGCAACCCTGGTGATGGCCGAGCCGGACGGGCACAAGGACCCGGGCTACCTGGCCGACGTCATCGTCGAACAGTCCGTGACCCGAGTGCATTTTGTTCCGTCGATGCTCGAAGTGTTTCTTGCAGAGCCGAAAGCAGCACTGTGCTCTTCCCTCGAGATCGTCAACTGCAGCGGTGAGGCACTGCCCGTTCACGTTGCACGCAAGGTCGCCGAGATCCTGCCGAACGTTCTGGTGGACAACCTCTACGGCCCCACCGAGGCCGCCGTCGACGTCAGTTGGCAGCCGTCCGTGCAGGAAACTCCGGCAGACGCCGTCAGTGTCCCGATCGGCGTACCCGCAGCCGACACCGGCCTGTTCGTTCTCGATCCCTACCTGCAGAACGTCCCGGCCGGTGCCACCGGTGAGCTGTATTTGGCGGGACCACAACTGGCGCGTGCTTACCACGGACGTGGGGGACTCACCTCCGAAAGATTTGTGGCGAATCCGTACAGCGACGGCGGTTCGCGGATGTACCGGACCGGTGACATCGTGCGGTGGAATGCCGACGGCGTCCTCGAGTACCTCGGCCGCGTGGACGAGCAGGTGAAGGTTCGTGGATTCCGCATCGAGCTCGGTGAAGTCGAAGCACAGTTGGCGCTGTGCCCCGGAGTCACGGCCAGTGCCGTGATCGTCCGAACAGACGGTCCTGGCAACCGCGCGCAGGTGGTTGCCTATCTGGTCGGCGATGTTGATGATGCTGCGGTTCGCGCTCAGTTGCTGTCGGTGCTACCGGAATTCATGGTGCCCAGCGCCTTTGTGCGACTCGAGTCACTGCCGCTGAGCCCGAGCGGCAAGCTCGACCGAAAAGCACTACCTGCACCGGATTTCGCGGCACAGGTGGGCGACTCGACGGGAGTAGTTTCCTCGGGCGTTGCAGACCTCCTCGCCGGGCATTTCGCGACGGTTCTCGGACTGCCCCGTGTCGGGGTGCGCGACGATTTCTTCACTCTCGGCGGCGACAGTATCCTGGCGATCCGACTGGTCAACCTGGCTCGTCGTGATTCGGTAGTGCTGACCCCGCGTCAGATCTTCGAATTGCGCACTCCCGCCGCGATCGCCGCAACGGTGGGTGATGTCGCCACCTCGGTTGCCACCGCCACGGCCGACATCGGCGTGGGTGAGCTGGTACCGCTGCCGGTGGTTCACCGCTTGTCCGAATGGACGGGTGGTACCGATCGCTTCAACCAGGCAGTTCTGATCCACTCTCCGGCAACATCTCTCGGTTCGATCACCGGTGCGTTGCAGGCGGTGCTCGATCACCACGACGGGCTTCGCCAAACCTTGATCCGACATGACCGCGGCATGTGGTCGGCGCGCGTCGAGGAACCCGGCAGTGTCCGGGCAGCGGACGTGGTCGCCCGAGTCGACGCGCAAGGACTGAACGACGGCGATTTGCGAACGCTCATTGCGGAGCACTCCGAAGCAGCGACCAGCCGATTGGATCCGTCTGCAGGGCGGATGGTCGCGGTGGTCTGGTTCGATTGTGGCGCGGAGAATCTGGGCCGACTCGCAATAGTCGCGCACCACCTGGTCGTGGACGGGGTTTCCTGGGGAACCCTGCTCGAGGATCTCGCGATGGCCTGGGTGGCAGTCGAAGCCGGAGAGCCCGCCGCACTGGATGCCGTCGGAACTTCGCTGCGTACCTTCTCCCGCACGGTGGCCGAACACGCATACAGTGCACATCGATTTGCCGAACTCGATCACTGGCTGACCGTGACCGCTCCGGGCGCACAGTTGATCCCCGATGCCGCGGGCGATGCCGTCGTATCCGGAGGCTCGAGGCGCACGGTCACGGTGGACGGAGCAATCTCCGAGGCAGCACTTGGATCGGTTGCGGCAATGGTGGGTGCCGAGGGAACGGATGTTCTGTTGGCAGCGCTGACGATGTCCGTCGATCGCTGGCGTCGCTCCACCGGCCGCAGTGAGCACGAATTGCTGGTCGATCTCGAACGGCACGGCCGGGAGGAGTTGGCGCCGGGAACCGATCTGTCGCGAACAGTCGGCTGGTTCACCACCATAGCGCCCATGCGACTGCACAGCGGAACCGATCCGGTGGATACCTTGCGTGAGGTGAAGGAGAGCCTGCGAAGTGCACCGGACGGCGGCATCGGATACGGGATGCTGCGGTACGTGAATGCCCGCACGGCAACGATATTGGCGGGGCGTCCCGAATCTCAGGTGCTGTTCAATTATCTCGGACGTGCGACGGCTCCTGGATCGACCGCATGGTCCCTGGCGGCGGAATCCGACGCCATGTCCACCGATCCCGACGCGGACATGGGAGGCCCGTACCGGCTGATCGTCAATGTGGTGAGTGCCGATTCGGAGCTTCGCGCCGACTTCGCCTGGGCAAGTGAAGATTTGTCCGATACTGACGCGCTGGCACTCTCCGAGGGCTGGGTTTCGGCACTCGGCGATCTGGCGGCTGCGGCCGCACGTCACGACGGTCCGCCCTTCCTGACTCCGTCCGATGTGACCTTGCTCGACCTGAGTCAGGCCGAGATCGACGCGATAGCCGATGCGAGCCCGGCAGGTGTGAGCCGTATCCTGCCGCTGTCACCGTTGCAGGAAGGCCTGTACTTCCAGGCCGGATACTCGGACAGCAGTGAAAGCACTGGCGGGGACATCTACACGGCACAGTTCTCGATGGACTTCGGGCACACGCTCGACGTGGACAGGTTGGCTGAGGCTGCTCGGACACTTCAACGACGAAATCCCACCTTGCGAGCGGGGTTCGTGAGCGAAGGACTGAACGAGCCCGTGCAGTTCTTCAGCGCGGGACTCGACGTTCCCGTTGCCGTCCATGATCTCCGTGAACTCGACGACTCGGCGGCTCGTGAGCGCGCCGAGGGGATCGCTGCCCAGGACAGAGTTACTACATTCGATCTGACAGCACCGCCGCTGTGGCGTATGAACGTGCTGCATCTGCCCGGCGGGCACGATCGTCTGGTGATCAACCGGCAGTTCCTGCTGTGGGACGGCTGGTCCAACGGCCTTGTCGTCAGCCAGCTTCTGGCGCTCTACGATACCGGTGGCGACGACAGCGCCTTCGGTGAACCCGAGGGGTCGTTCGAGACGTACCTCGCCTGGTTGGCCGATCGCGACGGTGTTGCCGCCGACGAGGCGTGGCGCGGAGCGCTGGCAGGCCTCGAGGAGCCGACGCTTGTCGCCGTGCCGGCGCCGGACGCCGAACGTCAGCTTCCGGATCGCCGAGATGTGGTTCTGCCGGAATCGCTTTCGCGCGCCCTGCGTGAGCGTGCCGCCGCGTCCGGCGTCACGTTCAACACGGTACTGAACGCAGCGCTGGCCCTGGTGCTGGCGTCGGCCACCGGTCGACAGGATGTCGTCTTCGGCTCCACCGTTGCCGGAAGGCCTCCCGAGGTGCCGGGAATCGACACCGTGGTGGGAATGTTCCTCAACACCGTTCCCGTTCGGCTGCAACTGGATCCGAACGAGAGCGTCGACGAACTTCTTCGCCGCACGCAGGCGGATCGTCTATCGCTGATGCCGTTCGACTACCTCGGCTTGGCCTCGATTCAACGTCTGTCCGAACATCGTCAACTGTTCGACGTGCTGATAGTCCTGCAGAACTTCGTGGACGAGAAACAAGTCGACGCACTCAATGCCGCTCACGACGTGAGCGGCAGCGACAGTATCGATCACACGCACTATCCGCTGACCGTCGTGGTCACACCGGGTACCACCGTCAACGTCAAGTTCGAGTTCCATCCGCATCTGGTGACCGCGCGTCGAGCCGAGGACCTGCTCGGTCACTTCGTCGACCTGCTGCAGAGTTGGTCGCAGGACATGACAGGTTCGGTTGTTGCGACTCCCGCGCCTGTAGTGGCGCAGCAGACGCAGATCCGAGAGTTGCCGGAGCGCACCATTGCCGACTTGTTCGAAGAGGTGGCGTCGGTGCAACCGAACGACACGGCACTCGTGTTCGGGAAGCGTCGGATGACCTATGCCGATCTCGACGGCGAGATCAACCGGATGGCGCGGTTGCTGATCAACTACGGGGCCGGTCCGGAAAGAATTGTGGCCCTTGGTCTACCACGATCGGTGGACATGGTTGTCGCACTCTTCGCCGTATTGCGTACCGGCGCGGCCTACCTACCACTCGAACTCGACCATCCAGCCGAACGGTTGGCCGTGATGATCGACGACGCGCGGCCCGTCGTGTTGCTGACCACCGTTGCCGCCTCACCGAAGTTCGACGGCGCGGACGTCCGCACTATCGTGATCGACGAGCCGGACACTGCGGCAAGGAGACTGACGATCTCGGCACGGGCGCTCTCCGCGTCGGAACTCGGAGCATTCGCCCCGGGGGCACCGCATCGACTCGACCACCCCGCGTACGTCATCTACACCTCCGGCTCGACCGGCAAGCCCAAGGGCGTGGTCACCGGATACCGCGGCTTGACGAACATGCAGTTCAACCACCGCGAGGCGATCTTCGAACCGGTCATCGCCGCGGCGGGCCGGCGCCTGCGGATCGCGCACACCGTGTCCTTCGCCTTCGACATGTCGTGGGAGGAACTTCTGTGGCTCGTGGAAGGCCACGAGGTGCACATCTGCGACGAGGATCTGCGTCGTGATGCCGAGGCGCTCGTCGCATACTGCGACGCTCAGGACATCGACGTCGTCAACGTGACACCGACCTACGCGACGCACCTGATCGACAGCGGACTTCTCGACGACGGTGTGGGGCACCACCGCCCGCCACTGGTCCTGCTCGGTGGTGAAGCCGTTCCGGATTCGGTGTGGAACCGGCTGCGCGACGCCGAGGGAACCGTGGGCTACAACCTCTACGGTCCGACGGAATACACGATCAACACCCTCGGTGGCGGAACTGCCGACAGTGACACCCCGACCGTCGGTAAGCCGATCTGGAACACCACGGCGCACATTCTCGACAGCTGGCTGCGACCGGTCCCCGACGGAGTTGCCGGCGAACTGTACATTGCCGGAGCTGGTTTGGCTCGCGGCTACCTCGGACGCTTCGCGCTCACGTCCGAGCGCTTCGTCGCCGATCCGGCTGGGACCGGAGAACGTATGTACCGCACCGGTGACTTGGTGCGGCGACGCGGTGACGGCAACCTGGACTTCCTCGGCCGCACCGACGATCAGGTGAAGATCAGAGGTCACCGGATCGAGCCGAGCGAAATCGTCTCCGTTCTCGAATCCGACGAACACGTGCGGCAAGCAGCGGTGGTGGTCGACGTCGGGGCGGGTGGAGTCAAGAGACTCGTCGGTTACGTGACACCGGTGCGCCTCGGCGTCGCGCACGACTACCGCGCGCGGGCGCGCGTTCTCCTGCCCGACTACATGGTTCCGGCCGTGGTCGTCGAGGTGGAGACATTGCCGATGACCGTCAACGGAAAGCTCGACGTCAAGGCGCTGCCCACGGCCGATTCGGTGCTGGGGGAGCGCAGTGGGGTAGCGATCGCGCCCAGAAACCGTACGGAAGAGGTCCTCTGCGAACTCTTCTCCGACGTGCTGGACGTCGACGGCATCGGTGTCGACGACAACTTCTTCGACCTCGGTGGTCACTCGCTTCTGGCCACCAAACTGATCAGCCGAACTCGGATCGCCATTCCCAACGCTCTGACCATGCGTGATCTCTTCGAAGCACCGACGGTCGCGGAACTCGCGGAACGTATTGCGGCCGAGCAGGGATCGACGCGACCGGTGCTGGTCGCGAAGCCGCGACCGGACCACCTCCCCCTTTCTGCCGCTCAACAGCGATTGTGGCTGATCGGACAGATGGAGGAGAACTCCGCGGCCTACAACTTCCCGATCGTGCTCCGCTTGGACGGTGCACTGGACGCGGACGTCTTCGCCGCGGCGCTGGACGACGTGGTCGAACGACACGAATCCTTGCGTACTGTGTTCCGGTTGGTCGACGGAACGCCGGAACAGATAATTCTCGAATCGGCGACGGTTCCGGTCGAGACAGTTCATTCAGGAGAAGCCGGCGTCGCCGGTGAGGTTGCAGCGGCGGTGGGCCGTCCGTTCGACCTTGCGAACGAGATTCCGATTCGTGCCCGTCTGATCCGGGTGGACGATGCAGTAGTCGTCGTGATCGTTCTGCATCACATCACAACGGACGAATGGTCCGATCGACCGTTCCTTCGGGATCTGATGTCTGCCTACTCCTCTCGGATTCAGGGCGAGGAGCCAGCTTTCGAACCGCTTCCGGTGCAGTACGCGGATTACACCCTGTGGCAAAGGGAATTACTCGGCAGCGCCGACGATCCGTCGAGCGTCCTGAGCACGCAGTTGGACTTCTGGGCGAAGAGTTTGGACGGCGCCCCCGAAGAACTGTTGCTTCCCGCCGATCGGAGTCGACCAGCCAGACCGAGTTTCTCCGGTGGGGCAGTGGTGACACGGTTGGGCATGGAGACAACTGCTGCATTGCGGAGTCTGGCGCGCGAGAGCCAGAGTTCGATGTTCATGGTCCTGCACGCGGCGTCGGCGGCGTTGTTGACTGCGCTCGGAGCGGGTGAGGACCTTCCCCTCGGCGCTCCGGTAGCCGGACGTAGTGAACAGGGGCTCGACGACTTGGTCGGCTTCTTCGTCAATACCATTGTGCTGCGCACGGATACGTCGGGTAACCCGACGTTCCGGGAGTTGGTGGATCGCGTTCGGGAGGGAGATCTCGAGGCCTTCGCCAACGCCGACGTTCCGTTCGAAACTGTGGTGGAACGCCTCAATCCGTCGCGCACCCTGGCACGCAACCCGCTGTTCCAGGTCATGGTCGGCTATCACAGCCGCGAGGAGACGGGCGGGGATCCGTTCGAACTCGAGGAGTACACGGCCAAGTTCGATCTGGTGTTCAACTTCACCGAGTACCTGGGCGACGAAGGATGCATCGACGTCCGGCTCGAATACGGCAGTGACCTCTTCGATCGCGAAACCGCACAGCGAATTTCGAACCGATTGGAATCGGTGATCTCTGCAGTCGTGGAATCGGCCGACATCGAGATCGGTGACATCGACATCTTCTTGCCAGGCGAACTCGAACAGGTTGTCACCGCGTTCAACGACACCGCCGTCGACGTGCCGGAAGAGACGTTCTACGACGCTTTCGCGCGTGGAGTCGCTGCTACGCCCGAGGCGATTGCGGTGCGCGACGAAGCGGGGCAGGCCACGTACCGCGAACTCTCCGAGCAGTGTGATCGGATAGCCGGTGTGCTGTATCGGCGCGGGGTCTCGGTCGAAGACGTGGTGGGACTTGCCGTCCCGCGCTCGGTGGAGATGGTCGCGTCGGTCCTCGCCGTGCTCAAGCTGGGGGCAGCGTATCTACCCCTGGACTTGAGTCACCCGAGCGAGCGCATCACGTACATGCTCACCGATTCTCGCTCCTCGGTACTGCTGTCCACCTCCGAGGAGAGTTCTCGAATCGAGGATGTGGTCGGCGTCGAGCGAATCCTCCTGGACGATCCGCTGATCCGTGCAGAACTGGACGAGGCAGCGATCGTGGAAACTCCCCGGCCACCAGTTGGCGTCAGCCACGCTGCTTACGTCATCTACACCTCGGGTTCGACCGGCAAGCCGAAGGGAGCCGTGCTGTCCCACGACGGTATTCCGAGTCTTGTTGCCACAGCCGAGGTTCGGATGCGACTGGTACCGGGTTCGGTGGTGATGCAGTTCGCTTCGGTCGGCTTCGACGTCGCGGTATTCGAACTGGCGATGGCTCTGTGCACGAGCAGCACCCTGGTGATCGTGCCGCAGAGCGCCCGGGTTGCCGGCCCGGCGCTGACCGAATTCATGACGAACAATCGTGTCACCCACGCGATCATCCCGCCCTCGTTGCTGGCAGCCCTTCCGGCAGGATGTGAAGTACCGCAAGGCTGCACCGTGTTGGTCGGAACCGAGACGGTGCCGCCGGAGCTGATCGGGCGATGGGCAGAGCGGCTGAATTTGCTTGCCGCGTACGGACTCACCGAAGCCACGGTGAACAACACACTGTGGCAGGCGGAGCCAGGTTGGAACGGCGCCGTGCCCATCGGAATCCCCGACCCCAACGAACAGGCGTACGTGCTCGACGATCAACTCCGTCCGGTTCCGCCGGGAGTATCCGGCGAGCTGTACATCGCGGGCCGCGGCCTGGCGAGAGGCTATCTGGGCCGATTCGATCTGACGGTCCAGAGATTCATTGCTGATCCCTTCACCGCAGGCGATCGCATGTATCGCACCGGTGACCGAGCGCGGTGGCGGGTTGACGGGAACATCGACTTCCTCGGCCGTGTGGACGATCAGGTCAAGATCCGTGGTTTCCGAATCGAATTGGGCGAAATCATCGGAGCCCTCAGTGCCCATCCGACGGTGAAGCAGGCAACGGTCGTCGCGGATCGGCAGGGCGAAATCACGCGTCTGGTCGGTTACGTGTCACCCGAGCCCGGCGTGGTGGTGGACACGACGGCAGTGCGCAATCTCGCTGCAGTGTCGTTGCCCGACTACATGGTTCCGACGATGGTCGTCGCCCTCGACGGCCCGCTGCCGTTGACACCCAACGGAAAGCTCGACCGCAAGGCGTTGCCCGCTCCGGACTGGTCGGAGCTGGCAGGTGCTGTTGCTCCTCGCACTGTCGTGGAGTCCACCGTTGCGGCTGCCTTCGCGGACATACTGCAACTCCCGAGCGTCGGAGTCCACGACAGTTTCTTCGAACTCGGTGGGCACTCGATGGCGTCGATGAAACTGGTCGGTCGCATTCGTGAAGCATTCGGAGTGGACATCAGTATTCGAGACGTGTTCGACGCACCGAGCGTGGCCGATTTGGCGGCAGTCGTTGCGCGTTCGGAAGGTGGACGCCCGGTCCTGGCACCGGCGGTGAGGCGTCCGGAGACCATGGGTCTGTCTGCGCCGCAACGTCGTCAGTGGGAGTTGTTCCGTTCTGCCGGCGCACATCCGCAAGCGAGCCATGCTCTGGCACTGACCCTGAAATCGAAGATCGATCCGGAGATTCTCGGGCACGCATTGGACGATGTGACATCGCGGCACGAACCCCTGCGGACCACATTCGTCGAGGTCGACGGCATCGTCGTGGCGAGGGAATCGGTTCGGCCGACTGTCGATGTCGTCGATGTCGGTGCCGGCGACCTGGGCCGAGCGGTGTTCGAGCTGGCTCAACTTCCGATGGATCTGCGTGAGCAACCGCCGTTGCGAGTGCACCTCGTGCTCGGTGAAGACGGTTCTCGGACACTGCTTCTCGTCATGCACTACATCGCCGTCGACGAGTGGTCCGTAGTGCCGCTGTTGGGAGATCTGGTCTCTGCTTATGCAGCCAGGTCGCAGGGAGATCAACCGGTCTGGGACGAGCTTGCGTTGACGTACGCCGACTACACCGTGTGGTCGGACGAGCTCTTGGGAGACCCCCTGGACGTGGGCAGCCGCGCGTCGAAGCAACTCGCGTACTGGCAGGATGCGCTCGACGGAATACCGACCAGTGTGAATCTTCCGTTGCCGGAAGATGACTCGGAGCCTCGGGGCGACGTGGTCTCTGTCGACATCGACGCCGATCTGCACGCCAGGATCGATGCTCTGGCAGCGCGCACCGGCACGAGCATGTTCATGGTCCTGCAAGCCGCGCTGGCCGCCGTTCTCACGAAGGCTGGGGCCGGTACCGATCTTCCGATCGGTTCGCTGGTTGCGGGCAGGTCGGATCCCCGTCTCGAACCGATGATCGGGTCCTTCTTCAATGTTGTTCTCCTGCGCACGGATACGTCCGGTAGCCCGACGTTCGCAGAATTGCTGGCTCGGGTGAGGGAGGGGAATCTGGAAGCGCTGAGCAATCAGGACGTCTCATATGTGTATGTCGAGCAGGCTCTGGGTAATCCGGCGTCCATGAGACCTCAGGTGATGGTGATCCATCACCAACAGGCGGATTTGGACGGGCTCGGCGACTTCGGTTCTCTCGTACCGATTCCGGTGGGAGTGCCCGATGCGGATGTGACGTTGAGTTTTTACGAGCCAGTTGGCGAAGGGCCTGTTTTTGCAACTCTCGGGTTCCGTGCCGACCGCGTCGACGCGGTCGCAGTCCGTGAATGGGCAGGTCAGCTGGTCGACGTGATCGAGGCTGCGGCCATCGTCGGCGGGGACGACGTGAGGGAGGCGGCGAAACTATGACATACGTCGCATCGCTCCGCGGGGTCGACCGCTATACGAGGGCTCACAGTATTGATACCCTCACCTCATTAAGGGTAGCCTTTGCTACTTACTTCGGGACATCGATTGGCGACCGTATCAGGTCGTCCCGTCGGGGATGGACTACCTGTAATGAGTGAATCACCGAGAGACTCCAGCGCCGAACCTGCCATTGTCGACATCGTCGGCGTCGGGTTCGGGCCGGCCAACCTCGCGTTGGCCATCGCTGTCGAAGAACACAATGCAAATTGTGCAGCCGTTGATCGGGTGAACGCGCGGTTCTTCGAAAAGCAGTCTCAGTTCGCGTGGCATCCCGGGATGCTGCTCGACGGTGCCACGATGCAGATCGCGTTTCCGAAGGACCTGGTGACCTTCCGCAACCCGCAGAGCGGATACAGCTTCTTCTCGTATCTGTTCGAGCAGGGTCGACTGGTCGACTTCGTCAACCACCAGACCTTCTTCCCCACACGCCACGAATTCAACGACTACCTGTGCTGGGCAGCTCGACGAGTCGACGCGGACGTGCAGTTCGGGACAACCGTCGACGGGGTCGAGGGCATCAAGAACTCCGACGGCGTGGTCGATCGCTTTGCGGTTCGCACAGCCGACGGTGACACGGTGATCGCGCGCAACATCGTCGTCGGAGCCGGGCTGAAAGAGCGGATCCCGGAGTGGGCAACGCCGTCGTCCCGGTGCTTCCACAATCACCAGTTCCTCTTTCACCTCGAAGCCATGCCGGAGCCCGTACACAACCGGTTCGTCGTTCTCGGCGCCGGCCAGAGTGCCGCAGAGATCGTCGACTACCTGCACACGAACTACCCGACCGCCGAAGTGCACAGTGTTTTCGCCCGCTACGGCTACAGCCCGGCAGACGACAGCCCGTACGCGAACCGCATCTTCGATCCCGAAGCCGTCGATCAGCTGCACGGCGCCGACGCCGCGGAACGACGTCGACTGCTCGATTTGCACCGCAGTACCAATTACTCGGTCGTCGACATCGAACTGATCAACAAGCTGTATGCCACCGAGTATCAGGAGATGGTTCGTGGGCCGCGGCGACTGTTCATGCGTCGGGCCTCGGAGATCACGAGCGCTGTCGAGACGGAATCCGGCATCGAACTGGCCGTCCGTAGCAACCTCGACGGCTTGACCGACACGCTGTCGTGCGACGCACTCATTCTGGCCACGGGTTTCACCCCGGCACCGCTGGACAATTTGTTGGGTGAACTCGTGCCGGATTCGTCCGTTCCGCGTAACGTCAGTCGGGATTATCGACTGGCTGTAACGGAGGACGTGACAGGCGGTATCTATCTGCAGGGTGGGACAGAACAGACTCACGGATTGACGTCGTCGCTGCTGTCGAACGTGGCAGTGCGGGCGGGGGAGATTCTGGCGTCGGTACTGAGCCACCAGAACCGAACTGGTGCGCTTGCTAGTCTGGGCGCACAAGACACGTACGTAACGAGTGAGGCGAGATGAGCACTAACCCTTTCGATGACGAAGACGGCCGCTTCTACGTGCTGGTGAACGACGAGGACCAGCACTCGCTGTGGCCCACGTTTTCCGAGGTCCCCGCCGGCTGGCGCGTGGTGTTCGGCGAAGACAGCCGCAAGGCGTGCCTCGAATACGTCGAGGCGAACTGGACCGACATGCGTCCGAAGAGCCTGCGCGAGGCCATGGAAGCCGATCAGGCTGCCGGCGGAAAGCATGCAGTCGAGAGCTGATTCTCACCGCTCGGAAACCGCCGAGTGAACCGAAAGAGCTGGGCACCGTCAGGTGCCCAGCTCTTTCTGCTCGTATCTCTCTACTTCTCGGTGACGGGAACCCGGCGCCTGCGCTTGCGGACCATCGGCCGGCGTAGCGAGTCGACGCGCATCAGGATTCGGGGACGACGCAGCGTGCGCGCTCCCCATTCGCCGAGCGTCACGCCCGCGGCCAGGGCGCAGCCGATACCGAAGGCCGACAGCAAGGCAGTCAGGCCGATCAGTACCTGGTCGTTGAGCAATGCGTACAGGCCTCGATACAGCGACAGGCCGGGGAGCAGGGGAGTGATGCCGGCGACCGCGACAACCAGCGGAGGCGTCAGGGCGCGGCGTGCCATCAGACCACCGGCAAGACCGACCACGGTTGCGGCGATCGCGGCGGCGATCACAGGGCCGACGTCGAGTGTCTGCACGAAGATCGACACACCACTGCCGGCCGCGCCGCCCAGGAACGCCGCGGTCAGTGCACGGCGCTCGGCATAGCAGGCAAGCGCGTAGAAGACTGAAGCACACGCACCGGAGAGCATGAGGATCGGCAACTGGGTGATGGTGGAGACTTCCACGTTGATCGGCGGAAGCGTCGAACCCAGCATTCCGGTCATCCGCAACGAGATCGCGACGCCTGCGATGATGCCGCCCGTCATCATCACCACTTCGAAGAATCGCGCGACAGCCGTGATCGGCGCACCCATGATCGCGTCCTGGACCGAGCCCACCAACGACAGCCCGGACAGCAGGACGACCACTCCGGCCGCGATCACCAACGACGGCCGGATACTGATCCCCAGTTGGTCTTGAAAGGTATAGAGCGTCGCTGCGGGCGCAGCCGCGATGAGACCACCGACAACCTGCTGGAAGAAGAACGGCAACCCGAAACGGTTCAGTACGCGGTTGACGCGGTCGATCACCATCGTCGTCAGAAACGCGACTGTGGCAACGAGAAACCCGCCGCCGAGCAGGACGGAGACCGAAGCCGCCATCGCAGCCCAGGCCATGGTCGCGGTCCATCGGTTGTACGGGTGGGGCGCTGTCGTGATGGCTGTGAGCGCGTCGTGCGCTTGGTCCGGGGTGATCGCCTCACGACGGATACGACGCGTCAGTCGGTCGACAGCCGCCAATCGTGTGAAGTCCATCGAGCGGTAGTGGACGATGCGCATCGTGCTCGCCGGCGGTCGCGTCGGGCCGCGATAGGCGGAGAGCACAATCGAGTTGTAGGTGACGTCGACGTCACACTGGGCAAGGCCGTAGGTAGCGGCGATGAACTGCACCTGCTCCGCCGTGTCCATGGCCGCCGTCCCGGATGCGAGGAGGACTTCGCCGACCCGAACCGCCAGGTCCAGGACTTCTGCGACGACGGCGTCGTCGGTGAGGTCGATCGGTTGAAGCGGTGCGGGAGCCGACGTGACCGTGTCGACGGTGGCTTGGCGGTTACCCGTCAGGCGTGTGAGTACTTCGGTGAATTTCGCCATCAGGGGGCGGAGTGGGAGTTGCGCATGGGGCCCACGCTATCTAACGTGACCCGGGCGCGGCCACCGTGACGGCTTGGATATGATGGCTCCGCAAAGTCAGTCGCGGGAACGCGTCGGTCTTCGCCTCCTTAGCTCAGTGGTAGAGCACTCGCCTTGTAAGCGAAAGGTCGTCGGTTCAATCCCGACAGGAGGCTCCATCGAAGAGGGCACCCACCGAGAATTTGGTGGGTGCCTCTGTGTTTTCCAAGATGCGGTGTTTGCCGAGACGCTGTGTTTGCCGAGATGCTGCTGTGTTTGCCGGCCCGGTTCAGCAGGCCCGGATCAGTTGGTCTCAGGCTTGTTCGTAGCCTGACGCGGGTCGATCGCGCCGTCGATGTACTGCTGAGCGATCACTCGCAGTTTGACGTTGCTGCGCTGCGAGTCCTGGATGAGGATGCGGAAGGCTCGGTCGGCGTCGACGCGATGAGTGCCCATGATGATGCCCTTGGCCTGTTCGATGACGCCTCTCGATTCGAGTGCTCGCTCGAGGTCCATCGCGTGCTTTCTGGCGATGTCGAGGCGCTGCGAGCTGTGCAGTGCGTAGGCCGAGGTCACGGCGAACAGTTGAAGCAGTGCGACGTCGGCTCCGGTGAAACCTCGGAGGTCGTGGCTGTAGAGATTGAGGGTCCCCAGCGGGCGATCTCTACCGGGCAACGGCATCGACAAGAAACTGACGGCGCCGACTGCCTTTGCCGCGCTTGCGAATTGAGGCCACCGGCTGTGAGCTTCGCTGGCATGTGCGCGGACAACCGTTCCTGTGCGTGACGACGTCACACTCGGTCCGTAGTCCAGTCGGAATTGAATCGAGTCGACGGTGCGAACAAGTTGGTGGGTGGCGGCTACGGTTCGGAACGTCGAATCCGAACCGCCGATGGTAATTCCGGCCATGTCCGCGTCGGCGATGAGGTCGACGGCGTGTTTGCAGACCTGTTCGAGGAACTGCTCTGCCTGAGCGTGTGGATCGAGGTGCGCATAGAGCGATTGCAAGGCGTCCGAGGCGGCGTCCAGGCTGTCCTGCGACGCGGAATTTCGGCCCCCGGTGGGGCCGCGGTGTTCCCTGGCAATGCGCGGCGCCGTCATTGTTTCAACCACCCTTCCCCATCACGTCGCAGGCATGTCCGATTCGTCTTATTGTTGCACCGGACTAACTGTTGTGCACTCTGTTTGGGTGGACAAGTGTCTGATGAGACGGACGGTTATGCGGAGTGGGCTCCGTATGCCCAATCGTGATGTTTGATTCGGCCGTTAGCGGGTAGTGCGCCGATCTTGGAATTATGTTGTCCTGCAACAGTTAACGTGAAAACTGCGACCGGGGTACAAGTTTTCTCCGCAATGGCGCGCAGGTCGCGAACTTGGCCTATTGTCAGCGCCAGCGCACAATCTTGTACGCGTAACCCGTAGACAGTGAAGGGGATACGACGATGAACGGACTGATCGCGGCTCTGAACAGCGGAATGACAGTTGGCTTGGCCAACACGATCCTGACTTTCGGCGGAATCATCATCAATCTCAATATCGTGATCAACAACTGACCGCGTAATCGGCGAGTAACCCTTCGTTATGCCGACTCGATCGGAAGGTCCGGCCCTGGGCGCTCGCTCTTGCTCTTGAGCCACCGATTGGGAAGTTTGCCGGCCAGTTCTCCGAGTGGACCGACTGCAGCACTGAGGATTCCGACGGTTTCTTGAAGTACCTCGATGCTTGCGCTCATTCGCTCGAGGTTGGGGGCGAGGGAAGTCAAGGTGTCGGACAGTGCAACGATCTGGTCAAGCGGGCCGCCTTCGGCGATGAGCCGCTCGAAGGCGCCGTTCTCTGCCAGGAGTGTTTCGAGGATGCCGTTCTCGGCCAGTGCGCGATCGATGACGCCGTCCTTGGCCGTCAGGCGTTCGACGGCACCGTCCTGTGCCGTCAGGCGTTCCAGCGGACCGTCCTCGGCCATCATTCGATCGAGTAATCCGTCCGGGGCGAGTAGCCGCTCCAAAGCGCCGTTCTCGGCGAGCACTCGATCCAACGGGCCGCCCGGGGCCAGAAGTCTTTCGAGTGGTCCGCCGGGAGCGAGTAGTCGTTCGAGAGTGCCGTCGGGTGCGGTCAGTTTGTCGACCGGACCGCCGGGTGAGAGAAGTCGATCGAGCGGCCCACCGGGGGCCAAGGCCTGCCCGATGGGCCGATCGTCTGCAGTAAGCGATGACAACTGCTGGATCATCTGCATGGGTCCGCGGGGGCTTGCCAGGCCGGCAGCACCCGCCGTCACGGCGCCGGTATTACCGACGGCGATACGAACTGTCGTGACCGTCAGCTCCGCGATTCCCAAACTGATCTCTGCGGCTGCAATGCCCGCGCGTAGGGGAAGCGTGAGCATCTCCAGCAGTTTCATGCATTAACTGTAACCGGTAACACACAAACACTCACCAGGATCGCCGGTCAGTGAAGGACCTTCAGACCGACGACACAACCGACGATGCCAAGGATCAGCAGTATCTTGACGACCGACGTGGACTCCGCGCCGGTGACCATCGCATATCCGACGGTAAGGGCAGCGCCGATGCCCACCCAGACCGCGTACGCAGTCCCGATAGGAAGGGTGCGCATTGCGTAGGCCAGACCAGCCATACTGACGATCAGGCCGAGGACGAAGACGACGGTGGGTGACATCTTGCTGAATCCGTCGGACTTACCGAGTGCGGTAGCCCAGACAGCTTCGAAAAGTCCGGAAATGACGAGCACGATCCATGCCATGGTGAACAACTCCCAAGGCACCGTCTTTTCGCTGGCCGGGTACGGTGCGCTCGTCCGGATGTCGTCGTTGACCAACCAACCATAGCAACAGAATTCTGCGTTCCGACCCGATCAGCTGGCGATTTAGGTCACCACCGCCGTTCGAACTCTCTTCAGATGGATGGTCGTCATGGCCACAACGATCGTCGCCGTCGCGGCGAGAACGGCCAGTGGAATCGACGTGTTCACCGTGGCAGGGCCGTGTTCGGCGAACGGACCGTTCGACCACCCGAATTCCTGCGCGGCCGGGTCCAAGAAGGTCGCTGAAACCGAGAACAACGTAAGAGCGAAGGGCAGTACGGCCCCGCTCGAAACTGCTCCGACCGCAACAGGCACGCATGACGCGACGGCCAGTCCCAGCGCAAGCGGGAGGACGAGGATGTGGGCAACCATGGTCGGGGCGGCACCCAGCAGTCCCGAGAGTGTGGTCACGGCAAGTAGTCCCAGCCCGAGTTGGGGCATCGGCCTTTTCCAGCCGACGACGACGCCCAGCGCCAGGGCAGCAGCGCTCGCGGGTATCGCCCAAGTCCAGTCGGACGAAAAGCGGATCGTGCCGACCGAAACCGCGCTGACTGCCAGTCCGACGAGTATGAAACGACCGTCGAGTGGGGGCAACTGCCAAGCCAGTGCGACGGTTGCGGCAACCGCGATCCCCACTGCAGTCAACCAGAACCCATGTGATGTCGACGGCGAGCCCAACCACACATAGAGAGCCGTGAATGCCAGAGGCAGAACAACTCCCAGCGTCACCAGGCGTGTGTCGACGTCGTCCGGTGCCTGCTCTGAGCGTGCGACTGAAGCGACCCCGCCCACGAGAAGAGTTGCAGCGAGCAGAATCCAGACGGGAACCGTGGACGGCACGGGATAGGTATCACCTGGAAGTGTGAGTGACCATCGCGCGACGCGATCGCGCCACAAGTCCGCGGCGCCGAAGTACAGGGTCGTCGTGATCACCCCGAGTGCGAGAGCGATTTGTGCTCCGCGGTGCCCCTTCGCCGGAAATGCCGCCGCCGCGAGGAAAGCGCCGGCCCCGACTGCATTCAGAGTCACCGACATTTGGGCGGAGATCGAAACGAAGCGCGATGGCGAGGGCGCCGGCCGCAGCGAAGACACTCGCGAATCCGCCACGTCCCCAGCGATGCAGTAGCGCAACGCCGACCGCGGCAACTACCGCGGCGGTTGCTCCCGCCCACTGCGGCGTGATCACCACCGAGGTAACGCCGTCGTCGGAGAACGAGAAGTCGTCCACTCGCGACTCGGCCACTGCGTATGCGGCCACCACGCCGCCGACCAACGCAGACGCCACCGGACCATAGAGCTGAGCGATTTGAACTGAGCTAGGTTGCTGCATAGTTGGTCGCATTTTTGCACAACTCTCCGATGCGACCGACCGTCACGTCACCGTGCGGATCCATCCACACCGGTTCCCCGTCTCGACGTCGAGGAACAAGCAGATGGCGCCCTCGGCTCGGCCACTGGACGAAGTCGTAGCCGGCCAATTTGGTCTGAACGATATCGGCGACCCACACCGCAGCGTCCGCGAATGCAGTGTCCATCGATATTGCGTCGTCCATCGGCATTGCGTCGTCCATCGGCATTGCGTCGAAGTGGCTGAATCCGCCGATGTCGCGTGCGCCTTGCCAGCCGATCGTGACGTTGTAGTCGCTGTTGATCGAAAATTCCCAGATCAGACGATCGACAACCACTTCAGGCCCGAATCGCAGACAACGCAGATCTTGGGCAACAGCAGCAAGGGCTTGTGCCCAAGACTCCGGTGGCGCGAAGCCGGGATCCTCGCCGGGATCGGTGTTGTTGGTGAACAGAGGAATGCGCCAGGTCAAGCAGTCTCTGTTCCACAGTGGAGGCAGTGACATGCCGCGTCCTTCCGGTTCGTGGGCCCTGCGCCCCAGCTTTTCACCTGCACTCAGCTTTTCACCTGCACTCGGCCGTTCACAGGAAGCTCCCAGGGAACATACAGCGGGATTCCAGTGCCAAGGGAGAAGATGGTTCTCGTGACCGACAAGACCCCTGAAGCCCGCATCCTCGTCGTAGACGACGAACCCACCATCGTGGAGTTGCTCTCCGTGAGCCTCCGGTTCCAGGGTTTCGAGGTGGCAACTGCTTCGAGCGGCGCCCAAGGCCTGGACGTCGCACGTACTTTCCGTCCCGACGCGATTGTTCTCGACGTCATGATGCCCGGGATGGACGGCTTCGGTCTGCTTCGACGCCTCCGCGCCGACGGCGTGGACGCGCCGGTCCTGTTTCTGACGGCGAAGGATTCGCTTGACGACAAGATCAGTGGTCTGACCCTCGGCGCGGACGACTACGTCACCAAGCCGTTCAGCCTCGAAGAGGTCGTGACGAGGTTGCGGGTCATCCTGCGCCGTGCCGGTCGCGGTGTCGCGCCGGAGCAGTCGCCGCGCGTGAAGTTCGCCGACATCGAACTCGACGACGACACCCGTGAGGTCTGGAAGAAGGGCGAACTGGTCGCACTCTCACCCACCGAGTTCACACTGCTTCGTTACTTCATGGTCAACGCCGGGACGGTTCTCAGCAAGCCGCGGATTCTCGACCACGTCTGGAACTACGACTTCGGCGGGGAGGTCGGAGTTGTCGAGTCCTACGTGTCCTACCTGCGGCGCAAGGTGGATACGGGGGAGACACCGCTGATTCACACATTGCGTGGGGTCGGCTACGTGATGCGTGAACCGCGGCAATGATCGCCGCCGCGGAAAACGATCAGCTTCCGAAGCGGGGTCGTTTCCGTCTCCATTCACTGCCGCTGCGCTTCACACTGGTTGCCGCTTTGTTGGTGTTGGCCGCGCTGGGTTTGTTGGCGTCGGGCGTGGCGGTCACTTCTGCTCTCGAGAATTCGCTGACCCAGCGGACCGACAAAACGCTGTACGAGGCGGTCGACGGTTGGGCGAAGCCGCACACCAGAGATTTACAGCCGCCCAGTGACGTCGGCCCGGGCACGCGGCCACCCAGCCCCTTCTTCGTCCGGACGGTGACCCCGGACGGACGGGTGATCATCCTGAACGACAGGTCGACGACCACGGAACCCGACCTGTCGAAAGATTCCACCAACGGCCCGATCACCGTCGGATCGAGCGACGGTTCGGACGTGAACTGGCGAGTTCTCACGACGGTCCGCGACGGCACGACCACGACTATCGGTGTGCGACTGACGGATAACGAGCAGACCGTCGACGACTTGGTCGGTCTGCAACTCGGCATCGGCCTGGTTGTCCTGCTGATCCTGGGCGGCGGAGCGTATTTCGTGGTTCGTCGGAGCCTTCGTCCGCTGGTCGAGGTGGAGGAAACTGCCGCTGCCATTGCCGCCGGCGACCTTCATCGACGCGTTCCGGAGCGTGACGACCGCACCGAGGTCGGCCGACTGTCCGTGGCGCTCAACGGAATGCTCGCGCAGATTCAACACGCATTTGCGGCGACCGAGGCTTCGGAGGAATCAGCACGGCGTTCCGAGGAGAAGATGCGTAGATTTGTCGGCGACGCGAGCCACGAGTTGCGCACACCCTTGACGACTATTCGTGGATTCGCCGAGTTGTATCGCCAAGGGGCCATGACCGATACGGAAACGCTGATGAACCGGATCGAGGGCGAGGCGTCGAGGATGGGACTTCTGGTCGAGGATCTGCTCATGTTGGCCAGGCTCGACGAACAGCGACCGCTCGAGAACAAGCCGGTGGATCTGCTTGCAGTTGCGGCTGATTCGGTGCAGGCGGCGCGTGCGATTGCACCGGATCGAACTGTCAAACTTCAGATGACCGGCGGCCCAGGCCTGCCCGAGGTGCACGGTGACGAGGCCAGACTGCGTCAGGTCGTCGCCAATCTGGTGGGCAACGCGATCAAACACACGCCGCCCGATGCGCAGGTCACCGTTCGTGTCGGTACGACCGAGAACTCCGCGGTGGTCGAAGTTTCGGATACCGGTCAGGGTTTGAGTGACGAGGATGCCGCGCGTATCTTCGAGCGTTTCTATCGCGCGGACACCTCTCGCACCCGCGAGACCGGGGGCGCCGGTCTCGGCCTGTCCATCGTCTCGGCTTTGGTTGCAGCGCACGACGGAACCGTCAGTGTCGAGACGGCCCTCGGGCAGGGAACGACGTTCCGCGTCGAATTGCCGCGTGACCCGAAGGACGACTGACGAGGACTTAAGGGAGCTGTTTTCTCAGAAGTAGGTATGCACCGTGCCGACGACGCGGTATTCCGAGTCGACCTCGGGAATCAGTGACCACTTGTCGAAAGTGGTGCACGGATGCGAGATTCCGCAACCGAGCAGATCGCCGACGGTCACGTCGAAGTCAGCCGGAACGTCGACGTACGCGTGCTGGTCGTTGAGCGCGGTGATGGTCAGTTCTCGCGCCGAGCGGTTGGATCCGTCGCGTCGGCGCCACAGGACGATGGGAAAGCCTGCGTCGGAACCGACGTCGCGACGCCCGAAACCCAGGATCGCGCGGCCGGGTTCCGGAATCGACAGCACGACACCCCAGACTTCTGCGGCTCCCTGCAGAGTTCGCGGACCGTCCGCCCACGGCGAAGTCTCGGCATAGAGACCGTGATCATGGGTGATGTAACAACCACTGCGCAGTACGACGCGTACGCCGTTGTCGAGCGCCCACCGGCCGGCCAGTTCGCGCACCACGAGATCGTGAAATGCACTGCCGCCGAAAGTGACCAGCGGCCGCGGAGCCTTCGCGGAGTTGTTCTCGAACAGGTTCTCGGCCGCACAGATTTCCGTGAACACCCGCGCGGATTTGAGATACGAATCGACGGAGATACGGCGGGCGGCTACCGAGGCTCCTGGCATCATGCCCTCGAACCCCTCGACTCCGGTGAGAATCAAGGAAGGAGCCTGCGACGCTGCGCGTGCAACATCGAGTGCCTGCTCGACGGTGCGAGCGCCGGCGCGCCCGCTGTCGTAGCCCAACTCGACGAGAACCCGGATACGGCTGGCCGGTGAGACTTTCGCGATCAACTGTCCCATCAGCCGGACGCTCTCGACGGAGTCGACGAGGGTGGTGACGAAGAAATCGGGATCGGTGGCCTGGGCGTCGCAGATCCACCGAATGCCGGCGGGATCGAGAACCTGGCTGGCGATGACGATGGTGTCCACACCGAACTCACGCAGGATGCGTGCCTGCGCAACGGTTGCCGCCGTCATAGCCCATGCCCCGGCGTCGAGTTGCCGACGAACCAGTTCGGGGCTCATCGTGGTCTTCGCGTGGGGCGCCAGGTCCACATCGTGATCGGAGCAGAACTGCGCCATGAGGTCGATGTTGTGCGCGATCGCTGCACGGTTGAGTGTCATCACCGGCAGCAGGAGGTTGCCGTCGAGTGCCGAGATCCCCAGCGGCTCGAGGTCTGAACCGTCGCGACCTTCGAGGTCGGTGCCGAAGGCCTTGTGCTGCCAACCGATCGGGGGGTTCGCGAAATCCGTCATGGCATCGATTGTGCCGTTGATTGCAGACGATGTGTTCATGTGTGGTGACTTTCTGTCAGAACTATGCAGGTCAGAAGGTGATTCGGCTACGAGCGGCGTACCGGGCGACCGGGCAGCGCGTCCTCGACCACGACACCGCCTTCGACGACGGGTACTCCGCCGACCAGCACGCGGCTGATTCCGCTGGAGGGACGGGTGCCGTCGATGTAGGTGGCGTTGTCGGTGATCCGCTCGGGATCGAAAACGAGGATGTCGGCGTCGCTACCGGGGCTGATCCGACCTTTCGTCGCCATCGAGGGAACCGACTCCTCGAGGATCTGCGCGGGGATCAACGAGCAGCGCGCGATGATCTCCGACAACGACAGCAGTTGACGCTCGCGATACAGCGTACGAATCGCGCGTGCGTAGGTGCCGGCGCCGCGGGGATGACCGAGTGCTTTTTCGGGCAATGGCCACTGCAAAGCATCGGCGGGTGTACGGCCGGGCCAGGTCAGTGGCATCGCGTCGCTCGCGATGGCGGCGCGGTCGAAAGTCATCGCCCGTTCGAGGAATTCGCGCTGCACAGTGTCGTTTTCGTCGAGGAACTCCACCAGTACCAGCCCACCGGGGTCGGTGGCCCGAAGGTGTTCGAGCTGTTTGCGGTCCGCGATACGTTCACCGGTGGGCACGAATGTCAGCGACCGTGGTGTCAGATTCATCAGGTGCAGCTTGTCCGGATCGAGAAACGCAGCTCCGACGGCCGTCGACCCGGAACCGTACGGATACGCCTCCGTCGTGACGCGTGATCCGGCTGCCTGGACCTGCGCCACCACCGACAGCGCGTGGTCGACGTGCATCCCCGAGGTGCTGTTGACGTGGCAGTAGTGCATGTGTGCGCCGGTTTCGGCTGCTGCACGGGCGATTTCGACGGCGCCGTCCACCGGGCTCGACGGATCGGCCGAGATGAGCGGGCGCGCATGGGTGTAGGTGGGGACACCGGCTCGGGCCGCGAGATCCGCCACCTGCAAGTACTCCACCGGATCGGATTTCGGGGCGTACCCGACGACGACGCCGATGCCGAGAGCGCCTGCGGCCAGATCGTTTTCGAGGAGTTCGAGAATGTGTGCACGCTGGGAGGCGGTGGGCTCGCCCTGCCAGCTCGGGGAACCGAGATGGTGCAGGAGAGTCCTGATGTCGCCGTCGGGATCGGCTCCCGAGAGCTCGATCATTCGGGCGTGCGCCCACGACGTCGCGTAGCCGTAGTTGATCGGGCGTCCCTCGGCACCGGCTCGCGCATATGCTTTCGCGACGGGAATGACGCCGGCCTCCAGTTCGAGGGCCGTCGTGACTCCGTCCAACGCTTGAAGTCGCTGCTCGGCGATTTCCTGCCCGTGGCTGTGCAGGTCGATGAATCCGGGGCAGATCACCTGACCGGTCACGTCGATCGTCTGCCGGGCTTCGATCGCGTCGTGACCCCACGCGGAGACCTTGCCGCCGGTGATCGCGATACCCCGAACCTCGTCGGTCCCCGATGCGGGATCGACGACGCGGCCGCCGGTGAACACGATGTCGTGGACCTGCATCAGCGCTGCACTCCTGTCGTTGGTCGAACCGCCTGGCCCGGCGAATGTCCCGATGGTTTCACGGCTCGGGTAGCGGAATCTGGTGTGAACGTCCCAAATGGAGGCCGACTCACCGTTCGACCGGACAAGAAACGAATGCAGCCGAGTGTGAAGGTGAAAGCGAAGTTATCAATTCGGCCGATTGAGATCGATGGAGGACAGGAAATGCACGTCTATATTTCGGTGGACATGGAGGGTATCGCGGGTATCGCGACGCTCGATCAGACGATCCGTGGCGGTGGCGGCTACCACCGTGCGCAGATGCTCATGACCGCCGAGACCAACGCTGCGATCGCGGGTGCGTTCGACGCCGGTGCGACGAGCGTCCTGGTCAACGACAGCCACGGAACGATGGACAACCTGCTTCACGCAGACCTGGATCCACGGGCGCGTCTGATCTTCGGAACACCGAAGATGCAGTGCATGGCGGAGGGACTGACGTCCGATCACGACGTCGCACTGTTTGTCGGCTACCACGCACCTGCCGGCGGCCCCGGCGTTCTGGCGCACACGTTCTCGAGCTTGTTCGCCGACGTCCGCCTCGACGGTAAGTCCGTTTCCGAGACCGACGTCAACACCCTCTATGCCGCCACGCAGGGCGTTCCCGTCGGGTTGGTGACGGGTGACGACATCATCTGTGGCCTGGTGGATGCGGCCTCGCCGACAACCGAGACCGTCGAGGTCAAGAAGGCGCACGGATGGTCGGCAACCAATTCGCTGCCGCCTTCGCTGGCGTGCGAGCAGATCCGAGCAGGCGCCGAGCGTGCAGTGCGCAAGGCCGACACACTGAAGCCGGTCGAGCTGCGTGACGAATGGACCCTCGAGATCGTTCACCCCACCACCACGGGAGCTGAACTCGCCGAGGCTGTTCCCGGCTCGCGACGGATTTCGGATCGTACGATTTCGCACACACTCGGTAGCGTCGACGACATTCTCGGTCTGATCACTGTCAATGCTCGGCTTGCAGCCGCAGGCGTCTCGACGATCGTGGCAGTCGCCAATCGCACGTGATGAAGTAGCGACTCCATCGCGAAATGCCGTCGACGCCGTGTGCGCCGGCGGCATTTGTCATCTCTTGGGGCAGAACATGTTCCGACCGACCAAATGTTGCTTCGGCTATTGGTGAAACGGACCAATGCGGTAGACGTGTTCGCTGTCACACTTCATCAGTCTTTTCAATGTTCCAGTCCATGCGGCACAAGACAATTCGGGAGGCTTGATGAAGGCGGAACGCGTCACAGTGGAAGCGCCGTCGCGGGCGAGCGACGGTTCGGTTCGGAAAATGATGGACAACAAGTCGATTCGTCGTACGACCACCGTTACGGTGGGGCTGCTCAGTACCATCTGGTTGATCGACATGGTGGATCGCGTCATGATCGGGCTTGCGCTTCCGATGATCGGCGACGAATTCTCGCTCAGCAGTACGCAGTTGGGTGGCGTGGTCTCGGTATTCGCGATCTTCTACATGCTCGGGCAGGTCCCCGGCGGAATGTTGGCCGACCGCTTCGGACCCAGGCCCCTGTTGATCGTTGCTTTGATCCTGTGGTCGGTGTTCACAGCGTTGACAGGGTTCGCGTGGGGTCTCGTCTCGCTGATGGTCATGCGTGCGATGTTCGGCATCAGCCAGGGGCTCTTTCCAGCGGCGTCGTTCAAGGCTTTGGCTGAGCGGACGCGTCCGAAAACCAGGGCGACCGCGATGGGTTTCATGCTCGGCGCCAACAACCTCGGCCCCGGCATCGCACCGCTGATCATCGCGCCGGTCCTCATGGCCGTGGGGTGGCGTGACGCGTTCTGGCTGGTGGCGATCGTCGGCGCCGTGATCGGCACGGTGGTGTGGTTGGTGCTGCCGGCGCCGTTGGACACCGAAATCTCGGAAGATCCGGAGGCTGCGCTGCAACCCCTGGCGAGTGAGCATTCTCGCGCCGCGGTGTTCAAGTCCGCGTCGGTGTGGAAGTTCGCGATTCTGTTCTGTCTGGCCAACATGTCCGCGTACGGGCTGATGACCTGGGTGCCGAGTTATCTGCTCAACGACAAGGGACTATCGCTGATCGATACGGGAATCTTTGCCGCGATCCCCTTCATCGTCACGGCGCTGGCCACGATTGTGGGCGGGCGGTTGGTGGACAAGTACTTCCACGACCGGGCTCGGATTCTTCTGGTTCCGTGTATGGCCACGTCGGCCGTCCTGTTGTTCCTGATGACGACTGCTGACACCGTCGCGATGTTCACGTTCTACGAGACCTTGGCTCTCGGCATCAGCGGTCTGTGCTCGATGTCGATCTTCGCGATGCCGTTGCGGGCACTTCCCTCCGAATTCCTCGGTTCCGGAATGGGTTTGATCAACGGTTGTGGTCAGTTCGCCGGTTTCATCACCCCGCTCGTGATGGGATGGATGGTGGACCAGTTCTCGTACATGGCTGCATTCGGAGTCCTGGTCGGAGCGACGAGCGCTGCCGCATTGGTGGCCATGATCGTTCCGCAGACCCCGGCGAAATTCTGAGAAGGAGACCGAAGATGTCGGCAACGGACGGCACACGAAAGATCGAAGACGACGTCGTCACCGATTTTTCCGAGAAGATGAGTTACGGGGCCTACCTCGGACTCGACACCCTTCTGGATTCGCAGCACCCGGTGAGCGAGCCCGAACACCACGACGAACTTCTGTTCATCATTCAGCACCAGACCAGCGAGTTGTGGCTCAAGCTGTTTCTCCACGAGATACGGGCGGCCAGAGCAGCGATCGCTGCCGACGACATCCGCGTCGCATTCAAGCGGATCGCACGCGTCAAACACATCCAGGCCACTCTCACCGAACAGTGGTCCGTGCTGGCGACACTCACACCGGCGGAGTATGCGGAGTTCAGGGGCGTTCTCGGCAACTCCTCGGGATTCCAGTCGTACCAGTACCGCGCCGTGGAATTCGTGCTCGGAAACAAGAACGCGGGCATGCTGAAGGTGTTCGAATCGGATCCGTCCGCCCATCGATTGTTGGAGACCCTGCTCGGGGAGCCGACACTGTACGACGAGTTCTGGCGGTACTTGTCCAGGCAGGGTTACGACGTTCCGGCGTCGGCTCTCGAGCGAGACGTCAGCGCGCCCTACGTGCGAAACGACGAACTGATTCCGCTGGTCAAAGCAATCTACGAGAACGTCGAGCAGCACTGGACCGCGTACGAGGCGTTCGAGGAGTTGGTCGACCTGGAGGAGAGCTTTCAGCTGTGGCGGTTCCGGCACCTTCGGACCGTGCTGCGAGTGATCGGCATGAAGAAGGGGACCGGCGGTTCGAGTGGTGGTGCCGGGTTCTTGCAACGTGCGCTGGAGTTGAGCTTCTTCCCCGAACTGTTTGCCGCCCGAACCGAGATCGGAACCTGACGCACCTGCTTGTTACACCCAGCTGTTCGTGACACACGACGAATCCGAGCCCGAAGGACAGGAGTCTTGGACAAGATCCGACAGGGTCGCTTCGACCAAGCTTGACTGCGAAGTTGCAAGTCGGTGACAGGAGAGCGTCGGAGTGGACAAGAAATCAATGGTGGCGGACCTGGCGGCGTTGGTAACCGCCGAGTCGCCCAGTTCCGATCTCGGCGCAGTCGATGCATGTGCGGACGTGGTGGCCGAAATCGGCGAACGTCATCTTGGAAGCGCTCCCGAACGTATCCGCATCGACGGTCGCCAGCACTTGCGCTGGTCGTTCGGCGCGGAGCCGAAGGTGATGCTTCTGGGCCATTTCGACACCGTCTGGCCGCTCGGAACGCTCGCGGAGTTGCCGTGGTCGGTCACCGACAACATCGCCACCGGACCCGGAGTCTTCGACATGAAGGCCGGCATCGTCCAGCTCTTCCATGCGTTGGCGTCTCTTCCGTCGCTGGACGGGGTGGTCGTGCTCCTCAATTCCGACGAGGAAATCGGCTCCCCGACCTCGCGCGCACTGATCGAGGACCAAGCACGTCAGGTCGACGCGGTGCTGGTCCTCGAAGCCGCGGCCGACGGCGCGGTGAAGACAGCGCGCAAGGGAATGTCGCTGTACTGCGTCGACATCGAAGGACGCGCAGCACACGCCGGACTGGAACCGGAGCGAGGCGTGAACGCTGTCGTGGAACTCGCACATCAGATTCAGGCCGTGGTGGAGCTCGCGGACCCGTCGGCGGGAACGTCGGTGGTGCCGTCCGTGATCAGTGGCGGTACCACCACCAATACCGTTGCAGCGCAGGCGAAACTGTGGTGTGACGTTCGCATGTGGTCGGCGAAGGAACAGGAACGCATCGATCGTTCGATCCGCGCACTGACGCCGGTGCTGGCCGAGAGTCGAATTTCGGTGTCCGGAGGACCCAACCGCGGACCACTGGAATCAGTGTCTTCGGAGAAGCTGTACTTTCTCGCTCACCAGGTCAGCAGCGAGAACGGGCTGGGAATGCTTCGCGACTGCGCTGTGGGCGGCGCCTCGGACGGAAACTTCACTGCCGCAGTCGGAACTCCCACGTTGGACGGCCTCGGCGCCGTCGGCGGTGGTGCCCACGCAGCGACAGAACACGTAGAGATAGATCAGATGATCCCGCGCGCCACCTTGTTGGCCGGTCTGGTGACTCGAATCCTGGAGGGAGGACTGTGACGATGACGTCGCCGAACAATGTCCAACGCAAGACCGTTCAACCATTCGGAGGTGTATCGCCTTCACGGATGCGGCAAGCTATCAGCCAGGCCGAGCAGGCCGCTCTGCTTGCATGTGTGACTATCGAAACCGTCACCGGACATGCCGAGTTGGAACAGGTATTCGGTCTGTTCGAGAAGGTATGGCAGCCGGAGAGCGGTAACCCTCCCGTCCATCGGGACATGATGAAAGCGCTCGCGCACTCCGGTAACTACGTCGCCGGCGCTTTTCGTGGCGGAGATCTGATCGGCGGCTCGGTCGCATTCTTCGAGGAACCGCAACATCGTTCGTTGCATTCACACATCACGGGGATCCTCCCGAACGTGCAGAACGGGCACATCGGCCTCGCGTTGAAACTGTTCCAGCGAGCGTGGGCACTGGAACGGGGAATTCTCCACGTGCGGTGGACTTTCGACCCGCTCGTCGCGCGCAATGCCTACTTCAACGTCTCGAAACTCGGTGCGTTCCCGATCCAGTATCTGCCGCGTTTCTACGCGCCGATGAACGACAGTCTCAACGGCGGCGCAGACAGCGACCGGTTGCTGATCGACTGGGAAATCGGTAGCAGCACGGTTTCCGACGTCGTCGCCGGTTCGGGAGAGGTCCCGACTCCCGAGTCGTTGGGAGCCAGCGAACTGTTGTCCATCTCCGAAGCCGGCCTGCCCGTGTTGAAGTCGACGAAGAATCGTTTCGTCACGGTGGCTACACCGAATGACGTGTACGCACTACGTAAGTCGGATCCGGCAGCAGCGAACGACTGGCGTCTGGCAGTCCGCGAGACTCTCGGCGGTGTGCTCGCCGAGAACGGAGTGGTTCTCGCTGTCACCAGGACCGGAAAGTATGTCCTGGACCGTGCGCCGGGAACACAGGCAGGCAGGACAACAGCGGAGGTTACCTCGTGAAGATCGACGGAGTTGAATTACGCCGGGCAGCACTGCCGTTGAAGGCGCCGTTCCGGACCTCGTTCGGCACGGAGACCACCAAGGACGTGCTGTTCGTCAAGGTCGTCACCTCCGAGTCGGAGGGCTGGGGCGAGTGCGTAGCGATGTCCGAGCCTCGCTACTGCTCCGAATACACGGACGGCGCCGCCGAAGTACTTCGCAAGTTCCTGATCCCGTCTCTGGGTGAACTCACCGATCCCGACGTGCACGCACTGAGCGCCGCGATGGAACAGTTCGCCGGACACCCGATGGCCAAAGCGGCCTTGGAAACCGCTTTCCTCGACGCCGAGTTGCGCGCCTGCGGGACGAGCATGTCTTCGTACCTCGGCGCAGTAGTCGATCGCGTACCGGCCGGTGTCTCGGTGGGTATCAAGAACTCGATCGACGAACTGCTCGAGGAGGTAGGCGGCTTCCTCGATGCCGGATACCTTCGGATCAAACTGAAGATCGAACCGGGCTGGGACATCGAGCCGGTTCGTGCGGTCCGCGAGCAGTTCGGCGAAAACGTACTCCTCCAGGTCGACGCGAACACCGCGTACACCCTGGCTGACGCGCGCCATCTCCAGCGGCTCGACGACTTCGACCTCCTGCTGATCGAGCAGCCGCTTCCCGAAGAGGAACTGCGCGGCCATGCCAGGCTGGCCGAGATGATGCGGACGCCGGTCTGCCTCGACGAGTCGATCACCTCCGCCAAGGTCACCGCCGACGCACTGGCCATCGGTGCATGCAGCGTGGTGAACATCAAACCGGGACGTGTCGGCGGCTATCTCGAATCGCGCCGTATCCACGACGTCTGCAAGGCCAACGGAATTGCCGTGTGGTGCGGCGGAATGCTCGAGACCGGAATCGGTCGAGCCGCCAACGTTGCTCTTGCCGCGCTCCCCGGATTTGTCCTACCAGGTGATACGTCGGCTTCCGACCGGTACTTCGCCGAAGACATCACCGAGCCGTTCGTTCTCGACAACGGTTACGTGAAGGTCCCGGAAGGACCGGGTATCGGCGTCGAACCGATCCCTGACCTGCTCGAAGCGATTACCACGTCGGTCGAATGGATCGGCATGGATCGGTTTTGACGAATCACTATGACACACTTCGTTCACAGGACGAAGGAGTGATAGACGTGGGCACCGTACGACCTCGCATCAGTTTGGTGCGGCTTCTCGAAGACGTGGGAACTACGGTGCTGAATCCGGTTGTCGGTGACCCGGAGGCGGTCGAGGAGATCGCTTCGGTGGTCATTCACGACCCCGACGACGACTCACCCTCGACGCCCGACTCCATGGTGCTGCTGGTCGGCATCACCGGCGGCGAACGTATCGCGGAGTCCGTCGCAGGACTGGCCGAGCGCGGAGTGCGAGTGGTGGTCGCGCGAGTGACCACCGAGGTCAGCGACGCAGACCGCGAATCCATCATGTCCTCGGGCGTCGTCGTGTTGACGTTGGCCCGCGGAGTCTCGTGGGTTCAGCTGACCAGTCTGCTTCATTCGGTGCTCTCGGCACGGAACGAAGTCGGGCACATCCATTCACGCGGGGGTGGTCCGGCGGGCGATCTGTTCGCCTTCGCCAACGCCGTCAGTGCGCTGCTGGACGCGCCGATCACGATCGAGGACCGAAGCTCGCGGGTCATCGCCTTCTCGGGCCGCCAGGAAGAAGGCGACGGTCCACGTATCGCGACCGTTCTGGAGCGGCAAGTTCCTGACCAGTACATTCGGGTGCTCGAAGAAGCCGGGGTTTTCGACCGGCTCTATCGCAGCGACGATCCGGTGTGGGTCTCGGCCGAGACCCTCGGTACGAAAATGGGTCGTATCGCCGTGTCCATCCGGGCCGGCGACGAGTTCCTCGGCTCCATGTGGGTGGCAACCGGTGAGCCGATGTCCGAGGACCGGATGCGAGCCTTGCGCGATTCGGCCGGGTTGATCGCGCTGCAGATGTTGCGGTTGCGCGGCGGCGCGGACGCCGAACGTCGACTGCGCGCAGACCTGATCGCAACCCTTCTCGACGGTGGGACCGGTGCGGTCGACGCGATGAACCGCCTCGGTCTCGGAACCGGCCCGGCACTCGTAATGGCTTTGGGCCGAAGGTCTTTCGAAGGTTCGTCGAAGCCCGATGACGCCGCCCACGTGGTGCGGCTGACCGACGCTCTGGCCATGCACCTCGGCGCCGTCCACTCGCAGTCGGCGGCTGCTTTGGTCAACGGGACCGGCTACGCGGTGCTGTCCGTTCGCGGGCATTCCCCGGCCGAAGCCGAACTGCAGGCGTTCCGTGTGGCTTCGGATTTCCTGGATCGTACCGGAGCGTCCGGCGACACGATCATCGGAATCGGTCGGGTCGTGACCAGGCCGGCACAGTTGAGCCGATCGAAGCGTGACGCCGAACATGCCCTCGAAGTGTTGTTGGCGGGACGAGCGTCGGGCAGCGTCGCCACTTTCAGCAGCGTCCACGTCGACGCCATTCTGCTCGAGATTGCGTCGGAAGCCGCAGCCGAAGGCTTTTCGGACCTGGGGCCCATCGAGGCGATCGCCAGCCACGATGCTGCTCATGCGACCTCGTTCGTCGACACTCTCGATGCGTGGCTCAATGCCTTCGGCGATGTCGGTGACGCTGCAGCGTCATTGCACGTGCACCCCAACACCTTTCGGTATCGACTCAGTAAGCTCAAGGGTATGGCCGCGTTGGATCTCGACGATCCCAACGTCCGGTTCCGCTTGATGGTGCACCTTCGTCTGCGCGGTCCGCGCTAGCTCGAAAGCCGAAAAGTGCGGGTCGTGCTGATTTCTCAGCGCGACCCGCACTTTTGTCCGCGGGTACTGCTCAGCTGTCAGCGGGTACTGCTCAGCTGTTGCGGAGTGCTTCGACGGCGATGCGGCCGACGGTTCCGATCGAGGCGTCGATCTTCGGGGCGCGATGCGTGAGTTCGTGGGACTTGGTGAAGACGCCGACGGCGTAACGCTTGCCGTCGGGGTACGCCACGACACCGGCTTCGTTTCGTACCAATCCCAGCGTTCCGGTCTTGGCGGCGACGGTGACCTCGTCGGGGAACCCGGACGAAAGGCGGTGCGGCCAGACCTGCTTGCTCATGATCGTTCGGACTTCCTCACAGGCTGAAGCGGGCCCCGCTTCGTCCTTCCAGATTGCAGCCAGCAACATTGTGATCTCACGAGGAGTGCTGGAGTTGGAGCGAGCCGGATCCATGACGGAAATCGTCCGGAGAATTTCGATCGGGGGCATCTCCAGCAAGGTGCCCTTGTCGACGCCGAGGTCGTCGTAGACCGATTTGAACAGACCGCGGCAGTCACGAACCAAGTTGGTCTTCTCCAAACCGAGCCCACGCAGCGTCGCGACGATGTTCTCGAGTCCGAGACGCTCGTACAGGAAATCGGTGGCGGCGTTGTCGCTGAAGCTCATCATGAGCAGAGCGAGATCTCGCCAACTGGCTGTGACGTCGTCGGCGCAACCGCCGATACCGATGCCGCCGGAGCGGAACTCGGCGGTCACGGTGGCGTGCTCGGTCGGATCAAGGGTGCCGGCCGCAACTTCGCGGGCGTACTGCAGCACGACAGGAATCTTGAAAACGGAGGCGAGGATGACACCCTCGTCAGCGCCGTAGCCGAACTCTTCGCCCGAATCGATGTCGCGTGCGTGGACGAACGCATCGGTCTTCGCTTCGGCCAGTACAGCAGCAATCTCCTGCTGTGCGCTCTCAACGTACGTGGCGGTTTCGGTCATTCGAGAAGCCCTTTCGTCGGTATCCGTCTATCTGGGTTATTCGTGGATCTGACGATAGTGAGTCGACGACGGGGGGTCTTGTACGAATCGACGAAGGTTGGCGCACGGTTCGGTGCCGATACGCCGAATCAATCGATTGTCAGGGTGTTCCGGGGTCAGGACGCATAGGTTTCGAGGCGGCATCCGACCAGGTCGGCGACCTCGGTGCGGCGCTTGTCCGAGACCACGCCGGCCAAGAGCAACGAGAACAACTCGTCGATACGATCGTTCAAATCGCTTCGTCGGGTGAGTACGTTCGATACCAGCTGAACGCCGGTGAATGCCGAGATCACCACGCGACCCACCGATTCCGGCTCCACGTCTTCGCGGATATCGCCTTCGAGCTTCGCGGTCTCGGCCAGTTTTCGAAGGTCGCGGATCCACGCGAGGTACGGGCCTTGCGAACCGTCGACAGAGGCCAATTCGAGGTTAAGCCGGACTCCCGCACGAACAATCGAGTCCGCGACGAGTTGGCGGCCCATCTCGTGGCACACCATGACGAGCTGTTCGAGTGCCGGTGCGCCCGTGGCGGCTACCGCGGAGAAAGCCGAGATCGAGATCTGGTGTTGCTCTTCCATGACGGCTTGGGCCAATTCGTCTTTGGACGAGAAGTGAAAATAGACCGCACCCTTGGTCATCCGTGCCGCGGACACGATGTCGTTCATGCTCGTGCTGCCGTACCCCGTGACTTCGAACCGATCAGCAGCGCCTTGAAGAATCTGTCGGCGACTGATCTTGGCACGTTCCTGCATTGCTCCCTTGTCCTCCGACTGTTAACACGTGAACTAGTTTTAGGGCCCTAGGTCCCGGACCGGCGCCCCACGGTAGCAGCGAAACTCGTGCTCGCGCGACAGCGCGAAACGGACTGTTCGGTGTGCAATCGCAGGTCACGGTCGGTAGGAGCGACAAATGCGACCGCCGCAACCTCCGGGGGAGGCTGCGGCGGGGAGTCCAGTTATCGGCCAGCGAAATTCGGTCGAAGGTACGCGATCAACGAGTCGAGACGGTTGCCTCGAAGCCGAGGTCGCGCAGTGCCGACTTGAGTTTGGTCTGTGCCTCGTCGAGAGATTCGGGTGACGGCGAAGTGTCGGCGCCACTGATGTCGAAGTTGCCCATGTCGTACGCGGGGAAGACGTGAACGTGAAGATGCGGAACTTCCAGACCTGCGATGAGGAGACCGGCCCGAGGTGCGTCGAACGCCTTCCTCACGGCCTGACCCAGGTTGCGTGCAACCGCGGTGACCTTGGCAAAGAGGTCAGGATCTACGTCCTGCCACTGATCGACCTCGGCGCGCGGTACGACAAGCACGTGACCTTGCGTGACCGGTGCGATGGTCAAGAACGCGACAACGTCGTCGTCCTCCCATACGAAACGTCCTGGTAGATCCCCGTTGATGATGGCGCTGAAGACTGAAGGCATACCCCGAGATTAGCCCGCGTCCGGTTGCCAGGAAACTCCCAGGCTGGACGCAGGTTCGTCGGAGCCGGCCCGACAAATCTAGGACGCATGACGACAGAAGCCATGCAGACCGCGGGCAGCACGGACGCAGGGGAGCTCTCCGCGACGACTGTAGTGCTGGACGTGGTCGTCCCGGTATATAACGAAGAGGCAGGCCTCGAGACGTGCGTGCGGCGCCTGCGCCGGCATTTACGCACACAGGTGCCATTTTCTGCACGAATTACCATCGCGGACAACGCCAGTGTCGACGGCACGTTGGCGCTCGCACGTTCCCTCGCCGAAGAATTCGACGACGTCCGGGTCGTCCACCTGGACGCGAAGGGTCGCGGCCGAGCACTGCGGCAGGTGTGGAGCGACTCCGACGCGGACGTGGTCGCATACATGGACGTCGATCTCTCCACCGACCTCAACGCCCTGATGCCGTTGATTGCTCCGTTGCTCTCCGGGCACTCGGACATCGCCATCGGTTCCCGGCTGGCACGGTCGTCGCGCGTGGTGCGCGGCCCCAAGCGTGAGTTCATCTCGCGTAGCTACAACCTCATCCTCCGAAGCGCACTGCACGCTCGCTTCTCCGACGCCCAGTGCGGATTCAAAGCCATGCGCGTCGATGTTGCGCGGCAACTACTTCCGCTGGTGGAGGACACCGGGTGGTTCTTCGACACCGAACTGCTCGTGTTGGCCGAGCGAGCGGGCATGCGGATTCACGAGGTGCCCGTCGACTGGGTGGACGACCCGGACAGTCGGGTAGATATCGTCGCCACGGCAGTCGCCGACCTCAAAGGTGTCGTCCGCGTCGGACGAGCACTGTCGACCGGCTCGCTCCCACTGGCCGAGCTCAGGGCGAGTTTCGGACGTGAACCACTGGTTCCCGGAGTTCCCCGCGGAATGGTCGGGCAGCTCTCACGCTTTGCCGTGGTGGGCGTCATTTCGACGCTCGCGTATGCGCTGCTTTACCTCGCACTGCACTCGGTGATGGGTGCGCAGTGGGCCAACGCCGTCGCATTGCTGGTGACGGCAGTGTTCAATACCGCCGCCAATCGAGCCTTCACCTTCGGGATTCGCGGGTCGGAGGGATCCGCCCGTCACCAGATGCAGGGCTTACTCGTGTTCGGGTTCGGTCTACTGCTCACCAGCGGATCGTTGTTCGTCCTCGACGTTGTGGCGCCTGACGCGTCCAAGCACGTCGAACTTGCAGTACTCGTCATTGCGAATCTTGTTGCCACAGTGAGTCGATTCATCGCACTGCGCTGGGTGTTTCGCACCGCACAACCCGTAGGAGCTAATCGATGACCGCCACTGCAGAGAGATTGGCCGCACCGGTCCCGGCACCGGAACCGCCACGTCAGGCGCGCTGGGAACCGTGGGCGCTCGGAGTGCTGTTGGTGGGCACCGGAGTCGCCTACATCTGGGGTCTCGGCGCATCCGGTTGGGCCAACTCGTTCTATGCCGCTGCGGTACAGGCAGGTTCGGTGTCCTGGAAGGCCTTCTTCTTCGGCTCCTCGGACGCCGCCAACTCGATCACCGTCGACAAACCCCCGATGTCCCTGTGGTTGATGTCGCTGTCGGTTCGCATCTTCGGACTCAATTCCTGGGCGATGCTGGTGCCGCAGGCGCTGCTCGGTGTCGGGTCGGTAGCGCTGTTGTGGGGAACGGTGCGGCGGTACTTCGGTGCGGCCGCCGGCCTCCTCGCCGGTTTGGTTCTTGCTCTCACTCCCGTCGCGGCGCTGATGTTCCGGTTCAATAACCCGGATGCCCTGCTGGTGCTCCTGATGATCGCGGCGGTGTGGGCGATGATGCGCGCGGTTCAGGATGGTCGCACCCGCTGGCTCGTATTGGTCGGTGTCTTCTGTGGATTCGGTTTCCTGACAAAGCAATTACAGGTCATGTTGGTGGTACCGCCACTGGCGCTCACCTACCTGATCGCCGGTCCGCCGAAACTGGGTAAGCGGGTACTTCAACTGTTCGCTGCACTGGGCGGGCTGATCGTCTCCGCCGGATGGTGGTTGGCAATCGTCGAACTGTGGCCGGCCGACTCACGTCCGTGGATCGGTGGTTCGCAGAACAACTCGATTCTCGAACTGACGCTCGGCTACAACGGACTCGGACGCCTGAGCGGCAACGAGACCGGAAGCGTCGGCGGCGGCGGAATGCGCGGTGCTGGTGATGCTGCGACCGGTGCAGTCGGTGGTTTCCCCGGAATGGGCGAGGCCGCAGGTGGTATGGCAGCGGGAGGTATGGCACCAGGGGGCGGGGCAGGCGGTGGTATGTGGGGGAGTACCGGCATCACCCGATTGTTCGAATCTGCCCAGGGCGGCCAGATTGCCTGGCTGATTCCTGCCGCACTGATTCTTCTGGTGGCCGGAATCGTGCTGCGGGGCAAGGCGCCGCGCGTCGACACACAGCGCGCTTCATTCATCGTCTGGGGACTGTGGCTGTTGGTGACCGGACTGACCTTCAGTTTCATGGCGGGAATCTTCCACGCTTACTACACGGTTGCGTTGGCGCCGGCCATAGCCGCACTGATCGGTTCAGGATCCGTATTCGCTTGGCGTCATCGTGACGTTCTCTGGGTTCGCCTCGTTCTGGCAGTGTCGTTGGCCGCAACCATTGCGATGGCGTGGGTACTGCTCGGACGTTCGCCTTCGTTCGTACCGTGGCTTCGCTGGGCGATTCTGGTCGTCGGCATCGCCGCTGCTGTGGCAGTGCTGATCCCGGCAGTGACGCGAGGTCGATTGGCTGTGGCAGTGATTCTCGCGGCGATCTTCACCGGTCTGGCGGGTCCGACTGCGTACGCGATCGACACGATCAACACTCCGCACACCGGTTCCATAGTTTCTGCCGGACCGAGCGTCGGAGGTGGAATGGGCGGGCCCGGCGGTGGCCGTGGAGGATTCGGCGGATTCGGTGGCATGGCTGACGGCGGTAACCGCCGGACGGACGGTACCGGGGCAGGGACAGGGACACTGGGGGTGCCGCCTGCGGGAATAGGTCAGATACCAGGGGGTGCAACAGTTCCGGGCGGCACCACATCGACCACTGACGCAACACGCGGCGCAATGGGCGGCGGAGCGGGAGGTGGTTTGCTTCAGGGCAGCACACCGGGAGCTGCGGTCGTGTCCACACTCGAAGAGAACTCCGATCAGTTCACGTGGGTCGCCGCGGCAATCGGATCCAACAGCGCCTCGGGCTATCAGCTTGCGACGCAGTCACCAGTCATGGCTATCGGAGGCTTCAACGGGAGCGATCCGTCCCCGACGCTCGCGCAGTTCCAGCAGTACGTGGCAGAGGGCAAGATTCACTTCTTCATCGCCGGCGGGGGGATGGGTGGCGGTATGAACGCCGAAGGCACCGCTACCGCCATCTCGACGTGGGTGACCGAAAACTTCACCGCCACAACGGTGGACGGAGTGACCCTCTACGACTTGACGGTTGCAGGCTGACCAACATGAACGCACGCCAGGTCCGCATCGGAGGTGCTCCCTCCGATGCGGACCTGGCGTGAAGTTGTATGCCCGAGGTTTGTCCTCAGGTTTTGAAGGTGGTGTTCGCCGGCCGCGGGTGCCGCTGCGGGTCGATCGAGGGTGGTGGGATGAACCAGGGTTTGTTGTCGACGCCGATCCGGATCTCCCACTTTCCGACGAACC